>Ga0081538_10000004_pt1 | contig 194737 bp, 150 predicted proteins | sample TabmetS5T2R1_FD_71022 | JGI IMG/M metagenome (GOLD analysis project Ga0081538, IMG submission 71022) | Tabebuia heterophylla rhizosphere microbial communities from the University of Puerto Rico - S5T2R1 | ecosystem: Host-associated > Plants > Roots > Rhizosphere ... | reverse complement strand
GAAAATCATCCGCCCCCTGGTCGACACCCTCGCCCGCGCCGCATGACCAAGGGGCCTTGCCAGCCCCGCTCCGCCCCATAAGCCCAGCAAGCCCCACGGTAGACACCGCGATTAACCCCACGCACCACGCGCCAAACCGCGAAAGTCCACACTAAGCCAGGCCCTCGATCTGCAGGCGGGGGACATCTCCTGCGGGGGTAAAGGCGAAGAGCTGAGCGTAGAAGGACAGCTCGGCCTCGTAGGCGGCGCGGATCGTCTCGGCGCGGCGGAAGCCGTGCTGCTCGCCCTCGAACGGCACGTACGCGTAGGGCACGCCACGCCCCCGCAGCGCCTCGACCATGCGCTCGGCCTGATCGGGCGGGACGATGGCGTCCTCGAGCCCCTGTAACAGGAGCACTGGGGCTTGGATCTGGTCGGCGTGATAGAGCGGCGCGCGCTCACGATAGACCGCCTCGGCCTCGGGCCATGGCCCGATCAGCTTGTCGAGATACCGCGACTCGAACTTGTGCGTCTCGATCACGAGCGCGGCAGGGTCGGCGACCCCGTAGTAGCTCACGCCAGCAGTGAAGAAGTCAGAGAACGCAAGCGCGCACAGCGCCGTGTACCCGCCCGCGCTGCCGCCACGGATCACGATCCGCTCGGGGTCCACCGAGCCGCGCTCGGCAAGGAAGCGGGCCGCCGCGATGCAGTCCTCGACATCGGCGACTCCCCACTGCCCGGCAAGCGCCTCCCGGTAGGCGCGCCCGTAGCCGGTGCTGCCCCGGTAGTTCACCTCGACGACGGCGAAGCCGCGGCTGGTCCAGAACAGCCGCTGGAGCGAGACGACAGCCGGGACGTGCCCAGTCGGTCCGCCGTGGCTGGTGACGAGGAGCGGCGGGCGCGCGTGTGCGGGCGCCTCGACGGAGGGGTTACGGGGCGGGTAGTAGAGCGCGTAGGCCGTTGCCCCTCCCGCGGTTGGGAACACGATCGGCTCAGGATCGGGGATGAGGCCAGACTCGAGGTCGAGGGAGAAGCCGCGCGCCAACACCTCCGGGTCTCCCAGGCTGTCGAGGCAGACCACCGCGTCCGGCTGGGTGGGGTCTGAGGCAATCAGCGCGAGCCGCTGCCCACAGGCGCGGATACTGCGGGCCGAGGTGTAGGGCAGGCCAAGCGGCTTGAACGCGCCACTCTCGACGATCCCGAGGCGGGTGATCCCGCGCTCGGTGACTGCGCAGGCGATGCGCCCGTCGTCGAGGAACGCGTACGTCGACATCCCGAACCCCCACTGCGGCGCGCCGAACTCGGCCTCGGCGGGCGCGACCGGCTCGATGCCCACGCTGGTCACGCGGTAGAGGTTCCACCACCCAGTGCGGTCGGAGACGAAGTGGAGGACGCCGTCCGGGCTCCACGCAGGTTGGAAGATCGACTCGCTCACGCCGCCGGCCACCAGGCGCGGCTCACCCAAGGCGCCGCCTGGCTGGATCCTCGCCTCCCACAGCTCGCTCCCGTCCCACGGCATTTGCGGGTGGTCCCAGGTCATCCAGGCCAGCCGCGCGCCGTCCGGGCTCACGCGGGGGGAGGCGCAGAAGTCATGGCCCGCAGCCACAACCCGCGGCTCGGCTGACCCGTCAGCCGGCAGAACGACGATCGAGTTCTCCGGCTCGCCCTGGGAGGTGGGGGGGCTCCCCCCGGCCCCCTGGTCTGTGGGGGGGCTCCCCCACACCCCCTGGGCTGGGTGGCGCTCGCGGACGCAGTAGATCCACTGCCCGTCCGGAGTGACGTCCATGTCGGCGTAACGGTCACCGCGGGGCAGCGCGGGCTCGGGGGTGATCGGGCGCGCGCCCTGGGCGTCCACGCGGTAGAGGCGCTGGTCGGCGAAGTTCACGCAGAACACTGCCTGCCCGTGCACCGCGTAGTCGCCACCGCCGTACTCGTGAGCGAGCGTCCGGACATTCAGGTCAGGTGGGGTGACGTCACGCCGCGCTCCGCCATCGTGTGCCACCACGACCTGCCGCCCGCCCTCGGCTGGGCGGCCCTCTAGCCAGTAGATGTCTGCCTCACCGACTACAACCTGGCCCAGCCTGGTAACCGCGCCCGCGACGTGGTCCGCCGTCACGGGCGACGGCCAGGCGCCATAGGGAACAGTCACCGGCGCCTCTTCTTTTTCTTCCGTGGGGGGATGCGCTTGTTCATCTGGCGACCGCCGGAGCCCCCGCCCGCCCCCGCGCCGACGCCGACTGGCGGGCCGCCTCCGGCCGGGTCGCCCAGGCCAGCCATGCTGGCGGCGAACTCCTCAGGGTCGACCCCCTGCAGCGCCTTCAGGGCCTTGAGCCCCTTCCCGCCGCCGAGCTGGCGCATCATCTTCCGCATCTCGGCGAAGCTGCGGAGCAGGTCGTTGACGTCCTGGGCGCTGCGGCCCGAGCCGTTCGCGACGCGCTTCTTGCGGCTGCCGTTCAGCAAGGCCGGGTTGCGCCGCTCCTCAAGGGTCATCGACTGGATGATCGCCTCGATCTGCTTCACCTGGTGGTCATCGATATCGACGTCTTTCAGCGCTCGGCCAACGCCGGGAATCATCCCGAGCAGCCCCTGCAGCGGCCCCATCCTCCGCATCTGCTGCATCTGGGACAGGAAGTCCTCAAGCGTGAACTCAGCCTTGAGCAGCTTCTCGGCGGCATCCTCAGCCTGCTCTTTGGTGTAGACCTCCTCGGCTTTCTCGATCAGGGTGAGGACGTCGCCCATACCGAGGATCCGCCCGGCCATGCGGTCGGGGTGAAAGGCCTCGAACTCGTCGAGCTTCTCCCCCACCGACGCGAACTTGATCGGCCGCGCGGTTACTTCAGCGACCGAGAGGGCGGCGCCGCCGCGGGCGTCGCCGTCGAGTTTGGCCAAGATGACGCCAGTAAAGTCGACGGCCTCCTGGAACGCCTTCGCGACGTTCACCGCCTCTTGGCCGATCATGGCGTCGATGACGAACAGGGTCTCCGCAGGGTCGACGGCCTCCTTGATGGCCGCCGCCTGGGCCATCATCTCCTCGTCGACGTTGGTCCGGCCAGCGGTGTCGACGATCACGACGCCGCAGCCCAGCCGGCGGGCCTCATACAACGAATCCCGTGCGACTGGGACCGGGTCACCTGAGGTCGCTGGCGCGTACACCGGCACACCCACCTGCTCCCCCAGGATCTGGAGCTGCCGGACGGCGGCGGGGCGCTGGAGGTCGCAGGCGACGAGCAGCGGCTGGCGGCCTTTCCTTTTGAGCAGCAGCGCCAGCTTGCCGGCCGCGGTCGTCTTGCCTGAGCCCTGCAGGCCGGCGAGCATCACTGTTGCCGGCGACCGGCTGCCGAGATCGAGTGGCGCCGACTGCTCGCCCAAGATCCGGACAAGCTCCTCGTGGACGATCTTGACGACCTGCTGGCCGGGGTTCAGCGCCTCAGACACCTCCGCGCCGACCGCCCGCTCCCTGATCCGCCGGATGAAGGTGCGGACGACCTTGAAGTTCACGTCAGCCTCGAGCAAGGCGAGGCGGATCTCCCTCAGGCCCTCATCCACCTGGGCCTCAGTCAACTTGCCACGGCCGCGCAGGCGGTCGAAGGTGGCCTCAAGCCGGGTAGAAAGTGCGTCGAACATGAACGATCCTCATGACCAGGTGCGTCTGGTTGAGGGCGGCAGCGGAGGCCGCCACCGCCAGTGGGTGGGGATCCGGGCAGGTGCGCTGTGCGCGGCGCTCCTCGCCCACCAGTCGCTGGTGAACCGAAGGCCGCAGTCACCCGCACGCTACGTCACCGTGAACCTCAGCGCCACGGCGGCGTTGCTCGCCACGGCCCACCGTAGCGGGCTGGCAGCTGGCGATCTCGGGCTTGTCTGGCGCCCAAAAGGATGGCGCCTTGGCGTGCGTGCCGGTGCAGCGGCAGCGGGCGTGCTGAGCGCTCTCCTGATGCTACCTGAGGGCCGGACGCTGCTGCGCGACCAGCGGATGGCCGGGATGACCGCCTGTGTCGCCGCCACGGAGGTGCTGCTGCGTATCCCGCTCGGCACCGTGGTCCTGGAGGAGGTCGCGTTCCGCGGTCTGCTGCCCGCCCTGTGCGGCGAGCGGGTGTCGTGCGTGGTGTTCGGGCTCTGGCACATCGCGCCAACGCGCCGTGGCCTCGACCTCAACGGGATCACCTCGCCACATGCCCGGCCAAAAGCCATCGCCGGCGCCTGCCTCGCCACGGCCGTGGCCGGCGCGTACCTGTGCCGGCTGCGCCGCCAGGGTGGGCTCGCCGCTCCCGTGATCGCCCACGCGGCGGTCAACGGGCTCGCCACCATCGCAGCGGTCATCGCCCACCACGCGCGCGCCCAGGGTCCTTAAGTGCAGCTTTCCTCCGGATATGGAGGAGAACCGCCCTCTCACCGCCACGGCGCGCCTGGGGCCTGCACCTTTCCTCCGGATCCGGAGGAAAGGTGTGCCAAGGCCGCTTGCGTGGACGAGGCAGTGACGGGTGCGGGTCAGCGGGGCAGCGCAGTGGGAGCGGCCTGGCAGAACGCCTCGATCTCCTCCTGCGTCTCCCGCGCCGCCGCCGACCCGCGGTAGCGCGCGTCCCGGAGCGCCACATGCACTCGCTGGGCGTTCACGATGACGCTAGGGGTCCGCTGCGCTGAGGGCAGGTCTAACACGGGGCGCAATGCCACGCGTGCACCATCTAGCTCGCCGAGGCGAGTACGGGCGAGTGCGAGATCAGCGCGTGCGCCCGCCTCGTCACTGAATGACTGCTCGGCCTCGTCAGCATGTTCATAGGCGTCGACGGCCTCGACTGCTTCGCGCTCGGCACGCTCCTCCTCACCAGGTAGCCACACCGTGGCGTCAGCCGCGTAGTACAGCTGCCGGGGCCGGGCAAACGTCAGCTTCCCCCCGAGTCCGTCGAGTTCGTCGGGGATGACCTGTTCCCTGGCCGTGTGCGTGCGCTCGACGGCCGCCCGTGATTCTTCGCCATTGCCGAGGACCGCGTACGCCCGTGCCGCCAGTGCTGGCAGCCATACCGCCATCGTGCTGGTTACCGGCGCCGCGATGTCGGCGCCGAGCTGAGCGTAACGCAGCGCCTCGTGCGGCCACCCGTTCCAGTACGCAATGAGGGACTGGACTCCGCGTACCCACGCACGAAGCCCGTCGTGGCCTGCGTTGTCCGCGCAGACATACCCTGCGCGCGCCTGGGTCATCGCCGCATGGAGGTCGCCGATATCGTGGCTCGCCAGCGCCATCAGGCCGGATGCCATCCCCGCGAGCAGGTACAGCTCGCGCGTCTGGTTCGGCCGTTGGTGGCCCTCAAGCAGCCGGAACGCCACGTCCTGCACCGCGACCAAATCGCCGAGGACCATCGGGAGCGGCTGAGTCTGGTACGCAACGGCCAGCCGGCGGACCTCGTCACGCAGCTGATCAAGGGTCTCGGGGCCGACGTTGCTGCCTTCCGCGCTGGCGAGGAACCGGAGCGCCTTGCGAGCTGCCATCGCCGCCTGCCTTTCCAGCTCGAGGGTGCTGTCGGCGAGACGCACCCGGCGAGGACCGAAACCGCTCGGGGTCTCGCCGCGCTCCAGGCTATCGAGACGATCTGAGGTTGCCGGCAGCGGCGCCGGTGTGAACGCGGTGTTGCAGCGAATCAACGCGTCACGCTCACGCGGCTCGAGCTGGCTCAGCGTGACGGGGTCGACCAGGCGGAGCGGTGTGGTGCCGTACACCGCGGCGAAGCCGATGAGCTGGGAGGCCAACGGGGCGCGGATGCCCTGCGAGGGGAACTGCTCCAGCTTTGACAGCAGCGGCTGGTCCATGAACCCGCCGCCGATGGTCCTGGTGTACCGCTCGGCCGCCTCCGGCTGGCTCCAGCCGTGCGCCATCCGGTAGCCGGCCAGCTTGGAGCAGCCGCAGCGGTGGCGGATCTCCTCAGCGATCTCGTCAATGGCCCGGCCTTGGGCTTTCATCCGCTCGCGCAGCCGGTTGAGGTCGGCCTTCGTCCATTTGCCCATCTGCGTACACCCCCATCGCTCGATTGAAGCGATCAGGATTTCACCTGCGCGATAGGGGGAGCAATTTTGGGCGAGACATATTTTTGCCGCCTTGGTTACATAACGTGGTGCTTTATCGCGTTGAGCCTGCAGGTCATCGCCTCGATCCCCTGCATCGAAAACATGCGCGCACGGTTTGTCACCAGAAGTAACCGTGTCAATGCCTCACGTTCGCCAGGTGGTAGTGTCTGGATTGTTTGCTGGCGCGGTAGCGGGGGCTCGCGTGACGCAGGCGCTTACCGAGCAGGACCGGGCGCGCAGCGCGATCCGCGCGATGGTCCGCCATCATGGCGCGCGGCTGAAGAGTGCAACGCCGACGGGGATGATCGCCGCCCTGGTCGCCGCAGCGGCATGCCGGTCGCGTGGCCTCTGCTCGGCTCGGTTCCTGAGTCGCTCAAGGAGGCCGTTGGCCTGCTCGGCTCAGTCGATCGCCCTGACCACCGCATCATAACTGGAGGATTTGTCCGGCTATTTGGACGGATCCTCCAGTTCCACACGCGCCCGTACGTCGTCGCACGCTCGCTGCCGTCACCGGCTGAGCGTCCAAGACCTCAAGGCGTCACGGGGCGGGGTGCTCGATGGGGCTTGGGAGCAGGCGGGCGCGGCCGATGCGGTCCACGGCGAAGGTGCGCTCGCTGGAGCGGAGGTGGCAGTAGCCGCGGAGAAGGTCGTCGCGGAAAGACCAGGGGTCGACCACACGGTCGGTGGCGGCGCCACCGCGTGACGAGGCGAAGTACTCCAGGCGCACCTGGCGGCTCTCGGCGAGCGCACGCTCGAGCAGCGCGCGGACGGGGCGGGGGCCGACGGCCTCCTCGGTGGCGGTGGGCAGCGCGGGCTCACCGGGCTGCGCGGCGACAACCGCGTCCTCGGCGAGCGCCACCCCCGCGCCACGGAGCGCGGCGGCAACCACAGCGGGGCTGCGGTGTGAGACCGCGACCGTCGGGGCGATCGCGCGCAAGCCGGCCGTGGGTACGGCGAGCGCCCGGTCCAGCGCCGCCGGAGTCAGCCCGATGACGACACTGCGCGCCTCCTCGACCCGCAGCGGCCCGGGCGAAGTCCCGGCCGTGTCCTGCGCGACAGGAAGGTCAAGCGTCAGCTTGGCGAAGCCCTCGCACGCCTCCGCGACCGCGTGGACCAGCCCGTCCTCGCCGACCATGACGAGTCCACGCACTTGCAGCCAGTCAAGCGGCGGCGGCAGCGTGCCGTGCCCCCACCAGCCTCGCCCGAGCAGGTCGTCGACCGGCGCGGGACCCTCCTGGGCCAGCCGGGCGAACGCGGCCTCAGCGCCCTCAGGCGCGTGGTCGAGCGCGGAACGCACCGCACCAGGCGCCGTGAGCAGCTCGCGGAGCTGCCGCAGGGCGGCGCCCCGGTGGATCGGCGCCTCTCCGCCCCCGAGCAGCCGGAGCGCCTCCCGCACCTCTTGGTGGCGCAGCGCGTCGACCGAGGACATCCCTGTCAGTCCTCGGGCTCGGGCTCGACATCGTGCTCGGACTCGGTGAACAGCGCCTCGATGAACGCGTCAGGGTCGAAGTCGGCCAAGTCGTCGAGCGCCTCGCCCAGACCCACGAGCTTCACGGGAATCCCCAGCTGCCGCTGGATCGCGATGACGATGCCACCTTTCGCGGTGCTGTCGAGCTTGGTGAGCACGACGCCGGTCACCTCGACGGCCTCAAGGAACGCTCTCGCCTGCGCCAGCCCGTTCTGGCCGGTCGTGGCGTCGAGGACGAGGAGCACCTCGTCACATGGCCCTGCCTCGCGGTCAAGGACTCGCTTCACCTTGGAGAGCTCAGCCATGAGCGCGCTCTTGTTCTGCAGCCGCCCCGCGGTATCGACCATGAGCAGGTCCGCCCCCGCGGCGCTCGCCGCGGCGTACGCGTCGAAGGCCACTGCGGCGGGATCGCCGCCCTGCTGCCCCCGGACGACCCGGGCGCCGGCCCGCTCCCCCCACAGCTCAAGCTGCTCGGCGGCGGCGGCGCGGAACGTGTCAGCGGCAGCGAGCACGACCGTCTCCCCCGCGTCACGATGCCGCGCGGCCAGCTTGCCGATCGACGTCGTCTTGCCGGTGCCATTCACGCCGGTGAACAGCCAGACGCTCGTGCCCTCGCCGCGCCGGTGCAGCGTGCGGTCGGCGATGGACAGCTCCAGGCGGAGCACCTCCTTGAGCAAGCCAAGCGCCTCGTCGCCGGTGCGGAGCCCCTCAGCCTTCGCCCGCCTGCGGAGCCCATCAACCAGCTCAAGGGTCGCCTCCACGCCGACATCCGCGCTGATCAGCGACTCCTCCAGCTCCTCCCACGCCTCGTCAGTCAGCCCTCGCCGGAAGATCCCGGCGATGCTTCCCCCCAGCCCGGCCCGGGCTCGGCTGAGGCGGAGCCGGAAGCGCTCCTTGATGCTGAGCGGCCGGGCTTCGGGCGGGGCGACCTCCTCTTCAACCGGGGGGGCCTCGACGACCTCCGGCTCAACGATCTGGGGCTCAAGGACCTCCGGCTCAACGAGGTCGATTGGCTGTGGCGGCTCGACACCCGCCCCTGGCGGCTCAAGCGTCTCCACCGGCGTCGGTCGCTGCTCATCGACGGTCGGTGCGAGCAGATCCGCGGTCTGCGCCTCAGGAATAGGCCCGCGCCGCCGCCGACTGACCAGCAGCCCGACAAGCAACGCCAGGACGAGGACACCAACGACAATCCCGACGATGACGAGCTCCATCACCGAAAGCCTAATGGTTCAAGCGGAAAGTTCCGCGGCACTGTGAGGGGGGTCGGGGGAACGCCCCCGGGGACCGAGGGTGCCGGATGCCACGGGTTTTTCCGCGCGAACCATCGGTCAGGAGGAGGTCAGTTCGGCGACTCGCTGGCTGATGACTTTGCTTACCCCGCCGGCCTGCATCGTGACGCCGTACAGGCAGTCGGCGACTTCCATCGTGCGCTTCTGGTGGGTGACGATGAGGATCTGGCTGGAGTTGAGGCGAGACCCGTCCGGGCTCCCAGCCCCGAGCCCCCGCACGACGTCGAGGAAGCGCACCAGGTTGACATCGTCGAGCGCGGCCTCGACCTCGTCGAGGACGTAGAACGGGGACGGGCGAGCCGCGAAGATTGCGAACAGCACCGCGATCGCGCAGAGCGACCGCTCCCCGCCGGACAACAGCGACAGCCGTTTCACACGCTTGCCGGGGGGCCGGGCCTCGACTTCGACCCCAGTCTGGAGCAGGTCGTCAGGGTCAGTGAGGAACAGCCGCCCCTCGCCGCCGGGGAACAGCCGGGGGAACAGCTGCTCGAACTGGACCGCCACGTCAGCGAACGCCGCCCCGAACACCTCCCTGATGCGCTCGTCGACCGCCTCGACGAGCTGGAGCAAATCGCGCTTCGACGCGCGGCAATCCTCAAGCTGGTCGGTGAGGAACTGGTGGCGCTCCTGCAGCTGGGCGAACTCCCCCATTGCGAGGGGGTTGACGGTGCCGAGCAGCGCGAGCTTGCGTGACAGGCGCTCCTCCTCCTCGGCCAGCGCCTCGTCCCGCGCGGGATCCGCGGCACGCGTCTGGGGATCCGCGCCAGCAAGCGCCTGGTCAGGGTCCAGCCCGAGGTCATCGGCGAGGCGGGCACGAACCGCGGTGAGCCGATGGCGCAGCTCTTGGCTCGCGAGATCCTCGCGATGCCGCTCCTCGGTGAGCGTGGCGACATCGTCGTCGAGCTGGCGCAACCGCGCGCGGAGCGCGCCGAGCTCGCGCTGAGCCTCAGCGCGCTGCTCCTCTAACCTGTTGCGCTCGGCGTCCGCGATTGCCTGCGAGGCCTCAGCGCGCTGGAGCGCCGCCCCGGCAAGCGCTGCAAGCTCACCGCAGCGGTCGATCGCGGCGAGCCGGGCCTGCCGGCGGCGCTCGCGCTCGGTGAGCTGGCGCTCGACCTCCGCCGCCTCGCGCTCCAGCCCGTCGATCCGCCGGCGGAGCTCCCCGCACTGGTGCTCGGTGGCGTTGACTGCGATACGGGCCTCTACCTCTTGCTCCCGAGCCTCGGCGAGCACGTCCTCGAGCTGCTCGGCGGCGAGGTCAGGGCTGAGCGGCTCAGGCTCGCGATCGCCGAGATCCTGGGCCTCCAGGGCCAGCAAGGCGCGGCGGCGCGCGCTCATCTCCCGGTCGAGCGCGGCCTGCTGGCTCTCGAGCTGCGCGAACTCACGCTCGCAGGTCGCGAGCTCCTTGCGGAGCCTGGCCAGCCGGTCGGCTCCCGCGGTGATGAGGCCGTCAGACTCCTGCATCGCTGCGGTCGCGGCGTCAAGCTCGTGCCGGGCGGCTGCGAGCGCCCGATCGGCGTCGCCCAGCTGGCGGTGCGCGACGAGCAGCTCGGACACGATGGCCTCTGCTTGGCGGTCGGCATCAGCGGCCGTGCTCAAGGCGACAACCGGGGCCTGCGGGGACCCGGCGCCGCCCGCGTAACCGCGCGCCCCCGCGATCTCACCGTCTGGGGTGACGAACACGAGGCTCGGGTGCCGCGCGGCGAGCTGGCATGCAAGGGTGAAGTGATCGACCAGGTAGACGCCGGCAAGCGCGCGGCGGAGCGCGCTGAGCACGCCGGGCTCGGCGTCCAGCAGGTCCGCGAGTGGTTGGGCGCCATCACCGGTCAGGTCAAGCCCCTCACCATTGGAGCAGCCGGCCCTCACCCTGTCGGGGTTCCCCACCCCGGCCCCCGCCCTGTCGGGGTTCCCCGCCCCATCGGGCGCGAGCAGCACCACTCGGGCCGACTTCAGGGAGCGAAGGAGCCTGACCGCGTTCTCGGCGACATCGTGGGCGGCGACGAGAAGCCCGTCCTCCAACGCGCCAAGCGCGGCGGAGATCGCTGGCGCGTGCCCGTTTACGGTGATGTGATCGGCGAGGCGGCCGAGGATGCCCTCGAACTCTCCGACCTCAGCGGCTTTGAGCAGGGCAGCCGCGCCTGCCCCGGGATCCTGGGCAGCGGCCCGGAGGGTATCCGCGCGAGCTTCGATCGAAGCGCGTTGGCGCTCGAGCTCCCGCTCCCGCTTCGCGGCCTCGTTCGCGGCCGCTTGGCGGCGGTCGGTGAGCCGCTGCGCGGCCTCGAGCTGCGCGGTGAGGCCGGCCGCTTGCGTGTCGAGGCGCTGGATCTCGGACTGGACCGCCTCAATATCCGCTTCTAGCTCGGTACGGCGGGCCTTGAGACCGCTGACCTGGCTCGCGAGCCGCCCTTCCTCGCTAGCGGCCTGCGCGAGCGCGCTCCGTAGCGCCGTCACCTCGCCCTCCCAGCGCAAGCGCCGCTCGCGCGCCTCAGCCCGGCGACGGGCCTCGGCGGCAGCGGCTTGCTCATGCGCACGCCGGGCGCGCTCAGCCTCGCGGCGAGCCTCCTCGGCGGCCTGGAGTGCGGCGCAGCGGGCGGCGTGCTCGGCCTCTAGATCCTCCAGCGCCTCCCGCTCAGCGCTGGCGTGGGCGCGGAGCTGGGAGGGGTCGCGCCCGGCGACTGGCTCCTCGACGGCTTCGACGAGCCCACGGTGGCGCTCAGCGATCCGGTCCGCCAGGCCGCGGTAGCGCTCGGTGAGGTTTGCGAGGCGGAAGTGCGTCTCGGTCGCCGAGCGCGCCGCAGGGGCGAGCTGGGCAAGCGCCGCCTCGACAGCGGCTTCACGCTCCCGCTCCGCGGTCAGCTGCGCGCTCATCTCGGCCAACTGGTGATGCGACGCGGCGCGTGCGGTCTCGTCAGCGTCCGCAAGCATCACGAGCCCAGCCAGCGCGCGCAGCGCGCGCTCCACGCGCACCTCGTGGAGCGCGCGCTGAAGCTCAGCGGCCTTGGCCGCCACCTCGGCCTGGCGCTCCAGTGGCCGGAGGGTGCGGCGCAGCTCCCGCAACAGGTCGGTGAGCCGCTCAAGATGGCTCTCCATCTGCGCGAGCTTGCGAAGTGCCCGCTCTTTCCGCCGACGGTGCTTGAGGATGCCAGCGGCCTCCTCAATGAAGACCCGCCGCTCCTCAGGCTTCGCGTTGAGCACCGCATCGAGCCGGCCTTGCCCGACAATTGTGTGGGTTTCACGCCCCAGCCCGGTATCGCTCAACAGCTCCTGCACATCCAGGGCGCGGCACTCAACATTGTTAATGCTGTACGTGGTCTCGCCGGTCGCGAACATCGCCCGTGCGACGGTGACCTCACTGAACTCAATCGGAAGCGTGCCCGCGCTGTTGTCGATTGTGATATCAACCGCCGCCCTGCCGAGTGCCGCCCGTCCCGGAGCGCCAGCGTAAATCACGTCCGCCATGGACCCACCGCGGAGGCTTTTGGCGCTATGAGTGCCAAGTACCCACGACAGCGCGTCAACGATGTTTGATTTGCCAGACCCGTTCGGCCCAACGATGACCGTGATGCCTGGCTCAAGATCGAGAACCGTCTTGTCCGCGAAGGACTTAAAACCCCTGAGCGTGATCGACTTGAGAAACACCCAGGTAGCCTCTCCTCATTGACGTGGGTCCAACGTGACCAGGAGCACGGGGAGGTTACGCAAGTCTAGTAAGTCCGGCGATTGAGACAACGCGTCTATCGAGCCCGCTTGAGTGAGCGACCGCCTCTCGACGCAGCGGGGCGGCCCGCCAGGCCGCCCGCCGCGTCGCGTGATCGTCAGCCAGCTACAACAGTGAGGTCTTCTGGGCGGTCTTCATGACTGTGCAGGAGTTGGCGGAGAACGGCGTTCTCCTCCCGCGCGTCAGAGAGTTCGGCCTGGAGCTCCGCCACCCGTGTCCGCAGCGCGGTGATCTCCGCGAGCAGCTGATAGGGACGGTGGTCCCAGGAACCGACAAGTGCCTTCATGCGGGAATCCTCCTGCGTCTTTAAGGAGCGCCGGACCGTGGTCATAACAGGCGCGACCTGCGGTCTGTGGTGCGCGGTATTGGGGGTGGAATTTCAGGATCATGAGCGACCCGCCGTGACCGAGGTTGACAGGGCCTGGTTGTGGACCCTCTTCATACGACCTTTGGTCGGCAGGATGGCTGTGGCAAGGCCGCCCTGATTCACTATCGCACTATACCGAGTGCACGAGGGAACTTGCAAGCCTATGCGCAGCCTAACGGCCGCCTTCAGGCCACATATCACCATTTTCCACTTGCAGTAAGGCTTCGCGGCGGCAGGTACCTGCCTGGCGGCTGCTCCGCGACCACCATCAGTTGCCATCGGCGGCGACTGCGAGAGTGGGGGTCCCTGACGGCGCCTTGCCAAGACCGTCGTTGGTCAGGGGGCAAGTATCCTCCCCCAACCACGGTTTGTCGAGACCAAGAGTCCATCGCAAAGGTCCAGCCCGCGAGTTCAGCTCCGAAAACGCGATCACCGCCGGAGCTAGGATGCCCAAAGACGTTCTGGGACCCGTCGAGGAACGGAGCATGGTGTGGAGCCGTTCATTGACGCGTACGCGGTGCTCGGGGTGCCGGAGAGCGCAAACCAGGCGGCGATCAAACAAGCGCACCGTCGGCTTGCCTGGCGCCACCACCCCGACCGCGCGCCTGCCGAGCAGCGCGCCCAGGCCACCCGCCGCATCCAGGACATCAATCTCGCGTACGGGCTCGTGCGGACCCCGACTGCCCGCGCTCGTTACGACGAGCTGCGCCGGGCACGAGTCTTGGCGTATCGCGAGGCGAGCCCGGCCGGCGTGGGCAGCCAGGGAACGGTCACCGGCGGGTGGGGACTCCAGTGGGACCGCATCATGCGCCAGGCCGGCCGCTGGGCTGGTCGCTGGTGGCAACACAATGAGGCGCCACTCCGCCGAGCCGCCGAGCGAGCAACGAGGCGGGCTCGTTACACCTACATCCGCATCTTGTCGGTGGTGTTGACGGTCGCCTATGCGTGGCTCGGGCTGACGGTCGCGGTGGCTGCCCAGCAGCTCTTCCGGTCCCCTAGCTTGCTCCCACCTCTGGTTGGCGCTCTCGGCGGCGCCATTGCAGGGGCTCTGCAGGGCCGTGACCGCATGCGCGTCCTGGAGGGCTATCCCCCGATGGCCAGGCCCTGGGCTCCAGTCGCGCTCTGGCTCCTGGCGCTGGCGCTCACCCTCAAGGTGACGACGGGATAAGCGCCGCAGCGGCTTGAAGAGATCGCGAGCGTCCTGGTTCAGATGCCCCAGGGTTGCCCATTCTCGGTGAACCACCTCGCGATCCCGGCAGAGTCGCGATCGAGGATGTTGAGGACGTCATCGCGCAGGCCCGTAGGGATGGGCAGGACCGCGCCGGGCAGTCGAAAGCCGCGGCCATCAGGCAAAACCCGGGCATAGAGCAGCATGCCAGGAGCTATCGCATGGACACCAGCCTCTTCGGTGACATCAACCTCATCGCCAGTCCGCAAATCACGCAGGCTCATGCGCTGGTCATCGGCCACCAGCGCGGTGACCTCGTACAGGCTGCGACGGAGACCGATCCAGGAGCGGCCGAGATCCAGCTCATCAGCGGGTAGGAGCACTGCGTAGATGTCGAGGAACTGAGCCAGCACGCCGCCCTCAAAGAGCCCGAGGTCTTGAACGAGCGGATCGCTCAAGGCTGCGCGTTCGGCAGTGAAGGGCGTCGAATCGTCGCGGGTTCGAGCTGTCGCGATATCACGCAGCGTGAAGAGTGCGGGTGGGCGTAGCAAGTAGGCCACAGCCTTGGCGAACAGCCACTCGGCGCGGGTATGCAAGGGGTAGCCGTTTCGGGGCGCGCAGCAAATGCCATGCGCGCGGCCTGATCCGCATGGGCAGGATTGGCCACGCTCGGCGGTAGCCGGGCCTGGGGGGACGAAGCGCTCCAAGCGGGCGACGCGCGGCGGGCTGCTCGTGCCGCCCGCCCTCCGCAGGTAGTCCAACGCCCTGGCCGCGTCACCACGGTCCTCGGCGTAGCCAGCAGCCAACTTCAACGCGTCAGGTTGCTCAGGCAAGACCCGCAGCGCCTCGGTGGCGTGCTCCTCGCCCGCCACCGCGTCCCCGCGCGTCGCGGCACAGTAGGCCAGCAGCAGGTGAGGGCCGGCGTTGAATGAGTGGTCGCCAAGCAACGCTTGGGCGAACGCCGCGACCTTGTGCTCATTTTGCGGCTCATGGAATGTGGTCTTGACGATGAACATGGTCGAGACCATGGGACCGCACAGCATCCGCGCCAAGATGGCCGGCGCCAGCTGCAACGTCTCCAATACCTCCATCCGGCCAGCCAGGAACAGCTCGTAGGCCTCGAGCAGGATGCGCACGGCGGACTCGCCGACCTCGTCAAAGCCGTCCAACGGCTCGACGAGCTTCAACAGCTGCCCCTCAACCCTCAAGCCGGTCGCCTCCAGCAGCTCACCAAGTGGTCCCAGCGGGCGGGTGAACAGCTTGGGCTGCTCAGTGAACGCGATCGCGAACACATCCAAGATCTGCGCCGGCCGCTCGTCCTGGCTCACCGGGAGGCGCCCCCGAACTCCCTGCTCACTGCGCGCGGCCTCGGCAAGGCACACCGTCACGTAGGCCTCACGCAACCGTTGCACCGCGACCTCAGACACTGGCAGATTCCTGGTGGCCTTACGGATCGACAGCCGGCCATTCACCACCCGCAGAACGATCAGATCCCCCCCAGCAAACCGCGCGAGCCGAGCCGGGGGCACCTTCAGGCCAAGCTGCTCGCAGGCGCCGTTCCAGAAGGCGCGCTTCCCGATTGGTGGGAAGAACCGCCCGATAGTTCCACGACCGCCACTGGCCAGGACCACCTGGTCGTCACGCCGATCTTGTTTCACAAGCAACAGTGGAATCAGATCGGGCTCCATCGCGATGATGCCGGTAGCGATCTCCGCCATAGTCAGCCGGTGGCTGAGCGTCAGGCCCTCGCAACAGGTGTGCGCGTCAATCACCCGCCCATCCGGCAACTGCCAGCTGCCCGGCAGGGCAACCACATGATCGATTGTCCACGCCAGCGGATCCTCGCCCGCTGGCGGAGCCAAGCCCTGCTCCTCCAGCAAATCAGCCAACTCGGCGATGGTGACCGGCTGGTGCGCCGCCAACAACCGCCGCGTTGCCTCAACGACACCCTGATTGATCGGATCCCTCCTTGATCTGCGCGGCACACGACCTGCGCGGTAATGACGAAGTAGTCAACCACCGTCCACGGCATCACGCATTCCGCCTGCCCATCCCGGAGGCGAGGGCCGGGCAACGATGTTGCCGTGGCAACGCGCCCCCGCCAGTCGCCCGCACCATACGGTACATCCACAGCCCCAGCCACCCGCATCGAGGGTCTCCTCTCCAGAAATACTGTGCAGCCCCGCAGCCATGGGAATGGGGCTACGTCTGGCAGTTAGGGCAAAAGTATGACGCGACGGGAGGGGCATCGATCTGCTCGAACACGATCCGCTGCCGGCAGCGGGCGCAGGGCTGACCGGCGCGCCCGTAGACCTTCAGATGCTGGCGCGAGAGCGGATCCTCGAACAAATCCTCGTCCGTGGGGTCACTGGCCCCACGGGCCTGCTTGACCGCCTCGTGGAGGACCTCCTGGATCGCCCGGTAAAGGCGGCGGACCTCCTGAGCCGACAGCCTCGCGGACGAGCGCATCCCGGACAGGCCGGCGGCCCAAAGGATCTCATCCGAGTACACGGCGCCAAGCCCGACCACAAACGTCTCGTCGCCAAGCAGCGCCCGGAGCCGGCAGTTGCGGATGCTGAGCTGCCGGCTGAACTCCAACCACGTTGGCGTGTTGGTGAATGGGTCCATGCCGATCGGCGTGAACTCCGGCGAGTCGTTGAACTCATCAATCGTGATCAGCCGGACCATGCCGCTCTGCTCGACATCAAGGCAATGGAACGCGCCTCCGCCCTCAAACGCAAAGACAATCTCCAGCTGGCTGTGGGACGCGGGGGAGCGCTCCCGGTGGTCGTCCGCGTGCACCGGCTGGCGGGTAAAGGTGGCGATCGATCCCGACCGGATCACCAGTGCCTTGCCGTCCTTGAGCCGGAACGCGAGATGAGTCCCCCGCCGGATCACGGCCTCGATCCGCTCGCCCTCTAGCGCCGCCGCGAGGTCGCTGAGATCAGCAGGATCATGCGCGCTCGCAGGGTCACCTCTGGGACTCTGCGTCCCTCCCAGATCGTCGGGGGCACCCGCACGGGGATCGGGAAGATCGCCAGATCGGATGGTGACCTCTTTGATCCGCTGACCGACGACCTCCTTCTCAAGCTCTTTCCGCAGAACTTCGGCTTCAGGAAGCAGCGTCACCGGTGTCTCCCTCCGAATCTCTCGGGGGCATCCCCCCGACCCCCTCACAGTCCATCGGGGGGGTCCCCCTCGAACCCTTCACAGTCCATCGGAGCGCCTTCCCGATGGACCTGAACTCCCTCACACTTCGCATCTGCGCTGGGTTACTCCTGTGACTCATCGGCCCTCGGGACCGTCGCCAGGCGGCGCTGCAACGTCACATAGGCCTGCTGCGCCGCGCCCTGCTCTGCCTCCTTCTTGCTGCGCCCGTACCCGTAGCCGAGCACCTCGCCCGCGAGGGCGACCGCAGCAGTGAAGCGCTTCTCGTGATCCGGGCCCTCCTCCGAGAGCTCGTAGGTCGGCACCTGTGACAGCACCGCGGCGCCGAGCTCCTGCAACGAGGTCTTGTAATCGAGCGACTCCCTGCGGGTGACAATGTCACAGAGCAGATCGTCGAACAGCCGGCGGACGATCGGCACGACCGCGCCAATACCTTGGTCCAGGTAGACCGCACCGAGCAGCGCCTCCATTGTGTCCGCAAGGATAGAGTCCTTGTTCCGCCCGCCGGACTGCTCCTCGCCGCGTCCAAGCCGCACGGCGGCACCGACGCCCAGCCCGCGAGCAACCTCGGCGAGGCTGTGGGTATTGACCGCCGCCGCGCGGATCTTCGCCAGCCGACCCTCTGACGCGTCGGGCAGCATCCGGTAGATGAGGTCGGTGATGATGACACCGAGCACCGCGTCGCCAAGGAACTCAAGGCGCTCGTTGTGGGGTAGGCCGCCAGCCTCAAACGCATAACTCCGGTGCGTGAGCGCTTGTTCGAGGAGCGCCCGGTCGCTCACCATGATGTCGAGGTCAGCCTCGATGCGCTCCGCAGCCCGCGCCGGGTCAGGCGCCGCATCGCTGGTGTCCACCTGTGGCACAGCCCCGCCTGATGATTGCCGGTCACTCATGATCCAGGCCACCGCCATCCAGCTCGCTCAATCCCGCTCTCGGCCTCGGACCGGGAGGGAAGTGTGGGCTGCTGCTCCATGCGGAGCAGACAGCGCGGCATGCTCAGCGATCTGATCGGCGGCGTCACCGACGGTGCGCAGCGTCGCGAGCGTGGTGTCGGGCAGTGCCATCGCAATCCCGCGCGCCCGGAGGTCGGCCTCGACGCCGTCCACGATCTCGACGAGATCGAGCGAGTCGGCGTGCAGGTCCTCATCAAGGCGCGAGGCCGCATCCACTCGTGCCTCCTCTACCGCCATCACCACACTGATCCTGTGGATGAGGAGCTCCAACGCCTCCTCTGCCGTCACCGTTAGCCCCGGCATCGTCACGGTGCACCTTCAGTCGTGAGTCGGGGGGCTCCCCCGAGCCCCTTGTCTGGTCGGGGGGCTCCCCCGAGCCCCTTGTCTGGTCGGGGGGCTCCCCCGAGCCCCTTGTCTGGTCGGGGGGCTCCCCCGAGCCCCCTGTCTGGTCGGGGGGCTCCCCCGAGCCCCCTGGCAAGGTGGGCTGCCATTTTGCCCGAGAGGTCTGTGGCGGCGGCCCTGGCGGCCATCCGCAGCGCCTCCGCCACCTCGCCTGCGCCCGCGGCTCCATGCGCAACCAGCACCTCACCGGCCACGCCGAGCACGACCGCCGCACAGTCACCCTGGGCGCCGGACGCAGCCTCGACGGCTTTGAGGAAGATGTTTCCAGTGAAACCATCAGTCACGACGACATCGACAGACCCACCAAGGACGCCGTCTGGCTCCACATTCCCGGCAAAGCCTGGCAAGCCGCCCAGCAGCTCATACGCCGCCTTCGCAAAAGGATTGCCCTTGCCAGGCTCCGCGCCGACATTGAGCAGGCCCACCCGTGGCGCGTCAATGCCGAGCACGCCCGCGTAGGCCATTCCTATCTGAGCGTAGCCAACCAACGCGTCGGGCTGGGCGGCGGCACTGCCGCCAGCGTCGACCAGCACGACGCGGCCACGCGTCGTAGGGACGAGGGCGCCGACAATCGGACGCCGAACGCCAGGCAGCCGGCCCAGAAGAAGCAGCGCGGCCGCGAGCGTTGCTCCAGTCGATCCTGCCGAGACCAACGCATCAGCATGACCCTCGGCGACAAGGCTCGCGGCCACCCGGATGCTGGCATCACGTTTTATGTGCAGCGCGAGCGCGGGGTCCTCGTCCATGCCGACAACCTCAGCGGCCGGGACCACCGAGAGCAACTCCTGCGCTCTCTGATTGGCCATTGCCGCGTGCAGGCGGGCAGGCTGCCCTACCAGGACGACATCCACTCCAGCCTCGTACGCTTGCAGCGCTCCTGTGACCGTCGCGGCCGGTGCATGATCACCACCCATCGCATCGAGCGCCACTCGGACACGAGCCGATGGCGAGTCATCCATCGCGTGCTCCGCCACAGAGGTTGCATCTGGTATGAGATGGCCCGGGGCCGCTGCGAGGCGTGAGTCGCGAGAACCCGCAACGAGCCATGCGGAGACCGGAGGGCCAGACGCGCCCAAAACGGTGCACACGGTCCTTGCTCGCCGCCAAGCGCTTCGCGCCTCCCTCACCCATGCCGGACTTGTACGCGCCTACTCGCCAACCTGGATGACCTGCCGGTCCTTGTAGTAGCCGCAGACCGCGCACACCGTATGAGGCTGGACCGGCGACTTACAGCGCTTGCAGGACGCCATAGGTGGCAGGGGGGTCCGCAGCCACTGAGCCTTGCGATGCCGAGTGCGGGACCGTGACTTCTTTCGCTTTGGGACGGCCACTTCTGGAGTCCTTCCTCTTCGAGCGGATGGGAATGGTCGATTGGTCGGTGGGCGCGATGATTGGCTAAGCGCCGTCAGCCCTCAGGCGAAGGTGCGCCAGCGCAGCCCACCGTGGATCGGTACTCGTCTCCTGGCAGGCGCACTCGACCTCATTGCGGTTGCCCCCGCAGATGGGGCACAACCCTTTGCAGGCGATGTCGCACAGCGGCTGATACGGCACTGCCAGCACCAGAGCATCCCGCACGAGCGTCTCGAGGTCGATCGCCTTATCGATGATCTCGTAACCCTCCTCGACCGCATCCTCGGGCAGCGCGTCCATAGAGCGGGGCAGCCCACTCCGCAGCGGGTCGCTGTACAACTCCACCACGTCGGTGACAAATTGGAACGGGACATCGTTCAGGCAGCGAGCGCACCGCAGCCGGAGGTCAGCGCTCAGCGCCCCACGGACCAGCACACCCTCGACGACACCCGCGACCTCACCCCTCAACCGGATGGGCTCAGTCACCGTCGCGAGCGGCAGATCAAGATCCGCGGGCACAGGTAGCGCGAGATCGATCCGGCGGGATGCTCCGGGCCGGTCGAGGAGGCCGACGACCGCAAGCACCATATCGGCAGAGGGCTGTCCCGCCTCTTGGCTGTTAGGGAGAGCCCCCCCGGCCCTCTGGTGGCTGGGGCCAACCCTTTGATCATGAGAACGTTTCGTAGCCATGGTTACGAGCGGCTCCGCCTTGACAGGCCTGGAAGCAGGTAGGCGCTCAGCTCCGCAGGTGAGAACGGTGCGCTAGCATAGCACGGTCCGGCGCGTGCTCCTCAGGAGCGCGGACTGGTCACCCCAGCTCGTGGTCATAGAACTGGGCAGCGCGGTCCGTGTCGTAGCCGAGGTCAGAGGCCGGGAACTCAGCGGACAGCTCGTCGCTCGCCAGGCGGCCGCCGAGGCTCTCACGGCCTTTTTGGACCGCGCGCACCGTCTTTTGGAGAACGATCTCGAAGCTCGCAAGCTTGCCATCGATATAGTCATCGCACTCCTGCTGCAATCTCTGCGCCTCTAATTGAGCCTGCGCGATGATCCGCTCGGCCTCAATCCGCGCTGCCCTCACGATCTCGGTCTCTGACAACAGGCGTTGCTGCTCCTCACGGCCCTGAGCGATGATCTGGTCAGACTCGCGGGAGGCTTGGCTCAACAGCTCGTCGCGCTCGTTCAGCACCCACCGGGACTGGCGAATCGATTCGGGCAGCGCTGCCCGAATCGCAGCTACGGCCTCATCAACCTCCGCTCGATTCACCATGACTGATGCCGAGAGCGGAACCGGGCGAGCCTCGGCAAGAAAAAGCTCCAATTGCGCGATAGCGGCCTCGACGTCCACAACAATGTTCCTTTACTGCAGTTTGTCGGCAAGGCGCCTGGCCACCACCGTAGGGACAAAATTTGACACATCGCCCCCAAGGCGGGCGACCTCTTTCACCAGCGAGGAAGAGAGGAAGGAGTATACGGGGCTGCTCGTCAGGAAGAGTGTCTCGACCCCGCCAATCCGCGCGTTCATTTGCGCCATCTGTAGCTCGTACTCGAAATCGCTGACCGCGCGTAGGCCCTTGACGATCAGCTCGACGCCGCGGTCCCGGCAAAAGTCAACGAGCAAGCCGTCGAACGCGGCCACCTCGAGGTTCGATACGTGGCCGGTGACCTGCCGGAGCAGGCCGACGCGCTCGTCGAAGTCAAACATCGGCTGCTTGCTGGGATTGGCGATGCAGGCCGCGATCACGTGGTCAACACAGGCCGCCACGCGCTCCAGTATGTCGAGATGCCCGTTTGTCACAGGATCGAAGCTGCCCGGGCATACCACGGTGACCGTCACTCGCTGAGCTCCCCTTCGCTCGGAACAAGGTAGTACAGGATCGTGTCACCGTAGGTGGCCACACGCGCCAACGCCAAGCCAGGTGGCGCTGGGGCGGTGCGCGTAGGGTCACGGCGATCCCGCTCGACCACCGCGACGCCGTCACGGGCGAGGCCGCCGGCCGCCACGAGATCGCCGAGCAACGCGTAGACCGCGGGTGTGCGCAGCGCGTATGGCGGATCGGCCAGGATGACATCGAATGGGGTGCCCGGCGCCTGGCAGAAACGCGCGGCGTCATCGCGGATAACCCGCGCCCGGCCGGCCAAGCCGGCGCGGTTGAGGTTCTCGGCGATCGCGGCCACCGCCCGTGGGTTCCGCTCGACGAGCACCACGCCACTCGCGCCACGCGAGAGCGCCTCGATCCCCAACGCACCCGAGCCCGCGAACAGATCGAGCACGCTTGCGCCAGGTATGCGGTCGCCCAGTGATGCGAACAACGCCTCCCGTACCCGGTCGCTGGTCGGGCGCACGTCCAAGCCTTTGGGTACCCGCAGCCGCCGACCTTTGGCGCTACCTGCAATAACCCGCACCACGGCGCTCCACCTTGTGACCGCTCACCCGGTCTCCAGCGCGGCCAGGCGGTCGTCACCGTAGCGGCGGCGGACCTCGTCGCGAAGGGCGGGATAGGCGTCGAGGGCGGGATCGGCCTCGACCAGCTCGCGGGCGTCCATCCGGCTCGCCACGACCCAGTCGAGGTCACGGATGAGCTGCGCGAGCTTGAGGTCAGGCAGCCCTGACTGGCGGGTGTCGAACAGGCTGCCCTCGCCCCGTAGCTCCAGGTCGGCCTCGGCGAGCTGGAAGCCATCCCGCGTAGCGGCGACCGCCTGGAGGCGTGGGTTGTCCTTCGGGTCCTGCGAGAACAGCACGCACCAGCTTTTGCGGTCGCCACGGCCGATCCGGCCGCGGAGCTGGTGGAGCTGGCTGATGCCGAAGCGGTCAGCGTCCTCGATCACCATGATCGTCGCCTCGGGCACATCGACGCCGACCTCAATGACGGTCGTCGCGACGAGGATCGGCGTCTCGCCGCGGCGGAAGGCGTCCATCCGCGCGTCGCGCTCGGCGGCCGAGAGGCGGCCATGGACGAGGCCGACGCCGAGGTCGGCGAACACGCTGGCCACGAGGCGCGCGTGCACGTCCTCCGCAGCCGCCACGTCTAACGCCTCGGACTCCTCCACCAACGGGCAGACCACATATGCGCGCTCGCCCGCGGCGACCCGCTCGCGGATGAAGTCATAAAGGCGTGACCTGCGCGGGGAGTCAGAGGCAAGCACCTGGGTGGTGACCTCCTGGCGGCCGGGCGGCAGCTCGTCCAGGAGGGTGACGTCGAGGTCGCCGTAGAGCGTGAGCGCCAACGACCGCGGGATCGGCGTCGCCGTCATCACGAGCGCATCAGGGGTCGAGAGGTCCATCCGCTTGTCACGTAACCGCGTGCGGTGCTCGACCCCGAAGCGGTGCTGCTCATCGATGACGACAAGGCCGAGGTCGGAGAACGACACCTGCTCCTCGAGCAACGCGTGCGTGCCAATCAGCAGGGTGAGGTCGCCCGAGATCAGCTCGGCCAGCAGCGCGCGCCGCTGCTTCGTGGCGGTCGAGCCGGTGAGCAGCCCGAGTCGCGGCCCGCCCACCGCGTTCACGCCGAGCGGGGCGAACAGGTCGCTCAGCGTACGGAAGTGCTGCTCGGCTAAGACCGAGGTCGGCGCCATGAGCACCGCTTGGCGGCCTCCGTCGGCGGCGACGAGCATTGCCCACGCCGCCACGAGCGTCTTACCAGCGCCGACATCGCCCTGGAGTAGCCGGTGCATCGGCTTGGGTTTGGCGAGGTCCGCGCTGATCTCGGTGAACGCGCGCCGCTGCGCGCCGGTTGGCTCGAACGGCAAGACACTGAGCAACCGCGCGGCCAGCCCACCCTCGCTGGGTGCCTGCACGAGGCCAGCAGCCTCGGACTCCAGCTGGTGGCGGCGCCGCTGGAGCCCAACCTGGAGGCAGAGCAGCTCGTCGTAGACCAAGCGGTCACGGGCAGCGCGGACCGCCTCCATCGCGGGTGGCCGATGGATGGCGCGGAGCGCCTCGTCGAGGGGCGGCAGGCGGCGTCGCGCGCGCAGCTGCTCGGGCAGGAAGTCGGCGATCGGCCCGAGTTGGTCCAACGCGTTGCGGACGTAGCGGGCGATCCGGTAGCTCGGGAGCGCCTCGGTTGCGGGGTAGGTCGGCTGGATCCGGTCGAATGGCTCATCGAGCGCGTCTGCGCCGTCCAGCACCACGAGCTTCGGGCCCTTCAACTGGGTGGTCCCACGGAACCGCTCAAGGACACCGCTCACCGCGACGCGCGTGCCGGGCGGGTGCTGGCGTGGCCGCCACTCCTGGTTGAAGAATGGCGCGTCGACCTTGCCGCCGTCCTCGGCATGGATCGTCGCCTTCGCGATGACCATCGAGCGGCGGCGCGGCTTGAGCACGCTCCAACGAGCGATCTGGCCAACGATCGTGACTGGCTCCCCCAAGCGCGCCCCTGCGAGCGGCACCCGGGCGCCTACGTCCCGATATTTGTCCTGGTGCGGGTAGTGCTCCAACAGGTCCCGCACCGTGTGGATGCCGAAGGAGGAGGAGAGCGTCGCCGCCCCCTTCCGTGTGACCCCCTCAACCCGGGTGACGTCTGCGTCAAGGTCTGCGCGCTCGTCCATATCCGAGCCAGAGTGTAGGCCTAAGGCGTCAGGCCCAAGATGTGAGGCCCAAGATGTTAAGCCCGTGGCCTGATGCGACAGAGGAGGCCGCATGCCCATCATCCGACAGATCAGCAATGGACGCGTCGAGCCGGTCGCGCTGCAAGCCCTCGACGCTGCGCTCGCCCAGGTCACTCGCGAGCAAGGGCTCGTCTGGATCGACCTGATCGGTCGCAACCACGAGGATGAGGGGCTGCTGCGCCACCTCGGGCTGAACGACCTGCAGATCGAGGATCTGCTCGACGATGCGGTGCACCCGAAGTCGGAGGCGGGGGATGGTCACCTCCTCACCGTCGTCCACGGCCTCGACCTCGACTACGCGCGGGAGCAAGAGGAGTTCGAGATCACCACGATTGAGCTGGATAGCGTGCTCGGCCCCAACTGGGTGGTCACGCACGCCGACCGGAGCCTGGAGGTGATCCGCAGGGTCGCCATGCTGGTGGAACGCGACCCGGGCCGCGCCCGCACGCCTGCCCAACTCCTCCACCTGGTGCTCGACACGATCGTCGACGAGTATGAGCCGTTCCTCGAGCAGTTCATCCCCGAGCGCATCGACGCGATCGAGGACGAGCTGTTCTCGGACCAGCCCTCCGCAGCCGTCAGGCGGGAGATCTACCTGCGGCGACGGGATGTGATCCGGCTCCAGCGGATCGCGCTCCCGCAGGCAGCGGCGATGCGCGAGCTGGTCAGGCTGACCGAGGCGGGCGTGGCTTTCCACGCCGACGCGCCGCTGTTCCGTGACATCGCGGATCGGCTGGACCGGGTCGCGAGCCTTACGGCGGCGCTTCGCGCCGAGCTGGACAGCGCCTTCGAGCACTACCTCTCGGCGGTGGCGAATAGCCAGAACGAGGTGATGAGGATCCTCACGATGGTGTCGTCAATCCTGCTGCCGATCACCGTCGTGGCCGGCATCTATGGCATGAACTTTCACTTCATGCCCGAGATCGACGAACGCTGGGGCTATCCCGCGGTGATGTCGCTCAACGCGCTCATCGTGGTCGGCGGGCTGACGTACTTCCGGTCGCGCGGGTGGATCGGCCGCCAGCGTGAGGTCAAGGAGCACACTGCCAGGCTGGAGATCGCCTCGCTGGGCAGGATGCTGCGCTTGCCCGCCATTGGCGCCCGAGTCGTGAGGAGCCTGGGGGGGACGCTCCCGAGGCCTCAGAGCGGCACGTGGCCCGCGCTGCGAGGAGCACTCCGGCTCAGGCGCACCCGATGCCCTAGACAGGGGAGAGAGCGCGGTCAGACGGGTGAAAAAAACACCCCCTGAACAGGTGACGGGTAGGGTTCCTTGTGCAATACTCTTGCGGGCGGGGGCTACGGCGGGCATGGCCACCGGGGATGCGGAGCTCTCAAGGGCTCCGCATCTCCGGTCAAATGGCGTATACCCCTCGCCCGCGGCGAGTGGCAACGGCCTGAGGCGCCGATCACGACGAGACGCGCCTCAGGCGGCTCGCCTGGCGCCACAGCGGGCCGCTCGCTACCATCGCGCTGAGCGCCGGGCGTCTCTTACCGGCTCACCTCCTAATGCGCTTGACCCAATGCGCCCAACCAAGGATCGACAATGGCTGCCGTCTGCGAGATTTGTGGCAAGAGGCCCCAGTTCAACTACCAGGTGAGCTTCTCACACAAGCGCAGCAAACGGCGCTGGAACCCAAACATCCAGCGGATCCGGATCTCCGTCAATGGCGGCGTACGGCGGGCAGCCGTCTGCACGAAGTGCATGAAGGCGGGCAAGGTCGTGCGCCCGCCCCAGCGCACCACCGCCTAGTAGCCCGTCGCGCCCTCAGCGGCGGCGCCAACCGTGATCGACAGGGCCAATGCCCTTGCCCAGCCGGAGAGCGTGGCGGATGGCGCCGGTGACGAACTCCTTCGCGGCCCGGACCGCATCGATGACCTCAAGCCCGCGGGCGCGGTGCGCAGCGATCGCCGCCGCGAGGGTGCAACCGGTGCCGTGCGTGTCGCAGGCGTCAAGGCGGGCGCTGGAGATTCGCACCGCCTGCTCACCGTCGTAGAGCAGATCCGTAGCCTCCTCGCTGCCGGGCAGGTGCCCGCCCTTGATGAGCACCCAGCGAGGCCCGAGGTCCTTCATCGCCACAGCGGCGCGCTGGAGGTCACCGACCCCAGCTACCTCGACGCCGCAGAGTGCGGCGACCTCGCCGATATTGGGGGTGACGACCTCGGCGAGCGGGAGCAGCCGCTCACGCATCGTGTCCACCGCGTCGGATCGGAGCAGCGGATCGCCATGCTTCGACGCGCACACGGGATCGACGATCAAGCGGGTGATGCCGTGCCGCTCGATGCCCTCGGCGACCGCGTGGATAATCGCGGCGTTCGCAAGCATCCCGGTCTTCGCCGCGTCAACGCCGATATCGGTCGCGACGGCGTCGAGTTGAGCGGTCACGAAGCCGGCGGGCACCTCATGGACGCCATGCACCCCCACGGTGTTCTGCGCAGTCAGCGCGACGAGGACGCTGGTCCCGAACACGCCGAGCTCCTGGAACGTCTTGAGATCCGCCTGGACGCCAGCGCCACCACCAGAGTCTGACCCCGCGATCGTCAATGCTGTAGGCAGGGTCATGGCGAGGCTCCTCCGGCAAAGTGGTCGTACCCCATGCGGTCGAGCGCCAGCGTGCCGCCGCCGGGCACCTCGAGCATGACTGCCGGCCCTCCGCCCAGCGGAATAAGCTCCCCGATCACCGCCGCAGGCACGCGCTCAGCCGCGCTGGCCGCGCGGGCGGCGGCCTCGGCCGCCTCCGCGGGCACTGCCGCGACGAGCGCGAAATCCTCTCCCCCACCGCACACCACCTGCCAGAGATCCTCACCAGCAACCTCCGGGACCCCTGGCGCGACCGGCAGCGCAGCCGCCGACACCCGCGCGCTGACGCCGGATGCGGCGCATACGTGCCCAAGGTCAGCGCCGAGGCCGTCGGACACGTCGATCATCGCCCGGGCGCCGTGCGCAGCGAGCGCTCGGCCCGCGGCGGGCAGCGCCACCGGCCGCCGGTGAGCGGCGAGCAGCACAGGATCGGGCAGCTCCCCAGCCTCGACTTGGCTGAGCGCAGCGGCAGCCGCCCCTAGCGCGCCCACAACCACGAGCTTGTCGCCTGGCTGGCCACCACCACGCGTCACCATCTGCCCAGGGTCGACATCGCCGAGCGCCGTGACCGACACGACGAGCGTTGGCCCCCTCACGGTGTCCCCACCGAGGAGCCCCAGCTGCCACCGATCGCACGCCTGGCGCATCCCGGTGTAGAGCGCCTCCACGTCGGCCTCGGCGAGCGCCGCAGGGCGGCACAGGCCGATGACGGCCCCCGTCGGGGCCGCGCCCATCGCCGCGAGGTCGCTCACATTTACCGCCACGGCCTTCCAGCCGACGTCTGCCCAGGACGAGAGGTCCCGCCGGAAATGGACCCCCTCGACGAGCACATCGACCGCCACGCACACACCCCGGCCTCCGACCTCGATCACCGCGGCGTCGTCGCCGTGGCCGACGAGCACCCCGCCGCCCGCGCCCGCGAGCAGCGGCGCCATCCGCGCGATGAGGTCGAACTCGCCCACTGCCGCTCCTCGCCTAGGATCGGGACGATCCTCGAACACGCTCCTGGACCGCATCATGGACCACTAGGATGCCTCGGAGGCGACTCTAATGATCCGCGACGCTCAGGGGGTGCGATGGTTTCTGCATACATCCTTATCCTCACCGAGGTAGGCAAGGCCGCACAGGTGGCAGAGACAGTGGCCAAGATCGAGGGAGTCAAGTCCGCCGAGGACGTGACTGGCCCCTACGACGTCATTGTCCGGGCCGAGTCGACCGACATCGATACGCTCGGCCGCCTGGTGGTTGCCAAGATCCAGGCGGTTGACGGGATCGATCGGACGCTTACCTGCCCGATTGTGCACCTGTAACGCGCTTCACCAGAGCGCCTGCCACCGGTGGTTCGCAGGCGCTCTCCCCTGGCGGGCTACAGGATGATGCCGGGCGCCGGGAAGGCGGCGGTGAGTTCTCCCACCTCCCCGGCGATACGGGTAACCGTAGCCTCATCGTCATGTGTGGCGGCCTGGACGACCTCATCGATCCATTTGGCGATCTGCGCCATCTCCCCCGGCCCCATGCCGCGGCTCGTCACGGCCGGCGTGCCGACCCGGATCCCTGACGGATCGAACGGCTTGCGCGGATCGAACGGAACGGCGTTGAAGTTCACCACGATGCCGGCGCGGTCGAGCGCCTTCGCTACCGGCTTGCCGCCGATGCCCTTGGTGGTGAGATCGACAAGCAACAGGTGGTTGTCCGTGCCCCCTGAGATCAGATCAAAGCCGCGCTCGGCGAGCACGGCCCCCAGCACCCGCGCGTTCTCCACAACCCGGTGCGCGTAGTGGCGGAACTCCTCCGTCGCAGCCTCACGGAGCGCGACGGCGATTGCCGCCGTCGTGTGGTTGTGCGGGCCACCCTGCAGTCCGGGGAACACCGCGCGGTCGAGGGCGCGGGCGTGCAGAGCGGCGCACATGAGCATCGCCCCGCGCGGGCCGCGCAGCGTCTTGTGCGTCGTCGTCGAGATCACCCCCGCATGCCCGACCGGCGACGGGTGCGCCCCGCCGACGATGAGGCCGGCGATGTGCGCAATGTCGGCGATCAAGACCGCGTCGACCTCCCGGGCGACCTCCGCGAAGGCCGCGAAGTCGATCGTCCGTGGGATCGCGGTGCCGCCGCAGACGATCAGCTTCGGCCGCTCGGCCTTGGCCAGCTCGCGGACCTCATCCAAGTCGACGCGCCCCGTGTCCCACCGCACGCCGTATTGGACGCTGCGCAGCCACTTGCCGGTGATCGAGGGGGCAGCGCCGTGCGTCAGGTGACCGCCCATCGGCAGCGCCATGCCCATGATGATGTCGCCTGGCTGGCAGAACGCGAGGTAGGCCGCCAGGTTTGCTGGCGAGCCCGAGTAGGGCTGGACATTTGCGTGCTCGACCCCGAACAGCGCCTTGGCGCGCTCGATCGCGAGCGTCTCCACCTGGTCGATGACCTGCTGGCCCTCGTAGTACCGCTTCCCGGGATACCCCTCTGAGTACTTGTTCGTCAGCACCGATCCCGTCGCCTCGAGCACCGCCTGGGACACGTAGTTCTCCGACGGGATCAAGCGGATCTTGGTGGCCTGGCGGCGCTCCTCCTCGGCGATGAGGTGGGCGATCTCCGGGTCAGCCTGCGCCAGGGCACTGGCCACAGCAGTCTCAGTCATAAGGGGGCTCCGAACGATTGGCCAGCCCCCAGGCTGCCATGCCCGCTCAGGCTCAGTGCCCGGTCAGCCGTGCAGGCCCCCACCGAAAAGCGCCAGCGCATCGGCCAATAAGCGGCAACCCTGGCGGTGTTCAGCAGCGCGAGAAAGGTCAGCGACCCGCTCAAGCGCTCCCCTATCCATCTCCGGCACTGTAATCCACGATGCGCGCCAAGGGTCACCTGCCCCCGCAATACACTGTTCGTCATGGCGTTTTCCCCTCCTGAGAAACAACCCGATCACGTCGCGCTTGAGCACCGGGCGCTTGAGCGCTGGCGGCAGCAGCGCACGTTCGAGGCGCTGCGCGAGCGGAACCGGGGCGGCGATGAGCGGTTCTCGTTCATCGATGGGCCGATCACCGCGAACAACCCGATGGGCGTCCATCACGCATGGGGGCGGACGCTCAAGGACATCTGGCAGCGCTACCACGCGTTGCTCGGCAAGGACCTGCGTTACCAGAACGGGTTCGACTGCCAGGGCCTGTGGGTCGAGGTCGAGGTCGAGAAGGCGCTCGGCCTGAACTCCAAGCCTGAGATCGAGGAGTACGGGCTCAACCGCTTCGCGCGGGCCTGCCGCGACCGGGTCGTGCAGTACGCAGCGGTGCAGACCGCCCAGTCCATCCGCCTGGGCCAGTGGATGGACTGGGACCGCAGCTACTACACGATGACCGATACCAACATCAGCTACATCTGGGGCTTCCTCGCGGAGTGCTACAGGCATGGCTGGCTCTATCAAGGCCACCGGGCGATGCCATGGTGCCCACGGTGCGGCACCTCCCTGTCCCAGCACGAGCTGGCCGACAACTACTCCACGCTCACGCACCCATCGCTGTACGTCCGCTTCCCGCTGGTCGATCGGCCAAGCGGTGGGGGGAGTCACCCTACCGGACCCGAGCACCTCGTCGTCTGGACGACGACCCCATGGACGCTCACGGCGAACGTCGCCGCGGCGCTGGACCCCGAGGCCTCCTTTGCCAAAGTCGAGACTTTGACCGGGATCGCCTATGTCGCCGAGGCGCGGCTGGAGCACACCCCGATCACAGGCGAGGTTATCGAGACGATTCCGGGCGCCGACCTCATCGGGTTGCGCTACACCGGGCCGTTTGATGATCTTCCCGCCCAGCAGGGGGTGGAGCACCGGGTGGTGGCGTGGAAGGAGGCCACTCTCGACGAGGGCACAGGCATCGTCCACATCGCGCCGGGGTGTGGTGAGGAGGACTACGAGCTCGGCCGCGAGGAGGGCCTGGCCGTCATCGTCCCAGTCGACGAGGCGGGCCGGTTCTCGGGCGCGTTCGGCTGGCTGCACGGGCTGCAGACCACCGAGGCCGCGTCGATGATCATCGATGACCTCGGCCGGCGCGGCCGGCTGGTCGAGGCCGGGGAAATCACCCACCGCTACCCAGTCTGCTGGCGGTGCGGGCAGGAGCTGATCTTCCGCCTGGTCGAGGAGTGGTTCATCAACTGCAGCGAGCTGCGCCAACCGATGATCGAGGCTGCGCGCACCGTCGAGTGGACCCCACCGCAGTACGGCAAGCGGATGGAGGACTGGCTGCGGAACATGGGCGACTGGTGCATCAGCCGCCGCCGCTACTGGGGCCTGCCACTGCCATTCTGGTACTGCGAGGACGGCCACCTGACGATCGTGGGGTCCAAGAGGGAGCTGCTGGAGAAGGCCCTCTCGGGCGCGGAGCAGCTCGAGGAGCTCCATCGTCCTTGGATCGACGCGGTGACCATCCCATGCGGAACGTGCGGCAAAGTCGCGACGCGCACAACCGATGTCGGCGACTGCTGGCTCGACGCGGGGATCGTGCCGTTCTCGACCTTGGGGTGGCGTAATCCCGAGGCGGTGGCGGGCGGCTATGCGGAGGGCGCCGGCGTCGGGGTCACCAAGGCCGACCTTCCTGACCACCGCTACTGGGAGGCGTGGTTCCCGGCCGATTGGATCTCCGAGAGCCGCGAGCAGATCCGGCTGTGGTTCTACTCGATGCTCTTTATGAGCGTCACCCTTATCGGGCAGGCGCCGTACCGCCGCGTCCTCGCATACGAGCGGGTGACGGATGAGACCGGCCGCCCGATGCACAAGTCGTGGGGCAACGCCATCTGGTTCGACGATGCCGTCGAGTCGATGGGCGCCGACGTCATGCGCTGGCTGTACGCCGCTCAGCCGCCCACACAGAACCTCGGCTTTGGCTACGGGCCCGCGAACGAGGTCAAACGCCGGTTGCTCACGCTGTGGAACACGTACGCGTTCCTGGTGCGCTACGCGCTGATCGACGGGTGGGTGCCGCGGCTGCCGGCGCTCTGGGAGGGTCCGGACCTGACCGTTGCGCGCCCGCTCGACCGATGGATGGCCGCGCGCGCCCAGCAGCTCATCGCCGAGTGCCGCGCTGGCCTCGACGAGTTCAACTCGCCGCGCCTGGTCCGGGCCGTCGAGGCGTTCGTTGAGGACCTGTCGAACTGGTACGTGCGGCGGTCGCGAGACCGGTTCTGGGGCTCAAAGGATGGGGCCGATAAGCGCGTCGCCTATGAGACCTGCTGGTACGCGCTGGTCCAGCTGGCGCGCTGCCTCGCCCCGGTCACGCCGTTCCTGGCCGACGAGCTGTGGCAGCGGCTGGTGGTCGATGTCTGCGAGGGCGCGGAGCCGAGCGTCCACCTGGCGGGCTACCCGGTCGTGCAGCCAGCGCTGCTCGACGAGCGGCTGCTCGCCGAGATGGCTGACGTGCGCGAGGTCGTCGTCGCCGGCCGCGCTGCTCGCGACCAAGCGCAGATCAAGACCCGCCAACCGCTGGCGGCGCTGATCATGGCCACGGCCGATGCCGAGCGCCAAGCGCGTGTGCAGGCGCATGCCGACTTGGTCACCGCTGAGCTCTCGGTGAAAGAGCTGCGGCTGGTCACCTCGTCGGAGGATTTTGCCGAGACCGAGGTGGTCCCCAACTTCCGCGTGCTCGGGCCGCGCTATGGCTCAGAGGTGCAGCAGATCCAACGGCTGCTCCGCGCGGGCGAGTACGCGCGCGAGGGCGATCGGCTGAAGGTGGGCGGGGCATCAGCGGAGACGCCGGGAGCGTCCCCGAGGCACTGGACCCTTGAGCCGGGCGAGTTCGAGGTCCGTACCCGCGCCCGTGAGGGGTTCGCGGTTGCCGGCGGTGACGGCTTCGCTGTGGCGCTCGAGGTCACGATTACCCCTGAGCTCGCGCGCGAGGGCGCAGCCCGCGACCTCATCCGCGCCATCCAAGAGCTGCGGAAGCAAGCTGACCTCGAGCTCACCGACCGCATCCGTATCACCTACCCGCCATCCGAGCGTGAGGTCTTCGCCGCCCTCGGTGACTGGATCCGCCATGAGACCCTCGCTGACAACGCCGAGGAAGGCATCGAACTCGCGATCAATCGATCCTCGTAAAATCCGACGAGCGTCCATCACGACAGCAGGCGTACGGATGCTTTAAACGTTAAGTGATTACTTTTTCTGTGCTGTCAGCCCGCGCCGCTCGCGCTCTCTGGCGGGAGTAGACGCATCAAGATGGGGGACTGCCGCGCCTCGCGGCAGTCCCCCATCTTGGCCCCTGCGGTCGTCAGGCAGTTGTCCGGCAGTCGAGCGGAGACTGGCCGCGGCTGACCCGCTCAAACTAGGAAGTTTATCCTGAAACAGTAGCAGGCGTCAATCCCCTTAATATCGGCGCTGAGACGGCCACGATCACGTTTTCCATGAACAGCCCATGAATAGCCGGCCTGAGCTGTTGGTAGGTGATATAGTAATAAGAGGGCATCGAACCATCCTTCGGGAACGGGCGTGTGAGAGGGGGCTCACAGGATGAGGGGCATGAAGGCACTGTGGACGATGGTGGCGAGAAAAGCAAAGCTAGCCTCAGCCACGGTAGTAGCGTTATTTGTGGCGTTGGCCCTCCTCGGCGGGGCAGCGTTTGTTTCCGACTCCTATGTCGCCTCTGGTGGCGCAGCGGCTGAGGGGCTAGGGGCCCCGTGCCCCTGCCCGTAGCGCACCCCGTGGCCGAGTGAGGTCCGCAGGGTTTGCGGACAGTGGATGCGGCGCCGGCTGGTTGGAGCCGCCCGCATGTCGGCGATGGCGTGATGAGCTAACGTCATCGGCCGGTAGCTGGAGGGAGTCGTCCGAGTGAGTAGTCCCCGGTTAGTCGGACGCGACCAGGAGCTTGAAGCCCTGCGTGAGGCCCTGGAGCGTGCGGGGGCCGGCGCGCCGGGAGTTGTGGTGATCGCGGGAGAGGCCGGTGTGGGGAAAACCCGGCTGGTCAGCGAGTTCATCAGCGACTCCCGGCGCGCCGGCGTCCGGGTCCTCATGGGGCATTGTGTTCCTGTGGCGAACGGCGGGCTGCCGTATGCGCCACTCATGGAGGCGCTTCGCCACCTGGATCGCGAGCTTGACACCCAGGCTGTGCAAGATCTGATCGCCTCTGCCCCGAGCGAGTTTGCCCGCTGGCTGCCCCGGATCTACCGGAGGGACCGGGCTGGGAGCGAAGGGGTAACAAGCGGCGATGTGGCGCAGAGCCGCTTGTTCGAGTTTCTGTTGGATCTGCTCGGCAGATTGCGGCAAGACAAGCCTGTCCTGCTCGTTGTGGAGGATCTGCACTGGGCAGACCGTTCGACCCTGGATTTATTGGCTTTCTTCGCGCAAAACGTGCAACAGGAGGCCGTCGTCGTCGTCACCTATCGCGATGATGAGCTGTACCGCACTCATCCATTGCAATCGTGGCTCGCCGAGCTGAGACGCAGCGTCAAGGTGAGCATTCTCCCGCTCCGGCGGTTGGACCGGGACGAAACGGCTGAGCAGCTGGCGGAGATTTTGGGATGGGCGCCAGACACCTCACTCGCTGATGGCATCTTCGCGCGATCCGAGGGCAACGCGTTCTTCACCGAGGAGCTCGCCTCAGTCATGGCCGTCGGTGAGTCCCGGAGCCTTCCGGCGGGCTTGCGGGACATCCTGCTGGCCAGGGTGCATGCCCTCTCAGAGCCAGCGCGGTCGATCTTGGGCGTCGCCGCGGCGGCCGGTCGGCGGGTCGCTCATGAGCTGCTGTCCTGCGTCGCCGGGATCCCTGAGCCGCAGTTGATTGCCGCGCTCCGTGAGACCGTCGATCATCAAATCCTTCTCCCCAACCCTGAGGACGACTCGTACATCTTCCGCCATGCGCTTATCCAAGAGGCCACCTACAGCGACCTGCTGCCCGGGGAGCGCCGCCGGCTGCATGACGCTTTGGCTGAGGCCCTGGCCGACCATCCGGAACTCGCCGCAGACGACCAAGCCGCAGCATACGCCGAACTCGCCCACCATTGGTATGCCGCGCGCAACCTTCCCGCCGCGCTCACCGCCGCGGTTCAAGCTGGGCAGGCGGCTGAGCTGGCGTATGGCTTTGCTGAGGCCCTGCGGCAGTTCGAGCGGGCCTCCGAGCTATGGGACCAGGTGCCCCATGCCGAAAAGCTCGTGGATCTTGACCACGCGGAGGTGCTCGAACACGCTGCTGAGGCCGCCAAACTCGTTGGGGAGTACGACCGTGCCGTGGCGCTCATACGGCAGGCGATCGAGCTGGTGGACAGCGCCCTCGAGCCTACCCGGGCCGGGCTGTTGCACCAGAACCTGGGCTGGTACCTCCTGAACCGCGGGGACGAAGCAGCCGCCTCGGACGCCTACCAGCAGGCGCTTCACCTCATCCCAGCTGAGCCCCCATCGGCGGAGCGGGCCAGCGTGCTGGTCGCGGCTGGCAGGTTGTCGATGTTTTGGGCCCACTACGAGGAGGCTCGGGCAGCGTCTGAAGAGGCGATAGCGCTGGCGCGCGCCGCTGGCGCGCGCACCGAGCAGGGGCACGCGCTCAAAACGCTGGGGCTTGTGGCCGCGTACGAGGGGGATTTCGACCTTGGCATCCGGTACGTGCGAGAGGCGCTGTCGATCGCCGAGGAGATCCAAGACACGAATGCCCTGGCGGGCGGGTACGTCGACCTGAGCTACCTCCTCAGCGTGGCCGGCCGCTTGGAGGAGGCCGCGCAGGTCGCGCTGGAAGGCTGCGAGGTCACCAGCCGCCTCGGCTTGGAGCGCCAATATCGCCCCATGTTGGAGACCAACGCTGCGGGCGTCTTGTTCGAGCTGGGCCGCTGGGAGGAGGCCAAGCGGCTGGTCGCCGCTGCCGCGCAGCGAGGCCCCAGCGGCAGGAACGAGATGGATGTCCTCATGCAATCCATCAACCTTGCCATCGCCCAGGGAGACTTCGCTTGCGCGCAGCAGCAGCTCGATCGCGCCGCAACCCTGTGCCGCAACGTGCTCACGCCTCTCTACCACCGCCCGTTCTTGGAGTCCCGCGCGGAGCTGGCCATTTGGCAAGGCCGGCTCGAAGACGCGGTCGCCGCGGTGGCCGAGGGTTTGCGGCTCTCCGCGCAGAGCGACGAGCAACGCTTTACCGGCCGTCTGTTCATGCTGGGGCTGCGCGCTCAGGCCGACCGTGCCGAGCTGGCGCGCGTCCGGCAGGCGAATGCAGACGCCGCCGCCGCGCAGGAAGCGGGCTGCGCGCTGCTGGAGGAGGCTGTACGGCTCGCCGCCAACCCCCTGAGCCCAACCGCATCGGTGCTGCCCGACGGCTCCGCGATCGCGGCCACCTGCGAAGCCGAGAAGTCCCGCCTAGAGGGGCGGTCCGACCCCGAGCTATGGGCAGCTGCCATCGCGCATTGGGACAAACTGGGACGCCCTTACCCCGCGGCGTACGCGCGATGGCGGCAGGCCGAGGCCTACCTCACGCTCAAGCACACGCGGCCCGAGGCGGGCCCGGTCCTGCGGCATGCCTACGAGGTCGCCACCAGGCTGGGAGCACACCCTTTGCGCCACGAGCTCGAACGCCTCGCGCAGAGAGCCCGCGTTGACCTCGAAGTGCCGCCCGCTGATCCTGAGCAGCCGCCTCAAGAGCCCAGCGTGGCCGATGAGCTTGGGCTTACTCCCCGCGAGGTGGAGGTGCTCCAACATCTGGCCGCCGGGCGCTCGAACCGCCAGATCGCCCAAGTGCTCTTTATCAGCAGATCAACCGCGAGCGTTCACGTCTCACACATCCTGCGCAAACTCGCGGTGGAGAGCCGTGTCGAGGCCGCAGGGCTGGCATACCGCCTTGGGCTGGTGCACAGCGCGCCTTCCAACCTGGCCACGAACTCGGTGACCCGCCCCGCGCGGTGAGAATCACCCAAGTCCATATAAAGTGGTATCCTGCTTTCGGGGGAGGCTCACATCCCTTTCTCGCATGAACCACTAAGGAGAAGAGATGAGCGCGATTGACGATCTGGGGGTCGAAGAGCTTGATGATTTCAGCCCCTCACCTGGTCTTTTGACCGACCTCAACAACTATGTGAATTCTTTCCTTTCGACGCTGAGCGCGTTCCTCAGCTAGAGGTCGCGCGGAAACCCGCAGCTGGGAGCGGCGGGGCGGGCCAAGGGTGTCGGGCAACTCGCAGCTACGCAGTGCGGCGATGGCTCTGGAGCGCCCGAAGATGGCCGCCGTCGAGGTTGCCGATCCTGCTCCAGGCCGCGATGACGTCGTCGTCTTCTGCCCAGCTCGCAACCGCTACATCCGGGTCCAAGGACCGCAGTGGGCGTTCCTCCGCAGCCTAGATGGCCAGCGCACGATCGCCGAGCTGGAGCAGGACTTCTCCGGGCGGTTGCCGGACGGCATGATCCGCCCGCTGCTTGCCCGGCTCTGGGACGTTGGGCTCCTCGAGGGTAGCGTCAAGGAGGGCAGCGTCGACGCCAAGGCGCAGATGCGGAGCCGCCGGCTCCGCATCGCCCATCCTGGTGTCATCGAGTTCGCTCTCCTGAGCCCGGATCGGCTGTTGGACCGGCTGATCCCGGTCATCCGCTTGCTCGGTGGCCCCGCCGGGCGCGCAGTGTCCGTGCTCGTGACGATCGCTGGGCTGTGTTCGATGATCGCGCGTGCGGATTTGGCTGCGCTGAGCTCCGGCTGGTTCAGAGACCCAGCCTGGACAGCCACGCTGGTCGCCTCCCTGCTGCTCTGCGCCGTGCTCCATGAGTTCGGGCATGCCGCAGCGGTGAAGTACTTCGGCGGGAGGGTCCGCCGGATGGGCGTGATGCTGTTCTACCTCGTGCCCGCGGTCTTCTGTGACACGAGCGACGCATGGCGCTTCCCGCGCAAGCGTCAGCGCGCGATCGTGGCGGCGGCGGGCATCTGGGTTCAGAGCGTGCTGGCTGGCCTTGCTGGCATGGCGTTATGGCTGCCAGTGCGCGCTGGCATGGCCGCCTGGCTGGCGTGTTTCGCGCTCCTCAACCTCGGTCTCTGCGCCGTGAACCTCATCCCCTTCGGGAAGCTCGACGGCTACTGGGCGCTCGTCGCGCTGACCGATGTCCCCAACCTGCGCTCGCGCGCGCTCGGCGCCCTGCGAGCAGCGGCGTTGCGCGTGATCGCGGGCGTGACGCCGCCACGCGCGGCCCCATCAAGGCACCCTCTCCTGACCCTGCTGTTCGGGCTCGGCTGCGCGCTCTTCCCCCCTGTGCTGACCCTCACCGCCTTACTCCACCTCCAGCACGCGCTCCTCGCGCTCGGGCGGGCCGGTGCCGCCGCGTGGCTCCTCCTCGCCGCCAGCGTGGCCGCGCTCCCGCGCAAGGGGCTCCTGCGGCTCATCCGCTCGGCCCGTGGCTTGCCGATCCGTGCCCGGTGGCGGGCAGGGCTTGTGAGCGCAGCCGGGCTTCTCGCCGTCGTGGGCGCGCTCGCCCCCATCCGAGTTCCGCTCACGGTCCATAGGGGGTCCGAGGGGTCTGGCACAGGTGAGATCACCGCTGGGGTCGCGCTCCCTACTTGGCTCTGGGGCGCCTACCTGCGACCAGCCCTGTCCACACTAAGAACAGGTGCCGCGGCTCCGAAGGACGCTGTTGCGGGGTCGCCGACGAAGGCTCATCTAGGCGTCTCACCGCTCCAAACCAAAGGTGCCCAGCGGAGTCCGCCCAGGGTGCTGTCACTGTTTGCGGGCCACGATCCGGTAGGCGTTGGACAGACCGGCGCTCCGCCCGATCGGGGCGATCACCCGATCCGCCAGCGTCGCGCCGAGCAGCACCGGAGCGCCGGCCGCGATCATCCCGGCGCGGCCCAGGCGCCGCAGACGGCTGGGCGGATGGGGCAGCCACGGCAGGTTCTCCCCCGGCGCCACGCTGCGCAGGACCGCCCACGCGGCCGCGAGCAGATCGATCTGCCAGTGCGCCTCGGCGTGCTGCTCACGCACGACGGTGAAGCCCAACTCCTCCAGCCGCCGCCGCAGGTTGGCCACGGGGAAGAAGTGCAAATGCTGGGGTTGAAACCAGATCAGCCACCACTGGCCCAGCAGCGTGGCCCAGCGCGACTGCGGGTCCGGCACCTCGATCAGCAGGTGCCCGCCTGGCCGCAGCGCGGTGCGCGCCGCCTCCAGCTCCCGCTGCGGATCCGGGGTGTGCTCCAGGCAATGGAACATGCTGACCACGTCGTAGGCGCCGGCCATGTCCGGCGCCAGGTCGGCGAAGCTCCCCCGGTAGCCACGCTCGACCCAGCCCCGGTGCTCCGCCAGCTTGACGCCCTCACCCATATCCAGGCCATCGAACCTCGTCTGCGGCCAGACGTCGCGCGCCATGTTGCAGAAATGCCCATGCCCGGTGCCGACGTCCAGCCATGACTTCGGCTCCCCGAACGGCCTCAACGCCTCCGCGCGCGACCGGTACGCCGAGCCGCGCGAGTCGAAGACCGCATGCGCCCCCCGCTCGCCGAGCCCGTCGTAGAAGTCGCGGTAGTAGAACTCCAGGCCGGCCGGGCTCAACCGCGGGTTCTGGAAGATATGCCCGCAGCCCTGGCAACGGTCCAAGCGGAACCGGCCCGGCTTGTGCTGCAGCAAGTCGGTGGTCCGCAACCGCACCCGCAGGTCAGCACCCCCACACCACGGGCAGCAGGATGCCTCAGGCTCGAAGAACCGCCCAGTGCCCTCAGCCAGATCAGCTTGATAGGCCGGGCGGCGCAGCTCCACCGGATCCGCCTCGGCCGAGGCCAACCGGCGCGCAGCGCGCAGCGCCGCAAGCAGCCGTTGAGGCTCCTTGATGATCCTGGCAGCGCTGTACGACCACAGGTCAGCTGGCCTCAGCCCGCGCGAGCCAGCGAAGACTAGCAGCGGCTGCGCCGACCAGGCGCCCAGCGCAGCGACCGCCCAGCCGGGGCCGAGTAGCCCGCTGGCGAGCAGCGTGGCCGTCCACGCGATGCGCGGGGTTACGGCCCTCGCGGTCCGTGGGCCGTGCAACGCCGCCACGCTCTCCGGGTACTGTGCCGCCACGCTCGGGTCAGACCTCAGCCGAGGCGCGACCACCAGGTCGGTGCTGACCGGCGCGTGCAGCTTAAGCTGCGCCATCGCGGCAGCCACCTCGGGAGCCGCGCCGTTGCGCCGGTCCGGCGTGATGCCAGCCGCCCAGAGCAGCCCGGCGTCGGCCAGCACGGCATGGGCCGCGCCCCGGCCGGCTGCGAGCCGGTCCGTGCGGTACGTGGCGGGGTCGACCTCACGGAGCAGGTCCAACGCCTGCGCGGCCGGCAGGTCACGGGGCACGAGGTCCAGCGCGGCGAGGCCCTCCGCCTCGGCGTGGCCCTTGGCCGCCCTGAGCGTGGCTCGGCCGACCCACACATCGCTCGCCTTCAGCAGCCGGGAGCGGTCGTCGGCCGGCTGCGGACCATCGGTGAGCACCCGCAGGCTTGCTGCCCGCCGGCGGAGCTTGGCGGTGTCGATCACGAGACCGGCCAGCACCGCCGCTTGGACGGCTCGCCGAACCCATCTCCACGTGCGGCTGTGCCCTGGTGCCGTCACGGTGTCCCCCCTCTGTGCTGGCGACGGCGTGAGCCGTCAGTTCTTGCGAGCCAAGATCCGGTAGGCGTTGGATAGCCTCCGACGGCTCCCGATCGCCCGATCCACGAGCACCGCCCCGTAGAGCAGCGGGCGCCCAGCCGCCATCATCCTGGCGCGGGCGAGGCGGCGTAGTCGGGTGGGAGGGTGGGGCAGCCACGGCAGGTCGTCCCTCGGCGCCACGGCGTTGAGCGCGAACCAGATGGCCGCGGTGAGATCAACCCCCCGGTTCGCCTCGGCATGCTGCTCAAGCACGACAGCGAAATCGAGTTCTTCCAACCGCTGTCGTAAGTTGGCCACAGGGATGAAGTGCAGGTGCTGCGGTTGCAGCCACGCTACCCACCACTTGCCGAGCAAGCCAGGCCAGGGCGACTCTGGGTCCGGCACCTCAATCAGCAGGTGCCCACCTGGCCGCAGGGCGGTGCGCGCCGCCTCTAGCTCCCGTTGCGGCTCCGTGGTGTGCTCAAGGTAGTGGAACATGCTGACCACGTCGTAGGCGCCGGCCATATCAGGCGCCAGATCAACGAAGCTGCCCTGATAGCCACGCTCGACCCAGCCCCGGTGCTCCGCCAGCTTGACACCCTCGCTGATATCCAGGCCGTCAAACCTTGCCTGTGGCCAGACCTCGCCCGCCACGTTGCAAAAATACCCATGCCCGGTGCCCACGTCGAGCCAGGACTTCGGCTCCCCGAACGGCCTCAACGCCTCTGCGCGCGACCGGTACGTCGTAGCGCCTCGGCTGCCCAGCCAGGCCATCAGCTGCTCGCCGAGCCCGTCGTAGAAGTCCCGGTAGTAGAACTCCAGGCCGTCCGGGCTCAACCTCGGGTTCTGGAAGATGTGCTCGCAAGCTTGGCACTGGTCCAAGCGGAACTCGCCGGGTTTGTGCTGGAGCAGATCGGTAGTCCGCAACCGCACCCGTAGGTCGGTGCCCCCGCACCACGGGCAGCAGGAGGCCTCAGGCTCGAAGAGCCGCCCAGTGCCCTCAGCCAGATCAGCTTGATAGGCCGGGCGACGCAGCTCCACTGGGTCGGCTTCGGCCAAAGCCAGCTGCCGGGCTGCGCGCAGGGCCGCGCGCAGGCGCCGGGGCTCGTTGATAATCCTGGTGGCGCTGTAAGACCACAAATCAGCTGGCCTCAGCCCACGCGAGCCAGCGAAGACCAGCAACGGCTGCGCCGACCAAGCGCCCAGCGCAGCAGCACCCCAGCCACGGCCAAGCAGCGCGCTGGCGGAGAGCATGAGCAGGTGTGGAGCGATGACGCGCCGGACCCTGGTCCCGTGCAACGTGGCCAAGGTCTCGGGGGACCGCGCTGCCACCCTCAGGTCGGACCTCAGCCTCGGTGCGACCACCAGGTCGGTGCTGGCCGGCGCATGCAGCTTGAGCTGCGCCAGCGCCCCGGCCAGCTCGATGGGAGTCGGCTTGCGCCGGTTAGTGGTGATGCCAGCCGCTTCGAGCAACCGATCGTCGGCGAGCACCGCGTGGCACGCGCCGCGGCCACTTGCGAGCCGGTCGGCGCGGTAGGTGACGGGATCGACCTCGCGGAGCAGGGCGAGCGCCTGCGCGACCGGGAGGTCAGCCGGCACGAGGTCAAGTGCGGCGAGGCCCTCCGCCTGGGCGTATGCCCTGGCCGCGCCGAGCGTGGCTGGGTCAACCCGCGCCTCGCTGGCCTGGAGCACCCGGGAGCGGTCGCCGGTCGGCGGCGGAGCCTCGGCGAGCACCCGCAGCCCTGCCACCCGCTGGCGCAATTTGGCCGTGTCGATCGCCAGGCTGACAAGCACCGCTGCCTGCACCGCCAGCCGAGCCCACCTCCATACGCGGTTGCGTGCCGTGCGTTCCCGTACTGTCACTGAACGATCCTTCCCGCAGTCGTTGGATCGTGAGCCGCATCCTCCTCCACTGGCAACGCCAGGCGCTCGAGCAGACCCTGGGCAGATGCGGCGTCGTTGAGGTGCGGGAACGGCATACCAACAGGCACGGGGACGCCGAGGAATGCGCACAGCGGCTCCCAGCCCTGGGTGACCTCATACACCAACAGCCGCTCCGCCGGGACATGCCATCTCACCTCCTGGTTATGCCGCTCGAAGGCCTTAATGACATGCTCCCGACCCTCAAGGCGACCGCCGAAGCTGCGCTGCACGATCACCTTGTCTAACATGCGCCAAAGCTCGGGCGTGACCAGCCTCGCGAGCGCGGACGAGCCGAACTCGGGAGCGCGGATCTGTTGCGCCGCGCGGAGGACTGTCCGCTCCATGCTTTCGTACCACTGGTCCGGGTCGCGGACGGTGAGGACCACCTTGGCATCGGGATACGCGTCGACCAGCTCCCTCCAGAACGCGGCTCCGGGCCAGTCCACCGTGGCCTCGCATCCATTGAAGATCTCGCCCCATTCGACCGGCTGGCCGTCAGCCGCAGCCTCCCACGGGTGCGCCCGCTCAGGCTGGGTGATGACGGAGTACATGTGATAGCAAGGCAGGCCTAGCGCCTCGAGCGCCGCCTCGAGCGAGACAGTCCCGGTGCGTCCGAAGCCTGCCCCGATCACGCTCAGCATGTCGCAGTCCTTTCTGTGATGACCGTCCGGGCGCCACGAGCCGCCAACGCCTCCAGGTGGCCTGCAGCGGCGCTCGCGCCGCCCGCGGCGCGGAACGACTCCTGGACGCGCCGCGCGGCCTGCCGGTAGCTCGGGTCGGTGAGCACGGCCTCGACGGCCAGGCCGATCTGGGCCGCGGTGGCCCGGGTGAACCGCAGCCGGATCCCCGCGCCGGCATCAACCACCTGCTGGGCCACGATCGGCTGGTCGTCCCTGATCGGCGCCACCACTAGCGGCAGACCGTGGCTGAGCGCCTCGCACACGGTGTTGTGGCCGGCGTGGCAGACGACGGCATCGACGTGGGGAAGCAGTTGGAGTTGCGGCACGGCGCGCTGGACCAGCACGTGGCCTGGCACCGCGCCGAGCGCCCCGTCCGGGTCCACGATCACCGCCTGCCAGCCGTGGCGGTCACGCAACGCCCTGACGCACTCGCCGAGGAAAAGGGCGCCGACATCAGCGTTGACCGTGCCCAAGCTGATCAGCGCCGCGGGTCGCTCGCCGTCCAGCCAGTCCCAGGGGAAGTCGCTGGCGCCGGGCCGCGTGGCGATCGACGGGCCGACGAAACGGATCTGCCCGCCGAGGTGGGTGGCCGGCCCCACCAACGCCGGTGTGGTGAACGCCAACACCAGGTATGGGGAGAACCGCAGGTCCGAAGCCGCGGCAGGGTTCCCGAACCGCCATCGCAGATCGGCCATCAGCTCGCGCACCCATGCCCCGACCTTGGGCATCCCGGACAGCGGGTCGGTCAGTTCCGCCGAGGTGGTCGCCGAGGTCGCCCACACCAGCCCCATCTGCTCCGCCACCAGCGCGCCCGCGATCGCCTGCTGGTCAACGACCAGCACGTCCGGCGCGAACCGCTCGACCGCGACCTGCACCCCAGGCACCATCGCCTCGGCCAGCGGCGCAAGGAAGCGCTCCCAGAGGAACTTGAGCGCGGCTGGGCCGCGGATCTGTGGCGGTCGATGGACGCCGCCCTCGCCGGGCAGCTGACCGGCACAGCCGAACACCGTCGCCTGCGGGCCGATCAGGCGCCTGACGACCTCCGCGCACCCGGCCCACGCCACCTGGTGGCCCCGCTCGGCCAGCGCGGCCGCGACTCCCACGGTCGGGTTGATGTGGCCGGCCAAGGGCGGGACGACGAAGAGGAATCTCCTCACGCCGGGCTGACCTCGGCGTGAGGCCGGCGCACGCGCGCGGGCGGCTGCTGCGGGGCGGGCGGGTGATACTCCGCGATCCAGGACAGCAGCAGATCACGCACTGTGTGTGGCGCATCCATGAGCAGCCAGTGCCCTTGCCCCGGCACGATCACCATGCGGCAGCCGGGCAGCAGTGACGCCAACTCGGCCTTGTCCACGAAGTCCGACTCGCTGCCGAGGATCGCGATCACCGGGGACTGCACCGACTGGATCTGCTCCCGGCTCAGTAACGGGCCGCTCACGACATCGCGCGCCATGGTGGTCGTATGCAGCTTGTGGCTGGTCACCTTGGCCAGCCGCGCGACGTACTCGCCATGCTGCGTGGTGACCGACGCCATCTCGCCGGGGTCATCGAGCCGGCTGAGCCGGTCGAAGAGCTTGGCGATCTTCCGCGACCACAGCTCAGTCGCCGGCTCCGCCTCGATCATGACGAGGCTCGCCACGCGCTCCGGATGCAACAACGCGTAGCTGAACGCCACCGTCCCGCCGTACGAGTTGCCAACCAGGTGCACTGGTCGCGGCACCTCCAGCGTGTCGAGCAGCGCCGCGAGGTCGGCGACGAAGTCCGTGAGCCGGTACTCGGTCGGCGGGCGCCCGCTGCGCCCATGCCCGCGCAGGTCATACGCGATCACCTCGATTCCCGCTGAGGACACCGGAGCGGCCAGCGTGAAGTAGAAGCTCGCCAAGCTGTCAGGGCCGAGGCCGTGGATGAACACCACCGTCGGGTACTGCCCATCGGCGCGGGGTCTGGCCTTGGCCGGCATCCGCAGCACGTGCAGCTGGATGCCGTTGGCGGGGATCTGCGCCACCGCTCAGCGCTCCCCGCCCGCTACGCTGCCGGCCCGGGTCTCGAGGAGGCAGCTGGCCACATAGTCGACGAGCCGGCCGACGGTCAGCCCGATGATCTCGTCCAGGTCCAGGTCGGCGATGAACTCAGCGAAGTTAACCCGGCTGCCGTACCGCGCATCCAGGTGGCCGGCGAGCACGACGAGATCGATGCTCTCCAACCCCAGGTCCTCGAGGAACGCCGTTGCCCTGGTGATCTCGATGCCCTCGCCGACATCGTCCTCGCCGAGCACCTGCCTCAACATGTCGCTGATCTCCTCGAGTACTACAGCAGGGGACGCCTCGTCCCGGCCCGCCGATGTCGGTAGCGCCTCACTGGTTCTCATCTACGTTTCCTCCTCCTCGACAGTAGGACCTGTGGTCCACGCGACGACGTAGCGCCGCGCTGGCAGGTGCTCGGGATTGCTGACGTGCTCGTATGGAACCTGGTAGGTACAGCGGAGGCCATTCCTGCCCTCGCCCGGCCGCACCTGGACCGCCAGCTCAGCCGCGGTGGCCGCGACGACCGCGAAGCGCTGTGGCTGGCCGAGGCCGGTGCCCTCGGCCTTGGACACCGCCTCCTTCGCGGCCCAGAACCGGGTGAACCACAGCGCCCTCGGCTCGCCGGTCTCCGCACAACGCGTGTCGAGCAGCGCGGTCTCCTCCGCTGACAGCGCGAAACTCAACGCGCGGTCGTCCCGCTCCGCAATCTCCTCGATATCGATGCCGACGCCATAGCCCCCCTGCCCCCGACGCGGCCGGGCGATGGCGACCGCCGCCTCATGGCAATGCGCCAGAGAGACATCGCACGGAGGCAGCGTCCTGCCATGCTGCCCGCTGATCCTAGGCCGCCCACGCTCATCGTTGAAGACCAGCACCTCGGCCGGAAAAACCGGGCCGCACCCGCAGTGATCCCACAGCCACCGCCGGACGGCGTCCTTCACTGCGATCCGGCCAAGCAGCCACTGCCGCTGGACACGCGGGGAGCACCGGTCGTAGTCCGCCCGCTCTGCCGCGTTGAGGTGGATGCGCATGACCAGGTCGCGGGAGGAGACGCCCGACCAACGCTCAAATAGCAGCGCCCAACCCTCCGGAGAGATCCAGGAGAGCGCCTGGCACTCGGGGAACCGTCCCACTGCGTCAGTGCCAGCGTCCATGTCGAAGCGGTGGTCTTGCCAGCCCTCGAGGCGCGCCCAGACGCGGCCATTGTGCGCCAACTCCATGTCGGCCTCGACCGCCGTGTCAGTGACCGACCGGATCCACACCATGCACTCCAGCGCAGCGCCAGGGGCGGGATGCGGGCCGAAGAAGCGGATACGCCGCATCCGCGATGGGAAGACCACGGGTTTGGCGCGCTGTGTCGATTGGACCCAGTAGCTCAGAAGCTGACCGACGTTGTCGAGCAGGCCTCCCGGCGCAGTCGGCGTGGTGATCACACCGCGGACGTGCTGCTCGCCGATCGCGGTGAGCTGGGTGACCCCCTGGAACTGGGGGCCGTGGAACATCCACCGCTGGCGGTAGAGATCTTCGGCGGTAATGTCTGGCGCTCGCTCCGCGCGCGTATCGACCCTCCACCCACTCCCAGGGTCATTGGGGAAGCGCGTCCCAAGCTCGATCACGGCCTGGCAGTACTGACCTAAGCTGACGCGAACCCGATCCGGACGCTCCAGGACGGCGGTGACTGGGACGTCTTGCGGTGGCGCCGCCACCAGCCACCGGTTCAGCCGCACCTCGTGCACAGCCACCGCGCGCGCCCCTGGTGCGGCCTGCTCAGCGATGCCGACCATGTGCTGGATCAGCGTCGTGGCTGGCACGATCGGCCGGCGGTCGGTGTCGTCCGGCCATCCCTCGCGTTGCCAGAAGAAGCAATGATCCCGCAGGTACGGCATGGTTTCGAGAGCGATCCGCAGCACGGTGCCATGCTCGGGTGGCTTGGGCGGGCAGGTGGGCACCGGCGAGACCTGCGGTGCGGCTGGCGAGCCGGCGCTGGCGCCGATCACCGCGACAGCGCTCTCTGCCGTGTCCCTCAACAGCTCGCTGAGCTCGGCCACCAGTGGAGACTGCGGCGCGAGCTGATCCAACCGGGAGAGCGCCCCCGCCAACCCCGGGGTGACGCTCGGCTCCCCCGCCACCCTTAACCCGGGCGGTCGCCCCAGAGGCGGCACGGTGCCGTCAAGCGTGATCAGCGCTGCTGAAAGGTCAAGCGTCATAGGCTGCCTGGGCTGTCTCGTGGCCGCACAGGCTGGCGTGTCGAGCATCTCAGGGGCGCCGCCCTCGACCCACAGCGCGGTGGCCACTCTGCGCAGCTGGTCCAGCCCGTTGCGGTGTGGCGAGTTGGCCACCACCACCAAGTGCTCTCTCCCGCGAAGCGTGTCGTCGATCAGGGAGCACAGCTGCCCGGTGCCGACCTGCACGAACAGCCGGACGCCGTCGGCGTACATCGCCTCGATCAATGGGCGGAAGCGCACCGGCTCCACCAGGTGCCGCATGAACAGCGTCCTGATCTCGGGCTCGCCGGTTGGGTAAGGGGCCACATTGGTGGCTGACCAGATCGGCACCTCCGGCGGCCGCAGCGGGAGGCGGCTGGCCGCCTCACGGATCGGGGTCAGGTACGGCTCCACCATCGGGGTGTGGAAGCCCGAGCGGAATGGCAGGACTTGGCTGAGCACACTCTGCCCGCGGAACCAGCTGACCAGCTCGTCGATGGCGGCAGCCGGCCCGCAGACGATCGACTGGTTTGGTGAGTTGTCATGCGAGACCACGATCCCCTGGCGGCTGGCGACGGCCTCGACGACCCGATCGGCGCCGCAGCCCAGCGCGGCGAACACGACGTCGGGCATGCGCAGCGCGTCCAAGTCGAGGGACTCGAGGAACTGCTGGGCCTCGGCGTCGGAGTGCATCCCCGCCGAGCGCATCGCGGCCCACTCGCCGATGCTGTGGCCAGCCACCACGTCGGGCACGATCCGCAGCCGGCGGAGCGCGCGGTCCAGCAGCCAGCCGACCGTGATCACCGCCGCCCCATGCCGGCCGAGATTGCCAGCCGAGGTGTCCGGCCGGGGCAGGCCGAAGCGCTCGGCGACATCGTCCACTCTTGGCGCAAACTCGGCTTCGAGACCAGGGAAGACGAACGCGACGCGCGCCCTCGGCTGTACGCCGAGCAGCGGCTCTGGACTGAACCAAATATCGTTGCGACCGCGCCACGCCGCTCCTTTAGCAACCACCCGCCTGGCGATCGCGAGGCGCTTTGGGGTCGGATCCACGATGCCGAGCCGGCAGCCATCTGCTGGGGACCCAAGGATGCCGAGCGCGCGCACCGCAGCGTCGTCTCGGTCGAGCAGCAGCGCCAGCCCGCCTGAGGTCGCGGCTGCCAAGCGCAGCACCTGCTCGGTTTCCCTGACCGTCGCCGGCCGGCGTGGCGGCAGGGCGCCCGCTGCGGACGGGTGCGCCTCCAGCACCACGTGCGCGTTGATCCCGCCGAAGCCGAAGGCATTGACCCCCGCCCGGCGCACCAGCTGGCCATGACCGTGCTCCCACGGCTCCGCCGAGCTGATCGGCCGGAACCGGGTACGGGCCAGCGCGGGATGCGGGTCCTCGCATCCGAGGGTCGGCAGCAGGACACCCCGGTGCACCGCGAGCGCCGCCTTCACCAGGCCAGCGATGCCCGCGGCTGGCATCGCGTGCCCGATCATCGACTTCACCGAGCCGATCACCGCCCTCCCGCCGCCCGTGGGCGGGCCGAATACCCGCTCCAGGGTGGCAAGCTCCGCTTGGTCACCGACCGGTGTCCCAGTGCCATGCGCCTCAAGCAGGCCGAGTGCTCCAGGCTCGGTGGGGTCTAGCCCGGCGGTTCGCCAAGCTCGCTCCAGGGCGAGCACCTGGCCCTCCGGCTCCGGGTTAAACAGGCTCCGGCTCCTGCCATCGCTCGCTATCCCGGCCCCACGGATCACCGCGTAGATCCGGTCACCGTCCCGCTCAGCGTCGGCCAGCCGCTTGAGCACCACGACGCCAGTGCCCTCGCCAATCAGGATGCCGTCCGCAGCGCGGTCGAACGGCCGGATCCGCTGGCTCGGCGACAGCGCGCGCAACTGGGCGAACACGCTCCACAACGTGATGTCGTGGCAGTGGTGCACACCACCCGCCAGCACGGCATCGCAACGCCCCCCGATCAGCTCGTTGACCGCCTGGTCCACCGCGATCAGGGCGGACGCGCAGGCGGCGTCCACGGTGTAGGCAGGGCCACGCAGGTCAAGCCGGTTGGCGATGCGGGAGGCCGCAAGGTTCGGCACCCAGCCGATGGCCGCATCCGGCTCGTGCGGGCCGAGCTGGGCGGTGAACGCGGCCTTAACCCGGTCGAGCTGCTCCGGCGTGAGATCAGGCATCAGCTCGCCCAGCACGCGGACCAGTTGGTGCGCCGTGCGCACCCGCTGCTGGAGCCGGACGAACTCCGGGGTCGGGTAGCCGCCCCGGCCGAGGATCACACCGACCCGGTCACGGGCAGGCAGCCGCTGCTGGCCCCCGGCGTCGGCGATCGCGGAGGCGGCCACCCGCAGCGCGATGAGCTGATCAGGCTCGGTGCCGGCCACCGAGCTGGGTGTGATGCCGAACTGGGTCGGATCGAACTCGGCGAGCCCGTCGATGAAGCCGCCGCGCCGGCAGTAGATGCGGTCGGCCTGCGCCAGGCCAGTGACCGCGCCCGGGTCGTAGAAGCAGGGGTCCCACCGATGCTCGGGGACCTCGGTGATCGAGTCGACCCCGCCCACCAGGTTCCGCCAATACGACTCTAGGTCCGGCGCGCCAGGGAGCAGCACCGCCATGCCGACGATCGCGATCGGTGGCTGCCCGGCGGCCGTCCTCCCGCTGGCGCCCCTCATCGCGGCTCCCAGCCCGGGGCGGCGTAGACGATGGCGCGCACCGACTCTTCACCCCAGGCGAGCTCGCGGAGCAGGCACCACGTGGCCTCCTCCGGGTCGATCAGCGCGATCCCCCGCCGGCCGTACTCCTGCTGCAGCTCAGGCGTCACCATCCCGCCATGCGTGCCGCTCGGCGCCCACGGACCCCAGTGCACGGTCAGCGCACGACGCCCAGTGCGGGTCGACCAGGACACGCCGAGGGACTCCAGCGCGTCATTGGCCGCCGCGTAGTCGACCTGTCCCCGGTTGCCCAGCACCGCGGCGAGGCTGCCGAACAGCACGACGAACTGAGGCCCGCCTGGCAGGTCCTCGAGGGCGTCGAGGAGGGCCGCGGCGCCATCCACTTTGGTCGCGAACACCCGGCGGAAGGACTCCGGGTCCTTGTCGACCAGCAACCGGTCCTCGATCACACCGGCGGCGTAGACCACGCCGTCCACTCGACCGTGCTCGGCATGGATCTCCTTGACCAGCCGGCGCACCGCGTCCTGGTCCCGCGCATCCATCGAGTGGTAGCGGGCGGGGCTGCCTAAGGCGTGGAGCTCGGCGAGGGTGTCCTGGACCTCGCGCTGGGCCAGGATCTGGCTAGCCATGCGCTCCACCTCAGCCGGTGACCGGTGGCCCAGCTCGAGCAGGGCCGCCCGCAGCGACGGCCGGTCGGCGGCCACCGCGAGCCTCGGGTGCTCTGGCTCGGCCGGCAGCAGGGTGCGGCCAGCCAACTCGATCCGGCAGCCGCTCGCGCTGGCCACCCTCGCCGCGAACTGGGCGGTGATCCCCCTGGCGCCGCCAATCAGCAGCACGACCGAGTCACGGTTCAGCCCGATCACCGCCGCCTCGGCCACACCGTCGCCACCCGGCCCCGCGTTGATGCTGGCTGGGGGGCCGAGCGCGGTCTCGACCATCCTGACCGTGTGCCTCGCCCCACCGGCGTGCTGCACCACGGGGACGTGGTCACCGGCCACCAGCTCACCGACCAACAGCCGGGCGATCACCGCTGGCGCTTCGGCAGGGTCGACCTCGACGAGCGTCGCGTTGATGTCCGGGTACTCCTTGGCCACAGTGCGGAACAGGCCCCGCAGCCCGGCGGCCTGGCGGTGCCCTGGCGGCGGGCTGCCGGTGCTCGGATCGACCGGGCAGGCGGCCAGCAGCCAACGCGGCCGGCGGGCCAGGGCCGCCTGGAGGATCGAGAACGCCTCGGGCAGTAGCGGCTCATCGGCGACCGCCAGCGAGTCGAGGTAGATCACCCCTGCTGCGCTCTCGTCCGTCTCGCAGAGCGCACGGCATCCCTCAGCCGTGGTGGCTTCGGCGCCGTGCCCGCTCAGCTGGGTAGCGAGCTCCGCGCCGACGCTGCCGCCACCAATGATCACGAACCGGCTTCCAGCCAACGCTCGGCAGCCGGCTGGCCGAGCGCTGCCGAGCGGGCGGCGCTCCAGCACGAACCGCTTCGGCGGCACGCCATTCAGCGCGACCGCTGTGGCGGCTCGCTGAGGCCCGCGCTCGCCTGGCTCGGCGGTGGGCGTGACGGCGCCCATCCGGGTGGTGAGCCAGCCGGTGATGGCGGTTGCGGTGCGAGCTTTGGCGAGCTCTTCCAGCTCGGTGTCAGTGAGCTGCCCGGCGCCACTGGTCGCTCCGAGGCGGATGGCAAGCTCGCCGAGGATCTCGGTGCGTTTGATGGAGTCGATCGAGAGGTCGGCTTCGAGATCCAGGTCGGGCTCGATCATGTCGATCGGGTAACCGGTGCGCTCGCCGATGATCTCTAGGACGGTCCGCAGCACATCCACTGTTGCTGGCGTGCCGCTCCTCGCTGCCGCCGTTGCGGGGTGCTGGGCGGCTTGCGGGCCGCCGTCGTCCGCCTGGGCGGTGACCGCGGGGACGGCTGTGACGGGGAGCTCCGGCCACGCGGTGGGCTGCGCGCCCAGATGGCTCAGCAGCACGTCGCGCTGCGCGGCGACGATCTCCCTGCTTGTGCGGAGGAACTCGTGGATCAACGCGTCGCGGTCAGCGGCGGCTTGCGGCCTGGCGGAGCCGTTGCTGAGGGGCGCGATCTGGACACGTCGAGCGGGGGCGAGGCCATCAGGCAGGTACGCGCCGTCAATGGTCCGTACCAGGTGGCCGTTGATGGTCCACCCCGGCGGCCGAGGTGGCGTGGCGTTGGCCACGTCGTTGGCGTGGCGGCCGCTAAGCAGCCAGTCCGTGCGGAGCGGAACCCCAGCGACCGCGAGTTGGGCCAGCGCGGTGAGAAATCCGCGGAGCCCCCGCCCCTCGCAGGCCACAGTGACGTGCGGGCGGTCGCCGAGGATTGCCTCTACCAACCCGGCCAGCACGTTGCCAGGGCCAGCCTCGATGAAGACTCTGGCGCCGTCGGCGTACATCGACTCGATCTGCTCAACGAACCGCACCGGCGGGCCGATTTGGGCGGCCAGCTCAGCGCGCACGCCGTCCACCTGCTCCGGGTAGCGGGATGCGGTCCGGCCGGACCAGACCGGCAGCTCGAGGTCATGCAGCGAGTGGCCGGAGAGCACGTCGGCGAACCGCGCGCAGGCCCCGGCGATCATCGGGCTGTGGAACGCGCAGGCCACCTGGAGCCGTTTGCTGGAGTAGCCAGCGGCCCGTAGCTCCTCCATTGCCTGCTCGACCCGCGCGGATGGGCCGGAGATCACGACCTGGCGGGGGCTGTTGTGGTTGGCGAGCACGACCTGCTCAGCTAGCCCCGCTGCCCGCAGCACCTGTTCAGCCTGCCCTGGAGCCGCCGCCACCGCGGCCATCGCGCCCGGGGCGTCTCCCCCCGCCGCGAGGATCGCCTGAGCCCTGGCCTCGCTCAGCTCAAGCAGCGTCGATGGGCTGAACGCGCCAGCGGCGCACAGCGCGACAAGCTCGCCGTAGCTATGCCCGGCGAGCATGTCGGGGCGCACGCCCAGCCGCGTGAGCAGGTAGTGCATGGCGAGCCCAGTGATGCCCAGCGCGGGTTGCGCGATCCGCGTATCCCGCAGCCGGGCCTCGTGCGCACCGGCGGTGCCGGGGTCAAAGGCAGCAGGTGGGAACAGCGCATCAGCCCATTTTCCGCCGAGCTGCAGGAAGTGCTGCACCTCAGGGAACATGACGAACAGCTCAGCCAGCATCCCCGGCCGCTGGCTGCCCTGGCCGGGGAACAGCATGGCCAGCTTCCCCGGCCCGCTGGCCTGACCGGCCTGAGTCCCCCCATGAGCCAGGGGGCCGGGGGGAGTCCCCCCATGAGCCAGGGGGCCGGGGGGAGTCCCCCCATGAGCCAGAAACAGCCCCCTAGCCGGGTCGTGCTCACCGGCGACCGCTCGGCGGAGCAGGTCGGCTAGGTCATCGAGATCGGCGGCGACAATCGCCACCTGCGCCGGCGCATCTTGCTGGTCGGACTGGCGAGAGACTGTTTTGGCCAGATCACGTAGCCGCCACGGGCGGCCGTGAGCGTCGTTGGCCCTGGCCAGCTCCAGCAGCTGCTCGATTGCCTGGCACGCGGCGCGGTGGTCGGCGCCACGGAAGAGCAACAGCTCTACGGGCCACTCGTCGATGCTGTGCCGAGGGGGTGCGGCGCCGTCGTACCCCCGCAGCACGACGTGAAAGTTGGTGCCGCCGAAACCGAACGCGCTCACGCCCGCGACCCGCTCTGCCGGTGGCGCCGCCCAGGGCCGTGCCGCCGTGGAGAAGGAGAACGGGCTGGACTCCGCCTGCCATGCGGGGTTCGGCTCGGTCACATGCAGGGTGGGCGGCCGGATCCCGGTATGCAACGCACATGCCACCTTGATGAGCCCGGCGAGGCCCGCCGCGCACTTGGTGTGCCCGATCTGGGACTTCACCGATCCCAGCGCGCAACCGCCGCGCGCGGCCCCAGACTCGGTGAATAACGCGGTGAGCGTGCGGAGCTCGGTGCGATCCCCGACCACCGTCCCGGTGCCGTGCGCCTCGACCAACCCCACCTCGGCCGGCGAGATCCGGGCGTTGCGGTACGCCCGCTCCAACGCGGTGCGCTGCCCCTCGGGGCGGGGCGCGGTGAGGCCGAGCGACTTTCCGTCGCTGGCGCTGCCGACCCCCTTGATGACGGCGTAGATCCGGTCACCGTCCCGCTCGGCATCCGCGAGACGCTTGAGCACCACGCAGGCCACGCCCTCACCGAGGGCGATGCCGTCGGCCGAGCTATCGAACGTGCGGCATTGCCCGGTGGGCGACAGCGCGTGCACCGATGAGAAGACCAGGTAATCGTTGATGCCGTTGTGCAGGTCAGCGCCGCCGCACAGCACCAGGTCGCTGGTGCCGCTGGCCAGCTCCTTACAGGCCGCATAGAGCGCGGCGAGGGAGGATGCGCAGGCCGCGTCCACGGTGTAATTGGCTCCGCCCAGATCCAGCCGGTTGGCGATCCGGCCGGCGATGACGTTCGCCAGCATGCCGGGGAAGGAGTCCTCGGTCAGCGGGGGCAGCTGGGCGGCCAGCTCCTCGGGGATCTCGGCGAGGTAGGAGGGCAGCAGCGCCCGCAGCGCCGTCGCGCTTGAGAGGTCGCCGCCAGCCTCGGCGCCGAACACGACAGCGGCGCGGGAGCGGTCGAAGTCCCGGCGCTCGTAGCCGGCATCCACCAACGCTCGATGTGCGGCTTCCAGCGCGAGCAGCTGCACCGGCTCGATGCTGGCGAGCGAGGACGGCGGGATGCCGTAGCGCAGCGGGTCGAATGGAATATGGGGCAGGAAGCCGCCCCACTTCGAGGGCGTGCGGTCGCCCGCGGCGCGGCCGGTGGCCTCGGGGGCGTAATACAGGCTGGGGTCCCACCGCTCAGCAGGGACCTCAGTGATGGCGTCCGCGCCGGCCACGACGTTCGCCCAGAAGCTCGCCAGGTCGGGGGAGCCGGGGAACATACAGGCCATGCCGACAATCGCGATGTCCAGCGGCGGGGCGTCCGCCGGCTCGCGGGGCTCGACCTCAGCTATCCCAAGCTGCACGCGCAGCTGCTCGGCGCGCGCGCTGAGGAAGTCCGCTGCCCCGGCGCTGACCGAGGAATGCAGCGCGGCGATGGTCGTGGTGGCTGACCGCAGCACCGCGACCTGGCCGGCCATGAACAGGCCCTCGGCCAGCTGCTGGGCCTCATCGACGGGGACCAGGGTGGATCCCAGCCGCTCCATGGCCTTGCTGGCGATGCGCAACCGGCCGACGTTCAGCAGCTCCAGCTGCTCCCAGACCTGCCGCTCCGGCAAGCCTTGGCCGCGGAGCTCGTCCTTAATGGCCAGGAAGCGCTCCGCGAACGGGCTCGCCACGCAACGGGTCGCGTGACCTGGGGCGGTCTCTAGCAACTCAGTCCGCTGCGCCCCTACCACCTGGTCCTGGAACAGCGGGTGGATCGCGCCGCAGCTGACCGCCTCCTCGGTGAACAGGTAGGCGGTGCCCATCAGCACGCCGATCCCGGCGCCCCGCCGGACCAGCGGCGCAGCCAGGGTGGCGACCATCGCGGCCGACCGCGCGTCGTGGACCCCGCCAGCAAAGAGCACTTGGATCTGGCTGGCTATCGCCCCGTCCCGCTGGGCATCCAGGTAGTCGGCCAGGACGGTGAGCTGGGCCTCCCAAAGCGGGAAGCTCGACCGGGGGCCGACGTGACCGCCGCATTCGGAGCCCTCGAAGACGAACTTGCGGCTGCCCGCATCGAGGAATTGCTTGAGCAGGCCAGGCGAGGGGACATGGAGGAACGTCTCGATCCCGGCCGCTTCCAGCGCGGCCGCCTGGGATGGACGGCCGCCGGCGATCACCGCGCAGGACGGCCGTGCCTCACGGATGACCTCCAGCTGGGCGGCGCGGGTCTCCTCGGGCGCGAAGCCCAGGACACCCACACCCCACGGGCGATCGCCAAGCGTGGCACGGGTCTGGCTCAGCAGGGCGCGGGCCTGGTCCCGGCCGGCCAGCGCGAGCGCGACGAATGGCATCCCGCCCTGCTCAGCGACAGCGGCGGCGAACCGGGGCTGGTCACTGACCCTGGTCATCGGGCCCTGGGCGATCGGGAGCGGAGCGCCAAGGGCGCGGGGCAGCGGCGCCCCGGCGCGGAGCACGTCCCCGATCGAGGTGTCGCGCAGCGCATCTAGGATCGACTCCCGCACCGCGCGCACCGCACGATCGACCGTGCCGAAGCGATCAGCGAACCGCTTGGCGAGGAAGCCGTCTTGGCCGATCGGCAGCGCTTGCGTGCGCAGGTCCCTGGCGCCGAGCATCGCCGCGACCTCGGCATCGGTCCGGCCCAGGCTCGCCTGCATGACGCCAGCGCCCCGGCGCAGCAAGACTCTGTGGCCAGCGAGCACGGCGGTCTCCGAGCCATCCATCGCGGCGATCGCCGAGGACACCTCCGCAGGCAGCTCGGACTCGGCCAGCAGGGCAAGCTGGCTGTCCAGCACCACTCCTGCCGCGCCGCCGATGACCGCCCCAGCGGCGGTATGCAAGCCGATACCGCCGCTGACCCATACCGGAAGATCCAGCTCGCGTCCGGAGACTAGCTGCTGCAACAGCACGAAGGTGCTCAGCGCACCGACCCGCCCCCCAGCCTCGTGGCCTCGGGCGACCAGGCCGTGCGCGCCCTCTTCGGCCGCCCGCAACGCCTCCTCGACAGAGACGACCTCGACCAGCACCCGGCAGCGCTCGGCAAGATCCGCCTGCTGCCAGGGGCAGTCCGCGCCGAGCAGCACGGTGCCCACCTCGGCCGGCAGGTCAGCCGGCTGCAGCGCGCAGCCAGCGGCGACCCGGACGCCGAAGCTGCCGGGAACCCACTGCCGGCTCAGCTCCAGGGCCTGCCTGGCCTCGCGGCCGCCTACCCCTAAGTCGAGTATGCCCAGACCCCCGGCGCGGCAGACCGCGCCGACAAGTCGAGCGTTGGGCTCCCCAAAAGGGCTCACCCCGATGACGAGTTCGCGCTGATCTGGCTGCGCGACCATAGAGCCCCCGTTGATCGTCACCTGCGCGCAAACCTCTCAGGTGAGACGACGATTCTGCTCGCGGTAGAAGCACCGGCGAGGATGATTACAATAAGCCCGGATAGTGCTGAAGAGAAAGCTCCCCATACAATACAACAATTGACGACCCCCAGTCCATATGTTTCGGTAAGTCTGTAAATTTTTCCTCTAAGGCGAGCATCTCAAGAGGCCTCTTGGAGGGAGTAGACGGATCCGATGCAAATCCACGCTCCATCGACCTCCGTGATGCCCCTCAAGCGAGTCCACGCGGCTGGCGAGCGGATCGCAGTGATCGCCTCGCGACCGAGGGCTCTTCCGACCCCGCCCTGGGAGCCTCGCCACGCAGGCATGACCCCATCCTGCCCAGCTCGCCTCGCTGTTTGACGAGCTGGGCCAGACCAAACACGTTCCTGCGCCTTCGTCAACCGCTGGCGACGCATCCGACACAGCAACCTCGTGCCGGCGGGCACCGCGGCCGAGTTCCGTCTTCGCTATCTCGGTATGACAATGATGATGGCACCGCCATAAGAGCCACCGCTGCATTGCCCAGGGCCTCCGAACTGCGCTGACGCGGATACCGTGCCGCCGCCAGCTTGGCACATGTCCGACGACACTGGCGGCCCAAATGCGTGAGCGGGCAATGCCAGGCTTAGTAGAGCCGTGGTGGCTGCAACGATGACGGCCCCCCTTTTGATGCTCATCATTCCTCCCCTTGTGAGTGCCAAGCCCTGGCTGGACTTGGTCGTAGTTGTCCCCGAGTCGTATTGTCACCTTGTCACCGATGCAGATCGGACTAAACGGCGACGCCACTTACGCTAACAATAAGCCGGGTTTACTGGCATCGTGCAGGTGGCGTATCTGCGCCCTGCCCTAGGGCTTAGAGGGACTCTGCTTCGGGCCGCTTATACGGAAAAATCCCGTGATACTGGTCAAGCACTCATGGCGCCAGCCTGTTCAGGCAGGCGAGTGATGCATGGAGTGAGCGCACCAGCATGCTCCAAAAGAGACGGCTTGGCCTGCGCCCAAGATGCCACGAGCCCGACGCCCGCCCTTTAATTCACTTGGCTGCAGGGATTACTCGTACCGAAGCGCCTCAATCGGGCGCAAACGCGCAGCGCGATTCGCCGGGTAAATGCCAAAGAACAACCCGATGCCGACCGAAACACCAAAGGCGAGCACGACTGAGGGGATCGACACCACTGGAGGCGGTAAGCTCCCACTGCTTAGGCTGCCAATAACCGAGGCCGCCAGAGCGGACAGGCCAACGCCCGCAACAATCCCAAGCAGACCCCCAACACCCGCCAAAGACATCGACTCGATTAAAAACTGCAACAGCACATCTCTACGCTTTGCCCCGATCGCCTTACGAATGCCGATCTCCCGGGTGCGCTCAGTGACTGTCACCAACATGATGTTCATGATTCCGATGCCGCCAACGATCAACGAAATCGCGGCGATCGCACCCAAAAAGATTGTGAGGACACCAGTGATCTGACGAACCTGCTGAAGCAAGCTTTGCTGCGACAGCACCTGAAAATCTGCCTCAGATATATCCGAAAGCTTGCGCCGCTCAAGCAAAATCTGGGTGGCCTCCTGCTGCGCGGCCTCAACGGTGTCCGCGTCATTCGCCTGCACCAGAATGGAGCTGATATTCTTGCGGCGCCCACCAACGAGATAGTTCCAGCTAGTGGTAATCGGAATTACCGCCACGTTGTCCTGATTGATTAAACCGCCCGTCCCCTTCGATGCGAGCACACCGGTCACCCGGAAAGACTGGCGCTGGATCTTGACGCTTTGCCCAATCGCAGCGGCGGGATCGCCGCCGAACAAGTTGTCAACCACAGTCTGGCCCAACACCACGACCTTGGCGCTGCTCCGCACCTCGGTGTCGGTGAAAAACCAACCAGCCGACATGTCCCGGTTCTGCATCTGGGCATAGTCCTCAGTCGCGCCACTAAGTGTCGTCACCCAGTTCTGCTCCTGATGCTGCATCGTCACCTCGACGGTCGTCACTGGCATCACCGCGAACACGTCAGGCGCGTTGGAAGGGTCGTCAAGCGCCTGCGCGTCCTCAGCGGTCAACGTCCGCGCCGTCCCAAAGCCCTGCGAGACGCCGCCGCTCTGCTGGTTAGCGGGAAAAATGACGATCAAGTTAGAGCCCAACTGCTGGACCTGGCTCGAGATCGAGATCGAGGCGCCATTACCGACCGCCACCAGCAGGATCACCGCCGCTACGCCGATCAGGATGCCTAACATGCTGAGCGCCGAGCGCAGCCGGTTCGCGGTCAACGCGGCCAGGGCGACCCGCAGCGCCTCCTGCACACTCATGTCCCGTTCACCGCCATCCAGCTCACGCCAGGCCCACCGCCTTCTGGCTTATGGGCCGGCCCAGACCTTCTGCTCCTGAGGCTGGTCGCTGACGATCAGGCCGTCGCGCAGGCGGACCACACGGCGGGCGAAACCCGCGATGTCCTCCTCGTGGGTGATCAGCACCACGGTCCGCCCCGCCTGGTTTAGCTCCACCAACAACCTCATAATCTCCAGACTCGCCTCGGTGTCCAAATTTCCTGTCGGCTCGTCTGCCAGCAAAATACTCGGGTCAGTCACCAACGCCCGCGCCACAGCCACCCGTTGCTGCTGGCCGCCTGACAACTCGCTGGGCTGGTGCCGTGCCCGATTCTCTAATCCCACGGCCGCTAACGCCGCCAACGCCCGCTGGCGGCGCTCAGCGGAGAGCCCCGCGTACGCCAACGGCAACTCCACGTTCTGAAGCGACGTCGTCCGCGGGATCAAGTTGAAGGACTGGAAGACAAATCCGATCTTTCGGTTGCGAATCTCCGCGAGCTCGTTGTCGCTGAGCTCCTGCACATCCACCCCGTCCAGCAGGTAGCGCCCGCTCGTGGGTAGGTCGAGGCAGCCCACGATGTTCATCAGCGTGCTCTTGCCCGACCCCGAGGCCCCCATGACGGCCACGAACGCCCCCTTCTCGACCAGCAGGTCGATCCCCCGCAGCGCGTAGACCTCCACCTGCCCGGTCCGGTAGACCTTGCTGACCGCCTTTAGCTCGATCATCCGCTGGGTCCCCCGCCCCGGGGCGGCTGCCCGTTAGGGGCTCGCACCGTGGGCAGCACGACTTTATCCCCTGGCTCCAAGCCCTCGGTTACCTCGGTCGTCATGTCCCCCTCTGCTCCCGTCTGCACGAGCACCCGCCGCTGCGTCTTGCCGTCCTCCTGCAGGACGGAGACGAACGCCTGCCCGCCGATCCGCTGGATGGCCGCGTTAGGGACGACCACGACATCCCGGACCTCGGTCACCACGATCTCTGCGTTAGCCGTCAACCCCGCGCGCAACCGCGGGTCAAGCTGGTCCAGGCTCAAGGTGACGAAATAGTTCGTCACGTTCTGGATCACCGTCGATCCTGGAGCCACGGCAGCCACCTTGGCCGGCAACGTCACCTCAGGCAGCGCGTCGAACGTCGCGTACGCCTTCTGTCCCGGCTGCACCTGCGCCGCGTCAGCTTCCGCGAGCGGCACAACCACCTCGAAGGAGCGCACGTTTGCGAGCACGATGAACGGGCTCGCGGCCTGGCCATTGCCTCCAGATTGGGCGGCTGGGGTGACGGCAGTGGCGGTGCTCGGCTGTGGGGCGCTGCTGCCCGGCGCCAGCGGTGTCGTCCCTCCACCCGCCGTCACCGTCTCACCGACCCGGCCATTCACGCTCACTACCGTACCGTCGACCGGTGTGACCAGCGTCGTTTCGTCCAGGTTCTTCAGAGCGGTGTCGACCTGCGCTTGGGCGCTCGTCACCCCTCCCTGCTGCTCAGCGATCGTGTTGGGACGGCTGACGCGCTCGGAGCGGAGCGTGTCCCAAGCTGAGGTCACCTCAGCCTCCGCATCGTTGATCGACTTCTGACCGTTAGCCCGATCGACCGCTAATTGATGCTCATCCGCGCTGAGTTTGGCCTCAGAGGCCAGCACCTTCGCCTTGGAGGCGAGCATCTTCTCCTTACTCTGCGCGACTTTGCTCTTACTGGCGTCCACGGCGCTCTGCGCTTGCTCTACCGCCTTCCGGTCAGCCATGCACCGCACCGGGTTTGGCGGCACAGGCTTGTCACACCAGTGGGCGCGAAAACTCTCCTGGGCTTCCCGCAGCGTGGCGCGATCGCGCCTCAGAACCGCCTCGTCACGGTCGAGCTTGTCCTGGTCCCTATCGAGAATCTTCTTGTCGAACGAAAGTTGCCGCTTATCGCTGGAGACCAGATCCTCGCCTGCGTTGATCGTCTTACTGACCTGCTTTTTGACGTCATTCAGCGCCTGCTCGGCCGCCGCCAGAGCGTGCGCCGCGGTCTCCACCGCGTTTTGCTGCCTCGCGTTGCGCAACGTGGCCCGCGCCTGCTGCAAGCTCCCTACCGCATCCTTGAGCGCGGAGCTGGAGCCGCTCGGGTCGATCTTAGCCAGCACTTGACCCGCCCTGACCCGATCGCCGACCTTGACGTTGACCTCGACCAACTGGCCTTCTTGGGTAAAGCTCAGGTTTTGCTGGCTTACTGGCTCCACCGTCCCCGCCCCCGTCACGGCCGTCCGCACGGTGCCTTGCTGCACGGGGACCGTCCGTACCTGTGGGGCCGGCTCTTTTGAAAAGAGGAGTGCCCGCACGACTACCAGTGCAAGGATGACCAGCGCCGCCGCGAGGAGGATCCGTTTCGCGGTCAACGCTGGTCACCTGACGGCTGGCAGGTGTGACCCAACAACCCCACTTGCTCTTCCCCTCACCCCGTAACGCCCATCGCACTAAATCGCCCGACCGCCTCCAGACTAGCCCATACCGGAGAGGGTCCTCCAGTACCTGCCCGGTGAGATGGCCATACCGGCTGCACCCTGCGAGCAACCCTGGCCAGCGGCCGCCAGCGCCGGTCCCCTCCCCTGTTGGTTGGCAGCCTTGGCCCGCTGGCACCAGCCGCCACGGCACAATCCTGGTCAGCGTCAGCATGCTGCGGGCACCTCAGTGCATGGCGAGGAGCCCGCAGCGAGCGGCTCTGACTCCGAACGATGCGGTCCCGCTTCCCACGTCTCCGCGGGAGCGCGGCAGCCGTAGCCGGAGCGCAAGGCCCCTGGGATCATCCGCCGAGGCCAAGCGAGGCGAGCGCGTTGCCTAAATTGAGCTGGGTCAAGCTTTCGAGGAAGCCGCCCTGCTGCTGCTGAGGGGCGGTCTGCGCGGACGCCACGGGGGCGAACCCCGTCAGCATCACCACAGCCACCACCGCGACGAACATGAGCCGTACATGCCTAATAGCCATGAAAATCTCCTTTCGCTCTGGTGAGGCGTATGCGGTGCGTTTTACGCAAGTCCGGCATGGCGGGACTCAGCTTCTCTACGCACTAGGCTGAGGTGTAGCGCTAAGAGCAGGTTGCCCGCGTCCAACAGATGAGGTATTCACCGCCCGCCCCCCGGCTTATTACGTAAGCAGTGGGGCGGATGTCTACGACTGTGATCTCCGAGCCCTCAGCCCAGCGCATTGAGCACCGTGCATCCAGCTGATCGGAATCGGGCACTTGCCGCGTATCTGGGATAGTATCCATATTTGCACGTCTTCCTCGCCCTCCTTGGCGCGCAGACCACCGCACAAACGAGTACGTGCGCGAGGAGCAACGCCGCGAGCGGGGGACGCAGGCGCAGCCGCAGCGGTGCGTATTTACGGGCGGGTGCACTAAGCCCCAGGCAGGGCGTAGATACGCCATCTGCACGATGCCAGCAAAGGTGGCTTAGCTCTATCGTCCTCGATACAGCAACGCTGAGTCTCTGCCCTATCACTTAGGAGCGCTTAGGAGAATCGTGACAAGCCAGGGACAGGCCAGGTGAGCGCGCAGAAGCGCTGCACGTTGTAATTGCGGATTAAACGGCATGGGGGCGCCGAGACCGGGCAATCCCGCGCCGAGACGGCTGCTTATTACTTGAGGATCTGCGGAGTATCTAACGGGGGGTTGGTTTCGTGGATGGCCGGAGCTTTTTTGCGACCATGCAACGTGCCAGTTTTAACGGGCACAGCTCTGAATTGGTGGACGTTGCTCGCGCGGAGCTGGAGCGGGTGGGCGCCAGCGCATGGGAGACGCGATCTGACGGGATGATGTGGTGCTCGGTGCAGCCACCTGGCCACCAGTGGCCTGAGCAGGGCTGGAAGCTCCACGTCTCCGCGATCCCCTCCTCGGCAAAGGCGGTGCTGGAGCGGGCGGTTGGCGTGCTCGTGCGGCACGGTTGCGCCTTTAAGTTCGCCAGCACCTGGGAGTTCGTCATCCAGCTGAACTCCAGGCACTACCCGCGTGGCGGTGGGGGGAAGTTCCTGACGGCCTATCCGGGCAACGATGAGCAGTTCCGCCGGGTTGCCGAGGATCTCGACCGCGCAACGGCCGGCCTCTACGGGCCGGTGATCCTGTCAGACCGGCCCTACCGCCCTGGCAGCCTTGTGCACTACCGCTACGGCGGGTTCACCGGCCGCGCGGTGCTCAGCAACGACAGCGACTACCGGCAGATGCTTGCCGGACCCGGCGGCACCTTGGTCGAGGACCGCCGGGACGCGTGGTTCAGCCCACCCGCCTGGGCGCCATCACCGCTTGGCGAGCCTGAGGCCACGGACGCGGGGGCGGGAGCGGCCCCCCAAACGGCTCCCCAAACGGCTCCCCAAACGGCTCCCCAAACGGCTCCCCAAACGGCTCCCCAAACGGCTCCCCAAACGGCTCCCCAGGTGCTCCTCGCGGACCGCTTCGTTGTGCGCCAGGCCATCCGCCACACGAACAAGGGCGGTGTGTACCTGGCCAACGACACCGTGACCGATACCGACGTCATCATCAAAGAGGGCAGGCCCTACGTCGAGACCATCAAGTCCAAAGGGGCCGACTGGGACGTCCGCGACATGCTGCGGCGCGAGGCGCACAACCTCGACACGCTGGCGCCACTTGGCGTGGCCCCGCGCAAGGTCGATCTGTTCGAGCAGGGTGGGCACCTGTTCCTCGCCGAGGAGTTCGTCGCGGGTATCCCGCTGCGCATCTGGCTGATGGTGCAGGCGCGCCCTGGGCCTGGCCTGCCGTGGCCGCTTGCGGGCGTGCAGATGCGGCGGCTGGCGGAGCTGCTGGCGATCGTGCACGACGCGGGGTTGGTCCTCCGCGACCTGACGCCAGCGAACGTGATGGTCGTCCACGACGACGAGCTGCGGATCGTCGACCTGGAGCTGGCTGTCGCGCCGGGGACGCCAGTGGCCACCGGAGGCACACCGGGCTACATCGCTCCTGAGCATCTGGCGGGAGCGGTCCCGGAGGTGGAGGCGGACCTGTACAGCCTCGGCGCCATCGCCTTCGTCTTGGCGACGGGCACCGATCCGAACTTCCTCGAGGACCAGCCCATAGTGCGCTCGGTCCAGGAACGCGTGGAGTACTGGTTAGACGTGGCGATCGCCGAGCACAGCGAGACGGCCAGACGCCTCGCGCCCTTGGTCCTGGGGCTCATGGATCCCGATCCCGAGCACCGCTGGAGCCTGAAGCGCGCGCAGGTGTTCCTGGACGAGCAGCTGCAGATGGCCGCGCCCGCGGCCCCGCGCGCCGGGGGGCCGGAGGCGACCGGTCGCCGCCTAGAGCCATCCGACCGGGAGCGCCTCATCGAGGATGGATTAGCGCACCTGCTTGCCTCGATGACTCCTGAGTCGGCCGACCGGCTGTGGCCGCCGCACTGCGGCAGCGAGGCATTCGATCCGTGCAACGTACACGACGGTGCCGCTGGGATTCTGGCCGTGTTGACCTTGGCGGCTCAGCTCGGCGGCCCTGAGCAGGTCGTCCCAGAGCCCAGCCAGCGCCTGCGCGAGGCCGTGCGCACCGCCTGCGCGTGGATCGAGCGGCGGATGTCCGCCGAGCCGAAGCTGCTGCCGGGGCTGCACTTCGGCCGGTCCGGGACTGCATGGGCGCTGTTCGACGCCGCCCGGCTGCTCGGCGACGAGCCGATGGCTGAGCGCGCGCTCGCGCTCGCCAAGCGGATCCCGACCAGCTGGCCGAATCCGGACGTGACCCACGGTGTGGCCGGCGCGGGCCTCACCAGCCTCTACTTCTGGCAGGCGACCGGCGACGCCGAGTTCGGCGAGCGTGTGCAGCGCTGCGCGGACGATCTCGTGGCCACGGCCCGGCGCCAGCCGGACGGGGTGGTCTGGACAGTGCCGACCTCGTTCGACTCACGGTTCGCGGGCAGCACCCACTACGGCTTCGCGCACGGCGTGGCCGGCATCGCCTGGTTCTTGCTGGCCGCGGGGCTGGCGGCAGGGCGGGACGATTGCCTAGAACTGGCCCGCGCATCCGGCGAGACGCTGAGCGCGGTCGCACGGCACGACGATTATGGCGGCGCCACCTGGCCCTCGGACACCGGCGACGAGGCAGCCGGCTGGGTGCACTGGTGTCACGGCTCGTCTGGGGTCGGCACGTTCCTCATCCGCCTCTGGCAGGCCACCGGTGACACCCACTTCCGGGAGCTGGCCGAGACGGCTGCGGTTGCGGTACGGCGCGGCCGTTGGCAGGCCTCGTCCGTCGTCTGCCACGGCTTGGCGGGCAACGGCGAGTTCCTGCTGGACATGGCAGCGGCGCTCGACGAGCCGCGCTACCAGGAATGGGCCGAGGAGCTTGGCGTCGCCCTATTCGCTCAGCACGCATACCGCGAGGGCAGGATCGTGGTCCCTGACGACACCGGAACCGGCCTTGCGGCCGGGTACGGCGTCGGCCTGGCCGGGGTGGTGGCGTTCCTGTTACGGCTGCGCCATGGCGGCCCAAGGATGTGGATGGCTGACCCCGCGTCAACGCTGGCGACGGTGGGGGCCACCCGGTGAGCCCGCTCCTCTCATCGGGGGCGTCCCCCCGGGCACCGCTTCCTGGCTCGGGGGCACCCCCCCGGACCCCACCTCCCTCGGGGGCGTCCCCCCGGGCACCGCTTCCTGGCTCGGGGGCGTCCCCCCGGCCCCTACCTCCCTCGGGGGCACCCCCCCGGGCCCTACCTCCCTCGGGGGCACCCCCCCGGGCCCCCTCACACACTCTCCCGACGGTGCTGACACGGAACAAGTTCCGGTTCTCGCCTCATGGCATGACGGCAGCATGCATCGCCGGCGATGGCCAGGGCGATCGGTACCTAGAGGCGTGGTCGTTCATCGGCCCATCGGCTCGCTGGTGGCCTTTGCCACGAGCAGAAGGCGTGACGCCCCACACGCAACCGATCCCGCTCGATGATGGCCGCGTCTTGCTGTGGCGTGAGGGGGTCCGGGGGGGTGCCCCCGAGGGAGGTGGGGTCCGGGGGGGTGCCCCCGAGGGAGGTGGGGTCCGGAAGGGTGCCCCCGAGGGAGGTAGGGCCCGGGGGGGTGCCCCCGAGCAAAGTAGCGGGGTCTGGTGCGAAATTATCCTGCTCGACCGGGTTGATGAGGACGGTTCCGCCGGGACCGTGCGGGAGCAGGTGGCCGGGGCGGTACCAGCCGATGGGCTGGTCGGGCTCCGCCTGCTCGCGGGACCCGGGCCTGATCTTCCCGCGGTCGTGATCGCCATCGACCGCCGTGGCCACTCGACCATATGGGGAGTGGCCACCGATCAGCCGCGCTTGGGGCGCTTGGCTGAGATCCCCGGCCTGCTCTTCGGCGGCGTCTGGCTCGACCGCGAGGGCAGGTTCCTCGGCGTCGACCGCGCTGAGGGCGACGGTCCAGCCAAGAGTGTGGCGGTGGATCTGCGGGATGGCTCATGGAGCCCGCTGCTGACCGTCTCGCGGGCGAGCAATGACCGGCTGCTGGCCTGTGACCCACGCTCGGGGCTTCTGGTGGTCAGCACAGACGCGCCAGGCGAGGAGCGGCTCGGCTGGGCCAAGCTCGGCGCTGACACGCCAGTGTGCTTCCCCGAGGCGCTGCACCGGCCAGGCCACACCACACTCCCGCTGACGTTCGATCCGCACGGGCAGCGCGTGCTGTTGCAGCTTGACGAAGGCGCGCGCTCCAGCCTGGCGGTCTACACCCCCGACGCCGATCATCTGGCGCCAGTACAGATCCCCGCCGGTTGCATCCCCGGGGCGGCCTGCTGGACGGGAGACCTGATCCGCTTCCCGTTCTCCGCTCCCGCCCAGCCCCCTGGAGTCGCGACCGTACGCCTGCCAGGCGCGTCCGGCTGGTCGGTAGCAGGGAACGCGCCAACCGAGGGGGCGCGCTGGGCGGACGCCCACCTCGAGCAGCTTGACGGCGCCGCCGGGCCGATCGAGGCGATCGTCTACGGCGGTCAAGGTTGGCAGACCAGCCGCCACGTGCTGCTCGCGCTCCACGGCGGCCCCGTGGATGCCTGGCGGTTCGCGTTCGACCCGCTGCTCCAGCGGTTGGCCGCCGCCGGCATCGTGGTCGTCGCGCTCAACCAGCGTGGCAGCAGCGGCTACGGGGCTGCGCACACGCTCGCGATCCGTGGCGCTTGGGGCGGTCCAGACCTCGACGATGTCTGCGCCATCGCCCGCGGGCTCGACGCGCAACGGCGAGCGCTGGACGTGCCAGAGCTCATGCTCTTAGGGACCAGCTACGGCGCGTTCCTGGCGCTGCTGGCCGCTGGCTGCCAGCCAGGCCTGTGGTCACGCTGTGTCGCGCTCGCACCGTTTTTGTCCGGCCCACGGCTCCACCAGGAGTCGCCCAGCGCCCAGGGGCTGATCGAGCAGCTGGGTGGCCTGGAGACCCTCCACGACGACATCGGCCCGCGTGACGTGCTGCGGCTGTGCCACGCGTTCCAGGCCGAGCTGCTCATCGTCCATGGCGGGCGCGATGAGCGGATCCCTGTGGCCCAGTCGCGAGCACTCCGGCAACGCCTGCTCGATCTGGGCAGGCGCGAAGGCACGGACTTTACGTACCTGGAGGTTCCCGACGCTGGGCACGAGCTGGCCGTGGGCACGCACACGCCGATGCTCTACGAGCAGGTCGTGCGCTTCCTCACCGGCCGGGCATCACACGACACAGGCGCCGCCACGGCGCGCGCTCCTGCCACCCCATGACCTCTGCACCGTTCTGCACCGTCGAGACGAAAGGAGGGAGGTGAATACCCATGATCAAGAGCCTGACCGCCGACGTCGCTGCCCTGCAGCGGCTGTCAGAGACGGAGCCGCTCCCGCGGCACGAGGAGTTGGGCCTGTGTGACGGCACCTGCGGTATTGGGACCTGCGGGGTGCTGCTCATCCAGCTCTCGTGCATCACGGTCTCCTGTGGCAGCGGCACGTTCGTCTCGCAGGGGTAGGCCGCGCTCCTTACCGGCTGGCCCTGAGCAGCGCGTGTGCCGTGACGGCGCGCGCCATCGCCACCCATCAGATCTGTCCGCCGTCGAGACGAAAGGAAGGAGGTGAATACCCATGATCAAGAGCCTCACCGCCGACGTCGCTGCCCTGCAGCGGCTGTCAGAGACGGAGCCGCTCCCGCGTTACGAGGAGTTGGGCCTGTGTGACGGCACCTGCGGTGTTGGGACCTGCGGGGTGCTGATCATCCAGCTCACCTGCATCACGGTTTCCTGCGGCAGCGGTTCGTTGGTCTCGCAGGAGTAGGGCGCCATGAGCCATGAGGTCTGCCCATCTGATCTGTCCATCGTCGAGTTATAGGAAAGGAGGTGAATACCCATGATCAAGAGCCTCACCGCCGACGTCGCTGCCCTGCAGCGGCTGTCAGAGACGGAGCCGCTCCCGCGTTACGAGGAGTTGGGCCTGTGTGACGGCACCTGCGGTATTGGGACCTGCGGGGTGCTGATCATCCAGCTCACCTGCATCACGGTTTCCTGTGGCAGCGGTTCGTTGGTCTCGCAGGAGTAGGCCGTTTCGGCTGGCCGCCGCCGGGACTGGCGACGGCAGCCAGTAACAAGGGAGAGAGACACGGGGACGGGCCCTGCAGGGCCCGTCCTCGCGCCCCTCAGACCATCAGAATGCCATCAGCCCCACGGTGGCTCAAACTCAGCAAGCTGAGGGGGCGCGCTCCATTGTCGAAACGCAAGGGAAGGAGGTGAATCACCATGATCCAGAGCCTCACCGTTGACGTCACCGCCCTGCAGCGGCTGTCAGAGACGGAGCCTTTACCGCGGTATGAAGAATTAGGCTTGTGTGACGGCACCTGCGGTCTTGGGACCTGCGGGCTGCTGATCATTCAAATCACGTGTATCACGCTTTCCTGTGCCATCGGCTCGTTCGTCTCGCCGGAGTAGGCCGTTTCCACCTCGCCATCGGAGGGGCAACGCGGGAGCCGAAGGGGGAGAGGCACGGGGACAGGCACAACCGGATCCGTCCCCCGTGCCCCTCGGATACTGAGCATGCCACCGGCCCAGCGATCTCCACCACCGGTCGAGCAGGCAGTGGCAGCGCTGGACAGACACTGATCATCGGTCTGAAGGGTCGCCTACGCGGCATCGCGTGTCGGGGGGTTGTGGGGTGAGGGCAGGGGGCAGGCGTAGTACAGCGAACCGGCTGCTTGTGCAGGCTGCGCGGCGGGCGCCCTGGTGGAGTGGGCTGTTTGCCTTGGCGATGGCGCTCGGGGCGGCGTCGCGCCTGTGGTTTCCGGCGGCGTTGGCCACCGCGGTCGACGCGACGTTGCGGGGCGCGGTGCTCGGCGCGGCGCTTGCGGGCCTTGGCGCGGTGCTGTTGATCAGCACGCTCGCCAACCTTGCGGCGTTTCTGGCGGGCGCCTGTTATGCGGCACTGACGGGCGCGTGGTTACGCCACCGGTTGTTCGGCCACACGCTTGAGCTGGGGCTGGCCGGCCAGCGCCGCTTTGCCGCCGGTGACGTGCTGGCCCGGCTTGTCAGCGACGCGGCGGGGGCCGGCCAGGTGTTGCCCGCATTGGTCGGCATCGCGGTGGCGGTGGTCTCGGCGGCTGGTGCGGTGGTGGCGCTGTGGCTGATCGACTGGAGCCTGGCGGTGGCGTTTCTGGCCGGGCTGCCGCCGATGTTCATGCTGGTGCGGGTATTTATGACCCGCGCGTCAGCGCTGTTCGTGGGCTACCAGCGGGCGCAGGCCGCGATCGCCGCCCGCCTGGTTGATGCGCTGGCTGGTATGCGCACGATCGCGGTCAGCGGGACATCGAAGAGGGAGATCGACCGGATCCTGGTGCCGCTGGGTGAGCTGGACACCTGCGGCCGTGCGCTGTGGGGCGCGCAACGCCGGGTGAGCTGGCAGGCCGGGCTGTTGGTGCCAGCTTTGGAGCTCGCGGTGCTGGCGGTGGCGGGGATGGGGGTGGCCGCCGGGCGGGTCACGCCCGGTCAACTGCTGGCCGCCGCCAGCTATGTCCGCCTCGCGCTGGGGATGTTCGAGAAGATCGATGCGCTGGTGGGGATCGTGCAGGCGCGCGCGTCGGCGGCCCGGGTCGCTGAGGTGCTCGCCGCCGCCCCGCCGCCCCGCCCTGCCCCCCGCGCGCTGCCCGCCGGCCTGGGGGCGGTGGAGCTGCGCGGGGTCACGGTGCACGCCGGTGACACGCGCGTGCTCGACCAGCTTGATCTGCGTATCCCTGGCGGCTGCGGCGTCGCGGTCGTGGGGCACTCGGGGGCGGGCAAGACCACCCTCGCGTTGCTCGTCGGTGGGTTGATCCACCCTGATCAGGGTGACGTGTGGGTAGACGGCGTGCCAGTAGGCGCGTTGCCCCCAGCGCAGCTGGACAGTGCGGTGACCTACGCGTTCGCCCGGCCGCTCGTGCTCGATGGCACCGTCCATGACGCGATCGCGTTCGGCCGGCCGGCGCTGTCCCGGGCGGAGGTCGTCCAGGCCGCGCGCGCCGCGCAGGCGGACGGCTTCATCCGCCGGCTGCCAGCCGGCTACGACACGCCGCTGGCCCAAGTCCCGTTGTCAGGCGGCGAGGCGCAACGTCTGGGGCTCGCCAGGGCGATCGCTCGGGGTGGCCGGGTGCTGGTCCTCGACGATGCGACCTCCAGCCTGGACACCGCCACCGAGGTGCAGGTAGCCGCGGCCCTCAACAGCCTGCGGGCCGGGCGCACGACGATCGTCGTCGCGCATCGGGCGGCCACTGCCGCCCGGGCCGATCTCGTGGCCTGGCTCGAGCGCGGACAGCTGCGCAAGCTCGCCCCCCACACGCGGTTATGGGAGGACCCCGGCTACCGGGCGGTGTTCGCGACCGCAGCGCCGGCCCAGGCTGGGGCGCCACGGGAGTCACGGGAGTCACGGGCGTGAGCGCGCGGCCAGGCGGAGGCTGGGCGCTGCTGGCGCGTCACCTCGCCCCGCGCCGGCGTGCGTTGGCTCACGTGGTGGGGTGGACGGCGGTGGAGTCGCTGCCAGCGCTCGCCTCGGGCCTGGTGATCGCCGCCAGCCTGGACCGCGGGTTCTTGGCCGGGCGGCCACTGGCCGGGCTGGGCTGGCTGGGCTTGCTCGGCCTGGCCCTCGCCGTGCGCGTTGTCGCCACCTTGCGGCTCTACCCCTGGCTGGCAGAGGCGGTCGAGCCGCTGCGGAACGGGCTGATCGCCGACGTCGTGACCGCCGCGGTGACCCGGGGGGCCGCTGGGTCGGAGGCGCCTGGCAGCGCGGACGTCGCCCGGCTGAGCAGGCAGGTCGAGACCGTGCGGGGGCTCGTCTCCACGCTGACGCGCACCGTGCTGCAGTTCGGCATGACCATGCTCGCCGCCTTGGTTGGCGTCGCTGCGTTGGCGCCACCCATCGCCTTGCTTGTCGTGCCCCTGGTGCTCGTGGCGCTGGGGTTGTACGCGATCTTGTTGCGCTCGCTTGCCGCCCGCTATCGCCAGGTCGTGCTTGCCGATGAGGAGATTGCCCAGGAGAGCGGCCAGATGCTGGTCGGCTTGCGTGACGTGCTCGCCTACGGTGCCGGGCAGCAGGTGACGGACGCGGTCGGGGCGGTGATCGACCACAAGGCCGGCGCCGAGCAAGCGCTCGCCCGCGCCAGCGCGCTGCGGATGCTCATCGTCGCCCTGGGCGCCCATCTGCCCCTCCTCACCGTCTTGATGGGCGCACCCTGGCTGATCGGGAGCCAGCGGCTGTCGATCGGCGCGGTCACCGGCGCCGTCGCCTACCTGACCACCAGCTTGGAGCCGGCGTTGAACTCTTTGGTCAATGTTGCGGGCAACTTAGGGCTGGGGCTGTCAGTCACGGCCCGGCGCTTGGCCGAAGCCTGCGCCTTGCCCCCCTCGCCGCCCCCACGTGGCCGGGGGCTGGCCCCACGCGGGCAGGACCTGCAGGTCGAGCGGGTGACCTTCGCCTACGGTCCCACGGCTGAGCCGATCGTGTCCGACCTTGAGCTGCGCCTGGGCCGAGGCGAGCATCTGGCCATCGTTGGCCCCAGCGGCATCGGGAAGTCCACGCTCGCCAACCTTCTCGCCGGAGTGCTGCAGCCCCAAGCTGGCCAGATCCGCCTCGGCGGGGCCCCCCTCGGCGACATCGACGACCGTTGGCTGCGCCGGCTGATCGCGCTCATCCCCCAAGAGGCCTATATCTTCGCTGGCACGTTGCGGGAAAACCTCACCTACCTCTGCCCCCGTGCGACTGAGCATAAAATCGATGCCGCAGTCGATGCGGTGGGGCTGCGGCCAACCCTCGACCGGCTCGGCGGATACCACACCGCGATCGGCGCTGGCGGCGTCACGCTCTCCGAGGGCGAGCGCCAACTCGTCGCGCTCGCTCGCGTGTGGCTGTCCCCGGCGCGTCTCGTCATCCTTGACGAGGCCACCTGCCACCTGGATCCCGTCGCCGAGGCCGACGCCGAGAACGCCTTTTCCACCCGCCCAGACACCACCCTGGTCATCATTGCGCACCGGATCAGCTCCGCGTTGCGCGCGAAACGGATCCTGCTCATGGATGGCGCTACGCCGTTGCTCGGCACCCATGACACGTTGCTCGCGGCCTCCCCCTTATACGCCGATCTCGTCGGCCACTGGCACCACGAGCTCCCCACCCCGACCGGGCCGCGCTGAAGTCCCCGGGCTCGGACGCAGTCGACACGCTCGCCCCCACGAATACGACGTCCCAGAGCCAGATGGTCCCGTCTGGGGAGTGTTGCACCTCCAGCAGTCAATGGTCGCGGTCGACTCAAGCGACGTGGCCGGCGCATGGCAGGTGCTGCGCGACGCCCGCGCAGCACCTGAGCACGTCGGAGCCGGCCATAACGACTACGGGGAGGCGTTCGGCCCGGCCTGGGTCACCGCACACGAGATCTGGGTCGCGCTCGAATCCGGTGATGCGGTGCATGCGCTGCGGATCGCCGACACGTTCGACATCGGCGAACTCCCCACGGCCGAGCGGCGCGCGCGGGTCCTGCTCAGTGTCGCGTATGCCTACGCCTTGCGCCGTGACGACGACGCCGCGGTGGCGGTGCTGGGTGATCCGCAAGGTCGCCGAGCTGGAGGTCGAGGGTCGCCTCGATGTGCGCTGCCCGGTCTGTGACCGGCCGTGGGAGGTGCTGTGGGATCCATGGCGGCCCAAGCGTGGGCACGCGATCTGGATCGAATAGCCGCAGCCGTCAGGGGTGCGCGATGGTGCGTTGGCAAGACCCGGGCCGTGTGTGCGGGCATGGGCAGCGGGCTGTTCCTCCCGATTGGGGCCATGGGTTCGGCCTTGGAGCAGGCCGAGCAGGCCAAAGCCGTTTGCGCCCGCTGCCCCGTTATCACCCAGTGCCTCGACTAGGCAATGGCTACCAACGAACCCGCCGGCATCTGGGCGGGAAAACCGAGGACGAGCGGCGCAGCCTGCAGCGCGCTCGACAACGGCGGGCACGCGGGTAGCGGTCGGCAATGCGGTCAAGGTAATCATGGCCACCTGGGCTGACCGCTCTGCCCGCCACCCGTCACGCAGCTCGCCGGGTGTATCCAGCCTGTCGTCGAATCTGGGTGCGCTTCGTCTGCCAGAGGCGGCACTCGGGCGGGCAGCGACCCGGACCTAGCGGTTTACCAGCGCCCTCAGTCTGCTTCGAGCGCCGCGATGTCAGCAAGATCCTGCGGTCTTCCCGAGGCTCGCTTATTTGCCACGAAGTGCGTGGCATCGATGAACGGCACGAGCAGGCCATCGAGGTCGATCTCGACTCTGGCCGCCCAACACTCACCAAACTCGACGCCGTCGATGCTCGTGAGGAGATCGATGCGCTTTGGTGGATAGCCAAGCTGAATCACCGTGTCAGGCTCGGCAAAATCCTTCTCGGATAGCCCGAGAGAACCGAACCCGAAATCGCTCAGCGCATCGATCAGACGCCGGGCATTGTCGGGATCAAGCCACATCCAGACGTCGAGATCTTTTGTAAACCGAGGATGGCCGTGTGCAGCGAGCGCATAGCCGCCGACGATCAGAAATCGAACATCATGGGCGGCGCAGCACTCGATGAACTCTTTGAAGTCGGGGTCCAGCTGCATCGTGCCATCCGTAGTATTCAGCTCGGAGCACCTGCACGTAGTGAACTCGGTCGGCTGGACGCTGCGATCGCCAGTACGCGATGTCCGGGTCGGCGTCGTGCAGCCGCCTCTTTTCGACATACTTCGCTATCCTCGGCACCGAACCATTGTAGGGTACCCATGCCGAGGTTGGCGCTCAGGCGCAGTCGACGGGCGGGCGCAGTACATGCGGTGCGCATGCGCTTAGTACTCCGTGGCAGAAATACGGTGACGTACCGAGAGCGGTCCTGCGCCGCGCTCGCAAGGCGCGCCGAGCGCGCATACCCGGAGGTCGTATGTAAGCGAGGCGCAACGCGGCGAGCGTGGATGCAGGGTCGCTCGAATGCCAGCGTATTTATGCCGCGGGGTACTTAGGCCGGGAGCGCCGGTCACGCACCCGAGGCTACGTGGGCTCGCCCAGCGGCTGGGCGTGACCGACCAGCACTGCACTTTGAGCGCGCCCAGTTCGGCCTATTGAACACGCGTGGGATTGCCGCTCGACTTTCGCTCCTACTACGAGGAGTACCTTGCCGCCACAAGAGAGCGTGCGAGGCGTGGGGCGTTGACCAGTGGTTGATCGGGTCCGGGTCGACCAGCCGCTTGCCCTGCTTGCAGGGTACGTGAGGATACTGTGGGAGCTGGCCGCTGCCCCTCTTGGGAGTACTAGGCTGATCGGACACTCTGGAATCGGGAGCGGAGCCAAGCGGCGTCATCGACCGCTGCGGGGCTCCCTGGGGAGCTGACTAGCACAGCCGCTCAGAGAGGCAGCGCCTCGCACCACTCACCAGGGGATCGAGCGACGGTCCCGGAAAAAGGCGTTGGTCGGCCCGTCGCCGGGAAGGGTGGCGAGCCAGACGAGGGTGTCGGTCGCCTCGACGGCGCTCCGTGGCGCCCCGGGCCCGCCCATCTCGGTCCGAACCCAGCCGGGGCACATGGCGTTGACCTTGACATGGTTCCCGACAGCGCCCGCGACGACGCGGGTGAGGGCGTTGAGCCCCGCCTTCGCGATCCCATACGCCGCTGGGCCCGGGATGCCCTCAGTCATCGCGCCGCCTCCGGAGGAGACGTTGACGACCCGACCGTAACCGCGCCGTGCCATCCCCGGGACGAAGGCCTGGCAGGTACGGAAGGCGCCCAGCAGGTTGACCTGCAGCGACTCCATCATCACGGCCTCGTCCAGCCGGAAGAAGGTCTGAGTGGGGTAGACACCGGCGTTGTTGACCAGCACGTCCACCTCGACGTTGCGATCAGCCAGGCGGCGAGCGCAGGCGGCGACGCTCGCCAGCTCGGTCACGTCGAGCTGCTCAAAGCTGACCTCCAACCCCTCCGCTTGCAGACGGGCGGCGGAGCGTGAGCCACGGGCTGGGTCCCTGGCGGTCAGGACAACAGCCAGGCCGGCCAGGGCAAGCTGGCGGCACGCCTCGAGCCCGATCCCCCGGTTCGCCCCGGTCACCAGTGCGGTACGTGTCATGCCACCTCCCGGGGACGTGTGGACTACGGGGCGGTCAGCTGCTGGTGGATGCCCCACAGGTCCAGCTGCGCCCACTGCCCGGTAACGAGACCGTCTTTCACCTTCACAATACGGATAGCGTCGAACGCTATCCGGCGCCCGGTTGCCGGTATGCCCAGAAACTCTCCGGCATGCGTGGCTTCGACCCGGAAACGGACCGTGACCGCATCCTGACCCTCGACGATTTCCTCTTCATACATCTCCAGATCGTCCCACGGCGTGACTATATTTTTTACGTAGTGCGCCACGGACACCTGGAAATCGGTGAGCCACCCCCCAGTCAGGCCAAGGCAGTTCTCCTTCCAGGCGTCGACATCGACCAGCTCGGTCGCGCCCTCGAGGTCTCCCGACAGCAGGCAGCTGTTCCACTTGCGATACACTTCAAGTGGCGTGGCGTTCGTGTCGGCGCTCATGAGTGTTCTCCTTCCTTCAATACCACGATCGTGATAATGGCTCAATCGATGAGGACTTTTGGCGAACTCATGCTTTTTGCTCTTGAAACGGGCCGAGCAAAGCGGCAAGCTCTGCTCGGCTGCTGATCCCGAGTTTCCGGTAGACCCGGTGCAGATGGTTGTCGACCGTCCGGGCGGAGATCACCAACTGCGTGGCAATCCCGAGAGTGGACAGGCCACCTATCGCGAGTTCAACGATCTCACGCTCTCTGGCGGTCAGGTCCGGTTCTTCGACCGCGCCCAGCGCGGGAGTCGATACATTCTGGCAACGGCGCCTGAGCACGGTGGCGCGGCCAGCCGCTGCCCATGCCTCAGCCAGATGATCCTTCTGTTGACGGTAGGCTCGGCTTGCCCCCGCAGCAGCCTCTGCGGCGAGCAGCGTGGCGCCCATCTGCTCAAAGGCGGTCGAAACCCATTCGAGCGCGGCGCCATCCTTGTTCGTGGCTGCCGTCGCATGCGCGGTGTAGAGCTGTACAACCTTATGATCAGTGACCGCAAGCTCACGAAGCCGGTCGAGCGCCAGACTTGGTGCCCCCAGCCTTACGATTTCATGGAGAGCGAGCGCCTCGAAAAGCGGGGGATACTGCTTGCACAGATTCTTGGCGACCTTTGTGGCGCGCTGGGCGCCCGCTCCGGCACCGCAGCGCACCGCGACCACCCACGGACGAGCCAGCTCCACCCATGGCTCGAAGAGACGCATCGATGGCATCGCCATGCGATCAGCCTCCGCTAAGTAGCGCTCGGCCGTTTCAGCATCGCCGGCCAGTGCCGCTGCATGAGCCAGCTCGCCGAGGAGAAGCTTGACGAGGCTGGGGATGCCACACTCGCTGGATAGCCTGTAGCCTTCCTGCAATTGAGACAGGGCGTCTCGCACCATGCCTCGGGCCCGCGCCGTTTGTCCACCCGCAATGCAGAACAGGAAAACGGCGAAATCCCAATCGCGCGCGATCGCCCGCTCATACCCAGTATCCGCGATTCGAGTCGCCTCGTTCAGGCGGCCGTGGAGCAGGTATGCCTGGCAGCGTGCGACCTCGATAAACTCTAAAAGCCAAGGTATTTGGTCAATCCACGTTGCGGCTGCTAGCCGTGCGCGGTTAAGGTCGCTGATAGCCGCTGCCTGACGCCCGAGGAGCAAGGCCGCGACCCCTTGGGCCAGAAAAGCCACAGCAGCGGCTCGAGTGTGGGGAGGCGAGCAGGCGAGCACGTCTGCCGCCACTTGCGCCGCAGTGTCGCTTTCTCCCGTATAGGCATGGAAAAGCGCCTGAAAGCTGAGAAGGTCCGCCCGCCACGACGAGTCAGTCAACGTAGATATCATCTCTCCCAAGATCGCGGCGGCCTCCCCTACGCGATCCAGCCCGAAGAACAACGCGAAGGCACGCCCAAGGGATAGCTCCGCCCGATCGCCCTCGTCGTTCGAGACCGCGGAGAACTCGGCAAAGATTGCCTCGGCCTCAGCGGGACGACCGGTAAAGAGCAGGGCGTTGCCGAGCGGCCACACGGCTTTAGGGTCACGGCTGCCCTCGAGAGCCGCTCGGCCGAGGCGCTCAGCCAGCTGCAGATCGAGTGCTGCCCATGCCTCCCGGGCTCCGGACGCCAGCATGCTGGGCTGGACCGCGCAACCAGTCTCCAGCCGCCAGCCGGCGACGCGGAGCGAGTCGCCTGCTCGCCGGACCCCCATCGCTTCGACCAGCTTGGCCAGGTCGCGCTGGTGGCGCCAGGCCCGCAGCGCGGGCATGCGGGCGCGCAGGAACTCCCTGTGGATCGGATAGGTGAAGCGGAGGTTGTTGCGGCGCCCGTCCTGTTCTACCCACAGCAGGTGTTTCGCCTCTACATCTTCCAGCGCCTGGCTGGACACGACATGGCTGAGCGCCTCAGGACCAATCGACTCCCCGTACACCAGCAGCTCAAGCACCTGCCGCTCTTCAGGCGTCAGCGAACCGAGATGCTCCTCGATCATCCCGGCGAACCTCGGCGTCAAGGGCAGCTTCCGCTCCATGCGCCACACACCGTCCACGACGGTGAGCTGTCCGGACTCGAGTCCCGCCGCGACCAGCTCATGGAGGATCATCGGGTTGCCGCAGCTGGTCTCCCAGACCATCTCGCTCGTCGTGCCCTCGATATAGCCATCCAGCGTGCCTGCCAAGACGCGCTTGACCTCAAGCCGGGTCAGAGGTGCGAGCTGGACCCGCTCGACCAAACCGCTCTTCCAAAGATCGACTACCGGATCAGGCACAGGCTCGCCGTCACGAAGCGTAAGCAGGACAAAGGCGTTCGTGGTACAGGCCAGTTGATGCACAAGCACTGCCGATGCGTGGTCCAGGAGGTGCGCGTTGTCGATCACGACGACAAGCCGGCTCATCGCGGCCTGCTTGATCAGTGACTCGACGGCCAGGCGAAGGGGATTGCGAAATCCTGATGTCGCCGACATCTCAGATGGAAGGTACTGCGCAAACGCACCAAATGAGATAGAAGACGCCGCCCGACTCGCAACCACCCAGGCAATCTTGTGCCGCTCCTTGCTGACTCGGTTGATCACCTCGAGGACAAGCCGGGTCTTACCCATACCTATCTCACCTGCGATAACAAGACCAGGCACCCTCGCGTCGTTTATCGCCGACACGATATGTGTCAGCTCGCTCAGTCGACCGACAAATGGAGGCCCTTTGTAATTCTCATAGATTGTAATTGATTTTACGGCTTGTGTGGAGGGAGCAGGGCGATCAGATAAAGGTAGAGGACAGCAAGGGCAATAAGCAGCAGGAATCGCCCGCCCGCCCGCCGGTCGAGCATAGCCACAGTCGCAGACCTCATCTCCATGCGTCATGACCCTTGCATGATCGGTAGCTGGTCTCGGGTTAGGATGCACTGCGTCGTGCGCCTTGAGATCCCGTCCCGCGTTTCCCACCCTCTTCTCCCTGGCGCGCTTCTACATCGCCGCCCGTCTGTCAGTCAAATATAATATTGTCTCTTGGCTGTTTTTAACTTTATAATTTACGCTTTATATATTATAAACCCCAGGAGGCCTATCAATCATAGGAGAGATTCAGCACGGAGCGCCAGAAATTCTGCCTTGCTGCGAGTCAGCGCCGGCTCAGCACCGAACCAACCCCTCAGCGGGACTCCGGCCCGATGATCCAATGCTCCCGTACAAGGAGGGTGTGGACGTATCGAGGCTCAACGAAGCGTTCCAGGTCCGCGCTCACCCGTACGTACTCCGGTGAGCGCAACATCGCCTCTACGGCGTGGACATCGTCGAACCACAGCTGGCAGACGCAGTCCAGCGTCGCCTCGCCAATCGCGTAGAACGAGTCGCGCACGTGGCACTGCATATAGCGGCGCAGACCCGGTAATGTCAGGGCCTGGAGGCCGTGCACGTGTAAGCTGTAGTGGCGGAACTCACCCAGCGGCATCCCCCCTCTCCGCTTCACCAGCATGAGCAGCTTGACCATCGAGGAGGGGTCGCGTGACGGCGGTTCCCCCTCGCGCAAGACATGCGCGTCAGTGTCGAGCGCCAGGGTGCGCCAGAACGCCGCCCAGCGCGGCTCGTCGATCCGCGCTCCCTCTAAGAACTCCCTGGACTGCAGCGAAGCGAGCTGCTCCTGCTCGTTCTCTAACCAGATCTCGGCAACGCCGCTGAACAACGGGTCAGCAGGCTCAGGATCGAAGGGCACCCGTGTGTCGACCAAGTACCGCTTGATCTGAGGGATTTTACTGGCGTACTGAACCGCGTGGACCTCTAGCCAGTAGCGCTGGAACTCCTCCTCGCTCATGCCCGGCTTGGGGTGCGCGAAGATCAGTTGATGGATCACGTCAAAACCCCCCTCGGCGTGATGAGCCAACGCCCGCCACCTTGGCGGCTCTTAGACCTTGTAGTGCGCCTTGACGTCCTCGGCAAAGCCAAGGTAGTCGCGGAGCGGCCAGACAACTTCAAACTCGAGATATTCACGCATCGGCAGCCGGCCGAGCGCCGTCCGGTCCAACTCTTCGATTGATGGTACATCCACAACGGCGATGACGCGCTTCTGCGCAGCGACCTTGTAGATGCCTTTGACCATCCCGGACTCGATGGTCTCTTTGGCGTGCTCGGTCTCTTGTGCCTCCACGTCCCACAGCTCGTCGAGCGATAGGCGTCCCTCGTGGTTCCAGCGCATTTGAACGTAGAACAGCATTAGCTCAGCCTCCGTCACGATAACTTACGATTTCCGTTTGGGTCACTATTGGTCTCTTTTCCCTGACTGTGACTCGATCCGCTTTACGACAGGGTGATCAGGGCCAAATGCCTCCTTGGCCAAGTCCAGGGGGGTCTTGCCGTCGTGGCCACGCAGGTCCAGGCGGGCGCCCGCGTCGATCAGCGCCTCGCCGCAATCGGCGTAGCCGTGCCAGAGCGCGTCGTGGAGCGGGGTGTACCCGTTGGTTGCCCCCTGCACGTTCAAGCGCACACCCGGCTGGCGGGCCAGCATCCGGGTGATCTCGGCATGACCGTTGTAGACCGCTTTGTGGAGGGGGACCGCGCCGAAGACCGGCTCCACGGCGTTCACATCCGCGCCGGACTGCAGCAGCATCGCGACGATCCGGGTGTGCCCGTCCCGGGCAGCGACGAGCAGCGGAGTGTGAGCGTCGTTGAACTGGTTCATCCGGGGGTAGCGTTCGTCGACATTCGCGCCCGAGCGGATCAGTTTGCGCACGGCGTCGACGTCACCAGCGCTCACCGCGGCCATCAGCTCTTGGCGCTCGGCCTGCTCCTCGTCGGACCGCTGGCGCCGTTTCAGCAGCTCGTCCGCCTGGAGCAACCGGTCCTTGCCGATGATGTTGACGTTCAGCTCGAACTCGAAGTGCTCCTTAAGCGAGAAACCGTAGTGGGTGGCTAGGTTCAGGCCAGCGCCCTGGTCGAGCAGGTATGCGACGATGTCAGGCCACTTGAACCACAGTGCATCCATCAATGGCGTATGGCCGGTGGTAGGGGCGACTGCGTCAACGAAGGCACCTGCCTCCACCAGTTGCCGTGCCACCTCGGCGCTGCCGCCCTGGCACGCCTTATGCAAGATGGACGCGCCAGCGCCGCGATCGACCGCGAGGGGGTCGGCGCCCGCGCCTAAAAGTATGCGCACCATGGCGGGATTGGCTTGGCCAGCGGCCATTCCCAGGACGGTCAGTCCGCTGTCAGCATCCCTGGTATTGGCATTCGCGCCAAAATCCAGGAGCTCCTGGACCTGGTCGAGGTGGCCGCCGCGCACGGCCTCCAGCAGGCGCATGTCGATGTCGTCCTTGAATGCCGCGATCTCGCCATTCGGATCGAAGTACACCTTCCAATAACGGATCTTCCCATCATCATCCAAGACCAGACGATGAGCGTCCTCGATCTCGAAAGATTTCTTCGTCCGAGTGTGGATGGCCTTCGTGTAGACTACGGCGAAGGCGGTATTGCCCTGGGCCACCAGATCGCGCAGCTCATAGTCCTGCACCTGCGTGGTCTGCGCTCTGATTTCAAACGCCTTGGTGATCTGGGCACGCCCAATGTGTATTCCCAGGTACGGAATGATCTTGTTGTACTCGTCCAGAGGGAGCTCGAACTCGACCGCCTCCGAGAGGCCGTTCATCACGGCTTCCGCATCCCCCCGGCCGATGCTGTCGTACCAAGCCCTTACGATCTGTGCCGTCGTCCGGCTGTCCATGGTCACGCTCCTCTCGTCGTCAGGCCGTCGGGGCGTCGAGATCCTGAAGCAATTCGATGAGGTTGCCTTCGTTGTCCCTGATGAAGCACGCTCGAATCCCCAGCTCCTCCACCGTGGCCGGCTCCATAACCAGTGGAATGCCACGGCGTTGAAGCTGCTTGACGGCAGCGTCAAGGTCCTCCACATACAGGGCGAGCTGGCTCATGCCCTGCATCGCGGCGTGCCTTGGGGGGTTGGGGCGCCTGACCGCGATGAACAGCGGGTCCTCGAGCAGCTCGAGGCGGCCACCGGCCGCCTGAAGGAATGCGACACGAGCCGAGTACTCTGGGCTCTGGAGGGCGAAATGCATGCTCCGGACAGTCCGGAACCCTAATTCGCGCTCATACCAGCTCGCGGTCTCGTCCAGGTTGGCGACCGAGAGGCAGGCGGAGACCTTCTGCACAACGATCGCGGGCTGCGAGAGAGTTCGAAAGGCGCCACTGGGAGAGGGTTCGGTCTTCATGAGCCTGCCTGTCGGGTTCTGCTCCATGTGGGAGAACAGTTGCGCTATTCGTCAGCGGCGAAGCTGAAGTTGCCTCTCCCGCCTCGCTCAAGCACTGCCTTCACCTGCGGCTTGGCGCCGATGACGAGAATCCGCCCGCTGATCGCCATCTTCCCGCGGTACGACAGCAGCTCGTGCATGGCGTCACGGGACAGGGTGTGCAGGTCAGTCAGCACCAGCACGACCTGCGACGCCTGGTCAGCCACCGCACGCTCCAGCTCCCGGCGGAACTTGGCCACTTGATCGGGCTCCAGGCTGCCTTTGCAAGAGATGCGGGCAGTGCCGTCGGTGAGCTGGTAACGGGCGTCGAACCTGTCCATCGTGGGCACGATGCGCACACGGACCTTGACCTCCCCATTGGTGCGGGGAAGCTGGACGGTCATGGCGTCGGGATCGAAGTCGCTGTAGGGCTCGCCGTCCACCCACACGTCGCTCAGCCGGATGCTGCCCGGCGGGAGCAGGTCCGGCGCCACCCGCAGCACGCCGTTGGGGAAGGACATCGCCTTGGGCTTGAAATGCAGCTCCAGCGGCTCCTCGGTGATCAGCAGATTGGTGTAGACCGCCGCCAGGTAGCACAGCTCGATCGAGTGGTAGCCCGACATCGAGTGGCTGCCCTTGAGACGCTCGTTGCCGACCAGGTAGGGGATGCCGTTCGCGAGGACATTGAAGTAGATGCCGCCGTCGTCGTGGTCCAGGAAGAATGCGTTGTAGAACGCCTCGGCCTCTCTGGCGAGCCGCAGGTGGTCTTGGCCGCTCAACGAGCCGGCCAGGATCAGATAGGCGAGGATCGCCTGCTCCTGCTGCCACCACGCCTTGCGGTCGTGCCAGACGAACCTGTGACGCTCGGCACCCTGCCTGAGCGTCCGCTCCACCACGTCGTACCAGCCGCCCCGCTGCTGGTCGCTGCCGACGGCGGGCATGAGGTCAGCGATCTTCCGAGCCAGCTCCACATAGGTGTCCTGCGACCGGCAATGGTGGATACGCATAAGGTTCCAAGCGATCTTGAGGTTGTGGCCGACCACCGCGTTGTCCTGCTGCCAGCCCCATTCGGGGTCCGGGCTCCAATCCTCATGGAACCGCTCCTGCACAAAGGGGCTGTTCTCGTAGTCGGGGAAGCGCTCGGCGATGGTGTCGCCGGTAGCGACCAGGAAGTCCTCGAAATCTTTGCGGCCGGTGGCCAGCAGCGCGTTGATCAAGTAGGCGGGCGCGTGATCGCCTACCGAGTTCCAGTTCTTGCGAGCGCGGTTGCGCCCGAGTGAGTCCGAGTGAGGGTCAAGAGTCACCGGGTCGAGATGAGAGAAGTACCCGCCCTGTTTCTTGTCACGGTAGAAGCGATCGAACAGTGCGACGGTCTTCTCGATGTCGTCGAGGATGCGCGGGTCGCCTGTCACCCGGTAGGTCTGCGTCGGCCCGGCCAGCGCGTAGATCTGCTCATACATCGGGATCGCGTCGTAGTCATCGCCGAACACGGAGGCATACACCGTGCGCTCGCTCGTGCCCGAGACGTCGATTGCGTGGTACCAGTACACGATCCCCTCCGCCTCGTCCTGGACCTGCATGTGCTCGCGCAGGTACTCCGTGCCGCGCTCGGCCGCCTCGAGGAAACGGTCCTCACCGGTCAGCAGGTAGGCGCTGGCCAATCCGTAAATCAGCCGCGAGATCGTGTCGGTCTCCTGGCGGAAGTCAGGCGCGGCGTAATCAGGGGTGTGCGTCCCGGCGAGCGTCAGCTTTGTGCGGTACTTACGCCAGTCGTAGTTCCCGTCGGGAAACTGTCCCTTCAGGTAGAAGTCGGCGACGGCACGTGCCTGGTTGACCCACCAGTTCGGCTGTTCGAAGACGTACTCGTTGGCGCGCGCAGCCGGGAAGATGATCTGCTTGGCCTCGAAGCGGTGACCGTCCCCTTCGGGGTAGAAGATGCCGTACGCGAAGAGGAACCGGTCGGGCACCAACATATTGTGCAGCCGATCAGTAGCGTCCAGGTAGGGCTGGCCGAAGTTTCGGACGATTGACGCAAATGTGTTGCCAGTCAAATAGGCGCGGAACTCACGGCCATCGCTCGTGCGCAAACCGAAGGAGTCATTCTTCGCATCGAACGACGTGACATAACCCGCGATCGTGTCCGAGATCGTGAACCTGGTGATATCGGCGGTCATTTTTCACCCTTTCCTGTCGGCTGCGAGATCAGTACAACAGTGCTGTGGCCATAGGCGTGGTAGGTGTTCCCATCGACCGGGACCTCCGCGCCCGGCTCGACGATGTCGTCCGGGGATGGCCTGGCGGTATCAACCACCCTCGCCCACCGCCATCCGGGGACCTCCGGCAGTTCGAAACTCAGCTCCAGGAAGTACATATTGAGGATCACGTGCAGGTCGGGCTCTCCGTCGAACCCGCCGAGCGTAAAGGCAAGGACGCTCCCGTTCGGGTCGTCCCAGCCCGGGGCGCCGAGCTCGCAACCATGCCAGCTGACGTCTGGAAGCCCGCGCTCGTTCTGGGCGCCGTTGAAGAACTCGCGCCGGCGCAGCGCCGAATGGCGCTTACGAAACGCGATCATGTACTTGAAGAATCGCACCATATCAGCGTTCTTTTTGACCAACGTCCAGTCGAACCAGGTGATGGGGCCATCTTGGCAGTACGCGTTGTTGTTGCCGAGCTGGGTCTGGCGGCACTCGTCCCCGCTTAGGATCATCGGCACCCCCTGGCTGAGCATCAGGATGGCGGCGAAGTTCTTGATCTGGCGTTGGCGCAAGTACTCGACCTCAGGATCGTCGGTCGGGCCCTCAACGCCGCAGTTCCAGCTATTGTTGTCGTTGGCCCCGTCACGGTTGCCTTCGCCGTTGGCCTCGTTGTGCTTTTCGTTATACGAGACCAGGTCATTGAGCGTGAAACCATCGTGCGCCGTGATGAAGTTGATACTGTTCTGAGGAAGCTCGCCGTCGTCCTGGTAAATGTCAGCGCTGCCGGCGATACGTGTCGCCACCGCGCTGATCAGGCCTGGGTCTCCCTTGATAAAACGGCGGATGTCATCGCGGTAGCGCCCGTTCCACTCGCGCCAGCGGGAGCCCGGGAAGCGCCCGACTTGGTACAGCCCTGAGGCGTCCCACGCCTCAGTGATGACCTCCGTCTCGGCCAGCGTGCGTGCCAGCTCGATGGCCCAGAGCACGGGCGGCGCTGACATCTCGGAGCCGTCGGGCCCACGAGACAGCACCGAGCCTAGGTCAAAGCGAAACCCGTCAACGTGGCACTCCGTGACCCAGTACTCCAAAGACTCGCTGATGAGCTTCGCGACAATAGCATTGTTTGCATTGATCGCATTCCCCGTGCCTGTGTAGTTCATGTAGAACTGCCGGTCCCCAGGCACGAGGTGGTAATAGTCATCATTGGCCAGGCCGCGGAAGCAGAACGTTGGACCCTGATGGTTGCCCTCGGCGGTATGGTTGTAGACAACGTCGAGGATCACCTCAATTCCTGCTTTGTGCAGCGCTTTGACCATGTCGCGGAACTCGTCTACCTGCTTGCCACCCTGAGGATTAACGCAATACCATGCCTGGGGCGCGAAGAACCCGTAGGGGTCATAACCCCAATAGTTGCGCAGGCCTTGGCCATCAGGGCTTTGACGTATCACCTCGCCCTCGTCGAAGTCGAAGATTGGCATCAGCTCAACGGCCGTGATCCCAAGCTCCTTGAGGTAAGGGATCTTCTCGATGACACCGGCGAAGGTGCCGGGATGCTTGCACCCGGATGTCGGCGACTGCGTGAAGCCACGCACATGCAGCTCATAAATGACAGCCTGGTCCAGTGGCGTGCTGAGCGGCTGATCGCCTTCCCAGTCGTAGCCGCTGGTGTCGATAGCCATGCTCCGAAGCGAGGTGGCGACGTTGTCCTTCAGCCCGATGCCGCTGGCCGGCTCCCAGAGATCATCGACATTGCCGCGCGCATATGGGTCGATCAGCACCTTGTTACGGTTGAACCGCAGTCCGTTCTGCGGATCGAACGGGCCATCTGCGCGGTAGGCGTACACCAGCGGCAGCGTGAGGCCCCTCACATAGACGTGCCAGAAGTAAAAACTCTTGTGCGCGGCTGAGTCGAGCGTTATCACCCGCAAGGGTTCGGGACTGTCGAACTTCTCGAACAGCAGCAGCTCTATGCTGGTCGCCTTCGGCGCATAGACCGAGAAGTTCACGCCTTCACCAACGGGGGTCGCGCCCAGAGGCTGCGCCCATCCAGAAAGGACTTCGAGGCCGCGTGGGTCCATGCCGATCACCTCCGTGCTGCGTCTGCGCCCGCGCGGGACGCAATCATGTTGATGATGGTGCGGGCGAACAGGTGGCAGTGCCCGCCGGTCCTGGCTGTCACCAGATCACCGTCGACCACCACGTCCTCGTCCACATATTCGGCGCCCATATTCTGGACGTCACCGAACAAATTGTTGTGTGCCACCACGCGACGGCCTCGTACCAGCTCGGGTGTGGGCGCGACCAACCACATTCCGTGGCAGATGATGCCTTTGAGGATGGTCGGCTCGGCGAACGCCCGCTGCAGGAACGCAGTAGCTGGCGGGAGTTTGCGCGTGTCCTCGGTGTAGCGCAGCCGGTCAGAGACCATGCCCGATGGCACGATGATCGCGGTAAAGCCGCGGAGCTGCGCGTCGTCGATGTTCTCGAAGCTCTCGTTGCAGAAGAAAGGCGCCCGGAACTCGTGGCCTGTATAGGTCTGTGACGCCTGACCCCACAGCCGGCTAAAGAAATGGACCTCGGCCCCCTCCTCAGCAAACCGGTGGCGGTAGTAGAAAATCTCTGGCTCGTAGTAGTCACTTTCGATGAACACACCGATCGCGCATCCCTGTAGCTTTGGTCCGCCCTCAATATCCATGTGATACACCCCCGTTTCGGTTCTCCTCTAGCGCCGAGCCGGCGCTATGCGAAGCGGATCGATCAGCGTGACTCTAGTTACTTTGGTATGACGAGATCGAGAAGGAACGGGCCGGGATGCGACAGGGCCTTTTCGATGGCCGGCTGTACCGCGTCGGGCCGATCAACCCGGAGCGCGGCGACACCGAGGGCGCGGGCCATGCCCTCGAAATCGATCTCCGGCCGATCAAGCTCGAACGAGTCGGGGAAGGCGTGCGCCGCCAGGCCCAGCTCATCCCAGTAGACGCGGATATTGTCCTTAAGAATGCGGTAACTGCGATTGTTACAAATAACGAATTTCGCATTCACGTCGTAGCGAGCCGCAGTCCAGAGCGCCTGGAACGTGAACATGCTGCCGCCGTCCCCCGCGAACCCGACCACCGTCCGGTCGGGGAACGCGAGCCTGAGCCCGATGGCGCCGGGCAGCCCGACCCCGAGGGAGCCTCCTCGGGTGACGAAGTAGCTGGCAGGGCGTGACGGTTGCAGGTATCGGGTCAACGCCGGCGACGTGGTCAGCGCCTCGTCGAAGATGACCACGTCCTTTGGGAGCTGGCGCGCCAGCTCGGCGGCGAACATCCCTGCGTGCAGCGAGGCGTCATCCTCTCCGAGGGCACGCGGCTCTGCTGAAGGCGTGACGTCGGTGTCCTTGGCGGGCAGCTCGGTCACCCGGCGCCTGGCCGCGATCCGCTGCTGCGCGGTCATGCTGGTCCGCAGGCGTGCGGCCAGCACGCCGAGGGTTGCCTTGGGGTCACCGACGATCCCCAGATCGACCGGGAAGTTCTTCGCGATCTCGTAGGCGTTGAGGTCCAGGTGGATCACGAACGCGCCCGGCGCGAACACGCCCTCCAGCGCCGGGAACACCTCAGGCAACACCGTGGTGCCGCAGATCAGCACCGCGTCGGCCTGCGAGAGGATCGGGCGAGAGACGGTCCCGAACATATGCCCGGTGCAGCCACGGAAGAGCGGGCTGGTCTGGTCCATGTTCACCTCGGACCAGTTGGCGCCCCACACCTCCGCTCCGAGCAGCTGGGCGACGCTGGCAAGCTCGTCTTGCGCGCCGGAGGCGGCGACGCCGTCTCCCGCCAGGATGAGCGGCCGCTCGGCGGCTGCCAGCCCGGCGGCTGCCCGTTTGACCACGCTCACATCCGGGAAGGTGCGGGTGATCGGGAAGGAGGTGGGAATGACCTCCTCGTCGTTCGGCTCGTCTAACACATCCGCGGGCAACGCGAGGAACACCGGGCCCATCGGCGGTGTTGCCGCCAACTTCATGGCGCGGCGCAGCAAGCGCAGCAGCGACGATGGGTGCACCACCCGGCCCGCCCATTTGGTGACCGGTCTTGCCATGCTCACCAGGTCGGCGGCCATTTGGGCGTCCATGGCGTCGTAGCGCAGCCCCGCCTCGCCGGCGAGGACCACCAGCGGCGCGTTGCCTCGCCAAGCCTGGTAGATCATGCCGATGCCGTTGCCCAGCCCGACCCCACTGTGGAGCTGCACGATCGTCGGGCGTCTCGTCGCCCGCGCGTAGCCGTCGGCGATGCCCACCGCCACCGTCTCGTGAAGGGTGAGGATGTACCGGGGCGCCTCGACCTGCTCCAGCGCGTCAAGGAGGCCCTGCTCAACGGTGCCAGGGTTCCCGAAGACGTAACGGACTCCATCCGCGACGAGCTGCTCGACGATGGCGGTCCGTCCCGGCCTGGTGACGGTCATGGCCGCTCCCCCGCAGTCCGTTGCCATGCCTCGTCGAAGCCCCACGCGCGCAACCCTTGGTCCAAGACCTCGACGAGCTTCTCACCGGTGAGGTAGGAGTCCGCAGTCGAGCGGCCAGTGACGAAGGGATAGTCGACAATGACTGAGGTCTCTTTACCGACATTTCCGTGGTAACGCCCACCTGGAGCGGTAGCGTCCCGCAGGATGTACTCGAGCGGATATGGCGGCGGCCCCATGACGAAATCGGTGCCCTCGAACCCAGTGCCAGCCTTATAGTCATACTCCAAGCAGTGCCCGGTCACGTGCTTGCCCTGGATAATGCTTCGGCGATCCTCGATGTCGCGCGCGAAGGCGAGGCAGGCGACCCCATAGCACTCGGCGGCGATCGGCTTCCCCGCACGGTAAAAACCGAGGATGAGATCGTGGACGCGGAAATTGTTGACCATATCGACGATCGGCCCGCTGCCCCCCACGAGCAGCAGCGCGTCATAGCGGTCAATCTTTTTCAGCGCCTCGTCGAGGTGGCGAAAGTACAGCTCGCGCGCCCTGACATAGTTCTGGGAACCGAAGTACGGGCGGTCCGGCAGCCATCCTTCGAGGTCGATGGGCTCGTCGAGCCGGGACGACCTGCCGAGCGCCCGAACCTTCTGAGCGATCTCCGGGGTGGTCACCGGTCGCCCGAGCGGGGGGTCAATGTACTCTGGGTCCATGCTGACGCTTATTGCGACCGGCCGCTTCCCAGTCGGAGTCGCGAAGTCAATCTTGTAGCCGGCCTTGTCCAGCACCTCTACCGGACCGATCAGTTCTTCGCCCCAGTAGCCCCATTCAGATAAGACGGTCAAGATTTGCTTGGGCATGCTCGTTTTCCCTTCGCTCGTCCGCTTGTCGCATTACCTCAGGCACGTCCCAGCGGTGCCTCCCTTTCCGTTTTCGGTTCTGCTGGCTGCTTTCTCGTGGTCAGAAAGCACCGTAGGGGGCGACCTGTCCTACGCGAAAGACCTCATGGCCTCGTTGAGTGTCGAGTTCGCCGTCTTGGGCAGTGACGAAAGCCCCCCTTGGGTACTCCGCCTCAAACCACTGAGTGCCGGTGCTTCCTGGACTGGGTGGATTGCGTCAGCAGAGCAACGAGTGCCCTCAACGCGGGGAGAGGCGAGACCAGACGATCGGCTCGCAGACCGCGCCACCGCGCTACCTGGCCGCTGAAGGGGCTGGTGCCTGAGAAGTGGGTGTGTCGCGACGGCGACGCTGGTCCGCCCCGGGTCGGATCAGCTGCGTGACCTGGCCGTTTCGATCGCCAGGCTGTGACGCTGACTGGACGGCCAAAACGCGACCGGCAAGTCAGGCTGGCTACACCACGGTGTACAGGATGCTGCGCAACCCTAAACCTGCGCAAACGCGAGCAGACACTAACCAGCCCATCAGCGCAGAGGGTAGGTCCTGCTCGCCTGCTGGCTATGACACGAGGCCAGTGGAGCGTCGAGAACGGCCTGCCCTGAGTCCGCGACGTCACGTTCGATGAAGACTGCTGCCAATCCGGACGGGGTCCGGGCCTCAGATGATGGCCACATTGCGCAACCTTGCGATCAGCGTGCTTCGTCTTGCGGGCGCGGTCAACATCGCTGCCGGGCTGCGCTCGCCGCGTGCCCAGCCCGGCGCGAGCGTTGCTGGGCCTGTGCTCGAACGGCGCCTCTGCACGTCCATGAGCATCTCCCGACTTCGCCGATCACCCTGCCAACCCGCCCAGCCGGCCTGAAGAGGGCTAACCGCAACCGCTCTCGCCAAAGGCCGGCATCGAGCCCAGCAAGCGGTAGCGATCGTTTGAAGAATCCGGCTACGTCAACCTGCTTTGCCCAGTGGGAGAGATCGACGAGCTGCACTCGTTACAGGCGCACAGGCAAGGAACTCCTTGAGGCCACTGCACGGCACGTGATCGTCGAGAAGACAGGCGCATAGAACGAATGAGTTTTCCTCTTACGACCCCACCCCTCCACTTCTTCCCCTTCCTCCAGCATCATGAACGCATCCTTAAGTAGCATGACAATCAGCTCCAGCCCGGCCTGCCCGCAAAGAACTAAAGCTTTGAAAATGAGCGTTAGAGCCTTCCCTAAAGCATCATTGACATCAAAATCGGCAGCCATCTACGTCACCAACTCCCGCCGACCAGCTCGCCTATCGAGTTTTGGCCACGGTGACATAGCGCGCGGAGCGGCCTTGGTGACAGGCGGCCACCCCCAGGCCTATGAGAATGCAGGATGTTATGCCTGTCTACCAGGCAGACGCCAAATCGCTATGCTAGCCATCATGAACATCGAACTCATCGTGCAGCTACTTGTTGGATTTGGGTCGGGTGTACTCGGAGCTTTTATAGGCGCATACATGCAACGCTATATTTATTTGCATAAACGCAAGAAGAACGTGCTAGTGCGTTGTGGGTTTATCGGCGTGCCCTAGAGCATAAAAGGGACTTTCACTCAATACACGCGGATAGCTTCGGGGAAACGACCCCAAGAAGCTGCACCAACACTCCCGAAACCTCCGCCTGATGAGGCTAAAACGCGCTGCCCTTCCTTATTTCTATACGTTGCCTCTTGATCTCCAACATCTTTTGGATAAGGACGAGGTGTTTTTTGATGCGTATCCGTGGGACGAGACCGAATTAGCTGAGCAACAGGCCGAAGCACTCAAAAGACAACTTGAGAAGGAAGGCCACTCTAGCCTTCGCAGGCTGCTCAATTCTCGTTGAGTAATGCAATCATGCGTTGCGGCCACGCCAGACCGGACCGCCAAAAATTCCACCAGCCCGCCGAAGCACAATCTTAAGTGCGGGTGGTTAGCGGTCTGTCGCGGCTCGGAGGCAGTTGAGGCGCACGACGTAGAGACTGCCCAGACCTGGTTAGAGGTAGGGCGAGAAGCACTGGCAGAACCAGATGGTCCCTCCCAAGGGCTGTTTAGCTCAGCCGGGATGCGCTATGGGACCGCCGGGCACCTGGTGAGCGTGGAGGCGCGGACAGACGGGCTGGCTGGACGGTTTGATGAGGCCGAGCGCGTCTTGGATCAATTGATCGAAGGGGCGGTCAATGTGCGGCTTCAGGCGACTGACTTGACGCATCTTGGGTGGGTCAGGATGCTGGCCAAACAACCTGAGGGGGCGTGTAAGGCGCTGAAGGACGCCCTTGTCGCTGCCCGTTCGGTTGGTCATGTCATGGGCGTCGCGCGAATCCGGGCGGTGCGGGATCAGTTTCCGCCTGAGTGGGACGAGCTGGGATGTGTACGGGCGTTGGATAAGGAGTTGGGGCGCGGTGAGGAGGTTGGGCGGAGCTGAGCACACCCTCAATGAGTTGGTTATAGGCTCATCAATGTATAACCTTATGGGCCACTGCAGCGACGGCGCGCCGCAAGATCGCGGGTGGCCGAGCCGTCATAAGACGCGGCGTAGAAGGGAGGACAGCTGGCCGCGTCCCTGTTCGCGCTTAACTCGACGCGCTCGACACACCCAATTCATCAAACGAGAAAGCCGGAACGGTCTCTGCCCAAACACCGGCAAACCGTGACTGGCTGCTGTTGCACATTGTCAAACGGCCTGCAAGCGGCTGGTGCAGGCGCTGCAGCGGGTGGCGTCAGCACTGACCTCAGTCATACAATAGGGACATTCCTTGTACGGCTGTGCCCGGTTGACCGGGCGCACGATCAGGAACATGGCGAGCGTTACGATCAAAAAATTCATCACTGAGGTAAGAAAGGCTCCGTATCGGATAACCCCATTGCCCAGGTGGACTGTTAGCTGGCTGAAGTCGGGCCGTCCCGCGAATGCGGCGACAATATTAAGGAACACATCCTTAGCCAGCGAATTCACCATACCTCCGAACGCGATACCCAAAATGATCCCCACCGCCAGGTCGAGCATATTTCCCCGAAAGGCAAATTGCCTAAACTCGACGTATACTGACTTCAGCATACCGAGGATCTTGAGCATACCGAGCATCACTTTATCTCCTTAACCTCTATGACTCTTCCATGACTCCACGCGTAGGCTAACCCGGATCCGGATTCGAGAATCCGAAGATGAGAGATGCGCTCGAGGGTTTTGAGTGGACGTTGGCGGTTGAGGTGGAGGTTCTGAGGGGCAGGCATCCTGCCTTTGGTCATTGACCGGCGCCTGGAGGAGGGGGTAAAGGACGCCCAGACGCTGCGGCGGTCAGCAGGTCGACGGCCAGGTGTGCGTCACTCCAGTCCCCGGCCCGAGTCATAGGACACTCCCGCTCGCGGCAAGACAGGCTGGCCCAGTCGCTGCGACGGCCTGCCCGCCCGGCTCAGCGCGCGCTGGGGGCACTCAGCAGCGGGGGACTCACTACCCACATGGTCCTGATCGCTGCCTCAGGATGGCGAATCCGATACTCAACGAGGACGTTGCGCCTTTCGCGCGGCAGCAGCTTTTCGTACGGTGCGCTGCAGCGAGCTAGATCCATAGTAGAGAATGTAAAACAGTTCGACGTTATGAGTCATCTGTTGTAACATGACTGGTACGGAATAGGTGGAGGCCGGAATACATCGGGATTAGCGGTTCGATCGATAGATCTGGGATATCGCCTTCGCTTCCATGCAGGCTGACCGCGACGCGCCCAGGTTCTCGGTGGGGCCCCAGCGATTGAGAGGCGAGACCGTGTCAATATTCGGTGCCGGGACACCCGAGGAACGTGCCGCAATCGAGGAGACAATCATCCGCATGGGGTGGCTCATAGACCGACGAGAGTGGGATGAGTTACTTAGCCTGTTCACGGACTGGGTCGATGTCGATTACACCTCATTGTTTGGCGGTGAGCCTGAAACGATCACAGCCGAGGACCTCGTCTCTAGGTGGCGAGCTACCCTCGACGCTTTGGCCGCAACTCAGCATTTGATCGCCGGCGTGTTGGTCGACCTACGTGGGGAGGAGGCGCAGGCCACCGCGAACGTTGTCGGCACTCACGTGCTGCCGAACGCTAGCGGCGGGCCGACGTGGACGGTGGGTGGCACCTATTGGTTTACGCTCGCCCGCCATGACGGCGGCTGGCGGATCAGCGGCATGGCGCTCAAAGTCGCCTGGGTCAACGGCAACCAGCACATTCTGACCCTGGCCGCTGACACTATTGGCCAACGCAGGTGACCGCGGCTGAGGGGGGAGCGAACGCGATGAAGGATCGTTCGATCGTATTGCGTCCTACTGTGGAGATCGCCGCCGAGGGAAGCGATCCTCGATACTTCACACCCGCCGATCCGAATCTGCTCTTGCAGTGCGATCCTACGCGACACACCCCGGTGACCTTTACCAGCGCCGGTCTGCGTCTGGCCGGCCATCTGTACCGGCCGCCGACGGGTTCGAATGATCAAACCTCAGCGCTTGTGATGGCCGGCCCATTCTCCAGCGTCAAGGAGCAGACCGTCCCGCACTACGCCGAGCTGTTAGCTAACGCCGGTTACACTGTGCTCACTTTCGACCCACGCAGCTTCGGGGAGAGCGAGGGCACCCCTCAATGGCATCATGACCCCGCATGGGTCATTGAGGACCTCGTCGCGGCCGTTGACTACTTACGTGGCCGGCAGGACGTTGATGCCGAGCGGATCGGCGCGGTTGGCATCTGCATGGGCGGGGGGTATGTCATCTCTGCCGCCGCTAGGGACAAACGCATTAAGGCGGTGGCAAGCGTCGCTGGCGGTTACGACATCGGCGGCACCTTTCAACGGCTTATGGGAGCTGAGGCGTTCGCGGCCTACTACCGGCGGATCAACGACGTCGTCGAGAATCAGCGCCGGACCGGTGAGGTGGCGTACATGCCGACCATCGCGCATGGCCTTTCTAGCGACATCCCATTCGCGGCGATGCCCAACGATGAGGCATACAGCTACTACGACCGTACTGCTAAGGAATATGCCCCTAACTGGTCGTACCAGATGACGGTCGCATCGCTGGAGCCGTACTTCAGCTACAACGCACTCCCCCATGTTCCATTGGTTGCACCAGCCCCGCTGCTCATCGTGCACGGCACCCGCGACCTGTTCCTTCTGCCCGAGTACGCCCAAGCGGCATATGATGCCGCAATCGGCCCTAAGCAGCTGGTATGGATCGGCACCCACAACCACATTGAACTCTACGACCAGAATCCCTATGTCAGTCAAGCTGTCGAAGCACTGATCCCTTGGCTCGACCGGTGCCTCGCGGCGTAACCCTGCAGCTACCTAGGAGGCTAAAATGGCAACTGTAGAGCTTGGCGATCTGTGGGTTTTGAAGTACGAGCGAGGGTACGACTATAAGCCCGATAGCGTCGACTATGAGAGCTACTTTAAGTGCCTCCTGATCGCCGCCAAGGGTAGCGGCGAGCTGACGTCGGCCGAGCGAGACTGGATCCTCGGTTTTTGCGCCGCATCCGGAGGGTCTGACGAGCTAGTGGAGGAACTCAAAACCTACCCGGCGGACGAGCAGGTCCGCCAGGTCCTCAATGAGAGCACAGCCACTTTCGCGGAGTTCATCAACTGGGCAAGGACGCTTGTGTATGACTCAATCAGGGCTTGTTACGCTGATGGAGAGCTAGACGCCGGAGAGCGGAACACCATCCTTGCAATGGCGGCCGAACTCGAGGTGTCTCCAGATATGATGGCGCAACTTGAGGAGCTCTATCTAGACGAACAAAGGCTGAGGGCCAAGCGCCTCAACTTGCTGTTTCCTGGGTTCAGACCTTACGCCAACAGCGCAGACCTGCACAGATGGAGGCGCTGAACAGCCGCGCAGCGGCCAAACACAGATGCGTTAAAACTTGCAAAGAAGGCTCGATGTGTGACTGTCCTAGACGTGAAGCATCGACGCTGGGGGCGGGACCGGGGGGCATGCCCCCGCGCTTTGCCTGAACGCGTCCGGCCCGCTCCCAGGGCGACAATCCGCCAGCGTCTTCGGTACAGGTTCGATAATAGTCTAGCCCACGGTCCGCTCGCGTTAATCGGCTGGTTGGGGATCGCGGTCTTTGGGATCGTCCTGCTGGCCGGCGCAGCTGGTCATTTCCTCTTAGGCGACATCGGCACCGAAAGCAGCGGCCTTGCCGAGAATCTCTGGCAAAGCCTCATCCGGATCCTCGACTCCAGCGCGTTCGAGAGCGAGACTGCCTGGCTTGGCCGGCTGGTTGGCCTGCTTGTCACCTTGTTGGGGATATTCATCGGCGGCTCCCTCATTGGTCTGATTACGGCAGCGCTGGAGCAGCGAATCCAGGATTTACGCAAGGGACGCAGCGCCGTGCTCGAAACCGGTCACACCCTGATCCTTGGCTGGTCAGCTCGACTCCCAATGATTGTCCAAGAACTCGTCATCGCGAACCAAAGCCTGGCCAACGCCGCCATCGTGATCCTCGCCCCCCGCGATATTGGCGACATGGATACAGAACTCCGTGACCGCATCAAAGACACCAAAAACACCAAAGTGGTGTGCCGCAGCGGCGACCCCGCCAAACCCGCTGACCTCGCGTTGGTCAATATTGTCGGCGCCCGGTCAGTGATCGTGCTGGCCGGCGACGGAGGCGACGCGGCGGTCGTTAAAACGATTCTGGGGATAAAAACCCTTGACCCTGACTTCTCCCGCGCCAACGTCACCGCGGAACTCATCCACCCCGAGCACGCCCAGACCTTGCGGGCCATCACTAACGGGGCGGTCAGCACCGTCAACTCCGACGACGTCATCGCTCAGGTCACCGCCCAGGCATGCCACCAAACCGGCCTGTCCGTCGTGTTCCGCGAGCTATTAAACTTTGGCGGTAGCGAATGCTACTTCGTCGAGGCGCCTGAACTCGTCGGGCGCACCTACGCCGAGGCGCTCCTCGCCTTCAATGCATCGTCGGTGATCGGCCGTTACACCGCCACCAAAACCGTTGAGCTCAACCCCCCGGCTGACGCCGTCTTCGAGCGCGGCGACCAGGTCATCGCCGTGTCTGAGGACGATGCCACCGTCACGTTCACTGGCTTCAGGGACATTCCTGTCCCTAAGCCTGTCTCAAGCGGCTGGGGCGCCCAGGACCCGATCCGGGTGCTAATCGTCGGTTGGAGCGACTTCGGGCCCAAAGTCGTCAAAGAGCTTGACGAGTTCCTGGCCCGTGGCTCCCTGATCGAGGTGTGCGTCGATGCTGCCCTCACCGACCCGTCGGCTCTCGATGAGATCGAGGTGGTCAACGTCGAGCTGGCGGTGTCGCTCACGAGCGGGGGGCCAGAGCAGCTGCTCCAGCTCAGCGCCGCCGTGCCGTTCGACCAGGTCATCGTCCTTGGCTACCGCAAGGCGCTCACCATAGATGAGGCCGATTCCCGTACCCTGCTTGCCCTGCTCACCCTACGGAAAGTCTGGCCAGCCGACGCCGCCCGCCGGGTGCAGATCATCGCGCAGCTTTTGGACCAGACCAGCGCCGAGCTGGCCGCCACCACCGGTGTCGACGATTTCATCGTCAGCGATGCCCTCGCAAGCCTTATGCTCGCTCAGCTCTCTGAGCGCGCTGAGCTTCAAGCGGTGTTCGACGACCTGTTTGACCCCGACGGCGCTGCCGTCGAACTTTGGCCCGCCAACCGTTTTGTCCCCGATATCCCTGTCCCCTACGACCGCATCGTCGCCGCGGGCGCCGCGCAGGCCGTGTCCGTGTTCGGCTGGCGTATCGGCGCCACCGGCGAGGTCGTCGTGAATCCGCCCAAGGACCGCGAGATCCGTCTTGGCTCTGGCGATCAAGTGCTCCTTATCGAGCGGCGAAGAGCGCGCTCAGGGCCGTCTGAGGACGGATCGCGTCCACCGTAAGGCCCCGACCACGATGCGGGTGGATGGCGGGATCGTGCGGTAAATGCGGGTGTCGGTGTCGTGTCAGCGCGCCTCGACACGCAGTGCGCAGACGACCCGTGCCACGAGATAATCACCAAAGGCTTACCGTAGCCGAACATATGCCGCATACTGGTTGGGGGTATCCCGGAAGCGGCGTTTGCGCTCTTGACACCCGTGGCGCTGGCCGCAACGACCTCGACGTGCCGACCCAGCAGGCAGTCGGCTGACCGGACGGAGGATCGGCTCTAGGCGTCTTGGCATGAGCCACCTCACCCTGCGTACGGCAGAGGGGATGACTGGGCCTCAAGGAGGAGTGGTGACGCGCCGGCCGCGGATGTGGGGCATCCTCGTGCTGCTCATCGTGCTCATCTCTGGAGCGGTCGCCTGTAGCAGGGCTGCGGGCAACGGCGCGGATCTGGGTGGGAGAGCCCAACCGGCAGCGAAGTACGACATCAACCCGACCGCGCGGGATCGGCTCCAGGACGGAGGGACGCTGAAGTGGCCGTTGCTCCACATTCCCGCAAACTTCAACTTCCACGAGCTCAACTCGACGGCATCTACCAGGGACATTATGTTGGCGCTCATGCCGCAGGCGTTCCTTTTCGACGCCTCCGGCGCTCCCTACATCAACACTGAGCTTCTCGAATCCGCCCACATTACCGCCACAGACCCGAAGCAGATCGTCACGTACACGATCAACCCAAATGCGACCTGGCATGACGGCACACCCGTCACGGAGGCCGACTTCAAGGCGCAATGGAGGGCGCTGCGCGGCGCAGACCCCGCGTACCGGGTGGCATCGACAAGCGGCTACGACCAGATCGAGAATGTGACGGAGGGAAAAGGCGACCGGGAAGTCATCGTGACCTTCATGAAGCGTTATGCCGACTGGCAGGCCTTGTTTAGCCCGCTCTATCCCGCATCGACGAACTCGGACCCCAAGACCTTCAACGAGGGGTGGCTCAAGAAGCCACTCACGACGGCTGGCCCTTTCAAGTTCGACCACCTCGATCGAACCGCTAAGACCATCACCCTGGTGCGCAACGAGAAATGGTGGGGATCGCCCGCAAAGCTCGAAAAAATCATCTATAGAGTCATCCCGAGCGACGCACAGATCGACTCGCTCGCGAACGGCGAGATCGACTTCGTCGATGTCGGAGCGGACATCAACAGGCTCCAACGGGCGCTCAGCGCCCCCGGTATCGCGATCCGCAAGGCTGGGGGGTTAAGCTTCACGCACCTCACGATCAACGGTGGGAGCGACGTGCTCAAGGACGTCCGGGTCCGGCGGGCGCTGGCGATGGGTATCGATCGGGCAACAATCGCCAAGGCGATGGTCGGGCCGTTCGGAGTTTCGACGGCGCCACTCAACAACCACATCTTCATGGCCAACCAGAGGGGCTACCAGGACAATTCTGGCGAGGTTGGCACCCATGACCCGGGCAAAGCTCGCGTGCTCCTCGATGAGGCTGGATGGACGCTCCAGAGCGGCGTGCGTAAGAAGGATGGCAGGCAACTGGCCGTCCGGCTGGTCATCCCGACCCAAACCGCCGTCGCCAAAGAGATCGCAGAGCTGATCCAGGGGATGCTCAAGAGCATTGACGTCACCGTGACGATTACTCCCGTCCCGACCACTGACTTCTTCGATAAATATATCATCCCGGGCAACTTCGACCTTACGCTGTTCGCTTGGCTCGGAACGCCCTTCCCGATTAACTCAGCCAAACCGATTTATACTACTCCAAAGGGTGGCCCCAACGGACAGCTTGACCTCCAACAGAATTACGCCCGCATTGGCTCACGCGAGCTCGACTGGCTTTTCGACCAAGCTGCCACCCAGCTGGATCCGGCGAAGATGATCCAGATGGGCAACCAGATCGATTCTATAATCTGGCAGGAGGTCCACTCATTGACCTTCTATCAGCGTCCCGACATCGTGGCGTCGAGGTCAAATCTTGCAAACTTTGGCGCGTTCGGGTTCGCCAGCACGATCTATGAGGACATCGGCTTTACCAACGCTAAGAGCTATGGAGAGAGAGACCAATGACCATTTATGAAGACCTTGTCGCCATCTATGAGCGCTTTTTGGCGTTGTTTCCAGTACCTGTGCAGTGGCTGGTCACGCTGTTGGTGGTGATTGGGTTGGTCTTGGCGTTCATAAACCTGATTCGCCACAGCTGGCTGTTCTTAATCCTGCTCATTCTGCTCTTGCCCGCAATCTTTCCTATCTTGCAGCGCTTTTTCAGCGATCTGTACCGCTTCTTCCTCTATTTAGTCCGGCTGTTGCAGGCGGCATAACGCCGAGCCCTGCCGTCGCTGTGGTCGCGTTCGGAATGCCCGGCGCCTGCCCCACGACTACATGACCCAGACTGCATGACCCAGCGGGCTGCTCTCCCCCATTACCAGGTCAAGGAGGAGTCACCGGATACTCACCATGAGCGAAAGACGATAGCGGAGCGAGGTTAAAGCTAAAACTCTGACTCTATGCAACGCCCCCCAGGCGGCGTACACTGAGCCACACGCATTTCTTTGTAGCGCGGAGCAAGCCTATTTGAGTATTTCATAATACTTAGGTAGGTGTAGGGTGGGTTGGGCATCGCTGACACCGGGGAGGGATCGGCGGTTCGATCGGGAAAAGGAAGTTTCAGTGGCCGTTCCCCATAAGGACCATTATTACCTGCTTGCGCGTTCGATCCACAGAGGGTACATTGTGCCTTTTCTTGGCGCAGGAGTAAACCTTTGTGACCGCCCGGCCGACCAGGAGTTTAAACGCGGCGAGTGGTTGCCAAGCGGTGACGAGCTGGCCAAAAACCTGGCGGTTGAGTTCCGCTATCCCTTCGGAGACAGGGCTGATCTCTTACGGATCGCGCAGTACGTTACGCTCACTATCGGAGGTCCAGCACTCTACGATTTCCTCCACGAGCTGTTCGATGCTAATTACCAGCCTACGACGGTGCATCGATTCCTAGCCAGCCTGCCTGCCGTCAACCGTCAAGAGCAGGGCATGATTCACCAACTGATCGTGACAACGAATTATGACGACGCGTTGGAGCGTGCGTTCAGCGAGGCTGGAAAGCCTTACGATCTTGTGTACTACATCGCCGATGGGGATGAAGAAAACCTCGGAAAGTTCTTACACGTGCCCCCAGATGGCCGCGCAGTTGTCATCGAAAAGCCTAACGAGTATGACAAGGTTGACCTGGACCAACGGGCAGTCATCGTCAAAGTTCACGGAATGATGAACCGGGCTGATCGGGACAGAGACAGCTACGTCATCACCGAGGATCATTATATCGACTACCTGACACGCACAGATATCACAAATCTCCTCCCAGTCAATGTCGTCTCCAAGCTGAATGACCGCAGAACCCAATTCCTCTTCCTCGGTTACAGTCTCCGCGACTGGAACCTGCGGGTCATCTTGCATCGTATCTGGGGCACAAGAGCGTTCAGGAACCGCTCTTGGGCAATCCACCGGGAAAGCGATGCTATCGAGACCGAATGGTGGGCGAAGCGCGGCGTCCAGATCTTTCATCTCCCGCTGGGCGAGTACATTCATGAGCTGAAGAGAGCGGTGGAGGAGACCCTGGAGGCCGGGTCAGCGGCATGAGCCAGGCGATCGCCCCCGAGATGTCGGCGAGTCCCCAGAACGCGCGAGCGCGATCGCCCTACGTCGGGCTCGTTCCCTACACCGAGGAGGACGCGGCATTCTTCTTCGGGCGGGAGCGGGAGCGAAAGCTCATCACCGCCAACTTGCTCGCCTCGCGCCTGACCTTGCTCTACGGATCAAGCGGCGTTGGCAAAACCTCCGTGCTGCGGGCAGGGGTCGTGCGTTCCCTGGGCATGGAGGCAGAGCTCCAGCGGAGCGACGCCGACGCATCGAACTCCGGCCTGGTGGTCGTGATGTTCAGCTCCTGGCGCGACGATCCGATGACCGCCTTGCACGAGTGCATCGCGCAGTCCGTTGCGCGCTCGGGAATAGCCCGGGACAGGACGCCGGTGCCCCCCGAAGCATCGCTGGTCGAAACCCTGCGGTCATGGACTGACCAGATTGCCGGCCAGCTCCTCATCATCCTTGACCAGTTCGAGGAGTACTTCCTGTACCATGCGCACGTCGATGGTGACGGGACGTTCGCGAGAGAGTTTCCCCGGGCGGTGAACCGCCGTGACCTCGACGTGAACTTCCTTGTCTCGATCCGGGAGGATGCCCTCGCCAGGCTTGACCGTTTCAAGGGCCGGATACCAAGTCTTTTTGACAATTACCTGCGCCTCGAGCATTTGGGTTGTGAGGCGGCGCGGGCAGCGATTGAGCAGCCAATTGCGGAGTACAACCGGCTTGCGCGGGACGGCCCAGAGTTCGGCATCGAGCCGGCGTTGGTCGAGGCGGTCCTGCAGCAGGTACGAGCGGGGCAGCTTGTCGTGGGCCAGACCGGGAGCGGCACCGTCAAGGACTCCCACCACGATTCAGCTGAAATCAAGATTGAGACCTCTCACCTCCAAGTCGTCATGACCCGGTTGTGGCGAGAGGAGATCAGCACCGGATCGCACCTGCTGCGGTTTGCGACACTCGAGCGCCTTGGCGGCTCGGAGCGCATCGTGCAGGCGCACCTCGACGAGGCGATGGATGAGCTGCCAGCCGCTGATCAAGATCTCGCCGCCCGCGTATTCAACCAACTCGTCACGCCATCGGGAACAAAAATTGCGCATACCGCGAAGGATCTCGCAGGGTACGCGCAGGTTGCGGAATCCGAACTCACACCGGTGCTCGAGCGGCTGTCTGCGAGCGATCTTCGCATCTTGCGCCCAGTGGCTCCGCCGCCTGGCCAACCAGACGCGTCACGGTTTGAGATTTTCCATGACGTACTCGCCACCGCCATCCTCGACTGGCGGGCGCGCCACCTCCACGAGCAGGACCGGGCACAGGCCGCACAGGCGCTGGAGCGCGAGCGCCAGGCTACTGAGGAGCAAGCCCGGCAAAAGGTGCGCCGAGCATTGCTGGCCTCTGCGGTGATGGCCTCTCTGCTGGTCGCCATCCTCGCGTTCTTCGCCTTAGAGCAGGCCAAGAGCATTGGGTTGGCGCGGGAGGCGGAATCGAAGCTGGGAAGTGATCCGGCCGCCAGCGTGCGGACGGCGCTCGACGGGCTGTCGTGGGCAAGAAGAAGCCGCGAGGCCGAGGATGCCCTCCGGAGGGCCTTGGCCGAGTCGCATGTGCGGGCCGTGATGAGGGGCCACCGCAGCGGGGTGAACAGCGTGGCCTTCAGCCCCGATGGACGGTTCGTGCTCACGGCGAGCCTCGATGGAACGGCCCGGGTCTGGAACGTCAACACCGGGCAGCAGACGGCTGAGTTATCAGGGCACACGCAGCGGGTCAACCGTGCCGTCTTCAGCCCCGACGGCACGCGCATCGTCACCGCGAGCAACGACGGGACCGCACGCCTGTGGGACACGAGCACTGGCGAGGAGCTGGCCGCCCTAGAGGGGCATGGCGACACGGTAAGAACCGCGGCGTTCAGCTCGGATGGCTCCCGCGTGGTGACCGCTAGCTGGGACGGCACCGCGCGCGTGTGGGATGTGCGGACGGGTACGCTGTCGGCGCTCCTCACAGGCCACAACGGCGCGGTCACCACCGCTCAGCTCAGCCCGGATGGCGCCCACGTCGTGACCGCTGGCGCGGACGGCACGGTGCGGGTGTGGGATACGTACACCGGCGAGCAGCGGGCACGCCTCGACAAGCACGCGAGCTGGTGGATCTATACCGCAACGTTCAGCCCTGACGGCAAGTCAGTGGTCACCGCCAGCGCGGACGCGTTCTCGTATCTCTGGAGGTGGGAGACCGGCGAGGAGCCGATCAGCCTTAAGACCCCCACGTACCACGAGATCCGCTCGGCGGCATTCAGCCCGGACGGGCGGCTCGTCGTCACCACAGCGGAGAAGCGGGCGCGCGTCTACAAGGCCGATACCGAGGAGTTCGTGAGCGAACTCCGGGGCCACACGGACTGGGTGAACACCGCCGCGTTTAGCGCCGATAGCAGGCGGGTTGTCACGGTGAGCCGTGACGGCACCGCGCGGGTGTGGGAGGTCTCCAGCGGCGCCACCCTGGCCGAGTTCCGCAAGCATGCCGACGATGCCGTCGACGCGACGTTCAGCCCTGATGGCGCGCTCGTGGCCACCGCGAGCGCCGACGGGACCGCGCGGGTCTGGGCGCTGCCGCGTGAGCAGACGTTGCTGGGTTATGCCGACTGGGTGATCAGCGCGGACTTCAGCCCCGACGGGAAGCTGGTGGTTGGCGCGGGCCAGGACGGCATCGCCCGTGTCTGGCGCGTCGGTGACGGGGGCGTGGAGGCGGAGCTTGCCGTAGAGAGGACTGGGCTGATCTTGCAGGACGCGGCGTTCAGCCCCGATGGCCGGTTGATCGCCACTGTCGGCACCGATGGCAGAGTCCGGGTGTGGGATTGGGGGGCGAGGGAGGTCAACGCCGAGAGCCGGCAGCCGGTGCAACTCACTAACGTGGGGTTCAGCCCGGCTGGGGATCTTGTGGTGACTGCCGGAGGCGACAACGCCGCCCGGATCTGGGAGTGGCAGGCCGGCCAGCCCTTGCGGCTCCTGGTTAGCCACGAGGATCCCGTCCGCTCCGCCTCGTTCAGCCCCGATGGGACGCAGGTGGTGACCAGCTAGCCTTGACCGGACGGCCCGCGTCTGGGACACAACAACCGGAGAGGTGCGCCAGGTCTTGCGCGGGCACGCGGGCGCGGTCATTGACGCGCGTTTCAGCCCGAAGGGCGAGCGCATCGTGACGGCGAGCATGGACCGAACCGCGCGAGTGTGGAATGTGAAGACCGGTACGCAGTCGGCCGTCCTCGAGGGGCATAGCGGCTGGGTGAGCAGCGCAGCGTTCAGCCCTGACGGCGAGCGCATCGTCACCAGCGCCAGCGACGGCACGACAGGCGTATGGGAAGCTAGGACCGGGAAGAACCTCGCGCTGGCTCGCCGGCACGGCGACTCGGTGAACTCCGCGGCGTTCAGCCCCGACGGCAAATTGATCCTGACCGCCAGTGATGACGGGACCGCCAGGATCTACCCCTGCGAGACGTGCGGCTCCCTGGATGAGCTGCGCCGCCTCGCGAAGGAGCGGCTGCGCCTTGTTCCTGAGCAGGGCGTCCCCAGCGAGGCTCCGCCGGATAACCGTGCCACCGTGCCGACCAAGAATCTCAAGGTTGGCGACTGCTACGACCAGCCAGGCGCCACCGTCAATGTCAGAGAGGTCACGCTCGTGCCGTGCGATCAGCCTCACGACCGTGAGGTATTCGCCGTGCTCGGCTATCCCGCCGCTTTCGGGGAGCCATACGACCGCCAGGCGCTAGACGATTTCCAAGGGTGCAAGGGAAGGCCGTTCGAGACCTACGTCGGCACCGCGCTCCCCAAATCTCCTTACGAGGTGCGATGGTGGTACCCGGCCGAGCAGTCGTGGGCTGCTGGCGATCGCCAGGTGACGTGCACCCTGTACGACCCGTCCGGCCAGCTGACCGGCTCGGTGCGGGATCGGCGTGAGGTGTCATAGGAAGAGCATGAGCGAGCTGTCCGGGGACAGGGGAGTCCCGTTGGTCGTGCCGCTCAACGCGCTCGACCGTGACGCGCTCAAGCGAGTTGGCGGCAAGGCGGCGAACCTCGGCGAGCTGCTGCGGGCTGGGCTGCCGGTGCCGGGCGGGTTCTGCGTCACCACCGCCGCGTACGCGCTGGTTGCAGACAGCTCGCCAGCCCTGGCCACCGTGGTGGAGCAACTGGCAAGCACACCGGCCGACGACACGGCCCGCCTGGCCGAACTCGCTGGCCAGGCCCGGCAGGCGCTGCTGGCCGCGCCGATCCCGGCGACGGTCGCCGAGGGCGTCACCGAGGCCTACCAGACGCTCGGCCCCAACACCCGCGTGGCCGTGCGGTCCTCGGCCACGGCCGAGGACCTGCCGTTCGCCAGCTTCGCGGGACAGCAGGACACGGAGCTGAACGTGGTGGGCGAGGGCGCCGTGCTGGGCGCGGTGCGGCGCTGCTGGGCCTCGCTGTGGACCGACCGCGCGGTCGCCTACCGCGCCGCGAACGGCATCGACCCGCGCTCGGTGCAGCTGGCGGTGGTGGTGCAGCGCATGGTGGACGCCGCCGTCGCGGGGGTCATGTTCACCGCGGACCCGATCACTGGGCGCCGCGGGCACGCGGTGATCGACGCCAGCCCGGGCCTGGGTGAGGCCGTGGTCTCAGGCGCTGTCACCCCGGACCACTTCGTGGCGGACATGGCGACCGGCGCGGTCCTGGAGCGCAGCCTGGGCGACAAGCGGGTGGCGGTGGTGGTGGCTCCGGAGGGGGGCACGCGCCGTGTCGAGCGCGCAGACGCAACCGCAGAGCCCTGCCTGACCGATGACCAGCTGCGAGCGCTCGCCAGGCTCGCCGGGCAGGTGGAGCGCGCCTACGCGGGGGCGCCCCAGGACACGGAGTTTGCCGTGGACGGACAGGGGCGCCTGTGGCTGGTCCAGGCGCGGCCGATCACCACGCTCTACCCGCTTCCAGCGGACGCGCCGCCCCCACAGGATCCCAACCTGCGCGTGTACTTCAGCGTCAATGTCGCCCAGGGGATGTTCCGCCCCTTCACCCCCATGGGCGCGCAGGCGCTGCGGCTGCTGTCCTCCTCCGTCGCCCAGGCGATCGGGACGCCCCCACGTGACCTGCTCGCTGGCGCTGACCCGCTGAAGGAGGCAGGCCACCGGCTCTTCGTCGACGTCACGCCGTTGATCCGCAGCAAGCTCGGCCTGCGGGTGGCGCGTTTCGCGACGTCCCGGATGGAGGCCCGCACCGCGACCGCGCTGGCAGGTCTCGCCGACGATCAGCGGCTGGCGCCGTTGCCGGTCCGCCGGGGGCGCCTCCTCCGCCGCATGGGAACCGTCTTGGCGCGGCGCCGCGTCCTGGCGCGGCTCATCGGGGCGGCGCGTGATCCGGCCCGGTCACGGCGGGCGGCGCTGCGGCGGGTCAAGGCAGCCCTGGAGGTTGCCGTTGCGCCCGAGGGAGCCTCCTCGGCGGAGCGGCTGGACCTGGCGGAGCGCTGGCTGCGGGAGGGCGGCGCCCCGATCGTCCTGAACCTCGCCCCGCTGATGGCCGTGGGGATGGGCTGCCTCGGCCTTGCCCTCTGGCTCCTGGGCGACCGGGCGTCCGCTGAGGAGCGGGACGCCGTGCGCCGGGCGCTGCCGTACAACCCGACCACCCAGATGGACCTGGCGCTGTGGGCGCTGGCAGCCCGGCTACGGGCCGATGAGGCGTCCGCGCGGGCGCTCCGCGAGCGAGCGCCTGAGCAGCTGGCGACCGCGTATCGCGAGGGCGCGCTGCCCCCGGCGGTGCAGCAGGGGCTCACGGAGTTCCTGCGCTGCTACGGCCAGCGTGGCGTGGCGGAGATCGACATCGGCCTGCCGCGCTGGGCGGACGACCCGGCCCATTTGCTGGGCGCGCTGGCCAACTACCTCCGGCAGCCGGATGGCCAGGAGGAGCCGGACGCGCAGTTCCGCGCGACCGCCGAGCGTGCGGAGGCGCTCATCGGCGAGCTGGCGCGGCGGCGGCGGGCGCTTAGCCCGCTCGTGCGCGTCTTGCTGCGCCGTGGCCGGGAGCTGGCCGGGCTGCGGGAGGCGCCGAAGTTCTCCCTCGTCACGTTGATGGCGCAGGTGCGCTCGCAGCTGCTGGTCCCCGTGGGCGTGGACCTGGCCCGCGCCGGGCGCCTGGACCAGCCCGGCGACCTGTTCTTCCTCGACCTGCGCGAGGCCCGCCGCGCGGTCGCGGGGGCCGAGGTCCGGCCGCTGATCCGCGCGCGGCGGGCGAGCTACGAGGCCGAGCTGCGCCGCCGGCGCGTGCCCCGCCTGCTGCTGTCCGACGGCACCGAGCCGGTGCCGCCAGGGAGCGCGGCGGCCCCAGGCGGCGGGCTGCGCGGCGCGCCCGCGTCCGCCGGAGTGGCGACCGGCGCGGCGCGGGTGGTGCTCGACCCCGTGGGCGCCCGGCTGGAGCCGGGCGAGATCCTCGTCGTCCCCTCGACTGACCCTGGCTGGACGCCGCTGTTCTTGACCGCTGGCGGGCTGGTGATGGAGATGGGTGGCGCCATGTCGCATGGCGCGGTCGTCGCGCGCGAGTACGGCATCCCTGCCGTGGTCGGGGTGCCGGATGCCACCGAGCGGATCCGCACGGGCGAGCAGGTCACCGTGGACGGCTCGGCCGGGACGGTCATCGTCGCCGACGGCGCGCGCCCAGGCGGCGGCGTCAGCTGGGACCCCCCGATCCCTGGCTCGACGTGGGTGCGCCGGCAGGTGGTCGAGCACATGCCCCATCCGCTCTCACCGCTGTTCGAGGAGCTCTACGTGCGCGAGGGCTTGGAGCGCCCTCTCGACTCGCTCATGAGGCTCGTGTTGGGCGACATGGACTTTCGCCTCGAGGACTTCATGGACCGCCCGTTCTGCGCCACCATCAACGGCTTCGCTTACCAGCGCGCCGACTACCGGCTCCGGCCCACGATGGTCCCGACCATGCTCCGAGCGATGGTGACCGAGTTCCGCATGCTGTTCAGCCAGGCGGCAGCCCACTGGCGGGACCACGCGCTGCCGGCATACCTCGAGACCGTGAGCCTTTGGCGTGACGCCGATGTGGCCGCCCTGCCGGATAGCGAGCTGTTGCGCGGTATCCGTGAGCTGGCCTGGGCCGATGCCGAGTACTGGTACGCCTGCGCCATGGTGGTCGGCACCGCGAAGCTGACCGACGGCCTGCTGAACCGTTTCCTGGCGATCGCGGCGCGCGGTCGCGGCCTCACCAGCGGGATGTTCTTGCGGGGGTTCCCGTCCAAGACGCTGGAGGGAGACGCCGCGCTCGAGGCGCTCGCCGGCCAGGTGCGGGCTGATGGCGCGCTGCGCCAGGCCGTGCTGGGCACGCCGCCGGGGGCGCTGCTGGAGAAGCTGCGGGACACGCCAGGGGGTGAGGGCGTGCTCGCGGGCCTGGAGTCGTATTTCCGCGACTACGGCCACCAGATCTACGCGCTTGACTTCGCCGAGCCAACCCAGGCGGAGGACCCAACGCCCACCCTACATAGCCTCCACACGCGGGTCGCTGGCCAGCCGCGGGACGTACAGGAGCTGCAAGCGCGGATCACCCGAGATCGCGACGCGCGCGTTGCGCAGACGATGCGCATCCTCGGCCCGGCGCGGCGGCGCGCCTTCCGGATGCTGTTGGGGTGGGCGCAGCGGTACGGCCCCGGGCGGGAGGAGGCGCTGTTCTTCCTGGGGTCAGGCTGGCCCACGCTGCGGCGGCTGGCGGGAGAGCTCGGGCGGCGCCTGGCCGCGGCCGGCACGCTGGAGGCGCCCGACGACGTCTACTTCCTGCAGACCAGCGAGCTGCGGGAGGCGATCAGGGCGCGGGCGGCCGGGGCGCCCAAGCCGGGGCTCGCCGCGCTCGCCAAGCAGCGGCGTGCCCTGCGGGAGCAGCGCATGCGCCTCCGACCGCCAGCGGCGGTGCCGCCGAGGGCGCGGATGCGCCTCGGCCCCATCGATCTGTCGGTCTTCGAGACGCAGAAGCGGGACGAGGACGCCCGGAGCGGCGCCCGGGGCGATATCCACGGCGATGACTCCACGTTGCCCGGCTTCCCGGTGAGCCCTGGCCATGTCACCGCGCCAGCGAGCGTGGTGCTCGGGCCGGAGGATTTTGGCCGGATGGCGCCCGGATCCATCCTGGTCTGCCCCACGACCACACCGGCGTGGACGCCGCTGCTCGCGCAGGCGGCTGGGTTGGTGACGGACATCGGCGGCATCCTGGCGCACGGCTCCATCGTGGCGCGCGAGTACGGCATCCCCGCCGTGATGGGCACCGGCAGCGGCACCCGGCGCATCCAGCATGGTGAGACGATCACCGTCGACGGCGACCGTGGCGTGGTGCGGTGGGCGGCGCCTACGGCGCGTAGTGCGTCCCCGGCTGGGTAGCTTCCAAAGCGAGTTCGAGCAGGCGGTCGATCAACGCGGGGAATTGGAGCCCCTCGGCGGCCCAGACCGGCGGGAACATCGAGGTTGGCGTCAGCCCGGGAAGCGTGTTGATCTCGTTGATCAACACCTCGCCAGTGCGCTCCTTGTAGAAGAAGTCGACGCGCGCCATCCCGCGGGCGCCGATCGCGAAGTATGCCTGGCGGGCATACGCCATACACGTGCGGGCAATGCCAGCGGGCACGTCGGCGGGGCAGCGCAGCTCGACTGGGGACAGGTACTTGGCCTCGTAGTCGTAGAAGGCAGGCCCCAGGTGGACCGTCTCACCAGGCCGGGTGACCTCGACGACCGCGTTGCCGAGCACGCCGCACTCGATCTCGCGGATGCCCTCCACACCCTGCTCGACGATCGCCACGCGGTCGTAGCCGAACGCCTCCTCGATCCCGGTGACCAGCTCGCCACGGTCCCGCGCCTTCCTGATGCCGATCGACGAGCCCTGCCGCGCGGGCTTCGTGAACAGGGGGTAGGTGACCGCTCGCTCGATCTCGCCCAGGGCAGCGGCTTGGTCGTCCTCCCACGCCTGCCGACGCACAGTGAGGTACGGCGTCTGCGGGAATCCACAGGCGGAGAACACGCGCTTCATGGCGCCTTTGTCGATCGCGATCGCGCTGGAGGCGACGTCAGCGCCGACGTAGGGCACGCCGATGCACGCGAGCAGGCCTTGGATGGTGCCGTCCTCACCGTACGGGCCGTGGAGCACGGGGAAACAGACATCGATCGGCCCGAGGTCCTCGCCGATCAGCAGCGCCTGGGGGTCGATCTGCGTCAGGGGGCTCGGAAGGGCATCCCTCGGCGGGCACGGGACCGCGGTGGAGCGGGACCGCACCAGGTGAGGCCCCTTGCGTGTCTGGACCAAGGCGACAGTGTCGCCGTCCTCGGGGACGCTCGGCATTGCGCGCCCGCTGGCCCCCGGGGTGGGGACACCATCGACCAGCGTCCACCGCCCGTCCCTGGTGATCCCTACCGTCGTGACCAGGTACCGCTCCCGGTCGATTGCCTGCAGCACGTTGCGCGCAGACAAGCACGAGACCTCGTGCTCGCTGGACCGGCCCCCGAACAGGACGAGGACCCGTGTGCGGCTGGTCATGAGACTGCTCCTTCCAGCCCGTAGAGCTCCGGTTTCGGTGAGCGCCCCAGCAGCGCGGCGACCACGTCCGCTGGTGTGGCGCCGTGGTGGACGACCTCGACGACCTGCTGGACGATCGGCATGTCGACGCCATGGTTGACCGCGATGGCGTGGATCGCCGGGGACGATCGGATCCCCTCGGCGACCATGCTCATGTCCTTGGTGATCTCGTCGAGCGACCGGCCACGCGCGAGCTGCTCCCCCACGTAGCGGTTGCGCGACTGGCGGCTCATGCAGGTCGCGACCAGATCGCCAACCCCCGCGAGCCCCGAGAATGTCAGCGCGTTGCCGCCCAATGCGACACCCAGCCTGGCCATCTCGGCCAGGCCACGGGTGACGAGGGTCGCCTTCGCGTTGTCCCCAAATCCCATCCCGTCGGCCATCCCGGCCGCGATCGCGATCGCGTTCTTCACCGCGCCACCCAACTCAACGCCGACGACGTCCGGGTTGGTATAGACACGGAAGTACGTGGTGTGGCACATCGCCCGGGCACGCTCGGTGACCTGAGGGTCAACGCCCGCGGCGACAGAGCCGGCAGGCAGGCGGAGGGCGCACTCCCGGGCAAAGTTCGGGCCGCTCACGACGACGACCTGGCGGTCGGGCAGATCGAGCACCTCCCGCACCACCTCGCTCGCGCGCAACCGGGTCTCCAGCTCAATGCCCTTGATGAGGCTCACCGCAACCGCCGCGCGGGGGAAGAGGCCCGACCACTGGGCAAGGCACGAGCGCAGCGCATGGCTCGGGACGGCGAGCACCACGACCTCCGCGCCCGCAAGCGCCTCACCAGCGTCGGCCGTCGCGCGCAGCTCGCCAAGCTCGATGTCACCCAGGTAATCAGGGTTGCGGTGATCACGGTTGATCTGCTCTGTGACCTCCGGCCGCCGGGCCCACAGCAACACGTCCTCGCCCGCGTCCAAACAAATCATCGCGAACGCCGTGCCCCACGAGCCCGCTCCCATGACCGCAACCTTGCCCATCGTCGATCCCTCCGACCGGCTCGGCGCGAGTCTACGCGGCGCCGCAAAACGCCCCAGCGCCCGGCTTACCCTGGCGCTGATGATCACCGCCGTCGTCCCCTTGAAAGCGCTGGCCCACGCGAAGGGGCGGATGGCAGGGTATCTCGACCAGACCGCCAGGCGGGAGCTTGTCGTCTGGATGCTCGACCGGGTCCTTGAGGCGTGCCTGGGTGCCGCGGCCGTAGGCCGTGTCGTAGTCGTCGCAGGGGACGCTCACGCGGCGGCTGAGGCCGCCCGCCCAGGCGTCGAGGTGCTCGTCGAGCCCAAGCCAGGCCTGACCGCCGCGCTCGCGCTCGGTGACCGGGCGACCGCCGGGGCTGAGGCGACGCTCGTCGTCCCCGCGGACCTGCCGCTCGCGACGGCCGCCGACATCGACGCAGTGTGCGCGGCGGGCGCCCGCGCGCCATCCGTCGCTGTCGTCACCACCCACGATGGTGGGACCGGCGCGCTGCTCCGGCGGCCGAGCGGCGTCATCGGCATCGTGTTCGGATGGCGCGACTCGGGCTTGGCGCACCTCCGGCTCGCCGCCGCGGCCGGCGCCTGCCCGGTGCGGCTCGACCTTCCGAACCTCGCCCTCGACGTCGACACGCCAGACGATCTGCGCGCCCTCGACGGCAGGCTGCCGCGACGGGCCACCACGCGCTCTCGAAGAGCCGGGCTCATGCCGCAGAGCACGATGAGCACATGAGCCATAAGGGGACAGCATCAGTGGCAGATTAGACTGCCCGATTCACGCCTGGTTTGGACTGGTGTCAACGAAGCTGCGCTCAGTCATAGAGCTTGTCACGGGTCCATGAGCGCCCGCGGGGTCCGCTGCTGGCCTGAGCCCGGTCCGCCAGCTCACCGAATGCGCGTCACGCCTCGCGCTCCCGCTCGCTGCCGGCATAACTCTCAAGGAACTCACGGACGACGGCATTCACCGAGGTGCCATGCTCAAGCGCGCGAATGCGGGCGCGACGGAGAGCATCCTCATCAATCGTCAACGTCAAGTTCGCCATTCCCCTCACCCAAACAGTGATGTCCTGTACAGCGCGTAACCGGTGTAGCACAGGCACCAGGAACGATCGCCGCTCGCGCCCGCGCGGTGCCACGACGTGCTCGGCGGTAGGCTGCCGCGCACGAGCGCCAGAGAGGACGCAGCTGAATGCCACAAGGCACCGTAAAGCACTTCGATCATGAGACGGGCGCCGGCACGGTGCTCCTCGACACCCAAGAGGAGCTGCCCTTCGACGCCCAGGCGTTCGCGGCCTCAGGGCTGATCGAGCTCCGGCTCGGGCAACGAGTCCGGTTCGAGGTCGTCCAAGACGCCAGCGGCAGGCGTATCCGGGAGCTCAACCTTGTCAGCCTGTAAGCGCCCCACGTGAGACCGCGCCGTCACGCCCTGGGAAGGCGAAGATCGTGAGCCAGATGATGCGCACCCGCCCGCTGGCGGTCACGGCAGCAGCCGCGCTGACCCTCATCCTCGCGGCGTATCTCGCGCTCCTGTCAATCAGCCACCTCGGGGTCCAGGTGCCGGGGCTGTCCGCGCTCGGGCCCGGTGGCGACCGGGTCGTGCTGAGGGCCGGGATCCTCTTCGCCATAGGAGCCGTGCTCTACGCCGCCATCGGCGCCGGGCTGCTCCAGCTCCGCCGATGGGCTTGGGTCGCCGGCATCGCGGTCAGCGCGCTCTCGATCCTCAGCGGGATCGGGCAGTTCCGCGGGGCGGGAAGCGTGATCGGCATCCTGCTCAGCCTCGCCGTGCTCGTGCTGCTCCTGACCCCACCGGCACGCGCGGCGCTGCGCCGCTGACTGGGATGAGCGCGCGCGGGGCGGGTCAGGGCCGGTTATGGGCTCCGGCGCTGCTCGGCGGTTCCCCCTGCGACCGCCGTCCTCCTCTTCAGCGCCCTATCGCTCGGCACCCATTCCTGGGCTGGAGCCCATGACCGTGCCCGCCCACCGAGTACGCCTCGATCAAGGACGGATGTATGGCATGATGGGTGGCATGACAAAGACGACGGTGTACCTGCCTAAGGAACTCAAAGCGCGGCTTGAGCTGGTCGCCCGCCGCGAGGGCCGCTCGGAGGCCGACCTCATCAGGGAAGCGCTGACCGAGGCGCTCGCGGCCCGGACACCTCCCAAGCCGCGTGGGGCGATCTTCGACAGTGGCGATCCGGACTGGGCAGCGACGGCGGACCAGCATATGGAGGGATTCGGAGACTGGGAGTCATGATCCTCGACGCAAGCGGGCTGCTGGTTTTCCTCGACGCTCATGCTCAGCGGCGCAAGGACGTCGATCAGCTCATCGAAACGACCACAGGGCCCCTCCTGTTATCGCCATTCGTGCTCGCCGAAGTCGATTACCTCGTGACCACACGGCTGGGTTCTGGCCGCTCGCTAAGGTTTCTGGAGGATGTGGCAGCGGGCTCGTATCAACTGGAGCCGATGGCCAGCCATGACGTTGGCGCAGCGCTGACGATCATGCGGCGCTACCGTGACCTGACGATCGGGCTGGCCGACGCCTCGATCGTCGTGCTTGCCGAGCGGCACGGCGTCGGCGACATCCTCACCTTCGATCAACGGCATTTCCGGGCATTGACGTGGGGCAACGGCAAGCCGTTCCGCATGCTGCCCGCCGACGCCTGACCCAGCCCTCCCGAGCCGCTGAGCTGGGAATCACTGCGGCAATGCTTGATGGCGTTGCCCGTCGACCTCCGGTCTCGCGTGTCCCGCACGACATCGGCCGTCGCCCAGCCGGCCTCCCTGTGGAGACCCTACGCCGGCTTTCTCGCCCGCCGGGTTAGGCTCACCCGCATGACCGCGCTCGAACAGCTGACCCTCGACCTGGGCCTGATGGGAGAACGCACGGAGAGGTCGCCGGCCGGGCATCCCCCCGCGCCGGTAACGCACGGGGAGGTCTTCACGAGACGTTGGATTGTCGAATTCATTCTGGATCTCGTTGGCTACACGGCGGACAAGGATCTCGCATCTTTACGCGCCGTGGAGCCGGCCTGCGGCAGCGGCGCATTTCTTGGGCCGATGGTGGAGCGTCTCAGCCGCTCGTGTAGCCTGCGCGGGCGTTCCCTGATCGAGGCCCGCCCGGCGCTCAAAGCGTTTGACCTGTTATCGAGGAATGTCGAGGCCGCCAGGGCGCTTGTTATCGCTTTGCTCCACGCGGAGGGGTGGCCCGAGCAGGATGCCACTGCGGTCGTTGCCGAGTGGGTCAACGTCGGTGACTACCTATTGCGCAGCGGCGAGGTGAGCAGCGTCGACGTCGTTGTGGGTAATCCTCCATACATTCGCCTGGAGGACGTGCCCCAAGAGAGGATGCAAAAGTATCGGCGCGCCTGCTCCGCCATGGTGGGCCGCGCGGATATCTATGTTGGCTTTTTTGAGACTGCGTTGAGGTCGCTGCGGCCAGGCGGGCTCTTGAGGTTTATCTGCGCCGATCGTTGGATGCGCAATCAGTATGGACGCGTCCTTCGTTCTTTGATTACGAGTAGCTTCAGTGTCGATGCAACAATATCCCTGCATGATGTTGACGCTTTCGAGGACCAGGTCGCTGCGTATCCGGCCATCTCGATCATGCGCCGGGCCTGCCAGGGCGAGGCCGTAGTGGTTGAGACAACCAAACAGTTTGGCTCAGCGGATGCCACCGAGCTGTTGTCCTGGATCCGTGACCCAGAGGCAAAGCCGCACTGTACTACCCGGTACTCGATTGCCAAGTTACCGCATTGGTTCAAAGGATCCGGCTCGTGGCCGGGGGGCAGCCCGGCGCAGTTAGCGATGATTGAGGATCTCAATCATCGTCTCCATCCTCTTGAGGACCCGCATACTGGCACCCGAGTCGGAATCGGCGTCGCGACGGGGGCTGACAGCGTATTCGTGACACGAAACATTCAGCGAGTCGAGCGCGAGCGGCTGCTGCCGCTGTCGATGGTCTGTGACACGGCCACCGGGACCCTGGATTGGTCGGGTCATTACCTCGTGAACCCCTGGGATCCTCAAGGCAAGCTCGTTGAGCTTTGCAAGTACCCGCGCCTCCAGAAATACTACGAGCGACACGCGGTGAGCCTGCGCAATCGCAACGTTGCGAGGCGGCGCCCAGCGCAATGGTATCGCACTATCGACAAAGTGGATCACAGGCTCGCCGCTCGCTCAAAACTGCTTTTCCCCGACATGAAACTCACCAGCCATCCCGTGCTTGATGAGGGTGGGCTTTACCCGCATCACAATCTGTACTATGTCGTCTCAGACACGTGGGATCTCCGCGTGCTGGGCGGTTTGCTCCTATCTAGGGTGGCAGCGGCCTTCATCAACGCGTACGCCGTCAAGATGCGCGGAGGAACATTGCGGTTCCAGGCCCAATACTTACGCCGCGTCCGGGTCCCATGCCAGGATGACATCAAGCCCGACGAGCAGGCGGCCCTCGCCGAGGCGTTTACCACGCGGGACGTGGATAAAGCCACAGAAGTGGCAATGCAGGTGTACGGCATTGATAAAGGGTTCCTTGTGACCGCCATTTAATTCAAATCATAAGTCGGTCACCATCCGGGAATTTGGATAACTTTACTGAGGAGCTATCGGCAAACGCGGTAGGGCACGAAGATCGCCACGCAGTGAAGAGCCCATCTGACGGGTAGGTGCTTTTGTCCGTGTGTGCCTTGTAGCCCCTGGATCGTGTATGCTGCCAGCGCAACTAATAGGCACGAGAGCACAAGGGTGAGGCATGGGGAACGTCGACCGCACGAGCGACCGGCCCGTCTACAAGCAGGTCGCCGACGCGCTGCGCGCCGCGATCCGCAGCGGCGAGCTAGCGGATGGGGCGCTACTCGCGTCCGAGACGCAGCTGATGGAGCAATACGGGGTGTCGCGCAACAGCGCGCGCAACGCCATCGCGCTCCTCCGAGCCGAAGGACTCGTCATCACTGAGCACGGCCGCGGCACCTTCGTCCGCGCTCACCGGCCGCTGCGCCGTCTCAGCTGGTCACGCTACGCCGAGACGGAACAGGAGGTGGGCCAGGCGTCATCCGCCGAGGAGGCCGCCGGGCAGGACGCGGACGTCGACCAGCAGCTGCTGGCGGTCGAGGTCGTCGAGCCGCCGGCCGAGGTCGCCGACCGGCTGGGGCTGCCGCCAGGTGAGAAGGCGGTGCTGCGCCGGAGCCTGGTCTTCTGGGACGAGGAGCCGGCGCAGCTGGCCGACAGCTACTTCCCGCTCAGCGTCGCGCAGGGCACGCGGATCGAGCAGGACGAGGAAATCCCAGGCGGAGCGCACGCCGAGCTGGAGCAAGCGCTTGGCTACGAGTTGGACCGGTTCACCGAGGAGCTGACGTTTCGTATACCGACCCCTGAGGAGGCTAGGCAACTGCAGATCGGCGTAGGCGTTCCCGTGGTCCGGCTGCTCCGCACCCTGTATGACGTCTCGGGGCGCGCATTGGAGGCGAGCGATTCTGTGTTGGCTGGAGACCGGCACGCGCTCGTGTACGAGGTCCCAGCACGCTAATGGCCCGTCGTTGATCTCGCCTCAGTGGCCCTGCCGCACGGTGGCCATGCCGGCGTCCACCGCGAGCGGGAGCCAAGTGAGCAAGCCAGCCCAGACCTCGTCGGAGCCAAGCTCGCAGGCCTGGGCGGCAAAGCCAGCCGCGGTTTGGAGGCTGACGCCACCGGTGCCGCACGCCTGCAAAAAGGCATGCTCCCAGGCCGCCAACACATGGACGCGCACGCGGTAACGGCTACGCGCCACCGCGTAATACGTCTCCCCAGGGGGCGGGACGGCCGGCCGGTCACCACGGTCAGCCACGGCGAGCGTCTCGACCAGGGCGAAGTCCAACCGCAGCAGCCGCAAGCTCTCAGGCGCGCGCACCGCCAAATCCGGCGTGGTCATGACACTCACGGGATCAATCGGGCGATGCGCGAGGTCAGTCTCAACACCGGGAGCATGGCGGGCCTCCAGACGCGCGCGCTCCAACCGGGCCAACGCGGCGGGGACCGCATCAGGCGAGCCGGCAGACTCAACAGGCCGCGGGCGGGTCTCCTCAAGGAAGCCGGGGAAGCCCGCGCCAAGGTCGAACAGCGAGTAAGACGCTGGTGGGCGAGCCCAGATGTACGCCTGCGCGAACAAGTCGAACACCTGGTCGCCGGCCAGGGCGCGGAGGGCGGGGAACTCAGCCCTCAGGCACCCGAGCAGGCGGGCCAGATAGCCTTTGGCGTAGATCGCGAGGCGGTCTTCGGGCGACAGGCGCCTCGAGCCCCTCACGACGGCGGACACCTCGAGGGCGTCGCGCTCGCCGCTGCGCAGACCCTCGCTGACCCCGCCAGCGGCGGTGCAAGCGGCCAGCATCCAACCCTGAAGAGCGGCCAGGTCGGGCTCGCTCACAGCCTCGCTCACAGTCCCGGGTCTCCTGGGAAATGCGGCGGAGGGGTCGCCACACGCGCCGCTGGGCGCACCGGCTCGGCGTGCGGCGCCCGGCCGGCGCGGATGTCCTTGGCCTTGGCCAGCTCGGCGACCAGATCGGGAAATGGTGGGATGTCAGCGTCCCACTCCAACAAGGTGGCCACGCCGCCGGTCCGTTGCTGCGCCAGCGCGTACAGCGGCCAGACCTGCTCAGGCACGGGCTGGTCGTGGGTGTCCAACAGATAGGCGCCGTGATCGCTGGGCCCGGCCAGATGCACCTGGACGATGTGGTCCACCGGCAGGCCCTCGATGTAGGCCACAGGGTCGAAGCTGTGGTTGAAGGCGCTGACGAAGACGTTGTTCACGTCCAGCAGCAGGCCGCAGCCGGTGTCTTGCGCCAGCATGCCGAGGAACTCCCACTCGGGGATCTGTGAGACGCGAAACTCCAGGTAAGTGCTGGGGTTCTCCAAGACCAACGGGCAGCCGAGATACTCCTGCACCGCCTTCACCCGGCCGGCCACGTGCTCCAGGCTGCGCCGGGTGAGCGGCATCGGCAGCAGATCATGGCTGACGGCGCCGTTTATCCCGGTCCAGCACAGATGATCAGAGATCCACGCCGGGCGCACCCGCTCGGCCAGGGCGCGCAGCTTGCGCAGGTAAACCATGTCTAGCGGATCGGCGCTGCCGATAGACAACGACACCCCGTGCATGACTACTGGGCGGTGCGCCGCCACGTGGTCGAGGACATGGGCGGCGAAGCCGTGGTCGTCGAGGAAGTTCTCGCTGATGATCTCGAGCCAGTCCACACCCCACGCCTGCGGCGGCGTGTCGAGCAGATGACGGAAGTGGACATCGCGTAGCCCGACCCCGTCGCCCAGGTTCGGCAGCCCTAGACGGCTCACCGCGCCGCTCACGTCGACGGCGGAAAAGCCAGCCGAAGATCGTTGGGCTTCGGTGGTGGTGGCGGCACTACTGGCATTGGCGGGTCGCCGTGAGCTGACAGGTCGTTACGGTGCTTGATCACCTCCCGGTAGGCGCGGTAGGCCACGTCGTAGACCTTATCGCCTTTGTTGAAGAGCATCTCGCCAAAGCGCTGGGGGCGATGGTCGTTGTCGGCGAAGTCGTACAGCGCCATGGTTCCGCCCTGCGGGAAGACCTGGGAGGCCGAGATCGGCACCGCGCAGCCGCCGTAGCTGGCGCACTTGTTATCACTCGGAGCGGAGAACACGTCGTCTCCGTCTCCCCCGCCGCCTCCGCAACTGGCTTTGGCGGCCACCACCGCGGAGCCGCATAGCACCCCGTCGGTGGTGGTCTTTTGCACGAAGCCGCAGCCTCCCTCGGCCTTGCATTTGTTGGACCCGCGGCAGGTATGAAAGATCGCTACCTGGGCGCAGTTGTTTCCCGGCGTTTGGAGGTCAAGGGCCTGGCAGGCGTGGTACAGCGTTTTCGGGTCGTGTTTGCCGATGCCGCAGGATAGGTCAGGCGCCTCGCCGAACAGCGCCCAGCAGATCGCCATGCGGTCTCCCGAGCCGACCATCGACGGATACGGAAACGACACTTTCTGCTCATCCTGGCCGGGTTTGCGCCAGTAGTCGTTCAAGACCGTGGTGATGCCGGCGAGCGCGCCGACGGCGGCCTGGCTGATAAGACGGTGATACGCCTCTTTGCAGCCGGGGCCAGCCATGCGGTTCATCGCCTCGGCGATCGCCTGAGTGGACGGCAGGCCGTAGCGGTTGTCTTCCGGTTTATAGGTTTGGGTTTGTAAGTCCTCGGCCTTCCAATGGCCCTTGCCGGGGTGTTCCTGCTCGCGCTGCTCGTGCCAGGCCGGCCAGGTCACCACCTCTGGGAGGAACTCGATGAGTTCGGTGAAGCGCTCGTAGTGGTCGCGGGCGCCGTTGTCGTAGCGGGCGACCGCGTCCGCCGACCCCGCCAGCCAGCCGGTGTCGGTGTAGCGGGGGTAGTCGAACTCCAGCGCGCAACGCGAGGCCTGATACGTGTCCTTCACGGCCATAAGGTCTAGGTCCGCGAGGGCGGCGACCCGCTCCTTCAGCTCGCTGCCCTCGCCTTGATCGGTGATGGCGTTCATCATGGCCAACGCCTGGGCGCGGGCCTTGGCTGGATCTTTGGCGGCCAGAGTCGTCTCGAAGCCGAGGTACTCCCGCTCCGGGTGGCCGCTGGACTTGACGTTGAACAGGTCATTCTGCTGCGACCCCGGTTGGAACACATACTCCCACAAGGTCGTATTGTCGTCGTAGCGCAGGTTCATGTAGTTCCAATAGCACTGGTACATGTGGCCGATCGTGCCGAATACCGGCTTTCCTTCTCTTATTTTGTTCACCGTCTCATCGTCGAAGGGCACCTCAGGGAAATACTTCCCGAGTTTCCCAGGTTTGATGCTCTTCTTAGCGTCGTCCTCGGGTTGCTCGATCGCCATGAACAGCTCTACCTGGTTTATGCTCAGGGCAGCGATGTTCACCTCAACGTTCTCAAAAGTCTCAGGAGTGGTGTCTTTCAGGTCGACGATACACGGGATCACGGTCATGGTCTCGTTTGGCTTTGGCCCGTAGCAGGTCCAGCCGTGGTGCTCATCCTGCAACGCCTTGCTGGTGAAGCATGGGGTCACACCTATGGCGCTGGCGAGGTTCGCGGCCATCTGGATATGCAGCATCTCCTCGATGAACACCGAGAAGATGAGATTGAAGGCGCGCTCGTTCTTGCTTTGCTCGTTTGGTGGCTTTGCGGTGGTCGCGGGCCCTGGCCACAGCCGGCCCTTGTAGAAGTCCTCGCATCGTCCAGTGATCTGGTGCATGCCTTGGATCGAGTAAAGCGCGGCCATGTACAGCGGCACTGTGAACAGCTCGACGTTGACCGCCGCCTGGGCGATGGCCCGCAAGGCCGACGCGTGCGTATCTTTATCTGTACTCGGGTAGGTGCTCTCTTGGACGTAGGAGCTTACCACATAGGGCATATTGGACCTCCCGTTACAATTGATATGTCCGAGTCCCAGCGCAGTCGGCGGCAACATAATATTTTCGCGCATCAATCGCGAAAAAGTGCCCTCAGTAACTCTCTGCAAGCCTCTCCATATTCTTATTCGGCGGGCTAGCCGCAGTCGCCTCCCCTCGCCTCGTGCTTACCCAGGACGAGCAGCGCCTAAACCGCAGGTCACCAAAAATCCGCAGATCAAGCCAGGTGTCTCGCAATACCGCAATCTACGACCCGCCCGACCTGCGGTCTCCAGACCGACGCCCGACGAAGTTAAAGGGCGCGGGGAGCGGGTAAGGGGCAGCCGTACGCCAACGGCCATGGCCTCACTTCAGGGAGTGCAGACGGAGCTGTCTGACAAGGCGGTAGCGCAGTTGCGGGGACCGGCGCTTACGCCATCCGATCCCCGGATACGAGCAGGTCCGCGAGGTCTTTAACGCCATGCACGCCAGCCGGCCGGCGCTGACGGTCCAGTGCTCGGGAACAGCTGACGTCGCCGACGCCGTGAGCTTCGCGCGGGAGCATGGTCTGACCGTGGCCGTGCGCGGAGGGGGGGCACTCGGTGGCTGGGCTGTCGACCATCGACGGCGGCATGCTCATCGATCTGTCGACGATGCGCGGTGTCCAGGTCGATCCGGAACAACGCCTCGCCCGCGTGCAAGGCGGAGCGCTATGGGGCGACGTGGACCGCGAAACCCAAGCGTTCGGATTGGCCACACCAGGCGGTCGCAGAGTGAACTGGCTTGTCTTGCAGCCACTCGCCGCGCAGGGCGCGCTGGCAGAGCGGTCACATCTTGGCGGCGTAGCACGTGGACGGGGCGATCTGCAGAGTGTGGCAGATCGGGGCGACCCCGAACCGGTCGTGCTAGGCGTCGATGAGCGCGGTCGTCTGGGCAGACAGGGTTGAGCTTGCTCGCGAAGAACGCCGAGGCTGCCTTCAAGGATCTCGTTGGCTGTGCGCAGCTGCCGGTGCTCGCATTCCAGTTCGGCGGTGCGCCGCTGCTCCGCAGTTGTGATACCGGTCGCTGGCCGCCGTCTATCTCACCCCTGGCGCACCCAGCCGCATAGGCTCTTGGTGCCGATCCCCAACTGGCAAGCGACCCAGCCGATCGCACCCTTGTGCTGGCTGGCCTGCTCCCAGATCTCGAACACCATCCGCACCGCCCGCTGGCGGATCTCCTCCGGGTACCTGCGTGCTGACATGGCTGGATCATTCCCAAGGATCGGAGCCTCCACGAAACTCAGGGTGATGCACTTGCCGTTTTCGGCTTTGGTTTGGGCTTGCAGGGGCTCGCCGCTCGGCCTCGAGCGCGGCGTTGATCATCTGGCGGGCTACTAGCCGGCACCGCTCGTCCAAGTCGGGTGCGTCGGCGGTGAGGTGGCCTACGGGGTTGCGGGCGACGTGTGCCTGGTGTCGTTGTCATGCACCAAGCTCAGCATCGAGCGTACTCCTCCCCCGGCTGCAACCCGGCGGTCAAGCTTTCAATGGTTCGGCAGGTACGCCGCTATTGTCTCTGAGTCCTGATCTACACCTTGGTATAGCTTGAGGGCATCAGGCCTAGCCGCTGTCAGTACACACGCATGAAATGAGAAGCGGATGGGTAATTGGGGAGGGCGACCCAAAACCTGGTACAAGCGCGAACGACGGAGGGAGTCTGGTAATGCAGGAAGAGGAGCCCAAGAGCGCGGCAGAAGACCCTGAAAGCCCGTCACAAGCCCCACCGCCTATGAGCGGGGAGGACTACGAGAAGTACAAGGAAACGACTGAGCTTCCAGCTGACCTGGAGGGTGAAGAAGGCGCAGAGAAATCTACCGATATTAGGACATCAGAGCAGAAGTCCTAATATCGGTACGCTGAGCCTGACCGTGCCTTAGGGGGTACCTCGCATGGCGTGCCCCCTAAGGCCGCGGGCACAAATAATGTGCTTGAAAGTCGGTCGGTTTAAGCTGCCGCTGTGGCAGTCATCGAACAAGCGTTAGCACCCAGGCTTGAGATCATCCTGCCCGTGTTGGACGAGTGGCAACGACGGATGTTGATGGCCGTCGAGGCGCAAGCATGGAGCCCGCGGCGGGATCAGCCTGGTGGCCCGGACCGCGACGTGTCCGCCACAACCGTACGCAAAGGGCTGGCCGAAATCGCACAGGCCACCGAGCCGTCCGAGCAAGCGCGGCGTCCCGGCGGCGGGCGCAAACCGCCGACTCAAACCGACCCGCAGCTGCTCGCCGTGTTGTGCCGACTGGTGGATCGTGGCCACACGCGCAGACCTGCTGCGCTAGACCTCGCAAGTCCACCCACACGCTCGCCAACAGCTGGGCCACCAGATCAGCTACCGCAGCGTGCCAAACTCCTCAAAGCCCTTGGTTACCGGCTGCAGGCCACCCGCAAAACCAAAGAAGGCAACCAATATCCCGACCACAACGCCCAGCTTTGCTACCTCACCAGGTAAGCGCCGAACACCTCGACGCCGATGACCCCGTGATCCCGGCGGACACGAAGGAAAAGCGTGGACAGCTCGCCAACGGCGGGCGGGAATACCAGCCCAAAGGTCGACCGGAGCAGGGCAACGTGCATGACTTCCCCAGCCCGAGCCGACGGCAAGGCCATCCCCTACGGCGTCTACGACGTCGCTGACAACAGCGGCTGGGTCAGTGTCGGGACAGACCATGACACCGCCGCGTTCGCGGTCGCCACCATCCGCCGCTGGTGGACATGGTTGGCCGGCACCGCTATCCGCACAGCCGGCGGTTGTTAATCAGCGCCGACGGCGGCTCCAACAGCTATCGCAGCCGGGCATGGAAGGCCGAGCTGGGGAGGCTGGCCACACAGATCGGGCTGGAGATCACCGTCTGCCGCCTGCCGCCCGGCACCTCGAAGTGGAGCAAGATCAAGCACCGGCCTGACTTCCGCAGTATGTAGGCATGTTGAGCGTCTCCAAGGCGGGTCTGTCGAGGTCAGAACGCTGGAGAACGCCGCCAACGCCGAGAACTGTAGACACACGAACTAACTATGGATACGTGACTTAGGCGAAGCTGTCCTGTATTGTCGTAGACATGTACCTACGCCAGACACGGCGGCGGAACCGCGACGGCACCGAAGTGTCCTACCTCGCCTTGGCCCACAACGAGCGAGACGCCGACACCGGCATGCCCAAGGCCCGCATCATCCACAACTTCGGCCGCGCCGACCAAGTGGACCGAGAGGCCTTGACCCGCCTGATCACAAGCATCAGCCGGTTCCTAGACCCAGCCGACGCGCTGGCAGCCACCGCCAGCGGAGAGGTCCGAGTCGTCGACTCACGCCCGATGGGCACAGCCTGGGCAGCAGACCAGCTGTGGCAGCGGCTGGGCATCGCCAAGGCGATCCTCACCGCCGCCGCAGGCAAGCCGGGACCGGGCCGGCGAATCGACGCGGCGCTGGTCGAGCGGGTGATCTTCGCCATGGTCGCCAACCGGCTGTCCCCTACGCCGCTGTCCAAGCTGGCCGGCTGCCAGTGGGTGGCCCACCGGGTGTTCATCAACGGGCTGGCCGAAGTCTCTGACGACGCCTGCTACCGGGCGATGGACTTCTTCTTGGACACGCTGCCCGAGCTGCAACAGACAGTGTTCTTCTCGGTCGCCAACCTGCTCAACCTCGAACTCGACCTGCTGTTCTTCGACACCACCTCCACCTACTGGGAGCGCGATAGCGCCGATGCCGCCCTGATCGACGACAGCGACGAAGGCGCTGGCGAGCACGACGCCGAACAGGCGGGCGAGGCGTTCCGCGCCTACGGGCGCTCCACCGACCACCGCCCCGACCTGCCGCAGATCGTCATCGGCATGGCCGTGACCCGCGAGGGGATCCCGGTGCGGGTATGGACCTTCCCCGGCAACGCCTCCGACCAGACCCTGATCCGCACGGTCAAAGACGACCTGCGCGGATGGAGCCTCAATCGGGTCATCTGGGTGGCCGACCGGGGCTTCGCCTCGGCCGAGAACCGCCGCTACCTGCAACGGGCCGGCGGCCACTACATCATGGGCGAGAAGCTGCGCTCGGACTGCGCAGAGGCCCAAGCGGCGACCTCCCGCCCCGGCCGCTACCACATCGTCGCTGGCAACTTGCGGGTCACCGAGGTCCGCGTTGACGACGGGGCCGCCCGTGACCGCTTCGTCATCTGCCACAACCCCGATCAAGCCCGCCGCGACGCCGAGGTCAGAGCCCAGATCGTCACCCGGCTGCAGGAGCGGATCGCTGGCTCTGACGCGCTGGGCGCCACCAAGCGCAACGAGCTGGCCGGCGCGTTGCGGACCAAGCGCGCGTTCGCTCGCTTCCTGCGCCAGACACCGGCAGGCAAGCTGCGGATCAACCGCACCGCCATGCGCCGCGACGCCCACTTCGACGGCAAGCTCTTGCTGCGCACCAGCGACGAGAGCCTGACCGCCACCGATATCGCCCAGGGCTACAAGGCGTTGTACGAGGCCGAGCGCGGCTGGCGGGACATCAAGTCCACCATCGACCTGCAGCCTGTCTACCATCACAAGCAGCAACGCATCGAGGCCCATGTCCAGCTGTGCTGGCTGGCGCTGCTGATCCTGCGGGTGGCCGAGCTCGGCGTGGGTGACACCTGGCGCAACATCCGCGACGAGCTCGAGCGCATGCACCTGGTCACTCTTGCCACTAGCGACGGCCAGGTCTCCCAGCGAAGCGAGCTCACTGTCGGCCAGCGGTCGATCCTCCGCGCTCTCGATCTCCCCCAGCCGCCCCGCTTCTTCGACTTCGCCCCGGCCAGCGACTAGCAATCCCAGACTGGCTGTAGTAACACGACCTGTCCAGCAAAGCACGGCCAAACACCAGCTCAACACCAATATTCGGCCTTCTCATGTGCCCACAATCTGCGGAAGTCAGGACCGGCTGTTTGCCCATATCTCGATGGACTGGCGGGGGACGGGGATGGACGCGGCGAGCCGGTCGTGGCTGGCGGTTGAGCTGGCACAATCCGAGGCCGCCAGCAACAACTCCCGCGGCTTCCAGATCGGCATCGCCGACGCGTACCAGCACCTGGGTGGGCCGGACGGCGTCGAGATCGGCGGCCGGTTCTTAGGTGCATGGCATGCAGGCGTGATCGAGCGGGCGCACGGGCGAGGGTTGCTGGTCTTGGGCAACCCGCGCGACGCGTACGCGGTGTTAGAGCGGGCAATCGCCCATTGCCGGGGGCACGGCCGTCTTCTCGGCAGGATTTATCTGGCCCAGGCGTGTGTGGTGATTGGCGAGCCGGAGGAGGCCTGCCGGTTGCTGTCCAAGGCCTACACCGCAGCAGCCGCCAACGGCTACGGGCTGGCGTTGGGTCTGATCAGCCAAGCCCGCGCGCGTATCCCGAACGAGATGAGCACGCTGCCGTGCATGCAACAACTCGACGAGCGGCTGGGCCTGATCGGCGGGCAGCACCCAGTTTGAGGGCATCCCGGCTGAGCATGCGGACGGCGGGCCTACGCCACAGCTCCCACACGGTGCGGCTTCCCGTCCCATACCGGACGATGTGCGCGCATGGCCTTTGGCGAGAGTTCCGTCGTCGTGGGCACCTTTATACGCTGCCAAGCTGAGATCATCGTCCAGCCACGCTCTGATCCATCCGAGGCTTTCGGGTAGCGGGATACGTTCTGCGGTGGGTCAATGTCGTGATCGCAGTCGTCGAACGCACTGTCGGCGCCGGCCTCGATCCGCCGGTTTTTCGGACTTCCTGCGCGCCGGTCTGGCCACCGCCGCGGTGGCCGCGGTCGACGCTGAGCATGCCAGGCGTGGTCGACGGCAGTCGTGCTTGATAGCGCTCCACAAGAGTAGTAACAACCTTGCGATTGGTTAATAGCCGCGTTAGTCCTTCCAGGGAAGCTTGTTTCTCATTCCAGTATGGATAGCGTACGCGTTCTTTATGGCGGCCTTCAGCGCACCTTCCACCCAGCGCCGATGGCGTCGATCGCAGGCGTCGTTTGCGAACCACACGCGATGCGACGGCCGGATGACATCCTCATAGAACGTCTCGCTCATCTCGAACGGGCGGAACAGCGGGCCGATACCGCAAGCAAACCAGTCAAGAGCCCAGTCCTTGTAGACACCGAACTCAAAGGTGTCTCGAGCTTCGGGATGAATTTTGGCTAGATCCTCTAGCGCTTGAGCAATGGACTCCTCTTCAGCCAGCGGTGTATATGGCATGCTGTCCTGCTCCCAACAATAAGAGGCGATTAGCACACCCTTTTGAAAACGATCATCTTGGCCAGCAGGTGGGTAAACGACGTTGCGAATGGCGAGATCGGTCACTGTCAGACCGTGGGTAATATTATACTTGGTCTCCCACCACCGCTCACTGAACTGCATAAAGAGCTTATGCGCTCTTCCGTAATACGAATTACGGATCGCATACCATTTATCTGGGTCTAGCCCCTGGATCTCCATGTGGCGAAGATTTGAGAGCGGGACCGTGACGATGCATTCATCAGCCGTGATTATTTGAGACTGACGTCCGGCCCTGAAACGCACATGGACTTTCTGGTCCGTCTGGTCGATGGCGTGGACGTGAGCGCCTAACCTGATGTTGTCCATGAGATACGGCTCGAACGCTCTCGGCAACGAGTCCGCGCCATCAACGATGTAAACGAGATCGCCGAAGACATCCTCATAGTAGTGCGAGAACCACTCGAGAAGAGAGAAATGGTAACGGCTCTCCAAATTGTAGAGTGGCCCAAGCATCGAGATCGCTGCGTCACTGAGATCGCGCTCTTTCAGATAACCGAGCAAGGAGTACTTGTCGTAATCCTCTAACAACCTCTCCCATGCGACCTCCTCGTCCTCTTGCTCTATGATGTCGATGAGTGGTTGCATGGTGTGTCGCAATAATTGATCTGGTGGGTCTTTGGCCTCACGGGGCAGCAAGCTGAAGTCGAACATGTCGGCGTTGAATTCGCTGCGCCGGACGGCTTTGCCCTGCAAATAGATGAATGTATCCTGGTCATACATAGAGAATGGCTTGGTCTCTAATTTAAACTTGTCCTGGATCAGGTGCTTGACGAGTGGATGTTGGAGCGGAAAACGCATCGCGCCAAGCTCGCCGTACATATTGCCAGCAAAACCACGGTAGGTGAAAATGCGTCCTCCCAGCCGATTTTGACCCTCGAGAATGGCAACTTTATGACCGGCGTCCTTCAGTAGTAATCCAGCAGTAAGACCGGCCATGCCGGCTCCCACTATCACGATGTGCCGGGGCGGGCTAGAGCTCTTAGGCAAACCATTCTCGAGTAAGCCCAGATACTCCAGTTTCCCGACAGCAGGCCCAGCTGCTGGTTTGGACGCATGCGCCTTGATCATGGATCAGTCCCTTCGTGAGTCAGCTTTTTGCAGCTCAGCTGCGTGTGAATGGCTAGTCACCGCAGCAGATCGCTCAGCGTCTCGATGGTGGAGCCCCTGCAACCGATAATGTCTATCCGCCCTGCCAGGGCTTGAACAGCCAGTAGGCAGGCGGTGTGGGCGAATTGGCGGGTCGAGCCGCAGGTCTTGAGTGTCTCGGCGGGCCCGGGTCGTCTACCTATACAACCCAGATGTGTATGACGACGGCGCAGACCAGTCGGCGGTAGAGGCGAAGTCGAAGTAGCCGCACGGCTCAGCAACTCGAGCTTGCCCCACCCGCTAGCCCCAGAAGCCAGGGCGCGCCGCGCGACGATGCCGCCACCGTCGCTAAGGCAACCAGTGCATACCAGTGCATACGTCCAGCTCGGCACTAATTGTTCCGCCAGCTGTCCCCGACGGCGCTCCCGGCCACACGGGCTCACGCAAGATGATTCGCACAAGCCCCGAGAAGCTAACTCCGAAAAAGGGACTGCTACCCTTTCACCTAAAGCGTCTTGGGGACTTCCGACGGCCGCCAGTGGGAAGAACTCGTGACCATCAGCGAGGAGACCTCATGACCACCTGTGGAAAATTCGCAACAGCATTGACACACGTGGAGGCCCGAGGAGTCAGTGAGCTGCTATGCGCGGCGATACGTGAGGCGGAACTGAGGCTGAATACCGCCAACAATAATTATGCAACCCGCTTGCCCCAGGGATAAAGGTCACAGCTGCCCACGCACAGGCGCCGATGCCGGATCGGTCCTTGACCACCATGTTGCTCGCCACTAGGCCGGGCTTCGAACTCTGCCTGACCCGCGGCCACGCCCGTCGCTCGAGACGGCACAGCGGCGGCGGCTTGACGGGCAGGCAACTGCAAACGCTGTATCAGCCGGGCTGTATCCGCGCTCCTGTGTGTCAGAACAAAGCTGGAACCGAGCTTGAACCGTCAGGCCTTGCCACGAAGGACAACAGGAGACTCGCATGGCACAACAACCAGGGACCGCGACCGCTTCCACGCAGCTTGAGAACGCGAACCGGTTCAACATAACCGGACCCATCGTGATCAGCTATTCTCAGTCTAGCTTCGCGGAGCCACCTCAGTTGTCCTACAAGGACGCAGAACTCGACCTAAACTTCAGCGGCGCTGACATCACGCAAGCGGACAGCCCCATGGGCGAGCTGGTAACGGTCACCATTGAGGACGCGCCCGACGCTTTCATCCGCACGTTCACGCTAATCGTGCCCAAGATCAGGCTGCGCATGGGCGACGAGGTCACCTTCGACGCTTTGGGGATCGAGACGATCGACCGCTCAGGCGCGCGCGCTTCCTCCGAGCCCAACGGGTGTGCTGCAAACCTATCGGTCCACCAGCTCCAAGGCACCGCACAGGCCGTGCGCTTTTTAAGCCTATCTAAGCACCGTGGAGGCGGAGCAACACAGAGTATTGAGCGTGGGATGGACGATGCCCGCGAGCGTTCTTGCGTAGTGACTCAAGGTAGATGAATGCTCTGCTCATAGGTTTGGCGGTGCATCGCTGCAAGCGTCTCATATGCCCTCATGCAGTCGGGGTAGTTCTCCGTCGTCATGGACAACTGATACCGAAAACGGCGGCCTGCACACGTCCAGGCAGAGCAACACTTCCGGTGTGCTCAATTAGGTAAAAGCAGACGCTCCGATGCCGGACGCGTCGGCGCTACGTTCTTTGATATTTTCTCACCGAAGATATGTCCTGACGCTGCCAGTGTCATCTAAGCAGTGCTTGCTGCTAATCTCGCGCCTTGACAGCGATAGGCCCACAACCCTGTCAGGCTATTTACGCTGATTAGAACGAACTCATCAGCTACCGTACGTTCTCGTAGGCGCGTCCCTGTTTTGATTAAAAGGAGCAACGAGCAGATGATCGCTGTCGAGCAGGCACTGATGTTCGGCTCGCAGTGGGCGGCGGCCTGGAGCGCTCATGACTTGAGCGCCATCCTGCGTCACTACGACAACGATGTCGAGTTCACCTCTCCCTACGTGGCCGCGCTCGGTTTCGATGCGTCAGGGACCCTGCCCGGCATCCAGACACTGCGCCGCTATTTCGCCGCCGGACTCGACCGCTTCCCCGAGCTGCGTTTCGACCTGCACGGCGTGCTCGCCGGCGTCGACAGCCTCACGATCATCTACACCAGCGTCCAAGACCAAAAAGCCGCCGAAGTCACGACACTGCATGACGGCCTTGCGGTAAAAGTCTGCTGCCACTACGGCGGCCTGCGAGTACACACCTGACAAGCAGCCCACAGCCTAGTCACCACGTACGAGGACCGGTCTGTCAACCTTGCGATCCGGCGAATCACCACAGCGCAATCGATAAGCTCACTTGAGCGATCCTTGACTTGCTTCATTGTCACAATTCTAACCGCGCAAGGTGCCGATGCGGACGCATCACTGCCACGCTCTCAGTGCTCCTCTCTGGCACTATGAGCAGATGAGCGCCGATGCCACCCAGGCCATCATTGAGATGGTCAACCGGGAGACGGACGCCTGGAACCGCAAAGATGCGGACGCCCTCGTAGCCTTGTTCCACCCCGACATGGTTTGGCCGTGGCCTGCGTCCCCTCACGCCCATGACCCCCTCACCTGGGTCATGCCGATGGGCCGCTTCAACGCCAAGCGCTGGCGCTCGCTGTGGCAAAGTCTGTTCGACACGCACGATTTGGTCGCTAATGACCGCAAGATCGTGCGGGTAGAGGTGACGCCGGAAGGTGACGGGGGCTTTGCTGTCGTAGACATCGACACCGTTTGGCAGCGTCGATCCGACGGAGCGCAGGACCGTTGGAAGGCCGTGTCTGCAAGATCTACGCGCGCTGCGCTGATGGCTGGAGGATGACGATGCACACCGGCGCCCTCGTCTACGACTAACACGGAGGCCGCTATGCGCGTCACACGGTGGCGGTTCGAATAGCCGGGGGTCGAGCGTATCCGCGAGGTGTTGGAGGTGTGCCCAGCGCGCGTTCTTATGGCTTACGAGCGCTCGCCTCACAGGCATCCACACCCTCGGACCCTCGGATATTCGAGGGATATCGGAGTGGCACGATGGGCGCCTGGGCAGCGCCCGAAAATCACCATTATACCGTCTTGTAGCCATCGGGCCGCTCCCTGTGTCTGCCATGTCGTAACCTTGAAGGAAGCCCGGTCGGGGAGGTGGAATGCACAGGTGATTCTTTTACCACATCCTTCTGGTACTAATAATGACAGTGGCCCTGACCGCGGGGAACCCGACATCCTTCTCGGGGATAACACTTGCTCAACAAATAGCACCTGCATCTCCACCTCCAGTTGGATCTCCCACGCCATCAATAACACAGATACCAATTTCCCAACTTGAGCGGGAAGTCATCGAACTTCGAGAGCGCGTTAATGGCCTCTCGAGCCTCTTGAATGTAGCTCTCGTCGTATTCGGGCTTTTCTTTGCCATAAGTGCTGGCGTGTCCACATACGGTTTTTTCCGAGCTGAATCGCGGGCGAAAGGATCCCATGCTCTCTTGAAAGAGTTTCATACCCTCTCCGTGGTAGGAGAAACAGCATCACAGAACAGAGCGAATGAAATCCATAAAACATTTCTAGATTCGTCAAAACAGACTTTAGACCTCGTTAATGCAACATTGCAGCTTGCAAAAGACGCTAGCGAGCGTGCTGTAAAATCAGTGGAGGCAAACGTGCTCTCGGCACGAGAAAAGCTTGATCAAGAAGCAAAGGAAATCCTTACAAAAGTGCCGGAATACGATGACGGGGCACTGGTTGCCAACCAGGCGCGACGGTCCGAGCTTACTAATCTGGCCCACAAGATAGCCGGTTTTGAGATCAACCAGCTTATCCTTCCAACACCTATAACCCTAACTCCCCATTGTTCTTTTATTCGTGGGGTGGAACTTCATTTGAGGCAACAGTTTGAGGATGCATTAAAATATTGGCGGGTGGTTGCACTGCGAGATGATTCCCCCGATCCACTCAAGAGCCTTGCTTGGTACTGGATTGGTATCGAGCAGAATAGTCTGGCGAGGTTCAGTGAAGCCGAGCAGAGCTTTTATCTTGCAGGAGAAACAGCATCAGGTGTGAGGGAGCTTGAAATTCAGCGCATTCATCTTGAAGCACAATTTTGCAATAAGGAGAAAGTGCAAGCCTCCGCTCTGATCCGTCCCCTGAGAGAGCTACTGAACAAAGCCCAGATGATGGATAACACACAACAAGTAGAAGCGCGCAGAGTTAAAATCATGTTAACACTGGGCAATGTAATGCATCAAGCGGGGAACGACTGCCGCCGGGACGGCCGCGTTGATGAGGCTATGACATATTATGAAGCAGCGCTGGAAATTTTCGAGCAAGTAGATGATAAAGATAAGTGGGCTTTATTCGGAAGGGCTGAGGCGCTCTATACGCTAGGAAGGCTTGACGAGACCTACCCGATATATCGCGGGCCGCTCCGAAGTTATGCTATTGGAGAGTACCTCGGTAGAGTCGAGCCACGAACCAAAGTACTTGGACGAACAATGGAACTTATATGCTGTGTTCGAGTTCCCGATCTCTGGAATGATGCTACAGAAGCTTATCGTAACACAATAGAGGCACTAGGCCAGGTCGATGAACGCCTTACGATCTATTCTCAGCTCCAGCGCCGAAATATACGACAATCTGAGTTTCATGGAGAACTCAATAAACTAGTACGTTGTGCAAAATCAAGTTAGCTGGCAGAGAGGGATAGAAAGAGCCCAGAATTGTTGATAATTCGGCGGGCGATATGCTCGTGGACCCGGTCAGCGGCGAGTGCATGCGGCTCGCGTAGACCGCCGCCGCGGACGCCGACGCTCCTGACCTTACGCGGCACAAGGCTGGAAACGTTAGACGCGCTCGGGATCGATAGGCAGATCCCGGTACAGAAGGACCGCCTCATCAGCAGCCGCAACAATGTGCAACGCCTCCAGCACGCGCCCCGGATCGCCGCCCGCGGCTCCAAACGTGCGGGCGACCACCTCAAGGACAGGAGTCCGCGCGCCCAAATCGAGAGCCGCGGCCTCGTCTCGTGTGGGCATGCGGGCGGTCACCCTCTCCGTACGCCGGCTGGGCAGGAGCCCTGCCCGGACAAGGCCGCGGTACACCCCGCCATGGACGATCGAGGACTCGGCGAGCTCGGTGCCATCGGCAAGGTCGAGCGGCAGGTACGAGGTGTGGATCTGCGCGACACGCCCGTTCGACAAAAGCGTGCGACGGCGGACCACTACACCCTGCCCGGCGGAGATAGCCAGCCACTGAGCTTGCTGATCAGTGGCCGCAGCCGTCTCGACCCCGACCAGGCGCCACGCGGCAGAGTCCGCAAACGACGTCCCGCGCGGATGCTCCGGGCTGTAGCGCACCGCGCGTGAGGGCCGCAACCGGACGACGGTGCGGCGCCCCTGCGATGTCGTCCAACCCTCATCACGCAAAGCGCGTAGCGCGTTCAGGACTGGCTGCCTCGATACGCCGAAACGCTCGGCCAAGGCATCGACCGTAGGCAGCGTGCCCCCAAGCGGGTACAGGCCACGGACAAGCTCATCGCGAAGCGTATCGGTGATCTCCTCGAACCGAGGGCGCCTTGCCATTCTGCTCCGTTGCCTACCGCAAGCGGAAACCAACCCAGGACGGCGTAGAGATTTACCGCACGCTAATAACGTATTAGCGTGACTAATTGGCCAGCCCCAAGAAGGGCACTCTGGCGACCCCGCCTGTCGCAGTTACCAGCCGGCCGGGCGGGGCCTCATCTCTCAAGGAGATCCGGCCATGCTAGTCGATCGACTCGATAGCGGTTTGGCGCCACCACGGCGACGCCACCACGTGCTCGCCCTGCCAGGCCGCAAGGCCAACCGCAGCAGAGGCGACGCATGAGCTAACCGCCAGTGAGCTGACGGCCATCTCGCCAGATCCCCCCGGCGACATCGACCCCTCCCCGCGAGATCCCCAGCAGGCCAGCCGATAGACCCTCATAGAGGGAGACGCTCACCCCCGTGTGGACTCCCGATCCGCCGCCCCCGGCGCATCCCGGCGAGCGGGTTGACGCGACGGAACAGCCTGACCCGCAAACGGATAGACACCCGTGAATCACTCGCCCGGAGGCAAACCGTGGAGCCTCATTCAGCCAGCCCGCTCCTCAGCCCATCCCGCATCAGCGAGGAGGACCAACCGCTCCTACTCGCAGGCCACCGTATGGTCCAGTGGGCGGAGGAGATCGCCCGTCACGCCGGAAACCGGTTCAACCCGGTGCTATCCGGTGGAGCCTCACCCTAGCGGACGACCCTGCGGAGAGCATCCTCCTGCGAGAGGCGCTGCTGACCGAGACAGAGCAAGAGCTCGGCATCATCCGAGCGACCTTGCGGCAGGCTCTACACCCCAAGCCCCGAGACAGGCAACGCGGGTAGGGATATCGGTGGCCAGCTCCCCGACCGCTGCGACGGGGACTCAAGGCGGGAGGCCGTCTGGCGAGGATCCTCTCGTCATGGACCAAGACCAGCCGATCTTCTGTCCAGAGTGCAGCCAAACCAAGCCTGCGCAGGCGTTCTCCCTGGTACGCGGCCCGCTCGAGTACGGAGACCGGCGAGCGCGGCCGTGCGCCAAGTGCTGCCGCCAACAGCCCGGAAAGACGGTAAGACAATGACGGACGATCCCGAGCGGGTCATAGCGCGAGACGGCAAGACCATTGTGGTCACTCCATGCGACTGCCGCCGAGAGGTAGCCCTGAGCCGAGCGCAGACACGGGCTTCACACTGGCAAGCCTGCCCGGATTGCGGACGCGGCTGGCTGCTGTACGTGCTGGGCAGCGGGCGGGCGCTGTGGTCCGAGATAGGCGCCCAACCGCAGCCGATCCGGCCACAGCACGCGACCCGCGGGATGCGGAGGTGGCGGCGGTGACCAACTCGGACTGGCGGGACCGGGCTGGCTGCCTCGGGATGAGCGCAGAACTCTTCTTCCCGAGCGACGTCACCGGCCCGGCCATTCAACAGGCCGACCGGGCAAAGATGGTCTGCGCGGCCTGCCCGGTGAGCGGCGAGTGCTTGGACTGGGCATTGGCCACCAGACAGCACGACGGCATCTGGGGCGGCCTGGGCGAGGACAAGCGGCGCACGCTTCGGCGCACCCGGCGGCGCGGGCAGCAAGGTACGGGCTGATGCGGGGTGGGGAAATCATGACAGGCGTGGACCGCCGCAGCGATCGGGCGGTGTACCGGCAGGTCGCCGACGCGTTACGCGCGGCGATCCGCACCGGCGAGCTCGCCACCGGGCAGCGGCTGCCATCCGAGACGGAGCTGATCCACCGGTACGGAGTCTCCCGGAACAGCGTGCGCACAGCGGTGGGGCTGCTGCGCATCGAGGGCCTGGTCGTCACCGAGCACGGGCGCGGGTCGTTCGTGCGGGCGCGCCGCCCGCTGCGCCAGCTGGGCTCGCCTGGGCGCCGCGCAGAGCAGGGCGGCGATGCGGAGCAGCGGCTGCTCAGCGTCCAGGTCACCGAGCCGCCTGTGGAGGTTGCGGCGCGGCTGGGGTTGGCCACCGACGAGTTGACGCTCGTCCGCCGCCACCTGCTCTTCGATGACGGCGAGCCGGCGCGGCTGGTGGACCGCTACTTCCCGTTACGCGTCGCGCACCCCACCGGGGTCGAGCAAGCCGAGAGGATGGCACGCGAGGCGCGCGTCGAGGCAGAGCGTGTGGTCGAGGAGCTGACGTTGCGGATGCCCAGCCCCACAGAGGAGCGTCAGCTCGGGATCAGCGACGGCGTGCCAGTCGCGCGGGTGCTGCGCACCTGCTACGACGCCTCAGGGCATGCGCTGGAGGCCACCGCTTTCGTGCTGGCCAAAGACCGGCATGTTCTCGTCTACGAGATACCAGCCCACTAACTGATAGGCACATGGGTTTGACAGACGGGAATGGTCCTCCCTATTCTCATCGGCACGAGAGGTTATACCTCGCAGCCGATGAGTTAGGAGGACATGATGAGACTGAGAGTGGACACATCCGCGTTGACGCTCCTGGTGGTCGCTGCCGCGGCGCCGGTGCGTGACTTCGAGTCAGGCAGAGCCAAGATCGAGGACGGCCAGCCGTTGTTCTCCGTCCGGATCGTCGTGATGGACCGGGGTCGGGCGATGCCGAGATCATCAACGTCAAAGTCCCCGGCGAGCCGGCGGGGCTGATACCCGGCCAGCCGGTGACGTTGGCTGAGTTGACCGCGCAGCCATGATCGATCGGGGGACCCTGGATCGATACGGCCACCTCTGCGAGGACGAGGAGGCCCAGGTGACGAAGCGCCTCAATGCGCTCCTGGAGGGCTCTGAGGAGGCTGGCGACGGCGCAGCTGGCCAGCTGGGAGCGTGACCTGGCGTGTCCTGTGCGTGTCCCGCAACGACGAACGCCCCGCCGGAGCGGGGCGTTTGTGCTGGTCAGGCTGGTAGCCCCGACGAGATTTGAACTCGCGTTACTGCCTTGAGAGGGCAGCGTCCTGGGCCGCTAGACGACGGGGCCGTGGTGCGGTGAAGCCGCAGCTCCCGGGCAAGGACTCGAACCTCGAGTAACGGGGCCAGAACCCGTCGTGTTGCCAATTACACCACCCGGGAAGGACGAGGCTGAGGGTAACAGCGGGGCCGCCTAGCGGCAACGCGCCGGGTCAGCCAGCGATGTGGGCCTGGGCCGCGCGGATCCTGGCGAGGACGAGGTCGCGGTCGAGCAGGGCGAGCGTCTCCGGCAGCGGCGGGCTGACGTCGGTGCCGGTCACGGCCACACGGACAGGCTGGAAGGTCTTGCCACGGCCGAGGCCCAGGGCGGCGGCGACGCCATCAAGGGCGCGGAGGATGGACTCGCCGGTCCAGTCCTGGACCGCAGCAAGGGAGGCCTCGGCGGCCTGGAGCACGTCCCGGGCGGCGCCTTTGAGGTGCTTGGCCACTGCCCGGTCGTCCCAGACCATGTCAGGGCGGAAACAGAACGCCACGAGCGGCACTGCCTCGGCGAGGGTTTGGATGCGCTCGCGGAGCAGCGGCGCTAACCCAAGCAGCAGGCGCCGCTCGTCGGGGCCGGCAGGCGTGCCGATGAGGCCTGCCTCGTTGAGGTACGGGATGAGCCGCTCGGCGAGCCCAGCATCGTCAAGCTCCTTGATCCGGTCACCGTTCAACGCGCGCAGTTTGGCGGTGTCGAACAGGGCGGGGTTGCGCCCGACCCGGTCGAACGAGAATTTCTCCACCAGCTCGTCGACGGTGAACCGCTCGGTGGTGGCGTCGTAGCTCCAGCCGCACAGCGCCAGGAAGTTGAGCAGCACCTCCGGCAGGTACCCCTGCGCGCGGTACTCATCGATCGAGACGGCGGCGTGGCGCTTCGACAGCTTCTTGCGGTCCTCGCCGACGAGCAGCGGGAGGTGTGCGTAGGTCCAGAGCGCGGAGTCAGCCGGCCGCGCGGGGAAGCTGCTGCCGGCAAGCGCCTTGTCGATCAACCCGTCGCGGAGCAGCAGGTCGCGGAGCAGCAGCTGGCGCGGCGTCGCGGGCAGCAGATCCTCGCCGCGGGCGATCAGCGTGATGCCCATCGCGACGTCGTCGACCGTGTTCGCGAGGTAGTAGGTCGGCGAGCCGTCGGCCCGCTGGATCACGAAATCGGGCACGTCCTTCCAGTCGAGCTCAACCGTCCCGCGGATCTCGTCAGTGAACGCGACGCTGCCGGTATCCGGCGTGCGCAGCCGGAGGACCGGCTGGCGGCCCTCAGCCCTGAAGGCCGCGCGCTGCGCATCGGTCAGGTCGCGGTGCCCCCCGCCGTACCCGGGCGGGCGCCCCTCACGCTGAGCGACCTCCCGCTCGGCGGCCAGCTCCTCGGCGGTCTCGTACGCGTCATACGCCGCGCCGGCCTTCAGCAGCGCGTCGGCGACGGCGGCGTACAGCGGCCCGCGCTCACTCTGCACGTATGGTCCGTGCGGGCCGCCGGCCCCGGGCCCCTCGTCCCAGTCAAGGCCTAGCCATCGCAAGGCGGCAAGCATCCCGCGCATCGACTCGGCCGTCGCCCGCTGTGCGTCGGTGTCCTCGATCCGCAAGACGAACGCGCCGCCGTCCCGCCGCGCGTGGAGCCAGTTGAACAGCGCCGTCCGGGCGCCGCCGACGTGCAGCCAGCCGCTGGGCGCGGGGGAGAAGCGGACGCGGGGCAAGGGCATGACGGCAAGCCTCCAGAGATCGGACGCCATTAGGCTACCCAGCTGCTCGCGTGGTGGGATGCGCCCGCTGGGACCTATAGCGCTATCGCAGTAACGCGATAGTGTCTCCACTATGAGTGAGCCCACCGATGACGACGGCCGGCCACTGCCGGTCTTCCCTGGCTTCGCCGAGGCCGCGCTCGCGCGGCGGCGGCTCTTGCGAGAACTCGCTGACCGGCGGGGCCTGCTTGGGCTGTCGCAGACCGTCGTCGCCGCCCGGATGGGGACCTCCCAGTCGGTCGTCGCGCGGCTGGAGAGCGGGGAGGTCGACGCGCGGATGTCGACCATCGAGCGCTATGCGGCGGCGCTCGGGCAGCGGATCGAGTGGCGGATCAGCGAGGAGTAACCATGGACGCCGAACCCCTCTGCGCCTGGGAGGACGACCTCTGGCGCCTGGAGATGCGTATTGTGGCCCCAGCCTTGGGGGTCTTCTGCCTGGAGCTGAAACGGCGCATCCCCCACATCACCGGCCTGGATGGTGACGAGGCCACAACGCTCGGCGGCGTGTTGGCGCGCGTCAGCCGGGTGCTGGCGGAGGAGACCGGAGCCGGGCGGGTCGCCGTCTCGATCCCTGGCGGGGACGCGCCTAACCTGCGTATTCACTTGGCGCCGCAGGTGGACATGCACGAGCATGAGCTGCGCGAGGTTGCTGAGCGTGTCCGCCGCCGCCTCGCCCAGGACCCACCGCCGTCCCGGCCCGAGCAGCCACAGCCGCCGCCCTTCCCCTTCCTGCCGCCCCTCCCCCAGCCGCGCCCACTACGGCAGCCCGGCGAGGAGCCAGAGCCCGAGATCCCTCCCCCACACCGCGAGCCCCCCTACGAGCCCTGGCCCGACCGCCCCGCCCACGATCCATGGTTCTAGCGGAGACAGAGCCCACGGTTCTGGGAATCAATACGGCAGGCAGTGTTTGGCCACGTTGCCCGTCGATCTCTGGTCGCGTGTGTCCTGCTCGTGTCCTCATCGAACGGCGCGGATGACCGCGTGAGGCGGAGTCAGCACGCCGGGCGACCGCCTGGGTAAGACGCGCGCGGACCCTCTCGTCTTCAGCCCAAGCGCGCAAACCAGGGTGGGCGTTGAGGTGCCGACGAAGCCGGCACCGGCGTAGCCCTTTATGAGCTGCTCAGCCTAGTCCGCGCGGCAGGCGCCCTACGTCCCCGTACTCGCCCGGTTAGGCCACGGTACGGATGATCTTCCAGAACTTATCGTAGTCCTCGTGGGTGACCCGCGTGCTGAGCGAGGATGACGTATGGCCGCAAGGCCGCGATCCGCTCGAACTCGATCCCGTCGGTCTCGGCCAGGACCTCCGGGGCCGCCGCCTCACCGAACGCGTCTTCGACCCACGGGAATACGGTGCCCAGGGCGCATCCCGAACCACTCGGTGGTGGTGACCGGCATGACCCCAGCCCCAGAGCGAGGGATAGCGTTGTGGTCGATCAGGCCCACGCGCTGCAGCTCTTGGGTGATCTCGGTCGATACTGTAGTCGATCCGTAATTGTGCGTGATCGAGGTGGGAAGGCATCCCGTGTCCGCGATCACGAGTTCTGCCGGCGACTGCGTGGGGCGGGCGCCACACGCTGTAGCCAGGATGAGGGTCAGCATCCACCCCAGCACGCGTCACCGAGTCCAATGCCGTGCGTGGCGCCCATCGCGCGCATGACGAGGCCGAGTCGCCGGCGTTCCTTACCTGGGCGCGCCGGATCGGCGGGAGGACATCTGCCACCACAGCCCTTCGGGGGTTCCGCTGCCGCTCGAGGCTCCGCGCACCTCAAGATTTATTCAAATAACCCTTACTTGATTCGAATCATAAGGCTTGCCTGGACGTTGACTCGCGTCTCGCCCGTCTGTAAAGTTAAACGGTCTTAAGTCGGGCCGGAAGGGCGGGAGCAGATGTCTGGATCGGTTCGCGGCGTCACGACGTGCGTGTCCGACGGCCCTTCGCAAGGCGTCGCCGGACGACCACCGACCCGCCGCCGGATATCGTCACGGGATCTGCCCGCAGGTCGCGGGCTGCTGCAGCGGAGCGGCTGGCGGGCGACACTGCTACTGCTGGCCGTCGCCGCGCTCGGTGTGGTCGCGATCATCAGCGTGCGCTACGGCAGCAAGCCGATTCCGCTGGGCGAGGTGTTCGACGCGTTCCTCGCGTTCAATGGCTCCAACGATCACCTCATCATCCGCAGCCTGCGCGTGCCACGCACCATGGTCGGCCTCGGGGTCGGGGCCGCCTTGGGGCTAGCCGGGGGGCTGATGCAGGGAGTGACCCGCAACCCGCTTGCCGATCCCGGCATTCTCGGGGTCAACGCTGGCGCCGCGTTTGCCGTGGTCATCGCGATCTTCATACTCAACATCAGCAGCCTATCGGTGTACGTATGGTTCGCGTTCGTCGGCGCAGCGGCGGCCAGCGCGCTGGTATACGCACTCGGCTCACTCGGCAGGGAGGGCGCGACGCCGGTCAAGCTCGCGCTCGCTGGGGCGGCGGTCAGCGCGCTGCTCGGAGCGTTGACGACGGCGGTGCTGCTGCTCGACATCGCGACTCTGGACCAGTCCCGCTTCTGGATGGTCGGCTCGTTGGCGGGCCGTGACGCGCTGATCCTGACGCAGGTGGCACCATTCCTGGCGATCGGCGGCATTGTCGCGATCGGGCTGGCGCGATCATTGAACACGCTCAACCTCGGCGAGGATGTCGCCCGATCGCTCGGCCAGCGCGTCGCGCTGACCCAAGGGGTCGCGGCCGGAGCGGTCGTGTTACTCGTGGGCGCTGCGGTCGCCGCAGCGGGGCCGATCGGGTTCGTGGGACTCACAGTGCCACACGTCGCCAGGGCAATTACCGGCCCTGACTACCGCTGGGCGCTGCCCTACTCAGCCGTGCTCGCGCCGATCCTGCTGCTCGGCGCCGACGTGATCGGACGCATTGTCGCCCGCCCCAGCGAGGTCCAGGTGGGCGTCGTGACCGCGATGATCGGCGCCCCGTTCTTCATCGCGCTCGTTCGCCGCCGGAAACTGGCCGAGCTATGACCAGGCGCCTCGATGGGCGCCCGAGGCTTACGGTAGAGCGGCTGCCGTCGCTGGGCGCCGACCAGGTGGCCGTCCGGCTTGCCCGTCCATCTGTCTCCGTGCGGCTGTCGGCGCGCACGATCTCCGTCTGCGTGGTGATCTTCGGGCTCGTCGTGCTCGCCGGGGCGTTCAACGTGTCGGTGGGAGACTTCCCGATCCCACTGTCCGACGTGTTCCCCGCGATCGTGGGGAACGGCAATCCGGACAGCGACTTCATTGTGCGGGTGCTGCGGTTACCCCGATCGCTAACCGGAATGCTGGTCGGCGCAGCTCTCGGAATGTCCGGCGCGATCTTCCAAAGCCTGGCCCGCAACCCTCTGGCCAGCCCGGACATCATCGGGATCGAGGCCGGGGCCGCCTTTGCCGCGGTGCTGGTGATCGTCGCGCTCGACCCGAACACCATCGGGGTGACCGCCGGTGCGCTGATCGGCGCCCTGGGCACAGCGATCGCGATCTACTTGCTCGCCTACCGGCAGGGGGTCAGCGGTTACCGGCTGGTCCTGGTCGGCATCGGGGTGACCGCGGTGTTGACGAGCCTCACGTCCTACCTGCTGGCGCGCGCGGACATTTACGACGCCGTTCGGTCTACCGTGTGGTTGACCGGCAGCCTCAACGGGCGCGGCTGGGAACACGTGAGGCCGATCGCCGCGTCGCTGCTCGTGTTGATCCCTGCGACGCTGCTGCTCGGCCGCCATCTCCGCGGCCTGCAGTTGGGCGACGACACCGCTCGGGGCTTAGGTGTCCGGATCGAACTCGTCCGGGGTGGGCTGATCCTGACCGGTGTCGGGTTGGCCGCGACCGCAGTCGCCTCGGCTGGCCCGGTGGCGTTCGTCGCGCTGATCTCCCCGCAGATCGCTCGCCGACTCGCCGGCTCGGCGAGCGGTGCGCTCGTGCCAGCAGCCGTGACCGGCGCGCTCGTCACCCTAGGCTCCGACCTGGCCGGCCGGCAGCTGCTCGGTACCGTTGAGTTGCCTGTCGGAGTGATCACGGCGATCGTGGGGGCGCCCTATTTCCTGTGGCTGCTGGCCCGCGCGAACCAGGTCGGGAAAGGAGGGTAACACCGGATGAGCGGTCCACAGCTGTCCGCTGAGCACCTGCGGCTGGCATATGACGACCGGCTGGTTATCGACGACCTGTCGCTGGAGATCCCCAGGGGACGGATCACGGTTATCGTGGGCGCCAATGCGTGCGGCAAGTCCACACTGCTGCGCGGCCTGGCCCGCCTACTCAAGCCCCGAGGCGGGACGGTGTACCTGGACGGTAAAGGCATCGCACGACTGCCTACTCGGGTGGTCGCGACACAGGTGGGCATCTTGCCCCAGTCACCGGTCGCGCCTGAGGGACTGACCGTTGCCGACCTGGTCGGCCGCGGTCGGTACCCGCACCAACGCTGGTTTCGCCAGTGGGCGACCGAGGACGAGATTGTTGTTACTGCCGCGCTGGAGGCCACCCGCACGAGCGACCTCGCGGACCGGCCGGTCGACGAGCTCTCCGGTGGCCAGCGGCAGCGCGCGTGGATCGCGATGGCGCTGGCCCAAGGCACGCCGATCATGCTGCTCGACGAACCGACCACCTTCCTCGACATCGCCCACCAAGTCGAGGTTCTCGACTTGCTCGTCGAGTTGAACCATGCCGAGAAGCGCACGATCGTGCTGGTCCTTCATGACCTCAACCACGCCTGCCGTTATGCGCATCACCTCGTCGCCATGGCCGACGGCGCGATCGTTGCTGAGGGTAGGCCCGCCGATGTCGTTACTGAGGAACTCGTCGACCAGGTGTTCGATCTCGACTGTCGCGTTATCCCCGACCCCGTCGCCGGCACGCCACTCGTGATCCCGGTCAGCGCTCATCACCGCCCGGACACCCGCCAGATCCGCGCTACCGCTCAGCCAACCGACACCGCCTGACCCCAGGCGCTCAGCCGTGCGGATCCGACCAAGCTGCTCACAGGGCGGCATAAGTGCCCTGGGCGGTGACGAGTTGGTCGTGGGTACTGACCTCGACCACTCGGCCGACGTCGAGGACGACGATGAGGTCAGCAGCGGCGGCCTAGGTCAAGCGGTGGGCGATCACCAACGCGGTGCGACCTTCCAGTGCTCGGTCGGCTGCCCTTTCGGGACTCACGCGCCTGCGCTGCCGCCCTCGGCCGTGGCCTATCGAGGGTGGCGATGGGCGGATCGGCCAGGACTAGGCGAGGCGAGCTGCTGGGCTTGGCTAGCCGTAAACGAGTGTGACCACCGTGCCCGACGACGGTGGCTAGGGCGTTAGCCTATGACAACGCGCCGATGACCACGTCAAGGGGTCGGTGCCGTCGGGGCGTGCCAGGCGCAAATTATCGGCCAGCGTTCCGGCGAAGACTTGGACCTCTTTGGTGACCAGGGCAACGGCGCACCGGGTAGCCGTGGGCCCGAGCTGATCGAGGCTCGCGCCACCAAGGCGGACCTCGCCAGCGATCGGGTGGCGCACGCCAGCCATAATCTTGGCTAGCGTGGTCTTCCCTGCGCCATTGGCTCCGACGAGCGCGACCCGCTCCCCCGCAGTCAGCGAGAGGTCGACGTCGGTGAGCACCTCGTGGCCGGACACGTAGGCGTAGTGGAGGCTGGTGACCTTGACCGACGCGTCAGCAGTCTCGGTGAGCCTGGCGGGCTCGGATGGGGCGGACAGCTCGGCGACGCCGGCTAAGCGAGTGAGCGCGACAACCACCGACTGGACGTCGTCGATCAGGAACAGCAACTGATCGAATGGATCGAATGGCCGGTGAAAGCACAGGGCGGTCGCATCACCAACGGAGACCGCGCCGGACCGAAGGAGGAACCCGGCCGCGAGAATGGTCGCGAAACCGGCGAGTTCCGGGCGGTTGAGGCGATGCGTAAGAATGCCTGTGTCAGGGCAGCGCGAAACGCGGTGTCAGTCGCCGCTAGCGAGCGGTTCGCGACCCGCCATAAGCCCGCCATAAGTGAGAGGGGCCGAGCCGGAACGCTCGCATCGTGGCCGCGCCACCGATGCTGTCGAGTATTGCCTGCGCCTGAGCCTGTGCCCCCTGAGCGAGCCGTTCCGCTGCATACATCGGCCCAGTCCTCGGCACATACAACCGCACCGCAAGCATCTGGACCGGAGCGGCAACCAACTCGGCGAGGGCGAGTCGAAAGGTCGGGCGCGCCTTAGGCCCGCACCGTGAGCCCGATCGTGAGTGTCGAGCCCGCGTCTGGCCGCGATGTCAGAGATCGCGACCAGGATTGAATGCCCTACTCCGATGATTCACACCGTATTGAGTTAGCGTTGCGAGGTTGGGATGCGGGGTCAGGGTCGGTGCACAGCGTCACTGATGTAGACCACAAGGCGCTGGCGCAACAGTGGGTCGCCGTCATGATCCACGGTCGCGGTGATCCGAGTACCAGTGAGGTCAGCGACAGCAGCGATATACGCGTCTGCGGTGTGGTCGAAGGTCACCTCGGCGCCGTCACCGCTGACCTGGGTGACGACAACCCGGTAGCGCACCCCGGCAGGGCGGGGCCCGACCCGAGGACTCACGGGGACCGGCCCGCGCAGGCCAACACCAACCCAGCCGGAATCTGCCCGGTGCGTTGGATCTCGGCCAGCGCCTCGATCGGGTCGACGCCTTGCTGGATCGCGGTGCGCAGCACGCTGGCCAACACCGCGGCGGTGTCCGCGCCCTGGCGGGTCTTGTTGCCACCCCAGTTTTTGCGGTTGACGATCATCCCACGCAGCGCCTGCTCTGCCTCCCAGTTGGTGGCCTGTACTCCAGGGTGGGTGAGGAAGGTGAGCAGGTGGTCCCTCTCAGCGGTGACATGCTTGACCAGCCGGCGGTTTGGCTCGTGGGCGCACTGATGTTGGCAGAACGCGTCGATACGGGCGGCTAGGGCGGCGACGGCCTCGGTCAACGCCTCCCCCTCCAGGCGTTGGTCGCGGGTCGCGAGCGCGTCGAGCAGTATGCGGCGCAGCTCGCCAGGCACGCGGGCCTGCCCGCCGACCGCGACCTCACCCAGCTCGCGGCAGCGTCGGAGCAGATGCGCCAGACACGTTTGATGCGTTGCTTCGGCGAATTTTCGGTATGCCGTCCAGCCGTCACGCTCGATGACCCCGGAGAAGTCCTCGCCAAGGATGGCTTTGGCTTGGTCGTACCCACGGCCTGGGGCGATGTCGTAGACAGTGACCGCATCACCGACGTAGGTCCACAGCCAGGCCCGCTCGCCGTCGATGCGCCAGCCGGTCTCGTCCGCAGCCACCGCCTCGGAGCGACGCAGCGCCTCGAGCAGCGCCTGATAGGTCGTCTCGGCGTCACCGGCGGTTTTGTGCAACGCGGAGTGCAGCCCGCCCGGCGTCACTGATAGCCCGCCGAGGGCGGCCAGGATCTTGGAGGTTTTGGCCATCGGCACGCCTAGGCCGATGTGCAACCAGGCGGCTAGGGCGTGCGCGCGGGCGCCGAGCATCACCCCCGCGGCGCCTAGCGCGTTCGAGGTCTGCTCGGGATGCCGGGACCGCACCCGCCGCTTACAGCTGTTGCAGTGGCCTAACGCGATGTCGTAACGGCGCATCCGCGAGTGCGCTGGGACCAGCTCCTCTTGGAGCTGCTCGATGACTTTGTCCAACGCCACCTGGCCGCCGCAGTCGGGGCAGGCCTTGGGCAGACCCACCTCGACCACCTGGTCGACCTGCTCTGGGGGTGGGGGCAGCCGCCTGGCCTTGGCGCCGTAGTCGGGTCCTGGTTTGCGCCCACCCCGGCCCGGGTTGGGTTTGCGCTCGCCTCGGGAGAACGAGGCCGCCTGACGTTTGCCTGCCCGCCGTGTCTCCTCCAGCTCGCTGCGTAGCCGTTGGCTCTCCTCACGCAGCCGGGCGTTGTCATCCTCCAGCTCGGTGATGCGCCCGCCTCGCACCGCCAGCTCGGCCTGTAACAGCCTGACCAGCGGATCCGCCCACACACCACCATCCGCGGCCGTCGCCGCGTCTCCGGGCTCCCACGCCACACGCGCACACATCGCCCACAAAGCTCACAGCCATGTGACTTCAAGTCAAGCACCCGCCCCCACGCGCTAACTCAATACGATTCACACTGCCAACGCCTTCTCGCACGCTAAACTAATGCATCGCCTGCTGATCATGAGTCAAAGTTTATGAATATCTATGCGGGGAGATCACTGGCTCGGCCGCAGGGAATCGAGGTAAAGCCGGATCATTCCCTCGTCGACGCCACGCGCCATGATTGGAGTGAAATCGTTACTCGATGAGAAAGATATCATCTCCTCGACTCCAATCGTACGAGCATTCGAATCTCCCTCGAAAAACGAGGACATTACCTCGTAATCCTCGGGGGATCTCATCATGAAGTCATGCTCCCAATCGCGCATCGGCTTGACAGAGATCTCGTAACCGCTGCTGCGGACAGTCTCAAGGAGTTCCGCAAAACGCACCTGCCGCTGCGTCGTCAAGACGAATTGACCGCCGTCGTGATGCTGTCCCACGTTTGAGACGAGCAGCCGTGCTGCCTCATCCACAGGAACCCAAACTTCGGAGAAGTCAATATCCGGGGTGGCTCCAAGCTCAAGGATCCATCGAAGAGTGAGAAACACGCCGTCATAATCGTTGCTGCGTCCGGTCCGGCTGTCACCCGCGAGTCTGGGGACACGATAGATAGAGGCCGGGACGCCGCATGACCTCGCGGCAGCAACGGCTCTCTCAGCGCGCCATTTGCTCTCGATGTACCCGGAGACCAGCGTGTCCGGCTCGAGCTGCTCAAGCCTTGCGACGCCAGTGGTCGAGACGTAGCAGAAGGTCTTGAGCCAAGAAGTCGTCGCGAGTCGAAGCAGCTCCAGTGTCCCGCCTACGTTCGCGTCCTTGAGCTGTTCGTACGGAAACAGTCCATGCACCTTGGCTGCGTTGTGATAGATGGTGTCAATCTCGTTTGCCAGGCGCTCGTGCTCTTCAATGTCTAGCCCGAGCTGTGGCTTCGCCAGGTCGCCTACTACTACCGAGAGGCGCCGCACAAGGGAGGAATCCCACAGACCGTACTTCTCAAGATTCGCGCGTAGCCTCTCCCACGCCTTTGACGCATCCCTCGCGCGTATGAGGCAATGAACCCTACCCTGTGTCTGAGCCAGGAGCTCGTGGAGCAGAAATGCGCCAAAGAAACCGGTCGAGCCAGTGAGGAGAATTTGCTCCCCTTGCCGCTGCGGTCGGGGTGGGAGACTGTCGTACGAAGGAGCCATGCCCCGCTCGTGAGCATCAACTGATGAAGGCGCGCTGAGAGGTTCGTCTCCACGTTGGAGGGCGGTGACGGCCTCGATCAGGCTGGCGACGGTTGGTCGTTTAAAAAGCTCACTCAACGGAAGGTCGATAGCAAGAATTTTGCGTAAACGGAATATCACGCGCGCTGCCAGCAATGAGTGGCCACCCAGCGCGAAGAAGTCGTCGTCGACTCCGACCCGGTCCAACCCCAACACCTCAGCGAACAGCTCACACAACACCCGCTCCTGCGGCGTTGCCGGCGCCCGGCCAGACGTGACCACAACCGGGCCGGGCGCGGGCAACGCGTTGCGGTCAAGCTTGCCGTTCACGGTCAACGGCAGCCGCTCCAACATCACCAAAACGGCCGGCACCATATACTCCGGCAACCGCTGCCTCAAATGCTCACGCAACCGCGGAACAAGCGCATCGATCTGGCGGGTCGCGACCGGGTCGTTGGTGTAATCTCCTACCGCCCTGCCAGTGACGGCCGTACGGTGCACCCCGGTCAGCGCAACCGGCGCAGCACCGTGCGGCGCTGTGATGAAGATGGCGTCGTAGCCGCCGCCAGTGGTGTCAGCCCACGTGCACACGACCCGGTAGCCCAACCGTTCACCCAACCCGTGCAGCGTCTCCGGCTCAACACCACCGCCGGTACCAAGTGCCCGCAGGACCTCAGCAACCGAGTTTTTGTCCTCAAACATCTGCAACGCGGCGGCCTCAGAGGCCACACGCGCGTTCGGGACCCGGCATACCCGCACGCAGCCAGGCCGCTGCCCGCCGAGGTACGCCTCGAGCGCGTCGACGTCGGCAACCTCGACCCCCCAGACCAGCTCCGCAGCGTCAGCCAGTGACATCACCTCAGCCGGCGCCTTGCGCAAGATGACGTCGTAGCGGTAACGGGTCAACTCGTTACGAGACCAACCCCGTTTGATACGCACATCAACCCCGCCAATATCAGGCATCAGGTCGGGCAGGCTAGCGAAATATTCAGGATCGACCAACAACTCCCGCTCTAACCTCACATCACGCTCAATGGCCCCCCGCACCTGCGCCGCATCGGCCGCGCCGTCAATACGGGCAAACTGCACCGCTGTACGAAAACAGCGTAACTGCCGTAGATCCCGCACATCCCCGACGAAGATCGCCCCACCAGGAGCCACCAGCGCCATGGCCTTGCCTAACACCTCATTCAAATACTCAACGCTAGGAAAATACTGAATGACGGAGTTGATGATCACGGTGTCGAAGAGCCCAACCGGCAGCCCCTCGACGTCATGAGCGGGCTGGCAGGCCAACTCCACCCGCCCTACCAAGTCTGGATCACTGGCCAGGTCAGCGCGCAGCTTGTCGATGACCGTAGCGGAGAAATCGGTGGCCCAATAACCGTCACTTTCTGGCGCTAGGCGGGACAGCAGCAGCCCACTGCCGACCCCGATCTCCAACACGCGACGAGGTCGAAGCTCCCGGATACGCTCCACCGTGGTCTCCCGCCACTCACGCATCTGCGCGAGCGGGATCGGCTGACCATCATAACTGCTATCCCAACCAGAGAAATCCTCAACCACTAACGCTGTAGGAGTTGCGGCATACTCGGCGTCATACACTTGCAGCCACTCACTAATTTGTTCGCCTTCTGCTTGGCCGCGGTCCGCCACACCCGCCGCCAGATCAGGCACCACATAACCCACCAAACGCTTAACGCCCGAAACCGGCCCCTCATCAGCCACCACCACCACCTGCGCCACCCCAGGATGCTGAGCAAGCACCGCCTCGATCTCGCCAAGCTCGATGCGGAACCCGCGGATCTTGACCTGCCCATCCACCCGGCCAACAAACTCCAAACAACCATCCGGCCGCCACCGGCCCAAATCACCCGTGCGATACAACCGCCCACCCGGCCCACCAAACGGATCAGCCACAAACCGCTGCGCGGTCAACCCCGGCGCGCCCACATACCCCCGCGCCAACTGCACCCCACCCAAATACAACTCCCCCACCACCCCCACCGGCACCGGACACAACCCACCATCCAACACATACACCCGCGTATTCGGATTCGGCCCGCCGATCGACACCCCACCCTCTACACGATCACCCACATATTTCTGATAGCACACCCCGATCGTCGCCTCCGCCGGACCGTACCCGTGATACAACGGCGCCCCCAACCGGCCCCGATACTTCGCATACAACCGCGGTGTGAGCGCCTCACCCCCACACCACACATGCCGCAGCGACCTCCCCGCCACACCCACATCGTCGAACTCCAACATCACATCCAACATCGACGGCACCACATACACAAACGTCACCCGCCGCCGCGCGATCAAGTCCAACAGATAGCGAACATCGCCCTGCCGGCCCGGCTCAGCTATCACCAACCGCGCGCCAGCCACCAACGGCAGGAATATCTCGTTGATCGAGATATCAAACGCCAACGGCGCTTTGTGCAACACCGCATCATCAGCCCCCAACCCCAACACCCCCGCCTGCCACGGCAACCTGTTCGACACCGCCTCGTGACGGATCATCACCCCCTTCGGAACCCCCGTCGACCCCGACGTATAGACCACATACGCCACCTGCTCCGGCCCGACCGGCACCCCCACATCCCCCGCGTCGAAGCCGTTTAACGCGCTCTCATCCACCGCGACCACCGCCGTCCCGGCAGGCAACCTGACGTTGTTGCCCGACCGGCCTAACACCAACCCCACCCCTGCCCCCGCGATCACCTGCTCCAGGCGCGCCGCTGGCCATGACGCCTCCAACGGCACAAACGCCCCTCCAGCCTTCTGCACCGCGAGGAGAGCCACGATCAGCTCTATCGACCGCTCCAACGCGATCCCTACCACGCGCTCAGGACCCACCCCCCGGCTGATCAACAACCGCGCCAAACGATTCGCCCGCCCATTCAGCTCCGAATAGGTCAACGCAGCGTCGCCAAACACCACCGCAACCGCGTCCGGAGACCGCCGAGCCTGCGCCTCAAACAACCCAGGCAACGCCAACCCAGGAACAGGCGCCGCAGTGCTGTTCCACCCCACCACCACCCGCCGGCGCTCCTGCTCATCCAAAAGCTCGATACGGCCAACAAGCCGATCAGGATCACCAGCAAACGCCTCCAAAACCCGCACCAACCGCCCGACTATCACCTCAGCCCCAGCCCGATCGAACACATCCGACCGATAACTCAACTCCACAGCCAACCGCAACCCCGGAGCAACCATCAACGTCAACGGATAATGCGTCGCGTCATACCCATCCACATCGGTAACCCGCAGACCCGGCACAGCCTCAACCGGAGACGAATCGGGAAGGTTCTGGTATACGACCAAGGTGTCGAATAGTTGGCCGAGGCCGGCCTGCCGCTGGATATCAGCCAAACCAAGATGGTGGTAAGCCAACAACTCAGCCTGCTCAGCCTGCAACCGGACCAACACCTGCGCGACCGGCTCCTCACGCCGCAGCCGCACCCGCACCGGCACCGTATTAATAAACAGCCCGATCATGTCCTCCACCCCGGCCAGCTCCCCCGGCCGGCCCGACACCGTCGCCCCGAACACCACATCGTCACGGCCCGTCAAACAACCCAACACCACCCCCCACGCCACCTGCGCCAACGTGTTCAACGTCACCCCCAGCCGTCGCGCCTGACCAGCCAACCCCGCCGTCAACCCCTCAGACAGCTCGACCGCCACCGTCTCAGGAGCCAACGCCTCCCGCCGCCAATCCGCGCCAGCCACCAACGTCGGCTCGTCCAACCCAGCCAACGCCTCACGCCACGCCGCCTCCGCGGCAGGACGATCCTGCCCCGCCAACCACCCCAAATACTCACGATACGGAACGACCGGGGGCAACACCGCCGGATCCCCGCCAGCGGCATACAACGCCAACAACTCCTGGCGCATGAGCGCCAACGACCAGCCGTCGAGCAGGAGGTGATGATCGATGATCCCAAGACGGTGACGCCTCGCGCTCAAGCGCACCAGCAGCATCCGCAGCAGCGGCGGCTGGGTGAGGTCGAACCGGCAGGCCCGGTCTTGAGCGAACAGGCGAGCCGCCTCAGCCTGGGCTACCGTCGGGTCGAGGCCGGACAGGTCGATCATCTGCCAAGGCAGACGCGCCTGGCGGGCGATCACCGCCACCGACCGATCCTTGCTGGTGCGACAGAACGCGGCTCGCAGGTTGGCGTGGCGGTCCAACAGCGCTTGGCCAGCCGCTTGTAAGGCGGCCACGTCCAACTCGCCATCCAAATCAAAAACGCGCTGGACGACATAGACGTCGGGGCCGTCGCCGGCCAGCAGGGTATGGAATAGCAGCCCCTCTTGTAACGGCGAGAGCGGCAGCACGTCCTCGACCAAACCAGGCTGCCCCGCGATCAAGCTGTCGATCTCGCCTTGAGTCAGACGGGCCAACGGAAAATCCGACGGCGTATACCCACCCGCCTTAGGGTCAGCGGCGTGGACGGCCAGCGCGTCTAGCGCCTCAACCCAGCCGTGGGCCAACTCGCCCACCGCCTCCTTCGACAGCAGCCCCGCCGGGGACACCCAGGCCGCATGCAGCTGCGGCCCGTCCGGCCGGTCCTCCACCCACACGTTGACCATCAAACAGTGGCTTACCGGCTTGCTCCCAGCGGCGCCACGGTCCGGCCGCTCACAGCCGGCGGCCACCGCCCAATCAGCCGCGTCGGCGACCTTAAAACGGCCCAGGTAGCTGAACAAGATCTGCGGAGCCGGCAGCCGGGCCAACACCGCGCCCGTCTCAGGATTGGCAGAGCGCAGCAGACCAAAACCCAAACCATGGTCAGGCACAGCGCGCAGCTGCTCCTTGACCTCCTTCAGCGCCCAGCCGGCCGCCGGCCCGCCAGCCAGCGCCTCGTCCAGATCGACCCCGCCCACGTCCAGACGCACCGGGAACCTATCGGCGAACCAGCCCACCGTACGGGACAGATCCACCCCCTCAAAGACCTGCTCCTGACGGCCGTGGCCCTCCACGTCCACCACCACACAGCCCTGCCCATCCTGGCCTAGCTGGCGACGCCAACACGCCACCGCCACCGCCAACGCGCTGAGCAGCACGTCATCCACTCCCGCGTGGAACGCGGCCGGCACGCTGGTCAGCAACGGCTCAGCCCGCGCCGCCGGCAACGCCACCGCCACCTCACTCAACGCCCCGACGGCGTCCCGGTCGGGGTCAAACCGCCGCTCGCTCAACAGCGGATCCTCACCGTCCAACACCGCGGTCCACACCGCCAACTCAGCCGTCCGCGCCGGATCTTGGGCTTGGGCGGCCAACAGCCGCGCCCACCGCCGAAACGACGTGCGACACGCAGGCAACACCGGGGTCTGACCAGCGGCCACCTGCGCCCAACCCGCGGCCAGATCATCGAGCAAAATCCGACATGACACCTCGTCGGCTACCAGACGGTGGACGCACAAGACCAACCGGCCAGGCCGCGCCGGCCCCCGGTCCAGCCACACGACCTGGACCATCACCCCAGCCCGCAGCGCTAACCTGCCCCGCGCCGCCTCCTCCTCGGCCTGAGCCACCCGTCGCAGGCCCTGATCGTCTAACCCGACCGCATCCACCCGCGCCACACACGAGGAGGCCGCCACCGACCCGGCAGGCCCCACCCGCAACACCCACTGCCCGCCATCACCGTCCGGGCGCTCCAGCCGAGCCCGCAACAGGTCATGACGGTCCAACACCGCCTGTGCCAGACCAACCAGACCGGATACGCTCAGACCGGCCGGCGTCTGCGCGGTCACCGCCATGCTGTACCGGTCGATCGCACCGCTCAACTCGCACAGCCAACGCATGACCGGCGTCAACGGCATCACACCGACACCGACGTCGGCCGCCTCGCCCAGCGGCCCGGTGGCGTCTTTGGCCACCGCCGCCAACCCCGCAACCGTCCTCCGCTCAAACACCTCCCGCGGGCTGATCACAATCCCTGCTCTGCGCGCCCGGCTGACCAGCTGAATCGAGATGATGCTATCCCCACCCAAAGCGAAGAAGTCATCATCCACACCTACCCGGTCTAGCCCCAACACCTCAGCGAACAGCTCGCACAACACCCGCTCCTGCGGCGTTGCCGGCGCCCGGCCAGACGTGACCACAACCGGGCCGGGCGCGGGCAACGCGTTGCGGTCAAGCTTGCCGTTCACGGTCAACGGCAGCCGCTCCAACATCACCAAAACGGCCGGCACCATATACTCCGGCAACCGCTGCCTCAAATGCTCACGCAACCGCGGAACAAGCGCATCGATCTGGCGGGTCGCGACCGGGTCGTTGGTGTAATCTCCTACCGCCCTGCCAGTGACGGCCGTACGGTGCACCCCGGTCAGCGCAACCGGCGCAGCACCGTGCGGCGCTGTGATGAAGATGGCGTCGTAGCCGCCGCCAGTGGTGTCAGCCCACGTGCACACGACCCGGTAGCCCAACCGTTCACCCAACCCGTGCAGCGTCTCCGGCTCAACACCACCGCCGGTACCAAGTGCCCGCAGGACCTCAGCAACCGAGTTTTTGTCCTCAAACATCTGCAACGCGGCGGCCTCAGAGGCCACACGCGCGTTCGGGACCCGGCATACCCGCACGCAGCCAGGCCGCTGCCCGCCGAGGTACGCCTCGAGCGCGTCGACGTCGGCAACCTCGACCCCCCAGACCAGCTCCGCAGCGTCAGCCAGTGACATCACCTCAGCCGGCGCCTTGCGCAAGATGACGTCGTAGCGGTAACGGGTCAACTCGTTACGAGACCAACCCCGTTTGATACGCACATCAACCCCGCCAATATCAGGCATCAGGTCGGGCAGGCTAGCGAAATATTCAGGATCGACCAACAACTCCCGCTCTAACCTCACATCACGCTCAATGGCCCCCCGCACCTGCGCCGCATCGGCCGCGCCGTCAATACGGGCAAACTGCACCGCTGTACGAAAACAGCGTAACTGCCGTAGATCCCGCACATCCCCGACGAAGATCGCCCCACCAGGAGCCACCAGCGCCATGGCCTTGCCTAACACCTCATTCAAATACTCAACGCTAGGAAAATACTGAATGACGGAGTTGATGATCACGGTGTCGAAGAGCCCAACCGGCAGCCCCTCGACGTCATGAGCGGGCTGGCAGGCCAACTCCACCCGCCCTACCAAGTCTGGATCACTGGCCAGGTCAGCGCGCAGCTTGTCGATGACCGTAGCGGAGAAATCGGTGGCCCAATAACCGTCACTTTCTGGCGCTAGGCGGGACAGCAGCAGCCCACTGCCGACCCCGATCTCCAACACGCGACGAGGTCGAAGCTCCCGGATACGCTCCACCGTGGTCTCCCGCCACTCACGCATCTGCGCGAGCGGGATCGGCTGACCATCATAACTGCTATCCCAACCAGAGAAATCCTCAACCACTAACGCTGTAGGAGTTGCGGCATACTCGGCGTCATACACTTGCAGCCACTCACTAATTTGTTCGCCTTCTGCTTGGCCGCGGTCCGCCACACCCGCCGCCAGATCAGGCACCACATAACCCACCAAACGCTTAACGCCCGAAACCGGCCCCTCATCAGCCACCACCACCACCTGCGCCACCCCAGGATGCTGAGCAAGCACCGCCTCGATCTCGCCAAGCTCGATGCGGAACCCGCGGATCTTGACCTGCCCATCCACCCGGCCAACAAACTCCAAACAACCATCCGGCCGCCACCGGCCCAAATCACCCGTGCGATACAACCGCCCACCCGGCCCACCAAACGGATCAGCCACAAACCGCTGCGCGGTCAACCCCGGCGCGCCCACATACCCCCGCGCCAACTGCACCCCACCCAAATACAACTCCCCCACCACCCCCACCGGCACCGGACACAACCCACCATCCAACACATACACCCGCGTATTCCACATCGGCCGCCCGATCGGCACACCCCCTGTAGCCACCTCGTCACAGTCCCACCAAGTGACATCCACCGCAGCCTCAGTCGGACCGTACAAGTTGTACAGCGGCACACCGGTCAGATCACGCCAGCGGTTCACCGCCTCGCTGCCGAGCGCCTCGCCGCTGCAGACCACCCGTCGCAGGCTGCTAGCCCAACCAGGATCGACAGTGACCTCATCTGCCTGCAGGAACGCCTCTAGCATCGACGGCACGAAGTGCAGCGTGGTGATGCGCTGCTCACTGATGAGCCGAGCGAGGTAAGCCGGGTCACGATGCCCGTCCGGTCGTGCCAGCACTACAGCGGCGCCTTCACAAAGAGCCCAGAAGAATTCCCACACCGACACGTCGAAACTCGACGGTGTCTTCTGCAACACGCGATCATCACGCACCAGCCCGTACAGGCCCTGCATCCACGCCAACCGGTTGCCGATCGACCGGTGAGAGACCACCACCCCCTTCGGGCGGCCAGTCGACCCCGACGTGTAGATCAGGTACGCAGGATGATCCATCCGTAACGGCGACAAGCGCTCGGTCTGGTCCAGATTACGTTTCGGCAGCGCCGCCAGCTCCTCCGCCAAGGGCTGGTCATCGAGGATGAGCCGCACCAGCCCGCCGACCCCGGGCAGTCTGCGCTTTGCTCCCGGTCCGGTCACCACCACGGTAGCCCCAGCGTCCTGCAGCATGAACGCCAGACGGTCGGCCGGATAGTCCAGTTCCAACGGCAGATAGGCCGCGCCAGCCTTCAACACTGCCAACAACCCGACCACCAGCTCCACCGACCGCTCCAGGCAGATCCCCACCCTGACCTCAGGCCCCACCCCTAACCCCACCAGATACCGCGCCAGGCGGTTCGCCCGCCCGTTCAACTCCGCATAACTGACCGCCACATCCTTGAACACCACCGCAACCGCCTCCGGAGACCGCCGCACCTGGGCCTCGAACAACCCAGGCAACGTCAACTCCGGAACCGCCACCCCCGTCGCGTTCCACCCCACCACTACCCGCTCACGCTCTTCCCCCGCCAACAACTCGATACGGCCAACAGGCCGATCAGGATCACCAGCCAGCGCCTCCAAAACCCGCACCAGCCGCTCAACGATCACCTCAGCCCCAGCCCGATCGAACACATCCGGCCGATAACTCAACCCCAACTCCAACCCCGGCGCCGACCCCGGAGCAACCATCACTGTCAACGGATAATGCGTCGCGTCATACGCCTCGTCATCGCTGACCTGCAGGTCCGGCACGAGTTCGGCTAGACCACTGTTGGCCGGGTAGTTCTCGTACACGAGGAGGGTGTCGAACAGTTGGCCCAGACCGGCCAGTCGTTGGATGTCGGCCAAGCCCAGGTGATGATGCGCCAACAGCGTGGCCTGTTGGGCCTGCAACCGGGTCACTACCCGCGCCACCGGCTCTTGCGGCCCGACCCGCACCCGCACCGGCACCGTATTGATGAACAGCCCGATCATGTCCTCCACCCCGGCTAGCTCAGCCGGCCGGCCCGACACCGTCGCGCCGAACACCACATCGTCACGGCCCGTCACACAACCCAACACCACCCCCCACGCCACCTGCACCAGCGTGTTCAGCGTCACCCCCAATCCACGCGCCTGCCCCGCCAACTCCGCACTCAGCCCCTCGGACAACTCGATCGCCACCGTGTCGGGCGCCAACGGCTCCCGCCGCCAGTCCGCACCCGCCACCAACGTGGGCTCATCCAACCCGGCCAACGCCTCACGCCACGCCGCCTCCGCAGCAGGACGATCCTGCGCCCCCAACCACCCCAGATACTCACGATACGGAGCCACCGCAGGCAACCCGCCCGCATCCCCACCAGCGGCATACAACGCCAACAACTCCCGGCACAGGAGCGCCAACGACCAGCCGTCGAGCAGGAGATGGTGGTGGGTGATGGCCAAGCGATGATGGCGGGGACCCAACCGCACCAGCAGCATCCGCAATAGCGGCGGTCGGGCCAGGTCGAACCGGCAAGCCCGGTCCTGAGCGAACAGCCCCGCCGTCTCGGCCCGCCCGACCGCCGCGTCCGCCCCGGACAGGTCGATCATCTGCCAAGGCAAGACCACCCGACGTGGAATGACCGCCACCGACCGGCGATCCGTACGCCGAAACGCCGCCCGCAGGTTGGCATGACGATCCAACAACGCCTGACCCGCAGCCCGCAACACCCCCACATCCAACTCCCCGACGAGGTCGAAGACACGCTGGACGGTGTAGACGTCGGGGCCGTCGCCGGCCAAGAGTGCGTGGAACAGCAGGCCCTCTTGCAACGGCGAGAGCGGCAGCACATCCTCGGCATCGAATCGAGTGGTCATTGCATCAACTCCGCGGTGGACTGTCGATCTCGTCTTCGGTCAGCTCGACCAGCGGGATGGCGCGCTGGCATCGACCACCGGCAGGGATTGCTCCAAGGCCCATCACCGCTCCTCGAGGTCCTGAACGGAACTGATCTGGAGGAACTCGGGAACAAGCCCCTCATTCGCGGGGTACTCCGGCCACAGAGCGTTGGGCTGCCTTCCCTACCGGTCTTGCATCCCGACCGGCATCATCCCGAACGCGGCATGCTGGCGACTCGAACTCAACGCGACGACCTGCGCCAGCTCTTCGTCGGCGCTTCCGTGCCCGAACCAGGGCGGGAGCCGCTGCGTCCGCCCCAACCGAGGTGGGCGGCAGCAGGGGCGATGGCGGCGGAAGACTTGCATCTCCTACGGTGTCGCAGGTTAACCGAGTGAGAAGTCGTGCGCACAGGCGACCGGGGGCCGCCAGAACCCATCTCGAACGTGAGGGCCGCGGACGGCAAGAGAAAAAAGAACCGGTCATCAGCAGTGCTGCGGGACCGAGAGCCGAGGGGCGTACCATTTCTTACTCGACCTACACACCAGGACGCTCATGGGACACTCCCGGGCCGGAGCACGTTTCCGCCACGGCCCCGAACTCGGAGAGCGCCGTATCGAGTTTCGAGCACAGGGCAACTTAACCTTATTAGATGGGAGTTGCCGCCGTCAACGGCGCAGAAACAGACGTGCGGTTGATCCCGAGCCATAGGCGCACAAGGTGGTCGCGATGACCGCGACCCGCTTTACCGACCGCGTGGCATCAGCGCCAGCGCGTGGATTCGGTCGTCCTCGGGCGACCCAGCCGACTCACCAGCGTCTGCTCGTGGACGCGTCGGTCACGAGCACGGTGGGCCGTGGAGGAAGGCTCGGCGCTCCTCGCACGTCAGCTCACGCGTTACCCGCTGCTCGGCCAGCGCGAGCACCTCTTCGATCGAGCCGCAGACTACGCATTGCCACACCCGTATCGTGCCGTCGTCACTAGCGCTGGCGATGCGCTGCCCGTCGGGGCTGAACTCCACACTGCGCACCAAGGCGGTGTGGCCGGACAGGATCACCGGGTCACCCCCACCCGCCGCCTGCCATACCCGCACCGTGCCATCGAAGTTGCCGCTGACCACCCGCTGTCCATCAGGACTGAACGCTACGTCGAACAGTCCACCGGTGTGGCCGGACAGCACGATCGGGTCAGCTCCACCCGCCGCCTGCCATACCCGCACCGTGCCATCGTCGCTGACACTGGCCACCCGCTGCCCATCAGGACTGAACGCCACGCCGTATACCGGGCCGGTGTGGCCGGACAGCACGATCGGGTCAGCCCCACCCGCCACCTGCCACACCCGCACCGTGTCATCGGCACTGGCGCTGGCCACCCGCTGCCCATCAGGACTAAACGCCACATCGCTTACCGCGGCGGTGTGGCCGGACAGCACGATCGGGTCAACCCCACCCGCCACCTGCCACACCCGCACCGCGCCATCGTCGGCGGCGCTGGCCACCCGCTGCCCATCAGGACTAAACGCCACACTGTTCAGCCCGTCGGTGTGGCCGGACAGCACGATCGGGTCAACCCCACCCGCCACTTGCCCCACTCGCACCATGCCATCGTCGCCGGCGCTGGCCACCCGCTGCCCATCAGGACTAAACGCCACATCGCTGGCGCTGGTATGGCCGGACAGGATCACGGGGTCAGCCCCACCCGCCGCCTGCCACACCCACACGCCATCGTCGCCGGCACTGGCCACCCGCTGCCCATCAGGACTAAACGCCGCGCCCCACAACCACGTGAACGGCACGCCGGGTGGGCCGGTCAGCGTGGCACGTAGCCGCGAGTCCGTTACCGCCTGCCGCAGCGTGGCCTCGGCCTCTGCAGTCGGCCGGACATCGAACGCCTGCCTGGCCAGTAAGATGCTTAGCTCCGGATCGCGCGACAATTGGGTCTTCGCACTGGCCGCCAACTCACGCGAACGCGCCAGGTCACGCTGATCGGACACCCGGACGACCTGTACGAGCACGACGGCAGCCAAGACGGTGACGACGACCAGCGCGACGCTGAGGCCACGCACCATCGGGGTCGTCCGCCTGCTCGGAGTGACCTGATCGCGCCCCTCTCGCTGTCGAACGGCGCCCAGAAACGTCTGCTTCAGATCGTTCAGGTCCTTCACCGCAAGGCTCCTCTCGCCCGTCGACCTCTTCTTTTCCGTGATCACCAGTCCATAGCGAGGCTGTCCAGCTCGTCCTGAGACAACTGGATCAACGGGAAGTCCGAGGGCGTGTGGCCGCCCGCGCCTGGCGTGGCTGCGTGGGCGACCAACGCGTTCAACGCTTGAAGCCAGTCCTGGGCCAGCTCACGTACGGCGTCCTCGGACAACAGTCCCGCCGGCCACGACCATGTCGCGTGCAGTTGCGGCCCGTCGCGCCGATCCTCCACCCACACGTCGACCATCAGACTGTGCCTCACGGGCATATCCGCATCGCCACGCAATGATCTGAAATCAGAAACCGAAACCCAATCAGCAGCATCAGAAGTAGCGAAACGGCCAAAATAATTGAAGAGGATCTGCGCGGCTGGCAGCCTAGCCAGAACCGGCGCCGTCTCGGGGTTCACATAGCGCAACAGACCGAAGCCCAGACCGCGATCAGGCACGGCATGTAGCTGTTCTTTAACCCGTTTGAGCGCCTGCCCTGCCGCCGGCCCGCCCGCGAACGCCTCGCTCAGATCGACCCCGCCGACATCTAGTCGCACCGGGAAGATGTTGGTGAACCAGCCCACCGTCCGGGACAGGTCCACCCCCTCAAAAATCTGCTCCTGGCGGCCATGGCCCTCCAGGTCCACCAATACCGAGCCCTGATCGTGCTGGTCTCGCTGGCGGCGCCACTGCGCGACCGCCAACGCCAGTGCGCACAACAGCACGTCGTCCACTCGCGCGTGGAACGTGGCCGGCACACTGGTTAGCAACGGCTCGGTCCGCGCCGCCGGCAGCCCCACCAGCTCTTCACGGGACACGCAGATGGTGTCATGCGCAGGGTCCAGTGCCCGCGCGCCCAGCAGCGGATCGTCGCCGTCCAGCACCGCTGCCCACATCCCCAGCTCGGCCGTCCGCGCTGGATCCTGTGCTTGAGCGGCCAGAAGCTGCGCCCACCGTCGAAACGACGTGGGGCACGGCGGCAACACTGGAGTCTGCCCAGCGGCGAGCTGCTCCCAAGCCGCAGCGAGGTCGCCCAGCAGGATCCGCCACGACACTCCGTCAACGACCAGATGATGGACGCACAGGATCAATCGGCCGGGTTTTGCTGGCCCCCGGTCGAGCCACACCGCCTGCATCATCACCCCGACCCGCGGCGCCAACCTCGCCTGTGCCTTCTCTGCCTCCGCCTGGATCATCCGTTGCAGGTCCTGCTCGCCCGCCCCGACGGCATCCACGCGCCTGAGACAGGCGGAGGCGGCCACCGACCCGACCGGCCCAACCACCAAGACCGCCTCGCCGTCTGGCTCGGCGGACCGCTCCAATCGGGCACGCAACAGATCATGACAGTTCAGGACCACCTGGAGCAGGCGGACCAGATGGTGATGGCTCAGGCCAGCCGGCGTCTGCACCACCATCGCCTGGCTGAAGCGGGCGATAGGGGCGTCCAGGCAACAAAGCCACCGCATGATCGGGGTCAAGGGCACCACACCAATGCCAGCGTCAGCCGCCCCGGTCGTCACCCCGGCCACGTCCTTGACGACCGTCGCCAGTCCGCTGGGCGTTGGGTGCAAGAACACGTCACGCAGGCGGAGGTCGAGCCCACGCGCGCGTGCTCGGTTGACCAGGATGATGGCGACGATGCTGTCTCCACCGAGGTAAAAGAAGTTGTCACCCACGCCGACCCGGTCCAGACCGAGGACCTCGGCGAACACCTCGGACACGATCCGTTCCCGCGCGTTGGTCGGCTCGGTAGGAGACACCAGGCTCGCGAATTCGGGGGGCGGCAGCGCCTTGCGGTCCAACTTGCCGCTCGGCGTGAGCGGCAACGCCTCCAAAACCACGAATGCCGCCGGCACCATGTACTCGGGCAACCGTTCGTGCAGATAGGAGCGTGCGGAAGCCACCAAGAGGCCGAGGTTGCGCGTCGGGCCGCTGACGTAGGTAGGCAGTGGGGCGCTCACGCTGCCCCTGGGACGGTAGAACCCGCTGGCGTGAACCGACGACGATACGGACTGGTCGAGGAAGACGGCGTCCAGGCTGCCGTCCTCGGCAGCACCCGACCACGTGACGACCACCCGATAGCCCAGTCTTTGGCCAATCTCGTGGAAGGCCTCCGGGTCCGGAGCGTCCGACCCGCTGGCGAACGCTTCCAGAGCGGACTCGTCGTCGTCGTCTAGCAGCCGCATTGCCTCGACGATGTGCGCGATGCGGCCGTTGGGCACACCGGCCACACGCAGCCGGGGAGGTCGCTGCGCGGACAGGTGCGCCGCGAGTGCCTCGAAGTCGGCGACCTCCTGCGCCCAACGCAACTGGGGTATCTCCTCGTCAGGCGGCGGTGATGCCCCCGGCGACTTCTTGCGCAGCGCAACGTCGTAGGCATCGTACTCGTGCCTGAGTGCCTTGCGGTGTTGGTAGCCCTGCCGGACGCGGATGTCGACGGCGTCGATATCGGTGAGCGTCCGCCTGAGCGCGACGAAGAAGTTTGGGTCGACGGCCAGGAATTTCCTCTCGGTCATGTTGCGGTCGATCGCCGCACGCAGGACTGCGAGATCGACGGGAGGCCGGGCACGGTGGAGATGGATATGGGTGAACATGCATCTCAGCAGACGCATGTTGGGCACGACGCCGACGAACAGCCACCCGCCGGGCGCCAACAGTGCCATCGCCTTGCCCAAGACGTCGACGAGATAGTCGACGGCGGGGAAGAGGGTAATGACGCCGTTGACGACGACGGTGTCGAAGAACCCGACGGGCAGGCCGTCTACGACGTCTGCGGCTTGTGCTCGCAGCTCGACCCGGCCTTCGAGCTGCGGCTGCCGGTCGACCTGCAGCCGCAGCGCCTCGATCACGCGCCCGGACAGATCGGTTCCCCAATACGTCTCGCACTCGGGAGCCAACTGAGACAGCAACTGCCCGGTGCCCACACCGATTTCCAGCACACGCCGGGGTCGGAGCTCCCGGACCCGGTCGACTGTCGCATCACGGAGTTCCCGCGCCTGCTCCAGGTGCAGCGGCCCGGCGTCGAAGACGTCGGGCCAGCCGGAGTAGTCCTCTCCGAAAACCGCTGACGCGGCGTCCTCGTAGACCGAATCCCAAATCTGCCGCTGGGCGACGAGGTATTCGTGCTCCGACTGGCTCGGACCGGCCACGCCAACCGCTGCGGGGACCAGATAACCCACGAGCTGCTTGTTGCCTGGGCGGTCCTCGCGCACGACCACCGCAGTCTGGGAGATCTCGGGGTGCTGGACAAGAACCGCCTCGACCTCACCAAGCTCGATCCGGAACCCGCGCAGCTTGACCTGATCGTCGATCCGGCCGAGAAACTCCAAGACGCCATCAGAACGCCACCGGGCCAGATCGCCCGTCCGATACATCCGCGCACCTGGCGGACCGAACGGATCAGCCACAAACCGCTCCGCGGTTAACCCAGGACGCGCCAAATACCCTCGCGCCAGCTGCACACCGGCCAAGTACAGCTCACCGGCCACTCCCGGAGGCGCCAGCCTCAACCAGCTATCGAGTACGTAGGTTTGTGTGTTCCATACTGGCCGGCCAATCGGCACCGACGCCGACCCCGCATCTGCGCGGCACCGCCACGCCGTCACATCGACCGAAGTCTCGGTTGGCCCGTAGAGGTTGTGCAGCGAAACGCCCAGCACCTCGGCGAATCGTCTGCTCACCTCCGCCGAGAGCGCCTCCCCACTGCACATCACCTGCCGCAGCCCCTTACACCCGACGGCTGCTTCGTTCCGCAAGAACGCCTGCAGCATCGACGGCACGAAATGCGCCGTCGTGACCCGCTCGGCCTGGATCAACGCAGCCAGATAGCCAGGATCCTTGTGACCCTCGGGCTTTGCGACCACCAACGTCGCGCCCACGAGCAACGGCCAGAAGAACTCCCACACCGAGACATCGAAGCTCGACGGGGTCTTCTGCAGCACGCGGTCCTCGTCTTGCAAGCAATACTCCGCTTGCATCCACAAAAGACGGTTGACGATACCTGTATGCGGAACGACGACGCCTTTCGGCTGCCCGGTCGAGCCGGAGGTGTAGATCACATACGCCGGGTTGGACGGAGACAACGATCCGAGGCGATCGCCGTCGGTAGGGTTTCGATCGGGTTGCGCTGCGAGCAAGCGGCCGGTGTCGGCCGCTCCCAGCGTCACACGGGGGACCCAAACCTCCGGGAACCGCTCGGCCACCTTCCCGGTGGTGAGCAGGACCACGGGACCGGCGTCGTCGATCATGAACCCGATGCGCTCGGCCGGGTAGTCCGGATCGAGGGGCAGGTAGGCGCCGCCCGCCTTGTGCACCGCCAGCAGCGCCACGATCAGCTCCACCGACCGAGGCAACGCCAACGCCACCAGCCGCTCCGGCCCCACCTTCTGGCCGATCAGGAACCACGCCAGGCGGTTCGCGCGGGCGTTCAACTCCGCATAGGTCAACGCAGCGTCCTCGAATACCACCGCAGTCGCATCAGGAGCCCGCGCAACTTGCGCCTCGAACAGCTCGGGCAGGGTAGCCGACGGCACCTCCACGGCAGTGTCGTTCCACTCCACCAACAGCCGGTGACGCTCTTGGGCGCCGAGCATGTCGATGCGGCCGACGGACCGGTCAGGATCAGCGGCCACCGTCTCCAAGACCCGCAGCAGCCGAGCGGCTATGGCCTCGGCCTCAGCCTGATCGAACAGGTCCGGCCGGTAGCCAACCTCGAGCTTCAGACGTGATCCTGGGACGACCTCCAGGTCCAGCGGATAGTGCGAGGGGATATGAGTCTCGGTGTTGGCGATCCGCAGACCCGGCGCATGCCCCTCGTCGTGGGTGAGGTCGGGGTAGTTCTGGTACGTGAGCAGGGTGTCGAACAGCTGGCCCAGACCGGCCAGCCGTTGAATGTCGACCAGGCCGAGATGATGGTGGGCCAGCAGCCTCGCCTGCTGAGCCTGCAACCGGGCCAGAAGCTGCGCCATCGGTTCCTCGGGCTGAAGCCGCACCCGTACCGGGACCGTGTTGAGGAACAGCCCAACCATGGTCTCCACCCCGGCCAGCTCGCCAGGCCGGCCCGACACCACGGCACCGAACACCACATCATCACGGCCCGTCAGGCGGCCCAACAGCAGACCCCACATCCCCTGGACCACCGTGCTGAGCGTCACCCCCAATCGCCGTGCCTGACGGAGCAACGCAACGGTCGACGCCTCGGACAGCTCGGCCAGCACCTTGTCAGAAGCCAACGGCTCTCGCTGCCAGTCCGGACCGGCCACCAACGTCGGCTCTTCCAACCCGGCCAACGCCTCACGCCACGCCGCCTCCGCAGCCGGGCGGTCTTGCTTCGCCAACCATTCCAAATAGTCACGGTAGGGCGTCACAGGAGGCAGCGCGGCGGCATCCCCGCCACTGACGTACAGCGTGAACAACTCCTGATGCACCAACGACCCTGACCAGCCGTCCAACAGGATGTGGTGCTCGGTGATCACGAGATGGTGGCGTTTGGCGTCCAAGCGCACTAAGAGCATGCGCAGCAGCGGCGGCTCGGCCAGGTCGAACCGGCGGGCGCGCTCGTCAGCGCACAGGCGAGACGCCTCAACCTGCCGGGCGGCCAGATCGGCGCCGGACAGATCCACGACCTGCCACGGCAAATACACATGACGAGGAATAACCGCCATCGTGCGGCCGTCGGTGATGCGCCGAAAAGCGACCCGCAGGCTGGCATGACGATCCAACAACGCCTGGCCAGCGGCCTGCAAGACAGCCACATCCAACTCGCCGTCCAGCTCGAAGGTGCTCTGAGTGAGATAGCTGTCGACACCGTCTTCGTCCAGCAAGGTGTGGAACAGCAGGCCCTCCTGCAACGGCGATAGCGGCAGCACGTCCTCGATAGCGGATCGTTCGATCATCCCGTCATCCATTCTGCGAACAGGCTGTCCATCTCCTCCTGGGACAGGCGGACCAATGGGAAGTCCGAGGGAGTGTGGCCGCCCGCGCCAGGCTGAGCGGCGTGCACCGCGAGCCCGTCCAACGCCTGGCGCCAATCCTGAACCAGCTCACGGACCGCGTCCTCGGACAGCAGCCCCTCCGGCCACGACCAGATGGCATGCAGCTGCGGTTTGTTCGACCGATACTCCGTCCAGGTCATGACCGTCAGACCGTGAGACATAGGCTGGTCGCCTCTTCGCACGCAGTCGGGGGTCAATGTCCAGTCAGCGGCGTCCTCCACGGCGACGTGGCCCAAATAGGTGAACATCATCTGCGCAGCCGGCAACCCCACGAGAGCCGCCTCGGTCTCAGGATTGAGATAGCGCAACAGGCCCCAACCCAGACCACCGTCGGGCACGGCACGCACCTGCTCCTTCACCCGCTTCAGCGCTTGGCCCGCAGCCGGCCCGCCCGCCAACGCCTCGTCCACATCGACCCCACCCATGTCCAGGCGCAGCGGGAAGACGCTGGTGAACCAACCCACCGTCCGGGACAGGTCCACCCCCTCAACAATCTGCTCCTGGCGGCCGTGTCCCTCCAAGTCCACCAATACCGAGCCCTGATCGCCTCGGCCACGGCGGCTACGCCACGACGTCACCGCTAACGCCAGCGCGGTCAACAACACCTCGTCCACCCCAGCGTGAAAGGCAGCCGGCACGCTGGTCAACAACGACTCAACCCGCTCCGTCGGCAACCCCAACGTCACCTCACGACAGGTGCCCCAGGCATCGCTGGCCGGGTTGTATGGCCGCTCACCCAGCGGCAGATCGCCGCCGTTCAACATCGCGGTCCACATCGCCAGCTCAGCGCTCCGCGCCCGATCCTGGGCCTGCTCAGCCAATAGCTGAGCCCACTGCCGAAACGACGTCCCGCACGGGGCCAACACCACCAGCCGGCCAGCCACCACCTGCGCCCAACCCGCCGCCAGGTCGTCCAGCAGGATGCGCAACGACACCTCGTCAACCACGAGACGATGGGCCGTCACCAGCAGCCGGCCCGTCCGGCCCGGCCCACGATCCAACCACACCACCTGCACCATCACACCGGTTTGCGGCGCCAACCTGGCCTGCGCGACCGCCATCTCGGTGTCGATTACCCGTCGCAGACCTTGCTCGTCCAAACGGCCAGCGTCTATATGCGTGGTGCATGCGGAGGCCGCCACCGACCCCGCCGGCTCGACTACCAGAACACCGTCACCATCAGGCCCACCCGTGCGGTCCAGCCGGGTCCGCATCACGTCATGACGGTCCAACACCGCCTGGACCAGGCCTACCAGACGAGCCTGGGTCAGACCGGCCGGTGTCCGCACCACCGCTGTCATGCTGTACTGTTCGATTGGGAGGTCCAGCCCGCACAGCCAGCGCATGGCCGGGGTCAACGCCGCCATCCCAACACCAGCGTTAGCCAGTTCGCTTACTGTCCCGGTGATGTCTGTGGCCACCGCCGCCAACCCTGCCGGCGTCTTGTGCTCGAAGACCTCCCCCAGGCTGATCACCAGCCCAGCCCTCCGCGCCCGACTGACCAACTGGATCGAGATGATGCTGTCCCCACCCAGCGCGAAGAAATTGTCGTCCACGCCCGTCCGCTCCAACCCCAACACCTCGGCAAACAAGTCGCAAAAAATCTGTTCCTGCGGCGAGCACGGCGCTCGGCCGAACATGGTCGGGGTCAGATCTGGCGCGGGTAGCGCGTTGCGGTCGAGTTTGCCGTTGGGAGTCAGCGGCAGCCGGTCGAGGACCACCAACGCGCCCGGCACCATGTAGTCAGGCAACCGCTGTTTCAGATGCTCCCGCAATCGTGGCACCAGCCCATCGACCTGGCGGGCCGCAACCGGGTCGTTCGCGATAGCCTCCGACGTTTCAGGGCTGGTGCGAGCTGGTCGGTACACGTCGTCCAGCGCAGCCGCCTGAGGGGCGACAAACACTGCGTCATAGCTGCCATCGGACGGGTCAGCCCAGGTGCACACGACCCGGTACCCCAGACGCGCACCCAACCTGTGCAGCGTCTCCGGCTCGACCCCGTTGCCGGCGGCGGCAAGGCAGGCCATCGCCTCGGCGACCGGGCCGCCCTCGTCCAACACACGCAACGCCTCCGCCTCAGGGACGACACGCGCGTTGGGAACCCCGCACACCCGTACACAACCCGGCCGATGCCGGTCTAAGTGGGCCCGGAGCGCGTCGACATCGACGACCTCGGCGCCCCAGGCCAACGTTGGGGCGTCGGCCAACGACAGGACCTCGACCGGCGCCTTACGCAGCGTGACGTCATAACGGTAACGGGTCAGCTCGTTGTGGCTCCAACCCCGCTTGATACGGATGTCGACCCCGCCGACGTCGGGCAGACGCTCACGCAAACGGGCGAAGTAGTCAGGGGAGACCAACAACTCCCGCTCCAACCTCACACTCCGCTCGGCCATCCGCCGCACCTGCCCCGCGTCGGCGCGGTCGGTTCGGGTCAGCTGGACCGCAGTGTGGAAACAGCGCAACAGCCGAAAATCACGCACATCCCCGGCGAAGATCGCCCCACCAGGAGCCACCAACGACATCGCTTTGTCCAAGACCTCGGTCAGATGCTCGACGCTGGGGAAGTACTGGACGACGGAATTGAGGATGACGGTGTCGAAGAACCCGACAGGCAGCCCATCGGTATCGTGAGCGGGCTGACAAGTCAACTCCACCCGCGCCCCCAACTCGGAAGCACCGGCCAGATCTCCACGCAGCCTGTCGATCACCGCAGCGGAGAAGTCAGTGGCCCAATAGCAGTCACAGTCCGGCGCCAACCGGGACAGCAGCAACCCGGTGCCGACCCCGACCTCCAACACACGCCGGGGCGCCAGCTCGCGAATGCGCGCCACGGCCGTCTCTCGCCACTCACGCATCTGCTCGAGTGGGATCGGCTCGTCGTCGTAACTACTGTTCCAACCAGAGAAATCCTCATCCGCCAGCGCCGTAGGGGCCGCGGCGTAATCCGCGTCGTAGAGCTGCCGCCATTCGTCGATCTGCTCGTGCTCCACCCGCCCGTGTTCAGCAGCGCTCATTGCCTGGTCGGGGACGACATAGCCCACCAGACGCCTTGGTCCAGGGACATGAGCATCGGTCGCGATTACGGCCGCCTGCGCCACTTGAGAATGCTCGACGAGAACCGCCTCGACCTCACCGGGTTCGATCCGAAAACCCCGGATCTTGACCTGATCATCGTTGCGGCCCGCGAACTCCAAACACCCATCCGTCCGCCACCGGCCCAGATCACCCGTGCGGTACATCCGCTCACCGGGCACGCCGTACGGGTTGGCGACGAAGCGCTCGCTGGTTCCACCAGGCCTACCCAGATAGCCGCGTGCCAACTGGACGCCGGACAGGTACAGCTCCCCTATCACCCCGATCGGCACCGGCCGTAGCGAGCTGTCGAGGACGTACACGCGGGTGTTCCACACGGGCTGTCCAATCGGCACGATCGCCGAGGTTGCACCGTCGTATTCCCACGAGGCGACCTCGATCGTGGCTTCGGTGGGACCATAGGAGTTATGGAGTGGCACGCCGGTCAGGTCGCGCCAATGTCTCGCGACATCGCCGGCCAGCGCCTCGCCACCGGTTGTCACCCGTCGCAGGCTCTGCGCCCAACGAGGATCACCGACCACTTCGCCCGTCTGAAGGAACGCCTTCAGCATGGAGGGCACGAAGTCCATCGTGGTGATGCGCTGCTCGTGGATGATCTGGGCGAGGTAGGCGGGGTCCCGGTGCCTGTCGGGTCGAGCAAGCACGACGCTGGCACCCTCGCACAACGCCCAGAACAACTCCCACACGGAGACGTCGAAACTGGACGATGTCTTCTGTAGCACCCGGTCGTCGGAGGTCAGTCCGTACTGGCCCTGCAGTCCGACCAGCCGGTTCACGATCGCACGGTGGGAGACGATGACGCCTTTGGGTCGCCCGGTCGACCCGGATGTATAGATCACATAAGCCGGATGCTCCAAGCGCAGCGGCGACAGACGGTCCGCATCGCCCAGATCGTGATCGGGCAGGCTAGCCAGTTCCTCGGCCAAGGCTGGATCGTCGAGAACGAGCCGGGTCAGCCCGCCGGTCACGGGTAGACGGTCCGAGGTCGTGGACACCGTGACCAGACAGTCCGCGGCACCGTCTTTGAGCATGAACGCCAACCGGTCAGCCGGATAGTCCAGCTCCAACGGCAGATATGCGGCACCGGCCTTGACCACGCCGGACAGGGCGACCATCAACTCCACCGATCGAGGCACCGCCACGGCCACGACACACTCAGGCCCGACACCCCGGTCGATCAGCAGCCGAGCTAACCGATTCGCCCGTTCGTTCAACTCCGTATACGTCAACGTGGTGTCCTCGAATATCACCGCCGTCGCCTCCGGTGCCCGCGTCACCTGCGCCTCGAACAACACCGGCAAACTCGCCTGGGTGACCGGGCGTGCGGTGTCGTTCCACTCCACCAACACCCGGTGACGCTCCTCGGCCGACAACACCTCCACCGCCGAAATGGGCCGGTCCGGGCTTACTGTCAATCCCTCGAGCATCCGCAGGAGACGCTCGGCCAGGACCCGGGCGGTCGACCGGTCGAACAAACTGGCGGCATACTCGACCCCCAGGTCCAGACCCCCGCCCTGCCGCTCGTAGAAGTCGAACGACAGGTCAAACTTGGCGGTAGTGACGGCGGGCTCGAGCACCCGTGCGACCGCACCGTCGAACTCGACCACGGTCGGGTCATGGGGCTGGTAGGAGACCATGACTTGGAACAGGGGGTGACGGCTCGGTGACCGAGGCGGGTTGAGCGCCTCGACCACGCGCTCGAACGGGACCTCCTGATGATCGTAGGCGGCCAGGTCGACCCTACGCACCCGAGCCAGCAAATCGGCGAACGTGGGATCACCCGAAGTATCGGTGCGTAGTACCAATGTGTTCACGAAGAAGCCGACCAGCGGCTCAAGGGCTTCATCGAGACGTCCGGCCACGGGAACACCCAGCGGGATGTCGTGTCCCGCGCCGAGGCGGGTGAGAAGAGCGGCGACCGCCGCGTGGGCCACCATGAAGGGCGTGACCCTTGAGCTGCTGGCCACCGCCATGATGCGGCTGCACAGCTCGTCGGGAATCGGCGCGACGACCGTGTCACCTGAGGAGCTGAAGTGGGCCGGCCGGGGTCGGTCCGTTGGCAGCGTCAGCTCGGCCGGGATGCCTTCGAGGGCAGTCCGCCAGTAGGCCAGCTGCGCGGAATTCAAGCTGTCCGGGTCGTCCTCTCCGCCCAGCAACTCCCGCTGCCACAGGGCGTAGTCCGCATACGACACCGGCAAGGGCTCAGGCTCGAACGGCTCGCCGCGACGGCGAGCGGCGTACGCGGCGGTCAAATCCGCGAACAGCGGATGCACCGACGCGCCGTCCATGGCGATGTGGTGGACGACCAGGGACAGCACATGGTCGTCCTCCCCCAGCCGCCATAGCTGCGCCCGCAAGGGCGGCTCGCAGGCCAGATCGAAGCACCAGCCGGCCGCGACCTTCAGGTGCCCAGCCAGCTCAGCCTCTTCACAGTCGACGACGTCCAGGACAGGCATGGCCTCCTGGGCGTCAAGGACTAGCTGAACCGGATGTCCGTCATGCTCTGGATACACCGTCCGCAGCGGCTCATGGCGCGCCACAACATCGGCGAGCGCGAGCTGGAGAGCGCGCGGGTCCAACTCGCCCTCTAAGCGCATCGCCAGCGGGATGTTGTAGGTCGAGCTAGGGCCCTCCAACCGGTAGTGGAACCACATCCGCGCCTGGCCGAAGGACAGTGGAATGCCCTGGGGCACCGCTGCATGCAGCCTCGTGTCCACCGTTTCTCCAGGGGTTGCAGCCCCGACCTACTTTAACTTAGGATTACCTGATTAAACCCATCGATGCAACCCCTGGACGGACAACGGGAGCTAGTTGGTCTCCTCGGGAGCATCTGGATCTTCGTGTCCCGAAGCCGGTTGGACGAAGAGGAACTCGGCCCATGTCGGAGCAGGTGCTCCACCAGGTCTTCAGGCACTGGGTGCAGACGCGTCCGCAGACGCTCGCGGTGGCCGGCGGGAGCGAGCGCCTGACCTACGAGGAGCTCGATGTCAGGGCCGGGCGCATCGCCGCCGCACTGGCCGAAGCAGAGGTGGGCAAGGAACAGCCGGTGGTGGTCCTGGCCGAGCGCGGCCCCGACCTCGTGGCCTGCCTGCTGGGCACGCTCGCCGCCGGCGGCGCGTTCGTCTGCCTCAACCCCCAGCATCCCTGGGAACGACTCCGCCAGATCCTCGCCGCCGTCTCACCCAAAGCCGTCGTTGCCGACGACGGCTCCTGGTCCCGGCACGAGTCACTGATCCGTGGCGAGCTTCCGGGGGTGCGATGCCTTCTGCCGAGGGATCTCGTGAGACCTGAACGGACGGCGCCGTCGGTCTCGGTCGAACCAGGGGATCTCGCATATATCGCACTTACGTCCGGCTCGACGGGGAGACCGAAAGGAATCCCGCATACTCACAGGACGCTGGGCCAGTTCGTCGCCTGGCAGGGCGAGGCGTTCGGGATCGATCAGTCGGCGCGGATCGCTCAGCTCGCGCCACAGGGCTTCGACGTGTCCTACTGCGAGATCTTTGGCGCGCTGTGCCGGGGCGCGTCCCTACACATCGCACCGGAGGCGACCCGCAACGATCCGGCGCAGCTCGCCGCATGGCTGCGTCAGGAGCGCATCTCGCTGCTGCAAATCGTCCCCGCCCACTGGCGCGCGCTGCTCGCCGAGCTGCCCGCCACGCCCGAGCAACCCCTGCCCGACCTGGCGACCGTGATGTTCGTGGGAGAGGCCCTCCCCTCCAGCCTCGTCGCGCAGTCCCGGGCGCGGCTAGGCCCGACGCCTCGGTTCTTCAACGTCTACGGCCCGACCGAAGTGGTGGCGGCCACGTATCACGAGGTGGGCGAGGTCCCAGGCGACCTGCCCTCCGTCCCGATTGGCAAACCGATCCCGGGGCGTGAGGTCCTGCTCGTCGGCGAGCCTGACGGGGTGGGCGAGATCCATATCCGCAGTTCATACCTGACTAAGGGATATTTCGACAACGAGCTGGAGACGCGGCAGCGGTTCGTGCAGAACCCACTGCACGCCGATTATCCCGACCTCGTCTACCGGACCGGCGATCTGGCGCGTCGCCTGCCTGGCGGCGATCTGGTGTTCGTCGGCCGCTGCGACAACCAGGTGAAGATCCACGGCCAGCGGGTCGAACCAGAAGAAGTCGAGGCGGCGATCGTTGGGACCGGCGAGGTCGTAGAAGCCGTCGTAACCGTGCGGAGCCTGCGGGACAGGGGGCAGTCCTTGATCGCCTACGTCGTGCCCTCTGGCGCCTTGGACCCCGACGCGCTACGGCGCAGGCTCGCCGAGAGGCTGCCACGTTACCTGGTCCCGGTCGCGCTGGTCCCAGTCGAGCGGCTGCCACGCAACGCCAACGGCAAGATCGACCGCGACATCGTCAGGGACTGGGACGCGCCGCTGCCTACCGACGACGGTGAGCAGGCGCCAGGCAGCGAGTTCGAGGAGGCCATCGCCGGGATCTGGCGGGAGCTTCTGGGTGTGGCCAGCGTCGGCCACCACGTCGACTTGTTCTCGATCGGGGGGGACTCGCTGCTGGCGACTCGATTAATCTCCCGCGTCAGGACCCGCCTAGGGGTCAAGGTGACGCTTGGCGCATTCTTCGAGACCCCGACGATTGCGGGGCTGGCGGCGGCGGCCTCCACGGCGCCGAAATACACCACGCCGTTGGCGCGGCGAGTGGGATAGGCCATGGACTTCTCGATCATGTTCTTCGCGAGCCTCGCGACAGGCGGCCCGAGGTCCCACTACCGTCTGCTGCTCGACGCAGCACGTCTCGCAGATACGGAAGGCTTCATCGGCATCTGGACCCCAGAACGCCACTTTGACGAGTTCGGCGGGGTTTTCCCGAACCCAGCTCTGACCAGCGCAGCGCTGGCAGTAGCCACCGAGCGCATCCAGTTGCGTGCCGGCAGCGTGATCTCGCCGCTGCACGACGCGCTGCTGTTGGCCGAGGATTGGGCGGTGGTCGACAACTTGTCTGGTGGCCGGGCGGCGGTCTCGTTCGGCTCCGGCTGGAACCCGGACGACTTCATCCTCAACGCCGCCGCCTACCTTCCCCGCCGCGAGATCATGTGGGAGCAGATCGCGCTCATCCGGCACCTCTGGAGCGGCGGGACGATCCAGCGATCCAACGGCGTGGGCGACATGGTGGAGGTCTCGCTGGTCCCCCGACCGGTACAGGCCGAACTCCCGCTGTGGATCACCACGGGCGGGACAAGCGAGACGTTCGCCCGCGCGGGCACGGTCGGGGCCCACCTGCTGACCCACATCATCACTCAGAATCTCGACGTCCTCGCCGAACGTATCAAGCTCTACCGCTCCGCCCGCGCCGACGCCGGGCACGATCCCGACGCGGGCTGCGTGACCCTGATGCTGCACACCTTTGTCGGCGAGAGCCACGACGAGGTCCGTGCGCTCGCCACGCCGCCGCTGCGGACCTATCTACGCTCGGCCATGCAGCTGGACATGAAGGCCGCTCGTGCCCGCAACCGCGATAGCGACGAATCCGACACCGAGGTCCTAGAAGAGCTCCTCTCGGTGAAGCTGGAGCGCTACTTCGACGGCCTGGCCCTGCTCGGCGACGTGGACGCGTGCGTCCGCCTGGCCAATGACCTCGAGGCCATCGGAGTCAACGAAGCTGCCTGCCTCATCGACTTCGGCATCGACGCGAACTCGGTCCTGCGTGGTTTAACCCGGCTGTGCGAGGTCAAACGCCGCTGCACGATGCCGGCATCGCAGACGGCAGGGAACACATGATTGGCTCCAGCCACGACCTCTCGCTCGACTTTTATGACCTCCAGTCTCTGGGCGAGATCGCCTCGGGGCGGCTCGGTTTGGACCTCAGCCCCGATGTCGAACGGCTGATCAAGCAAGGCAGCGACTACGTCAGCAGCATCGCTGGAGAGGACCGGCATATCTACGGGATCAACACGGGGTTCGGGTCGCTGTGCGTCCGCCGCATCCCCGAAAGCGAGCAGTCCGAGCTCCAGCACCGCCACTTGCTCTCCCATGCCTGCGGCGTCGGAGAGATCATGCCGGAGCGCATCAGCAGGTTGGCCACACTCATTAAGCTCCTGACCTTCAGGAGCGGGCACTGTGGAGTGAAGGTGCCGACCGTCCGGCGCATGCTGGAGTTCTGGAACCGCGGGGTGGTCCCCGCCATCCCCAAGAAAGGAACGGTCGGCGCGAGCGGCGACCTGGCACCCCTGGCGCATATGGCGTTGCCGCTGATCGGCGAAGGGCGCGTCTACCACCAGGGCAGGCTCGTCGACGCAGCCTCCGCGCTCGTCGAGCTCGGCCTTGAGCCATTGCGGCTGGGTCCTAAGGAGGGGCTGGCCCTCACCAATGGCGTCCAGTACATCAACGCCATCGCGGTGGACTGCCTGCTGCAAGCGGAGACGCTTGTCCGCTTCGCCGACGTCGTCACCGCCCTGAGCATCCAGGGGTTCAGCACCGCGCGCAGCTTCTATCAGCCGCTGCTGCAGCGCACCTGGCAGCACCCAGAGCGCGTGACCGTCGCCGGCAACCTCGCGCTTCTGCTGCAGGGCAGCAACCACGCAGAGCTACCCCAATGCAACGTAGCGCAGGAAGATCCCTACTCATATCGCTGTGTGCCGCAGGTACACGCCGCGGTCCGCCAAGGTCTGCGCTTCGCTCGCGAGGTGATCGAGCGAGAGTGCAACGGCGTGTCGGACAACCCGCTGTTCTTCCCCGACGAAGACCAGGTGCTGTGCGCCGGCAATCTCCACGGGGCGTCGACGGCGCTCGTCCTCGACCTGCTCGCGATCGCCCTCACGGACCTTTCGAGCATCTCGGAGCGGCGGACCTACCAACTCCTGTCAGGCCAGCACGGGTTGCCCGATTTCCTCGCCCCGGTCCCGGGTCTCGACTCCGGGCTCATGATCCCCCAATACACCGCAGCAGCGCTGGTGAACGAGAACAAGGTCTTATCCACACCGGCCAGTGTCGACACGATCGCGACCTGCCAGCTCCAAGAGGACCACGTCAGCATGGGCGGCACATCCGCCTACAAACTCATGCAGGTGCTGGACAACTGCATCTACGTCCTGGCCATCGAACTCCTCACCGCCGTACAGGCAATTGACCTCAACACCGGCCTGGTGGTCTCGACGCCGACTCGCCCTCTGGTGGACGAATTTCGGGCGGAGATTCCCGCCCTAGCCCACGACCGGCTGCAGCACCGCGACATCGAGGCGTCCCGGGCGTTGGTCCAACAACGGGCGCAACGATGGTGCGACGACCTCAAGATCGCATAACCCGTCCATGGCCCTGCCGGGCCGCCCATGAACGATGAAAATGGGCTGCGTCGTCCCGCAGACGTCGGCGCTGATTGGTGCGTTGGTGCCCGTGCATAACCCTGACGCTGGAGTCTTCGAGCACCCTGAATTGTTGCTGCGAGCACGTGTCCCACCGTTCGTTACCCAAAGCTCCTTGGGACGGCGCCAAGCAGTCGGATCGTCACAGGAGGTGAGGGGATGCAGGTCGTCACCGAGCGTGTCGCCGGGTTGGACGCGCACAACAAGACCGTGACCGGGTGCGCGCGCACCCCGGACGAGCGTGCCGGCAAGACCGGCCAGCGGCAGTCGCAGACCAAGAAGCTCGGCACCTTCGCCGCCGAGCTCGAGGCGTTGCGCGACTGGCTGAGGTCTTTGGGGTGACGTTGGTGGTGATCCAGGCCACCGGCTGTGAGTTGGAAGCCGGTCTGGTATGCGTTGGAGGGCTGCTTCGAGCTGATGCTGGTCAACCCCCGCCACGTCAAACGGGTCCCCGGCCGCAAGACTGATGTCACCGACGCCGCCTGGCTGGCCGAGCTGGCCGAGCGCGGGCTGCTGTCATCGAGCTTTGCGCCGCCGCCTGAGATCCGCCAGCTGCGGGACCTGACCCGGCTCCGGACCCGGCTGGTCCAACAGCGCGCCGCCGAGGTCCAGCGGGTCGACAAGCTGTTGGAGGAGGGCGGCATCAAGCTCGGATCGGTCGCCTCGAGCGCGTTGGGTGTGTCAGGCCGGGCGATGCCAGAGGCGCTGATCGCTGGCGAGTCCTATCCGGACCGGCTGGCAGAGCTTGCCAAGGGCCGGCTGCGCGCTAAGCGGGACGAGCTGCGCCTGGCGCTGCAAGGCCGCCTCGGTGAGCGCCACCGGGTGATGCTGCGCGTCCAGTTGGACCATATCGATCATCTGGACGCCGCGATCTGCGCGCTGGACGACCGTGTGGATGAGATCATGGCCCCTTTTGCCATCCTGGTGGATCTGTTGGACACGATCACGGGGATCGGCAAACGGGCGGCTGAGGCGATCATCGCTGAGATCGGCGTGAGCATGGAGGTGTTCGCGACTGCTGCGCATTTGGCGTCGTGGGCGAAGATCTGCCCGGGCAACAACGAGTCGGCTGGCAAACGCCGCCGTGGGGGCACCGGGCAGGGCAACCCGTGGTTGCGCTCGGTCTTGGTCTGCTGCGCTTGGTCGGCCGCGCGCAGTAAGGACTCGTATTTGTCAGCCCAGTTTTGGCGGATCGCGAGACGCCAGGGCAAGAGGCGCGCTGCGGTGGCGGTCGCTCATTCCTTGTTGGTGATCGTGTATCACGTGCTGTCGAGTGGGCAGCCTTACCAGGATTTGGGTGGGGACTACTTCGTGCGCCGTGTGGCCCCCCAGGCCCGTACCCGTCAGCTGGTCGCGCAGCTGGAGCAGCTCGGGCACAAGGTCATCTTGGCGCCGGCCGCCTGAAGCGCCCTCACGCCGCGCGCCGAGAGGTTATTTTCGTCCCACCTCGGCGCATGAGCCGACTCTAGGCGGAGACCCGTCGAAAGCGACCGCGAGTATGGGAATAGCGCCCGATGCGACCGCTGAGGAATTTCCTTGATCCGCCAAGGGAAGGCAGACTACTGTAACCGGCGTCGGCCAGCCGGCCAGCGTGCAGTATTTCATACCTATTGCCCCGTTCACCAGGAGAGCGGCCAGCGACTTCGCCGCTGCCAAGAGCCTTGGTGATACACAGCCCACCGCGTCGTCTCCCAGCTGCAGTCCAATGACACGGTCGTAGCTTTCCCAGATGATGCGTTCAAACTAGGCGAAGACGCCGAGGGCGATCAGGTGTTGCAGCGGTCGTGGATGGCGGTGGCCGAGCAGGTCGTGTAGGCGATTTTTCGTACGAGCAGCCGAATGGGCCTGCGCCTTTCCCTGCAACCCGCGCAACTCCGATCTACCGCGACCTTTAAATCTGTGCCATCCTCGTTCCACTCGCCGCGGGCCGTCCCCGCCGATGCCCGACACCAGATAGGGAGTCCACGAGCATCGCCGAGGATGCACCCGCATGCTAGTAGATTGCATACTGCCGCCGGCCAACCTGGTCATGACTGGCTTGACATGCACGAGGCAAGCGTCGCAAGTCAGCACCGCTGCGTCGGTGGTAGCACCGGCAGCGAAGATGTCCAGACCCGCGGCGGTAGGTCACGGGATGCCCGCGATAACGCGGTACTGATACCATTCATCAGACTGGAGTGTGTCGACTGAAGCGACCCTTTGTCAAAGCCAGCGACGCATTGATGTCTCATGACACAAGGTCAGGGTTCGCGCTTTTCACCGCCTCGGTGATCAATTCTAGATCTTGAGCGTATGCCAGGTAGCTCCAATTCTCCGCCCCTCGCCATGCGACAACCTGCCCTGCCTCCACCGCGGGAAGCGCCCGCCAGGTAGCGATCTCGGCAAGTGCGTCGAGATCGGACGACCCGAGGCTGCTGTGGACAAGAATGAGATCCGCTGGATACTTATCGGCCTGCTCCCAGCTGGCCGACTCGTAGAAGAACGTCACGAAATCCTCGTTGACATCCCCGGCGTCACCCCCTGGCTCGACCAGTTGCAGTCCCGCCTGCTGAAGCTGCCGCAAGCCCGGAAATTGCGCGGGCCTCGCGAAAGAGATCCCCTCAGCCGGGGTCGGGTACATTGCGACAGCGCGCAGGCCCGGCTTTCCCGCAACCGCCAGGCGTAACTCCTCCATGGCCTCATCGAAGCGTTGTCGGTCGGCCACCAGCTCCGACATCTGGAGATCAGCGCCCAACGACTGGGCCAGCTCCTCAAACCGCCCGATCACCACAGTCGGGTCCTTGGTTCCATCCAGCGCCACGATCGGAGCGATCGCCTCGACCTTCTCCTGCATGCCCTGGTCTGCGAACCCGAACACGGGCCCGGCCTGGCGAGGGTCGAAGGCGGTGACGATCAGGTCAGGCCGCAGGGCCGCCAGCTTCTCCAGATTGATCTCGCCGTAGACCTCGCCCACGGACTCGATCCCCGCCAAATCGACGCCGAAGAGACTGGGGTTGTCCTCGGTCAGTGGCGCCCCGCCGAAGATACCGACAGGCCTAATCCCCAGATGCCACAGCGCCGACCCAGCCGTCTCGAACGCGACGATCCGCTGTGGCCGGGAATCGAGCGAGATCTCGATACCGCGATCGTCAGTGAACGTCCAGGGCCTCGCCTGCTCCTCTGTGGCCGGGGTGACCGTAGTGTCGCTGTCCTGGCCACCGCATGCGGCGAGGAGCGCCGAGATGACCACTCCGATTACGGGCACGACGAGCCGCTGCCTAGTCCGACATAGGTTCATGGCATTCCTCTTTTCTTCATGGGGTCCTCGACAGACCTTCCACGCCTCGGGGCTTCGGGATTGATCTTCCCGGGGCCACTACCCGTTTGGGTTCGATGAATCTCGTTGCCACAGCAGCATTACCAATAGCCAGCACACTCTCAGCCTGGACCCAACGACGGCGTTGCCCGAAGTGCCAGAGTTGACAACTGCGCATAGCTCACCTACGGCACTGCCGTCGGCTGGGGATCTGCGCGAGCGACAAAGAACGCAGCCAGTGCCAACCCTTTCACGAGGGAAGTTAATGCTGTTGTGTCTTGGCTCGGCGTAGCCGAGCATAAGTATGCACAACCATCAAACCCGCCTTCCATCCGCCGCGGCTGCATGCCAATTGCCCGCCGCCAAACCAAAGGTAGCTTAATAAAGCCTGCCGGTGATAGCAAGACCTACCTTGTGGTGGGCGCCGATAGAGGGTGACGATGAGGCTATCATCGAGACGGACGGTGTGGACTATCAGCGCGTCCAGTGCACGCGCGTCTCGGCCGAGTCGCACCATGTCCTCGGCAGCAGCCTTCCGACCAGCCCCACGTGACGCTCAACGCGGGTCATCGACGAGATCGCCCATGAGCGCGTTGATGCCCAGGAGTTGCGCCGTTGGCATCCGTGTACCGGAAGCGAGGGGCCTCCGGTACACGGATACTGCTGACCCATGCGGGAGCTGAGAGTGAACTGCCGTTCTTTTTAGAACATGGCACTCAGCACGCCGTATCGCGCATTTGTCTGCATGCGCCTCATGCGCATCCGCCAATGCCAGGTATGGGAAGACGAACCCTGTTCCTAAATATTGTAACGAATCTCTGCTCCTCCAAGCCTACCGCAGGCAGCACTCGTTCATGTTGCCCCGAGCACGCAAGACAGCAGTCAGATGATTTGTATCACGTTCCCGAGCCTTCCATGGCTTCGATAAGGCTCTTTGGCCGCATGTCTGTCCAATTCGTGTCGATATACTCGATACATGCCTGGCGAGAAGCCTCATGCAGCACAATCGTCCAGCCAGCCGGCACCTCGACGAAGGAAGGCCAAAGAGAGTGCTGACCTTCATCATTGACCAGTACCAGGTACCTGCTCTCTGGGTCGTCGAAGGGATTCATCAGGGTTGGATCCTCCATGACTTAGAAGCGGTGGACCTTCTCACTTCGGATGAAGGTAGCCTTACCTAATCAAATCCCGGACATTTTGTCAAGGTCAAACGCCATCCGAGAAGTATATTAGGGATAAAATGCCTAAACTTTTATCCGCTCAGTGCGCATACTACGGAAGAGGTACCAATCAGTATGGTGCGCACCCGCCATGCGTACTGCAGACGAAGCCATCGGCCATGGCGTACGCGCCGCAAGGCTTACTGTTGGTGCGGTGCACTTGGCACCGTCTGGCCGGTCGAACTCTGCCGCTCCACATATCGACCTTCGTCGCGCCACAGTCCCCAACCGACTGTCATGTTCGACAGGTCGCGCCACGTCACGATCCTTGAGGTCCGCCAACGATCCTGACAAAGCGCAGCATGCCTTCATCGGGCTGCGGGGATCCGGCCGGTTGGCCTTCGGCGGCCTTTCGAGGGCAGCCGAACGCTCGCCGTCATCGCGTCTGGGTGACAGCCGTACCCTGATCGACTGGCCCAGCGAGACTAGTCCGTGGAGCGCCACCCGCCTGACGGCCCGCTCGCTGCGGTACGTGCTGTCACAGATCCCTTCTTGCGTTACGACAGCTGCCCGAACATCGCGCTGATGCGGCGGGCGAGCTGGCCGACGCTGTGTCACCAGGTTCATGCCTAAGAACGGCCACGGGCCAATGCTGAGATGAGGCTGCTGGTGAGCATCTTGATCGTCGTTGACCTGCCTGCGCCGTTTGGCGCGAGATACCGGCCATCGCGCCCGGCTCGATCGTGAAGGAGATGCCGTGGACGGCTTCAACGACCCCGACGCTCACGACAGAGCCGGCCGCACCCCAGCGGTTGGTGATGCCGGTCTCGGGCGCCCAGTCATGGACCGTGGTCGACGACGATCTGGGCGCCGGTGGCGTCGGTGGAGCGTTTCCTGGCGCATCTAGCGGTCATCGAGCGGTCACCTGACACGGTGCGGGCCTACGCCTCCAGCCTGGCGTTGTGGTGGGAGCGCCTCGAGCTGCGCGACAGCGTGTGGAAGGGAGTCAAGGTCGAGGACGTCTCGCAGCTCGTCCGTTGGCTGCGCGCTCCGGCGGATGGCGTCATGATGCTGGACGCCTCTGCGGCGCGGCGGATCGAGGCCACGGTCAACCGGCACCTGGCGGCGGTGTTCGCCTTCTACGACTTCCACGCGCGAGGCGGGAGTGGAGCTGGCCGCGGACCTGGTGGCGTGGCGGCGGGTGCTGTTATTCGTGGTGCGTAACACGGACGTCAGCGAGGTGAACTCTTGCTGAGGCCGCAGGTTTCCGGCGTTCGGTGCCGGCGGCGAAGAGGTCTCCCACCACCTGGCTTGGAAGGGCTTCCTCGCCGAGACAGGCAGCTTCGCCGTCACCGGTTAAGACGCGCGGGAGGTGGACCAGGCCATCCATAGCTGGGCATAGTGGCCGTCTGCGGCGACGAGCTGGTCGTGGGTGCCGACCTCGACCACCCGGCCCGCGTCGAGGACCACGACTCGGTCGGCTACCGCAGCCTGGGTAAGCCGGTGAGCGATGACCAGCGCAGTACGACCCTCCAGGGCGCGGGCGGCAGCAGCCTCAAGGACCCGAGCGCCGGCGCTGCCGGCCTCGGCGGTGGCCTCGTCGAGGATCGCGATAGGCGGGTCGGCCAGCACGAGGCGAGCCAGCGCCAGCTGCTGCGCCTGCGCGGCGTCCAGGTAGTGCCCACCGTGGCCGACCACGGTAGCCAGTCCGTCGGGCAGGGCTTGGACCCACCCGAGCGCCCCGACCCGATCGAGTGCGGCGACAAGGTCCTCGTCGCTGGCGTCGGGACGGGCTAAACGCAGGTCGTCGGCCAGCGGGCCGGCAAACACATGCACCTCCTGTGTTACCAGGGCGACCGCACGCCGAGTGGCAGCTGGGCCGAGCTGGTCTAGGCTCACCCCGCCGACGCGGACCTGCCCGGCCGTCGGCTGATGCACGCCGGCCACCAGCTTGGCCAGCGTGGTTTTGCCTGCACCACTAGGACCAACCAGCGCGACCCGCTCACCTGGCGCCAGCGACAAATCGATGCCGGTGAGTACTTCATGGCCGGGCACATAGGCATGATGCAGCCCGATGACCTCCACCGATGCGTCAGCAGGAGCGACAGACCGGGCAGGCTCAGCAGGAACCGGAAAGTCGGCTACACCGACCAGGCGAGCCAACGCGGCAACCGCGGACTGGGCGTCGTCAATCAGGAACAGCAGCTGATTGAACGGATCGAACAGCCGTTGGAAGTACAGAGCGGCAGCGGTGGCCTGGCCGAGACTGACGCTGCCCGACCGCACTAGGAAGAACCCAGTCACAAGAACGGTGGCCAGCCCAGCCAGCTCAGCACGGTTGAGGCGGTGAGCGAACCACGCCTGGGTGACCACAGCGCGAAATGAGGCGTCCACCGCCGCCTGCGAGCGGTCAGCAACTCGCCGAAGGTGCGAGGGGCCCAACCGGAACGCCCGCACCGTGGCCGCACCGCCGATGCTATCGAGCAACTGCTGGGCCTGTGCCCCCTCGGCGAGCCGCTCCGCGGCGTACATCGGCCCCGTCCGGGGCACGTACCAGCGCAGGGCCAAGAGCTGAACCGGCGCTGCGACCAACCCGGCGAGGGCGAGACGGAGATCGAGTACGGCCAAGCCCACCACCGTCAGTCCGATCGTCAAAACTGAGGCAACCAGTTCGGGGAGGGCGTCGCGCACAGCGAGCGATACGACCGACACATCGCCGCTGACCCGGGCAAGCAAGTCACCGGTACCGGCCCGCTCGATATCGTCCAGCGGCACCCGCAGCGCCCGGTCCACCGCCCGCTCGCGCAGTTCGGCCAGCCCAAACTCACCCAGCCGAGCCACACGTGCGGTGCCGAACGCTCTGAGCGACCCGTGGATCCCCGCCGCCACGAGTAGCACGACAACCAAAGGGGTGATCGCGCTGGCCGATCTGCCGTCGGCCACCACGTCGACGATCCTACCGAGAAGCGCCGGGCTGGCGAGTTCAGCGATGGTCCCAGCGACGAGCACTGCCACGGTGATGATCAGCAGCGGCCGGTGCGGCCGGAGCAGCGTTCGAACAGCTCGACGGGTCTGGCGCGGGGACGCAGTAGGCAGCAGGACCCGATCACTGCTCATTGCGCCGTCATCACCGGCTGCCCGAGCACCGCTGCCCGGTAGCGCTCGTCGAAACGCAGAAGCGCGGCGTGAGAGCCCTCAGCGGCAACACCGCCGCCGCCGAGCAGTATGACCCGGTCGGTTACAGCCAACAGCCCAGGACTGGTGGTGACGATGAGCGTGGTGCGCCCCGCCCGCGCGGAGCGGAGCCCAGCGGCAATGCGATGCTCAGTGGCCGCATCGACCGCGGTGGTGGGGTCATGCAGCACGAGCACCGGCGGATCCACAGCCAGTGCCCGAGCCAGCGCCACACGCTGGCGCTGGCCTCCCGACAAGGACCGGCCCAGCTCGGTCAGGACTGTGTCGGCGCCATTGGGCAGGCTGCTGGCGACCTCGTCAGCGGCCGCTGCAGCCATCGCGACATCGACGCGAGCGCCCTCCTGGACTCCGTCGACGGCCATATTTTCGGCCAGCGTGCCTTCGAACAACCGCGCGTCGTGCGGGTCAACCAGCACCGCGGCTCGAGCCTCGTCAAGGTCCAGCGTCGGCAGAGGGCAACCATCCACCCTAACCACACCAAACTTTGGGTCGACGCTGCGACTCAGACAGGCTAACAGCGCGGCGGCCTCGGCCGGGTCGGGAGCCACCACTCCAACTAGCTCACCCGGTCCGACCTCCAGGTCCAGCGACTGCAGCCTCGCGTGGGTGACACCCTGGAGTGCGACCGCACCCTGCACTGGGCGCGCCAGCGCCATTCCACCGTCGGTCACCACCGGCGGCGCGGTGAGCAGCATGGCCACCCGCCCAGCCGAAGCACGCGCCCTGGCTAGCAGACCCACTACCCACGACAGGCGGGAGAACGGTCCGACAAGGAACTGGGTCAGCCCCACCGCCGCCACCAGTCCTGCCACGCTGATCGACCTCTGTGCCGCCAGCCGTCCCCCAACCCATGCCACGACTGCCAAGACCACCCCGGTCAGCATAATCGTGAACCCGTCCAAGCTGGCCTGCGCTCGAACCGCGCTCAAGGTACTCATCAGCGACCCCTGGCTGGCCCGCCGGTAACGCGACGCAGCGACCGATTCTGCGCCGATGCCTTTAAGGACCCTCAGCCCTGTGACCAGATCAGCAGCCACCGCTGCGGCCTCGGCGGCGGCGGCTTGTTCCACAGTGCTGCGCCGCTCCAACGGCTTGACCAGCAGTTGTACTATCACCAGCGCCAGCGGCACGCTCACTAGCACCACCAAGCCCAATACCACCGAAATGCTCAGCAGCACCGCCGCCGCCACACCCAGCGCAGCGACCGCCGCGGCACCGAACACGACCGCATCGTTGATCTCAGCGGTCCGCCGGGCGTCAGTGGTGGCCGTGCTCAACAACGCTCCGGGCAGCGTAGCGTCGGCACCGCCACGCGGATCGAGAACCCGGCGGGTCACCGCCATCCGCACCTCGTGAGCCCCACCCAGGAGCCCACGCGAGTACGACCGGACCGCCATGAGCCACGATCCCGATAACCCAGCGAACAGAACGGTCAGGCCGACGATCCTCCATACCAGCGCGCCGAGGTCACTGGTGGCCACCGCTTGGTCGATCACTACCCCGACCATCACCGGCACCCCCGCCTCCGCCGCCTGGTGCAGCATCGCGAACACGGACCCGGCCAGCACAGGGCGTCGTTGCCCAGCGATCACCCTCCACAACAGCCCTCCAGCGGTCAACCCGCGACCCCTGCGTCGCGGTCTACCCGCATGCTCCTCAGCCGTCCCGTCGGTAGCCGGGCGCCGCTGATCATCAGTTTCGGACCAGGCCTCAACACGATCTGCCATGTGTCTCCCGCTCTAACGACCTACCTCGAGCACTCGCAGGAGAAAGCCTAACGTCACCTTACCCAGCAAGCGATAACGGCCGCTCTGAGGCTCACTTCTGAGCCGAATTCGACTTGGGCGATGCCAAGTTGGAAATGTCTGGCATGAGCGGATCCGATAGTGGTAAGGCAGCGCCGTGGGCGGCTGCGTTGACGCACTTTCTATGGAATTCAACGACTAGGACGATTTAGCGCTCCCGATGCCGCTGATTGGACGGTGGTCGCCGCTCCTGGCTGCTCGGCAGTTACGACGATGCGGGGATGCCTGTAAGCCACAGTCTGACGATCGATGCGTGGACGGAGGACCGCGCTGGCGGGCCCGCAGCTGGCATGCTAGTCGGGCATGGTCGGTGGAGTTGCTGACCGCCCAAGCATTCACTCATTTCGGCCTCAGGACATTTCTTCGCTTGAAAAAGAACGGGCAGGCCGACGTATCGCGGTCGTTGTCGTCCGGAAGAAAGTATTGCTTCCACTCTCGGTAGTTGGCATCTCCATAGAAGCCAAGCTCAGGATGCGGCTCAATGCTGTCAAACGCACGCACACGCTCCCGGATCACCCTCCGCGCCTCCGTGCCCTTAGGCGCGCCCGGCTCCAAACCCTCGAACACCCATCGCGGTTGGAAGGTGATGACAAGACCTCGGCTGCTCCGACTCTTTCGCAGGATATGAGCTGGCGTGCTGCATACCGTGAACATGGGTGTTCCGCCAAAGCTGAACTCCCACCGTGGTTCGTCTGGATCCTTTGGGATATCCACTGGCCACAGATCTGGATCCTCGTCGTGGAGCCGCTGCAGCATCGTCCAGAAACGCTCGTAATAGTAGGTTATTGGAAGAGGCTGTGGGTCGGGGCGGAAGAAGGCGATTAGGGACGTATATCTTCCGATGCTCTGATAGCTGGTTAGGTAGCTAGACAAAATTTTCGTGAGGATCGTGCTGACCTGTTGATCATCCGCGCCCTCGATGAATCCAAACCGCAGCGTTTTCTGCTTCGCTGCGATCACAGCGAACGTGCATGGGAAGGGTGGCTCCGAGTGCAGCAGCATATCAAGGAACTCGTCGACGCATCCGAAACCCCAGTCCGGGATATCGCCAATTATCAGCTCCGTCAATCCGTTATCGCAGTACGAATGACGGTCCCTGGCGCGCACCATTAACCCTCCTGGTCAGCGCTTCGGCTACCTCTCCTCCAGGCTGGAGGAGAGCATTCAAAATGCTTTGAGCATTTCATTCGGAATAATCGGCTGGTGATACGTGCATGACCCAGAAAGCACGACTGAGCCATGCAACCGCGAGATAGGGATAAGCAACTTATCTCCCTTCGAGAGGGCGATCCTCTGCCCCGTGTTATTCCAGAAGTGCATTTGCCCATCCTCGATTATTACCAAGCGGTGCTCGTCATGGACGTGCGTCGTGGAGGTCTCCTCCTCAGACTCGACAAAGGTGTCAAGGTCCACTTCAATGTTTTCTGTTATTAGCTTGTTTGCGATCCGCTCTGCTTTCTCCTTGTAGTCCTCGATGTGATCTGCCCAGTCAAGTTGGGTCGTCAAGTCCTCATCCCACGACTTCGCTAACCAGCAGGCATCCTCGAATCCTGCGCAGAAGGACTCAACCACTGATTCCCCGTACTTGTCATAAAGTGGCACGACCAAGTCATTGAGCAGCTGTACCACTGCCTGTTCGGTCAGTTCACTGGCTCGCTGAAAGTACGTCGGCGTCACACCAAGAGCATCATGAATGATCGAAGCGTACTGCGCGCTCGTGGCCGCCTCATCAATCTTTTTGTAAAGCCAAGCACCAAGGAATTCGAAAACATATTTTCGATTGCGAGCTGTGAAATGGAGATAGTTCGCTCTGGCCAACGACGAAGTGAGGTAGAATTGCCAGTACGCGGCCGGCGCGGCCGTGAGTCCGGAATCGGCCAGCAGGTGCGCATACAACGATGATCGCTCCACCCATACGCGGTAGTCGTCGAGCAGCAGCATGCGCAGTCCCGAATGAGCAAGATCATACTCGCCTAATGCATTACGCGCGATGGCGTGATGAGCAGCTGGCAACATCGCAGTAAGCTGCAGCAAAATATAGATTGCAGAGGCTTTACGATCGCGAGTTGCACCAGCAACTTCTAACGCACGCCCCGGATGAGTTCGAAGGTCATCGTATGCAGCTCGCACGCGCTCCTTAAGCGCATCGGGACGAGGGCTGGACAGCGGCGCTCGCTTATCTACCAAAAAGCTGAACAGATAGCGCTCGAGAATAGATCTTACGAGTTCGCCGCGGATCGCGTTTTCCATTGAGTAAAAGCTGTGAGAATCAGTCCATGCCGTGGGGTTTGCATCGGCTGGCAGGTAGAGCACATCCGTGTCATAGATGTTGCGCAGCATGCGATGCCCGAGGAGCCCACTGAGGAGCAGTGCGCCTTCCGCGGAGATGGGCGTGCTGTAGTCAAGCCACTTCAGATCGTCTGGGCGGACTGGCCTGCGGAACGGGTTGCCCTCGTTGACCAGCTCATTGGCCGTGGCGGCTCGAAAGGGTGAGTTCGCTGCGTATGCCCTGATGATCTCGTTGGGATCTTCAGCGCCGAAGGGGAGAGAGGGTGCGGCAGAGGTCGGCGTCATGCAGTGCCCTTTCGTCCATGATCAGCATTGGTCAGTCATACCAGGGTTGGCCATACGCGAGTCGGCCTACGGGTACCGGAGGCATCATCGCTCGGGATGCAGGCAGCCTCGACAGCAATACCAGCTGATGTGTCTGAGCGTACGCAGGATATCGACATCTTCTCCTGCTGCTGGCTCCATCGATCCGGCGATCAAACTGTTGCCATATGACACCATGGCTCAGCAAATTGCTTGACGAAAGTCCGGTAAATTACGGACAGAGGCATCGCTGTCCGCCATCGAGATTGCCGATGTCCGGAGGACTACGGACGTTTGGCGCCACAAAAGGGTTCAGTCAGGCGTCTGCATGACCGACGAGATGACATGGAGTGTCTTAATTTAGCGGGGAGCGATGGGTGGGATGAGGTGCTTGGCTTCAAGTCACACAGCTGTGACTCTTGCGCCTCGTGTGCATGGCATGGCGCCACAGACCACCAGCGCGGGCGTCGACCCGCTGCTCGGCCTGTGCGCGTTATGAGGAATTCCTCATAACGCGCATCTCTTGCGGCGCTGCCATGACATGATCGTTGACGCCCCTGCCGGGCATACCCGCGTCCCGGCCACCGTCCGCCAGATTTTAAAAGACGCGTTGGCGTTGCGTGACGCCCGCGACTCCGGCGGCGTCGACCCCCAAGCGCTGGCTGGGCAGGTCCTCAGGCTGGGCGAGCGCCTCGATGCGCTACTGGCGGCCGGCGACCCGGCCTGTTGCGAGCCTTGCCGCAAACTCGTCAAGCACCTACGCAATGAGCGTGACGCGCTGCTCAAGTTCTTGGCCGTCCCCAGGGTCCAGGCGACGAATTAGCGGGGGGAGCAGGTGATCCGTCCGATGGCGGTCAACCACAAGCACTGGGAAGGAGACCGTACCCGCCAAGGCGCGGACACCCTACAGGTATTGACAGTGCCATCGTCATCTTGGACGCTGACGGCGACGGGTTCGTCGCCGCGATCGGTTATGCTCGTAATGGAAGGTTGACTGGGCATCAAGGTCACGGCGGCACGTTAGGGCATATCCGTCATTTGACTGGTCTCATCGCTGATGCGCTGCTGAGCTGACCCCGCCAGACCCCCCGCTAAACCAAGACGTCATGGATTTTCATAATCACGGCACGACCGTAACGTGGCCTGGAAGAGTGAACTGAGCGTGCGACGAGTGACCGGCCGTCTCGTTTACTCAATCATCGGCACGGCTTGGGACATGTGTCACCGAAGATAACGTGTAGGATCAGTGAACTTGTCCGATATCGCACGCAGCCGTCGAGCATTCGCGCTCCAGCTTCTCGCTGCGACAGATCCGTTCAGGAGGAAGATCCTGCGAGGGCTGGACCTATCCTGCTGGCGACCTCAGCTCTGGATGATGCGCCAAATTTGACGAAGACGCGTTCCAGATAGGTTTCGACCGTCCTAGGACTCAACGACAAAATGCGGGCGATCTGCCGGTTGGTCAACCCCTTGCTCACCAACGTAGCGACCTCGAACTCGCGGCTGCTCAGCGCGTCCAGGCCGAGCGCTCGCGATGGCCGCTCATCCTCGTACCGGTTCACTGAACCAAACTCGCGCTGCTCGCGCCGCACCTGGTCCGATAGCCTGCGAGCGCCGCAGAGATCGAACAGCGTCGCTGCTTGCTCAAACTCGACCATGGCCCGGCGACGGTCACCGGCTCCAGCGAGCAGGGTGCCCGCGAGTCGGTGCGCACGACCGGCGTCGAGCCGTTGACCGGTCTTGGAAAAAGCGGCGGCTGCGGCAAGGGCGTGCTTAAAGGCAATGATGGCGTCATTCGCTGCCAGCACCTCGGCGCGAGCAAGGAGCGCAAACCCTGTCCGGCCCGGTAACCCGAGCGCGGCGGCGGCAGCCTCCGCGCGATCGGCCCAGCGAAGCGCAGCATCATCACAACCCTGCGCGAGTTCGATCCGCACGAGCGCCCCGTAAACTTCCACCCGCAGGAAAGCCGCAATGCCGACGAGTTCTGGCCCATCGCCCGCGTCCACTATCGCCTGCACGCAACCCTCGGGATCGCCGCAGGCAAGCCGGGCCTCGGCGAGCACGATGCGGGATAGCCTCCACCACGGATCCTTCACCGTGCCCGTCGCTTCGACCGCCCGCAGGGCGATCATGCGCGCGATCTGGTCATTGCCGGACACCAAGGCGACTCGAGCTTGCGCAGTCAGCGCCATCGAGCGGAGCTGGTCTGTGGCGAGCAGTTGGGCATTGTCTACCGCGTCCTCGGCGCATGCGGCTGCCTCCGCCAGCCGTCCCAGGCAGGTGTACACGCTGGTGAGACCGACCAACACATGGGGAATCACGAACCCGCAGCCAGCTTGGCGGGCTAAACAGAGTCCCCCGCTGAAGTGGCCCAACGCCTGCTCATAGCATTCGACGTACGCCTCGCTCCAACCGATCCAGGCGCTGGCATTCAACCGCTGCGCAAACTCATCGTCAGGCAACTTGTCGAGCGCAAGCCGAGCTTCGCTCGCACATTCACAGGCCCGATCGATATCGCCATTCACACTGGCGGCCATGGCCAGCATCCCCAGAGCGTACGCGCGCAGCGTCAAGTCGTGATGGTGTCTGGCAGCGTCCATGGCCTCTTCAGCCCAGGCAGGGTCCAGGTCGCCGGCCTGCAGGCTCGTGGACGCGAGTCCACTTTTGAGCATAGCCCCCTCGATACTGTTCTCGTCGGGCAAGGCCGCCAGCTCGGCCAGCAGCAGAGCACGTATCTCGCGGTGCCGGCCAAGCAGCGGCTCCACGTGCGCGCACCACACCACCGCATCGGCGCGGTGCCGAGACGAACTGTGAGTGGATAATCGGAGAACCTCATAGAGGACACTGCGGCTCGCATGCAGCTTCCCGGCCATTGCCAAAGCGCGACCCAGCGCGCCTAGTAACTCCAGCCGCCGCATTGCGTATCCTCTCCGGTCGGGGAGGATACGCAATGCGGCGTGGAGCCAGCGCGCCGCTGCGGCCGGAGCGCGGTTCACCATGATCTGTGCAGCCTCCGCGAGCACACCGACGCTGTCATCGTCGCCAGCGTGGCCCGCCCGCTCGAGATGCACCGCCCGAGCGACCGCAGAGACGTTACGGGCCGCGAGCGCGAGCGCGGCGCGTACATGCGCCCCCAGCCGCCACCCTGCACCAGCATCGTGATAGACAACCTGACGCACGAGCGGATGCCGGTAGCAAAACTGTGACGACGCGGTGGGCCGGACAAGATCGAGGGCGACGAGGTCGTCAAGCGCCGCCAGTGCTTCGGGCGTGCTCACGCCAGCGACCTCGGCCACAACCTCTGGCTCAAACGGATCCCCGAGAACCGCGGCGGCGTGCGCCACCACGCGCCCGATCGGGGTCAGGACGTCGAAGCCGACGCGCAGCGCGACTGACACGCACGGAGGTAGCTTGCAAGCCAGTGTGCCGCCCAGGCTCCAGGCCGGCTCGTGCATGCCGGGCGGAGCAGCGGCAAGCGCCTCGAGATACAGCGGATTCCCACCGCTGCTCCGATACAGAGCCAGCTGGGAGGACGAGCTGAAGCTCGGACCGAGGAACTCTCTCGCCTCCTCGACCGTCAAGGGGCCAAGTTCGATGCGTTCGACGAAGCCGTCGCTACCCGCGCTCGCCAGCGAGGCCGCCAGCCGGGCGGGTACCTGTCGTGGACGGTAGGTCACCGCCAGCAGTGCTGGCGCCCGAGGTGGGTGCCGGAAGAGATGATCAAGCAGCTCAGCCGACGCCGCATCCGCCCAGTGAACGTCATCCAGCGCTATCACCAGACCATGCGGCTCCGCGAGCGCCTGAAGCAGTGTTCGGACAGCCCGACGCCACCGATAGCTTGCAGGGATCAGGGGAGCGACCGATCCCTCAGCCGCGGAGCGCAAGAGCACGGTCAGCAGGTCGAGGCAATACGGATCGAGGCGTTGGAGCTGATCAGCGTCCAGCGCCGCGAGGCAGTCGTCAATCACCTCGATCGCGATCCCGAACGGTACGCCTCGCCCGAACTCCGTGGCCCGGCCCCCGAGCACCAACTGTCCGCGCTGTTCCGCGCGGATCCGGAACTCGGCGAGTAGCCGAGTCTTCCCGATCCCTGGCTCGCCTACGATTTCGACCACCCGAGTCGACATCGAATCCAGCCCAGCCAAGACTCGATCAAACATGGCCAGCTCGCCCCGGCGCCCAACAAGGCGGCCAATACACCCTGAGCGATCGCTCCCCTGCGCCTTATGGTCTGTCCTGCGCGGAGGGGCGAACGTCATAGCCTGACCCGTGCTCGGGAGTGCATCGACTGTAGGCCGATTTGCGGAAGTCCGCCGAAACACCGACTCGCCTGCTTCCACAGTCTCCTGCGAGGAAGAAGAAGGCGGACGCTCCCCTGACCTCGTCTGACGCTTGGCTGGTCGGTCCAGACTTCTCCTGACCGGGTGAGTACGATGACCAAGTCAACCCCGATCTTTATTAGGTAAGCCTACCATAAAAATAACTCCTTGTCCTGGAAAATGACCACAGTCCTGTGGGCTGGAGCTTGAGGTCAGGGCATACATAACGGCGTATTGAGTTAGCGTGCGGGTGGGCCGGGATCAGGGTCCGTGTATGGCGCCGCTGATGTAGGCCACGAGACGCTCACGCAAGAGCTGGTCGCCGTCATGGTCCACGGTCGCGGTGATCCGAGTACCAGTTAGGCCGGCGACAGCGGCGATGTAGGCGCCTGCGGTGTGGTCGAAGGTGACCTCGGCGTCGTGGTCGCTGATTTGGGTGACGACGACCCGGTAGCGCACCCCAGGCGGGCGGGGCCCGACCCGGGGATTCACGGGGACCGGCCCGCGCAGGGCTGACACCAACCCAGCCGGAATCTGCCCGGTGCGTTGGATCTCGGCCAGGACCTCGATCGGGTCAGCGCCTTGCTGGATGGCGGTGCGCAGCATGCTGGCCAACGCCGCGGCGGTGTCCGCGCCCTCGCGGGTCTTGTTGCCACCCCAGTTTTGCGGCTCACGATCATCCCGCGCAGCGCCTGCTCTGCCTCCCCAGTTGGTGGCCTGTACTCCAGGGTGGGTGAGGAAGGGGGCTTCCCCGACCGCCGGGGGCCTTGCTACCGGAACCCTGGCGTCTCCCCGGGCCGGACTCACACCGGCAGGCTGACCTGAGCTTGTGCCCGGTTACGCATCCCTCCTTTCAGTCGGCTCGGCGCCTGAGCTGCTAGGCGCACCTAACTCAATACATTAAAAGAACCTCGGCGGGGGTTACTCGCAGCGACCGTTACGCCGCGGGCAGTCGAGAAACAGGTACTTGCTCTTCTCACACACCGTGTCCAGCGCAACCCGGTCATACCCGCCGGTGCGGCGGACTGCAT
>Ga0081538_10000003_pt1 | contig 211728 bp, 189 predicted proteins | sample TabmetS5T2R1_FD_71022 | JGI IMG/M metagenome (GOLD analysis project Ga0081538, IMG submission 71022) | Tabebuia heterophylla rhizosphere microbial communities from the University of Puerto Rico - S5T2R1 | ecosystem: Host-associated > Plants > Roots > Rhizosphere ... | reverse complement strand
CATAGTCAACAACCAGCGGTTGTGCGTCCTGCCCGCAGGCAGAAAGCCCAACTTGGCCTCTGCGGTGCTGGCACGGGCGCTGCGACGCTTGTCGGCGGACTATCAGGCCAACTGGGGCCACCCGGTGCTGGTGGCCGAGACGTTCACCGACCCGGCCCGGCATCAGGGCAGCTGCTATGCGGCAGCCGGGTTCACCACGTTGGGCCCCACGCTGGGCTATCGGCGCAGCGCCGGCGTCTACATCCACCACGGCAACCCGAAGCTGGCCTGGGCGCGTCCACTGCGCCGCGACGCCCTGGTCATCCTGTCCGCGCTGTTCGACCACCCGATCCTGTCAGCGAGCCCGAGGAGGCCGATGATCGACCTGAACGCTTTAGAGCTGGACGGACCCAAAGGGCTGCTCGCCACCCTCGTCCAACTCCCCGACGCCCGCAAAAGACGCGGGATCCGCCACCGCCAAGCGTCGGTGCTGGCGATCGCCGCCGCTGCGGTGCTGGCCGGCGCGCGCAGCTATACCGCGATCGGCGAATACGCGGCCGAGTTAGGCCAAGATGTGCTGGCCCGCCTGCAAGCCCGCCGCCACCCGGTCACCGGCCGGTATGTCGCGCCGGACGAGTCGACGCTGCGGAGAGCGATCCAACGGGTCGACCCTGACGCGTTGGACGCGGCGGTCGGCAGCTGGCTGGCAGACCAGGCCCGCGCCGGACGCCTCAACAGCGAAGCGTTGGCGGTTGCGGTGGACGGCAAGAGCCTGCGCGGCGCGGTCCAAGCTGACGGCAGGCCGGTGCATCTGTTCGCCGCGATGATCCACAACCAAGGCGTCGTCGTCGCCCAACGCGAGGTGGATCACACCACGAATGAGATCACCGAGTTCCGCCCGCTGTTGGCTGACCTCGATCTTGAGGGGGCGGTCGTGACCGCTGACGCGCTACATACCCAGCGTGACCACGCCGCCTTCTTGGTCGAGGAAAAGAAGGCGGACTATGTCTTTACGGTCAAGGGCAACCAACCCAAGACCTTGGCTGCGGTAGAGGGCTTGTTCGAGCAGGGCTGTTTTCCCCCCTAGCCAGACCGCCAGCCAGACCGACCGCGGGCACGGACGTGTGGAGCAGCGGTCCATCGAGGTTATCGATACCTGTCCTGAGCAGGTGGGGTTCCCGTATGCAGCGCAGGCGTGGTGCGTTGTGCGTGAGGTCTTCGAGTTGAGTGGGGCTATCCGCTCGTGTGAGACCGTTTATGGGCTGACCAGCGCGACCTGGCAGAAAGCGGGTCCTGCTCGGTTGCTGGGTCTGGTGCGGGGCCAGTGGGGGATAGAGAACGGTTTGCACTGGGTTCGTGATGTCACGTTCGACGAGGACCGATCCCAGGTCCGGACTGGGTGCGGACCGCGGGTGATGGCCACATTGCGTAACCTCGCGATTGGCGTGTTGCGGCTGGCGGGCGTTACGAATATCGCTCGGGGGTTGCGTTGGGCTGCGTGTGCTCCGATCCGGGCGCTGGCGTTGCTGGGACTGTAAGCCTTTCTCGGCCTGCAAGCGTGTCACGGTCAGTCAGGTCTGTGCTGGCGCGCTCATTTGTGTGTAAATACTCGTCAGTCCTGCTATCTACCGCCATAAAGGAGATTTCGCGGGCCTGCAGGCGCCTTTGCAGCGCTCAGCTCGAACGGATGTCTCTGCGCGTCCACGAGTGTCCCCCGACTTTGCCGATCGCCCTGGGGGGAGGGCGCACATGGACGCCGCGCTGTTGATCATGCTCCGCAACGCCAGGGGCCTGTCAGTCGAGGAACTCGCCGAGCGGGTCGAAGTCCACCCCGACACGATCGAGCGTTGGGAGGCTGGCGACACCAAGATCCCGTATCCGGTCAACCGGCGGCGGCTCGCCAAAGCCCTCGGCGTGCCGCTTGGCCCGCTGGTCGTGGCAGTGTGGGGCGAACAGCAAGGCCTCCCAGAAGCGGTGATCCAAGCGAACCGTCGCACCCTGCTGCAAGCCGCCGGGCTGCTGCCCGCCACGCTGATCGCTCCTCGCCTACCTGCCGTCGACTTCCACGAGCAGACCATCGGGTTGGTCACCGGCTATGCGACGACCGCTCCGGCTGAGCGGCTGTCTGAGGCCCGCGCGCACCTCAACACGCTCACCGCCGCGCTGCGAGAGCCGATGCTTTCCGGCCAACGCCGCGCCCTGCAAGTCGACGCGGCAGAGACCGCCTGCCTGGCCGCCTACTCCGCCCGCTCCCGCGGCTACCACGGCGAAGCCACTGCGTTCTTCCTGCTCGCCCGCAGTCTGGCCGACGAGTCGCAGGTCGCCTGGATCCGCGGCTGCACACGGGCAGCCTACTCAGTCCTGCACGCCCCAATTATCGGCGACAACGACCCACTCGCCGCGTTGGACTTGCTGGCCACTGCCGCGCCACTGGTCGGAAAGACCGGGCCGAACGCCAAATGGGTCGCGGCGCTCCAGGCGGAGATGTCCGCCGGGCTGAAACGGGAGCGCGAAACCCGCCAGGCGATCGAGCGCGCCTTCGCGTTGCCTGACGGTGACGATCTGGAGGGGTTCTTCTCCGGCCGGGGATTCCTCATTAGCCTCGCCAGCAGCAGCGAAGCAACGGTGGCCGCCTGGGCGGGCCGTGACCTCATCCTGCTCGAATGCGCCGATGAGGGTCTCAGCCACCTGCGCCAGGCGCTGGCCGCGCCAGCCGTCAACCTCGTCGGGCCGGCCGAGAAATACGCCGACGCTGCCCTCGGTCATACGATCGCGGCAGAGGACCCCGAGCCGGCCTGCGCCCAGGCGCACCTGGCGCTCGACGTGGCAAAATCGACCGGTCACAAGGTCGCGGTCACCCGGGTCCTGCACGCCCGCAACGCGATGCCCGACCCCTGGGCTTCCACATCCTGCGTCCAGCAATTCGACGAGCGCCTCCGCCTCGCCCTCTAACCCACCACAACCCTGCCCATTAGCCCGACCGGCGAGGCAGAGAATGCCGGCCAGACAGAGGGCTCGAACGCCGCCAGGCGATCCGCGATCGACGGCTCACGAGGCCTAGATGAACCCGTTCTTCGATTCACGCTCCTCGATGAGTTCGCGTTGGACACGCGCCAGTGCCGCGTCCAACTGCGGCAGATGCTCATCGATCGTATTGGCGATGATTTCAGGGTCCCGGCCCCAATACTCGTGAACCACCACGTTGCGAAACCCCGCAATCCTCCGCCATGGAATCTCTGGAGCACGGCTGGTGACGTCCTCCGACAGATGCTTGGCTGCCTCACCGATGATTGTGAGGTTATCCATCGTCGCTTGCTCTAGCATCCCCAAGGGAAACGCATCCGGGTTCCGCTCGACCGCTGCCCGGTACCGTTGGATATTACTGATTGCTTCACGGATATCTTGCAGCCAGTCCGCCTGTGAGCGCTCAACAATCACAGCGCAATCGCCTCGCCGAGTGCCCGCACCCGAACACGAGGTTTGAGGACACCGGAAGTCGCCACGTCAACGCTGCCAAGAATATCTTCGAGATCCTGATTAATGGCAATCAGGTCGATAAGCGTCGGCCGTTCGATCTCCACGAGGAGGTCGATGTCACTGCCCTCGGTGTCCTCGCCTCGGGCAACGCTGCCGAAGACGCGCACGCTTGAGGCGCGGTGCCTTGCGGCCACGGCCAACACCTCGTCACGACGCTCGAGCAGTAGCCGGCCCCGGGGACCGAGCCGCCTGAGATCTGCAAGGCACCTTATGGCACCCGACGTCACGTTCATCTATGACATCATATGCACAAGGTCCTGCTCACGGGTTCCGCCAACTGCGCCCCCGGAGCCGCCTGACGGCTTGCACTTCCCCAAAGTCGAGCCGCCCGTGCCGTTGCAGCTTTTGCGCGTAGACACGCTAGCGCCCATTTTCACGTCTGGCCTTGGGCTGGGTGATGATGGGAAGCGAGTGGACGGGCTCACCTTACAACGCTGGTGAACGGGGTTGGGAGGAGTTCCGGCTGGTTGGGTGGGTGTCTTGAGTTGGGCCGATCTCGCTGACTGGCCAGTGTAGTTTGCGGTTGCACTGTCCCCGGGGAGGATCGGATGGCGCCAGCTCGCCTGCAGCTCGGCGCATCGGCGGGTGTCCTACCGCGTGGTGCTCAGCCTGCAAGCCCGCACGCTCGCTGACGAGCCGCTCGGCCAAGGGGGCGCTACGAGCCGTTCGTGTGGAAGTTATCTACCTCGTCGCCTACGACCGCCGCCGCGAGCAGATCGCCGCCATCCTGTCCTCCTACGGCGCGCGTGTGCAGCTGAGCGTCTTCGAGTGCGAGCTGGCCGACGCGACCATCGTCGAGCGCGTGAGAGGATTGCCCAAGCGCACGATCGAACCGGCCGAGGACCAGATCCGCCTCTACCCATTGCCGGCGGGGTCCGTCCGAGCCACCGAGGTCATCGGCAACCGCCGCCTCGAGGAGCGCGCCGACTTCTGGATCGCGTGAAAGGTCCGATGGTCGTCTGATATTGGTATGACCGTTACAGCCATCCGCGTCCAGACTCTAAATCGGCCCGGTGCGCGCTGAGCCATTTCCGCAGTTCAGAAGCATTTTCGCCCGCAGATCCCTGTCCCCCAGCGCCCATCTGGCCCGCTCCCACGCCGGTCCGCGCAACGCATCGTATACTCCCAGCTCAGCAGCCCCTTTTCGGGGAGGGTTGCGAACCAACGCCCGGTGCTCAGGCATAAAAGTTCGACAGCTGGGAGGCGGTTGTTTCGCGCTTGCCCGGAGCGATGCGCTGTCGAGCGTGGAGACGACTGGGCGCTACGCCGAGATCGGGTTGGCGGATCACCACCGACGAGTTCGCCGAGGTCCACACTGCCGCACTCACCTGGCTCGGCTGCTGATCCCATAACCCGTGCCCTCAGGGCTGGTGATGGCGTCGTTGGGTGCGGCGGATGCGCGCCCCTTGCTCCTCGCCAGTGCCGGCCCAGATGCCCTGCTCGTTACGCTTACCCGCCCATTCAAGACACTCGATGCTTACTGCTGGCCACGCTCCGCAACGCCAGGGGCCTGTCAGTCGAGGACCTCGCCGAGCGAGTCCACGTCCACCCGACACGATCGAGCGTTGGGAGGCAGGCGATACCAAAATCCCCTACCCGGTCAACCTACGCCGCCGAGACCGCCAGCCTGGCCGCTTACTCCGCCCGCTCCCGCGGCTATCACGGCGAGCCGCCGCGTTCTCGCTGCTCGCGCGCAGCCTCGCCGACGAGTCACAGGTGGCCTGGATCCGCGGCTGCACTCGAGCGGCCTACTCGGTCCTCCACGCCCCGATCATCGGCGACCACGACCCGCTGGCCGCGCTGAACCTGCTGGCGACCGCCACCCCGCTGGTAGCCGGGGCTGGGCTGCCGGCCAAGTATGTCGCGATGCTTGAGGCGGAGATACTCGCCGGGCTGAATCGCGAACGCGAGACCCGCCAGGCGATCGAGCGCGCCTATACGCTGCCTGCCCGCGACGATCTGGAGGGGCTCTTCTCCGGCTGCGGATTCCTCATCAGCTACGCCACGATGGGCGGCGCGCGCTTGGCCGCCTTCGCTGGCCGTGACCTTATCTTGCTCGGCCATGGCGACGAGGGCCTCGACCAGCTCAACGAGATGCTGGCCGCGCCGACAGACAATCCCCGCGCCGTGGTTGAACTGGCGGAGCATCTCTGGCGCCCGCCGGACGAGATCGACGGCGACGCCTCCCATGCCGATCGTCGCGTAGGCGGCCTCTGACAGCACCAAGCGCGCGGTGCCGCCCGAGATCCCCGCTCCCCGCCTGGCGGCTCCCCGACCGGACTCTCAACCGTCTCCTGGGCCTTGGGCTCAGTGCTTTCTGCGGGTGGCATGCGCATCTCCTCCATCTCGTACTCATTCCTGCCGGGGTTGGGCGAGCGACACGCTGGTGCCGGCGATCGCCCAGCCGACCGGGCCGAGCGGCGTGCAGCCGAAGAACTGGGACACGCCGGGGGTTTGCACCACCACGATCAGCACGGCGAACGAGGCGGCGCCGGTGGCGAGCACGAGGAGGCTGTGCCCGCCTGCGGCCATGGTCTGCCCGAGCTGGGTGCCGACCAGGGCCACCAGCCCGACGGTGCGCGCCCGGGCTGCCCAGCCCGTCGCGCGGGCCGCGAGCCAGGCGGCGGTCGCACCTCCCGCGGTGGCACCGCGCGGATCCAGACCTCGCGGCTCAGGACGGACTCCAGCGACGCCTCGGGCCCCTCGCGCAGCAGCGCCGCCGGGGACAGGTTGCGGGGCGGCCGCAGGGCGATCACGGTCACGGGGGCCATGTCAGTCAGCAGGTTCACCAGCAGCGGCTGGCGCGTAGTCATGATCGGCGTGGGGCTCATCAGGCTGCCCACGACGCCGTAGCAGATCTCGCCCAGGTTGCCGCCGAGCAGGATCGAGAGGGCGTCGCGCACCGAGGCCCACATGGCGCGCCCCTCGACGACCGTGTCGATCAGGGTTTCCACCAGGTCGTCGGCGATAACCACGTCGGCGGCGGAGCGCGCGGCGGGGATCGCGCTGGCTCCGCCGACCGCCAGCCCGACGTCAGCCAGGCGGATCGCTGGCGCGTCGTTGGCGCCGTCGCCGGTCATCGCGACCGTCCGCCCGGTGCGTTGCAACGCCTGGACGACGCGCACCTTGTGCGTTGGCGTCACCCGGGCATAGACGGTGACGTCCACCAGGTTGGCGTCCAACTCAACGTCGCTCATTCCATCGAGGTCCGCGCCGGTGAGCACCCGCCCGCCGTTCAGCATGTCGAGCTCGCTGGCCACGGCCCGGGCGGTGCTGGGGTGGTCCCCGGTGATCATGACCACGGCAACGCCCGCGCCGCGGATCTCCGCGAGCGCCTGCAACGTGGTAGGGCGGACCGGGTCGGCCAGGGCGAGCAACCCGCGGAACTCGAGGCCGGCGACGTCAGCCTCACGCAGGGTCGAGTCCGCCTCCCACGGCCGCTCGGCGGCGACGAGGACACGGAAGCCCCGCCGGGCGAGGCGCTCCACTTGGGCGTCAAGGCGTTCAGCACCGTGGAGGCGCCGCTGCGGTTGATCGTGGCGTGGAAGCCGCGGGCCGGCTCGAAGGGGAGGTCAGCGATCCGCTCCCAGCACCGGCCGTTCGCCGTCACGGTCACTGCGGCCTCTGCCGCCCCACTGACCACAGCCCGGTCCGTCGGGTGCGAGAGGACCTGCCCGTGGCCCTGCGGGCTGGCGCGCAACGCAGCGGCAAGCACCGCTCGCCGAGCCTCGGTCAGCGCCTCGAGCGGCTCGTCGTGGGGACAGATCAGCGATCCGGCGCAGGCGGATCCTTCCTTCGGTCAAGGTGCCAGTCTTGTCGATGCAGAGCACGTTGACCCGCCCCAACGCCTCGATTGTGCGCGGGTTCCGCACCAGCGCGCCGTGCCCGGACAGGCGGCGCGCACCCGAGCTGCGCGGCGAATGCCTCCCTGCCGAGCCGCGCGGCACGGGGCAAGCCGCCGAGCAGGAGCCGTCCCACCCGGTACGGGCTCGACGTCGCCAGCGTCAGCGTGCCGGCCGCCCCCCAGGAGGCAACCATGAGCCGGTCGGCACGCGCTCGATCGGTCCTGACGGCACGGGAACCGGGCGCACGGTCCCGGCCTGCCTACGCACCCGCAGCTGGGCTAGCTGGGCGGGTGCGGCGCACAGCTCAGCCTCACACTCCATCCAGGCCACCCGGCGGCACGGCGCTCGGCGAACTGCCCTGACCGATGGGCGATGTCGACGACCAGCCCGAACCCGCCGTCGGCAAGCACCGCGGACACGGCGTTCGCCACCGCCAGCGTCACCTCCGTCACCGGCCACCCCAGTATTGGCGGCGACGACCAGGCGGCTAAGCGGCCCTGGGGCGCAGCAGCGGGGAAAAGGGCATACAGAACGCCGTTCAGTGAAACAAAGACTGGGCAGTTACCTTTCAGAAAGAATCCCGTCGTTTTCTGTTCATCTTTTGGCGTGCCTTGATCCGCAGAGGCCAAACTCGCCGCTCTGGCTGCGTCGAATGTTCCCTCTTCGTCGGCAGCCGTTCCTCTTAGGGTCTACTCTTGTAAAGCGAGCCTAAACTGGACCGCTGCTGATTCTAGGGCGAGCCCGATCGGGGTGCTCATGAGCGAACTGGCTGTCAAAGTCCTGACTCACGTTGTTGTGGCACTCGCCGAGGGCCTCATCATGCTGCTCCTCCAGCGTTGGTGGCAAGCCATCGCGCGGCGAACGGGCTGGAGCGTCGCGTAAGCTCCGTACCAGTGTACCGGTTTGTTTGGATCGTCGAATGTCGGCGCCTCCGCGAGTTAACGTATCGTCGCGCAAGCAGGCCGCTCAGGATGAGTGAGCTCACAGGCGAACGCAGGGCAACTCGGGTCGAGCATGTGAAGGCCGCCGGCATCTGAGGTAATGGCTGTCAGGCCGTAATGACGAGCGAGCATGACGACATGGGCATCAACGATGTCGTCTCCGTGCGAATGGTGGTTACTCCAGCAGTTTGGCGGCGTCGATGATCTCTTGAGCGACCCGGCTCATGGTCCGGTTATGTGAGCGGGCGCGGCGTTGGATCCGGATAAACGCCTCAGACTCAGTCAGGCCCGCCCGGTCCATCAAAATACCCTTCGCGCGCTCGACCAGCTTACGGGCCTCTAACGCGTCGACTAACCGGTCGACCTCAGCGCGCAATGCCTGGAACTCCGCATAACGGGCCACCGCAAGCCGCAACGCTGAATCAACCTGCCGCGCGTCAACTGGCTTCACTAAGTATGCGGCTACTCCAGCATCGATCGCCCGAGCCACGAGCCCCGGATCATCGTGAGCGGTGATTGCCACGATCGCCACACCCTGGCTGCCTGTAATCTGCCGCGCGGCCTCCAGGCCATCCATCCCCGGCATCACCAAGTCCATCACAATAGCGTCAGGCCGAGCGCGCTCAGCAATGGCGACCGCAGCCGCGCCGTCACCCACGCGCCCAATCACCTCGTGGCCCGCCGCCGCGAGCTTGGCCTCCAAGCCCAACGCGATAACCGGATCGTCCTCAGCGATCAGCACGCGCACGCGGCGCCTCCTCAGCATCGAGCGGGACGCTGATCTGGACACGCCAACCGCCGTCCTCCGCCCCTGTGGCGACATGGCCGCCCATGCCGTCCTCGACTAACCGGTGGATCAACGCAAACCCAAGGCCATTGCTCGCATCCGCCGGTCCCGGGCCCTCATCGGTGACGCACAGCTCCAGCAGCCCACCCTGGCGGGCAAACTCCACAGTGACCGCGCCCTGCCCATGGCGCAAGGCGTTGGTCACCAACTCATTGACGACCAATGCGGTCCACGTCGCGCAGTCGCCCTCCAACTCGGTGTCATCGCCGCGGACGGTGACCGCGCGCCCAGCCCCTAGCCGGTCAGCGAGGAGCGTCGCGATGCGCTCGATGACCGGCCGCAACCCGATCCGCCCCACCGCACGATGGGCGAGCGACTGATGGACCGCGGCCACGCTCTGAATCCGGCTGAGCGTCTCGTCGACCACAACGCCAAGCTGGCTGCCGGCCTTGCCCGCCTCCATCGTGAGCAGGTCGGCGACGAGCTGCAGGTTGTTCTTGATCCGGTGGTGCGCCTCGTCAGCAAGGATGCGCTCCATGCGGGCTTTATGCTCCGCCCGGGCGCGCGAGAGCGCGGTTTCGGTGACGATCTGCGCGAGCACCGTCGCAACCCCACACGCGCCTAAGAGCACACCGAGGCGGACCACGAGTATGCCGATGGGTGGACGGGAGCCAGCCAGCCAGACCGCAAGCGCGTAGCCGCCGAGCGCGAGCGCGTACAGCGCGAACTGGCGACGCCGGCCCTCAGTGGTCGCCACGAATGGCAGCACTAAGAAATAGAGCAGGTAGGAGTCGGAGGTCCAGCCGCCCTCGAGGAACGTGAGGGCCGCCACCAGCAAGACAAGCGCCGTGCCCCACACGGTCAGGACCGCCTCGCCGGGCCGACGGCCAACCAGGCGGTCCCAGGGCAGCAACGCCAGCACCCCGTTCGCGGCGGCGGCCGCTCCCGCAAGGATCCACACGGCCTGCTGGGAGGACATTGGGCGCAGCGGGGACGGCAGCATCGACCCGGCAAAGACGACCGCCACAGAGGCCCAGCCGAGCAGGATCGCAAGTCGCACCATACGCAAGCGGAAGGTCTGGAGCGGGGCGGCCTCAGGCGCTAGAGTCGGTGCCACAGACCCATTGTCCACCGACCCGCGACGGTTGGTGAACACCGGCCACGAGGCCGATCACCTGGCAACGGTGGTCGGCCTTCTCATATTGCGAGGCCTTTTGGCTGGGTGGACGGCGCACATGACGAATAGCAGACCCCTTCTCGGCGCTCGATCAGGTATACGGCGACGGCGCGCCCGGCAGGACGGCGCTTCACTCGATCGCTACTTCGACCAGATCGGCATCGTCGACCTGCTCGACGCCGAGGACGAGGTCCGCCTCGCCCAGGCGATCGAGGCCGGCCGCGCCGCAGCCCGGCGCCTCGCCGCAGCGACCGCGCTGGAACCGGCGGAACGGGCTCGGCTCCGGAGGGTCGTCACCGCCGGTGCCAGGGCGAGGGATCACCTCATTACCGCCAACCTTCGCCTTGTCGTCCACGTCGCGGCGCGGCAGCCCGGCGCGTCAAGCATCGCGCTGGCCGACATCATCCAAGATGGGAACCTCGGGCTGATCGAAGCCGTCGACCGGTTCGACTGGCGGCGTGGCTACCGGTTCTCAACCTATGCGGCCTGGTGGATCCGCCAATCGATCCAGCGGGGCACGGTGAGCACCGTTAACCGGTCGATCCGGCTCCCGTACCCGCTGCACGACGCGGTCCTGCGCATCGCGGCCGCGCGGGAGCGGCTGCAGGCTATCACCGGGAAAGAGCCCTCTCCCCGTGAGCTGGCGCTGGCGACGAGGCTCAACCTCCGCTTGGTCGAGCGCGCGCTCCAGGTGCCGCCGGACACCCTGTCGTTGCACCGCCCGCTCGGTGGCTGCGACGAGGCCCCTGATCTCAGCGAGCTTGTCACCTCCTGTGAGGACTCCCCCGCCGACGAGGTCACCGAGCGTCTCTACCACGCCTCGGTGCGGCGGGCGGCTGCCACCCACCTCGATGAGCGCAGCTGGCGGGTGCTGTGCCTCAGGTTTGGGCTGGATGGCGATGACCCGATGACCTACGACGCGATCGGCGCGGAGGTCGGGTTGTCCAGGGAGTCGATCAGGCTGATCTTGAAAGGCGCGCTGGCAGTTCTCCGCGCCGCGCTCGTCGAGGGGGAGACCAGCGAGGAGTGCCACCTGCGGCTGCCGCGCCGCCGCCAGCGCCATCCCGAGCGCCGTGAGCGGGCCGTCTCCGCTGGTCATCCGTGACCTTGCCGCCCAGGAGCGCCCAGGCCTAGCAGGGTCATGTCCCTGACGCCCACCTCTACCCCCTCCAGCCAGGATCACCGGCGGTCATGGCCGTTGCCCGGGAATGGCCGACGGCGTGAGCCCCGTGGCTGCCAGGGCCGTCACCACGGTGGTAGTGCGCTGCCACGATGCGTCTAGCTCGGCGCGGAGATCGCTGCCAAGGTTGGGATCGGCCAGGGCGAGGGCCACTGGCACGATCCTGAAGTCACGACGGTCAACCCAGGTCGGGGCGAAGGTCACCCCATCGACGGTGAAGGATCCCCGCTCCACGCTTTCCGTCACCCGCACCTCGATGATGACGCCATCTTGAGCGGAGGCCGTGCAGCAGGCAGCCGACTGGTTCGAGAGGAAGTTGCCGAGCCCGTAAGCCACATACTCCGCACCGATACGCTCCACCGGCTGCACGACGTGCGCGTGGTGGCCGACGATCAGGTCAATGTCTGGTGACGGCAGAAGCTGGTGAGCCAAGACCGACTGCCCGTCGCTGGGCGAGGAGCGGTACTCCACCCCCCAGTGCAAGCTCACCACCAAAAACTCAGCTCCAGCCGCCCGGGCGGCCTGGGCGTCGGCGAGGATGCGGTTGGCGTCAATGAGGTTTACCAGCCATGGCTGATGCGCGGGCAGCACCGCGCCGTTCAGGCCGAAGGTGTAGCTCAGGTGGCCTACCGTGACCCCCTTGACCCGGTATCGCCAAGGCGTGGCCGCCTCCTCGGCGGTGCGGGCGGTGCCGGCATGGCCAAGACCCACGCGGTCGAGTTGCAGAAGGGTCGCCGCCACCCCGTCAGCGTGGGCATCAAAGGCGTGGTTGGATGCGGTGGAGCAGCCATCGTAGCCAGCGTCGGCAAGCGCAGCCGCCAGCTGGAACGGCACGTTGAACTGCGGGTAGCCGCTCAGGTCTGAGTTGTCGCGCGAGAGCGGGGTCTCCAGATGGCAGATGGCCAAATCCGCAGCTGAGAGGAGAGGACGCACGGCGGCGAACATTGGGCGGTAGTCATACCCGCCGCCTGTGCTGGCGGCGTTGGCAGCCGCCCGGCGGGTTACCGCCTGGTGCGGCAGGACATCGCCAGTGAAGGCCAGCGTGAAAGTCCTGGGGGGAATGGTCCCGGGGATGAAAGTCCCGGGGGTGAAAGTCCTGGGGATGGAAGTCCTGGCCGCCCGCTCCGGGGAGGGTGGCACTGCCATGGGGGGCGCGCTGGGAGGTGGCGCCCCCGAGCCGGGCGGGCGAGTCGCAGCGGCGGAGGCGACGGTCGCGGCCAAGACGGCGGCCACCACAAACAATGCGAGCCACCACCGCCCTCCCATCCCCGACCACCATACGTGGTGGATCACCACCGGCTCACGCAGACGCGAAGGAAAGCATCATGACTGCAGCAAAATTGATGCTACGATGCTTCTCATGCGGACAACGGTGACGCTCGATGAGGATGTCGCAGCCAAGCTGAAGATGGCGGCACGCGAGCGGGGTGTGTCGTTTAAGCAAGCGCTCAACGATGCTGTCCGGGCTGGATTGTCCCGGCCGTCGGAGCCTCGCGCCTACCGGTTGCCCACGTTCCATCTAGGGTTGCGCTCCGGCGTCAACCTCGACAAGGCGCTGCGGTTGGCGGCCGAGCTCGAGGACGCCGAGGTCGTGCACAAGCTCGAGCTGCGCAAGTGAGGTTGCTCGACCTCAATCTGCTGCTGTACGCGGTCGACGAGGCTGCGCCGCAACACCAGGCCGCCCGCGAATGGGTCGAGGAGGCGCTGTCGGGGCCGGGCACGGTGGCGTTGGCATGGAGCGTGCTGCTCGGCTTCGTACGGATCGCCACCCGAGCCGTGGTCTTCCAGCGACCGCTGACATCCGGCCAGGCGCTCGACGTCGTCGACGGCTGGCTCGCGCAGCCATGCGCCACCGTGGTGCACCCGACCGAACGACACGCCGCAGTGCTGCGGCAACTCCTCGGGCCGCTCGGCACGGCAGGAAACCTCACGTCTGACGCGCATCTCGCAGCGTTGGCGATCGAGCATGGCGCGCAGCTGTGCTCGACCGACGCCGACTTTTCCCGCTTCCCCGGCGTGCGCTGGACCAATCCACTCGCCTGAGGAGACCATCCCCCTCCTGCCACTCGCCTTCCGGTGAGGGGAGCGCCCTGCTGGCCAGGCGGTGGCCAGCAGGCACGCCGTGTAGGTTCCCCTGCATTATGCGGTTAACCTTCATCGGCCACGCTGGCGTGCTCATCGAGACCGAGCACGGCAGCATCCTCTGCGACCCGTGGTTCAACTCGGCGTTCTTCGCGTCGTGGTTCCCGTTCCCGCACAACGAGGATCTCGACCTCGAGGCGATCGGCAAGGCCGACTACCTCTACGTCTCCCACCTCCACCACGACCACTTTGACCCGCAGTTCTTGCGTGACCACATGCGCAAGGACGCCGTGGTGCTCCTGCCCGACTACCCGATGAGCCACCTCGAGCACGAGCTGGCCGCGCTTGGATTCCACCGGTTTGTCAGGACGAGGAATTGCGAGCCGGTTGACCTCGGGGGCTTGAGGATCATGATTCTCGCCCTAGTCGCCCCGACCGACGGGCCGATTGGCGACTCTGGGCTGGCCGTGGACGATGGGCGGACACAGATCTTCAACCAGAACGACTCGCGGCCGGTCGATCTTGAGCCTTTGACCGCCTTCGGCCACTTCGACGGGCACCTCCTGCAGTTCTCCGGCGCGATCTGGTACCCGATGGTCTATGACTTCCCCCAGCGGATGAAGCAGAATCTCGGCCGCAGGAAGCGCCAGAACGGCATGGCCAGGGCGTGCCGTTACGTCGAGGAGGTCGGCGCCTCGTATGTCTTTCCCTGTGCCGGCCCTCCCTGCTTCCTCGACCCGCCGCTGTACCACCTCAACGACATGGGCAACGACCCCGCAAATATCTTCCCTGACCAAATGGTCTTCCTGGACTACCTCCGCGAGCGCGGGATGGACAACGGCCGGCTGTTGATCCCTGGCACGGTGGCCACGCTGGAGGATGGCCGCTGCGAGATCAGCCATCCGATCGCAGACAGCGCGGTCCAGGCGATCTTCACGGACAAAAAGCATTACTTGGATGAGTACCAGGCGCGCAAGCTCCCAGAGATCGCGCGCAGCCGAGCCGCCTGGGAGCGCCACAAGGTCGACGACCTCGTGGGCGCGCTGAAGGAGTGGTGGGAGCCGTTGCTCGCCCAGGCCGACTGGACCTGCGCCGGGGTGAACGGCCGCGTGTTGCTCGAGGCTGGAAAGACACAGATCGTCATCGACTTCCTCGACCGCCGGGTAGACGCCTGGAAGGGTGAGCAGTGCCGGTACCGGTTCCGGATTGACCGTGGCCTCGTCGAGGCCTGCACTGCCACACGGCTGGATGACTGGGTCAACGAGCTGTTCTTGTCCTGCCGGTTTGAGGCGTCCCGCGACGGCCAGTTCAACGAGTACATCTACAACTTCTTCAAGACGCTCTCCCCCGAGCGGCTGCAATACGCCGAGGGCTGGTACGCAGAGCAGGAGTCGGAGGAGGAGATGATCGCCCTCGACGGCTACCTGGTGCAGCGCCGCTGCCCGCACCTGAAGGCCGACCTGAGCAGGTTCGGCCAGGTCGATGATGGCGTGCTGACGTGCACGATGCACGGTTGGGAGTTCGATCTCGCAAGCGGTCGCTGCCTGACCTCGGACGACCGCCGGATCCACGCTGTGCCCTGCTCCGACCCCCCGCCAGCTCCCGCCCCGTGAGCTGGCGTTAGGACGGGCCGTTCCCCGGCTTCCACTTGATGCCGCAGCCGAGGCTTGGGTGTTGGTCCGTGGGGGCGGGCTCGCCCGCGAGCACAGCGTCAAGCGCAGCCCCCAGATCCTTGCCGGTCACCGGCCGCCGCCGCCCGGGCGGCTGTCGTCCATCTGCCCGCGGTACACGAGCGCCCGGTCGGCGTCGAAGACAAAGAAATCCGGGGTGCATGCGGCGTGGTACGCCTTCGCGACCTCCTGCGTCTCGTCAATGAGGTAGGGGAACGTGAACCCAACCCGCTCGGCCTGCCGGGCTAGCTCCGCAGGCGCGTCGTCAGGGTAGGCGCCCGCGTCATTGCTGCAGATGCCGACGACGGCCACGCCACGGTGCTGGTAGGTGGCCGCAAGCTCCGCTAACCCCTCCTGCACATGCCTCACGTACGGGCAGTGGTTGCAGATGAACATCACGAGCAGCGCTGGCGCGTCCGCGAAGTCCCCCAGCGCCACAGTCGACCCGTCCGTCGCTGGCAGCGTGAAGTCTGGAGCTTGGGTGCCAAGCGGCAGCATTGCCGAGGAGATCGCCACTCCCGCATCCTAGAGGAAATCCGCATGTATCAAAAGGGTGCGCGCATGCTCTTCAAAGAGATCGAGGAGCTGTGACGGGAGGGAAATCATGCCAGCAGATCTGCCTCGGGGAGCCAGCCCGCTGACCGCAATCACCCCGATCATCCCGGGTCGGGAGGCAGCGGTCCAAGCGGTCCTCGACGATATTAAGAAGAGAATCAGCGAGGGCGGCCACACGCCGCTGAACGATGTCCAGACGGTGCACTTCGCCCGCTGGGTGATGCTGTGGGAAGGCAACGAGACACGGCTGCTCTTCACCAGTAACTTCGACGGGCCGTGGGAGGTCTACATCGACCAGTTCATCGAGCACGCCTGGCAGGTGTTTGACGCGATCTACTCGAACTGCGACGGATACCCGGAGTACGGCGCGCGCGACTCTGTGGCGTTTAAGGAGTTCGTGAGGAAGCACGAGGTAAAGGAGAACGTCTACTACAAGGCGTACCCAGACGCGTCAGTCGCCGAGGTCCGGCGCGCCCTGAACATCACCCGGGGAATCCGGCAGGTATGGGAGTCGCTGCAGGAGCTGTCGTGACACCCCCCACGCTCCAACTCGACGACATCCAGGGGTTGGCCGTCCGCGGCTACCGGATGCCTTTGGCGCGCTACCGCTTCTACCGGTTCACCGACCTGGCGGGGGGGCGGGCGTGGCTGGGGGCGCTCGCCGAGCCGATCACGACCGCCGTTGACTGGCCAGACGGGACCGTCTCCACGCTGAACGTCGCGTTGAGCTACCCGGGGCTGGAGGCGCTCGGCATCGACGGCGAGACCCTGTCACGTTTCCCGCAGGACTTCACCGAGGGGATGGCCGCCCGCGGACCCAACCGGCTAGGGGATGTCGGCCCGAACGCGCCCGAGCTGTGGGAGCCGGTGTTCCGTGAGCGCGCGATCCACGCGCTCCTCCTGGTGTGGGCGCGGACCGAGGAGGCGCTGGAGGACCAGCTCAGCGAAGCTGACGCGCTGTGCCCATCCGGCGTCGAGCTGCTTGCCGATCAGCCTGTGAGCATGCTCCCTACGGGGCGTGAGCACTTCGGTTACCAGGACGGGATCTCGCAGCCGGCAATCGCCGGCTATGGCGAGCCGCTGCCGGGCCAGGCTGGCCCAGTCCAGCCTGGCGAGTTTATCTTGGGGTATCCCGACGAGATCGGGCAGATCGCCGGATCTGCGCTCCCGCCGGAGCTCAGAAACAACAGCACCTACCTGGTCTACCGCAAGCTCCGCCAGGACGTCGCGAGCTTCCGCGCGTTCCTCCAGGCGCACGCCCACCAGGCCGGTGGCGAGGAGCGGCTCGCCGCCAAGATTCTCGGGCGCTGGCGGAGCGGCGCACCCATCGTCTTGGCTCCGGACGCCGATAACCCCGCGCTCGCCGATGACCCAAAGCAGAACAACGACTTTGATTACAAGCGTGACGACCCGCGCGGTCTCGCGTGCCCGCTCGGCGCGCATCTCCGCCGCTGCCGCCCCCGGGACCAAGAGCCCGGTCGCGAGCGCCACTTGCTGATCCGCCGCGGTGGCCTCCCCTACGGCCCGCCCCTGCCTGAGGGCGCGCCCGATGACGGCCAAGACCGCGGGATCGTTGGGATGATGCTCAACGCGAGCATCGAGCGGCAGTTCGAGTTCGTGCAGCGCGCCTGGCTGGGCGACCCCCACTTCAACAAGCTGTCGAACGAGACCGACCCGATAGTGGGCTCCGGTGGCACGTTTACCCTGCCCGGCCGGGGGCTGCCCCGCCGCATCACCGGCATGCCCCGCTTCGTCACGGTCCGCGGAGGCGAGTACTTGTTCCTGCCCAGCGTGTCAGCCCTGCGATGGATGGCAGCACGGACCCCTTGATCACATGCGGTCCGCAAGCTCTTCTCTGCTGCTGACGCCGAGCTTTGCGTAGGCGTGATACAGGTGGCTCTCAACCGTCCGGACCGACAAGACCAGCCGCTCGGCGATATGGGTGTTCGACCAGCCTTGGGCGGCGAGCGTCGCGACCTCACGCTCGCGGCCGGTCAGCGGCTGCACGATACCGGCCAGCTCAAGGGCCGGCGTGCGAGCGTCCTCACAGCGGGCCGCCAAGGCGTGGGAGCGGGTCGCGGCAGCCAGCGCCGAGGCGTTCGACCCCGCCCTACGGTGGGCATACGCCGCCTCCGCGGCGGCCTCGGCCGCGAGCAGGTTCGCGCCGATCTCAGCGAACTCCTCGGCGACCTGCTCCAGCTTGGCGGCGTCCCCCGCGGCGAGTGCGGCGGCGTGCGCGGCGTACGCAGGCGCGAGCCGGCCCTGCACCCGTGTCGCCAGCTCATCGAGCCGGGCGGTAACGGCTTTGGCGACACCGAGCCGCGCCGCATCATGCAACGCCGCGGCCTCGAACGCGTCGCTGCTCCGCTCAGCAGCTCGACGCGCGGCCTCGAGCGCGAGATCCCGGCCACGGTCAACGCTCCCACGCGCGACCGCAATCCACGCCCGGCCCAGATCGCCATTCGGCACATAGAACTCCGGAGGGGTAAGCCGGTCGAACTCAGCCAGCGTCTCCTCCGCAAGCGCGACGTCCCCAGCGAGCGCCGCTGCCTGCGCGAGCGCCCCGAAGAACCAGCAGAGGCCGTGGACGCCGAACGCGCGGGCATATTCGCGGGACAGCAAGATGCCCTCGCGTAGCCAACGGATGGCGGTCTGGACCGCGCCACGAGCGAGCGCGATATCTCCCAGCACCTGGACGCACGCGGCGCGCAAGTCGTCAGCGCGATGCTCGAGCAGCACATGGTAACGGGCAGTGGCAGACGCCTCGGCCTCCTCAAGGCGGCCGTCCATCCGCTGCGCGAACGACCACATGCTGAGGAGCTGGTCGCCGAACAGCGAGACCTCAGCGTCAAGGCCACCGAGCAGCCGCAGCCCCCGGTCGGCGGCGGCGATCGCCTCACCGGTCCGGCCACGGTAGGCCAAGGCGGTGACCATCGCGACGAGCGCGCGAACGACGGTGCGGTCGTGCGCGTCAGGGCGGGCGACGACGCCCTCCGCGGCGTTGAGCGCCTCGATAGGTCGGCCGTGGTTCAGCGCAGCGGCGGCCCGGAACAGGGCGAACTCATCACGCCAGCGGCGCTCGACGACAGCCGCCTCCGCAGTGGCGAGGACCCGGAGCGCCTCCTCCGACCGCCCGAGCCCGCGCAAGAGGTTGTTCGCCCGCATCAGGGCCACACGGGAGCGCTCCTCGCTCGTAATCGCCTGCGACTCCAGCTCAACGAGCAGCCGCTCGGCGTCGGCGCTCTTGCCTTGCGCATACTGCGCCCCAGCGCACGCAAGCCCAGCGCGCAACCCGCCCCCAGCCTCGTACGCCGCCGCCGAGAGCCGCTCGGCGAGCGCATGGTCGAAGTACTTCGAGCTCGCCTGGCGAGCGGCCTCCATGAGCAGCCCCGGCTTGGGGGTGAGGCCGCTTTCGGTCTGCCACACCGCCAGGCGGAGGAGGTCGTCACGGCGCCGGGCGCCAGTAGCGGCCAGCGCGTCCACAAGCCGGCGGCGAAGCGACCGAGCCCGCAATGGCGGAGTGGTCGCGCGCAACAGCTCACCATAAAGCGGGTGCGCAAGGCGCACTTGGGTTCGGCGCGGGTCATCGACAAGCTCAAGCAGGCCCGCTTGATCAGCCGCCTCCAGGCTTTCGGCTGGCACCAGCGTCTCCAGCAACGAGATGCCCAGCGGCTCCCCGACCGCGACCAGCTCGGCGACAGCCCGCGCGTCCGGCGACAACCGACCGATACGGGTCTCAACCACCTCGACCAACCGTGTGCTTGTCGCCATTTGCCCAGTTGCCCGCCAAACTCCCCCAATCTGCGCGAGCGTCCCAGCATCCAGCGCGCCGTTCACCAGCTCGCGCAGGAACAACGCGTTGCCTTGCGACAGCCGCCACAGCTCGTGCAGCGTCGCCCCATCGACCTGGCCATCCAGCACAACCTCGACGAGCTGCGCGCAGGCGGCCTCGTCGAGGGGCGAGAGCTCGAGCCACTCGGTATTCGTGTCCTTCCACAGGGCCATGACCGACTCGGACGCCAGCTCCCCGGTCCGGACCGTGGTGAGAACGAATGCGGTCGAGGTCGTGGCGAGGTGGTAGACAAGCGCGGCCGAGGCCTCGTCCAACAGGTGCGCGTCGTCGACGCCGAGCACCAGCCGCTTGCCGCCTGCCCTCCGCGCGAGCGCCTGGCTGGCTTGGCGCAACAGCTCCAACCGCGAGTTCGCCTCGGTGGAGGAGGCGGGCAGCAAGTGCGCGAATGGGCCAAACGGGATGCTCGCCGCCGCATGCGTGGCAGTCACCCACGCGGTCACAAAGCCACGCGCCGCGGCCTGCGCGAGCGCCTCACTCGCCAGCCGGGTCTTGCCCAGGCCTGGCCCTCCCGCGACCACCACACCCGCCGTGCCGCGCCGCCCTATCGCCTCCGAGATGCGCTGCAGCTGATCGTCGCGCCCCACGAGGGGCCAGGCGGTAGGCATGCGCTCATGGTACGCCTCACGCCCCGCGCGAGAGTGCCTTGGCCCTGGGGCGCTCCCAGTGCCTCCGTAGAACAGGCGCACAGAATCAGTAGCCCAGTACTGGGGACTTACGAACCCTTGCACCGGAGGCTGTTCATATGCATGGGCAGACCTTCCGCAAGGACTCATCCATGGAGCGTTTGGACGCAGATCAACTCTCCGGGTTACTCCAGGCCGCAGCGCAGGGAGACCAGAACGCGTGGAACCAGCTCGTCGACCAGTTCAACGGGCTGCTCTGGGCGATCACTCGGGCGCACCGGCTCGGGCACGCTGACGCCGCCGATGTCGTGCAAATGACCTGGACACGCCTAGTTGAGAACCTCGACCGGATCCGCAAACCCGAGTATGTCGGGTCGTGGCTGGCGACAACCGCCCGCCGTGAGTGCCTGCGTGTGCTCCACCACGCTGGGCGCGCTCAGCCAGTGGAGGAGCCCCCTGAGCCGGTCACGGTTCACAGGGTTGACTCCGAGCCAGAGACCGCCGCATTGACATCCGAGCGGGACATGCTGCTCCAGCGGGCAATGCGCGAACTCCCGCCCCGCTGCCAGCAGCTGCTCGGCGTGCTGATGGCTCCAGAGCAGCCCAGCTATGCGGAGATCTCGGCGGCGCTCGACCTACCGATCGGCAGCATTGGGCCGACCCGCGCGCGCTGCCTCGACTGCCTCCGCCGCCACGCCGCCCGCCTCGGACTTGTCGACGCGGACAGCTCCGCGGCCTGAGGCTCCTCGCGAGCGGAACCTCATGCGATACAACCCCTAGCGCCCACACATCCTGCGTGAGGCGCTATGCAGGCACGTCCAGGGAGCCGTTCACGACCCCGTCAGCGATCTCACGGACGGTGCGGCGGGTACGGCGGGCTAATCCGCGCATACGCTCGAACGCATCCTCGACGCTGAGGCCGTGACGCTCGGCGAGAATGCCTTTGGCCTGCTCGATGAGGACCCGTGAGTCGAGTGCGTGCTGGAGCTGGGCGGCGGCCGTGGCGGCCTTGTCGAGTTTGATGTGGGTAATCGCCTCAGCCCGAGTGTCTTTGACGGGCACGACGGTCGGCACCTCCGCAAGCGCCAAGATACGGCGGACCACTGGCATGCGTGGGAGCACCGCGACCAGCGGGATCCGCCGCCGCTCGAGTTCGCGATGGGTCAGGAAGAGCAGCCGCACACCAGCGCTATCCAGGTAGGTCACGTCGAGCATTTCGAGGACCACGCCCGACGGCTGCCCGACCGCCGCGTTCAGGATCGAGCGCTGGAGTGACTCCGCATGGGCCAGATCGATCTCGCCCGCGAGGGAGGCGACGACGATCTTGTCCTCCCACTCGACCACAAGCGCCGGACGCACGCTCATGCTCAGCTCACCGCCATCCGGCTCATGCTCAGTTCACCGCCATCCGGCTGATGTCCGATCCCCCAAGGCGCGCCGCAGCGTTACGACGGTCCCGCCGCTGTGCTCGCCGATCTCAACATCGGTGAGCGCCTCCATGAGCGGCATGCCCCGCCCGCGGTTGTCGTCCTCACTCGCGCCATTCCACTGGCCGAAGTCGCGGACCGCAGCGACGACCTCGTCAGCGCTCGCGCACAGCTCGACCTCGAAGAATGGCCTGGTGGGCGCGATTGGATGCTGGATGGCGTTCGCCGCCGCCTCGCCAAGTGCCACGAGCAGCTCCTGGACATCATCATCCCCGACACCCGCGTGCACAAGGAAACCGCGAGCCCGCGCGCGAAGCGCCGCGAGGGAGTGGGGCTTCGCGGACAGCCGCAGCGTAAGGTTCGTGACTGGCTGGTCAAGGACACGCAGCGCGACAAGCGCGATATCGTCGTCCCGGGCCGCGTGCGGCACCTGGGCAACGACATGGTCAAGCAGCGACTCGAGGTCCGCCGGCCCCGCCCTGAGCGCGGTCGCGAGGTCAGCGAGCCCCTGATCGAGGCTCCGATCACGGCTCTCGACAAGCCCGTCGGTATAGAGCAGCAGCGTCGCACCGTCCTCAAGACTGGTCTCGATTTCGGTGTAGCTCGACCGGCTCACCGCGCCGATCGGCACACCACGCGCGCCTTCGACGAAACGTGCCGTCCCATCCGGGTCCAGCACGACCGGTGGGGGGTGCCCTGCGTTCGCGTACTGGAGCAGCCGGGTGCGGGGATCGAAGCACAGGCAGGCGACCGTCGAGAAATGCTGCTCGCTCAACGCCTCCCCCAGCCGGTTGAGCCGGCCGAGCACCGCCGCCGGACCGAAGCCCTCCCAGGCGTACGCGCGGAGCGCGTTACGCAGCTGCCCCATCGCCGCAGCCGCTCGCTCGCCATGGCCGACGACATCACCGACCGCCAGAAGGATCCGGCCTCCCGGCATCACCACGACGTCGTACCAGTCGCCACCTACGTCGACATCGTGCGTTCTGGGCAGGTAACGGGCCGCAACGACGGCGTGATCGAGATCCGGTAGCCGGGCGGGAAGCAGGCTCTGCTGCAACGTCGCGGACACGTGCCTGGCTCGGTCGTCAGCTCGCGCCCGCTCGATCCGCACGGATGCGATCGCGGCCAACTGGACGAGGATGTCCTCGTCGCGCTCGGTAAAGTCGCCCTCGAACTTGTCCGACAGCTGGATAAGTCCCAAATTCGAGCCATCGTTGGCCACGAGCGGCGCCGCGAGCCACCCACGCATCGGCGGATGTTGGCCTGTGGCCGGCCCCAGCCGCCTCCATTCGGGATGAGACTCCAGCTCGGGCTGGGTCATCCGCAACGGCCTGTTCTCCCGGCACACGAAGGAGGAGATCCCGTTGCGGTACGGCATCTCGACGCACTCCTCGAAGGCCGCGTACTTGTCCGACAACGAGACCGCAGTGCTCGTCTGTGGGGAGTCCTGAGCCAAGTCCTGGCTGGAGGTCATGCTCGTGATGGACTGATGCGCGCCGATCAGCTCCCGGGCTTGCACAGTGACCGCCTGGAGGACCTCGTCGAGCGAGGCTGCCGACGTGAGCACCGTCGCGGCCTCGGCGAGCCCATGCAGCACCCGGGCGTGCTCGCTGGCCTGGCGGGCGGCCTCCTCCCGCACCCGCGCGCGCTCAAGGTTCGCCCGCACCCGGGCGATGAGCTCCCGGGCGGTGAAGGGCTTGACGAGGTAGTCGTCGGCGCCAGCGTCGAGACCCTCGATCGTGGCCTCCCCCCCGGCGCGGGCGGAGAGCATCACCACCGGGACACGGCTGGTGGCTGGCTCCTTCCGCAGGGCGCGGAGCAGCTCAAAGCCATCCATACCCGGCATCATCACGTCGGCAAGGATCAGATCGGGCACCCGTCGGCAGGCGGCCTTGAGCGCGGCGAGCCCATCACCGACGGTCTCAACCTGCCAGTAGGGGCGGAGGAGCCGTGCGACATAGCGGCGCATATCCGCGTTGTCGTCGACGAGGAGGACATGGCCGCCCGGCTCACCTCGCGCGACGGATCCGAGCGCTGGCTCTGGCGAGCGCGCCGCATCCTCGACATACGCGCTGGTCACAGCCGTGACCAGCGGGCCTCCTTGCGGGCTTCGCAGCCGGGTCTCGGGGAGGTGGGCCGACCCGAGAGGCACGGACACGGTGAACGTGGACCCTTTGGCGACCATGCTGTCCACTGTGATCGTCCCGCCGTGGAACTCCACGAGCGCGAGCGTGAGCGCGAGCCCGATCCCACTGCCCTCGTGCATGCGGGAGCGCGCGCTCCGGATGCGATGGAACCGGTCAAAAATCTTCGGCAGCTCCTCCTTCGGAATGCCGATCCCGGTATCGGTGACCTCGAGCACTGCCTGCTCGCCGCTCCGCCGGACCCGTACAACGATCTCCCCAGAGAATGTGAACTTCAGGGCGTTCGAAACCAGGTTGAGGACGACCTTCTCCCACATTGACCGGTCCACGTACGCCCCCTCCAGCGGCGGGCAGTCGACCGTGAAACGCAGCCCTGCGCGCTCCACCGCAGACCGGAACACACTCGCCACCTCGGCGGTCAGCATGCCGATGTCGGCAGGCTCGTACCAGGCCTCAAGGCGCCCCTCGTGAAGGCGGGAGAAGTCAAGCAGCGCGTTCACGAGCCTGAGTAGCCGGTTCGCGTTGCGCCTGGCCACGTCAAGCCGCTCCCGCTGGCGGTCGCTGAGCGGGTCCGTGCGGTCAGCGAGCGCGTCCTCAAGCGGTCCGAGCAGCAACGTGAGCGGCGTCCGGAACTCGTGGCTGGAGTTGCTGAAGAACTCGGTCTTCGCCCGGTCAAGCTCCGCAAGTGCCTCAGCCCGCCGCCGCTCATCCTCGTATGCGCGGGCGTTCGCGATCGCCGCGGCGATATGGCTGGCGAGGAGCTGGCAGAACCCCTGATAGCTCGCGTCAAATGCACGGCTCGGGCTGATCCCCGCCACGAGGACGCCGACGGGCAGCGACTGCCCGGCCTGCTGCACCGGCAACACCAGCGCGCTGCTCGGCGGCTGCCCATTCGCCGTCGGGCACGCGAGCCGGCCGGGCAGGCCGTCGAGAAACACCGCCTTCCCGGAGGCCACGACCTCCCCAAGCCGCCAACCCGAGCCATCCTGCCGCAAGTCGAAGGCGGTGGGCACCGGCTCCTTCCCCACCCTGACCCCATTTGCCGCCGTCAGGCGCCCAATTGTGGACTGCGCAGGGCCTGTCCCTGGCCCCGCGCCTGGCAGGGGGCCTGTCCCTGGCCCCGCGCCTGGCAGGGGGCCTGTCCCTGACCCCGCGCCTGGCAGGGGGCCTGTCCCTGACCCCGCGCCCGGCAGGGGGCCTGTCCCTGACCCCGCGCCCGGCAGGGGGCCTGTCCCTGACCCCGCGCCCGGCAGGGGGCCTCCCCCTGACCCCCTGCCATTGTCGAGCAAGTAGAGCAGGACGAAGGGGAGGTCAGCCCGGTTGCGGGCGAGCGCCTCCGCCGCGCAGACACACGCCTCCTCAGCAGTCCGGGACTCGGCGGTGTCCTCGGCCAGCTCACGGAGCGTGCGCAGCCGGCGCTCACTCAGCACCCGCTCCGTGGTTTCAGTGACCGCGGTGAATACTCCAACCACCTCGCCGGCCTCGTCGCGGATCGGCGAATGGGAGGAGGTGAAGTAGCACTCCTCCATGTACCCATTGCGGTCAAGGAAGAACATCTGGTCGTCGGACCACGTCGCCTCACCGCGCTCGAGCACCCCGAAGAGCATTGGCGCGATGATGTGCCAGATCTCCGGCAAGGTCTCCGCGCCGGTCGCACCCATCGCCCGCGGGTGTTTCGTCGAGCCCAGAATCGGGCGGCACGCATCGTTGTAGAGCATGAGAAGGTCCGGACCCCACCAGATCAGCATGGGGAACCGAGACGACAGGCAGATGCTCACCGCTGTCCGCAGGCTCTGCGGCCACCGCTCAATCGGGCCGATGGGTGTGCGCATCCAGTCGAACGACGCGATGCGCTCGCCCATCTCGCCACCAGCGGCGAAAACATCCGCCATCGAGGACGGTCTGACTGGGGTAGTCGCCATCTCACCCGTATTCTGCTTCCGCTGAGCAGGATACGGTAGGCCCCCTCTGGGCGATGAGGTCGGGGAGCCTGTCTACGATCGCGCTCCCTTCCTGGATTTGTTGCCGCGTTGAGGAGGACGTTTGAGGATCGTGATGCCATGGTGGAGCCGGGCGGGCCTCGCGGTCGTCGTGACGCTGGTGGCTGGGTGCGCTGGCGCCAGGGAGGTTCCCGCGCCGCCGCCATCCGAGGACACGGCCGCCCCGGTCGAGCAGCAGGCGACGGCTCCCGAGGTGCTGACGCTCCCCGCTGGGTTCCAGCCTGAGGGCATCGCGATCTCCGAGGGGCGGTTTTACGTCGGATCGATTAACACCGGCGCCATCTACACGGGGGATCTGGCCACCGGCCAGGGCTACGTGCTCGTCCCTGGCGCTGAGGGGCGAGCGGCCATCGGTGTCGCCGCGGATGGGCGCAACCGCATCCTCGTCGCTGGCGGGGCAACCGGGCGGGCGTACGTGTACGACGCGCGCACAGGCCTCCGGCTCGCGACGTATGCCCTAACCGATAACAAGACGTTTATCAATGACGTCGTCGTGACCGAGAGCGCCGCCTGGCTCACCGACTCGGTCAACCCGGTGCTCTACCGCATCGGCATTGCGCAGGGTGGATCGCTCCCAGGCCCAGATGGCGTCCAGGCCGTCCAGCTCAGGGGCGACCTCGCCTACGAGGGTGGGATCAACGCGAATGGCATCGAGGCCACGCCGGACGGGAAGACCCTCGTGCTCGTCCAATCCAACACCGGCCGGCTCTTCACGGTCGACACGGTGACCGGCAACACCCGCGCAATCGAGCTGGGTGGCGAGCGCGTACCCCAAGGTGACGGCATCCTGCTCGACGGCTCAACCCTCTATGTCGTCCAAAACCGTGAGAACACCATCGCCGTGGTCAAGTTGTCGAGCGACCTGAGGACCGGCACCGTCATCAGGCGCCTCGCTGACCCCCGGTTCGATGTCCCCACAACGATCGACCAGCGCGGCGCCTTCCTCTACGTGGTCAACGGCCGCTTCGGCGTGCTCGCGCGGCCGGGCACCGCATACTCAGTCGTCCGGGTGCCAAAGAGCTAAAGGGGCAAAAGCTATATCAGCCTGCGATCTGTCGCCCAGCGGGTTAGCTCATGACGGTTGGAAAGCTGGAGCTTACGGAGCACCGCCGAGACATGCGTTTCGACCGTCTTCACAGAGATCTGCAGGCGCTTGGCGATCTGCTTGTAGGCGTACCCACGGGCGATGTGACGGAGGACCTCGCGCTCGCGGGCGGTGAGCAGGTCAAGCTCAGGGTCATCGGGCATCACCTGGCCAGCGAACGCGTCGAGGACGAAGCCGGCAAGCCGCGGTGAGAAGACCGCGTCCCCGGAATGGACCCGATGGATCGCCTCCGCGAGCTCGGCGGGGGTGATCGTCTTGGTCACGTACCCACGGGCGCCCGCCCGCACGACCCCAATCACATCCTCTGCGGCGTCCGACACGGACAGCGCGAGGAACCGCACAGCCGGATGCGTCTGGGCGACCGCCCCGATCACCGTCCGAGCGCCGCCGCCCGGCATGTGGACGTCGAGCAGGACGACGTCCGGCTTCCCAGCACGGATGCTGGTAATCGCCTGATCGACATCGCTGGCTGCGCCGACAATGTCGAATTCGTCCCCCAGCTCTGTGCGCACCCCCGAGAGGAACAGCTGGTGGTCGTCGACAAGGAAGAGGCGGATCACGCCAGCGGCATCCATAGCTCGACCTCCGTCCCCTCCCCTGGCTCGCTCGTGACCGTCGCGCGGCCGCCGTGACGCTGGATCCGGCCGATGATCGACTCGGCGATGCCGCGCCGGTCGCTCTGCACGGCATCGAGGACGAAGCCTTTGCCCTCATCACGGACATACACAGTGAGCGCCTGCGGCTCAACCTCGACGTAGACGGACACGAGGTCAGCTCCGGAGTGCTGAGCGGCGTTCTGTACCGCCTCGCCACACGCCTCGACGACGGTCCACAGGCGGCCGTCCAGTGAATGGTCACCGACACGCACGACCTCGACGGGGACGTGGTAGCGCCGCTCCATCCGGCTGGCCAGCTCGTTGATCGCCGCACTCAAGCTGTCCGCCCCGCCCTGCCCAGGCAGGCCGTAGAGCCAGGCTCGCAGCTCCCGCTCCTGCCCCCGCGCCAGGGCGACCATTTCGCCTGGCCCCTCGGCGCGCTGGATCAGCGCGAGCGTCTGGAGCACCGAGTCGTGGAGGTGCGCCGCGACCTCCGCCCGCTCCTGCGAGCGGATCCGCTCGCGACGCTCCTCGCTCGCCTGGAGCGCGAGCCTCCAACCCCAGGGGGCGAGGATCAGCCCAAGGCCGCTCACCGCCACGGCGATCGCGACGGCCCCGGTGCGCACGTCGGTCAGCGCGCCGAGCGCCGCGAGGAACAAGCCCATCCCGCTGACCACCAGCAACGCCCCGGCCACGACCCGCAGCACCGAGCCATGGCCCCTCAGCGCCGCCCGGACCGAGTCAGCGCGCCCGCGGCCATCGCCACGCGCCCACATCACCGCAGACCCAAGCGCTGCGAGCACGATTGGCCATGAGAGCGAGTCAGCGAACCAAAGCCCAAGATCGCGGAGGAGCACAAGCATGCCCAGCACCACGAGGCCGAATCCGACCGCGCGCTGGAGGTTGGCCTCCTCACGGGTGCCGGGTGCCTGGTCAGGGTCCTGCTCGGGGAGCACGAGCCACGCCGCCAGGTAGAGCCCGACGCCGAACCCGCCGGCTGCCGTGAGCGCCACGAACGCAAGCCGGACGAGCACTGGGTCCACCCGCAGCCGGTCCCCCACCCCAGCCGCCACCCCGGCGACCACTCGGTCAGCGCGGGTACGGGTCACGCCGAGCACCGCCCGGGTCGGCAGGCCGCGCATCCAGGGGGATGAGGCGCCGGTCATGCGCCGATGGTGGCACATGGCGGCGCTCCCGCCCACCAGGGCCAACCCTGATGGCCACGAGCTGCTCAGGGGCGCGGCAGGGTAATCCCTGATAGCGCGTCGCGCGAGCGCGCCTGACCATGCTTTGCATGGATGAGGAGACCACTGGCCACCAGCCGCCAGATGAGGGCGAGCTGACCGGCTCATCCCGCCCTATGGCCACGCGGCGCCTGACCCGGCGCACGGACAGGAGGGTTTTAGGCGGGGTAGCGAGCGGGCTCGCTGAGTACTTCACCATCGACCCGGTGATCTGCCGCCTCGCGTTCGTCGCGCTGGGCCTCGTCACCTTTCCGTTCGGCGTGCTGGTCTACCTCATCGCCTGGGCGGTCGTGCCGGCTGACACCGGCGGGGAGCGGCGGCGGGAAGACAGCGCTCGCGTGCTCTGGGTGATCCTGGCCGTGCTCGCGGCCGTGCTGGTCGCCATCCCCGTCTTGGCCTTGACCTTCGCGTGGCTCATCGGCCTCAGCGGCCCCTTCCCGTGGTACGGCCCCTTCGGCTTCGACATCGGCTTCGGGCCAGGGCTCTTCTGGGCGCTCACGCTGATCGGTCTCGGCGTGCTGCTGTTCCGGCGCAGCGAACCCGCCCGGTCATCGTCCGCTGCGCCCAGCCTCCCCCAGCCGGCCAACGAGCCGACCGGCTCCACGCCGGTCGCCAGGCCACCACGGCAGCCGTCGATACTCGGCCGGCTCGCGGTCGCGGCTGGCCTGATCGTCGCTGGTGTGGCGGCGCTGCTCGACAACCTCGGCGTCGTCGATCTGAGCGCCCGCCGGTTACTCGCGCTGCTCATGCTTGTGGTTGGGGTGACGCTGCTCGTCGGCACGTGGTGGGGTAACGCCCGTTGGCTGATCGTGATCGGCGTCCTGCTCATCCCCGCGCTGTTCAGCGTGAGCGTTGTCGACGCGTACGGTGCCTCCCTCCGCGGGCCGTTCGGCGACCGCGCCTGGCGGCCGGCCAGCCGCGCCGAGGTCGCCAGGCCGTTCATGCTGGGTGTCGGCGACCTTTTGCTCGACTTGACCGGGCTGCCGTTGTCCGCTGACGCCACCCGCGTCGCCGCCGGTGTGGGCATGGGCGATGTCAGCGTGGTCGTTCCCGCGGATGCTGAGGTGACCGTGAACTCGCGGGTTGGCGTTGGGGAGCTTGATGTGTTCGGCCGCCGGTGGGCCGGCATGGCGCTCAACGTGACCGACCACTCCAGCGGGCAGGGTCGCGATGGGCGCCTCGTGCTCGACCTCAAAGGCGGTCTCGGCGACGTGACCGTCCGCCGGGCGCCAGCCACCACGAGCGCGGAGGGACAGTAGATGGAACGCCACGACATCGACCCACTCTCGCTCGTCTTCGGCTTGGCCTTCACCGCCCTCGGGCTGCTGTTCCTCACCGGCCAAGTCAGCTTGAGCACGTGGCGGTGGATCCCCCCGCTCCTCGCTATCGGCCTCGGCCTTGGTGTGCTGCTCTCGGCCCGCCGCCCCCGTGGCCGTGCCGGCCCGCGCCCGGAATCCGGGCCTGAGCCACCACACCAGGAGGGCTAGCGCGCCTCAATGACCACATCGAGGCGCGCGTGGGCCTTCCGGAGCGCCTCCTCGACGTCCTGTGGCGTCTGGCCCCGCGCGAACAGGAACCCGAGGTAGCGGTCCCCCTCCGGCAGCGGGCGGACCAGGCGGCCAGGAGCGATGGCGATCTCCAACCCCACAATGCCAGGCGTCGCGCTGACCTCGTCGCGACCGCGCACCTCGCGGAGCACCCCCGCGCGCGGGATGGGAAGCATCATCACACCGGCCGCCACCGACTCGCGGGCCAGATCGTCGAGTGGCAGCCCAAGCGCATGGCGGAGGATGATCTGCTCCAAGCTCATCCCCGCGCCGAACCGTAGCGTCCGTGCGCACAGCCCCCCGATCGACCGGGCAGCGAGCTCCAGCAGCCAGGCGCCTTGGTCGTTCAGGCGCAGCTCCGCATGGATCGGGCCCTCGACGAGGCCGAGCGCGGCAGCCGCGGCGGCGGTCGCCTCGTGCGCCGCCCGCAGGGCGGCTGGCTCGAGGCGTGACGGGGTGACGTACATCGTCTCCTCGAAGTACGGGCCATCGAGCGGGTCCGGCTTGTCGAACGTCGCGAGCACCTCCAAGCGCCCGCCGTGGAGCAGGGCCTCAACCGCAACCTCGACGCCCGGCACGAACTGCTCGATGAGCAGCGGTCCGCCGGCATCCTCGCCCGCATCAGCGAGGATTCGCCGCACCCGGGCAGCGGTCACGACGGCCTCGGCGGGATCGTCCGCCCGGATGACCCCCCGGCTTCCCGACAGTGACACAGGCTTCACCACCACCGGGAAGCCGACAGCTGCAGCGGCGCGTGCGACGGCGTCCGCGTGCGCTGGCCCCCCGTCCCCCCCCTGGTTGCCGGCGACGACGCGGAACTCTGGTTGCCGCACGCCCGCGGCGGCGAGCCGCTGGCGCAGCGCCGCCTTGTTGCGAGTCGCAGCGACCGCCTCTGGCGGATTGTGGGGAAGGCCGAGCCGGGCAGCGGCCTCCGCGGCCACGAGGACCCCCTGATCGTCCACGGCAACGACCGCGTCAAGCGGCGCCTGCTCGGCCAGCGCGGCGATCCGGCTGGCGGCCTGCGACGGCCGGCGCAGCGGCACGGTCAGCGCGCGGTGCCCCATCAGCGGGGCGAGCGCCTGGCGGCGCTCAGAGGCGACGACGACCTCAGCCCCGACCTCAGCGGCGGCCCGGAGGAAATCCGAGGCCCGGTAGGTCGAGGTAGGCAACAAGAGAAGGATGCGTGCCACCCGTGTACCGTAGCCTGCAAGATCGCGACGTCCCACGTGGGGTGCGACATGGCCAAGAATGAACCAGTGATCCACGTCACCGAAGCCGCGCGCCAGAAGGCGGTCTGGTTTCGCTCCCGCGACCCAGAGCCCGAGCGCCTCGCGCTGTGGCTCGAGGTGACCGGGGTCTCTGGGGGGAAGTACACGTACAACCTCTACCTCGACGAGCTTGCCAAAGCCGGGGAGGAGCACGTCGTCCAACACCACGACGACATCACGGTGGTCATCCCTGCCTCAAGCGTCGACGCGCTACGCGGCGCCGTGCTTGACCGCCAAGGAGATCTCGAGACCGGCGGGATCTTCGTCGACAACCCGAATAGCCCCAGCCCAGCGGTCGGTGCCGCCCGCCCGCCGGCCGATCTCAGCGGGCCAGTGCCACAGCGGGTCATGAAGGTGCTCGACGAGTACATCAACCCGAGCATTGCCGCCCACGGCGGCCGGGCCGAACTCGTCGCGGTGGAGGAGGACATCGCCTATCTGCGCCTGTCCGGCGGCTGCCAGGGCTGCGGCATGGCGACAGTGACGCTCAGCCAAGGCATCGAGGTGGCGATCAAAGAGGCGGTTCCCGAGGTCACGCGAGTCGTAGACGTCACAGACCACGCCGCCGGCACGAATCCGTACTTCGAGCCAGCGAAGAAGTAACGCCCCGCTCCGCCGCGCCGGGGGTAGCGCGGCCTTGTGATGCATGGCTGTCACCGCACGTCCCGGTCACCGCACGTCCCAGTCGCTGGACATCCCAGCCGCGTAAAGAGTGGAATAATCTACGCATACAGCCCCAATACCGCAGGACAGGGTGCCCTAGATCGGTTAGGCTGAGATCCCCCGTCTGGGGATCAGGCCACCAGTTGCGCCAGGCTGTGATCCGTATGCTGCGAGCCCCATGCGCGGTGGGCTGAGGAGGACGTGATGAGGGTCAGGTACCGCAGGGCGGCGCTGCTCCTGATGGTCTTGGGGCTGCTCACGGCCGCGTGTGGCGGTGGCCAGGCCGGAACGTCTGGGGAGGACGGCGGGTTCTCTGTCTACATCCATGAGCCACAAAACCCATTAATCCCCTCGGACACACACGAGTCCGAGGGCGCCACAGTGTTGAAGCCCCTCTTCACCGGGCTGATCATCTACGACAGCGAGACGAGCGAGCCGATCAACGCGATGGCGGAGTCGATCACCAGCCCGGATCAGAGGGTCTGGACGATCACGATCAAGAGCGGATGGACGTTCCATGACGGCACGCCGGTCACGGCGCAGTCGTACGTGAACGGCTGGAACTTCGGCGCCTATGGCCCGAACGCGCAGGGCACCACGAACTTCTACGCCAACATCTCCGGCTACGACGATCTGCAGTGCGGGCAAGGCCCGGACGGCGAGATCGACTGCGACGCGAGCCCGCCGAAGGCCACCCAGATGAGCGGTTTGAAGGTGATCGACGACACGACCTTCCAGGTGACGCTCACTGATCCATTCAGCCAGTTCCCGGTGACGCTTGGCTACCACCCGTTCCTCCCAGTGCCAGACGCGCTCATGAGGGACCCACAGGCATACGGGGAGCAGCCGATCGGCAACGGCCCGTTCATGATGGATGGCCCGTGGCAGCACAACCAGTTCATCCGGATGAAACGGTTCCCCGGTTATGCCGGCACGCCAGCCAAAGCTGAGGCGGTGGAGTTCCGTATCTACCTCAGCGACCAAACCGCGTACAACGACCTCGTGGGCGGCCAGCTCGACATCATGGATCAGGTGCCCACAGACAAGATCAGCGTGGCCGAGCGGGACCTTGACGGCCGGTACTTCGAGCGCCCGCGCTCAGACCTCACATTTATCGGCTTTCCGCTGTACCGGCCTGAGTTTCAAAATCCAAAGCTGCGGATCGCGTTCTCGAAAGCGATCGACCGCGCCGAGATTGCCGAAAAGATCTTCAATGGGGCACGGACGCCAGCGTTCGGTTACGTCTCCCCGTTGGTGATCGGCTCGCGCGCTGATCCCTGCGGGTACAACTGCGAGTACGACCCGGCCGAGGCGAAGCGGCTGTTCGATGAGGCGGGTGGCTTCAGCGGGCAGCTCGAGCTGTGGTTCAACGAGGGCGCCGGTCACGAGGCGTGGATGGAGGCGCTGGCGAACCAGATCAGCAAGAACCTTGGCATCAAGCCCCCAGTGTTCAAACAGTTCGACTTCGCCGAGTACCTCAACTTCCTAGAGAACAAGCAGTCCAGCGGGCCATACCGCCTCGGGTGGATCATGGATTACCCAAGCCCGCAGGACTACCTTGAGCCGGTGTTCTCGACGGCCGGATCGTCGAACTACTTCAGCTACTCAAATCCCCAGGTTGATCGGCTCATCACCCGGGGCAACGCGGCGGGCAGCGTCGACCAAGGCATCCCCTTCTACCATCAGGCCGAGGACCAGATCCTTCAGGACATGCCCGCTATCCCGCTGTTCTATGGACGGGTCAATGCGGGCTACTCCACGCGTGTCGACAATGTCGTGATCGACACGCGCGGCGACTATGACATCGCGAACGTCACGGTTGTCAGGCAGTGAAGAACGCGCGGCCAGGATGGCGCCGGATGGCTCCTGACCGCGCGAGCCCGGTGCGGTAAAAAGCGTCCATGGGCCGCTACACCGTCCGCCGCCTGCTCCAGATCATCCCGGTCTTCTTTGGGGCGACGTTCCTGATCTTCGCCATGGTCTACGCGATCCCCGGTGACCCGATCCGGGCGCTCACGGGCGACCGGCCGCCCTCAGCGTCAGTCCAAGCGGAGCTCCGCGATCGGTACCACCTGGACGACCCGCTGCCTGTCCAGTATGGGAAGTACATCACCGGCGTCTTCCAGGGCGACCTCGGGGAGACGTTCCGCGGGCGGCAGGTCAGCACGATCCTGAAGGAGGCGTTCCCGGTCACGGTCCGCCTCGCGCTGACCGCATTCGCGTTCGAGATCGTGCTCGGGGTGCTCGCTGGAGTGCTCGCAGCGCTCCGGCGTGGGTCGTTCATGGACAGTCTCGTGCTCGTCACAACGACCGCGGTCGTGTCGATCCCGATTTTCGTGCTGGGATATACGGCGCAGATCCTGCTTGGCTTGAAGTTCCGGTTGCTGCCGATCTCCGGCGTCCGCGATGGCTGGGTGAGCTACATCCTGCCCGGCATGGTGCTGGGCGCGACCTCGCTCGCCTACATCGCGCGGCTCACCCGCACGAGCCTGATGGAGAACCTCCGCGCCGACTACGTCCGCACCGCAATCGCGAAGGGCATGCCCCGCCCACGCGTGGTCGGCCGGCACGCGCTGCGCAACTCGCTGATCCCAGTCGTCACGTTCCTCGGCGTCGACCTCGGGCACCTCATGGGCGGGGCGATCATCACCGAGGGGATCTTCAACATCCCCGGTGTCGGAGGTGAGGTGTTCCGGGCCGTCCAGGCGCAAGAGAACCCGGTGGTGGTCGGGCTCGTCACCGTCCTCGTGCTGGTCTTCGTCTTATCGAACCTCATCGTCGACCTGCTCTATGCCGCGCTCGACCCGAGGATCCGCTATGGGTAAGGACACCAGCGCCAGGTCCGACGCCGCCCTCAGTGTGGGCATCAAGGCCGGGCTCCAGGCGCCTGAGAGGGGCACAACCCCTGCGGCCAATGGCATCGCCGGCACCGAGGCGAGCAAGCCTGAGCGCCAGGCCAACTTGTGGAGTGATGTCTGGATCGAGCTGCGCCGCAACCCGCTGTTCTTCATCTCGGCGGTGTTCGTGCTGCTGATGCTGGCGATCGCGATCGCGCCGCAGCTGTTCACCAGCGCCGACCCGAGGGACTGCTCGCTCACGAACTCACTCGTCCGTCCCAGCGCGCAGCACTGGTTCGGGTTCGACCTGCAAGGCTGCGACTACTATGCCCGGGTCATGTACGGGGCACGCGCGTCGATCGCCGTAGGCCTCAGCGTCACGGCCGCGTCCGCGCTCATCGCGGTCATCGGGGGCGCCCTCGCCGGATACTACGGAGGGCTGATCGATGGGCTCATCGCGCGCATTACCGACGTCGTGCTCGCGATCCCGCTCTTCCTTGGCGGCATCGTGATCTTAAGCGCTCTAGGAAGGCAGAGCAGGGGCATCGTCACCGTCACGATCGCGCTGACCGCGCTGTACTGGCCGACGATGCTCCGCCTGATGCGCTCATCGGTGCTGTCAGCGAAAGAGCAGGACTACGTCACCGCAGCGAGAGCGCTCGGCGCGACCGATCTGCGGATCCTCATGAGCCACATCCTCCCCAACGCGATCGCTCCAGTGATCGTCTACGCGACGATCGCCGTGGGGATCATCATCGCGGTCGAGGCCACGCTGTCGTACCTGGGGATCGGCCTCCAGCTCCCAGCGATCTCCTGGGGCTTGATGATCAGCGACGCCCAAGACCGGCTTCTCCAGGCGCCGCACCTGCTGCTGTTCCCCGGGCTGTTCCTGTCGATCACTGTGTTCGCGTTCATCCTCATGGGCGACGCGCTGCGCGACGCGCTCGATCCGAAGCTGCGCTGATGACCGACGTCAAGGACCATGCCCTCCCCACGCCGGGCAGCGGCGGCGCTGGGCATCTGCTCGAGGTCGAGGATCTTCACGTCGAGTTCCGCACCCGCCGTGGGGTGGTGCACGCCGTGAACGGGATCAGCTACACCCTCGACGAGCGCGAGACGCTCGCGATCCTCGGTGAGTCCGGGTCCGGGAAGAGCGTGAGCGCCCAGGCGGTCATGGGGATCATCGACAGCCCGCCGGGGTTCGTCACCCAGGGCGCGGTTCGCTTCCAGGGCCGTGACCTGCTGCAGATGCCCGAGCGCGAGCGGCGCGCGATCCGCGGCCAGCGCATCGCGATGGTCTTCCAGGACGCGCTCACCGCGCTGAACCCAGTGTTCTCCGTGGGCTGGCAGATCGGGGAGCCCTACCGTGTGCATCACGGCGTCTCGCGCGCGCAGGCTCGGCGCAAGGCGGTCGAGATGATGGAGCGGGTGCGGATCCCGTCAGCGCTCCAGCGGGTGGACGACTACCCCCACCAGTTCTCCGGGGGCATGCGCCAACGGGTGATGATCGCCATGGCGCTCGCGCTGGATCCGGACATCCTGATCGCCGATGAGCCCACGACCGCCCTCGACGTCACCATCCAAGCGCAGGTGATGGAGCTGCTCGCCGACCTGCAAGCCGAGACGGGGATGGGCTTGATCCTCATCACCCACGACCTCGGCGTGGTCGCCGACGCCGCTGACCGGGTCGCGGTGATGTACGCCGGCCGCATCGTCGAGACCGGCCCGGTGCGCGCGATCTACCACAACCCCGCGCACCCCTACACGCACGGCCTCATGGGCTCCATCCCGCGGCTGGACCAGAAAGGCGAGCGACTCAACCCGATCAAGGGGTCGCCGCCCAACCTCATGCGCATCCCGCCAGGCTGCCCCTTCCATCCTCGTTGCCCATACGCGCGAGCGGTCTGCGCGGAGGACCTCCCGCCGCTCTACGAGGTCGGGCACGGCCAGCGCAGCGCGTGCCACTTCTTCCAGGAGGTCATCGATGAGCAGCGACCGTAGGGACGCGCCGCGGGCGGGCCGCGAGCCGCTCCTGCGAGTCGAGGGGCTCGTCAAGCATTTCCCGCTGACCCGCGGCATCGTCTTCAAGCGGCAGATCGGGTCGGTGCGCGCCGTTGACGGTATCGACTTCCAGCTCCACCGGGGGGAGACGCTCGGGCTGGTCGGTGAGTCCGGCTGCGGCAAGTCGACCGTCGCCCGGACGCTGCTGCGGCTGGAAGAGCCGACCGCTGGGCGCGCCATCTACAAGGGCAATGACATCTTCACGCTGCGCCCATCCGAGCTGCGTGCGCTGCGCCGCGAGATCCAGATCGTGTTCCAAGACCCTTACGCGTCGTTGAACCCGCGTATGACCGTCGGCGACATCGTCTCCGAGCCCTGGGAGATCCACTCCGGGATCGTGCCGAAGGCCGAACGCCCTAAGCGGCTCGCGGACCTGCTGGAGCGGGTCGGGCTGAACCCGGATGACCGCAACCGTTACCCGCACCAGTTCTCGGGCGGCCAGCGCCAACGCATCGGCATCGCCCGCGCGCTCGCGCTCAACCCTGAGGTGATCATCTGCGACGAGCCGGTCTCCGCTCTTGACGTGTCAGTTCAGGCTCAGGTCGTGAACCTGCTGGAGGAGGTCCAGGCCGCCTTCGGTCTCGCGTACATCTTCATCGCCCACGATCTGTCTGTCGTGCGCCACATCGCCGACCGGGTGGCGGTGATGTACCTCGGCCGCATCGTGGAGATCGGCGATGAGCAGGACATCTACGAGCGCCCCACCCACCCGTATACCCAGGCCCTCCTCTCGGCCGTCCCGATTCCTGATCCCGACGCCAGCGCCTTCCGCGAGCGCATCCTCTTGGAGGGCGACATCCCGGACCCCGCCGATCCTCCATCAGGCTGCCACTTCCGCACCCGCTGCTGGAAAGCAGAGGCCCTCTGCGCCGAGCGATACCCGGAGCTGGTCGACCGCTTCAACCACGGCCACCCCTCCTCCTGCCACTTCGCGGAGCCGCGCCGCGTCGTGAGTGAGCGGCTCGCACCGTAGCGCTCGCGTACCGCTCACCCTTGCTGGGCTGGGCGCAAGCTGATCTCGGGCAGGTTGACGAGGCCGAAGGGGCTGAGGTAGAGGTTCTCGACACGCGCGGCGGCGACGAAGCGGTGGTGGTAGACGAACAGGGGGATAATCGCCTGGTCGCGGCCTACCGCAAGGTCCTCGGCCTGCTGGTAAAGGCGATGGCGGGTGAGCTCATCGCTGGTGCCGCGAGCGCGGTCGATCAGCCCGTCGACCTCGGCGTTCGCGTAGCGCATGAAGTTCCGGCCGCCAGAGGCGGGCGTCGACCGGGAGTCAAACAACGGGGAGAGGGCGGCGTCCATCGTTGGATACTCGGCGGACCAGCCGAAGCGGAACATCCCGGCCTCACCTGAGGACAGGATGTCGAGGTAGTCACCGAACGACCCGTCCGGCGGCGGGGGCTCGGAGCGCAACCGCAACCCGACGCCCACGGCCGCCAAGTCTTGGCCGATCTGCTGCGCAACCTGCTCATGGCCGCCGCCACGGTTGAGCCACAGCTCGACCTCGGTGATGCCCCGCTCGGCGAAAATCCTCCGCGCCTCAGCCGGGTCGCGCTCGCAGGCGCCGCACGCGTTGTCCCGGGCGCCAGGGATCGGCGGTGGCACGGTAGCGCGCGCCACCGAGACGTTGCCCTCGAGGATCGCATCCCGCAGCGCCTCGCGGTCGATGGCCATGCTGACCGCGCGGCGCACCTCGACGTCGTCGAACGGCGGCTGGGTGACGTTGAAGCCGAGGAAATAGAGCACGGGTGTCGGGCCGAGCAGCACGCCAGGGCCGTGGTACCCATCGTCCGAGCTGGCTGGGTACTGCCGTGAGGCCTCGGCGAGCGCGCCCGCCGGCAGCGGGGAGAAGTCGCGGCGGCCCTGCTGAAACGCGAGGTAGGCGGTGTCTGGGTCGGAGATCGGGAACAACACCTCATCGACGACGGTGGGAGCGGAGCCGTCCTGCCGACCCTTGAACCGCGCTACCCGGATGAACTCGTTATGCGCCCACGTGCCATCCATCCGGAATGGCCCGTTGCCGACCGGGCGCTGGAGGAAGCCGGCGCGGTCGGCCTGCCAGACCGTGCGCGGGACCGGGCCGAGCGCAGGATGGGCGACCACGGCTGGGAAGTCCGCTCTCGGCCCGATCAGGCGCACCCGCAGCGTCCGGTCGTCCACTGCGGTCACGCCAGCCAGCTCCGCTGCCTTCTTCGCGCGGAGCGCGTCATATCCCTGGACATCGCGGAGGTGGTAGCCAGCCAGGCCCAGCCGTACAGCCTGCTCCCAAGCGAACTTGAAATCGGCCGCGGTCACTGGGCTCCCGTCATGAAACGTCCCCCCCTCCCGGAGCGTGAACGTCCACTCGTCGGATGCCGTCGCGATCCATGACGCTGCCGCCGCCGGCACCACCCTGAGCGAGGCGTCGTAGGCGGTCAGCGAGTCAAATAGCGCGTCGACCACCGCGAGCCCATTCGGCTCGGTGGCGGTGGGCGGCACGATCGCAGAGGGCTCCTGGATGGCGTACCGGAACGTGCTGCTCGTGGCGACGGTCTCCGACGGTGTCGCTGGGGCGGCCGGCACGAGTGGACGGGCGGCTGGCTCGGGGGCGGCCGGCTGCCAGTTGCAGCCGGCCAGCAGCGCCGCCAAGGCGACCAGCGCCGCCCTCCTCATCCGGAAGATCAGACCTCAGACCAAGCGCAGCGCGAGCACAACCGTCGTGACGGCGAACACCACACCGGTGACGACCGTATAACGGTCGAGGTTCTTCTCGGCCATCGTCGAGCCAGTGAGGCTGCTCATCGCGCCACCGCCAAACATCTCCGACAGCCCACCGCCACGCCCCGCCTTCATGAGGATGAGCAGAATGAGCGCGATCGACACGAGCACGTGGACGACCACGAGGGTGGCAGTAAGGACGTTCACCGATCTCTCCGAGCGCGAGAATGCACAAAACCGAGGCGATACTAGCGCCGGCCGCGGTCCCTTTGCGCGCTGCCCGGGCTACCGGGGGCGCGTGACCAGGAACACCCCGACCTGGGGACCGGAGTCAGACAGGGTCCACAGCTCACGGGCCGCTACATCAGTGTGCCGGTACCGGTACGGCGCATACCCGTCCGCAGCCCAGCTATGCGCGCGGGCGGGCTCCCTCGCCCCGATCCGCTGGTTGAGCTGCGCGGGCATCTCCACGCATGGGCATGGCATTGGCATGCTCGCGGCAGCCGAATCGGCAGGAGCCGCCTGCCGGCCCGCCGTAAGGTCGTCAGTCCCGGAGACCGCCGCCGTGGTGCGGGGCGTGAGCGCCCGGAAGGTCGCGAACGCCGGTGACTCCACCAACCCATCGGACGGCGGGAGCAGGTAGCCGAATGACAGCCCGTCGACCTGGCGGTCAGCCGAGAGGTACGAGGGCACGGCGACGGAAGCGCTCAGCGCGAGCATGAGCACACTGGCCGCGAGGGCGAACTCGGCCCTGCGGCGCAGGGGGGAGAGCTCAGGGGTGGCGCCGATCAGCCGCTCGACCCGCGCGGCGAGCGCCCTCGTCGTCTCCGAGGCAGACCGCGCCATCCGCCGCCGGTCAGCGGCATCGAGCCGCTCGGGCACCGGGACCCCGACCGGCGCGAGGCGCAGCGGCCCGACCGCCGCGCATGCGACCCGCGGCACCGGGCGCCCCTGGCTGCAGTCCCAGACTTTCAGAATGCTCGACGCGAGCGCGACTGGGCGGTGGGTATGGGTGGTGGCGAGGTCGTCGGCGCTCTCCTCCTGCTCACTGCGCAGCCAGCGGACGGCGAGGTGGAGCGGCGGGAGGAAAAACGCAAGGTCCCGGATGAGCCCGACGGTCAAGCCCAGCAGGGTGTCACGCCGGCGGATGTGGGCGAACTCGTGAGCGACCAAGCCCTCAAGCTCGTGGTTGTCAAGCGCGTTGAGCAGCACGGGATCAACCGCGACGACCGGCTGCCGTGTGCCGATCGTGAATGCGCCGCCTGGGCACGAGGCGAGGAGCACGAGCCGTGGTGCCCGGACCCGCATACGCGCCGCCAGATCGGCGGCGATGGCCTCCAGGCGAGGGTCGGCGGCCGGGATGGTCCGGCTCAGCAGCCTGCGGGCAGCCACGAGCCCGAGCAACCTCCGCGCGAGCAGGGTGACCGCGATGACCGCATAGACAACAAACAGGACGCTCAGCTCGCGCTGGGACACTGCGACCCCAACAAGGTCAAGCAGGCGATCAGCTGGGGTGGCGCGCGAGGTCGTGATCGTGAGCTGCGGCAGGAAGCTTTCCCCCGCGGAGGCGAATGCCGCGCCAGTCGCGGTGAGCACCGGCGCGAGCACGAGCAACCGCCGTGCCCGGCTAGAGCGAATCAGCCCGCCGCGGACGACGAGCGACGCAAGCCCCGCCGCCGCGAGCGAGCCAAGCAGCGCGCGTACAGCAAAAGATTGGGTCATGAGGTGAAGGAAGATTCCCTCCGCCACGCCTGACGGTCGGGGGGTGGGCACGGATTACCCTTCCCACGCCCGCAACTGGTCGATCCGTGCGCGCAACGCCCGTATGACAGCGGGATCAGCATCATCGTCGAGCTTTTGCACGAAGTAGCGCATAGCCGGCTCGGGAAAGGCGTCAAGGAGCCAGTCCACGACCGACGTGACCGTCGAGCGGGCGTACTCCTCCCGGGAGACCGTTGGGCGGTAGCGATGCGCAAGCCCCGAGGTGTCCCGGGTCAACAGCCCCTTCGACGCCAGCCGCGCCATAGTCGTCATGATGGTCGTGTACGCGAGGTCACGGCGCGGGGATAGCTCCTCATACACGTCACGCACGGTCGTCTCTCCCAGCTCCCACACGGTCTCCATGACCTCGGACTCCAATGGTCCGAGCAGGCCCTGGAGCTGGTTCCGCCTTCTACCCATAACTGCCCCCTGGAGGTGACGTCATTGATCCTATCTCAGGCCGCCCGCTCCGGGCTGTGGGCCGATCGACCCCGGGCGCCACCCAGGCATGGGCGAAGGCGGCCACAAAGCAAGATCTCGTAGGCCCGCTGCTGGGGGTGGTAGCGCATCAGCCACCAGGCAAGGGAGGTAAGCACCCCCAGCCGGGGGATAGATACGTCATCTGCACGATGTCAACCGATGGGGCTTATCTCTATCGTTTTGAGCACAGCTGAGAGGTCTGCGAAGGAACCGTTCGGGTCGGGTGATCCTCAACCTCAACGGACCGGCTGTCGGCCTTAGCTGCGAGTCCCCCGCGACGCGGGAGGCTCGCAGCTCAAGGGCTCAAAACGGGGGGATGGGGAGCGGCTTTCCCGCGAGGCACGTGGGAAAGCCGCTCAACATCTCCCCGCGGAAGCCGAGCATCCGGGCGGCCACCTCCGCCCCCAGGCAGGCGTCAGCGCTCGCTACAGCCGGTGGTAGCGGCAGATGACCGCAAAATCATCGGGGTCAAGGCTGGCGCCCCCAACGAGCGCGCCGTCGATCTCGGGCTGGCGCATGAGGCCGCGGATGTTCCCCGGCTTCACGCTCCCCCCGTACTGCACGCGAACGGTTTGGGCGGCGGCGTCGCCGTGACGGGACGCCACCCAGCGGCGGACGACGCCGCACATGTCATCCGCATCCTCGTCAGTGGCGGTCCGGCCAGTGCCGATCGCCCAGATCGGCTCGTAGGCGATGACCATGCCAGCCACATGCTCAGCGCTCACGCAGGACAGGCTGCCGTCGAGCTGGCCGACGACGACCTGCTCAGCTTGACCAGCCTCCCGCTGCTCAAGGCTCTCGCCGACGCAGAGGATCGGGGTCATCTCGTGCTCAAGCACCGAGCACACTTTGCGGTTAACCACCTCGTCGGTCTCGCCAAACAGCGTCCGCCGCTCGGAGTGGCCGCAGATCACGTACCGGACGCTGAGCTTGGCGAGCATCGCCGGGCTGATCTCCCCGGTGAACGGGCCGTCCTTCTCCCAATGGCAGTTCTGCGCGCCCAGCTGGAATTCCATGCGGTCGCCCTCGATCAGCGTCTGGATGCTCCGGAGCGCCGTGAACGGCGGGATCACCGCGATCTCTGAGATCTCGTAATCGCGTGGATCGAGGTGATAGGCGAGCCGCTGGACAAGGTTGATCGCCTCTAGATGGTTGCCGTGCATCTTCCAGTTGCCGGCGAGCAGGGGCTTACGGCTCATGGTGATCCCCTTTTGGTGATCCCCTTTTGAGGAGAGCGGCCACGCCGGGAAGATCGACCCCAGCAAGGAACTCCAGCGACGCGCCCCCCCCGGTTGAGAGGTGACTGACCTGATCGGCCAGCCCAAGGCGGCGGATCGCGGCGGCGCTGTCCCCGCCACCGATCACCGTGAAGCCGGGACAGGCGGCCACTGCGCGGGCGACACCCTCAGTGCCCGCCGCGAACGCCTCCCACTCGAACACGCCCATCGGCCCATTCCATAGGACAGTCTGCGAGTCCCCGATCATGGCGGCGAACCGGGCGACAGACTCCACGCCGATGTCGAGCCCCATGAGCCCGTCTGGGACCGCGTCGGCGGGGACCCGCCGGTGATCGGCATCGGCCTCGAACGCCTCAGCGGCGACGACATCAATGGGGAGGAGCAGCGCGATCCCGCCTTCCTCGGCCCGCCGGATGAGCCGCGCCACGGTGTCAAGCTGATCTTGCTCGACCCGGCTCGCGCCCACCCGGCCACCGGTCGCGGCAAGGAATGTGTAACACATCGCCCCGCCGATGAGCAGCCGGTCGACCCTGCTGAGCAGGTTGTCGATCACCGCCAGCTTGTCGGATACCTTTGCCCCGCCGAGGATCCCCGTAAAAGGGCGGGCGGGTTCGCCCAGCAGGCGCGATAGGGCGGACAGCTCCTTGGCCATGAGCTCGCCGGCGACCGCACGCGTACAGCGTGCGGGGACGCCGACGATGCTCGCATGGGCCCGGTGCGCAGCGCCGAACGCGTCGTTGACGTACACGTCGCCGAAGGCCGCCAGCTCGGCAGCGAACTGGTCATCGTTCGCCTCCTCACCGGGCTCGAAGCGGAGGTTCTCAAGCAGGGCGACGTCGCCCTCACCGAGGCTTGCGACCGCATCCATGGCCTCAGGGCCGACCACGTCGCGCGGCGCGGCGACCGTCGCCCCGAGCAGCTCGCCGAGCCGCGCGGCGACCGGCGCGAGCCGCAACTCCTCGACGACCTTGCCCTTCGGGCGGCCAAGATGGCTCATCACGACCACCCGCGCCCCGGCCTGGCGCAGGCGCTGGATCGTCGGCAACGACTCGGCGATGCGGAGCTCGTCGGCGACCTTCCCGTGATCTAGGGGGACGTTCAGGTCCGCCCGGACAAGCACGCGCTGGCCGCTGGCGTCAAGGCCGTCGAGGCCGGGGACGTCAACCATCGGGGGCGTCTGCCGTTACGCGCCCGCCGTCACGACAGGCGTGAGCCGACGTACTTGGCGAGGTCGACCAGGCGGCAGGAGTAACCCCACTCGTTGTCGTACCAGCCGAGCACCTTCACCATCTGGCCGTTCGCCATCGTCGCCAGGCTGTCGAGGATGCAGCTGTGCGGGTTGCCGATGACGTCCTGGGACACGATCGGGTCGGTCGTGTACTCGAGGATTCCCCGCATCGGCCCCTCGGCCGCAGCCTGGAAGGCCTCGTTCACCTCGTCGACCGTGACCTCCTGGCGGACCGTCACCACGAGGTCGGTGATCGACCCGTCCGGCACGGGGACGCGGAGCGAGAGCCCGTCCATCCGGCCCTTGAGCTGGGGCAGCGCGAGCGATGCCGCCTTCGCCGCCCCAGTCGAGGTCGGGATGATTGCGATCGCGCCAGCGCGAGCGCGCCGGAGGTCAGAGTGCGGCTGGTCGTGGGTGCCCTGATCGTTCGTATACGCGTGCACGGTGGTCATGAAGCCCTGCTCGATGCCGAAGCTGTCGTCAAGCACCTTCGACATCGGCACAACGCTGTTCGTCGTGCAGCTCGCGTTCGAGATCACGTCGTGAGCCATAGGGTCGTACTGGTCCTCGTTGACACCCATGACGATCGTGATGTCCTCGTTGGTGGCGGGCGCCGAGATGATCACCTTGCGCGCCCCACCATCCAGGTGCAGGGCAGCCTTCTCCCGGTTCGTGAAGAGCCCCGTCGACTCGATCACGAGGTCAGCGCCGAGGTCTTTCCAAGGAAGGTCGGCAGGGTTGCGCTCCGCCAACGCCGCGATCTGCTTGCCGTTGACAACGAGCCCCTGGTCGTCCAGCTCCACCGTTCCCGGGAAGCGCCCGTGGATGCTGTCATAGCGTAAGAGGTGGGCCAGGGTGCGGTTGCTCGTGATGTCGTTCACCCCGACGATCTCAAGGTCGGTGCCGTACTGGAGGGCCGCTCGGAAGAAGTTGCGCCCGATGCGCCCAAAGCCGTTGATCCCAACGCGGATGCTCATAACCCTGCTCAGCTCCCCGGTCGTGGCGTGCAGATGGTGAATGGCTACCCGACGGTCACTCTAGCGAACCAGGCGGGCCATTTACCTCCAGTAGAGCTGCATGATCCTGCGAGCGATGCGGTCAGGGTCGTGGCGGATGAGGGTGCGGCGGAGGAGATCGCCCTCCGTCACCTCCGCGAGGCTTCGCGAGAGGAGGTCTCCACCGACCGAGACGTAATGCCCGCCAGCCATCTTCCGCTCGTCGCAGCCGACCGGCTCGCCCTCCTCCTGGTAACGCTCGAGCACATCGACAGGCGGCCTGGTCGTGTTGTAGACGACGTAGTCGAACACTGGCCCGCCTGCGTACCGCTCGATCTCCTCGACATAGTCGTGCGCCATGAAGCCGGCGGTGTGCTCCACCTTGTTCATAAGCGGGACGACAAGCACCTTCCGGGCGGGGCTCGTCCTGACTGCGTCCGCGACGCCCTGGACAAGAAAGTGCGGGATCACGCTCGCGTAGAGGTTGCCGGGGCAGACGACGACCATGTCCGCATCCTGGATCGCTGCAGCGGCTCTGGGATTCATCTGCGCCTGCGGCTCAAGGGACAGCATGAACCTCCCGGGGGCCAGCCGGGTCGATGCGAGGTGGCGCTCACCAGTGATGATCGTGCCGTCCTGGAGTGTCGCGACCAGGCGGACGTCGTGCGTCGTGACCGGGATGACGTTGCCCTCGATCGAGAGGATCGTCGAGGCCTCGCAGACCGCGTCCTCGAAGCTGCCGGTCACCGCCGCGAGCGCGGTGAGGAAGAGGTTGCCGAAGCTGTGGCCACGCAACCGGCCCTTGTCGAACCGGTAGGTGAAGAGGTCGCGAAGCCGCGGCGAGCGTGAGAGCGCGACGAGGCACTGCCGGACATCGCCCGGCGGCAACGCGCCCAGCTCGTCGCGCAGGATGCCAGTCGAGCCACCATCGTCGGACATCGCGACGATCGCAGTGAGATTACGGACGTAGCGCCGTAATCCAGACAGGAGGACAAAGCTGCCTGTCCCGCCCCCAACCGTCACGATCGCCGGGCCGTCCTCACGGGTTGGGGGCGTCCCAAGGACACCCACCGGGGCTCCGTGCCCTCTCGCACTCATTCTCTGAGCCGATCACGGTGGTCGACCTGGACCGCGATGTCCTGCGACTGGATATGCCTGGCGATCTGCTCGCCCAAGACCACGGATCGGTGCTTTCCCCCGGTGCAGCCGATCGCGATGGTGAGGTAGCGCTTGCCTTCTTTCATCGACCCTGGGACGACAAGGTCGAGCAGGGCGGTGACAAGCCGGAGGAACTCGCGCGCTTGGGGGTCAGCGAGCACGTAGTCCCGCACCGGCGCGTCAAGCCCTGTGCGTGGGCGGAGCTCGTCGACCCAGTGGGGGTTAGGCAGGAACCGGCAGTCGAGCACCACGTCCGCGTCGCGGGGCGTCCCGTACTTGAAGCCAAAGCTCACCACGTTCACGGCCATGTCATGGTCGGCTGGGTCGCCGAACGCGTCGACAAGCCGCTCGCGTAGCTCATGGACGTTGCTGTCGGTCGTATCAACGACGAGGTCAGCCTCGCCCCGCAGATCGGCAAGGATGGCCCGCTCCCGGGCGATCCCATCGAGCACCCGGTCGCTCCCGGCTAGTGGATGAGTGCGCCTGGCCAGCTCGTAGCGTCTCAGGAGCGTCTCGTCGCTCGCCTCTAGGAAGAGAACCCGGACGGAGAGCGCCCGCTCCTCGAGCGTCGTGATCGTGTTCTGCAGATCCCCGAAAAACTGCCGCCCCCGGACGTCGAGCACCAGCGCGATCCGGTTGACCGTCGACCCCGGCGCCGTCGCGAGATCGACGACCCGCTCGATCAGCTGGAGCGGGATGTTGTCGATCGCGAAGTAGCCGATGTCTTCCATCACCTTCGCCGCAGTCGTGAGACCCGAGCCTGACAGCCCGGTGATGATCACGATCTGGGGGGTCATCTGGCGCCCGCCTCCCCAGCTCCCCGCGCGCCAGCGGCCGCGGCGCGACCGTCCTTCCCGTGGGGATGGCGGAGATGGTCGTGGATCCGCTGCGCGAGCACCCCTGAGATGCCCGGAACCTCGGCCAGCTCAGGGACGGTCGCCTCGCGGACCTGCTTCAGTGACCCGAAGCGATCGAGCAACGCCCTCCGCTTGGCCGGGCCGATACCAGGGATGTCATCGAACGCGGAGGAGGTCATCTGCTTGCCACGCAGCGTCCGGTGGTAAGTGACCGCGAAGCGGTGCGCCTCGTCGCGGACGCGTTGGAGCAGGTAGAGGGCCTCGCTGGAGCGTGGGAGCAGGACGGGCTCGTCGCGCTGGGGCAGGTAGACCTCCTCGAGCCGCTTGGCCAGCGCGCACAGCTCGACGCCCTCGACGCCGAGGTCATCCAGCGCGCGCCGCGCCGCGTTCAACTGCCCCTTGCCGCCGTCGATGATCACGAGGTTCGGCGGGTAGGCGAAGCGGCGTTTGCTGGCCGGCCGGCTCGACTCTTCAAGGAACCGGCGGAACCGGCGGGTGATGACCTCATGCATCATCGCGAAGTCGTCCTGGCCCTCCACACCCTTAATCTGAAACCGCCGGTACTCGCTGCGCCGTGGCAGGCCGTCCTCCATCACGACCATTGACGCGACCGAGTTCGTACCCGCCAATGTGGAGATGTCGTAACACTCGATCCGCAGCGGCGCGTCGGCCAGGCCGAGCGCCTCTTGCAGCTCGCTCAGCGCCTGGCTGCGCGCGTCGAAGTCCTTCGCTCGCTTGAGCCGGTGTTGGTGGAACGCCTCCACCGCGTTCTCCCGCACGGTGTCGAGGAGCGCGCGCTTCTCGCCCCGCTGGGGGACGCGGATACGGACTCTGCCTGATCCCCGCAGCTGAGAGAGCAGCGCCTCGACGGTCTCGACGTCCTCCGGCTCAACCGGGACAAGCAGCTCGCGGGGGATATCCTCACAGCGCTCCATGGCCATCTCGATCAGGAAGCGGGCGAGCAACGCGGGCGTGTCGAGATCCTCGACTTTGTCGACTGTCCAGCCCTTGCGGCCGACGACACGGCCCTTACGGATGAAGAACGCTTGGAATGCGGCCTCCAAGTCGTCCTCGTGCAGATGGACCACGTCAAAGCTCTCGGCGCGGCCAGTCACCATCTGCTGCTTCGACAGCGCGGTCTGCATCGCCTGGAGCTGGTCACGGATCCTCGCGGCGGCCTCGTAGTTGAGCTTGCTGGCCTCCTCAGCCATCCGCTCAGCGAGCTCGGCCAGCACCTCCTCGGTGTCGCCCTCGAGGAAGCGGATGAGGCCATCGACAAGCTCCCGGTGCTCAGCCTCGCTCACCTTGCCGGTGCATGGCGCCGCACACCGGCCGATGTGGTGGAGCAGGCACGGGCGGCCCGCCCGCCGGCACCGGTCAAACACCCCCTGCGAGCACGTCCGTATGGGGTAGACGCGGAGCAGGAGATCCAGCGTCTCGCGGATCGCGTAGGCATGCGCGTAGGGGCCGAAGTAGCGGGTACGGTCCTTACCTCCCCCCGGCCCCCTGGCTGAAGGGGGAGCTCCCCCCGGCCCCCTGCCTGAAGGGGGGGCTCCCCCCGGCCCCCTGCCCCTGCGCGGGTTGCGCCGCACCATCGCCCGTGGCACGTCGTCTTGGACGGTAATCGCGAGGTATGGGTAGCTCTTGTCGTCGGTGTAGCGGACGTTGTACCTGGGCAGGTGCTGCTTGATGAGGTTGTACTCCAGGTGGAGCGCCTCGACCTCGTTGGCGCACACGATCCACTCGACGCTCCGCGCCACTTCGAGCATCGCGCGTGTCCGCTGATGGATCGCCGGCCACGCCTGGAAATAGCTCGCCAGCCGCGCCCGCAGGCTCTTCGCCTTCCCGACATAGATCACCCGCCCGTGCCGGTCACGCCATAGGTAGCAGCCTGGCTCGGTCGGCACCGTGCCAGGCTCCGGCTTAAACGTGCAGGCGGGGTTACGCATCGCTCGCCCATGCTAGAAGCCGGCTGGCGTGGCTCTAACCTGTGGGCAAGTCCAAGTGGAGGCGGGTGCCGCGGTCAGGGGCGGAGCGGACACGGAGGGCGCCACCGGCATTGGCAGCCAACTGGGTCAGTGTACGCAGGCTGACTTGGCCACTTGGGGACGGGCGGATCAGCTCGTCGGGATCGAGGCCGCGCCCATCGTCGTCAACCGTCAACTCGACGCGGTGGTCGTGAACGTCGAGGCGCACTTTGACCCTGTGGGCCTGGCCGTGGGTCATGGTGTTGCGGACGGCCTCCTCAGCCGTCCGGAGGAGAAGCTCCTCAGTGTCGTTGGGGAGCCGGAGGCCGGGGGGGAGGTCAAGCCGCGTGTCGACACCCCGCTGGGCCAGAGGCAGGAGCATCCCAGAGAGGGCGGTCTCCAGGCTACGGGGCTTGCCATTGCCTCTCGATCCCCCATTCGCGTTCGCATGGGCCGTAGGCGCGGGCTGCGGGACCGCGAACGGGCTCAATGGCTCCTCTAAGGGCCGCGGCGGCTCAGGGGGTCCAGCCCGGAGCGCGCCGGGCAACGGCACCTCACCCTCGGGGACCGGGTTGGTGAACGGGCCGGCGGGCCACGGGTTGCCACCGCGCAGCTCACCGAGCCACCCGTCCCTGTCGGGCTGCATGGGAGGTGCGGGCGGTTGTGGCTCGACCTGGGCGGCAACAGCTGGGGCTGGCTCAGGAGCCCGGAGCGTCCCGCTGGCGGCGTGCGGCTGGGGCGTAAGCTCGGCGTGCGACGCGGCCTCGAAGGGGGCGACAGCGGTACGCGGGCGCCGTAATGCGAGCCACCCGAGGCACAGCCACACGATGCCGAGAAGGAGGAGCGCCCCCAGGGTGACGGGCGCGAACATCCGCCATACCTCCCCGCCCTCGGCCGTCACCGCCCGGTAGTCGTAGTCCGCCTGGAGCAGCAACGCCTCACCGCCGGGTGGCTCGGCCGGCTGGTGGATGCGGAGGACTGGGATGTCACTGGCCTCGGGAGAGGTCCACACCTCAACGGACGGCCGGCCTGTCTGGAGCGCTTGCAGCGCCGTCTCACCGAGCGGGGTGGTCGTCCCGAGGACCGCTGGGTTCTTGGAGTACACGGCGTGGCCATCGACGCTTGACAGCGTCACGCCGACGACCTTCTCACCGTGCTCGGAGACCAGGCGGTCCACCGTCTGGATCGCTGCGGGCTTGCCGGCGATGAGGCCGCCGATGACGTTCGCCCCGCTAATCCTCGTGGCCAGTGTCCTCGCGTCGGCCCGGGCATCCCAAACCGCATGGCTCGCACCAGTTCGCTGGCCCCAGAACCAGCTTCCAGAGCCCACAAGCGTGAGCGCCATGAGGCCAGCGACGCTGAACGCCGCTGCCCGGCTGGTCAAAAGGCCCTGCACTCCCGTTCCATCCTCATCGCCGCTCGATCGTCCATGTACGATCCGCCAATCCTGCGGTCGGCAACCGGCGAAAATTGATGCACCCTGCTCGCGGGAAGGCAAATTGCTGCTTCCGGCTAAGGCCATGCGCTTTTCTTGCATATGTACGATTTACCATGTGTTTACAAGGAACTGTGCCCTGCCGAACGGGGAGCGCAGCCTCCCGTGTCACGGCCGCCAGCCAGCGCAGCGCTCCCCAAGTCCAGGGGCGAGCCTGGGGCTCAGCTACCCTGCGTTGCCAGAAGAATTGCCTGCTCAGACGTGCCGTTACCGGTGTTCTGAGCAACACCCAAAGCGTGCCAGTGGTGCGCCGCCGGCACGGTCAGGAGCGGGTCTCCTAGAGAGGGCGAGCGGCCAAACGCACGGTTTTGTGATGGCGTTCGTGGAGCGCTCAGCAGCGTTGATGCTCACGCCCCCGAGAGATCGGCGAGCAGCTCGCCAAGGCTGCGGGAGATCGCCGACCAGGACCAGCGGCGCTCGACGAATGCCCGGCCCGCCGCTCCCATCGCAGCCCGGCGCTCGGGATCGCGGAGGAGGCTGATCACGGCGCTCCTGACCGCCACGGCGTCCGTCCCGTCGACGACATGGCCGGTCTCACCGTCGATGACCGCCTCGGGCGCCCCGCCAGAGCGGCCAGCGACGACTGGGATGCCGCATGCTTGCGCCTCAAGGTAGACCATGCCGAGCCCCTCAACGTCCAGACCGCCGAGCCGCGTTCGGCAGGGCATCGCGAACACGTCTCCCGCCGCGTAGTAGGCGGGCAGATCCCCCCAAGAGACCTCGCCGGCTAAGGTGACGCCCTGGTGGAGGCCGAGCTGGCCCACCCGCCTCCGCAGCGCCGCCTCATGCGGACCGGTGCCAGCGATGAGGAGGTGGGCACCTGGAACCGCTGCGGTCACCTGCGGCCATGCCTCAACGAGGATGTCCTGCCCCTTGCGCGGCACCAGTCGCGAGACGCACACGACAAGCGGCTGGTCAGGGGCGATGCCGTGCCGTGCCCGGACAAAGGCCCCGTCAACGGCCGGGTGGAACTCCTGGACGTCGACGCCGGGCGGGAGCAGCTCGACACGGGTGTGCGGGGCAAGCCACGGCTCCAGCAGCGAGCGGGTGAACGCGCTGATCACCGTCACGACCGTCGCTCGGCGGAGCCGGCGTATCAATGGCCCAAGCCCGACCCGCACCATCCCGGCCTCGTGACCGTAGCTCAGCGCGATTGTGGGCCGCTCCAGCCGTCTCGCGACCTCTCCCAGCGGCCAGGCAGGCCCCAATAGGACCACGTCGGCGGCGTGCGCGTCCGCCGCATCCTTGATCGTCCGTCGCAGCGCCGCTGTCGGCAGGAGCGGCCGGTGGCCGATCCGATCGACGCGATAAGGGAGGGTCGCATCATGCTCAGCCCCGCCTGGCCATGGCGCGGCGAGCACCCGGGTCGTCGTGGGTGGCCGGCGGGCGAGGAGGTTCGCGAGGGACTGCTCGATCCCACCTGATCGCGGCGGGAAATCGTTGGTAACCCAAAGGGTGCGGATCATTCCATCATCCCAGTCCGCTCTGGGGCTGCCGTCGGGCGCGTTGCGCCCGCATCACCCTCCCGCCCCGCCAAGAAGGGCCACCGCTCCCCCATCTCCAAGCGGGCGACGGTCGAGGGGTGGGTCATCCGCAATGCCGCGACCCACCCAGGGGGCGCAGGGTCGGCGAGGTTCGCGTGCGCGATGTTGAGGTGCACGGCTCGGTAGGTTGCCGGATCGGCCGTCAGGTTGAGCGAGGCAAGGTCGGCGGCGGCTTCAGCCCGGCGGCTGGCAATCAGCTTCAGCGGCGCCCCCAGGACGCCGACGAGCACAGCCACGGCAACGACGACCGCCGCCGCGCGGGGGTCAGCCTGGCCATCCTGCCGCCCAGTGGCAGCCCGCCAGCGGACCAGCGCCGCCAGCGCGTAGGCGAGCACAACCATGCCCGCGCCGCCGAGGAGCGCTCCACGGACGTCGTCAGCGGCGAGCAGATGGCCGAACTCGTGAGCGAGGACCAGCCCGACCTCGGCTGGCGCCTGCTCCACGAGGAGCGTGTCGGACAGCACGACCCGCCGGGTGCTCCCGAGCCCCGAGACGTAGGCGTTCTGCTTCGTCGTCCGGCGGCTCGCGTCACCGACAACGATGCGCTCGACCCGCATGTCGGCGCGGGCGAGGATGCGCTCGACCTCGTCGTAGATCGGACCGGCTTCCAGCGGCCTGGTCTGGATAAACAGCGGCTCGATGGCCAGCGGCGCCGCAAGCGCGAAGAGCAAGAGGAGCCCAGTCGCGCCAAGGGCGACGACCGGTGGCCACGACCGCTGAAGGCGGCGGGCGATCATCCACCCGCCGAGCGCGATCCCCCCGGCCGCGATCAAGCCGAGCCCAGTGGTGACCGCCCAGTCCCGGGCCCATCCCGAGGGCGCTTGAGCCTGGAATCCAAAGGCCCTTTCGTGAACGTAATCGGTCCAGAACGCGAGGGGTAAGAGCATAAGGTCGGTGAGCGCCACGACAGCGACTGCGACACACGCAGCGGCCCGCGCAGGACGGTGGGCACCGATTCGGTCGACGATCCAGTCGACCACCCGGCGGCCTCGGGCGGTGAGTGCAACAAGCCACGGCACAGCCACGCGCACCACCAGCGCGACGATGGCCGCGGCATAGAGCGGCTGCCGATACGCCGCCGCCCGAGCGAGGTAAGCGGGATCGAACCAGCGGGTCGGGGGTGGGAGCGAGCCCAGATCTGGCGCGAGCGGGCGCGCCACCTGCGCGGCCAGCCCGGCGATGACCACTGCCGCCGCCGCCACATGAAGAATGTTCTTGCGCAACGGCACATATTCTGCCGAATGCGCCTCTACCCCGCCGCGCGGCGGGTGAAGCGGGAGCGAGGGGCGAGACCGGCGTCCTGCAGGGTACGGAGAGCGCGCTCCTGCTCAGCGTCGAAGATGATCGCACCGTCGGGCCGCTCGAGCAGGAACGTGACGATGCATTCGTCACAGGCGCTGGTGGCTTGCATACGGCAGTCGTCACAGTCGATGCGCATGGCACAAATCTCCTTGGATCGGCAGTTCGATCCGACCATACGACAGGGGTGTGACAGGTTGTTTCCCGCGAGGCCGCCTGCCCTACCCCCTCCTACCCCTCAGATCCGCCCGCATGCTCCATGCCTGCCCTCATTGAGACAACCGGGCGCACGGCGCCTCGACCACCTCGATCGCATCGGTCGAGGTGCACCAGCGGCAGGTCACCTTGGTCACGGTGATCTCAGCTCGCTCCTCCTCCTCGACCGAGCCCGAGCCAGCGAGATCGGCGTGCCAGAAACGGCGGACCCGCTCGACAGACTCGATGTCAAAACGGGTGAGATTGCCACATGCTCCGCACCGGTAGCGCATCCCCGGGAGCAGCCCGACCAAGCTTTCCATAGGTTCCTCGTCTCGTGTGTTGATAAGAGCGCGTTTGAGAGGTCTTTTGGTGAAGTCGTGCCTCGTCGGGTCCGCTCGCGAACACCTTTTAGGCCTCCACCCGACGAGGCACGACTTTGTGTCCGCTGATCTCCGTAGTTTTGTTCTCTCTGAGGCGGGTCAAGACGCGGTCTCAACACGTGCTACAGAGATACCGAGCGTAGCGCTCGCCGTGCGCTCACGAGGCGTGCTGCCCTCCATGCGGAGCTGGACGAAGCGCACAACGACGCGCAGGCTGTCCAGAAGCTTGGCGAGTTGCTGCAGCCACCGGGCGCACCGTAGCGGCGCCCAAAGCACCTTACACCTTCAGCCCAGGCTGGGCTTTTGGCGGCCTCACGCGGTCGACCTGGCGTCGCGGACCACCGCGATCGCCATTCCATCGTGGCCCTTCACACCGACCACCTGCACCACGGCGGCGGTGACACGCGGGCTGGCGGCCAGCGCTGCGTTGAATCGCTGGATGCCAGCCACGGCTGCGTCGTCGCTTGCGCCATGCGCCACCTTGCCGCCCTGTACCACATTGTCGGCCACGATCAAGGTGCCGGGATGCGATAACCGCAACGCGCCATTGAAGTAGTCAGCGTAGGACGCTTTATCGGCATCGATAAAAATCATGTCGAATGGCCCAGCGCCCTCATGCTCAAGCTTGGCGAGCAGATCGAGGGCCAAGCCCACGCGGATCTCAACACGATCGGCCAGGCCAGCATGCTCGATGTTGCGCTGGGCTACCTTGGCGTACCTCGGCTCTGCCTCTAAGGAGACCAGCGTGCCGCCGGGTGGAAGGGCGCGCGCCAACCAGATGGCGCTGTAGCCACCCAGCGTCCCGATCTCGAGGATACGGCGGGCGCTGCGAACGAGCGCGAGCACGTGCAGGAGGCGCCCTAGGTTCGGTGAGACGTTGATTGGGGGCAACCCCGCCGCCGCGGAGCGCTCAAGGCCGGCGGCGAGCGCCGGATCGGGAGGCCCGAACAGGCCGTCAAGGTACGTGTCGACTACGGCGTACACGTCGTCAGTCATCGCAAGACCTGTCGTGGCGACTCACCGAGCGAGTCCGGCCCCCACGAGCCATCCCCGTGGGCTATTCAGGAGCATAGGACCAGTCGGATTGTTTACGGCGGTAATCCAGGTCGTAGGTGACCTCGCCGGAGTCGTGGTCGATGTCGAGGATCTTCGGGATATCGACGGCGACCTCGGGCCGCGAGGCCACACCGATGTGCGCGGTGAACTCGTCCGCGAACTGCCCCAGGGTGCTGCCGATCATCAACGAGGCGCCGACTGGCAGGTAGCAGCGGTTGCCGTCCGTGACGGTCACGCAGCGCTTGCTGATCTCGGAGATGTCGGCCTCGGTGCCCTCTCCGCGGACGAGGCGGTCGAGCCGCTCGCAGATCTCCGTGGTGCCGAGCTTGCAGGCCACGCATTGCCCGCAGGACTCGATCGCGAGAAACCGCGCCAGCGCGTACGCCACCTGGACGATGTCACGGTGTTGGCCATAGACGATGAACCCGCCGCTGCCCAGGCCGGTGCCAGCCTCGCGGAACGAGTCGAAATCCATCGGCAGGTCGAGCAGGTCCGGGGTGATCACCGCGTTCGAGGTACCGCTATACATCGCTTTGATGTCCCACGCGCCAGCGATGTCGCAGATCAGCGTCCGCAATGGGGTGCCGAGCGGCAGCTCATAGACGCCTGGGCTCGCGCAGTCGCCGACCACGGTGAACACCATTGTGCCGGGTGACTCCTGGGTGCCGATCGAGCGGAACTCGTCCGCGGAGGTAGCGAGGATGCTCGTGACATGGGACAGCGTCTCGACGTTATTCACCACGGTCGGGTTGGGCGAGGTCATCGTCCCGAACAGGCCCTGCATGTACGGCGGCAGGATCCGTGGGAGGGGCAGCTTGCCCTCGATAACCTCGAGCATCGCTTTCTCCTCGCCGAACAGGTACTCGTCCGGGCCGGGCACGAGGTGGACGGCGTCGATACCCTCCCAGCCAGCGCTCGCCGCGTCCTCGATCGCCTCGGCCAAGCGCTGAAGCTCGCGGGTGAACCGCTCCTTCACGCCCAGATACGCCGCGCGCGCGCCAATAGCGTGCGAGGCGATGAGGATCCCCTCGAGCACCTGGTAGGGGTTGCGGGACAGCAGGGTCCGGTCTTTGAACGTGCCTGGCTCGCCCTCAGCGCCATTACAGACGACAGAGACTGGCATACCGGCGCTGCCATGTTGGTGATCGGGAGCGCCCCCGGCCGCCCCTGCCGGGCTGCGGGCGCCCTCACGAACCGATGCCCACTTCACGCCGGTGGGGAAGCCCGCGCCACCGCGCCCGCGTAACCCCGAGCGCCTCACCTCATCGATCACGTCGGAGGGATCCATAGCCAGCGCCCGCTGGAGGCCCTGCCCGCCCCCACCCAGCAGGTACTCATTGAACGAGGGGATGGGCGCCTCAGGCAGGATCGTGGGCATCGGATCTCCTTACTCGGCCGGCGCGAGGATCATCGCCTCATAGTCCGCCAGCTGAACCATGCCGTTGCTGATCCGAGCCTCCCCACGGCCAAGGCTGCTGAAGCGCACCTCGTAACGCCCAGGCAGCGCCATACGCTCCGGGTGAGCCCCGCAGTTTGCGGCGACCACCACCCGCCCGCGCCGGTAGGCGATGACCGGGCTGTGCTGCCCATCGGGGCTGCCCGGTGAGCCGCCTCCAGGGCTCCAGCCCCCCTCACGGGTGAGCCACTCCACCGGCTCAGGGCCGCCCAGCAGTGACCGGCGTACCTGGATGAGCCTCCGGTAGCGGTGGAGGATGGACCGGTCGTCGGCGCGTTGGAACGCCACAGTGTCCTCAGGTGCCCTGTCACCAACCGGCAGCCACGCCCGCTCGGCGGTCGTGAACCCGAAACCCGGAGCCCCTGAGGGGTCCCATGGCATCGGCGTGCGGGCGGGATCCCGGCCCGCCATGCCTTCGCGCACTGCCAGTGGGTCCTGGAGATCCCCAACCGCGAGCTTCGAGTCAGGCAGCCCGAGCTCCTCACCCTGGTAGAGGAACGGCACGCCGGGCAGCCCGAACTCCAGTGTCGACAGCGCGAGCGCCCGCACCTGGCCAACCGCGCCCCCACCGAAGCGCGACACGGCGCGCGGGCGGTCGTGGCTGCCGGTCACCCAGGCGACTGCGCCTGGCGTGAGCCTGGCTCCCTCCTGGAGCGCCCACCGCAGCTGGCCGATATCCCATCGCAGGTGGAGGGGCAAAAACCAGAACGCGAGGTCAAGCCCATCACCCGCGAGGTAGCGGCTGATCCGGTCGGCCTCCATCAGGTACACCTCGCCGAGGAGGAGCCCACCGTAGGGCTCCACCACCGCCCGCATGCGCCGATAGATGTCGAGGACCCCCGCTTGGTCCACGTCGTGGACGTGGACCAACTGCGCCCATCCGGCTGCCCTCGTGGGAGAGAGCTCCGCCCACTCGGGCGGTTGGCCAGGCGGGTTGTCCGGAAGCTCAGGATGCTTCGCAAGCGCATGCGCGACGTCGATGCGGAAGCCGTCCACACCCCGGTCCAGCCAGAACCGCAGGATGCGGTCAAACTCCTCCGCGACCTTCGGATTCGCCCAGTTCAAATCTGGCTGCTCTGGCAGGAACAAATGGAGCCAGTATTGGCCGGTCACCTCATCAAGCGTCCAGGCTGGGCCGCCGAACGTGCTCATCCAGTTGTTCGGCGGCCCACCATCAGGGCGTGGATCGCGCCAGACGTAGTAGTCGCGGTACGCGTTGTCCCTCCCGCTGCGCGACTGCTGGAACCATGGGTGGTCGGACGAGGTGTGGTTCGGCACAAGGTCAGCGATCAGGCGCATTCCAAGGTCGTGCGCCCGCGCGACGACCGCATCGAGGTCAGCGAGCGAGCCGAACCGCACATCGACGTCGGTGTAGTCGGCGACGTCGTAGCCGTGGTCGCGCATCGGCGAGGGGTAGAAGGGAGTGACCCATACGAGGTCGATGCCAAGCCAGGCGAGATAGTCGAGCCGGCTGAGCAGACCCGGCAGGTCGCCGATCCCGTCGCCATCGCTGTCAGAGAAGGACGGGAGGTAGACCTCGTAACCGACCGCGTCATCCCACCAAGGCACCGCTCGGCCCTCCCCCGTTTGCGGGTCTCGTCGCCGTTGCAGGCGGATGCTGGCGTATCCGCCTCACTGGCCTCTCCCCACCCTCCACGGATGGTGACGCATCCGCCTTACCCTACCGGCCCGTCCCTGATGAGCGCGGCGTCGTCGGCCCAGGTGACAAGCCCCGTATCAGCCCAGGACATGAGATCGTCGTGGTAGGGGACGATCCGCAACGCGAGCCCGTACTCGCCAGACACGGTGAGGTCGAAGCTCCCCCGGTAGCGGTAGACCCCGTCGCTTGGGGACACCGGCGGAGCCTCCCCATCGACGGTGAAGATCTCCACACGTGGACTCTGGATGAGCCCGTCGGCCCGGACCGCGCCGTGGAGCAGCTCGATGCGCACGTCGTTGGGGGTAAGCGCGCCCAGCCGGACAGTCACGCAGAGCTCGCGGCGCTCCCCGATCTCCGCGGCGTCCTCGCTGCCCACGACCTCCAGGACGCGCACGCCGCCCCAGGACTCGGCGAGCCGAGCCCGCCAGGCCGCGAGCTCCCGGGCGCGCTGGTTGCCATCAGCGGTGAGGCGCCGCGCGCGCTCAATCACAGGCAGGTACATGTCGGTGGCGTACTCCACGACCATGCGCGTGGCCAGGACGCGCGGGCACAAGGTGGCGATCGACCGCCGCACCCGCGCAAGCCAGCGGCGCGGGAGCGGCCCCTCAGCTCGGTCGTAGAACATGGGGATGACCGTGCGCTCGAGGAGGTCGAACAGCGCCTGGGCGTCGGCGGCGTCCTGCTGGCCGGCATCAGCGCGCTCGTCGACGCTGCCAATCGCAAAGCCGTTCTCCCCGTCGTACATCTCGTCCCACCAGCCGTCGAGCGTGGAGCAGTGCAGCGCGCCGTTGAGGATCGCCTTCTGCCCGGAGGTGCCGCATGCCTCATACGGCCGGCGTGGGTTGTTGAGCCACAGGTCACACCCCTGGTAGAGGGTCTGCGCGAGCTCGATGTCATAGTCCTCGACGAACACGATCCGCCCGCGGAGCTGCGGGTTGGAGCTGTAGTGGACGAGATCGCGGATAAGGCTCTTCCCAACCTCATCACGCGGGTGGGCCTTGCCCGCAAAGACAAACTGGATAGGCCGCTCGGTTGACTCCAAGAGCGCCCGCAGGCGCTCCGGCTGGCGAAGGAGGAGCGTCCCGCGCTTGTACTCCGCGAACCGGCGGGCGAACCCGATCGTGAGCGTGTCGGGATCGAAGATCTCGTCGGTCCAGGCAAGCGAGGATAACGGCTCGCCGCGACGCTCTCGCTGCGCCCGGACCAGCTGGCGGACGCGCTGGACCATCCGCTCGCGGGCACGGCCGCGGGCGCGCCACAGCACGTCGTCGCCAATCTCAGCCGCCCGGCTCCATGCGGCTGGGTTATGCGCCCAGTCCGGCGGCAGGTAACGGTTGTAGACCGCAGCGATCTCAGGCCCGACCCACGTTGACGCGTGAACGCCATTGGTGACGGAGGTGATCGGCGCCTCGGAGGCGTCGATTCCGGGCCACAGCCCGGAGAACATCGCCCGGGACACCCGGCCGTGCAGCTGAGACACCCCGTTCGCGCAGGCGGACAGCCGCAAACCCATCACGGCCATGTTGAAGTCGCTCTCCGGATGGGCTCCCCCAGGCTGGCCGATTGCCATGAAGCGGTCCATCGAGATTCCGCACTCATAGGCGAACCCCGCGAAGTACCGCTCCATGAGCGCCCTAGGGAACACGTCGATCCCTGCTGGCACCGGTGTGTGCGTCGTGAACACGACCGCCGCCCGGGCGCTCTCGATCGCCTCGTCGAACGTGAGGCCGTCCTCGACGATCAGCCGGCGGATCCGCTCAAGCTGGAGGAAGCCAGCGTGCCCCTCGTTCGAGTGGAACACCTCGGGCGGGCGGCCAACTGCCCGCAGCCCGCGGGCGACATCGAGGGCGCGGACACCGCCGATCCCTAAGACGATCTCCTGGCGCAACCGATGCTCGGTGTCACCCCCGTAGAGCTTGTCAGTAACCGTGCGGTCCTCTGGCAGGTTCTGAGGGAGGTCGGTGTCCAGCAGGAGCAGGGGGATCCGCCCCACCTGCGCCCGCCAGATCTGGCATGCGACGACCCGGTCGGCGAGCTGAACCTCAGCTAGGGCTGGCCCTTGCTCTGCCTCAAGACGTTGGAGTGGCAACCCGTACGGGTTAAGGTCCGGGTAGCGCTCCTGCTGCCACCCGTCCGCGTCGAGGAACTGCCGGAAATATCCCTGGCGGTAGAGCAGCCCAACGCCAGTCAGGTGGAGCCCGAGGTCGCTCGCGGCCTTCAGATGGTCGCCTGCGAGCACCCCGAGGCCGCCTGAGTACGTCTGCATCGCGTGGGTCAGGCCGAACTCCGGGGAGAAGTACGCAATCCGCGGCAACCGCTGCGCTTGCCGCTGCGCCCACCGGAAGCTCTCCAAGTAGCGGCGTAGCTCGCCGTGCACCGCAGCGAGCTCATCAATGAACGCCGCGTCGTCGATCAGCGTGGCCATTCGCTCTGGCGACAAACGGCCGAGGAACGCGACCGGATTCTGGCCCGCGTCCTCCCACGTGTCGGGGTCTGCCCAGCGAAACAGCTCACGGGTCGGGGCGTGCCACGCCCACCGCAGGTTCAGGGCAAGGTCGAACAGGGGCTGTAGCTCGGTGGGCAGCGACGGTCGGACACGGAACGTGCGAAGCGCTTTGATCAATGCGTCTTTTCTCCGGAGTGATCAATCCTGCTCAAGATCGCCTTCGCGGAGCGCGCGATAACGGCACCACTGGAAACCCGCGTGCCCATGTGCGGATGCTACCACGAGCGCCACGAGCAACCCCCCTGCTCTCGTGAGCCTCCGGGCGGAACAGCCACCCAGGCGTCGAGGGCGCGGTCTGCGGTTGGCAGGTCGGCTGCGGCCCGCCTAAGTACCCCGCGGCATAAATACGCTGGCATTCGAGCGACCCTGCATCCACGCTCGCCGCGTTGCGCCTCGCTTACATACGACCTCCGGGTATGCGCGCTCGGCGCGCCTTGCGAGCGCGGCGCAGGACCGCTCTCGGTACGTCACCGTATTTCTGCCACGGAGTACTCAGTTCGGGCGACCCTCGGCACCAAGTGATGCCCTGCCGCTGCGCTCATTGAGGCCAGCTATGGAACTGGCGAGGTCTTGATGTAAAGCTAGGCGGCAGCGCTCGGACGTTCGTGATCGGCGCAAAGTGGGAAGGACAACCGGGAAGCGACCGTGTGAGGGGGCGCGCCTTGGTGTTCAAGGGACGCGTGCAGATCGAGAACGTCTCGCCGTCGGTGGATTGTGGGCGGTATGCCGCGAAGGGCATCGTGGGCGATCAGGTGGCCGTCGGAGCAGACATCTTTCGCGAGGGGCACGAGCTGGTGGCTGCGGTGATCCAATACCGGGGTCCATCCGGCACCGGGTGGAGGGAGGAGCCGCTCCGCCTTGATGTCAATGACCGCTGGCACGGCGTCTTCCCGGTCGACGGGATCGGACCGTGGCGCTACCGGATCCTTGCGTGGACCGATTACTACGCCAGCTGGCTGGACAGCCTTCGCAAGAAGCACCTGGCGGGCCAAGTCGACCTCGACGTGGACCTTGAGGAGGGCGCCCGGCTCCTGGAGCGCCGGCATGCGCCGGAGCCAGCCAAGCGCGCGCTCAGCCGAGCCGCCGCCATCCTGCGCAGCGACACTCCGCTTGCCGAGCGGGTCGCGGCAGCGAATGATCCCAGCCTGCTGCGCCTGCTGAGCGCGCACCCGGAGCGGCTCGACGTCACGACGAGCGTGGAGTTCCCGCTGTGGGTCGATCGGGAGGCGGCCAGGTTTTCTTCCTGGTACGAGATGTTCCCCCGGTCCGAGGGCGCGACAGCCACGCGGAGTGGGAGTTTTGCAGACGCCGCGAAGCGGCTGCCCGCAATTGCTGAGATGGGCTTCGATGTCGTTTATCTCCCGCCTATCCACCCGATCGGCCGATCGTTCCGCAAGGGGCGGAACAACACGCTCCAGGCTGAGCCCACCGACCCCGGCGTCCCCTGGGCAATCGGATCGGAGGAGGGCGGGCATACCGCGGTGCACCCGGACCTCGGCACGCTCGACGATTTTGACGAGTTCGTCACGGAGGCCCGCCGGCACGGTCTGGAGATCGCGCTGGACTTCGCGATCCAGTGCTCGCCTGACCACCCGTGGGTGCGTCAACACCCAGAGTGGTTCAAGCATCGCCCTGATGGGACGATTCAATACGCCGAGAACCCCCCGAAGCGCTACCAAGATACCTATCCCATCGACTTCGACACACCAGACATCGATACCCTCCGCAACGAGCTGAAGGCCATCCTAGACCACTGGATCGGGCACGGGATCAAGATCTTCCGGGTCGATAACCCGCATACAAAACCGCTGCCGTTCTGGGAGTGGCTTATTGCCGAGATCCACCGCGAGCATCCTGATGTCCTGTTCTTGTCCGAGGCTTTTACGCGGCCGAAAATGATGTACGCACTCGCAAAGCTTGGCTTCAGCCAGAGTTACACATACTTCGCTTGGCGGAACACCAAGCAGGAGTTGACTGACTATCTCACTGAGCTCACCCGCACGGAGGTCACCAACTTCTTCCGGCCGAGCTTCTGGCCGAATACTCCTGATATTCTCACGTCCTATCTCCAGCACGGCGGCCCCCCGGCGTTCAAAATCCGGCTTGTGCTCGCCGCGCTGGCATGCCCAGCCTATGGTCTGTACTCCGGCTATGAGCTGTATGAGCACCTCGCAGTAGCGCCAGGCAGTGAGGAGTACCTCGACTCGGAGAAGTATCAGTACCGGCCACGCGACTGGGGCCGGCCCGACTCCCTAGCGCCGTTCATCACAAAAATAAACCGTATCCGCAGCGAATATACTGTTTTCCGTGAGCTGCGGAACCTCTGGTTCCACCACGTAGGCAATGATCAGATCCTCTGCTTCTCCAAGGTTGAACTCGACCGCACCAACCCCATACTTGTCGTGGTGAACCTCGATCCCCTCCACTCCCAGGACGCCACCACCTGGCTGGATCTGTGGCAGCTCGGGCTAGAGGACTCCGGTCCATTTGAGGCGTACGACCTCATCACCGACACGGCGTACATCTGGCACGGCCCCACAAACTACGTCCGCCTCGATCCGTCATACGAGCCCGTGCACGTTTTGAGGTTGCGTGCCTTGTAAACCTAGGTTAAGTTTCTGTGATGCAGCCACTAAACGATCCATCCTGGTACAAAACCGCCATCTTCTACGAAGTTCTCGTTCGCGGTTTCGCCGATGCGACCAACGATGGGACCGGGGATATCCGAGGCCTCATCGAGCGGCTCGATTACCTCAGTTGGCTCGGTATCGACTGCATCTGGCTGATGCCTTTCTATGAATCGCCCCTACGCGACGGCGGTTATGACATCAGCGACTTCCTGACCGTGTTACCGGAGTACGGCAGCGTCGAGGAGGTCGCCGAGCTGGTCGATGCGGCGCATAGCCGCGGCATCCGCGTCATCACCGACATGGTGATGAACCACACGAGCGACCAGCACCCGTGGTTCCTCGAGGCCCGCGACCCAAACTCCCCCAAGCGCGACTGGTACGTCTGGAGTGACACAGACCAGCGGTACGCCGACGCGCGGATCATCTTCTGCGACACAGAGATCTCTAACTGGACGCATGATCCCGACGCGGGAGGGTTTTATTGGCACCGGTTCTTTAGCCACCAGCCTGACCTCAACTATGACAATCCAGAGGTTCAAGAGGCGATGCTCGACGTCGTCAGGTTCTGGCTGAACCTCGGACTGGACGGGCTCCGCCTCGATGCGGTCCCGTATCTCTATGAGCGCGAGGGCACCAACTGTGAGAACCTGCCTGAGACACACGAGTATCTCAAGCGCCTGCGGAAGGTCATCGACTCAGAGTTCGAGAACAAGATCCTCCTGGCCGAGGCGAACCAGTGGCCTGAGGATGTCGTGCAGTATTTTGGCAATGGCGACGAGTGCCACATGGCGTTCCACTTCCCCGTCATGCCGAGGATGTTCATGGCGGCTCGCCGGGAGGAGTCAAAACCGATTGTTGAGATCCTCCAGCGCACCCCCGAGATCCCAGATAACTGCCAGTGGGGTATTTTCCTACGGAACCACGACGAGCTGACGCTGGAGATGGTGACCGACGAGGAGCGCGACTACATGTATGCCGAGTACGCGCGCGATCCTCGCATGAAGTCGAACCTCGGCATCCGCCGGCGACTCGCGCCGCTGCTTGACAACAACCGGCAGCTGTGGGAGCTGTTCCACGCGCTGCTGCTGTCCCTACCCGGCAGCCCGGTCATGTACTACGGCGACGAGATCGGGATGGGCGACAACATCTACCTCGGTGACCGGGACGGGGTGCGGACCCCGATGCAATGGTCGAGTGACCGCAACGGGGGCTTCTCGCGGGCGAACTTCGCTCAGCTCTACCTCCCGCCGAACATGGACCCGGTCTACGGGTTTAACGCGATTAACGTTGAGGCCCAGCAGCGCGACCCGCACTCGCGGCTCCACTGGATCCGCAACCTCGTTCACGCCCGCAAGCAGTACCCGGTGTTCGGACTCGGCCGGTTCTCCGCGCTGGAGCCAAACAACCCGAAGGTGCTCGCCTTCCTCCGCCAAGACGGGGATGTCACGGTCCTCGTCGTCGCGAACCTCGCTGGGACCGCGCAGCCAGTGGAACTCAACCTGTCGGCGTTTAATGGGCGGGTCCCGATCGAGCTGCTTGGCGGCACCCACTTCCCGCCGATCGGCGAGTGGCCGTACCTGCTCACTCTGGGTGGGCACGGCTTCTACTGGTTCCAGCTCATGCAGCCTGGGAGCGGATGACGTTCCTCGCCATCAACGATCTCACCCGGCTCGCGGCATGGCCGGCACTCGCCGAGTGCCTCGGGAGCTGGCTTCCGGCGCAACGGTGGTTCCAGGGCAAAGCTCGAACTGTACGGAGCGTGCGGGTGGCCGATGCCGTGCTGCTTGGCGACAGCGTCGCCGATGTGTTCGTCGATATCGAGTACGGCGAGGGTCGGGCAGGCCCTCAGCACAGTGAGCGGTATCAAGTGCCGCTTGTTGCCACCGAGCCAGGGCCGGGGATGATCGGGTGTGTAGGGCACATCGCGCTCGCCGACGCGACCGCAGACGCTGAGGCCTGCAGGCTGCTCGCGCGGCTGACCGCAACAGCTGAGGCCACGGTGACGGCTCGCGGCGCGAGGGTCACCGGCCGGCCGGTGACCGGGGCAGCGGTCGACGGCGAGCCACACAGGTCCACAGGCGAGCAGTCGAACACGTCGGTGCAGTTCGGGGACCGGACGATTCTCAAGCTCTTCCGCCGTTTGGAGGAAGGGGTTAACCCCGATATCGAAGTGACCCGCGCGCTCACCACCGCAGGCTTCGCGCACGTGCCCGCGCAACACGGCGCTCTGGAGCTCATCTGCCCCGGATCCCCCCATGACGCGCTGACCGCGCTGGCGGTGCGCTCAGAGTTCGTCGCGGGTGGCCGAGATGGGTTCGTCGCCGCGACCGCCGAGGCCGCTGAGGTGGCCGCGAGCCGGCTCACGCTCGACGGCGCGCCGGTGCTCATGGCGGTCACCGATCTCGGCACCGCAGTCGCAGAGCTCCATGCCGCGTTACGCGAGGCGTTCGGCGAGGACCGGGCCGCTTCTGGCCCCGCCGCGAGGGCCGAGGCGATGCGCGCCCGCGCCGAGGAGACCCTCGCGTTGGCGGCAACGCACGCGCCCGAGGCGACGGCGGCGCTGCGTGACCGCAATACGGCGATACTCGATGGCCTCAGCACGCTGGCCGACGTCGATCTCGGCCCTCTCGTGCGCGTGCACGGCGACCTCCATCTCGGCCAGGTGCTCCTCGTCAATGGCGACGGCTGGAAGCTGCTCGACTTCGAGGGGGAGCCGGCCCGCCCACTCGCCGAGCGCCGAGCACACTCCTCGCCGCTCCAAGACGTGGCCGGGATGCTGCGGTCGTTCGACTACGTGGCGGGCGCGGACCCGAGCGATGCCGTGCTGCGCTGGCGAGACCGTGCCCGCCAGCGTTTCCTTGACGCGTACCTCGCGTATGCCGGCTCCCATGGGTTGCTGCCGAAGGATTGGGGCCCTGTCCTTGCCGCGTTCGAACTCGATAAGGCCGTGTACGAGCTTGGCTACGAGCTCGCAAACCGTCCGGGCTGGCTGCCCATCCCGGTCGCGGGCATTCTCCGTGTGCTGAACGCGGCCCAATCAGGTAATCCTCCATCTATGGCGCCCCACCAACCGACGGCACCCCCAGGGTCTCCCCTGAGGATCCGAACGCCCTCACCGGCGAAACCGCAGTGGCACGCACACCCGGACGAGGTGCGGGCTTTCCTCCAGAGCGCGCACATGAGCCCCCACCAGCTACTCGGCGCGCATCCCATCGAGGGTGGCGCCACAGTGCGGGCGTACCGGCCAGACGCGGAGCGAATTGAGGTCCTCACCTCCGCGCAGACAGTCGAAGCCGAGCAGACTGCCGCTGGGTTCTTCGAGGCGCGGCTCGATGCGCTGCCCCGACCGAGCGAGTACCGGCTACGCGTCACGTACCCGGATGGGGCGACGTTTGAGCTCTACGACCCCTACGCGTTCTGGCCGACGCTCGGCGAGATGGATCTCCACCTGATCGGCGAGGGCCGCCATGAGGAGCTATGGAGGCGGATGGGCGCCCGAGTCACGGAGGTTGAGGGGATAGCGGGCACCGCGTTCGTCGTCTGGGCGCCGAACGCGCGGGCAGTTCGGGTGGTCGGCGACTTCAACAGCTGGGATGGGCGCCTGCACCCAATGCGGCTGCTCGGCAGCTCGGGGCTCTGGGAGCTGTTCGTCCCTGAGGTGGGACCGGGCTCCCTCTACAAGTACGAGATCGTCGGAGCGGATGAGCGCCTGATGACGCGGGCAGACCCCTACGCGTTCTGGGCAGAGATACCGCCAGGCACCGCAAGCCGCGTGTTTGCCTCACACTACTCCTGGGGCGACGCTGAGTGGCTCGCGCAGCGAGAGGCTCGCGCGCTGTTCTCCGCGCCGATGTCGATCTACGAAGTGCATCTGGGCTCCTGGCAGCGCAAGGACGGCCAGCCGCTCCGCTACCGGGAACTCGCGCCGCTGCTCGCGGAGCATGTCGTCGAGCTGGGTTTTACCCATGTCGAGCTCCTGCCCCCGGCCGAGCACCCGTTTGGCGGGTCTTGGGGCTATCAGGTCACCGGCTACTTCGCCCCTACCTCTCGATATGGGGACCCCGACGACTTTCGCTTCTTTGTTGACTACCTTCACCAGCGCGGCATCGGCGTCATCGTCGATTGGGTCCCAGCCCACTTCCCGCGTGACGACTGGGCTCTTGCGCGCTTCGACGGGACCGCGCTCTACGAGCACGCCGACCCACGCCGGGGGGAGCACCCCGACTGGGGCACCCTCGTGTTTAACTTTGGGCGCCATGAGGTCCGCAACTTCCTCATCGCAAACGCGCTTTTCTGGCTAGGTGAGCTCCACGTCGACGGGTTACGGGTCGACGCGGTCGCCTCGATGCTCTACCTCGACTACTCGCGGAATGAAGGCGAGTGGGAGCCAAACATCTATGGCGGGCGGGAGAACCTCGAAGCCCTCGCGTTCTGCAAGGAGCTCAACGCGGTTGTCTACAGGCGGAATCCTGGTACGACGATGGTTGCCGAGGAGTCAACCGCCTGGCCAGGGGTGAGCCGCCCGACGCACCTCGGCGGGCTTGGGTTCGGGTTCAAGTGGAACATGGGTTGGATGCACGACACCCTGCTGTACTTCTCGAAAGATCCGATCTACCGGCGTTACCACCACCATCAACTCACGTTCGGGCTGATCTACGCATGGAGCGAGAACTTCATCCTCCCGCTGTCTCACGACGAGGTCGTCCACGGCAAACGCAGCCTGCTCGACAAGATGCCGGGCGACCGCTGGCAGAAGTTCGCGAACCTCCGCGCGCTCTACGGGTGGATGTGGGCGCACCCCGGCAAACAGCTGTTGTTCATGGGGGGCGAGTTCGGCCAATGGCGAGAGTGGAGCGAAGAGAGAGCGCTGGACTGGCATTTGCTGGACGAGCCTGACCACGCCGGGTTGATGCGCCTGGTCGCCGAGCTTAACCAGATCTATCGGGCGCAGCCGGCGTTGTGGGAGCGGGACACCGACCCCTCAGGCTTCACGTGGATCGACGCGAACAACGCTGACGGCAATGTCCTCGCCTTCCTCCGGCGCGGCGAGCAGGGCACTCGGCCGATTGCGTGCATCGCCAACCTGTCCGGAGCGCCGCAGCGGGGGATCCGCATCGGCCTGCCCTTGGCTGGCGTCTGGGAGGAGCTGCTCAACACCGACGCGCAGGTATACGGCGGCTCCAATGTCGGGAACTACGGGTCGGTCACCGCCGACCCGGTGCCCTGGCATGGCCTGCCCGCATCCGCTGAGCTGACCCTCCCTCCCCTTGCCACCCTATGGCTCGTGCCAGGCTAGTGGCCGCAGACCCGCCAGGCAGGCGCTTAGCCCGAGATGATCTCCTCGGGCATGGATGGCAGCAGCTCAGAGCCAGCGTGCCTGCGCGGTTCCAGCAAGTACTTCGCCCGTTCCTCCAGGGTCAGCTCCCGGGTGACGCGCTCACGGGCGCGCGCGAGCAGATCCTCCACTGAGCTTTGGACATCCCGGCGGTAAATCCGGGCTACACCATCGCTGCTCCCCGTCGCGATCCAGTCCCCATCGACGCTGACCGCCGCTGAGAACACTTGGTCAGCATGGCCGCGTAGCTCCGTCAACATACTCCCGGTAGCCACCTCCCAAACACACGCGGTGCGATCCTCGCTCGCGGTGATCACCACCGCGCCGTCCGGACTAAAAGCCGCTCCGTTCACGCGTCCCATGTGCCCCCGAAACTCGGCGAGGACACTCGTGGTAGAGACGTCCCAGATACGCGCCGTGCGGTCATCGCTGGCCGTGACCACCGAGCGTCCATCGGGGCTAAACGCGACAGTCCACAGCGCCCCGGTATGGCCAGGCAGCTCGGCTGCAGGCCTGCCTGTCTTGGCGTCCCACAGCCGCGCGGTCTGATCAGCGCCCGCCGTGGCGATCAACGCCCCATCCGGGCTGAACGCAACGTTGGCCACCGCGCCCTCGTGCCCCTCCAGCACCAGCAGCGTGGCTCCCGTGTCCACCGCCCACACCCGGGCCGTCCGGTCACGGCTTCCAGTCACGACCTTCATGCCGTCCGGGCTAAAGGCAGCCGACGAGACCTCACGCTCATGGCCCGCAAGCGCGCGGACAAGCTTGCCGGTCCGCGCGCTCCAGATCATCGCTGTCCAATCCCAACTGCTCGTCACAATCAGCTCCCCATCCGGACTAAAGACGGCCCCGCTCACCTCGCGGTCATGGCCGACAAGCCGCAAGACGGTCCGCCCAGTCCCGACATCCCACACTCGCGCTGTCTCATCACCACTCGCCGTCACCAGCTTGGCCCCGTCCGGGCTGAACGCTACATTCATCACCGCGCGCCGGTGCCCACGCAGCTCCAGCGAGATATGGCTGGTGTCTATCTCCCAGAGCCGGGCGGTCCGATCCTGGCTGGCCGTGACCGCGAGCTTGCCGTCAGGGCTGAAGGCCGCGGAGATGACACCCCCAGAATGGCCGTAAAACCGCGCGACCGTGCGTCCCGTGTCGCTCTCCCGGACCTCGGCGGTGTTATCCAAGCTCGCGGTGAGCACCCACCGGCCGTCGGGGCTGAACGCCGCGCTGAGCACCGAGTGGGTGTGGCGCAGCTGCGCCAGCATCCGGCCTGTCTGGGCATCCCAGATGCGCGCGGTCTGGTCGAAGCTTGCCGTGAGCACGGACGTGCTGTCGGGACTGAACATGGCGCTCCACACCTGATCGGTGTGGCCCTCCAGCCGGGATAGGTGCCGCCCGTCGGCCAGGTTCCACACCACGGCGGCGCCGTCCTTGCCCGCCGTGGCCACCAGGCGGCTGTCAGGGCTGACCGTCACGCTGCGGATCCAGTCGCTGTGCCCGCGCAGCACCGCCAGCTCCCGATACGTCTGGCCATCCCACACGCGGGCCTCGCAGTCGTAGCCGCCGGTGACGATCCATGCGCCGTCGGGGCTGAACACCGCGCTGCGCACCCGGTCGGTGTGGCCGGCAAGCTCGGCGATCAGCTGCCCAGTCCGCCCGTCCCAGATACCCGCCGTGCGGTCATTGCTAGCCGTGACGATCCGCTGCCCATCGGGGCTGAACACCGCGCTGCGCACCCGGTCGGTGTGGCCGGCAAGCTCGGCGATCAGCTGCCCAGTCCGCCCGTCCCAGATACGCGCCGTGCGGTCGTCGCTGGCCGTGACGATCCGCTGCCCATCGGGGCTGAACACCGCGCTCCACACCCACTTTGTGTGGCCACGCAGCGCGGCAAGCGCCGCGCCTGTCGTGGCATGCCACAGCCGCGCGGTCCCGTCCTGGCTGGCCGTGACGATCCGCTGCCCGTCAGGGCTGAACGCGGCGCTGCTGACGTGGCCGAGATGGTCCCTCATGACCGCCCGGATACGGCACTCCAGCAGGGACTGCCTGAGCGCGTCTTGCGCGAGCGGGGTCGCGCTGGTCTCGACCGCCTCGATGGCCAGCAGCACGCTCAGCTCCGGATCGATCCTCAGCTGGGACGTCGCGTGCGCGGCAAGCTCGTTGGACAGCGCCAGCCGGCGCTGGCGTTCCGCCTCCGCGTGGGCCCGCTCAGCCGCATCCGTCGCGCTCTTCCAGCGCAACGCCTCAGCGCGTTGTTCCTGAAGCTGTCTGGCCAGCTCCTCGCGCCGCTCCTTCTCCGCGTACCGCCCCCGCCAGTCAAGGATCGCTGGCGCAAGGACATCATGGAAGATCTCGTAACAGAGCACGTTGCCCTGATGGCTCGCGGGCGGCACCCGGCGGAGGATGCGCAGCTCGTCTAATTTGGCCAACGTCGACGTCAGGGCATCCTCGCTGACGTCGGCGTACAGACTGAGGTCAGGGACGATATGCGCGATCTTCGTGCCCGACGGTGTGACGAGGTATTGGAACACCTTCCCGGCGATGCGCTGATCCTCGAGTGGGAGTGTGTCCATGGAGATGTCGAGGTGCGTCCGCACGATGTGGTTGGCGCCGTGCAGCTGCTCGGTGAGTGTGGCAAGGCGGAGGGCACGGGAGCCGTTTGCCATCTCTGTATCCCACACGCGGCGCATGACGAGCTGGAGATAGGGTGTCTCAACCGCGCTTTTCTCATCATTCTCTAGGTCGGGCCTCGTCAGCCCCTGCCCCCTGGGACCAAGCGCGACGTGTCCGGACCTGAGATCGTCGAGCACCGCCTCGATCAGCTCCGGCTCAATGCTCACATGCTCGGATGGCGGGCGTTGCTGGTTATATTTATTCAGCGGTCCAGTGATCGCACAGCGCGCTGAGTCCCTGTCCAGATGTCTGATAGGAATATTGTTGTCAAAGATGTTCGGCAACCTCGTTTTGAACCGATCAAGCCGGGCGAGCGCATCCTCACGCATGGCGATGAGGAAGTTAGCCGGAACCTCAGAGCTCATCGCTATCTGTGGGAACTCCACCGCGAACGCGTCCTCATCATCGTCTGCCCAGTACAAGAAATACTCCTCGAACTGATCCAGAATGATCAAGATCGGCCCGCCAATGCGGTTTGCCCAGGTGCTCAGCGTCTCATCGAGTTTGTTCGGCACTGGCTCAGCTAGCGCCTCTGGGCAGACCTTTTCTACTGCCTCCCGGACACGCTGGCGCACCTCACCGAGCGGATCGTCTCGCCAGGAGTTGACGATCGCGACGGCCAGCTCAGGAACGCTGCGCTCAGTGATGTTCTTTACTGCGATCTTGTGGAGCCGATGGGCGACGCCAGCCCGGAGCACGGAGGTCTTGCCGACGCCGCTTTGGCCATACAAGACGGTGAGCGGGTAGGCGCGCAGATTCGCGATGATGATCTCCTGCTCGATCTCCCGGCCGAAGAAGAGCATCGCGTCTTCCTCACGATATGGCGTGAGCCCCTTGTATGGTGAGGACAGCGTCAGGCTTTCACTCATGTCCACAACCTCCCCCCGCCGCTGCCTGGAGCAATGCGGCATGCAGCTTGTCGATATACGTCTCAAGAGGTCTGTTGAGAATCGTGACGTCCCAATGGCTCCAGTACTTCTGATCCAGCAGATCAGGATTGAGCTGGATGGCCCACGAGGCTCGGTGGAGTCGCTCATTCGCCCAAATCTTTTTAAGAATCACCCGTACGTTCCAATCATGTAATCTATAGCCAAGAAACAAGCAATGGCTACGTCGTAGCTTATCAATCAACGTTACCGGGAACAGCTTGGATACGTCAGTTCTCGCGAGGTAGTCAATGTAGTGATCCTCGGTAATGACAAAGCTGTCACGCTGCTCGTCCGCACGGTTGACCGCTCCATGGATCTTCAAAATCACCGTTCGCTTGGTAGTCGAGACCTCTGAGTACCGGTTGGGCTCCTCGATCGGCCGTGGATCGCCATCGTGGGGATAATGGATAAACTTCCCACGCGTCTCGCCTTCGGCATCGTAGCTCACCAAATCAAACGGCTCGCCGGCTTTGCGGAAAGCCCGCTCGAGCACATCGTCATAGTTAGTGCTCACGATCAACTGGTAAGGGGGAGGATCCTGATAACGGCGGAGGATTGAGGGCACCTCCGCCAGAAATTGATGAAGAGCCGTCGGCGGGTAGTCACCGTTGAAGAGCCCACGCAGCTCCTCATAGAGACGATAAGCGCCCATCATAAGAAGGACGTATTGCGAGACGCGAACAAGATCGTCCCCATTTCCTTGGTATTGAAACGTGTTCGCTAGATATCTGGCGAGTTCTGTGCTGTCAGGAAGCCAGTCAAACTGGCCGGGTCTCCAAACCAGCTCCTCGGGCCGACCACAGAGGTTGGCGCCCGAGCCGAGGAAGGGAACCACCCGCCCATCGCATATCTCTTTCGCGACAATCTTGCACTGATGGTCGACGTTGTCCGGCTCACTCATTCCCACGTCCCCTAACCTTCAACGATTGGCTCTAGAAGAGCACGTTACATGACGCCCGCTATGGTGTCGATCTCTCTTTCGATAGGAAGGATTTGACGCGCGGGCGATAACCCTATACGTCAGCAATCAGGACGTTGAACACCTGTTGCGTCAAGCTGCGCGCATAAAGAGCGCGCTATGTCGCACAATATATAGATTTTACGCCTTACTGCTCTAAGCGCGTGTTTGAAAACCGCGGCCTTGGCTTGTGGACGAAGCGAAGCGGCGGTTTCGGTGGTACTCGCCGCTAAAACTGCCTCAGATAAAAAAACTGCAGCGATGAGCGGACAGCAGATTATGCCTCGCCGGGTGGAGCGACCTAAATAGTGTTCGCGGGCGAAACCCGACGAGGCACAACCCCACCAAAAGACTCCTCACACACGCGAACGCTCGCGTGACTCACGCCGCCCTGCGGCGGCGGCAGCTGCCCTTGCGTGCAGCTGGCATGCTCAGGCCAGCTGCGTCGTGCGGAGGATGAGGTCGGCGACCTCAAGGGGATCATCGGTCATGGGCGCATGGCCGAGGCCGCGCAGGCGGACGAGGCGGGCGCCCGGGATGGCCTTGGCGTAAGGCGGGCCTTGCCGCGGGAGGAGGAGCCGGTCGCGGCTCCCCCAGCCGATCACGACGGGGCAGGCGATATCCGCGAACCCCTCTCCGGCGTGCCTCCAGTCGACCGCGAGAAGGGTCTTGTAGAACGCCTCGGCGTCGGCGTACGCATGCGCGAGCGCGGTGGCCAACTCAGGATCCATACGCCATGGGCGGCTCGCGACCAGCCAGAACATGAGCATCCGCAGGGCGGCGGACCGGGTGAGCACCGGCATGAGGCGGTACAACCCCCTCGCGCCGAAGCGGAGTAGCCCCACAACCAGGAGCGCGTAGGCGTACTCCCAGAGCTGCCCTTTGCCTGCGGGAGAGATCGCGCAGACGGTCCTGGCTCTACCCCGCCTGCCAAGCTCCAGCGCGAGCAGCCCGCCGAGGGAGTGCCCGGCGACATGTGCGGTGCTGAGGCCAGCCTGGTTCATCGTGACCTCGAGCGCGTCGGCGAGCCCATGCACGTCAGGCGCGACACCGTTGGGCAGCGGCGGTGACTTGCCGAACCCAGGTAGGTCAGGGACCAGGACCTCATGGCGCGACTCAAGCAGTGGGAGCACAGGCTCCCAAATCCCCCCGTAGGCGCCCAATGCGTGAATGAGCAGAAGCGGCTCGCCCTGAGTCTCTTTACGGCCGGTGTGGTAGACGTGGAGCATTGGCGGATACGGTAACCCAGCCGACAAATATGGGGGACACCATTACCATGCACGGACCCTTCTTGCACGCCGACGGAACCACGACGTTCCAGCTCTGGGCACCAAGCGCAAAGACGGTGCAGCTCGAGCTTGACCGCGGCTCCCGCTACCAGATGGAGCCAGCAGCCGATGGCTGGCTCACCGTCACGACCGAGGCAGGGCACGGCCAGGGATACGCCTACATCCTGGACGAGGAGCGGACGCGGCCCGACCCGGCGTCACGGTGGCAGCCCAAGGGTGTGCATGGCCCGTCCCGGCTGTTTGACCCGGCCCGCTCCAAGTGGTCCGCGGCAGAGGCCCAGTGGCGCACCCCGCAGCTCGCGGCCGGCGCCGTCTACGAGCTTCATGTCGGCACGTTCACCCCGCAGGGGACGTTTGACGCGGCTATCGAGCACCTCGCGGACCTCGCCGCGCTCGGCATCACCCACGTCGAGGTCATGCCAGTCAACGCGTTCAACGGCGAGCGGGGCTGGGGCTACGACGGGGTCGCCTGGTACGCGGTCCACGAGCCCTACGGAGGGCCTGAGGGCTTCGTCCGCTTCGTCGACGCGTGCCACCGCTGCGGCCTCGCGGTAGTCCTCGACGTCGTGTACAACCACTTCGGGCCAAGCGGGAACTACCTGCCGGAATTCGGGCCCTACCTCACGGACCGGTACTCAACGCCCTGGGGCGGGACGGTGAACCTCGACGGCCCTGACAGCGACCCGGTCCGTGCGTTCGTCATCCAGAATGCGCTGGGTTGGTTCACCGATTTCCGCGTCGACGCGCTCCGCCTCGACGCGGTGCACGCGCTGATCGACACGTCAGCCACGCACGTGCTCGCTGAGCTCGCGGACGCGACGAGCAGCCTGGCCGCCCACCTCGGCCGCCCGCTTGAGCTCATCGCGGAGTCAGACCGCAACGACCCGCAGACGATCCGCCCACGCGAGGTCGGCGGACTCAGCATGGACGCCCAGTGGGCGGATGACTTGCACCACGCGCTCCACGTCGCTGTGACTGGCGAGCGGGACGGCCACTACGCCGACTCCACGGGGCTGCCTGACGTGGCGCAGGCGTACCAGCGTGGATTCGTGCTCGCCGGGCGCTACGCGCCCTCCCGGCGGAGGACCGTCGGCGCGCCGCTCCCCCGCGACGTGTCAGGCCACCGGCTGGTCGGCTGCATCCAGAACCACGACCAGATCGGCAACCGGGCGCTCGGCGACCGCCTGACCACCCTCGCCGACCCGGCGCTCGTCCGCTGCGCGATCCTGCTCCTCTGCGCGGCGCCGCACGTGCCGCTGCTGTTCATGGGCGAGGAGTATGGCGAGACGAGGCCGTTCCAGTACTTCACGAGCCACCCAGAGCCGGATCTCGCCGCAGCCGTATCAAAGGGCCGGCGCAAGGAGTTCTCGGCCTACGTGTCGTTCAAGGGCGCCGTCCCCGACCCTCAAGACCCCACAACGCGGGACCGCAGCGTCCTCGACCGCGCCGCGGCTGAGACCGAGACCGGCCGTGCCTGGCGTCGGTTGTGGACCGACCTTCTCCACGCCCGCCGCACTCATCCCGCGCTCAACAACGGGCGCCGCGGCCTCGTCGAGGCCATCAGCGCGACGCAGACCACGCTCGCGCTGGTCCGGCGCGACCCACGAGCCCCGGCGGTGCTCATCGTGGCGAACCTCGCCAGCGAGGACGCGCAGATCGCGGCTGTCCCAGGCCAGTGGACGCTCCTGCTCTCGACCGGCGAGCGGCGGTACGGCGGGGACGGCTCAGCCACGATCACGGTCGACCACGGCCAGATGCAGATCCCGCCTCGTTACGCGGCGCTGCTGCGCGCTCCTTGACGGAGGTACGCGAAGCGGGGATGCCCCCGGGCGATGGATGGGCGATCGAATCTTCGCTGCGGAGCGCCGAGTGAAGGCGCGCCGACGCAGACGTAGAGATACTGGCCACCATGCGGCCGTTTGTCATCCACGCGCACTTCTACCAGCCGGAACGGGCAAATCCTTGGACGGGGGAGCTGGACCCCGAGCCATCCGCGGCACCGTTTCGTGACTGGAACGAGCGGATCCTGCGCGAGTGCTACCGGCCAAACGGCGCCGCTCGGATTTATAAGGACGGCCTAGTCGAGCGGATCGTGAACAACTATGAGCGGCTCTCGTTCAACTTTGGGCCGACGCTGCTCTCATGGATGGAGCGCGCCTCCCCTGACACCTACGCGATGGTGGTCGAGGGCGACCGCCGCGCCCATGCTCGCACCGGCCACGGCAACGCGATCGCGCAGGCGTATAACCACATGATCCTCCCACTCGCCAATGACCGGGACCGGCGCACGCAGATCCGCTGGGGGCTCGCCGACTTCCGGCACCGGTTCGGGCGGGACGCGAGAGGGCTGTGGCTGCCCGAGACCGCGGTGGATCGAGCGACGATCGACGCGCTGATCGATGAGGGCGTCGGCTTCACTGTGCTCGCGCCGCACCAAATCGAGCGGGTCCGGTTTGCGGGGAGCGACTGGCGCTCCGCTCATGGGACGCTCGACACCGGGCGCGCCTACCGGCACTGGCACTCGGACGGCTCCGGCCGGTCGGTCGCGGTGTTCACCTATAACGACGGGCTCGCGCAGGCGTTCGCGTTCGACCCAGCGACGGGCGACACCGCGGTGATGCTCGACCGCATCCAGGCTGCGAGCGCCGGCCATGGCGGCCTAATCCACGCGGCGCTTGACGGCGAGACGTTCGGCCACCATCACCGCCTCCGCGAGCTCGGCCTCGCGTACGCGCTGTTCGAGGCTGCCGAGGCGGTGGGGCTCCAGCCGACAAGCTACGAGGCCTACCTCGCCATGAACCCACCGATCGATGAGGTCGAGGTCATCGGCGGTGAGGGCACCGCGTGGAGCTGCGCTCACGGCGTAGGCCGCTGGTACCGCGACTGCGGGTGCGCGACGCATTCACGTGAGGGATGGTCACAGGCCTGGCGCACGCCGCTGCGGCAGGCGCTCGATGTCGTCCGGGGCGCGGCAGCGGCGGCGTTCGCCGAGCGCGGCGGCGAGCTGCTCATTGACCCCTGGGCGGCACGCGACGACTCCATCGCAATGCGGCTTGGCGAGCTGTCCCGGCTGGAGTTCCTGAAGCGGCACGCCCGCCAGCGCCTTACGAGCGATCAGCAGATCGACTTGTGGACGCTGCTGGAGGCCCAGCGGCATGCGATGGTGATGTACACGAGCTGCGGCTGGTTCTTCGCCGATGTGTCCGGGATCGAGACCCGCTACGTGCTCCGCTCGGCGCATCGGGTCCTGGGATTACTTGAGGAGGTCGGCGTCCAGGCGCCGTGGGCCGAGGTGCTCGCCATCCTGGGCGAGGCCCGGAGCAACCACCCGGCGGATGCCGCCACCGGCGCTGACGTGTGGCGCAAGTACATCGAGCCCGCCGCGGTCAGCCCGGCACGGGTTGCGGCGCACCTCGCGTTGATCGGCCTGGTCCGCCCTCTGGAGACCGAATGCGTGACCGCGGGCCATGCGGTCATCGTGCAGAGTCACCGGCGGGAGCGGCGCGGCCGGGCCAGGATGTCGACCGCCCATCTCAAGGTCGCCTCCATCCCCACAGGGCGCCGGAGCGAGCTCAACGTCGCGGCGGTGCGCCTCGGCGGGCTCGATATGCACGGCTCCGTGAGCCAGCATCGGAGCCACGATGCGTTCCGCGCCGCCGACAGGGCGCTATGGGCCGCGTTCCCGACTGCGCCGATCGCGCGGTTGATCAAGCTGGTCGCTGAGCTCCTGCCGGGCGGGGAGTTCGGCGCCGAGCAGCTTCTGCCTGATGGAGTGCAGGAGGTGGTCGGTGCCACCGTCAACGACCTGCGCGGTCGCTTCCGCGAGCAGTACGCGCGGCTCTACCACGACCACCGGCGTTTCCTCGAGATGCTGGTCGCCGCTGGGTACACGCTGCCACGCGAGCTGAGAGCAGCGGCGGAGTTGACGCTTGGCGCTGAGCTTGACCAGCTGCTGGCCGACGCGAGATGGCCTGGAGGGACCGCCGGCCCCAGCGTCTTCACGCAGATCCGGGCGACCGTCGACCTCGCCCGGACACAAGGCTACAAACTTGACCTGGAGCCCGTCGCTGATGCCGTCACTGCCGGCCTTGTCGAGGCGACCCGCAAGGCCTGCGCGAGCCTCGACGAGGCCGGCGTCACCACCGTGGAGGGATGGATCGCGCTGGCGCGCGACCTTGACGTCACTGTCGACCTCACCATCACCCAGGAGCTGGCTTACGACATGGCGATTCGCGCCCGGGACGGTGGGGAAGCGCCTGAAAACGCTGCCCGCCTCGGCCGGCTCTTCGGCCTTTCCCCCTCCATATGGTCCTCGGTCTAATACCGTGCGCTTCCGGACAGATGCGTGGGTCACGCTGCATTTGACTGAAAGTGCACACTCTGCACATGGAGTTGAGGCGCAGCCGTTTCGTCCTAACCTTCCTGCTCGTTGTCATCACGTGGCACCCCTGGCCGGCGGCGGGGGCTGGCACGCAGCCGGCCGACCTCGCGGCCTACCCCGCCCGGCGCTGGATCGTCCAGCTGGTGGACCCACCGCTGGCCCAGTACCAGGGAGGGCTGGCTGAGCTACAGGCGACCACCGCCGGGCTCATCAGCCCGCGGCTGGACCTCACCTCAGCCTCAAGCACGGCGTACCTCGCTCGCCTGAGAACCCAACGCGAGCGATTCACCGCCGCGCTGGCCACCATCGCGCGCGGGGCGCGCGTCGAGCGGACGTATGAGGTCACGGTGAATGGCATGGCCGTGGCGATGTCACCCGAGCAGGCGAACGCAGTCCGCGCGCTACCCGGCGTGAAAGCGGTGACGCCGGACGTGCCCCTCCAGCCGGCGATGTTCTCGACGCCCCGCCAGACCGGCGCGCCCGCAGTGTGGGACCAGGTCGCTGGCCAGGCTCACGCCGGCGAGGGCATCAAGATCGCGATCATCGACAGCGGCATCTATGTCACGCGTAACCCCGACGGCAGCTACGTGGGCAACCCGTGCTTTGACGACGCGAGCTATACCGCCCCGCCCGGCTTCCCGAAAGGCGATCAGCGCTTCACGAATAACAAGGTCATCATCGCCCGCGCCTACTTCCGCCCCAGCGACCCGCCGAAAGCTGGCGACGAGACCCCCATCCCGGGACCAAACGGCAGCCCGCACGGCACCCACGCCGCCGGCACCGCGGCCTGCAACGCGAATACCAAAGTGGCGTACCAAGGCGCGGCCGTCACGATCTCAGGGATGGCGCCGCGGGCCTACCTGATGAACTACCGGGTCTTCTACCCGACCCAAACCACCGACCAGTTTGCGGACGGCAACGCCTATGTCGCCGAGTTGGTCGACGCGATCGATGACGCGGTCCTCGACGGCGCCGACGTGATCAGCGGCTCGTGGGGCTCTAGCTACCAGAACACCCTTGCCTGGCCCGACCCAATCATCCAGGCGGCCGAGGCGGCGGTTGACGCGGGGGTCGTCGTGGTCATCGCGAACGGCAATGGCGGCCCCGAGAACGCCACGACCGGGTCACCGGCCGTCTCGCCGAAGGTCATCAGCGTCGGGGCGGTGACGAAGGACAGGACGGTCGCCGCCGGCACGCTCAGCGTGACCGCGCCCACGCCCGTCCCCGCCAAGCTGAGAGCCATCGACGCTGGGGCTGCGCTGTTCGGCCCGGTGGTCACCAGCGCGTTCGGCCCCGTGCCCTATGTCCCCGTGGAGAAGGTGGCGACCGGCGGCAGCCCGCTGGGCTGCCCGCTCGATGGCGACGCAAGCCCGTACCCTCAAGGCGGGCTGGCAGGCAAGATCGCGCTGATCTCCCGGGGGACCTGCGAGTTCAGCGCCAAGGTCTTCCATGCCCAGCAGGCTGGCGCCGTCGCCGCCATCATCTACAACTCGAAGGAGGGCGGCGAGAACCTCCAAGCGATCACCGGGGGCGCCCACGCCGCCGACGTGACGATCTCATCATGGTTCGTTCGCCGGTCTGAGGGCCTCGCGCTCCGCGACTTTGCCACTGCCCACCCTGGCAACGCCAGCGCGCGGTATACCTACAGCCCACATCCCGCAGCAAATGTCGGCGACATCATCGCCAACTTCAGCTCGCGAGGCCCCACCCAGGGGGTCGGGGGGAGGCCCCCCACCACAGAAGGGGTCGGGGGGAGGCCCCCCACCAAGCATGAGGACCGGCGCCTTAAGCCCGACGTCGTCGCTCCAGGCGTCGATATCTTGTCTTCGGGCTACAGCCCGGGCGGCTTCCCCGCGCCGCTCACCGGCTTCGGCACCTCCTCTGGCACGAGCATGGCCACCCCGCACGTGGCGGGAGCAGCAGCGCTGCTGCGCCAGCTCCACCCCGGTTGGACACCGGCGCAGGTGAAGTCGGCGCTGATGAGCACCGCGGACGAGCGGGTCTTCCTCGACCCCGCCAGGACCGAGCCCGCTCCGGTGCTTGCCCGCGGGGCGGGGCGCATCGACGTGGCGAAGGCCGCAAGCCCCGGCCTTACTTTCGACCAGCCAAGCTTGTCCGCTGGTGAGCTGCCTGCTGGCCAGGCGGCGACCTTCACGATCCACGCGCGCAACGTCGGCACGGCAGCCGGCCTCTGGACGATCTCTACCACCCAGGCCCCAGGCTTGAAGCTGTCCGTCACCCCACCGGCAATCGCGGTACCTGCGCGCGGCAAGGCGGCTCTCACAGTGCGCGTCGCGCCCGAGGCGCGCGAAACCCTTGCCGACTACGAGGGCTCGATCCTGCTGGCCAACACCGCCACCGGGGTGCGCCTCCACGTGCCGGTGTGGCTCCGCGCCGCGCCGACGGCGGTCCCGAAGGGCGTGCTGCTCATCGACGCTGACGGCTCGGCCGCGGAGCCGCGGTTCCGGGACTACGCGAAGCCTTACCGGGACGCCCTGTCCGCGGCCGGGATCAGCGCTACCTCCATCGACCTCGGGTCCGCTCCACTCCCTCCGTTGAGCGAGCTGTACCGCTACCGGGCGGTGCTGCTGTTCACCGGGGATAACGACAGCGTGGTGGCCAGCCGGCTGACGAAAACGGCCCAGGACCGCCTGACGGAGTGGCTCGACAGTGGCGGCCGGCTTTGGGCAGTCGGTCAAAACCTCGCCGAGGTGACCGACACCAACGCAAACCAGTCCGCGCGGCTCGGCCGCTCGCGGCTCTACCACGGCTACCTCGGCCTGGCGTATGAGACCGGCGCCGTCTACGCAGGCCCAGCGCCGAGCCCGACCGCGGACGGGCTCGGTCCCCTGGAGGGCCTGGCGCTCGACCTCGCTCAGGGCAAGGACGGCGCCGGCAACCAGTCGTCGATCGAGGCGTCGTCGGCGATGCCGGACACTGACACGTTCGCGGCCGCCACCACGATGGTCCCGCTCTTCCGCCAGATCGGCGGTGGCGCGCCGGCAAACGCGGCGATCGCGTTCGGCCGCTCCGGTGAGCCCAGCCTGGAGGAGGAGCGAATCCCGTTCCGCTACCGCAGCGTGTCGATGGGCTTTGGTCTGGAGGGCGTGAACACGACCGAGTCGGTCACCCGCGCCAGCCTCGCGACGCGGATCCTCGACTGGCTGCTCGATGAGCTGACCGTCACGGCCCAGCCCACGGCGGTCCACTCGGGCGGGCACGCGACGTTTGAGGTCGACGCGGCATCGAGCGTTGGCGCGACGCTGGCGAGCTTCCGGTGGGACTTCGGGGACGGCTCACCCCTGGCCACCACAAGCCAGCCGGCCGCCGCGCACCGCTACACCGAGTCTGGCCGCTACACCGTCCGGGTCGAGGTGACCGACAGCCTTGGCCATCGCATTGTGGCGAAGCGCACCGTGACCATCAGGTCGTAGGCTCGGCGCTGGCCATCAGGTGAGCGCGTCGATGTCCTCGTCGGACAGCCTCAAGGATGCGGCGGCGACGTTTTCCTCCAGGTGAGCGATCGAAGTGGTGCCAGGGATTGGCAGGACGATGTCGGCGCGATTGAGCAGCCACGCAAGGGCGACTTGCGCCCAAGTCATATCGAGCCGTAACGCGATGTCGATCGCCGGCGCGTAGGGCAGCTTCCCGCTGGCCAGCGGGAAGTAGGGCATGAACCCGATGCGCTCCTCCGCGCAGATGTCGATGATCTCGTCGTACTCGCGGTCGCCGATGTTGTAACGGTTCTGGACCGAGACGACGGGGGCGAGCTTCTGGGCGGTACGAAGCTGCTCGACCGACACGTTCGACACACCGATATGGCGGATCTTCCCGGCCTCGCGCAGGTCGGCGAGGGCGCCTACCGACTCCTCGAACGGCACCTGCGGGTCGGGGGCGTGGAGCTGGTAGACGTCGATCACGTCAAGGCGCAACCGCCGCAGGCTGCCCTCGCAGGCTTCCTTAAGATGCTCCGGGCGGCCGTTGCGCGACCAGCCAGCCGGGTCGGGGCGCTCGAGCCCTCCCTTCGTCGCGATGACGAGGTCATCGGGGTAGGGAGAGAGGGCCTCAGCGATAAGCTCCTCTGAGTCCCCGGGCCCGTACGAGTCCGCGGTGTCGATGAGGTTCACTCCCAGCTCTACCGCTCGCCGCAGCACCGCCTTCGCCGCCTCGCGGTCCGGGGGCGGTCCCCAAATCCCTGGGCCAGTCAGGTGCATCGCGCCGAACCCGAGGCGGCGGACGGTGCGGTCCCCACCAAACGTGTAGGTGCCGGCAGTCTCGTCGGTCAGGACAGTCTTAATCACGTGGCGCTCCTTCCTCAGGAGTCTCAATCCTCGCCAGATAGCGAATTTCTTGCCGTAGCCAGCCAGGCGGCCGCTCCTCGACGGCGCCCGAGATCCGATCACGCATTGCGAGCATCGTCCAAGCGCCGCAGGAGCATGAGCGAGCGTGACATGATGAGCATCGTGTCTGTTGCGGAGTAGCGGCTGCTGCGTTCGCGGACCTCAGACGATGCGGTCGTGAAGACGACCCCCCACCGGCGACCGTAGTCGGGGGGCGGGAGCGTGAACTCGACATCGACGTCACTCGCGTTCATCAGGATGAGAAAACTATCGTCGGTGATCCGCCGACCGCGCAGGTCTCGCGTGGGAAGCGCCTGGCCGTTCAGGAACATCGTGAGCGCCTGGAGGTACCCGGTCTCCCAGTCCCGCGGGTCCATCGCCGTCCCGTTGGCGGACAGCCAGTCCGCGTCGCCTTGGCCGCGGAACCATTGACGCCGCCGGAACACGTAGTGCTCTCGACGGAGCCGGATAAGCATCCTCGTGAACTGGAGCAGCCGCCGCTGCTCGCTGCCATGGTCCCAGTCGTACCAGGTCAGCTCGTTGTCCTGGCAGTACGTGTTGTTGTTGCCATGTTGGGTGCGGCCGAACTCGTCACCGCCGAGCAGCATCGGCACGCCCTGGGACAGGAACAGCGTGGCGAGGAAGTTGCGCTGCTGGCGCTCGCGCAGCGTGTTGACCTCGCGGTTGTTGGTCGGGCCTTCGACGCCGCAGTTCCACGAGCGGTTGTGGTCCTCACCGGAGCCGTTGTCGTCGAGATTGGCCTCGTTGTGCTTGACGTTGTAGCTGACCAAGTCCCGCAGGGTGAACCCATCGTGAGCGGTGACGAAGTTGATTGACGCGTACGGCCGGCGCCCCGTGTGCTCATACAGGTCCGAGGACCCTGACAGGCGCGACGCTAGCCCTCCGAGGTGCGCCTCGCCCCGCCAGTAATCACGGATCGTGTCGCGGTATTTGCCGTTCCATTCTGTCCAGAGGGTGGGGAAGTTCCCGACCTGGTAGCCGCCCTCGCCGACATCCCATGGCTCGGCGATCAGCTTCGTTTGGCTGATCACTGGATCCTGCTGGATGATGTCGAAGAACGCGGCCAGCCGGTCGACGTCATGCAGCTCGCGCGCGAGGGCTGCGGCGAGGTCAAAGCGGAATCCGTCGACATGCATCTCCGTCACCCAGTACCGCAGCGAGTCCATGATGAGCTGCAGCACATGGGGGTTGCGCGCATCAAGCGAGTTCCCGGTGCCGGTGTAGTCCATGCAGTAGCGGTAATCGCCGTCGACGAGGCGGTAGTACGAGGCGTTGTCGAGGCCACGGAAGCAGAGCGTGGGACCCAGATGGTTGCCCTCGGCGGTGTGGTTGTACACAACGTCGAGGATGACCCCGAGCCCCGCGGCGTGGAGGTCGTACACCATCGATTTGAACTCATAGACCTGCTCCCCCAGCGTCCCGCGGGCGGCATAGTCCGCATGTGGGGCGAAAAACCCGATCGTGTTGTAACCCCAGTAGTTCCGCAAGCCCTTTTCGACCAAGAAGTGGTCATGGACAAAATGGTGGATCGGTTGGAGCTCGACCGCCGTGACCCCCAGCGAGGTGAGGTAGTCGATGATCGCGGGCGAGGCGAGGCCCGCGAACGTGCCTCGCAGCTCGGGCGGCACGTCAGGGTGACGCATGGAGATGCCCCGCACGTGGGTCTCGTAGATCACCGTATCGCTCCATAACGTTCCTGGGCGCCGGTCATCACGCCAGTCGAAAAATGGGTTGATCACCACCGCCTTTGGAACGTGGGGGGCGCTGTCACGGCTGTCGGGGACCAGGTCGTCATCGCCCAGCTGGTACCCGAATACCGACGGGTCCCAGCGAACGTTGCCATCGACCGCCTTGGCGTAAGGATCCAGAAGGATCTTGCTCGGGTTAAAGCGGTGACCGTTGCATGGGTCATACGGGCCGTGGACCCGGAACCCGTACCGCTGCCCTGGCCCGATTCCCGGCAGGTAGCAGTGCCAGACGAAGGCGGTCACCTCGCTCATCGGGATCCGGCACTCGTACCCTTCCCAGTCGAACAGGCAGAGCTCGACGCCCTCGCCATGCTCGCTGAAGACCGCGAAGTTCGTTCCACGACCATCCCAACGGGCGCCCAGCGGGTAGGGACTGCCTGGCCAAACGTCCACCCAAAGCTCCTTGACTCCCTGCGGCATACCGTGGCCGCTCGGGGGAGGCTCAGCCTGTGCGACACCTATGCGTAGAGTGGCGGAGGCGCTGCCTCATACCCACACCTGACTCCGGAGCCTACATGCGCGCGCGGACACCCCCGGATCCTAGTCACCCACCGGGCGCGAGCGCGCCGGGTGGCGCCCACCCGGAGACGCCTCCCTCCGCGCAGCCGGGCGTGCGGCTGTATGGCTGGCGGCACCCGACGGTCCTCGCGGCTGCGCTCCTCGCGATCGCGTCGGGCTTCGCTCAGTTCGGCGTCACGGCAACGCTCGGGGACGTCGCGAAGGCGTTTGGGGAGACCGGGAACGGCCCATCGCTTCACGAGCAAGTTGGGCTGTCGCTCACCACCATTGGGCTTGGGCTTGCGGTGATCCGGCTCGCGGCGCTCGGGAGCATGCCGCTCGCCGCGCTGGCCGACCGGATTGGCCGGCGACGGGTTATCCTGAGCTGCTGCCTGACCGGGCTCGCGCTCACCGTCGTGGCGGCCGGCAGCCCGACGTTTTGGTGGTTCGTCGTGGCGTTCGCGGTCGGCCGGCCGCTGCTGTCCGCAACGAGCGCGCTCGCCGCGGTGATCGCCGCCGAGGAGACCCGCGCCGCCGACCGCGCGAAGGCGGTCGCGCTGATTGCCTTTGCCTATGCCTCGGGCGCGGCGCTGATCGCGTTCATCCGGGGTATCTCGGGCCTGGGGTTCCGGCCGCTGTTCGTGCTCGCGGTGGTGCCGCTCGTCCTGGTCGCGCTGGCCGGGCGGTGGGTCGAGGAGCCCGAGCGCTACGCCCGCTTGCGCGGTGCGGAGCCCAGTGACCTGGCGCAGATCGCCCGGCCAGGGCGGATCGCGCCTGCCCTACGTGGGCGGTTGGCGCTGCTCGCCGGGCTCGGGTTCTTCGCGATCGCGTTCGTCACCGGTCCAGTCACCACGCTGGTGTTTCTCTACGGTGAGAACGTGCTCGGGCTCGCCCCGTCGACCACTGCGATGATCCTGCTCGCCGGGGCGCCGGTCGCTGTGACTGGCTTGCTTGCCGGCCGTTGGGCCGCGGACCGGGCAGGACGCCTGCCGACCGCGATGGCCGCGCACGCAGGGATCGCGATCTCAGGAGCGATCGCCTACACGGCGAGCCTCCCATGGGCAGTCGGCGGCTATCTCGTCTGCTGGTTCACCCAAGCCGCTGTCGGTCCGGCGATCGGCGCGCTGGCCGCCGAGCTCTTCCCCACCTCATCGCGCGCGACCGCCGCTGGCTGGCTCAACGCCGCCGGTGTCCTCGGCGCCGTCGCTGGCCTCGTCACGTTCGGCCTGCTCGCCGACGCCTTCGGCAGCTTCGGGCCCGCCGCCCTGGCGGTCACGATCCCGATGGGCCTCGCCAGCGCCGGCTACCTTCTCCTCCCCGAGACTCGCGGCCTCGAGCTAGAGGAGTCCGCACCCGAACTCTGACACCGCTCCGTGAGACGCCCATTCACTCGACATGATGTATGATCAATACATCATGAAGCGCACACAGATCTACCTGAGCGAAGAGCAGGATCGCCAACTCGGCGAGCGGGCGCGCACCGAAGGACGGACGAGGTCCGCGATCATCCGGGCGGCTATCGACGATTACCTGGCGAGGAACAAGAGCGACGAGATGCGTCACGCACAGTTTGTCGAGGCGTTACGGGCAACCGCCGGCATCGCTGCATACCTGCCGGACGGCAAGACCTACGTAGAGGCCATGCGGGCGAATGACCTGCGTCGCCAGCAGGAGCTTGAGCGCGATTGGCAGAGCGCCGAACCGGAGGCGTCTTGAGATGAGCGCAGTCGTCGACACCGGCGTGCTCATCGATGCGCTCCGCGCGAACGGCCCGGCCGTCGAGACACTCGCCTCGCTCTATCCCGTGCCGATCTGCTCGGAGATCAGCCGCGTCGAAATCCTCCGCGGCATGCGCTCTGCCGAGCGGCAGGCAACCCAAGCGCTTCTGGAGCAGCTCATGTGGGTGCCGCTCGATCAAGCGATCTCGGCGCGCGCTGGGGAGCTTGGCCGCAGGTACCGGGCGAGCTATCCCGGTCTCGGAGCCGCCGACCTTGTGGTTGCCGCCACGGCGCTTCACCTCAACCGCCCGCTCATCACAACGAATGTCCGGCACTTCCCCATGTTTGAGGACCTCAAGCCACCGTACTAATCAGCGCGGGCCATCTTTCTCCTGCTGAGACCCCCCATCGCTCACCGCCCACTCGCCGGGAGGAGCGCGCGGTTGCTTGGATGCCCGGCCTTGTAGAAGGCTAGGCGTCCCATGACCACACCGGGTGACAGCCGTCCGCGGCGTCCTGCCGTCCGGCGGCCCTTCCCGGCTGAGGAGCGGCGGCGGGTTCTGCGGACGCTGTTCGTCGAGAGCGAGGATCGCTGGCGTTTCCGGTTCGGGTTTCTCCTCGCCCTGTCGGTGGGGATCGCGGTGATGGGGCTGTCGCTGGACTCGTCAGCGGTCGTGATCGGGGCCATGCTGATCGCTCCACTGATGAGGCCGGTCATGGCAACGGCGGCGGCGGTTGCCATGGGATGGTCCCGGCGGCTCACCCTGGCGGCGACGACGGTGGTGCTGGCGTCAGCGGGCTCGGTCGGATTGGCGTGGCTGCTGGCATCCTTCCTGCCCGACGGCGACCTCACCCATGAGATCCTTACCCGTACCAGCCCCGACGCGCGGGATTTGCTTGTGGCGCTGGCTGCTGGGGCGGCGGGCGCCTACGCGACCGTGCGCGAGGAGATGTCTGCCGCGCTTCCCGGCGTGGCCGTCGCTGTGGCGCTGGTCCCACCCCTGGCGACCACAGGCCTCGTCCTGGAGGCGGGGCAGGGAGGGCTCGCCGAGGGCGCGCTGCTGCTGTATCTCGCCAACCTTGTCGCGATCATCCTGTCTGGGATTGCGGTCTTCCTGGCGACCGGCTTTGTCCCTGTGCCGCGGCTGGCGCAAGTCACCCCGCGGGTCCTAGGCGGCGTCGCGATGGCGACGATCGCCACAGTGGCCGTCGGGGTCCCGCTCACCAAGGCGTCCGCCATTTCGATACAGCGCGCCAAGATCACCCAAGCCGTCACCACCGACGTGTTGGCCTGGCTCGGCTCGGGCACTGACCTCGACCTCTCTGGCGTGTCGGTCGACAAGGCCCACGTGCGTGTCGATCTCACGGGCTCACGGCCACCGCCTCCGGCGGACTCGCTCGCGGATGCCCTCGCCGACGTGCTCGGCCCCGGCGTGACGGTGGAGCTGCGATGATCGCAGCGCAGCACCGGGATCGCTGGCAGGCCCAAGGCGGCGCCAACACGGGGGGCGCAGGACACGGAGCCGGCGTGGCGGCCGGTCGTGCGGGAGTGGCTGGGCGGGCGCGACGAGCTTGAGGTGCTCGCCATCGACGTGGACGACTCAAGGGTCGTGGTGGATGTGGCTGGACCAGTACCGCCCCCGCCCCCCACTGGGCTCGCTGACCTGGCGGTTGAGCGGTTGGGGACATCGGCTGAGGTGACCGTCCGGTGGACGGAGCGGCACACCTACCCCGCCCTGCCTGAGCAGGTGGGCTCGGCGCGGCAGCAGTTAGGGCGAGCCCGGGCCGCTGCTGAGCTGTGGGTGTCCTCCCGAACGGGCCTCGACGTCGTCGACGCGAAGGTGGACGGCGGCGCCGTCACCATCGACCTTGCCGGTGAGCAGCCACCTGAGAAGGTGAGGGATCTGGTCGAGGCCGTGCGGCGGGAACTCGACCCTGAGATCGAGGTGGTCGTACGCTTCTCCGAGCGGCGCCGGCTCCTTATCCCCGAGGCGCCGGAGAGGCCCCCAGAGCCGGCCGGCCCTGCGCCCTCACCCGCCGAGGGGCAGGCCCCATAGGGCAAACCAGCGGGTGAGATCGGCCTCGACGGGCAGCTCGCCGTTGACGGTGGAGCGGACCTGCAGCTCAAGCTCGTTGTCGCGGCGGCGGCCCTCGCGCGGCGCGAAGGGGTAGAAGGTGCCCCGCTTATACAGGTAGACGAGGTGGCACTCCCGGCCGCCGGCCTCATCGGTGAAGCCGAACACCGAGCAGAGCAACTGCGAGCCGAACCCGCGCTCCTCAAGCGTGCTGTTGGCCAGGTGGATCGCCGCGACAAGGTCCTCCATGTCCTCATCTGACAGCACGATCCAGCGGTAGCCGAACTCGTCGTCAACGGTTCGCACCTCGGAGTCCGACTGGCCAGCGCCGTAGCGGACAAGCTCAGCCAACTCCTCGCCCGTTGCGCTGAAACCTTGGCCAGACGCTGGCTTGAAGCTGACCGCCGCCTTGCCAGATGGGCGCAGGCCAGTCGCCGCCTCTAACGTGATGGCCGCGCTGGTCAGCCGGAACAGCGCATCGAGGTCCGCCTGCTTCGGGCGGGTCCGGCCGATCAACGTATCAAGCCATTTCACATGAACCGCCATCCCAACTATGTGGTGCCCATCTGCGCCTCAATCCGCGTAAGCTGCTCCAAGCGCCGCTCAAGCGGGGGGTGCGTGGCGAACAGCGACGAGAGGCTGAAGCCCTTCGCAAGCGCAGGGGCGAAGAAGAACGCGTTGAGTGGCTCGGCGCTGCGGAGATCACGTTCGGGGATCTTGCTCATCTCGCCGCTCACCTTGACGAGCGCGGAGGCGAGTGTGGAGGGGCGGCCTGTCAGCACCGCGGCGCCGCGGTCGGCGGACAGCTCCCGGTAGCGCGAGAGCGCGCGGGTAAGCAGGAAGCTCACCGCGTACACGACGGCCGACACGAGCATCACCACGAGGACGACCGGCAGGCCGCTGTCGCGGTCGTCCCGGCGCCCGTACCCGCCGAATAGCCCCGCGTAGTAGGCGAAACGCACCACGAGCCCTGCGGCGAGCCCGAGGAAGCTTGCGATCGTCATCACCGCGACGTCACGGTGCGCGACGTGCGACAGCTCGTGCGCGAGCACCGCCTCGATCTCAGGCTCATCGAGCCGCCGCATCAACCCGGTTGTCGCGCAGACCACCGCGTGCGCAGGGTTCCGGCCAGTGGCGAACGCGTTGGGGATATCGCTGTCCGCGATCGCCACCCGCGGCTTCGGCATGTCGGCGAGGGCGCAGAGCCGGTCGACGATGCCGTGCAGCGTCGGCGCCTCGTCCGGGCCGACCTCCTTCCCGCCCATCGCGAACAACGCGATCCGGTCGCTCGCCAGGTACTGCACGAGCAAGAAGCCGGCCGCAACGACCAGCGCGACCAGCCCATCCTTGGCCACGGCGAAGAGCACCGCGACGAAGGCCACATAGAGCAGCCCCAGCAAAAACATCGTCAGGAGCATCCGGGCCGAGAGGCCGCGGTCTACGGGGAAGCGTGTGCGCATGACGGCTCGTCTCCTCAGCCTGGGATCAGGCCCTCATCGCTAAGCAGCTCCTGGACCTCCTCCAAGGTGGAGTCCGGACCCGGCAGCACGCAGTCGGATGGGTCCAGGCTGTCCAGAGGATGGGGCGTTGCATGGGCGCGGACTGCCATGAGCAGCTCGCCGAGCGTGGCGGCGAACGCGTCAGTGTCACGAGCCTCAACCGCCTTCGCGAGCTGGTCATCAAGCTCATTAAGCCGGTCAAGCGCGGAGTCGGGAAGGTCGAACTGCCCCTCGCCGAGGATGCGGACGATCATGACGGCCCCTCCGGCGCCTGCAGCGCCTGCGGCGCGGCTGGCGCGGTCAGCTCCCCCTTCAAGCGCGCGAGCTCAGCGTCAACCCCCGAGGTGGCGGTGACCTTGTCGAGCTCGGCCTGGATCGGATCCGAGTCGCCAGTGAGATCGTCGAGCGCCCCGGAGGCGAGCAGCTCGTCGATCGCCCCAGCGCGGGACTGCAGCTCGACGGTGCGGTCCTCCGCCCGCTGGATCGCGAGGCCGACGTCGCCCATCTCCTCGGAGATTCCCGACAGCGCCTCGCCGATCCGCGCCTGCGCCTGCGCGGCGGTATACGTAGCCTTGATCGTCTCCTTGCGGGTGCGGAACGCCTCAACCTTTGCTTGGAGGCGGCTCGCGGCGTCGGTGAGCTTGGCCTCCTCTGCCTGCAGCTGCTCGTGCTGTGCCCGCAGGCTCTCGAGCTGCGGCTCGATCGCCGCGCGGCGGGCCAGCGCCTGCCTCGCGAGGTCCTCACGACCGGCCTCGAGCGCCTGCTTTGCCTGGTCATGGAGCTTCGCGGCTTTGCTTTGGAGCTGCTGCGCCTGCAGCTCCACGCGCTTCCGGGAGGTCGCGACGTCGGCGACGCCACGCTTGACCTTCTGGAGCATCTCGAGCTGCCGCTGGTACGAGTAATCGAGCGTCTCGCCCGGGTCCTCCGCTCGGTCGAGCAGCGTCGACGCCTTTGATTTGAACACCGTGGACAGCCGTTGCATCAGCCCCATGCCGCGCTCCTTCCTCTTCCCGCCTGAAGAGCCTAGCGCTCCTGACCCAAGGCGGGGCGGGCGAGAGGGATCTGCAGAGGATCGAGACCCGACATGCGATGTGGGCTGCTCACGCCGAGTACGCCAGCATGACGCCGAAGAGCGGGAACAACATCCTCGGCGACGCGGCGAGCCCCAGCCGCACGGCGCCTATGCCCGGACCCGGTCAGCCGTTGGGAATGGAGGCCTCGATCTCAACCTCGATGGCGTCGCGCACCTTGAGCGCACCCATGAAGGCGGAGAATGGCTCGATTCCCCACTCCGACTGGACCACGGTCGAGGTCGCCTTGGCGTGTCCGTCCTTGACGGTCACCTCGAACTCCGCCGGGCGGGAGACCCCTTTGAGAGTCAACTCCCCCGCCACCATGAGGCGATCACCCGTGGGCGGGCGCACCTCGGTCGAGCGGAAGGTGCTCTCAGGGTAGCGGTCGGTGCTTAAGACCTTCTTGATGTTCTTCTTGATGTCCGCCCGGTCGCTGTCGGAGAGGGGCTTGGCCCCCCCGGTGGCCTCGCGGACCTCCAGAGACTGGACGTCCGCGGTCGCCGTGAGGCTCGAGCGGGTCGGGTCGTCGTCGACAGTGACCTCCGCGCTCCAACGGGTCACCTCAAGGACGAGGTCGTGACCCATCGCGCTGGCGAGTCCCTTCCCCCGGTAGACGCGGAGAACAAAGCGGCCCTCAGAGGGGCCAAGGCTGTATGTACCGGCTGGCACCATAAGACAGAACCTCCAGAATGCGAGCGTACGACGGGGCTTACCCCGCTGTCGAGGAATCAACTCGCGGCGACGGCTGATAGCGGCGGGGAAGGGCGAAGCCACGCACATTCAGCAGGTCACGCAGCCGGTCAGGGAAGTCAGTGATCAACCCATCCACGCCGAAGGAGATCAGCCGGTCCATCGTCGCGATGTCATTGACGGTCCACGGGATGATCCTCATACCGGCCGCATGGGCCTCGTCGACCATCGCCCTCGTGGTGAACGGCTGATACCCAGGGTCAAGCACTGAGCCGTCCTGCGGGTCGCCATGCACCGGCGAGATCGCATCAACGCCGAAGGAGCCCGCCGCGGCCACCACGCTGCCGCCGAAGTCGTCGATGTCCAACCCGCCCAGCCACGGCGAGGCGCCCGGCCGGCCGGCCTCCAGGAAGGTCCCGTTCGTCAGGGCCACGATCGGCAGCCGCGGCTCGACCTCGCGCATCCGCATCAGCGCGCCCCAGTCAAAGCTTTGGATCGTGACGTTGCTGAGCATGCCGGCGCCGCGGATCTCTTTGACGGTGACCTGGATGAATTGCTCGCGCGGCGCGGTCTCTTCCGGGGCGCCCGCCTCCACCTTGGTCTCGATGTTGAGCATGATCCCGCCCGGCCCGTGCGCGCCGTAGCGTTTGACCAGATCGAACACCTCACCCAGCAGCAGCATCTTGGCGCCTGGCACCGGGATCTGGCTGTCGATGTAGCGGTCCGCCGCCGGGTCGGCCGGCCAGCGCGTGCCGCAGTCCAGGGTCTTAAGCTGCGCCACGGTCAGCGTCTTGACGAGCTTGCCGATGTAAGGGAACTCAGGGTCGCCCGCAAAAGCCGGCTGGGTATCGCGGCAGACGACCGGGTTGGTTTTACGGTCGTGGGTGACCACGGCTTGGCCGTCCTTGGTGATCTGGACGTCGAGCTCCAGGGTGGTCACACCCAGCTGGAGGGCATGAGCGAACGCGCTGAGGCTGCTCTCCGGGCGCAGCCCGATCCCACCGCGGTGCGCCTGCAAGTCAAACCGCGGCTTGCCGTCGATGGGTGCTGGGAAGCCAGGAGCGATCACTATCCCTATTGCCCCGATCACGCTGGCGAGTGCCGCGGCGATCACCCGTCGCATCCCATCACCTTCGTCTGCGATCCGTGTCGCGGATCCCACGTCTCCCGTACTCTCACGGCGCTTGCGCGAGCGTCAGGACCTCCGTCCCCAGGCCGCCACCGTGGCGAAGTCCATCAGCCAACACCCAGGGTCGGCTAGGCGAGCCAGCCCCTGATCGAACTCAGCCTCGCTGATGACCCCAGCCTGCAGGGCGGGCGCCCGCAGCTGCTCCAAGCTCAGCTGCCGGGACTCGGCCATGACCGACCCGCCACGGAAGAGGTCCACCTCGACGTCTGCCTGGACGTCCACCAACCCGGCTGTGGCCAGCACCGCCGGCAGCGTTCGCGCCCACTCCGAGTCCACGCCTGCGGACCGCAGCACCGCAGTGCCGGCCTCCACGAGCATGCGGTATTCCTGCGAGGATCCGCTGGCGGCCGGGAACAGATCAGGCTCCTCGTCGAGCAGCCACCCTCCCGGCCTGAGCGCCGCGATCAGCCTCTCGACAGCTCGCTCACGGTCGGGCAGGAGGTCCAGCACCCAGCGCACGTGCACCAGATCGAACTCCCCCGCCGGCAGCGGGTCGGCGGCGACATCGTGACGCCAAACCTCGAAGTTGGCCGCTGCGGCATCCTCGAAGAACCTGGTATCCAGATCAGTCGCCACGACCCGGCCCGCCTGCCCAACCCGCTGGGCCAGCCAGCGCGCAATCGAGCCGCCACCCGCGCCAACCTCCAGGCAAGACCAGCCACTGCCGACGCCGATAGCCTCCAAACGACGGACCGTCCGCGGGTCGTAACACTGCTCCATCAGCGCCAGGCGCCGCCGCTCACCCGGCAACTCATGATCCGAGAAGTACCGGTGGCTACTGGTCATCTCAACTCCTTGCGCGCCTGAGCTGGAGTGCCCGGCTAGACGGATCCTTCAGTCCATCCAGTTATGAACGCGTACCACGTGGCGGCTATCCCCGCCCGGCCTCTGGCGCAGGTTCAGCATCCAGCGGCGGGGGGTGCGAGACTTCAAGCAACAACGTCCCAGCGCCGAGGAGACGACCCACCGCATGTCCATGAACAGCTTTGGCGCGCGCGGCTCGCTGCGGGTAGGCGGCCGCTCGTTCGAGATCTTCCGCCTTGAGGCCCTCCAGGCGCAATACGACGTGGCCCGCCTGCCGTTCTCATTGAGGATCTTGCTTGAGAACCTCCTACGGGCCGAGGACGGCCAGACCGTCCGGGCCGAGGACATCGAGGCGCTCGCTACTTGGGCGCCAGCTGATGAGCCCAGCCGCGAGATCGCCTTCTCGCCGACCCGCGTGCTCATGCAGGACCTCACCGGCGTGCCCGCGGTCGTCGACCTCGCCGCGATGCGGGACGCGATGGCGGCGATGGGCGGCGACCCGGCCAAGATCAACCCGCTCGTGCCGTCCGAGCTGGTCATCGACCACTCAGTCCAGGTGGACGTGTTCGGCACCCGCTTCGCCTTTGAGCGCAACGCGGAGCTGGAGTTCGAGCGCAACCGTGAGCGTTACGCCTTCCTGCGTTGGGGGCAGCGCGCCTTCGACAACTTCACGGTCGTCCCGCCCGACACGGGGATCGTCCACCAGGTCAACCTTGAGTACCTGGCGCGGGTCGTCTGCCACCACGCTGGCACTGGCCAGGCCTACCCCGACACGCTTGTGGGCACCGACTCGCACACGACGATGGTCAACGGGCTAGGGGTGCTCGGCTGGGGTGTTGGCGGCATCGAGGCTGAGGCGGCCATGCTCGGCCAGCCAGTGTCGATGCTCATCCCCCAGGTTGTGGGCTTCAAGCTCACGGGCGAGCTGGCGGAGGGCTCGACGGCTACCGACTTGGTGCTCACCGTGACGGAGATGCTGCGGCAGCGCGGGGTCGTGGGCAAGTTCGTCGAGTTCTACGGCGCCGGCTTGGCTCACCTGCCGCTGGCTGACCGGGCCACGATCGGCAACATGTCCCCGGAGTTCGGCTCGACCTGCGCGATCTTCCCGATCGACGCGGAGACGCTGCGCTACTTGGAGTTCACGGGCCGGCCGGCCGAGCAGATCGCCCTGGTGGAGGCTTATACGAAAGCGCAAGGCCTGTTCCACACGCCCGCCAGCGATGAGCCGGTCTACTCCGAGACCCTCGAGCTTGACCTCGGCGATGTCGTGCCGAGCCTCGCTGGGCCGAAGCGCCCCCAGGACCGTGTGCCGCTCACTGAGTCCAAGCAGCATTTCCGTGACGCGCTGGCCAGCTACCTGCAGCCGGACGGGGTGCAGCTTACGCTCGAGGACGAGGGCTCTGCCGGCAGCTTCCCCAGCAGCGACCCTCCTGCGCATACCGCGCCCGGCCATGAGTCGTACACCGCTCGTCACCGCGACCGCACGGCGTGGGGGGAAACGGCGGTCGCGGGCAGCCAGCTCACGGCCCAGCTCCCCCGCACCGGGGTCCCTGTCCGCCTCGCCGACGGGACCGAGTGCCGGCTGGACCACGGGCACGTGGTAATCGCGGCGATCACCTCGTGCACGAACACCTCCAACCCCAGCGTCATGGTCAGCGCGGGGCTGCTGGCCCGCCAGGCCGTCGAGCGTGGTCTGCGGCGCAAGCCATGGGTCAAGACATCGCTCGCGCCGGGCTCGAAGGTGGTGATGGAGTACTACAAGCGCGCGGGGCTGATCGAGCCGCTCGAGGCGCTCGGCTTCCACTTGGTCGGGTACGGCTGCACGACCTGCATCGGCAACTCCGGCCCGCTGCCGGAGGAGGTCTCCGCCGCCGTGGCGGCGGGCGACCTCGCAGTCTGCTCGGTGCTGTCCGGCAACCGGAACTTCGAGGGGCGCATCAACTCTGAGGTCAAGATGAACTACCTCGCCTCGCCGCCACTCGTCGTCGCCTACGCCCTGGCTGGGACGATGGACATCGACCTCTACGCTGACCCCCTGGGCTATGGCCACGACGGGCGGCCCGTGTACCTCAGCGACATCTGGCCCTCCGCTCAGCAGGTTGCCCAGGTGATCGGCGAGTCGGTGCAGTCAGACATGTTCCGCCGCAGCTATGGCGGGGTGTTCGAGGGCGGCGAGCGCTGGGACTCGCTTGAGGTGCCGGCGGGCGACCGCTTCGCTTGGGCTGAGGTGTCCACGTACGTCCGCCGCCCCCCGTTCTTCGCCGACATGCCCGCTGAGCCGTCGCCCGTCAACGATATCCGCGGCGCGCGGGTGCTCGCCGTGCTGGGCGACTCCATCACGACCGATCACATCTCCCCCGCCGGCTCAATCCGGATGGACAGCCCGGCCGGGCGCTACCTGCAAGCGCACGGCGTGAGGCCAGCCGACTTCAACTCCTACGGCTCGCGCCGGGGCAACCATGAGGTGATGATGCGTGGCACTTTCGCGAATGTCCGGCTGCGTAACCAGCTCGCCCCGGGCACTGAGGGGGGCGTGACCTTGCACCTAGGGGGCGGCGGCGAGCCCGAGCAGATGCCGATTTACGACGCCGCAATGCGATACCAGGCTGAGGGCACCCCGCTGGTCGTCCTCGCCGGCAAGGAGTACGGCTCCGGATCGTCCCGCGACTGGGCGGCCAAGGGCACCAAGCTGCTCGGCGTCCAGGCGGTGATCGCCGAGTCGTTCGAGCGCATCCACCGCTCCAACCTCGTCGGCATGGGCGTGTTGCCGCTGCAGTTCTGCGATGGCGACTCGGTTGCCGCGCTCGGGCTGACTGGCCATGAGGTCTTTGCCATCACCGGCATGTCCAGCGCAGAGATGCCGCGCGAACTCGCTGTCCGGGCTGACGGCCATGAGTTCACCGTCCGCGTGCGCATCGACACGCCCAACGAGCAGCAGTACTACCGCCACGGCGGGATCTTGCAGTACGTGCTCCGTCACCTCTTGGGAGGCGCGTGACCGCCAGCCGAGCCCGTCGACCCGATGCCCCAGGCGGGCACCGCGGGGTCCTTGCCGCTCGCCGTATGCTCGGCGTGTGGGACAGCGCGCGCTGACGCCGGTCGAGCTTGAGGTGTCCCGCCACGCGCTGGCGGGAGTCGCTGAGGAGATGGGCGTGGCCCTGCGCCGGGCCGCGTACTCCCCGAACATCAAGGAGCGCGTGGACTGCTCCGCGGCGGTGTTCGACCCCAGTGGGGAGATGGTCGCGCAAGCTGAGCACATCCCGGTCCACCTGGGGTCGATGCCAGCAAGCGTCCGCGCGGTGCTCGACGCGTATCGACCGCTCCGGCCAGGCGTGCAGGTATGCCTCAACGACCCGTACATGGGCGGGACGCACTTGCCCGACCTCACGATTGTCTCGGCGGTCGGTGACGAGGACAGCACGCTGCTCGGCTACGTCGCGAACCGCGCGCACCACGCCGACGTGGGCGGCGCCGCGCCGGGATCGATGCCAGCGAGCGCCACGGAGATCGCGATGGAGGGCATCCGCATCCCGCCAGTCGTCATCGCCGACGAGAACGGGGAGCGCGAGGACGTGGTGCGGCTCATCGCCGCGAACTCACGGACGCCGACGGAGCGCCGGGGCGACTTGCGAGCGCAGTTCGCCGCGAACCATGTGGGGGCCGCCCGGCTGCGGGAGCTGGCTGGCCGGCTTGGCAGGGCCAGGCTGCACGAGGCGATGGAGGCGGTCTGCGGCTACTCGGACCGGCGGGTGCGCGCGGCGGTGCGCCAGATCCCCAACGGCAGCTACACCTCTGGCGACATCCTTGAGATCGGCGACGGGGTCACCATCCGCGCGGCGGTGACCGTCGACGATGACGAGGTCACGATCGACTTCGACGGCAGCGCCCCCCAGGTGCCGGTGAACTGCAACGCGGTGTTCGCGGTCACGCTGTCGTCGGCGATGTTCGTGTTCCGGATGCTCACCGACCCGGACGCGCCGCCGAACGCGGGGTGCTACCGCGCGCTCCATGTGCGCGCCCCAGAGGGCACCGTGGTCAATGCGACGTTCCCGGCGCCGACCGCCGCCGGCAATGTCGAGACCAGCCAGCGCATCGTCGACGTGCTGCTGGGCGCGTTCGCGCAGGCGATGCCTGAGCGGGTGCCGGCCGCCAGCCAAGGGACGATGAACAACGTGCTCATCGGCACCGGAGGCGAGCATTCGTTCAGCTACTACGAGACGCTAGGGGGCGGTGAGGGCGGCACGCCCCTGCGGCCCGGCATGTCCGGTGTGCATACCGGCATGACGAACACGCAGAACACTCCCGCCGAGGCAGTGGAGCTTGGCTACCCGCTGCGGGTGTGGCGCTACGAGCTCCGCAAAGGGTCGGGCGGGCCCGGGGCGCACCCCGGCGGCGAGGGCCTCATCCGCGAGATCGAGGCCCTCGCCGGCTGCGTCCTCACACTGCAGTCGGAGCGGCGCCAGCGCCCGCCATGGGGGCTTTGCGGCGGTGGCGACGGCAAGGTGGGGCGCAACCTGCTGATCCGCGCCGACGGCAGCCAGGAGGAGCTCCCAAGCAAGGGCACTTGGCCACTCCAAAAAGGCGAGCGGGTACGCATCGAGACGCCTGGCGGCGGGGGCTGGGGCAAGCCGGGCGACGGCTGACCGAATGCGAGTGGCAGCCACGCCGCGGCCGTGGTGTCGAGAGCGCCCCAGCGAAGAAACGTCTGCACGGCCGATCACCTATCACTAAATGGTCGATGGGAGCGCGCCATCCGGCTCGCTCTTCACGGAGGATTCCTCTAAAATCCCACGCTGCCCGGGATAACCTCCCGCTGCGGTGCGGCCCGGTACTGTGATACGCACCTGTGGGATTGGCCGGTCAGCCTGGGTCACCGTAATGTTGTCGGCGAGGCTTGGTATTGCAAGACCTACCATTCAAGTGGTTGAGGATGGCATAGGCGTGAGGGCTTGCTAGCCTTCAGGTTCGATGGTATTTCCTTATACCTTATATGAGGACTACGGGCCGTATCGGCCTACTTTGGCTCGCGCGGCAGCGTGCAAGAAGAGATGTTGCTTACTCCAGACCGTCTGATAAAGTGGCGGGCCGTGCATACAAAGAATGGAGATGACTCTTCCTGATGACTAGCACTACGACTGTCGATGCCGAGCAGGCGGTCCGTGACTACCTCACCTTGGTTCACGACCCTGACCGGCTGATTGACCATGACAAGGTCGACGCGCTTTCCCGCAAGATCCAGGCCGCCGAGGACCCGATCGAACGGCTCGCCCTGCGCGCCCAACTCGAAACGGTCGAGCAGGTCGACAGCGCCACCATCACAGAACGATTCGTCGCCCACGTGAAGGATTGGACGAACCAGCGCGGCATCACTGCCCAAGCGCTGGTTGCTGAGGGCGCGGATGAGGGATTGCTCCGCCGCGCCGGCCTCACCTTGCCCGCAGATCGGCGGCGGCGTCGCACAAGCCAAAGCAGCGAGAAACGATCACGAGTGTCCGCCAGCACGATTGCGGCGGCGATCCCGACGATGGGCACGTTCACGATTCCGCAGCTGGTCGCCCGAACCGGTGGCTCTCACGGCACGGTCCGCAAAGTCATCGCCGATGAGGTCAACGCTGGCCGCATCAAGCAGATCGGCGCGGACACCGCGCACAGCGGGCCGGGTCGCGCACCGATCCTGTACGAGCACGCCTGATTTGTCTGCCGCGCCGCCGTCTCCAGAGGTAGTGGAGACGGCGGCGGCATTTAGTACGGCCAGGTCCAGCCCTGCACTTCTGGGAGATCTTCGCCGTACTTGCGGGTCCAGTGCCGGTGGAGGATGCGCCGATCAACCATCATCTGACGCAACCGAGCCGCTCGCTGCCCCAATCCATCCACGCGATCAACCACATCCATCACAAGATGGAAACGGTCCATCGCATTCATCACCACCATGTCAAAAGGTGTGGTCGTGGTCCCCTCCTCCTTGTAACCCCGGACGTGGAGGTTGGCATGGCCCCGGCGCCGGTACGCGAGGCGGTGGATAAGCCATGGATAGCCGTGGTAGGCGAAGATGATCGGCTTGTCGACGGTAAAGACTGTGTCGAAGTCCCGGTCGGACAGCCCGTGAGGATGCTCCGTGTCGGGCTGCAGGCGCATAAGGTCAACGACATTCACGACCCGCACACGAAGGTCAGGCAGGTGCTGGCGGAGCAGGTCGACAGCAGCGAGCGTCTCAAGGGTGGGAACGTCACCAGCGCAAGCGAGGACCACATCAGGCTCGCCGTTGTCATCGTTGCTGGCCCACTCCCAGATCCCTAAACCCCTGGTGCAGTGCAAGATGGCGTCATCAACACCCAGCCAGCTCAATGATGGCTGCTTTCCAGCCACGATGACGTTGACATAGTTACGGCTGCGCAGGCAGTGGTCAGCCACCGACAGCAGGCAGTTCGCATCAGGCGGGAGATAGACCCGGATGACCTCGGCCTTCTTATTCACAACATGGTCGATGAACCCAGGATCCTGATGGGAGAAGCCATTATGATCCTGACGCCACACATGCGAGGTCAGCAGGTAGTTCAACGAGGCGATAGGCCGGCGCCAGCCAAGAGTACGGCTCGTCTTAAGCCACTTGGCGTGCTGGTTGAACATCGAATCGACAATGTGGATGAACGCCTCGTAACACGAGAACAGCCCGTGGCGCCCGGTGAGCAAATACCCCTCTAGCCAGCCCTGGCAGGTGTGCTCAGAGAGGATCTCCATCACCCGGCCCTGGGGGCCAAGGTGCTCATCGACCGGAAGGACATCAGCGTGCCAGGCCTTGCCAGTCACCTCATACACCGCGTCGAGGCGGTTCGAGGCGGTCTCGTCAGGCCCAAACAGCCGGAAGTTCCGATACGGGGCGTTGAGCCGCACCACATCGCGCAGCCATTGGCCCAGCACACGGGTCGGCTCACAAAGGTCCGTACCGGGTTTGCCAACCTGTACCGCATACTCGCGGAAGTCGGGCAACACCAGCTCGCGCAATACCAGGCCGCCGTTGGCGTGGGGGTTGGCGCCCATACGCCGCTCACCCCGCGGGAGCCAGCCGGTCAGCTCAGGCCGGGGCCGCCCGTCGGCGTCAAACAGCTCTTGAGGCCGATAGCTGCGCAGCCACTCCTCAAGGGTTGCGAGCTGCTCAGGGTTGGTCCGTACCTCGGCCAGGGGCACCTGGTGGGACCGCCATGTTCCCTCCACCTGAGAGCCGCCAACCTTGGCGGGGCCGGTCCACCCCTTCGGGGTGCGCAGCACGATCATTGGCCAGCGAGGCCGGCTGGGGTCCCCGCCGCCGCGAGCCCGCTCCTGCGCGGCGCGGATCTCGTCAACGACGTGGTCTAAGGTAGCCGCCAGCCGCTGGTGGACCGCTGCGGGCTGGTCGCCTTCCACGAGGTAGGGGACCCACCCATACCCGCGGAGGAGATCGGTCAACTCGCCCTCGCTGATGCGGGCCAGCACCGTCGGGTTGGCGATCTTGTACCCGTTGAGATGCAAGATCGGCAGCACCGCCCCGTCACCAACGGGATCGAGGAACTTGTTCGCGTGCCAAGCGGTCGCCAAAGGCCCGGTCTCGGCCTCCCCGTCACCGACCACGCATGCCACGATCAACTCTGGGTTATCAAACGCCGCCCCAAACGCGTGAGCCAGCGAGTAGCCCAGCTCGCCGCCCTCATGAATCGACCCCGGCACCTCGGGAGCGACGTGGCTTGGCATCCCGCCCGGGAACGAGAACTGCTTACACAGCCGCGCCATACCCGCCGCGTCATGGGTGACGTCGTGGTACACCCCGCTGAGGCTGCCCTCCAACCAGGCGTTCGCGACCAGCCCGGGCCCGCCGTGGCCAGGACCGATGACGTACATCATGTCTAGATCACGGCTGGCGATCAGCCGGTTGAGGTGGGCGTAGATCAGGTTCAACCCCGGCGTCGTCCCCCAATGGCCAAGCAGGCGGGGCTTGATGTGCTCAGGGCGCAGCGGCTCGGCGAGCAAGGGGTTGGCGAGCAGGTAGATCTGCCCTACCGAGAGATAATTCGCCGCCCGCCAGTAGCGATCAATCCGGTCAAGCACCTCCGCCGATAATGGCAATGCATCAACAACATGCACGTGTGCCCCTTTACTCAAGATCTGTGTGGCTCCGTCAGCCCTCGACGCCCTCTTCCCACTCCTCCCACGTTGCTCCCTCGTCGCGCTCGCGCTCGGGAGCGTCCGCCTCCGTCCCCTCCAGCGCACCGGGCTCCTCGACCAACTCCGCGAGGCTCAAGACTTCGTCCGAGCCCTCGAAGACAACCATGCCCACTCGCCACCACTCGCGGTCATCGCTGACCCACAGCATTGTTACCGCTGCTCCCCCCAGCCTGCCCAAGGTGGCGGTGACGCCGGGGTTACGCTCCCACAAATCTTCGAGAGCGCTCCCAAGCCCGTTGCGGTCGTCTCCCAGGCCGGGAACCTCCGCATCGTCGCTAAAGAGTTCGAGAAGCTGGTCAAGGTCACGGGCGTTGAAGGCTTCGATGAAGCCCTCAACCAACTCCTCCCGCGCTCCCTCACCGGGCCTGATGTCCTCCCCCTCCATTTCCCCGAGGAGTTCAGCCAGCTGCTCTTCTTGGATGGGTCCCCCGTTGTAGCCGAGATCGATGTCACCGCCCTCGGGCTCCTCATGGAAGCCCTCGTCGTGGAGGCGCTCATCCTCGACCGCCCATCCCGTTTCTCCTGGGGGGACGGCTGGGGGGACGGCTGGGGGGACGGGCACGTCCCGCGACCGCTGGTGTCTGCTGGGCTGAGGCTTTTCGGCCACGTTGCTCTCCAGTCAGCAGGCAATCAGGTGACAATCTGCCGGCCGGTGATTCGCTCAGGCCAGATCCGCAGGATGCGATCCCGTGGACTCGGAGCCCATGAGAACAGGCCCAGTGTGCGGATCTCACGGAGCTCATCTGGCCGCCAAGTCTCCTCCAGGGTGCCGTGGACAATCACGCTCCACCCGGTTCCCGTGCGGTCGTCCGCCTCGTCGATCTCGAAGACGACGTCCTGGCCATCCAAGCCGTCGAGCGCGGTTCCATAGGCGGTCCGCAACACCACCGTGCCCTGCAACATGCGGTAGCTCATGGGGCGTATCTCGATTTTGTCCTCGCGGGTGAACGCGATGCGGCCGACCTGCTGCTCAGCGAGACGCTTGAGGCACTCATCACGCGGGAGGTCCTCCAACCTGCGGTCTGCTTGCGGTGCCGATGGGGGCATGGCTCCATCGCCTCCTCCGGGAGCTGCTCAAAGGAGCGGGTGGTCAGCAATCGGGCTGACGTCATCGACGCGCCAGCCGAGCGTGTCGCCTTGGACCGATGCCACGCCGTCGATGGACTCAGCCGCCGATACCAGCACTCTCGTGCGGCTGCAGGTGCTGGCGGTGCCCTCCAGGGTGACGACTCCCCACTCGACCGTGGCGCGCACCTCGGGCTCACCCATATCGGCCAGCATGACCTCTACTGCTTTGCGGAGCTCGGCGTCGGTGCGGATCAAAGCCTTGAGGACATCATGCCGGGTGATGATCCCGGCGATCCGGCTGCCATCGACGGCCACGAGGCGGGCCACGTCGTTGGCTCGCATCTCGGCTGCCACCGCCTGCAGCGGCGCGTCTGGGCACGTGACGCGCGCGGGGCGGGTGCAGGCATCGCCAACAGTCGCCGCCGCCCGCCGCCGCTCGGAGGCCGCGGCTGCGCGCCCGAAACCCAGCCGGACCCCTGCCTCCTTGTCCAGCAAATCAGCCTCGCTGAGCACGCCAATCAGGGCGCCGTCCGCATCGACGACCGGAGCGCCGCTGACCCCGTAATGGAACAGCAGCAAGGCAGCGGTCCGCAGGGGCAAGCCGGCGTCGAGCACCAGGGGGTCGGTGCTCATGACGTCACCCACGCACAGAGCTTTGTGGGCTGGCTGCTGGGCCGGCGCGGGCGGGCTCTCCAACGCCTGAGTGAGCTGCTGGGCTAGGTGGTCGAGGAGCCAGTCGGCGGTGCGCTGGGCGACCGTGTGCAGCATCGCGATGTCGGCGGCCTCCCCAAGCGGATCGAGCGGCACCGTGTACGAGCCCACCAGCGCGAGCTGAGCTGAGCTGGGATCCACAGGATCCAGCTCCACGGTCCCGTTGAAAACCGGGAAGGCGACCCGTCCTGGCTCCGCGTGCCAGTGGACGGGGATCTTCAGCCGGCCATTGGCCACGGTGGCGACGCCAGTGCGCAGCCGCACAGTCTTGGAGACGTCCGCGCCCAGCAGCCGCGCGCTCAACCGGATCGCCAGCGACCCATCCGCGGCGGGGGTGTCTACGGGGCTGCCAGTCGCAGCGCGTAGCAGCTCAGTGATGCTGCCGCGCAGCAGCTCATCGAGCCGGCGCGGGTCGCCGATCACCGTCCGCGCCGAATACACCCAACGCGTCACGATTCATGCACCTCCGTGATATGAAGCAGCCCGGACGCTGCTAACGGTCTTGAGAAAGCCTGGGGGCGACGATGCCGCGCCGCGCAGCCTGCTCGCGCTGGCGGGCCTCGCGATGGCGCTCGGCCTCGGTGTGCTCCAGCGTCGCGGCAAGGGTCTGGGCGTCCTCATCGTGATCCTGGGTGAGGTGCCACCTGAGCTCAGACTCGCTACGAAACCGTAGCTCGCAGCGGGGGCATTGCTGGATGTGACTCATGGCCTCTCCCTCCTCCTGGCGGGCTCATGCTCAGTATTCAGCGCCGCGGGAGGCCGCGAGAGAGCCGAATGGCCTGGGTGAGCCCGACCAACGGCCCTGTCGGCTCCGCGGGTTATGGCTCACACTCAAGCCTGTTCACATTTGGGGCCGACGGGAAAGGCAGGGCCGTGTTTGACCGCAACGAGTTGCGGGTGCTGCCCAGGGAAGAGTGTATCCACCTGCTGACCACGAATGACCTTTCCGTGGGGCGGGTTGGGCTCGTCGACCAGGGCCGCCCGATCGTGTTGCCCGTGAACTACCGGGTCCGCGGCGACGCCGTGGTCTTCCGCACGGACCCCGGAACGAAGCTCGACGCCGCGACCAAGGGCGCCTGGGTGGCATTCGAGGTCGACAAGGTCGATACCCAGTGGCGGGAGGGCTGGAGTGTGCTCGTGCAGGGGCGCGCTGAGCGCGTCGACAGTCCGGAGGAGCTGGAGCGGCTACGGCAGCTGTTGCCGTTGCACCCGTGGGCGCCGGGCGACAAGGCGCACTATGTGCGCATCCCGATGACCCACGTCTCGGGCAGGCAGATCATCTGATCATCTGGGCAAGCCGCCCCACCTATGACCGTCGCACCGGGGCCATCACTGGCTGGGTGTCATCGACCTTCCAGCGCAGCTCGTCAGTGTCGACGCTGAAGACGCCGTCGATCCTCGCGATACGGGCGGCCAGCTCGTCGCACTCGCTCCGCAGCCGCACCGTACCGGCCAGTATGACCTCGCCCCAGGTGACCTGGGCGGTGATCTGGACATCGGGGTCGGACCGGTCGAGCTGGGCGGCCAAAGCCTCTGCAGCAGCCAGCAGCTGGGCGTCAGAGCGGTTCAGCGCGCGCAGCACATCGTGGCGGGTGACAATCCCGGCGATACGCGCGCCATCGACGACGACAAGGCGGCCAACGCTGAGGTCGGCCATCGCGCGGGCGGCCGAGCGGACCGACACGTCCGGGCTGGTTGTGCGGGCAGGCCGGGTACACGCCTCCCCCACAGTGTGCGCCATGCGGCGCCGGCGGGCCTCGCGGGCAGCGCGGCCCAGCCCATCACGCGCCTCTGCCTCCTTCTCCAGCAGGTCCCGCTCGCTTAGCACCCCGACGAGTGCGCCGTTCGACGCCACCACGGGGGCGCCGCCGATGTGGGAGTAGTAGAGCAGCAGCGCGGCGATCCGCAGCGGCATCTCCTCGTCGAGCACGAGGACGTTGGAGGTCATGATCTCCGCGACCCGCAGCCCCGCGATGGCGATGCCGCCTGCCGGCTCCACGCCAGTGGCGGTCTGGGACAGCTTGGCCGCCAGATGCTCGACAAGCCGCTCCGCGGTCCGCTCCGCGATACGGTGCAGCCCGGCGGTGTCGGCCAGCGCCCCTGCTGGGCCAAGCGGCGGCTCATAGCTGCCCACGATGGCTAGCTGTGCGGTGACCTGGTCGAGCGGCTCGAACTCAACCGCCCCGTCGAAGACGGGGAACGCGTAGCGGAACGGCTCAGCCTCCCACGTCACCGGGATGCGGATGCGCGCGCCAAAGCGCGCGGCCACACCGACGTGCACCCGGACCTCCTTATCGACCTCCCGGCCGAGCACCTCCGCCTTGAGTGGAATCGTGAAGGATCCGTCAGCGGCCGGCTCGGTCGGGGCGCCCGGGCGGAGCAGCGCATCGACGTGGCTGACAAGGAGCTGCCCGAGCTGGGCCGGCTCGCCATACAGATACCGGTAGGCGTAGAGCCAATGTTTCATCACCGTCTCCTTCCCGCTCGGCGTACCGCCATCAACGATCGCTCATCGGGTTTCGAGAATGGTCGACTGGGGGCTCAACAACGCGAGCAGGCAGTCAGTCGTGGTCACGATGCCGACGAGCCGGCCGCCGTCAAGGACCGGCAGAGCGCTGATGTGACGAGACAGCATCAGCCTAGCTGCGGCCTCGACCGGCTCATCCGCGCCGATCGTGTGCGGCGGTGAGGACATCACCTGCTCCACGAGCCGCCCCGCTGCCGGCAGGCTCGGATCCATGGACGGATCGGGCGGGCAGGCGCGGTCCGTGGGCTCCTCGATCCGCACATCACGGTCGCTCACAATGCCAACCAGGCGGTCCCGGCGGACGACTGGTATATGCCTCACACCGTACCGGTACAGCAGGTCGCGGGCCTCGCGCACCGTCGCTGCTGGGCTGACGGTGACCGGATCGGGGCTCATCCACTCGTGTACGCGCATCCCTTGTTCCTTTCCCAACTCTGGGGCGACCTAGACCTGCCGTGCGTACCGCCCACAATCGCCGCCGCCGCGGCGGACGGGGAAGGCCGAACGGCCCGCCCGATCCGGGACCCTCAACTGGGGCGCGAGTCTTCACCACTACCACCCCGGGTCCTCGACAGGCGCCGCGACGGTCAGCCCGTTGTGCACCTCGGTGACGCCATCCACCTCCGCCGCCCGCAGCGCATGGGCAGCCACCTTGCAGTCAGCCACGCGACCGGTAAGGGTCACCCGCCCGACGCCGCAGACCCTGACGCCCACCCCGGTGATGCCAGCCGCCGCGAGCTCTTGGTTGATCAGCTGCGTGAGGGCCGCGTTCGAGCGGGTCAGGGCGGGCAAGACGTCCCCCTGCGTCAGGATGCCCACGACGCGGCCGTCCTCGTCCACGACAACCAGGCGCCCGACATCACGGTCGAGCAGCTCACGGGCCGCCTCCTTGAGCGAGGTGGCCGGCCGCACAGTGAGCGCCGGCCGGCTGCACGCCTCGCCGGCGGTCGTGGCTAGGCGACGGCGGATCTGCTCCCGCTGGAGCAGCCCACGGTGAGTCCGTGGGGAGGCCTCGCGGGCGATCAGGTCGGCCCGGCTGAGCACCCCGATGGGCCTGCCGTCCGCATCGATGACCGGCGCCCCGCCAAGCCCGGCTTGGGACAGCGAGTGGGCGACGAGTTGGATCGGCAGATCCTGCGGGAACACCAGCGGCGCGTGCGTCATGACGTCGCCGACGGTCAAGTGGCCGGGGTGCCGCGGGCGGCCCTTGGGCTTAGGGCTGGCGGCATCGATAAGCCAAGCCTCGGAGAGTGGCTGCTCACCCATGTCATCCCCCAGTCCTGCGCTTCTCGTCTTTACGGAAGCGTCCTGCAGGGCGGGGGGCGCCGTCAGGGCCGCCCGGCCTGGAGTTCTGGACCGTTGGTCCCGGTCGATGCCCGCAGGCGCCACACTGCCCCCCTCTGGCGTGAGGAGCATCCATCCCACGGGGGATCGAGCGCGAGAATGACCGGGCGTTGGCTTTATACTCAAAGGACATTCCATAAGGTGGTTGAGTTCGTGAGCCCTTTCCGCAGCAAGCAAGCCTTCAGGGAACAAAGAGCACAGGTGCCGCTCCCGAGCGGCATGCTGGACCCCGCCACGATCCCCAAATACACAATGCCCCTGGTGATCCCCCCGGCTATGCCCCGGACCCGGAGAATCCAGCAGGTGGATACGACCATCGACTCCTACGAGATCGCGGTCCGGCAGTTCCAGCAACAGGTTTTGCCTGCGGATATGCCAATGACCACGGTGTGGAGCTACGGATCGATCACCGATCCAGGAAGCTTTCACTATCCCGCTTTCACGATCGAGGCCCAGTGGCGAGTCCCGGTTCGTGTGCAATGGATGAACGACCTGAAAGACGAAAACGGAAATTTCCTGCCTCATCTGCTGCCGGTCGATCCCACCCTGCACTGGGCTAACCCGCCGGGAGGAGCTAGCGGTCGCGACGAGCGGCCCACGTTCTCCTCAACCCCAGGGCCGTACACCGGGCCAGTCCCGATCGTGACCCACCTGCACGGAGGGCACAGCCCAGACTGGGCCGATGGCTACCCCGAGGCGTGGTACCTTCCGGCCGCGTCCAACATCCCGGCTGATTTCGCCACCGTGGGCACCTGGTACGACGCCTTTAGGGCCGGCGCCCAGAACGCCATTGGGGTGGCCTGGGATCCCGGCACCGCCGTGTTCCAATACGAGAACGACCAGCGGGCGACCACCATGTGGTTCCATGACCACACCCTGGGAATGACCCGGCAGAACGTGTACGCCGGGCCGGCGGGGTTCTACCTCCTGCGGGGCGGGCCCGACGACGAGGTCCTCGACGCCGAGACCAGCCTGCCTGCCCTGCTGCCTGGCCCAGCCCCGTCCCTCGGGGACCCGCCTGGAACGGCCTACTACGAGATCCCTATCGTCATCCAGGACCGGTCGTTTCACGTGGACGGTTCGCTGTTCTATCCAGACACCCGAGAGTTCTTCGACGGATTCGCGGGGCCGTACATCCCTCAGAGTGACGTTCCACCGATTTGGAACCCAGAGTTCTTCGGCAACGCGATCGTGGTAAATGGCCGAACCTGGCCATTTCTGGAGGTGGAGCCGCGGCGTTACCGGCTCCGCTTCTTGAACGGCTGCAACTCGAGGTTTTTAATCCTCAAGTTCAGCGACCCTAATCTCGCGTTCTGGCAATCGGAGCGGAGGGCGGCTTTCTGCCCGCCCCGGTGCAGCTCGCCGAGCTGCTCATTGGGCCGGCGGAGCGGGCCGATGTGATTGTCGATTTCTCTACTCTCGCCCCCGGGGCTGAGATCATCCTGCAGAATCTCGGGCCGGACGAGCCGTTCGGCGGCGGCGCGCCTGGCGTGGACTTCCCTGCCGCCAATCCGGACACGACGGGGCAGGTGATGAGGCTCTGGGTGGTGCCGCCGACCGCCGCCGACCCGACCACTGCGCCGAGCCAGCTCACGCTGCCCCCCATCACGCCGCTCGGCCCAGAGGACCGCACCCGGCAGGTCTCACTGAACGAGGAGCTCTCCACACTTGGCGACGTTCCGACCGCGATCCTGCTGGGAACCGTGGACGGAGCCGGCAGCCCCGTGCCGCAGCGCTGGGGCGACGCCATCTCGGAGAACCCCGCGCTGGACAGCACAGAGGTATGGGAGATCCTCAACTTCACCGTGGACGCCCATCCGATCCACATCCACGAGGTGCAGTTCGAGGTGGTGAGCCGGCAGCCCTTCGGTGGCGCCGCTCGGCCACCCGAGTCCTGGGAGACCGGGTTCAAAGACACCGTGATCGCCTATCCAAACGAGATCACCAGGGTGAAAGCCCTGTTCGACCTCCCTGGGCTCTTTGTATGGCACTGCCACATCCTGGAGCATGAGGACAACGAGATGATGCGACCCTATTTCATCGGCCCCAACCCGCCTGCCTCCTGATCTTATGCCGGAAGCAAGGCGTGCCCAGGGATCACGCCCAGGGATCACGCCCAGGGGGTCACGGTGAGGGGTCACGGTGAGGGGTCACGGTGAGGGGTCACGATGAGGGAAACGGTGAGTCCTCAGGCCATTGGCTCCTCGCGAGGCGGGGCGGTGGCGCTGGCTACCCGTGCAGTGCCGGTTGTTGCACCGGGCGATCACGCGGGAGAGGTCATCGCCTCGCTGCGGGGGCAGCGGTTCGACACGCCAGCGACGTGGTGGTGTGCGACGGTGACCGGCTCGTCGGGCTCGTGCCGGTCCACCGCCTCCTCACCGCGTCGGGCAGCGAGGAGCCCATCGCGCGCCGGTTCTGGCATCGCCTGCCATGGCTGCTGCTCGGGCTGGCCGGCGTGTTACTCGCTGCCGGCATCGTCGCGCGGTTTGAGCGCAGCCTGGTCGCCAATGTTGAGCTCGCGTTCTTCATCACCGGGATTGTCTACATGGCCGACGCCGTGGGCACTCAGACCGAGACGCTGATCGTCCGCGGGTTGTCGATTGGAGTGCCAGTCCGCGATGTCGTACGCCGCGAGCTGATGACCGGCGCGCTGATGGGAATCGTCCTGGCAGCCGCCTTCGCCGTAGTGGGCCTGCCGATCTGGCACCGGCCAGAGGTCGTGCTCGCGGTGGCGCTCGCGCTGCTCGCGGCCTGCTCGACCGCGACGATTGTCGCGATGGCGCTGCCCTGGTTCTTGCACCGGCTTGGCGCCGCCCCAGCCTTCGGCAGCGGGCCGCTCTCCACCGTGATCCAGGACCTGTTATCGATCATCATCTACTTCTCCATCGCCACCGCCTTGGTGGGCTGAGGTCGAGGCCTCCTCGCAAGCAAAGGAGGGCCGAACGGTCCGCGTGTTGGGGGACCGGCGTCCTTGTACCTGGGTCTCAGCACGCACGAGAATGCTCGGCAGCGTAGATACCTGGACCGTAAGGCCAGGCCGTGAGCCAACGCCCACAAGGGAGGTATAAGGACATGCTGTGGTACTGCCGGTTCACGTGGCATCCGGCGACAACAGCAGCGCAGGTGCGCCGCCGGGTTGTCGAGCAGCACGAAGCCGGAGCCAACCATCCGGAGCGGATCAAAGGCTGGTACAACCTGGCCGGCGGCGGCGCGGGCTTCATTCTTATAGAAACCGACAACCCGCATGACCTGACCGAGACGCTCCAGCCATACATGGACCTCGTCAGCTGGGACGTGCACGCCGCCTACGAGCTGCCCTACGAGCAGATGATCGAAGATTTCCGCAAGCAAATACAGGAGACGAGCTGACGCCAGCCGAGGGCGAGCGCTCTGATCAGGACCCGCTCGTACGTGGCCAAAAGCCTTATCCTGGTCGTCGGCCCCAGGACATCGCAGCGATCAAAGGACTACTGGTGACCGCAATAACCCGCGGGATCGGCGTCGCGCTCATCATCGTCGGCGTGGGCGCGTGGCTGCTCGCTGGTGGCGTCGGCGCCCACCTAACAGCGCTGCTGCCCGCGTTGCTGGGGCTTGTGATCCTTATCCTTGGCCTGTTCGCCGGGCGGGAGCCGTGGCACCGCCACGTCATTCACACTGCCCTTGTCGTCGCCTTGCTCGGCTTTCTTGGTGCCCTTCCCCGGGCGCTGCCAGCGCTCACCGGGCGCGGAGGGCTTGCGGCCTGGGCCTCACTCGCGATGGTCTTGCTCTGCCTCGTCTACCTGGTGCTAGGTGTCCGCTCGTTCATCATCGCCCGGCGCGCCCGCCGGTCAGCCGCCTGACGCGGCCGGAGCGCGCCGCAGGTGGCGATGACGAACGCTCACGACCAAGCTGCCTCCGAGGCGGGGGGCGATCACCTCCAGCATGCGATATCCGCGGCGATCGCCATCGCCCGCGCGCACGGGCTTCGTGTCGGCGAGCCAGCCGTCCTCTCCGATGCCTACAGCGTCCTGCTCCACTTACAGCCGGCTCCAGTGGTGGCCCGCGTGGCCACCTTGACGCCCCTGCTGCGCGCCCCGATGGAGCCCTGGCTCAGCAGGGAGGTCTCCGTCGCCGGGTTCCTCGCCGCCCGCGGCGCCCCGGTCGTGGCGCCCAGCGGCGAGCTGCCTGCGGGTCCGCACCGCCACGACGAGCTGGTGCTCACGTTTTGGCAGCATGTCCGGCCCGATCCTGACCGCACCCCGGATGCCGCGGAGACCGCCCGCATGCTCGCCGACCTGCATGCCGCCCTGCGCGAGTATCCGGGTACGCTGCCCCTCCTGTGCCCCCCGCTCAACGACATCCCGCGTGGCCTGGACCGCCTGGACCGTGCCGGGAGCCTCGCCGCGCCCGACCGCGCGCTGCTGCGGGATGCGTACGACCAGCTCCTCCCGCTGCTGGAGAGCCACGCTGGCCCGATCCAACCGCTGCACGGCGACGCGCATCCGCACAACCTGATCGCCTCCGGCGGCCAGCTGCTGTGGCATGACTTCGAGGACGTCTGCGCCGGCCCCATCGCCTGGGATCTGGCCAGCGTGGCGATGAGCGGCGACGGCGCGATAGCCGCCTATCCCGGCGCGCCAGACCCCGATCTGCTCAAGATGTACCGCGATGCCCGCCTCCTGCACGGCGTGGTGTGGGTGCTCGCGCTGCTGCCCGAGTACCCGATCGCAGATGAGCAGGCACTGCTGGACGTGTGGCGCGACCGCGCCTGACCCATCACCCGAACCGCAACCGGATGGCAGAGCGCTGACCCACTCGGAGGTGCCCGCCGGGGGTACGGGGGCGTAGTGCACTCCCCGGCCGGTGGCGGGCCGGGGGCCGGGTCAGCCGCCTCGCCGCCGGCCCGGCCGGCTGAGCCCTCCGTCCAACGACGGGCCGGGCGGGTGCATGCTGAACCTGCCACTGTCCGGATCACGGACCACCACCCACCCGTCATGATGAATCTTGTAATGACAGCCCCAACACGTCAAGCACAAATTATCCTCGTCAATCGGTCCCAGATCACGTGTCCACCATTGCACGTGGTGGATTTGGCAGCGGGAGATTGGCCCACCACACCCGATGCACGCCTGGTCGCGGGCGATCACCGCGACGCGTTGGGGCTTGGTGGGTTGGCGGCGGGTGCGCCCGGCGTCCAACACCTCATGGTTGCGGGTCCGTTAAGGGTGGGCGGGTGGGGGAGGTTGGCGTGGTCGACCTCAGCGTCACAACACACCATCTCCGCCGTTTGCCAGCTGACCGGCCCGACCCCATCCAACCTCGCTTGCCCGCCAGGCTGGACGATCATGATCACATGCGGACGCTGCGCCGCGACCTGCGGCAGGCCGCCCGCGTCCAACGCCTGCTGCGCGAACTCGACCATCGCGTCAGCCATCCGCTGCGCATACGTCCGCTCATCGTCTGGGCCGGTTTTTCGGGCTTTGGCCTCCAGCGCGGTCTTGACCGTGGCGCCGCCGACCGGGTCGAGCTGGAACCCCCCGCCTACCGAGCCGTCCGGGCCGATCGTCAGCCGCCGTTGCGCCCATGCCCGCCGCTCCCGCCCCGCCAGCGTGTCTGGGTCGTGGGTGGCGGTCCAGGCGTCGACGTGCTCACGCAGCTGCCGGCGGTCCAACGTTTTCCCATCAGCGGCGATGAGCCGGTCGAGCTGCTCATGGGTTTGGGGGTGCGCGTCGGCGGCGGCCCGCGCGGCGACTTGCGCTTGGCCCAGTCCGACCTCGCCGGCCCGGACCGCGGCGGCGGTCTCGGGCAGCCTTTCCAGCCCGACCGCGGTGTCGGCTTGCGCTTTGGCCTCACCGCGGGTGAGCCGCAGCCGTTGGGCGAGCAGGTCCGCGGTGGAGCGTGCGCTCTCTGCTCTCCAGGTTTGGCGGGCGTCGGCCTCGGCGATTCTGCGGAGCTTCTCCGCGGCGGTGATGGTCTCCAGCCGGTGCAGCCGCTCGACTGACTCGCCCAGCGCGTGATCGCCGATCTGCCCGTCCAATGGGTGGACGCCCAGCAACGCGAGGCCGCGCTCAATCAGGTCAAGCAGGCCAGCGTCGTCTAGCCCGTCCAGGCGGGACGCGAGCCCTGTTGACTCCTTGATCGAACTCATGTTTGTAGTATGACATAGTCGGACGTTATCGGCAACGATCGACGATCAATTTCATAGCGGTCACGTTTACTCAATGACCGCATGGCTACACGACTCCCTTGGCTGCTGGCCTTGGCTGCTGGCCGGGGCGGTCATGGCCAGTCCCCACGCCGTTGCCGGCGGCGGCGCTCAGTGCCCCGCTCGCCCTCCGACATGCCGCCCCAGATCCCATGGCTCTGCCCGGTGCGCAGCGCATACTCCAAGCACTCGGAAATCACAGGGCAGGTGGCGCAGACCGCTTTGGCCTTTGCGATCTGCTCCAATGCCGGCCCGGTCGACCCGACCGGGAAGAACTCGTCAGTCGGCGTCTCGGCGCAGGCCGCCTTGGCGTGCCAGGCGGGCCGGCCCTCCGCGCCGAAGAAGAACCCGCCGGTCACCAGGCCACCTCCGGATACGCCCGCCAGCGGGTGTGGGCGGTCAGCATCGGCCCCACCGCCATCGCCGCCGGCGCGCCCCGGGCGGGTCCGACCAGACCGCCCGGATCCCTCCGGCCGGGTCCGCCAAAAGGTGAAGTTGCCGGCGCCGCCCGCACCAAAAGCACAGCAAGAGGCGCGGCTCGTCCAGGCCGGCCGGCCCGCGCGGCAGGGCCATGCCTTTGCAGCAGCAGTCGGTGGTCACGACGATCACGGCGGGGTCCCGGTTGACGCTCATGCTCAGAGCGTGCCTGCGGCGCGGTCACCGCTCAGCCTCCGGGTCGGCCCAGACGGCGCGCAGCCCGCTAGGGGCAGCCTCGTCGGCGACCAACCGCAGGCTCCACTCGATGCCGTCAAGAGGGCAGACCACACACAGCGCCTCACCGGGGACCGCTTGCTCAGGCGGCACCAGCACCTGCGCGCTATGGCATGGTGTGAGCACGATCATCACTCCTTCGGCTGTCTCGACCCGCTCGGTATGCGGCGGGTCTCCATACTGCTTGCTCATGGATTGATGCTGAGGCAAACGTTTTGGGTAGATGAGCCGTGCTTGGTGTGGACTACCCGATCTGCGTCCGGCTACGACCTGACAAGTTCATAACCTGCCTATTTCGGACAGGCTGCCTTGTGTATGCTCCGCGCTATTACGCAAGGAGGACTGAAATAGGGCAGAGGAGAGGGTCATGGATGAGCAGGTGCGCAAGGTCACCGAGCTGGAGATCCGCCGGCTGGTGCTAGGAAAAAGCAGGCCGCAGCTGTGCAGGGAGCTGGAGTTGTGCTGTGAGGAGGGTGGGGGCATCAACGCGCGCACCGAGCGCCGCTGGGAGGACCGCTTGCATAAGCCGTTCCCGTTGTTCCAAAAAGCGTTGTGCAAGTACTTCGATGTCGGCTCGATCGGCGAGCTTGGGCTGGGGGATACATTTGAGTCGGCTCGTTGGTGGACGTGGATGACCCTGGACGAATGGATCGCAGAGGTGAACCGTCGAAAAGCTTTAGAGGCTCTGGGAGAGGCCGGGTTGGTGTTGCCGGTCTCCAAGCTGGCCGCCGCCGCGCAGCTTTTGGAGGGACGCTCCTCGATCGGCGCTGGTGATTTGGTCACGATCTCGCAGACCGCGACCGATATCGCGATCGCTTATGTGGACAAGCCGGACGCGGAGATGGTCCGGGCGGCTAGGGCGCACGCTTACACGCTGTTGGACTTGCTGAAGCGCGCGACGATGGCCGGCGCGGTCAGGACCCGGTTGGCCGCGCTCGCCTCGGACGCCGCGTGCTTGGCTGGCTTCGGCCATGTCAACGCGGGTCAGCTGGAAGAGGCGGACGCGTGGTTTGAGGATGCGTTGCGGTTGGCGCGGTTGGCGGGGGACCGGCGGTTGGAGGCGTTTGCGGTCGCCTCCCGCGCGTTCCCGCTGTTGTACGCCCCTGAGCCGGACCGGGCTGCGGTTCGTCAGGCGTTGGAGGCCGCAGTCGCGTTCCAGCGGTTCTTGCCGCCTGTGGGGCGGGCTTGGGTGTTTGGCTACCTGTCCCGTGAGCATGCCGGGCTCGGGGATGACCTGGTCTCGGGGCGGTTCCTTGAGCAGGCGCAGATCGCGGCAGGCTGGATCCGCCGCACCGGCCCCGGATCGGGCTGGTGGTCCACCAAGGGCGGCCTGCGCGCCTTGGACGGCACCCGGCTTGAGACGTTCACGGGGCGGCGGTTGTTGCTGCTGGGTCGTCCCGCCGACGCGCTCGCGCTGTTCGACAAGGCGCTGGCCGGCACGACCGCCCCCGTTTTACGTGCCGGCTTATACGACAATGTGATGGGAGCAGGTATCGCACTGGGCGATCCTGACCAGGCGTGCGCCTCCGCTCACGCCGCCCTCGATGAGCGCGACTCGTATGGGATCGAGAGCGTCACTGCTTGGGTGCGCCAAGCGCGCAAGACCTTCCCGGAGCCATGGGCGACCCTGCGCTCGGTGATCGAGCTGGATGAGCGGCTCGCTCCTGCCCACTGAGACACCAGCTCCGCAATTCACCTACGGCAGGGCTCCGGGCGCTTGCCTGGGGGTCCTACCGTGTGATATCCGGTCACTGCTCAGCGCCGCGACCCTTCTTTAGGCAGTGGCGGATCCGCCCTCCGGCGGGCCTGGGGAGGCGGTCGCCTCCGCTTGGCGCTGGGCCAAGCCACTGGGCAGCACTGGAGGCTTCCACCCGTCGTCGTCGACTGTGTAGTCCGTATCATCACGAATGAGCTGGAAGACTTTCGGCGTAATCCGATGGATGTAGTGAAACGCACATGAGGAGCATGCTGGACTCGAGGTCCTGCCAGCCACTCCGCGAGAAGGTGGGGATGGCAGAGCGGGTGCCCAAAGAGGCGCCGGCACGCTTGGCACAGGTTTTTGTCCGTCGATGAGGACGACAACCCTTGCTGAGGGGCCCGCGGCGTCTTTCATGCGCGGAGCAACGCAAGAAAGCCCCGGTCAACACCCGTATGGGGGAAGCCGGGGCCCGTGAAAACTTGCCTGCCAAGCACTAAGGGTCATCGGTGTTGACGGCAAGAGTTGAGGCTCGAGCAGGGCGTCTGTGCTCGCGTGGCCGCGGAGTATAGCACCGCAGCCTGCTGGCCCGACTGATTTGGACGATCGCTGGTGTTTGCGTCTACGGCCCAAGCACTCGACCGGCGCCAACCGCCGTGCGGCTGACAGGTGCTGGCGGGCGGACGCTCGGGATAGTCAAGGGCAAGCCATCCGGGCGGATCGTGCTCGGCCGCCGCTGGCAGGGGCTGTGCCGCCCGCTGCTCGCCGCCGAGGCCTGCGCGTCGGTGCTGTGCCTCGGCCCGCCTGGGTCGTTCAAAACCGCCGGGTTGGCGATCCCGGCGATCCTGGAATGGCGCGGCCCCCTGGTCGCCACCTCGATGAAACCCGACCTGGTCCGCGCCACCTCGCGCCACCGAGCGCTCGCCGGCCAGGTGTGGGTGTTTAACCCGCTGCAGGCCGGCGGGCTGCCGGCCAACACCTGGACCCCGCTCGCCCTCTGCCACAGCTGGGCAGGAGCCAGGGAGATGGGCGCCTGGCTCGCCTGCGCGGCAGACCTGACCGGACCTACGCGTGATGACCAGCGCTACTGGACGATGCTCGGCGGCAAGCTCCTGTCGGTTCTGCTGTTCGCCGCCGCTGGCACCGGCCGGGCCATCGCCGACGTCGTCCGCTGGGTTGATGTTCAGGAGCAGCATGAGGTCGACAACGCGTTGGCTGACCTCGGCGACCCGGGCGCCTGCGACGCTTGGGACGCCCGCAAGGGCCGTGAGGAGCGCACCCGCTGCAGCGTGTAGGCACCGCCGAGACGCTGCTTGACGCCTATGCCGATCCCAGGGTCGCCGAGACCGCCGATGGCTGCGAGATCGACGTCGACTTGCTGCTGTCAGTGCGCGCGCTGAGCAAATCCTCCTTTGCGAACCGCAGCCAGCGGCGTGCCTCGTCAGGCGGCGCGCTCATGCACGACCACGCCCTCGTGGATGGCCGGATAGAGAGTCCAGCCTTTTAGATTGCCCCGCCGGGCGATCTCATCGGGGTCGGTGATGAATACGTCGACGGGTACAGCGGCGCGGATCGAGCGGCGCACCGCCGTCATCATGCGGGCGCGCTCGCTGGGCGGCGCATCTGGCAGGACAACGAGCAGGTCGATATCGCTATCAGGGCCAGCGTCTTGGCGGGCGAGCGAGCCGAAGAGGATCACCTTAAGCGGGTTGTGCTCGCGGACGATGTCGGCCACGACCTCGGGTAGCCAGTCAGCCAGCGTTCGCCCGCCGTAGCGGCCGTCCTCATACCCTCTACTTCCAGCCATCCAGCGGACCTCCAGGTCATGTTGTCCTTGTGTCAGGCTGTGGCGAGTCGCTCGTCCGCGGATCTCGTCGAGCGTCGTGATACCCGACGCAAAGGCTTGCTCAGCCTAGTCCAATCCGGCCTATGCCGTCATGAGATCCAAATGCCTTAGTTCGTCATTGCCCGCAGTCTCGCGCAGCGAGGCCAGCTGGTGAAAGAGAAGGACACCAAGACGCATCAAAGCCAGCGCGTCGCCCTTGACGAGATCACGGCTGAGATCCTCGCTGAGCACCAGGCTCGCTGTGAGCAGCGCGCGGCCGTTTGTGGCGTCGCCCCGGACCCGAGGGGTTTGTCTTCTCGACCTCGCCCGGCGGAACCCAGCCGCTGTTGCCGAAACACCGTGTCCGGGCGCGTGTCTCAGCTGTCGAAGCGCTCGGGGTGGGGGTGGATCTGCTGAGCACGCGCTTGTGCTCGTGCGCTTGGACCATGGCCGGTGTCCTCGAACCGGCGGGGCGTGGGGCGACGACGTGTGGGGCCAGCTACCTTGCGGATTGCTCGACAGCCCGAACTGGATGACGGGCCGCCGCCGGGCCAACTGCCCGCCGTGTCGTACCGTGCAGCGGCCGGCGCGACGTCGAGCAGGGCACCGGGCGACGAGGCCCGTACGAGCGAGTACGACCGGCCTGCCGATCATCCAGGTCGACGAGCCGGCACTGCGCGAGGGTCTGCCCCTGCGCCGCGCCGATCACGGCGAGTACCTGCGGTGGGCCACGCGCGCCTTCCGGGTGGCAACAAACGGTGTGTGGGACGTCACCCAGATCCACACCCACATGTGCTACGCCGAGTTCGGCGACATCCTCGACGCGATCATGGCACTCGACGCCGATGTCATCAGCCTCGAGGCCGCCCGGTCGCGGATGCACATCGTCCACGAGCTGGCCGAGGCCGGATACCGCGCTCGCCTCGGACGCGGCGTGCCTGGCCGGCTATGGCCATCTCAACGCGGGCCGGCTCGCCGAGGCGGATGCGTGGTTTGAGGATGCGTTGCGGTTGGCGCGGCAGGCGGGGGACCGAAGGTTGGAGGCGTTTGCGGTCGCCTCCCGCGCGTGGCCGTTGTTGTATGCGCCTGAGCCGGGCCGGGCTGTACTCGTCAGGCGTTGGAGGCGGCACGCGGACATATCAGGCGGACATATCAGGCAGGGTCCAACGGTGCCGTTGAGGTCTTCGTGTACGCGAGCAAGGATCCCCTGACCGGCAAGGAGCGTCGGCGCACTGGTACGACCCACGCACCTGCTGAGCCTGGCGCTGTCGCTAAACCGGCGCTCAACGCATCTGCAGCCGCTCGATCGGCTGACCGGTAACACCCGCGATGAGTTCGAAGTCCTTGTCGACATGGAGAACGGTCAGGTTAGAGAGTTCGGCCGCCGCTGCTACGAGCAGATCAGGCACGGAGGGCGCGCGATGTTGGCCCTCGTCGGCCAGCAACGCCTGCACCTGGATCGCGCGATCCTCTGCAGCTGGTGTCAAGTACTCGACAGGCATCGCCGACAATGGTGGACGCTTGCTGGCGCCACGCAGGTCAGCCCCCGACTTCGCCGAGAACCCGACCTCGAGCCGGGTCACTGACGTGACCCGTACCAGCCCGCGCTGAATTCTTAAGGCCCACTCGTCTGCCTCCGCGCTGGCCGCCAGACGTACCAAGGCGGACTTGTCGATGAGCCAACCCGTCACTGCCAAGCTCGCGCCATCACTTCCGGATCACCCAGATCGGCGAAGGTGTCCGCGAAGGCAACCAGGTCCTCCACCGTGACCGCATCGCCCGATCCAGTGGCTTCTGCCGTGAGCCGTCGGCGCAGATACTCGCTGCGGGACAGTCCTAGGCGCTTCGCGTTGGCGTCGATCCCGGCCACAACCTCGTCGGGCACGTCACGAATGAGTAAGTCGGCCACCTTGCCACCTCCAGAACGCTGATATCTAACGATATCGCAAGCGAGGTTCGGTTCCAGCCTTACCGCAGCGAAGGAGCCGCTCACGGAAGAGAGCAGGGGGAAGACCATGGATGAGCAGGTGCGCAAGGTCACCGAGTTGGAGATCCGCTGGCTGGTGTTGGGGATGTTTCGCCCGTATTTTCGGCCAGGACATCGAAATCGTGAGGATCTCCTACACGGGGAAGCCCACCGCCCAGACAAAACTTGCCATCCTGTCAGTCACGCAGCGTCACTGACTGACGCCCCACGCGACCGGACCAACTTCCCCATAACGCCAAACACCCAGCGCATAACGCCTGGCGACTCCGACATCGTCTTTCGAACGTAACCCTATACTGGTGACAATTATCGAGTAACACCGTTCAGCAACGGTGGCCGGACCCTTCAAGGGGACGGAGCCTGAGAGGTGCAATCAGGCTTGCACTGGGGTGAAGTCCACTGCGTGGAGGACTCGGCGGGTGAGGGGCGCCGCACGAGTGGCGGACCAACTCAGCGAGCGGGCATCCGGGAGGGCGAGGGATGGGCGACTCGATCCTGTTTGTTCATGGGACAGGCGTGCGTGGAGAGGCGTATGGAAGATCGTTCTCCCAGATTAAGCAGCGGCTGCATGCGTTGGATGCCTCCGTGAGGCTGCATAGCTGTTGCTGGGGTGAGACCGAGGGCGTTCGCCTGCGCGCAAATGGATGCTCGATCCCGGCCTATGACGAGACCGGCGGCAGAGAGCCGTCCGAAGAAGAGGAGGAGCTCGCGCTCTGGGCTGTCCTGTACACGGATCCTTGGTATGAGCTGCGGCTGCTCCGCTACCAAACCGACGGCGCAGGCGAACTCCCACCAGGCGCCATGCCACCCTCACAGCTTCTGCGTGATCAGATCGACGAGTTTGAGCCATCAAGTGAACTGCGCGAGGATCTCAGGCGCCTCAAGCTAGAAGAGGCCTTCCAGTCCGCGCTCGATGCGCTGCGTAGTGCACCCGAGTTCGACGAGGCGGTGGAGACCGCCAAGTCGGATCCGCTTGAGCATCGCCGCGCGATCGCGCGCGCTATTGTCGCGTGCGCGCTCGCGGCGGCTGTCGATGATGATGTCCCAGTAGTCGACGGGGCGACGCGTGACGCGGTCCTTGAGTGTCTCACGAACGAACTCGGTGGTTACGGTCGTGGCATCGCGGATTGGCTCGCACGCCCGTTCAAGGGCGTCGCTGCCCGCGCGGTTACCCGTCGAGTCCAGCAGCAACGAGGGGCCATCACCGACTCATCGGTACCCGGAGCCGGTGACATCCTGCGCTATCAAGCCCGGGGAGAGGGAATCCGCGCCTATATCCGGCAAGCCATCGAGGATGTGGATAGCGATCACATTACGTTGCTCGCGCATAGCCTCGGCGGCATCGCCTGTGTGGATCTGCTCATATTGCACACGGTCCCGAAGGTGAAGCGGATTATCACCGTCGGATCGCAGGCGCCGTTCCTCTACGAGATCGGGGCTCTGTGCAGCCTCGAGTACCCGGCACCGCTGCCGAGCCACTTTCCCGTATGGTTGAACATCTACGATCAGCGTGACTTTCTTTCGTACGTCGGAAAAGACGTATTTCCTGGCCGGATTGTCGATGTTGAGGTCAATAACGGCCAGCCCTTCCCGCAAGCCCACAGCGCTTACTGGTCGAACGACGCGGTGTGGGACGCCATTATCAGATTCATGGCATGAGAGATCAGACAGATCCGAGTGTGACCCACGCTGTCGTTGTGGGGATCGAGCGATACGACTCTGGCATGGCCTGGAATCTCAACGGCCCCGCGAGTGATGCGCTAAGCGCGGTCTGCTGGTTGCGCGCCGCCAAGGTTCCACCAAGCCAAATCGTGTTGATCGTGGACGCGCTGGAGAGCAATCAGGGCTCCATCAACGAAATAGCGAAACAGATGGGCGTCGTCCTCCGCAGCTCGGCCCGCCGAGACGACATCATGACGATCTTCACCCAAGAGACCGCCAAGGCCGCTGGGGAGCACCTTGTCATCTTCTGGAGCGGTCATGGAGCGGTCGACGACCGTGGCGACCGAGTGCTCTTCACCTCGGACGCGACCCAGGCCGATAAACGAAACATCCGGGTGAGCGATCTTCTCCTCTTTCTAAGGGACAAGGCGGTTAGGGGTTTCCACCGTCAGATCATGATGATCGACGCGTGCGCCAACTTCGTCGAGGACATGAGAAACAAGACCACGTTGACGCGTGCAAGCTTTCCCAAAAGCTCACGAAAGCAAGGAGTGGGACAGTTTGTGCTGTATGCGGCGGCGCAGGGCCAGATCTCGGGGCAGAACCAGTCGAAGCGGCACGGCGAGTTCTCCAAGGTTGTCACGACCTGGCTCAATGGGCCAGCAGGGGCACGATGGCCCCCCCACATGCCTGACCTCGCCACTCACGTCTCAAAGCACTTCCAGGCCCTTCGTGAGGACGGCAAGAGCCGCCAGACACCGATCTACCTATGGACCCAAGACTGGGCCGGCGCTGAGCACGAACGGCCCTACGGTGGGCTGCCCGTCTCCGGAGCGGCGCAGAAGGCGAGCGCAGGCGCTGGACTGACCGTGTCGCAGCTCCATCGGCTTGTGGCGGCGCTCGCCGAGTGCCCCATGCTTGAGGACGCCCTGGGACGAGCGCTTCTTCTCAAGAGACTCAACATCCCCATGGCCGGGATAGAAATGGTTGGCAATAAGCGATACAACCTTCAGAGGCTGTTGAATGCCGTGCTTGAGTATAAGGCTATCGACAGATTATTCACAGCGTTGAGCAACCTCGCGAGGACCGAAGACGAGCATCTGGCCATCGAGAAGGTCAAGCAGCGATGGCGACTCCAACAGCGGGTTGCAGAGCCACTCCGTCGTTTCCAGGGGGTTACGGCACGGCAACTGATGGGCTACTTTGACGTGGTCCCAGACCGGCAACTCGCTCCGCAACTTGAAGACCTTGACGAGGTCCTGGAATACCTTGCGGAGTTCGGCGGCTCTCGCGACTCGTCGCCGCTTATGCGGTTCGTCGCACGCCTCGAGCGCGTCACGGGCACGCTCATCCACGACGAGTGGTTTGAGCTAGGAAAGCCGGAGCTCGCTCGGTTGCGCAGGCGCGAGGCTCACGCATTGAATGCGATAGCGCGATCGCACCTGGTCGTCGACCTGCGAGTCTCAGGTTCGAAGCGTGCATGGCCGGCGATGGTGGTGGGGCACCTTCGTGGGCCAGACGGCCGGTGGGACAAGAATCCGATCCTTTGCTCTCCCACGCTCTTGGACGCTCAGCAAGCCGTCAACTCCCTTATCGACTGGGCACACACGCTGACGGCTGAGCGCGGATCGGCAACACGAACGTTGGCGCTCGGTTTCCTGCTCCCTCGTGCGCGATTCGGGGATGTCCCGGAAGGTTGGATGTACGACGATGGGCTCACGGTTGCCTGCCCGATCCGTGAAGAGTACCCAGCGGTGCTCCATTGTGGAGACCGCCTGACTGCCCAGCGCGCGTGGAGCCTCTGGCGGGGCAAAGCGCAGACAATAGCCGCCGGAGTGGAGCTTGAGATCCCGAGAATCTTGTGGATCGAGCAATCTGAGCGTGACAATCCCACTAAGATCCGTCGGCGTGTGGAGGATGGCGACGCCTCCTGCGTCGGATTTGGCTTTGTTCCCGGCCGTCTCACGAGTAATACGCGAGAAGACCCTCTCGTCGCGGCGATCGCCGGTGGAGCTCCGTATCTCCTTTGGCTCGACGAGGAGCCCGCTGATTGGGACGCCGCCAGGGATGGTATGACCAAGCTCGTGCGGCAAGGCGCGTTCGACCAAATTCCCTTACGTGTGCAGCAGCTCCGAAGGAGCGAAAACGCCGAGCGTGCTTTTCCGGGCTCGGCTATCCGGGTGCTATGGGACAGGCCGGATTGGCTGCCACCGATTGCAACGTTGACCGGACTCGATACGAGGAGTGGACAATCATGAGTGAGGATGACGGCTGGAGGGTCTATCGCGGCAATGGGCGCCCGCGTGACGTCACGCTGCCCGCCCCGCCGCCGTGGCGGCGTTTCGACGGCGAGGTCCTTCGACCGCGCACGATACCGAGCGAGTCGCCTTCCAGCGCAGCTATGTTCCAGACCACTCCTGAGATGATCGATGCGGTTAACGCGGCGCTTCACCTCAGGCGCCCGCTGCTCCTGACCGGCCGCCCGGGGTCGGGGAAGTCCTCACTGATCGAGTCGGTCGCGTCCGAGTTGAGGCTCGGGCGGGTCCTCCGATGGCACGTCACGTCATCGAGCGCCTTGAGGGACGCGCTGTATCTCTACGATGCGCTTGGGCGGCTGCAGGAATACCAGATGACCAAGGTCGCTCCGGACATCAGCTCGTATCTGCGGCTCGGGCCGCTCGGCACTGCGCTGCTGCCCACCGATTGGCCACGGGCGTTGCTCGTAGACGAGATCGATAAAAGCGCTATTGACCTACCCAGCGACCTGCTCAATATCTTCGAGCGAGGCGAGTTCGAGATCCCTGAGCTGGCAAGGCTCCCGCAGGCGACCGCGGAGGTGCGCGAGGACGGTGGGGAGGAGCGCTTTCCGATCGTCAACGGCAAGGTTCAATGTTTAGAGTTTCCATTTGTTGTGCTCACGAGCAACGGCGAACGAGACTTTCCCGCGCCATTCCTGCGCCGCTGTATCCAGTTCCGTATGCCCGATCCGTCCCCAGAGTTGCTCCGCCGTATCGTGACTGCCCATCTCGGCAAGCGCGTGGCGGAGTCCACTGAGAGCATGATCGAGGATTTCGTCAGCCGCGCGGAGCGCAGCCGCGCTCACGCCACCGATCAGCTTCTCAACGCCATTTTCATTGTGACGCGGAGGGCGCCACCACAGTCGGAGGAGCGGGAGCGTGTGGTCGAGATGCTGCTGAGAGAGCTTGAGACCGAACTCTCATGATCGCGCGTCTCGCCCGGGCACTGGAACAGGCCGGTATCAATCCGGACTCGATCCAGCTCGCAGAGATCCTCTGGATCGCGGGGCGCCGCACGACGCCGTATGACCGCACGCCTCCAAGCGACGCCAGTATCGGCACCAGAGCGGCTGTCGAGAGCGCCGAGATAGAGGAGCCGTTTGCGGAAGAGCCTGAGCTACGTGACCTCCCACTCCTACCGGGCTCGGGGGAGCCTGCGGCGCTGTATCCACAGCCCAAAGGCGTCACGCCGGTGCCCGGCGCCATGAGGGTCCAGCTGCCGGCCCCGGTTGCCCTCCCAGACCGCCTCAACCTCGGCCGGGCGCTTCGCCCACTCAAGCTGCGCCGCCCAGTGTCACGCCATGAGCAGCTCGACCTTGACGCGACGGTTCAGCTCTTTGGGGAGACAGGACTTCTGACCCCTGTGATGTGTCCCGGGTCCGAGCGGTGGTTCGATGTGGCGCTGGTCGTGGACACGAGCCCGACGATGGACGTCTGGGAGCCAACCATCGCCGAATTGGGGAAGCTGCTCACTCATCACGGAGCGTTTCGCCAAGTCCGCCGCTGGAAGCTGATGGAACACGACGAGCAGGTTCGGATCATCAGCGAAGCGGGGTTGCGCTGCGACCCCAGCCAGATCGTCGATGTCGAGGGCCGGCGGCTCACGATGGTCATCACCGATTGTGTGGGAGCGCTCTGGTACGGGACGCAGGTGTGGTCTGCCATCCAACAGTGGGGCAGCTATGTGCCTGTGGTGTTGGTGCAGATGCTGCCACCCCGCTTGTGGGCGTCCACGGCGCTTGGCTCCGCCGACGTGACGCTGACCGGCTACCGCCCCGGTCAACCCAACCGTGGGTTGCGCGCCGAGTTGCCGTGGTGGGTCTTGGATGAGCGCCCTGCAGGCGTGGTCCCGGTCGTCACCCTCAGCCAGGAGGACCTGTCGCGTTGGGCGCGGATGGTGATAGGCGTGGGGGGCGCACACGTCCTGGGCACGATCGCGGAAGCCCCCTACCAGGGCGACGTCCCGACCAGGCCCACCGAGGGGGATCTTGAGCCTGCAGAGCGTGTTGCGGCCTTCAAGTCCACAGTGTCACCGCAGGCGTATGAGCTGGCCGTGTGCCTGTCCGCGGTGCCCATCCGGTTGCCTATCGCTCGAATCGTCCAGCACGCGATGCTGCCGGAGTATGACCTCGTCCATCTCGCGGAGGTTTTCGCGAGCGGGCTGATCAAACGGATCACCGCCCTTGATGCTCCCGTGCCCGCCGACGATGTGGAGTACGACTTTGTTAACGGTGTTCGGGAGGTGCTGCAATCATCATTGACGGCGACAGGCACTCTGCAGATTTTCCGTGCGGTCTCCCGTTTTCTGGATACGGCCGTCGGTCGCAGTCCGAGTTTCACCGCGCTTATTGCCGGCCAGCCCGCAGACGCCGAGATCGAGCCGGAACTCCGACCGTTCGCACAGGTCGGCGCCCAGCTGCTCGAACGCCTGGGCCTTCGGGCGATGGGAAAAGGCGAGACCGCTGCCCATGGTGAGTTGGTCAAACAACCTGAAGAATCTCTGGGCGAAATACCAGTCGAGACGGGTGCCTCCCCCATCACCGAGGTGAAGCGGTACGCTCGTTCAACAACCCATGCAGGATACGCCGACCTGGAGATCGGTCTGCACCGCCGCGACCGCAAAACCTGGACCGTGGAGCTGCGCTTTAGCCACCCGGAGAGCGACGCAGACGAGCATCTTGAATTGGCCAGCCCCCTCCGCGTGGGTTTCGACCTCGACGCGCTGCAGCGTGAGCGCTACGACGCCGAAGTCTACGGGCGGAGGCTGACGGACAGCCTGTTCGGCGCGCCTGGTGTCAGGCATGGATTCGAGATGGCCCGCACCCTTGCCCAGTCGGCGGACCTTCCACTCCGGATCCGGCTGCTGATCGGCGCGAGCGCGCCGGAGCTTCATGACGTGTGGTGGGAGACGCTGCGCGATCCCCAGGACGGCACCCCTCTGCTCATGGACGAGGGCCTGTTGTTCTCCCGCTACCTGGCCAGCCGTGACTGGCGGCCGGTGGTCGTCCGTCCACAATCGGCGATGCGGGCGCTCGTGGCCGTTGCTAATCCCTCCGATATCGGCGACTACGAGGCCGATGGGCGGTCGCTCCCACCGGTTGACGTCGACGGCGAGTTGGGGCGGGCAAGGAGCGCGCTGGCTCCGATCCCTGTGACCGCGCTGGCGTCTGGGGGCGCGGCCACCGTGGCCGGGATTGTGAATAGGCTGCGGGAGGGGCACGAGATTCTCTACCTCGCCTGCCACGGCTACTTGGTTGACGGCGAGCTCCAGGTTCTGCTTGAGGACGCTGCCGGCCGAGTGCACCGGGTGCCCGGCGTCGACCTGGTTGACGCGTTGCGGGACCTGCAGCGCCTGCCGCGGCTGGTCGTGCTCGCGTCATGCCAGAGCGCAGGGGGTAGCGAAGAGGCGTGGAGTGACGATCAGGGGGCGTTGGCAGCGCTCGGGCCGCGTATGGCCGAGGCAGGCGTTCCCGCCGTGCTCGCGATGCAGGGCAACGTGTCGATGCAGACGGTCGCCACGTTCATGCCGGCGTTCTTCACTGAGCTCAACCGGAGCGGCCAGATCGACCGGGCGATGGCGGTCGCGCGCAGGGCGGTGCAGGATCGCCCTGATTGGTGGGTGCCGGTTTTGTTCATGCGCCTGAGGAGTGGTCGTTTTTGGTATGCGCCTGGATTCGCCAGGAATAGGTTTGGGTTTGAGCAGTGGCCTGCGCTCTACAGCGAGATCCGCAAGGGGCGTTGCACGCCGATCTTGGGTCCGGGCCTGACCGACGGATATTGGGGATCGTATCGCGAGATCGCGTATGGCTGGGCGCGACAATACCACTTTCCGATGGCGCCGCACCACCGTCAGGATTTAGCGAGCGTCGCGCAGTTCCTCGCGGTGAACCAGGGCACACTGTTCCTGCGCGACGAGCTGCTCGAGTACCTCCGCGACCAGCTGCTCAAGCGCTACGAGGGCCACTTGTCCACGGCTGCAGCAAGCGGATCTGTAGACGAGCTGATCACGGAGGTCGGGGCGTACCGCCGGTCAATCGATCAGTCCGAGCCTTTTGCCGTCCTCGCGCGGCTGCCCTTCAAGATTTTCATCAATGCCTCGCACACGAATCTGCTCGCTGATGCGCTCCGCGCGGAGGGCAAAGATCCCCAGGTCGAGTTCTACCGCTGGAGGGACAGCGACGATGATGATCTGTGGCCGAGGTCGGTGTTCGACGACCCGGCCAGCCGATATGCGCCAAGCCCCGAGCGCCCACTCGTCTACCACCTCTTTGGCCACGTCCAGAATCCCGACACGCTGGTGATGACCGAAGACGAGTACCTCGCGTATCTCACCGGTATTAAAGGGGACATCCATCGGATCCACGAGGGAGTGCGCCGGGCACTTACGGACTCAGCGTTGCTCCTGCTGGGCTTCCATATCGATGAGTGGAGCTATCGCGTATTGCCCCACATCATTATCAGCCAAGGCCCTCAGACGCGGCGTCTTCAATATTCTCACATAGCCCAGATCGACCCGGAGGAAGAGCATACGGTCGACCCTGACCGGGCTCGCCGGTATTTGGAGAGCTACTTCTCGATGTCGGAGATCAGCATCTACTGGGGTGGTGTCGAGGACTTCCTCCGCAGGTTGGACCAGGGATGGCAGAGGGAGCGTCGGTGAGCGCCCTCGCGCCGCCCCGGCCTAGCCCGTATGTCGGCCCCCGCGCGTTCGAGCGCGGCGAGCGGCTCTTCGGACGGGACCAAGAGCTTGCCAGGCTGGTCGACCTCGTCATCGTCGACGAGGTCTTATTGCTGTACTCACCCTCCGGAGCGGGCAAGACGTCGCTGCTTCGGGCGGGCCTGGTGCCGCAGCTTGAGCGGGAGGGGTTCTGGGTCCTCCCCGAGATCCGTGTCACCGCGGAGCTGGCCGCGGTCGGTGATGAGGTCCAGCCGCGTAACCGCTACCTGATGAGCACGCTGCTGTCGCTAGAGAAGGACGTGCCGGTCGACCGCCAGCAAGATCTGGATGCGCTCGCCCGCATGACGCTGGTCGATTACCTGAGTCTTCGGCGGAGCGGCGGGTACGAGCGCAAGAAGTCCCCAAGCGCTAATGGAGAGGGTGGGGACGGTCCTGGTGACGGCGATCCCGATGAGAACATCGTGTTGATCCTCGATCAGTTCGAGGAGTTGCTCATGGCCGACGTCATGGATCAGGAGGCCAAGGCGTCGTTCATGGCTGAGCTGGGCGCGGCCTTGCGTGAGCACCACTGCTGGGCGGTCTTCGCGATGCGTGAGGATTTCGTGGCGGGGCTGGACCCGTTCCGCCGGTTGGTGCCGACGCGGTTGCGTAACACCTTCCGCTTGGACTTGTTGCGGGAGGGCGCGGCGCGTGTGGCGATCCAGGGTCCGGCTCGTGAGGCCGGGGTCGATTTCTCGGACGCCGCCGCGCGGATGTTGGTGGATGATCTGCGTAGGGTGCGCGTGTCGGGGCCTGATGGCTCAACCGAGGCGTTGGGTCCGTATATCGAGCCGGTGCAGCTGCAGGTGGTCTGCGAGCGGTTGTGGAGCCGGCCGCGCGCCGATCCTCAGCGGATCACCGAGTCAGACCTCGAGGGCGTCGAGGACGTCGATCACGCGCTGGCCTCCTACTACGCCGAGAGGATCCATACGGTTGCTGTTGTGACGGGCGCGGATGAGCGGGCGCTGCGTGATTGGTTTGAGCAGGGGTTGATTAGCGAGCAGGGGTTCCGCAGCCAGGTCATCGTCGGCCCGGCGGCTGGCGCGCCTGACGGGGACCGCGTCCTGCGTTTGCTGGAGGACGCGCGCCTATTGCGGGCGGAGATCCGGCGTGGCACGAGATGGTTTGAGCTTGCGCACGACCGTCTGATTGAGCCGGTGCGTGAGAGTAACGCGGAGTGGCGTGAGGCGCATCTTCAGCCGTTCCAGCGGCAGGCGGCGTTGTGGGCGAGCCAGGGCCGCCTTGACGCGTTGCTGTTGACAGACGATGCGCTCACCGCCGCGGATCGCTGGGTAAGGAAGCATCCGAGCCAGCTCATCTCGACTGAGCAGGAGTTTTGGGCTGCGTCCCGCCGCGCCCGCGCCGAGCGGCGGCGCGGGCAGCGGACCCGACAGATCATGGTGGGGGGCGGGCTGGTCCTCGCGCTCGCGCTGATCGCTGTGGGCATAGCGTTCTCCCTCGCTCCTCAGGACCGCTCCCGCGCGCTCGCCGCTCAAGCCATGGTCCAGCTCGCCGTGGATCCCGCGACCGCCGTTGATACCGCCCTCGCCGCGCTCGACCAAGCCCCCACCCACGAAGCCGAGGACGCTCTCCGCCGCGCACTGCCCCAATCGCACCTGCGCGCCATCCTCAGCGACCAGACCACCTCCACGACCAACACGACGGTGTTCAGTCCCGACGGTCGGCTGGCAGTAACCGTCAGCGAAGACGCCCCCGCACGGGTATGGAACACCACCACAGGTCAACCGGTGGCTGCGCTGAGGAGTCTTAGCCCAGATTCCATCATCGCGCCAGCGTTTGACCCCAGCGGCTCGCGGGTCGTGACCGCCAGTCGTTCCCAAGCCCAAGCTCAAGCCCAAATCTGGGACGCCCGTAATGGTCGCCCGCTGGCCACGCTCACCGGCCACCAAGGCCCCATCAGGAGCGTCGAGTGGAGTCCTGATGGGACCAAGGTGATCACGGCCAGCGCGGATGGCACTGCTCGTGTGTGGAGCGCCGGGACCGGCGAGGAGTTGCAGACCCTTGCAGGGCATACGGGTGATGTCACCGTCGCCATGTTCAGCCCTGATGGGCAGCGGGCGCTGACCGCGTCGCTGGACGGCGCCGTCCAGATTTGGGAACTCCAGACCGGCCGTGAGGTCGCGCGCCTTGACCGGCATACCGGGGCGGTCTTCGCGGCGGCCTTCAGCCCTGATGGGGCACGGGTCGTCACCGCGGGAGCCGACCGTAACGCTTACGTGTGGGAGTGGGCCACCGACCGGCCGCCCATCCCGTTGCCCGGCCACAACGGCCAAGTGTTGTCCGCGCGGTTCAGCCCCGACGGGCGTCTCATCGTCACGGCGGGTGACGAGACGGCCCGTCTGTGGGACGCTCGGGATGGGGCCAGCCTGGCCGAGTTGCGCGGCGACAGCGGCCAGGTGAGCGCGGCGAGGTTTAGTCCAGATAGCGTCCTGCTCGTGACGGCCGGCGATGACGGCATAGCCCGGATTTGGGACGTCGCCAGCGGCGCGGTGCTGGCGCAGCTGCGCGGCCACTCTGGCGGCGTCTATGATGCGATGTTCGCGTCTGGTGGGGGCGATCCGTTCCGGGTAAGGGTTTTGACTGCAGGCGTCGATGGGACGGCTCGGGTGTGGGAGCCGTTGATCGGGCGTGTGCTGCGCGGCTTCATGGACGGCGTGCGGGGCGCGCGGTTTAGCGCTGATGGGGCATTGGTGGTCGGGGCTGGCGTTGATGGGGTTGCGCGGGTGTGGCGGGCTGGGACGGGCGAGGAGCTGGCGGCGCTGCCGGCGAGCCCGAGGGCGCTGAGCGGCGCGGCGCTCAGCCGGGATGGGCGGTATGTAGTCACTGGCGGCACTGACGGCATCGTGCGTGTTTGGGACTGGCAGGCGGGCGCGCAGGTGGCGGAGCGCCCGCTCGGCGTGCTTGTGCGCTCGGTTGAGTTTGACCCGAGCGGCAGGTTCATCGCGATCGCTGAGGGAGACACGCCTCGTGTATGGGAGTGGGGCGGCGTCGACAAGCCGCTCCGATCGTTCCCTGGGCATCTCGCTACAGTTTTTGATGCGGCGTTTAGCGGGGACGGCAGACGCCTAGTGACGGCCAGCGCGGATAAGACTGTCCAGGTTTGGGACGTGTCAGCTGGAATTCCGCTGCGGACACTCTCTGGTCCTACTCGGTTCACCAGCGCGGCGTTCAGTCCGGACGGGCGTGTGGTGGTGGGGGCGGGCGATGACGGCGCGGCGCGGGTGTGGGAGGTGGCGACAGGAAACAGATTAAGGGTGTTGCGGGGACATGCGGGCAGGTTGAGCGATGTCGCGTTCAGTCCTGATGGCAGGCGGGTTGTGACGGGGGCTGCTGATGGATCGACGGGGGTATGGGAGGCGGCGACGGGTCGGAGTCTTGGGCTGTTGGGATTGCACGCCAAGCCCGTGAATACTGCGCAGTTCAGCCCTGATGGCCAAGTGCTTCTTACGGCAAGTGATGATGGCACAGTGCGGATTTATGATTGCCCGACATGCGTATCGCGGTTGGATGAGCTGCGCAGGCTCGCGGGTGAGCAGCAACGCAGTGTAGGGGCGGGCTCCCCGCACCAAGGCGGCTGACGGTTGGCTCTCGCGTTTCTGCTGATCAGAAGTTCAGCCGTAGAAACTGATGACATTTGGCATTCCCCTCTTTATGCCCTTGCGCGCTCCTCAGGCCTGCGCGAGGCGGAGGATAGTACCTATCAGCAACCACTTTCCGCATGAGCGCCACTGCCTCCTTACCCCACAACGCTCAAGGCTACCTCGTTGCACTCGATGTTCGTGGCAGCGAGTCACGTAACAATGCTCTGAAACGCTCCAGGACTTCGGCTGGGGTCAAATCTGACGAGTCAAGCCGAAGGACCGTCGGCCCATCAGCTAAGCCCTCTGCGACCTCCTCGAAACATTGAGCAACAAGGGCAACGTAGCCGCTGGTGAAACCTCGCTCGAGCTTGCGCCTTCGGCCCCTCAGGCGGCGCATGAGCACCTCTGTCCGCGCGGTGAGGTGAAGAATTGTCCGTGGCGGCGGCAACGCGGACTCCACCAGGCAGTAATATTGATAGAACGTCTCGAACTCCTCGGGGGTGAGATCATCTCTGCAGCGAAGGGCTTTCGTATACGCAAGCGAGCTATAGATGTTTTGGTCGAGAATGCTCCCTTCGCTCGCAGTCAGTGTCTGGAGCGCTCGGAGTAGGAGGGTCTCCATCTGGCACGGCAAGGCATAGGCGCGATCGCCACGTACATAGCGCGTGAGGTAATTGTCTTGCCGCGCGCCTCTTTGGATAGGGATAATGTCTCGAACGTAGGCCACGCCTGGCGCGCCTGCGACGTACTGCTTCAGGAGGGTGGTCTTTCCCACAGCGGGTGGGCCGATGACCACGGCCATGGGCCTGGCAACGGCACGCCACATCGAGGGGCGAAAGCCGAGCCGTCGCTCTATCGCTTGCTCGACCGAGGCCAGGGAGCGGCTGTCCTGAGCAGAAATTAGCCTCAGGAGGTCTGCCTCCAGAAGGTTGACGCACTCTTTGAGGCCGGGCGTGACGCGAAGCTCAGCGATACGGTCGAGTTCGATCCATCGGCACCGGGCATACTCATCAGGGCTCACATGTATGGCGGGCTGCTTGGGAAAGTGGACGTAAAAGACCGTGTAGGTGAAGCTCGGCCCCCCTGCGTCCATGTACAGCTCAGCCAGAAAGCTCAGGTCCTGAGGCGAAAGCGCTATACCGGCTTGCTCTAGAACACTGCGGATCATGGCGCGCCGAGGCGCCTCTTCCTGTTCCGCTCTGCCCGTCGGCAGCTCCCAATACCCGAGATGGGGCTCGCGCCCTCGTTCCAGAAGAAGCACCCTGCCGTTTGAGACGCAAACGCACGCGACGGCGTGGAATTGTGGCTTGCGCCTGGCGGGTGGGGACCTCCGCATCACGGCGACGGCTGCGCCTTGCGCGCATGAGACGCCGGGGTTTCAGCAGCCAGGCGCGCGATGAGTGCCCGGAAGGCCCGGCCACGCGCGAAGAGGACGTGCTTCTCCTCGGGGGTCATCTCGGCGAACGTACGGCCGTCTCTCTCGGTGGGAACAAAGACGGAGTCGTAGCCGAACCCGGCCGTGCCCCGGGGGGCCTCGGTGATGAAGCCTTCGACCACCCCCGTGCCGACCACGACGGTGGCGTCGGGGAAATAGGCCAGGGCGACGGTCCGTACGCGTGCCCGCCGCTGGTCGCCCACCATGCCATCCAGCATCCGCAGCAGCTTGGCGACGTTGTCGGCGTAGCTGGCGCCTTCGCCAGCGAACCGGCCCGAGCGCAGGCCGGGGGCGCCCCCAAGGGCGTCGACCTCCAGGACGGTGTCGTCGGCGACCGCTGGCAGGCCGGTGGCCTGGCTCACCGCCGCCGCTTTCAGGTAGGCGTTGTCCTCCAGGCTGGCGCCGGTCTCCTCCACGTCCGGGATCTCCAGTGGCCGGGGCACCAACCGCATTGACGTGCCCACGATGGCGAGGATCTCGGCCGCCTTGTCCGGGTTGGCGGTGGCCAGGACCAGCTGGGCGCCCCCATCCGCTTGGAACGATGGGAGGCCGCCAGCAACGGGATCGCCGAACTCAGCCCGGGCGACTATCGGCTCCTGGGCTGGCCCCAGCACCTCGCCGAACCGTTCCGAGGTCATCGACATGCTCATTAACGCATCCTCAGTTGAGCGTGCCAAGGGACCCGGGGCAGGCGGTCCCGCGTTGACGGGAGGAGCGGCCAATGGCGTGGCATACGTGACCATTGAGGCAGCGTTTGCTGCACCCATTTAGCATGTCGCGCAGGTACTATGCATCCATGAAGACGATCCAGATCCGGGCAGTGTCAGAGATGACACATGCGGTCCTACGGCGGCGGGCGGTCGAAGCCAACATGTCGCTGCAGGAGTACCTGCGCTCGCTGCTCGACGAGGTGGCCGCTCACCCGACGGTGCGTGAGGTGCTAGCCAGGGCCGGCGGTCGCGCTGGAGGCCGGGTAGGGCTCGAGGCCGCTGCGGCCCAGCTGCGCGCTGAGCGCGACGCACGATGATCGTCGTCGACGCCTCGGTCCTCGCGAATGCGCTTGCCGACGACACTGACGACGGCGACCTGGCCAGACACCGCCTCTGGGAGGAGCGCCTGCACGCTCCCCACCTGGTGGATCTGGAGGTGCTGTCCGTGCTCCGCCGCCAGGCGGCGGTCGGGCAACTCGACGATCGGCGGCTGGCCCTCGCGCTCGCCGACCTCGCCGACCTGCCGCTGACGAGATACCCGCACCTGGGCTTCGAGTCCCGGATCTGGCAGTTACGCGACAACCTCACCCCCTACGACGCTGTGTACGTCGCGCTCGCTGAGGCGCTGGAGTGCCCATTGCTGACCGCCGATCAGCGGCTCGCCAACGCCCCCGGCGTACGCTGCGCCGTCGAGATCCTCACCTCTTAAGCGGCCAGCGGGTAGGCCAGTACGGTACGGCGGGGATGCCCGCCGGGGCTGGGAGCGGAAAGGGAGACGTGGGACGCAGGGTGGTGTCATTCGCCTGGGGCCGGGGGCTTGGGCACGTGTCACGCCTGATCGTGGTGCACCGCGCCCTGAGCGAACTGGGGTGGGACTCGTTGTTCCTGGTCGAGCGTGAGCAGCGCATGATCACCGACTACGGCTTAGCGCAGGTGGTGATCCCCACAGACGAGCACAGCCTGATCGGGGAGCCGCTCTTCGGGGTCGAGGGGATGGGGAATCCCAGGCTGGCGCGCCTCATCGTGCACGCGGTCCTGTCCCCCGATGACGTGGTGCTGCACGACGTCACCGTCCAGCGGCAGCTCTACGAGCAGGCCACGCGCCTGGGCTGCAGGCAGGTGCTGATCCACCGGTTCCAGAAGAATCGGCCGGAGCCCGCCGCGTGGGTGGCGCGGCACGCGCCGGCCATCGCGCGCGTCTTCATGTTGGGCGAGCTGAGCCGCGAAGACGTACGGGAGGGAATCGTCCTCCAGGGCGTGTCCGATGTCCTGCGCCAGCCGCTCGCGGAGGTATCCGTGTGGCCCGCGGGGATGCCCCAGCCGCGGATCGTCGTCACCGCAGGCGGGGGCGGCCATGCCGACGCCGAGGGCTTCCTCACCTGCGCGTTGGAGGGGATCGCGCGGTGGGAGCGGCAGGAGGGCCAGCCCGCCTCGGTGTACGCCGTCACCGGCCCCCACTTCCAGGGCACGCTCACGGTTCCGTCCGGGATGCGTGGCAGCATGCTGGTCACGGGCTACGTCGGGCCCCGGCGCTCCCTCTACCGGGAGACGACCGCAGTGGTGGCCCACGGCGGGTACAACACCGTGCAGGAGCTGGCCTTCACTGGCGTGCCGGCTGTGGTCGTTCCGGGTGTGCGGGACTTCGACGATCAACGTAAGCACCTGGACGCCGCGGCCGATCACCTCAACGCGATCGTCACCGGCGCCGCGCCGGAGGGCATCGCCGACGGCCTAACCCGAGTGCTGCGCCGCGCCGTGCGGCGCCAGCGCCGCCCCCCGCCTCGGGGGGCGTGGGAGATCGCGCGCGCCATCGCCCAGTCACCCGCAGCCAGCGCGGCGGAATGAGACTGACGGCCGCCGCTCCGGATCGACCAGGGCCTCCAGCTGGATGACCTCGCCCGCCCTTACCCGCGCCGCCGCCACGGGCCGGATCATCTGGGACCAGTTGGCCAGCGCCTGCGCCGAGAACGGCGATGTCGAGAGCCGGATCTCCTCGTCGAGTTGCGCGGTGAACGAGACCGCGACCGCATTGTGCGTGCCGGATGCCACAGCCTGGAACCGGAGCGGAATACGCACAGGTCGCGCGCTGTCCGCACCGGCGAGGTCGAACCGCACGATCTCGGCCTCGCCGGTGAGGACACTGGTCCGCGGATGGCGTTGCTCCCCGAGCGGCTCCTCGATCCGCTCCAACGCGGCGTAGGACTCGCGCGCGCTCCGTAGCTCGCGCTCGTACGCCTCGACCAGCGGCGCCAGGTCAAGCCCGTACAGCCCGCTGAGGCCGCGCGCTTGGTGGAGCGACCGTCGCGCGTGGCGGTGATGCGCCAGCAGGGCACCGGACTCGACGCACACGCCGCTCAACGCCAGCCACCGAGGAATCATCTGACCGGCGGGCGCCAGGAAGCGCTGGAGCGCGTCACGGTGGCACCGGAGCACCTCTTGGCTGAGCGCATCGCTGCCCAGTAGCTCCGAGTAGACCAGGCCAGCCCGCTCGGGCAGCTCGACCCGCAGCGAGTTGCCGGGAACGAAGATGATGCGATGGTCGAGGCCATTGCGCCTCGCGATACGCCTCGCGAGGTGGATGATGCCGCTCTCCTCGATGGCGTAGACACGCGCGGCTCCCGCCTTGGCCGCGAAGCACGCGAGCACGCCGCTCCCGCACCCGATCTCGACGACCACCTTGCCCCGCGCGTGCTTGGCGAGCGCCTCCCGGTAGGCGGCGGTCCGGGCGTAGCTGCGCAACAGGTCGACGTGGATCCTCGCGGCGGCGTAGCGGTCAGCCGGCACACCGCTGCTCATGCTAGATCCACCGCCGTTCGGCTCATCCGCCCACGCCATCCAGCGTGCGCAGCCACAGCTCGCAGGCCAGCGTGTCATTCAGCGCGACGAGCAGCGGCGGATCCGCCCAGTCCGGGGTGCGGCTGGCGGCGCGTAACGCCTCGGCGTCGACGAGCCCGCGCGCTGCCAGCCGCGAGTCCTCCAGCACGGCGAGGATCTCAGCCCGGTGCTCCTGCCAACCGAGATGGAAGTCCGCATCGTAGACGCTCTTGGTACGCCGGGCGAGCAGGGATGCGGGCACGATCCCCCGCATGGCCTCGGCCAGCAGCGGCTTGGCCCGGCGCGGGTCGGTGCGCTCGTGGGCCCGGGTGGCCAGGCAGGTCGTGAGCACATCGGCGTCGAGGTACGGCTGCTCGATGCGCACCCCCAAGCCGGCGTAGGCGTCTTGGCGGAGGCGGGCGCGCCTGGCCTCGTAGCGGATCGCCTCCATGGCGGCGTGCTGCGCCGGCGACGGCGCCAAGGGCGCCAACACCGACGCCGACTCGGCCAGCGAGCCACGCGCCAGCTCCACGGCACCGGTGGTGAGCCACCCCGGGACCTGCGGGAGCCCGCCCCACTCCAACGTCAGCGGGTGGCCGTCAGGCCCCGCCAGCGCGCCGGCATGCGGATCTTCGAGCCCCCGGTCCGCAGCCCGCAGCCAGCTCCGGTAGGAGCCCGCCGAGACCAACGCCCGCAGCGCCGCCCGGGCCGGCGGCAGGCGGCCCCGAGCCCAGTACCCCCGAAGGTGGACGAGGGCCACGAAGGGGTCGGTGCGGAGTGTGCGGACCAGGTAGGCCAGGGGCGACAGCAGTACGGCATCAGCGCCGTAGCCGCCGAAGTGCAGCAGCGAGCCCTGGCCCGCCACCACCCCGGCCACATGCCGGAGCTGCGCCATGACGACCAGCAGCGGAACCGGCTCGTCCAGCACCGGGAGATCGCGGAGGTCCTGGTAGGGCAGTGGGTACTCGCGCGCCTCGATGAAGACGTGCGCCGCGCCGGGCATCCCCGCCGCCGCGTCCCTCGCCCAGGTCCAGTCGTCGTTGGCCTGCGCGGTGGCCGGGTAGGTGACCGTGCAGAGCGACGCAGCGGCACGGGCGGCCAGGAACGACACCGAGGTCGAGTCCAGCCCGCCGCTGAGGTCACAGGTCACCCGGGGCACGGCGCGCGCCCGGACCTCGACCGCCTCGGTGAGCTGGGCGCGGAGCGCCTCAGCGGAGTCCGCCAGGCAGCGGTCGGCGGCTGGCACGCTCCAGTAGGGGACAGCCGACGCCCGGCCGCCGGGGTCGATAGTCAGCCGGTGAGCTGCTGGCACCGGCCGCACCCCAGTGAACAGGGGGATGCGCTCCAGCACGTGGTCCAGGAACCGGCAGGCCAGCAGGGTCGCGAGCTTGGCGTCGTTGACCGCCGCTCCGGTCAGCCAGGCCAACACCACGGCGTGGCTGGCATAGGCGGTGGCCGAGCCGGCGCTGGTGTGGAACAGGCGCCGCAGCCCAGCCACGTCGCCGTACAAGTGGGTCCCGTCCGGGGCGAGCACCGCCAGGTGGAAATTGCCGGGCAGCAGAGCGAGCTGGTCGTAGCTTCCCGCCGCCACCGCCTGCTCCACCGCCGCCTGTGCCCGCGCAGGGCCGAACCGGCAGGTGCCCATGAACACCGCCCGGACCAGCCCGGAGGTGACCTTCGTCACCCGATCCGCCGGCCACCCCCCGGACAGCCAGAGGCTGCCCGGCCCGTGGGTCACCGCCGTGGTTGCCGCCTGATCGAGCACAGCCACGAGGTCAGGGGGCGCCCCGCGACCGCCGATCCCGCAGAGCCACGGGAAGCCGGCGGCGCGCAGCCGCCGGGCGATGGTGGGAACGCTTAGCCTTGAACTCACCGTCTCGACCGGCGCCCAGCATCCCGCCTCCGCCGGTGATGCGCAGCGCTCCCTCGGATGCGGAGGAAAAACGGTGGGCCGCCCCATGACGCCTGGATCACCGCCGCCTCGCGGGTGCGCGCTGCCCCCCCTGGACCCCGGGCGCTCCGCGCTGACCGGCTGGACGCGGGGGCACTGGGAGGCGGTCGCCGACCACCTGCTGCGCAGCGTGCAGCCCTACGCCACGCCCGGTCACGCGCGCATCCAGCTGCCGGGGCGGGCGAGCTGGTCAGGCGCGGCGATGGACGGGTTGGAGGGGTACGCGCGCAGCTTCCTGCTGCTCGCCTTCCGGCTCGCCGGCTCCGACGGCCAGGCGGGCGATGAGCTGGCGGAGCGCTACGCAGGTGGGCTGGCCGCCGGCACGGACCCGGCGGGGCCTGAGGCCTGGCCGCGCATCGCCGACCGCTCGCAGCAGATGGTGGAGGCCGCGTCGATCGCGCTGGCGCTGCACGAGTCGCGGCCGTGGATCTGGGACCAGCTCGATCCCGCGGTGCGGGAGCGCGCCGCCGGCTGGCTCGGTGGGATGGTCGGCCGCCGCGCCTATGACAACAACTGGGTGCTCTTCCAGGCCGTCGTCGGGGAGTTCCTCGCCTCGGTCGGCGCGGACCATGACCGCGCCGAGATCGAGGCCGGCCTGGACCGGGTGGACGAGTGGTACGTCGCCGACGGCTGGTACCAGGACGGGCCGCGGCAGCGGTTCGATCACACCACGGGGCAACCCTTCGACGCGGGGCAGCGGTTCGACTACTACGCGGGCTGGGCGCTGCACCTCTACACGCTGCTGTGGGCACGCCTGGCGGGACCGCGCGCCGGGGACCGCGCCGCTGTGTACCGGCAGCGCCTCAGGCGGTTCCTCGCCCAGTACGTGCATCTGTTCGGCGCTGACGGAGCGCCGGTCCACTATGGCCGCTCGCTGGCGTACCGGTTCGCCTGCCTCGCCCCGGTCTGGCTCGGCGCGCTCTGCGGCGCGACGCCGCTGCCGCCGGGCATGACGCGGCGGTTGGCCAGCGGGACGCTGCGCCACTTCGTGGAGCGGGGCGCCCCTGACCAGCGCGGCCTGCTGACGCTCGGCTGGTACCAGCCGTTCCTGCCAGCCACGCAGCCCTACTCGGGCCCCGGCTCGCCGTACTGGGCGAGCAAGGGCTTCCTCGGCTTGCTCCTGCCGCCTGGCCATCCGGTGTGGACCGACGCCGAGCAGGCGCTGCCGGTCGAGGTGGCCGACCAGGTGATCGCCATGCCCGCGCCGGGCCTCCTGGTGCACAGCACTTCCTGCGACGGCCTGGTCCGCGTGGTCAACCACGGCAGCGAGTACCGGTACCCGCCCCGGTCGGCCCGGCGCGACGACCCCCATTACGCGAAGCTCGCCTACTCCAGCGCGACCGCCCCTGAGGCCGGCGAGCCCGCGTGGGGGCGCAACGTCGACAACCACATCGCCCTGCTGGCCCTGGACGGCGAGGTCTCCCGCCGCGAGGGGATCCACCGCGTCGCGGTCAGCGGGGACTGGGCGGCCTCCTGGCATCGCCCGGCCCTGGGTGGGCAGCATGCTGCCACCTGCCGCATCGAGACCGCGTCGATCGTGCGCGGCGCGTGGGAGCTGCGCGTGCATCTGGTCACCGCGCCGCGCGGCTGGGCGGTGCGGGCGGGCGGATACGCGCTCGCGGGCGCCTGCCCGCCCGCTGCCCGCAGCGAGGTCCGGTGGGCCGAGGTCCGCCGCCCGGGCGGCCTGGCCAGCGTGATCGTCGCCCTGCACGGATGGGCGGGCGCGGGCGTCCAGCGTGAGACGGGGACCAACGCGTTCGGCCGCCACTCGGCGACCCCGTACCTGCTGACCCCGGCTCACCCAGGCGAGCGGGCCATCTACGCCTGTCTGGTTGTGCTCAGCGGCTGTGCCGCCGACCCCGGCGAGCTGGCCGCCAGCGTCGAGGCCAGGATCGACGGCGAGGCGGTCGAGGTGCGCCTCCCTGGCGGCGGGACCGTACAAGTCCAAATCGACGAGCAGGGGCACCTGCGTAGGAGGGAGAAGGGGCCATGACCGTGCGGATCATCGGGGCCGGGTTCGGCCGGACCGGCACGATGTCGGTGAAGGCAGCCTTGGAGCAGCTCGGGTTCGGACCCTGCTACCACGCCACCGAGCTGTTCAAGCACCCTCGGCACGCACCCGTGTGGGAGGCCGCCCTCCGTGGCGAGCCAGTGGACTGGGGGCAGGTGCTCGCCCGCTACCAGTCGATTGTGGACTGGCCAGGGGCGGCGTGCTACGAGCAGCTGATGGCCGCTTACCCCCAGGCGAAGGTCTTGCTCACCGTCCGTGATCCGCAACGGTGGTATGACAGCGCGCGCGCCACAATCCACACCGCCCTCGACGTGTCCATGTCACCGCGCGGCCGTGCCCTCCGGGTCTTGAGGCCCCGCGCGTCCCGGACGCTCGGCCTCGTCTGGGAGCGCACCTTTGCGGGCAGGTTCGGTGACCGGGCGTACGCCATCGATGTCTTCACCCAGCACATCGAGCAGGTTAAGGCGCAGGTTCCCGCCGACCGGCTGCTGGTCTACGACGTGCGGGACGGCTGGGAGCCGCTCTGCGCGTTCCTCGGCGCCGAGCCCCCGCAAGGCGTCGCCTTCCCCCATCTCAACGACAGCGCCTCCTTCCGCGCGATGGTCCGCCAGAGGATCGCGGTCCGCTGGGGGCTCGCGCTGGGCTTGGGCTGCCTCGGCCTCGCGGTCATGGCAGCGGCCCGGCGGCGCCCGGGCGGTGGGGGACGGTGAACGACGAGCCCGCTTGCCTCCCGACGGCTGTGCGGATCCTGCGTGAGCACAGCGCCGCCATCGGCTTCCCCGCGTCCTGCGAGGACCGCGCCGGGGCGCTGCTGCGCACGCTCGCCGCTACGAAGCCGGCGGGGCTGCTGCTGGAGATCGGCACCGGGACCGGCGTCGGGACCGCTTGGCTGCTCGACGGTATGTCCCACGACGCCCGCCTAGTCACGATCGAACGGGACCCGGACCTGGCGGCGCTTGCCCGCGACCTCCTGGGCGTGGACCCGCGGGTCGAGTTCGCCACTGCGGACGCCAACGACTGGGTCGCCGCCTACGCTGGCCCGCCGTTTGACCTCGTGTTCGCCGACTGCCGGGTCGGCAAGCTGGAGCGCCGCGACGAGGTGCTGCGGCTGCTCAGGCGCGGTGGGATCTATGTCGCCGACGACCTGCGGACCAAACCCTTCTGGGCTGGCGGCTACCAGTCACGCGTCGACCGGTTCCTCGCCGAGATCGCCACCCAGCCGTGCCTGCAGGTTGCGGTGATGGACTGGGCCAGCGGCCTCATCGTGGCTGCTCGCTCGTGAGGTGCGCGGTCTCGGTGCGGTCGTGGCCCATCGCGAGGTAGCCGCCGTCGACGGGGAGATCCGCGCCGGTGATGAAGCTCGCCCCGTCCCCGCACAGGAAGAGGATCGCGCTGGCGACCTCCTCCGGCTCGCCGACGCGGCCCAGCATGTGGTGCTCACCGAAGATCGGTCCCCAGGTCTGGCGGTCGCCGCCGGTCATGCGGTCCAGCTGCGGCGTCCAGATGACGCCGGGCGAGATGCTGTTGACGCGGATGCCGTCGCTGGCCAGGTCGAGCGCCTGGCAGCGGGTCAGGGTCAGGACGGCGCCTTTGGTCGCGTTGTAGGTCCAGCGGTTGGGCTGGGCGATGTGGGCGGAGATCGACGCGATGTTCACGATCGCCCCGCCGCCAGCGGTCCGCAGCAGCGGCGCGACGCATGAGGCCATCATGGCCATGCCCTTGACATTGACGCCCAGGCTGGCGTCCCAGTCTTGTGGCGTGGCGTCCTCGCCCTTGAACAGGAAGGTAACGGCGCAGCTCACCAGCGCCCGCACGGGCAGGCCGGTGGCCTCGGCGGCAGCGGCAGCGGCCTGGCAGTCCTGCATGCGGGAGACGTCCCCGTGCACCGGCGTCGCCCGCTCCAGCGCCGCCGCGGTGGCGTCGAGCAGCTCGGCGTCACAGTCGACCAGGACGGCGTGGGCGCCTGCCGCCACGAACGCCTGCGCGGTCGCCCGGCCGATCCCCGACGCTCCCCCAGTGATCACCACGGCAACCCCACCGAACGGCTCAGGCATGGCCAATCAACTCCTTTGTGATGTACCGCATCAGATGTAATCAATATCGCATCGATTGGCGAATACAGGGTCGTGCTGCGTCGGTGGAGCGACTAAAAGGCTCTTCGTGAGCGGAACCCGACGCGGCACGACTCCAGACCACAGGCACAAAACATGCTCAGGCATCGCCAATCAACTCCCTTGCGGCGCGCAGCGCGAGCAGGCAGGCGCGCTCGGTGAACGCGGTGAGGTCGGTGGCGGCTCCGGCGTAGGCGGCGGTCTCGCGGGGCGGCAGCAGCCAGGAGAAGCGCAGGTCCCCCCTCACCAGCGGCTCCAGCAGCCCGCGAGCGTCCCGCATGCGCCGATGATCGACGTCGAGCCGGAAGGCGGGCTCCTGGGGGAGTTCCTGGGGGAGCGGTTCCTCCTCACCCTCTACCCCCGACACCACCCCGGTCACGAGGTGGCCCGCGGCGACCTCGATCGCTAGGGGTAGGAGGGGGGAGTCCGGGGCGGCCAGCTGCGGCACGCCGAGCCACCATTCCGGCTGGCTGGCGGCGGGCGCTGCCAGCAGCTCACCTTGCCAGCCGAGCCGGCGCAGGTCGGCGCCCAGCCGCTCGACGCTGATGGGGAACAGGCTCGCGAGTCGCCACCGCGGCACGGTCCCGGGCAGGCCCGTCTCCAGCCGCCAGCGGCGGTACGGCGAGCGCAGGACGCTCTGCAGCAGGCAGCGGTAGGACTCCTCAGGGAACCGCACACCGGAGCCGAGGTGCGGCTGGGCCTCGAGGAGGTTGGCGAGCAGCAGCCAGGCCTCGGCCCCCAGGTCCACGCCGTGCGCCTGCGGCCAGCGGTGGCGCCCGAGCACGCCGAACCACAGCCGCTGCCCCTTATGCCGCCGGCCGCCGGCCGCCACTGACGGGTCATCACCCTGCTCCAGGCAGGCCGCGAGAGCCTCCCAGACCTCGGCGGTCGCCGGGTGCTGCGCGGGACACGTCACCTGCTCGGCGGCGAGCTGGCAAGGGCGGTCGCTGCGGTCCGGGCGGAGCTGCTGACCGGCCTCGCAGGCGTCGATCTCGGCGTCCAGCTCCCTGGTCGAGCCGCCGGGACGATCACGGAGCAGCGGGTTCACCAAGCTGATGCCGCCGACCACGACGGGCAGCCCGGCGTCCGGGTGATCGTGCCGGCTAGTGGCGACGGCGACTGGCCCGTCCGCTGCCAGCCCGGGGCGGATCTCCCGCAGCCGCCCCCCGTACTGGGCCGCGGAGTAGCCGAGGCGGCCGGCTAGCAGGTCAGCCAGGTCGCTCTCGGCGAGGCACACCTCGATGTCAGGCGGTCCCGCCTCAGGCTCGAGGCGCAGATACCCGTTGGCGTCAAGGCCGACCGTCCGCTCCTCGGTCACCCGCCCGCCGGCGTCCACCACCAGGAAGCGGTAGCGGCACGGCCGCAGGCGGCCGGCCGCGCCGATCTCCTCGACCAGCGCCGACACCAGGTCGCGATCCCCGCGATCGACCTGGAGCAGGCTGTCCAACCCGCCGCTGCCTTGGGTCGCCGGGCACGAGACCAGTGGCTCGACCCACCCGCCTGGGTGGAACCCCAGATCCGGGGCGCCCTCCTGCCGGCGCACCCACGCGGCGGCGGCCCGCTCGACGAGCACCTCACCGCCAGGCGCCAGCGTCAGCCGGTCGCCTGGCTCAGCCCAGATGACCCTGCGGTCCGCCTCGCCCCGCAACAGGCGGCCGAGGCGGTCGCGCCCCATCGGGTACTTCTGGTGGTTGAGCCACGCCGCCTCGTTGATGCAGCACTGGCCCTGCGGGAACTCCACGACGTGGCGCGGGGCCGCGCGGGCGAGCACCGCCGCGGGCAACGCGTCCCAGTCCGGCTGGACCGCTGGTGGGCGCCCCTCCAGGATCTCGGTCTCAAGGACTGGCTGGCAGGGGAGGAGGACCAGGTCGAGGGCCGCGACGCCGAGCGTGGTGAGCAGCCGGTCCACCCACGGCGGCTGGACGACGCTGTCGACCAAACTCCACAGGCAGGCGCCATCGGCGCGGATCGCGAGCCCGTGCTCGGGCACGCGCCAGGCCGACGGCGTCCAGACCAGCGTGACCTGCGGCTCCAGCGTGACCTCGGTCCAGTCGTCGACCGTGACGATCTCCTTGAAGCCCATCCTCCGCAAGCTGTGGTCGATCCGGGCGTCGGCCGGGCAGAAGACGGGGACGTGCCGGTCGATCTCGTAGAGCGACGGGATGTCGAAATGGTCGCGATGGGAGTGGGACAGCCACACCGCGTCGAGCCGCCCGATCGTGCTGGCGTCGATGCGGCGGGCCGGGTGGTAGGAGAACAGGCCCCCCCGGAACGAGCCGAACAGGTGCGGGTCGCACAGGATGCGGAAGCTGCCGCGTGCGCCATCGATCTCGATGAGCAGGGTGGCGTGCCCCCCGATCTCCAGCCTCACCGCCACGGTCACGCCTCCAATCCGCGCAAGTGATCGACGCGAAATGCGCTCGAAAGCCATAACCCAAGCGCCAAGCGTAGTGGTCCACCGCAGAGGTCGTGTGAGTGTTGGAGCGCGATCTACGCCCACCTCAGGTCTCGCTCCACCATCCCTCCCCTCGCACCCCTCGCACACGTCTGACGTATACCGCTATGCGCAAACTGGCATAGCCACCCCGTAACCAAGGTGAGAAAAGCCGGAACTTTGGAGTCAAGGCTTGAGCCAACGGCGCCATCGACCGCTACGGGCAGGCCCTATAAGAGGTGACCAGCAAAGACTTCAGGCGCCAGCGGACATGCAGGCAACATTGCGGCCAGGTCTGGCCCGCGTGGCGTCTTGGCGGTGGGGACGCCGCGCGGGCCATCCCGTCTCATTCGAGCAGCACCAGCTGTGGCGGGTCAGAATCACGCCCGCCGCCCTGAATTCGGGTTTGGTGTTGGGCCTGGCCTCTGGTGTCAGGCCTGTCAGGCCGTGCCTCAGGCCGCCGGTCTGGCGGCCGGTCTGGCTTTGGTGTCCGCGCCGGCTGGGCGGTTCTCGGTTGGTGGTGTGGCCAACCGAATGGTGGGTGGAACGTCAGGGTATGGTCGGCGTCGCCGGTGACCATCCACCCACCCTCGTGCACCGCATGGTTGTGAAACGTGCATTATCAACGCGAGGTTGGGGATCAGGGTGGGCCCGCCATCCCCATGATGATCCACATGATGCACATCACACCACTGCCAAGACCGGTCACAGCGCGGCCCGCCAGGATAGGCGAACCGGCAGGTGCGGTCCCGCTCGATCACCGCCAACCGCTGCTCCGGGCTGGGATAACGGCGCGCGTCCAGATACACGGTCTTGCCGTTGCGGGTGACTTGGCGTTGGACGACGTCGGCGTCGCAGGCGATCCTCCTGGCGGTCGCCCCGCAGATGGTGCCCGCCCAGTCCAGCCTGGCCGCTGGGGCGTCAGGCTCCTCCGCCAACGTCTCAGGCGTCACAAACACCGTCGCCTTAGGCTGCAACCCCGCCACACGAGGCAGCTCGTCTTTACGCGCCAACGCCATACGCGCCAGCTGGACCAACGCGTCAGCGTTACGCTGCTCCGGGGTGCGCCGCCGCTCATCCGGCATAGTCGCGGAGTCTGGGCCGGCGAGCGCGTTGAGCGCGGTGGCGAGGTAGGCCAGCCCGGATGGGTCGACCAGGCCGTTGACCCATCCCATCCCGTCGGGCCGGCGTACCAGCGACACCCCGCGGTCGTGGTATTGCCGGCACGCCCGCTCCTCCTCCGGGCCTGGGTCAGCCGCGTGCCGCTGGTCAGCCAGTGCCTCACGAAACGCCCGATCATCCGTGTGGGACGCCTGCTCCACCAGCTCATCTTGCGCCTGGGCGATCAAGCCTGGGTGGGTGCGCGCGGCCCGCGTCAACGCGTCGGCTTGGGCGGGGCTGATCTTGCCCGCCGCCAACGCCGCGGCGGCGGTGGCCTCCAGTTTGGGATCAGCCAACGCCGTCGCCAGTTTGGTCTCCCTGGCGGCTTGCCCGCCGGAGAGCCTTCCGGCGGTTTGCAGCAGCCGCTGCGCCTGCTCTTTTCCTGCCGCTTGGTCTGGCGCGCGGCTGGCGATCGCCGCGGTGCAGCGCAGCCTTTCGGCGGTGGCCTGCGCGATAGCCCGTGTCAACGTCTCGACATCGGCGGACAGCCTGGCCTCGTCCAGGGCGTCGAGGTCGCGGGTGGCGAGTTGGTGTGCGGCTGACGCGAGCGCGTCTACCGGATCCCCCATCTGCCCATCGATCGAACTCATGTTCATAGAGTACATGATGGGTGGTGTGCCCGCAAGCATCCCGGTCGGTTGATCCGTGCCAGCCACATGCGGCGAGGTTGCCAGACTATTCGATGTAGATAAGATAAGGGCCATGTCTGGTCCTGTTCGGGTCACCGGCCCGCTGCTCGATGTCGTGGAGATCCTGCTCCGCGCGCTCGGCGATGACGTGGAGCTGCACGGCTGGGCCATCATGAAGACCACGAGGCGGTCCGGGCCGACCGTGTACGGCGTGCTTGACCGGTTGGAGGACGCCGGGTGGATCACTGGCCGGTGGGAGGACCACCATCCCGAGCCGAGTAAGCCGCGACGCCGTTTCTACCGGCTGACCCCCACGGGGGCGACCGCCGCCCGTGGCCTGCTCGCCGACCGGCGGCCTGAGGCGCTGCAGCGCCCGCGCCCGGCGCGGCCTGCGCCGGGGTTGGCGTTTCTTTGCCGGTTGTCCGCGCTGCTGCCGGGCGGTGCCCGGTGACTGGCGGGCAGATCGTGGTCGCCGTCCTCGTGGGCTTGGTCGTCAACGAGTGCGTCGAGGTGTGCCCGTGGGTCGCGCGCAAGCTGGTGGCTTGGTCGGCCCGCCGCCGGTACACCGACCCGGCGCGAGCCGGGGTCCGCGCTGAGGAGTTGGTCGCGGTCATCGACGATCGCCCGGGCAACCTGCTCAAGCTGCTCAGCGCCTTTGGCTTTGCCGCTGCGGCGGTGACCACGGCGGCGGCCCGGAGGGTTGCTCAGGAGCCTGGCCACCTCGCTGCCCGTGCTCTTCTCGGGATCGCCCAGTTCGGTGCCGTGGTGGTGGGCTCAGTGCTCTCCACCGTCGGGCTGGCTGACGTACTCGTCGGCATCCCGCCCTACGGGCTGGTCGGTGGGCTGGTCGTAGGGCTGGTCGGTGGGCTGGTCGGCGGGTTGGCCTATGGGGTGGTCGTAGGGCTGGTCGGCGGGCTGGTCGGCGGGCTGGGGGCTTGGCTGGTGGGGGCTTGGCTGGTGGGGGCTTGGCTGGGGGCTTGGCTGCGCGCCAGATTGGGCAGGCTCAGGGTAGGACGTCAAGACACACCGTGAGCCACGCCAGGAGGCCGGCCAAAGGCCTGGCGGTCAGGTGGCGCGGGTCGGCTGGTGGCAGCGCTCGTGGAACTCTGCGACCTGGGGCAGGTCGGGGTAACGGCGTTGTAGGGCCGCGTCCAGCTCCAACGCCCGGGCATGGACCGGGTGGCCGGCGGGTGGCTCCCAGCGCAGCGCTTGGGTGCCGAGGGCGCACGCCTCGTCAGGCGCGGCAAGGACTGTTCGCGCCAGCCCGAGGTCGATGCGGGCGATCGCCTCCCGGATCGGGGATTGATGCGCTACGGGTGCCGAGTGGATCAACTCCAGGGTGTGCTCCGCGTGACGTTGGGCTTCCTCCGCCAGCCCAAGCCAGACGCAGGACGAGGCCGCGTGGCCGACCAGGAGGTCAGGGAGAGAGGTGCGGTCTGGGCTGGTGTCCTGGCCGAAGTGCGTGGACGTCTGGATAGGCAGATGCTCGTGGGCGTTCCGTGCTGCCCAGAGCGTCGACCGGAAGTCCTCCCGTTGCCCGAGACGGGCATGCGCACGGGCAGCCCGAGCCATGAGCAGCACCGCGACGGGTTGACCGGCGGGGGCATGCGCCGCGCCCTTGAGCGCCGCTGAGAGCGCCGCCCGCGGGCGGTGATTGTAGAGAGCGATGCTTGCCTTGGCCTCCATCGCCCAGGCGCACAGCTCGTCGTCCTCTGCCTGCCAGCCGTGCTGGTAGGCGTCGACGCAGTACGTCTCGGCCAAGGTGAGCTCACCCAGAGCGCGGGCCATCCGGGCGAGCAGCTCTGACAGCCAGCCTGCGTAGGTGTACAGCAGCCTGCCCTGGCGCAACGTGTGCGGGCGCTCGATCAGCTTGCCGACCTGGTGCCGATACCAGCGCGCCACGGCGAAGAGCTCCGCGGGCGGCTGTTGCGAGTAGGAGTGGTTGAGGTCGATGACGGCCAGCTCCAGCTGCTCCAGCACGCCCTCACCGACCGACGACGCCCCCGCCCGCCGCGTAAAGTCCATCACCTCAGCAGCGACCTCAACAAGCGCATCCGGCGCCACCGCGGTGACGCCGATGAGCTTGAGGACCTCCCAACGATTCGTCGCGTCACCCGCCTTCGCGGTTTGGTCAGGCTCGCCGTCCTTGACGCTGTCCACCGTACCGGGCTGGCTGCGTAGCGCCTTGAACTCGGCTTGCGCCTGCGCGGGGGCTTTGCTCAGGGCGTCGTGCAGCGCCCGGCTGGACTGCCGGCTGATCGGGCCGCCGGCCTCCCAGCGCTCGATGGAGCGCACGGAGCAGCTCACCCGTCTCGCGAAGTCGAGCCTGGACTCGTCGAGGACGTTGTTGCGGAGGATCCGCACGTCGTCGCCTGTCCAGCGTCTCATCGTGGCCTCTTTGGTCCGGTGTGTGCCGGCTCAGGTTAGGGCAGCAAAGCGCGTGCGCTGGTTAGGGACAACAAATTGGCGGGGTTAAGACGTAGGGCTGGCTGGTGGGCGGTGTCGCGCTGTCGCGTTCTTTCGCTCCAGGCTTTTAAGGACAAATTCCTCGGACCACGAACGAAAGTGAGCGTGATCATGAGCTGGCGTTCCAAGGCCGCTTGCCTGGGTGCGGATAACGAGTTGTTCTTTCCGATTGGCTGTAGTGGCCCAGCGCTCGATCAGATCGAGCAAGCGAAGGTCTACTGCCGCCGCTGCCCCGTCATCAGCGAGTGCCTCGAGTGGGCCATGGCTACCGGCCAACACAGTGGGATCTGGGGCGGCATGTCGGAGGAGGAGCGGCGCGCCCTCCGGCGTAGCCGGCAACGCCGGCAGAGGGCCGCGCGTGATGAGACGCCGACGTAGCGGTTGGCTGCGGGGAGGGTAGTGCGCGAGCGTGGTGGTGTTCCGGCGTCCCGACCATCTTCTGGGTACGGCAGGATCTGCCCGCAATAGTCGCAGGCGGGCCAAAACAGCCGTCGGGGGAGGGGCGGGCTTTGTCGACGCGGGTGAGCAGGACGTCCCGCGAGAGGGTCGTCTCCATGGGTGAGTTAAGCTCGCCCAACTGTCCCGATCGGTGGCCGGGAGCGCCGCGCCTGGATAGCCGCCGCCCGCCTCCTATGAGGTGGAAATGCCGGCTGTCAGCGATACCGCTCGACGGGCAGCTCGCGCACCCTCGCCCGATCTGGCTCGATAACGATGACGGCGCCTCTTCAAGGGCTCGCCGACGATTTCCACAACATGGAGAATGGCCCGCGCTCGTTCTCCCGCGCGCCGACCGGGCCGTCGGAGCAAGACCACGCTGGGTCCCACAGCTCCAGTAAGGGCAAGCAGAGTACCGAAGTCGGTGTCAGCCGTGACGAGGGATGCGCTCTTCACGGGTCGCTGCCGTTAGCACGTCCCCATCAGATGCTCCGAGCATGCCCAGAGCGCTGACATGGATGGCGTCATATCCAGCATCAGTCAGTCGGTCCGCGACTCCCCGTTGCAGGGACTCATCGACTAGGAACCTCACGCCGATGCCTGCAGCGGCACCATGCCTTGGTCCACGACAGCTGCCGCGAACCGCAGCGCCTCTCTGATGTCCGCTTTGGCCAACTGGGGGAAATCGGCGAGGATCTCATCCACGGTCATCCCCTCGGCGATCATGCCTACGACGGTGGCGACGGGAATCCGCGTGCCCCGTATGCAGGGAACCCCAGCCATGATCCGATGATCGATGCTGATGCGCTCGAAGGCCATAGCGCAAGCGTAGACCGCGTCTCACCGAACGGCTCGCCGTTCGGCTGCTAGGAGATGCCGGCGTAGCTGTGGAGGCCGACGACGAAGAGGTTGACCGCGTAGAAGGTCACCATCAGGGCGACGAAGGCGGTCACGCCGATCCAGGCTGCGCGGCGGCCGCGCCAGCCGTGTGTGGAGCGGGCGTGCAGGTAGGCCGCGTAGAGGACCCAGGTGAAGAATGAGCCGGTCTCTTTCGGGTCCCAGCCCCAGTAACGGCCCCAGGCCTCCTCGGCCCAGATCGCGCCGGCCATGATCGCGAACGTCCAGATCGGGAACGCGAACGCGATGGTGCGGTAGGCCAAGTTGTCGAGCTTGGCGGCGGGCGGCAGGTAGGGGACCGCGTACCACGACACTGTTCCCAGCAGCGCCGCGACGCTGCCAGCGATGACCGCCGCGGCGGGCGCCCGCCATACGAGCAGCGTGAACAGGGCGACGACCAGCCCGGGCACGACCGGGAACAGCACCGGCGAGAGCGCCTGGCGCTGCGCGAGCGGTGAGGTGATCTCAACCTCCATGAGATCAGCCTCCGCCTCGTACCCCTGGGGGCGCGGCTCGGCGTCGATCGCGCCCGCCCCGACGGTCGAGCCCGAGTACGCGCTCGAGGCGGCCACCCGCCGCTCGGCCGTGTCCTTCACGAGGTACAGCGCGGTCATGGCGAAGCCGACGATGAAGATCGCTGACGCCACCATCGCGGCCGACGTGTGGATCTTGATCCAGTAGCTCTGCAGGGCGGGGACCAGCGGGCCGGCCTCGGCGAACAGCATCAGCGCTGAGGTCATCATCAACACCGCCGCCGCGAGCACGAAGCCCATCAGGTGCCCGTAGCTGAGCCGCCGCTGGACGACCACCAGCCCGACCGCCACGACCAGCAGCGCCATCGTCGAGGCGTACTCGTACATGTTGCCCCATGGCACCCGGCCGCCCGCCGCGAGGCCACGGGTGACGACGCTCGCCAGGTGCACGCCCCACCCCGACACGGCGAGGCCGGTGGCCAGCCAGCCGATCCGCGTCCCCGCGGTGGTGGAGGCCGCCACGCCCTCGGCGCTGACCCGCGTGAACGCGAGCCGGAAGAAGTAGCAGACCATCGCGACGATGTAGGCGAGGAAGGCCACGTTGAACAAGGTGTTCGAGTACTGCGCGAGCTGCGGGTCCACCATTTGGCGCTCAATCTCCTCGCGGTGTGTGCAGTGCCGCCGCGATCTGATCGCGGATCCGTTGGAACTCCTCGGCGAAGGCCGGTTTGCGCTGCAGCGCGACCCCGGCGAGGACCACCTCGCAGCCGTCGCCGCGCTGGCGCGCTTCCACCCACATCCGGCGCCGGTAGCTGTACAGGGAGGGTACCAACCCTGCCAGGATGAGGATCCCGGCGAGCAGCAGGATCCCCAGGCCAGGGCGGTGGCTCACCTGGAAGCCTGACCACATCGGCAAGCTGGCGAACTCGACGATGAGGTTGCCGTTGACCATCTCGGCGGACCCGCCGGGCCGGAGCATCGCCTGGCCGACCAGGTCGCGCTCGGCCCAGTCGAGGCTTGGCAGCGGGGCCGGCTGGGTAAGGCCCAGGTCGCCCGCGTAGAGCGACACCGCGAGCCGCGGGTTGCGCGCCTCGGGAGAGTTGACGCGGATCTGGCCGTCCACGATCGACGCGTCGGGGAGGAGCGCTAGGTCAACCCCGATCTGGGGCATGCCTTTGGCCGGGTTGCCGGGCGCCACCTTCTCGCGGCCGAGCCAGAACGGCCCGCTCTGGGTGAGCAGCACCGGGGCGCGGAACAGCTCGACGCCGTCGGTTGTCCGCATGACCAGCTCAGGCGCGAACCCGAACCGGGCCTGGTAGATCTTCATCCCCCGGTAGATCAGGGGATGATTGACCCGGACCGGCGCCTCCCGTATGACCTCGCGCCCCTGGTCCTCGATCGTCACCCGCGAGACGAACGCGGACGGGACGAACGGTTGCTGCCGGTAGTACGAGACGTCGAAGTCGTCGAGGTGGGCGGTGAAGCCGCGGTGCTTGGCGGCGTCCCAAAACCGGCCGGGGCTCTGCGCCTGGTAGCCAAGGGTGGTGTCGGTGAACGCGTCGCCCTCCACGACGTTCACCTGGCCTGTCCAGCCAAACGCGTGCACGATCACCACGCCGACGAGCAAGACGTAGAACGCGGTGTGGAACAGCAAGCTGCCCGCCTCGCGCCAATGCCCACGCTCGACGGCGAGCTGCCGCGTCCCGTCCGCTGCCTCGGTCCGCCGCCGCCGGTACCGGCGCAGAACCCGCTCAGCGGCGGCGAGCGCGGCCTCGGCGTCGATCCCGGCGCGCATGACCTCGTGATGGGTCAGCCGGTCGAGGTTACGGCCCGCCGGGGGTTGGCAGCGCGCGGCCTTCCAGAACGCGGCGTAGCGGGGAACCAGGCAACCGGTGAGGCTGATCAGCAGCAGCGCCACCAGCGCCATGAACCACCACGAGCCGAAGACGTCGAACAGCGACAGCGCGTCGAACAGCCGCGCCCAGCCCTGGCCTGGTCCAGCCACACCGGTCCGCCAGCTGTCCACCGTGCGGGCGATCACCGGCTCCTGCGGGACGAACGTCGCGAGCACCGCCGCTGTGGCGAGCGCGAACAGCAGCACCAGCGCCGTCGACATCCTCCGCAGCCACCGCCACGCCATGACCGCGGTCTCCCACGGCCCTGGGATGTCCGGGAGCCAGGAGCCGCCCGGCGCCTGCTCGGCCTGCGGCTCGCGTGGAAGGGTCTCGGTCACGAGCTAAATCGGGGTCACGAAGCCGCTGATGGCTGGACGGAGCAAGGTGATAAACGCGTTCCACGCCCCGGTGGCGATCGCGAGGCCGACCAGCGTGAGCATCGCCCCTCCGCCGATCTGGAGTGCTCGGGCGTGGCGCCGGAGGACGCCCAGCGCGCCGCTCGCCTGGCGGAACACCAAGCCCACCAGCAGGAACGGGAGGCCAAGGCCAAGCGCGTAGACGAACGCGAGCAGCGCGCCGCGCGTGGCGCTGCCGCCGCTCTGCGCCGCGGACAGCGCGAGGATCGCCGCCAGCGCCGGGCCGATGCATGGCGTCCAGCCGACGCCGAACACGAACCCGAGCGGCAGCGCGCCGAGCACGCCCTTGTCGATCGCGCGGTCGCTCACCCGCGCCTCGCGGCGGAGAAAGTCATATGGCAGCAGCCCGGTGAACGCGACGCCAAGCGCCGCAACGGCCAACCCGAGCGCGATCTGCCAGCCGCGGTGGGAGAGCGCGACGCTGAGTGCCCCAGCGGTTAGCCCCAGCAGCGTGAACGGCACCGCGAACCCGAGCACGAACAGCAACCCGCCGCCAAGCACCCGGGCACGGCCGCCAGCCGATCCCTCAGCAAGCTCCGCGCCAGACAAACCGGTCATGTACGCCAGGTACCCGGGAACCAGCGGGATGCAGCACGGCGAGGCGAACGACACCACCCCCGCCGCGAACGCGACCCCCGCCGCCAGCACGAGGTTCGCGCTGCTGATGATCCCCTCGATCGTCACTGGGCGCGCCGCTCCAGACCCCCGCCCGCCGCGGGCGCTGGCGCGCCCGCCTCGCCCAGGACCCGCTCCAGGTAGTTGTGTAGCTGCGCGCCGGTGATCGCCCCGAAGTGCCGCACCGCGACCCGGTGCCCCGCGTCGAGGACGAGCGTGGTGGGCAGCGCCTGTGGCGCGATCCCACCGAACGATGCCGCGATCTTCACCGAGGGGTCATAGAACGACGGGTAGGTGATGCCAAGATCCCGCTCGAACGTCCTCGCGTTCGGGATCCTGTCCTGGATGTTGACGCCCAGGACCTGCGCCCGGTCGCCGAGGGACTGCGACACCGCTTGGAGCTGTGGCGCCTCCTTGGCGCACGGACCGCACCACGAGGCCCAGAAGTTCAGCACCACCGGCTTACCCGCGTAGTCAGCCAGCGCGAGCGGGCGCCCGTCCAGGCTCTCGCCCGTGGTCGCGGGCGCTGCCTGCCGCCGCTCGGCCGGAAACCATTGGGAGGCGCTCCCCGGGATGTAGCCCAGGTCGGTGTCAGCGCTGCCCAGCGCGCACGCCGGCACGGCGAGCGCGAGAAGGATCAGGGCGAGGATGCGACGCATCGCCGACCAGCCTATCCAGCCCCACCTCAAGGAGCGCGCTAGGCGCAGGAACAAGGGATGCCGGCCATACGCCATGATCGACAGGTCAGGACCTGAGGCCCAGAGGGCCGGTCGGGAGAGGCTAGGTGCGCCTCAGCAGGTGGCAGCGCTCGTGGAACGCGGCGACCTGGGGCAGGTCTGGATAGCGGCGCTGCAATAAGGCGTCCAGCTCCAACGCCCGGACACGCACTGGATGCCCGGCAGGCGGCTCGCAGGACAGGGCTTGGTGGCCAAGCGCGCACGCCTCGTCAGGCGCTGCCAGCGCTGTCCGCGCCAGTCCGAGGTCGATACGGGCAATCGCCTTCATACTCGGGGATTGACGCTCTGCGGGGGCCGCCTTGACTAGCTCCAGGGTGTGTGCCGCGTGGCGTTGGGCGTCCTCTGCCAGCCCCAGCCAGGCGCAGGACGAGGCCGCGTAACCCTCAAGGCAGTCGGGAAGCGGCGAGGCAAGATCTGCATATCGGTCCTGCCCAAAGCGCGCGGATGTCGGTGTAGGGAGGCGATCGTGCAGATTTCTCGCCTCTTGGAGCGCTGACTGGAAATTCTCCAGCTGGCCGAGACGGGCGTACGCGCGAGTGGCCTGGCCCACGAGCCGGACGGCGAGGGGATGGCCAGCGGGGGCATGCGTCGCGCCCTTGAGCGCCGCGAGCAGCGCCGCCCCGGGACGGTTGTTGAACACGGCGATGCCCGCTTTCGTCCACATCGCCCAGGCGCAGAGTTCACGGTCCTCTGCCTGCCAGCCGTGCTGGTAGGCGTCGATGCCGTAGGCCTCGGCCAAGGTCAGGGCACCCAGATCGCGGGCCAGCCGGGCGAGCAGCTCTGACAACCAGCCCGCGTACGAGTACAGGTCCTTGCCCTGGCGCAAGGTGTGCGGGCGTTCGATGACCTCATCGACCTGGCGTCGATACCAGCGCACCATGTCGAACAGCTCCGCGGGCGGCTTGTGGAGGTAGAGGTGGTTGAGGTCGATCACGACCAGCTCTATTTGCTCCAACATGCCCGGACCGACCGACGACGCCCCTGCCCGGCGGGTGAACTCCGTCACCTCGGCAGTCGCCTCGGCCAGCAAATCCGAGGCAGCAGCCGGCGCAGCCGCGCCCGCGCCTGCGAGCTTGAACACCTCCCGGCGATTCGTAGAACCACCCGCCTCCGCAGTCTCATCAGTTTCGCGGTCCTTGGCCGCCTCCACCGTAGATACGTTCTTCTCGCCTTTCCCGTGCCGCAGCCCCTCGAGCTCGGCTCGCGCCTGCTCCGGAGCCTTGCGCAGCGCCTCGTGCAGCGCCCGGCTGGACTGCCGGCCGATCGGTCCGCCAGCCTCCCAGCGCTCGATCGACCGCACTGAACAGCCCACCCGTCTCGCGAAGTCGAGCCTGGACTCGTCCAACACGTCGTTGCGGAACACTCGCACGTCCTCGCCCGTCCACCGTCGCATGACTGCTCCTTTGCCCAGATGCGCCGGAGCAGAGTACGCCCAGCCGTCCCTGTACTGGGTTGAGTGGCGGCGAGTCGGCGGGGTGGCGGCGGAGGGCTGGCGGGTCGGCGGGGTCGCGGTGCCGGCCAGCTCTATGGAGATGGAGGATGGACGCGCGTCAGGAGGTGGCAGCGCTCGTGGAACGCGGCGACCTGGGGCAGGTCGGGATAGCGGCGCTGTAGCAAGGCGTCCAGCTCCAACGCCCGGACATGCACCGGATGCCCGGCAGGCGGCTCGCAGGACAGGGCTTGGTGGCCAAGCGCGCACGCCTCATCCGGCGCTGCCAGCGCTGTCCGCGCCAGCCCGAGGTCGATGCGGGCAATCGCCTCCCTGCTAGGAGATCGACTGTCTGCGGGTTCCGCGTTAATGAGCTGCAGAGTGTGCTCCGCGTAGCGCTGGGCGTCCTTCGCCAACCCGAGCCAGACGTACGACGAGGCCGCGTAATCGACAAGTTGGTCGGGCAGCGGTACAAGGTCCGGGCTGACGTCCTGTCCGAAGCGGGTGGGCGACCGGGCAGGAAGACGCTCGTGCAAATCCATCGCCTCCCGCAGCGCTGACTCGAAGTCCTCCCACCGATTGAGACGAGCGTACGCACGGGCAGCCTGGGCCAGGAGTAGGGGACCAATTGGGTGACGGGTGGGGGCGTGTGTAGCCCCTTTGAGCGCCGCGGACAGCGCGGCCTCCGGGCGGTGGTTGTACAGCGCGTTGCTCGCCTTCCACCGCATCGCCCAGGCGCACAGCTCGTGATCCTCTGCCTGCCAGCCGTGCTGGTAGGCGTCGATGCCGTAGGCCTCTGCCAGAGCCAGCGTTCCCAGATCGCGGGCCAGCCGGGCGAGCAGCTCTGACAACCAGCCCGCGTACGAGTACAGGTCCCTGCCCTGGCGCAAGGTGTGCGGGCGCGTGATGACCTCATCGATTTGGCGTCGATACCAGCGCACGACGTCGAACAGCTCCGCGGGCGGCGTGTGGAGGTAGAGGTGGTTGAGATCGATCACGACCAGCTCTACCTGCGCCAACATGCCCGGACCGACCGACGACTCCCCCGCCCGGCGGGTGAACTCCGTCACCTCGGCAGTCGCCTCGGCCAGCAAATCCGAGGCAGCAGCCGGCGCAGCCGCGCCCGCGCCTGCGAGCTTGAACACCTCCCGGCGATTCGTAAAACCACCCGCCTCCGCGGCCTCGCCGTCCTTGGCTGGCTCTACCGTATCGGGCTGGCTCCGCAGCGCCTCGAGTTCGGCTCGCGCCTGCTCCGGAGCCTTGCGCAGCGCGTTGTACAGCGGGATGGCGGCGGAGGGCTGGCGAATCGGCACCGGTCAGCTGCGTGATCGGGCCTGGACCTGACCCGTCACAGTTTGTACGGTGGCGAGGTGTTGCGGGCTTGGAGGTTGCTGCCCTTGGTGGCGCTTGGCGTGCTGAGCGCCGCTTGCGCGCTGGGGGCGCCCGGTGAAGCCGCCCCGCCGGCAGGCCTGATCGGCGTCGAGCCGACCCGCGAGCCGCCCGCGATCGACGTGCCCGAAGGCGCTGAGGTGCTGTTCTTCGTCACCCACCACGACCTTGATTACGGTGCCGTGGAGCAGGCGCAGTACATCAGGGATTTCAAGAGCCCGGCTGGCGCCGTGGAGCTGGACGTCAGGTGTGTGGACCCCGCAGGAGCGCCGCTCACCGTGAAGCTGTCCGCCCGCCCGGGAGACCGCCAAGCGGAGCTGGTCACCTCCTGCACGATCGAGACGGGCCACCAGCACGGGACCTATGACCTCGGGCCGCCGTACGCGGACTCCAGGTGGATCGCGGAGATCACGACCCAGCGGCGGACACGCTTCCAGGTCTTGATTACCCAGCCAGCGCCCGGTCCGGGGCGGGCCGAGCCGGGCTAACTGGCCCCGGCGCCGACGGGTTCGGGCTGGTCTAGGGTGCCCTCGACCTCGCGCTCGCGGCGCTCGCGTGACTCGTCACGGGCGAGCAGCACGGTGTGGAGGGCGAACAGGACCAAGACGATGCCCAGCACGACGTAGCTGGGGAAGGCGGGGTTGCCGGCGTCGAAGAACCCGAAGAGCACCACCGGCTCGGCGCCTGCGACGATGTCCCCAACCTTTGCGCCCGGTGGGGCAAGGTTGCTGCCATCTTTGGCGACGGAGTCGCCGTCGGCGGTGAGCGGCGGCGTGGCGCCCTCAGGGAAGCCGCTCGTGGCGAGCTGGTAGGTCGGCGCGTAGGGGACGGCGATGATCGGGTAGCCGTTGGCCGCCTCGGCGTACTGGACCTGGTCGGTCAGCGGGACCGCGGTGGAGCTGATGACGTTCGTGTACGGGCTGGTCTGATCAAATCCGGAGAAAAAGTTCTTGATCTCGTCCGCACCCTGGGCCGCTGTCGCTTTGAAGCTCTCCGGGACGGGGCCAAACCCCTGGGGATACTGCTGCGCCACGGCATACCGCGGGTCGTTCGCGATGGCGCTGTCGCCCGCGAACGCCTTCCAGGTTGGCTCGTACTCGTCGAGGCTCTGGCCAGGCAGGTTCTGCGGGCCAGTCACCGGTGGGGTGCCCGGCGCGCCGAATGTCCAGAACGCGGCGTAGATGCTCGTGAATCCCCAGACCGCCACACTCATCACGAGATAGCCACGGCGGGTCCCAAGGTTTGAGCGGAGCAGCAGGTACACGGGGCCGATAAACACCGCGATGCCCAATGGAACCGCGAGCTTCGCCCAAGGGCTCGAGGCGGGGATGTGCCCCTGGGATACGGCTAGGGCGGCCAGCAGGTTCAGCGTCGCGAGCATCGGGGGCCTTCTCTCATCACATCACGCCGGGGCAGTGCCGGGTTGCCCGCCTGGGGGCTGGGCACGGCCGGGGGTCTGGTACTGGCCAGCGTCCGGGGGCAGCTCGGCCGGCTGGCGGCTGCGCAGGTACTCGACGATCTTGGTGAGCGCCTCGTCGGTGTAGCGATGGCCCTCATAGAGGTAGCCGTTCTGCCACGGCGGCATGATCACGCTGGTGTAGCCGATCCCGTTCCGCAGGATCCCGAGGATCGACTGCTCATCGTGCCGCTCGAACACCCCAACGAGCGATGGGCCGACCTGGCCTTGCAGATCCGGGCCGTGGCAGCGGACGCAGTTCTCCTGGTAGAGCTGCTCCCCGGAGAGGCTGACGGCGGCCTGGGGCTCGGTGACCTCGGGCACCTGGTTCGCGAGGATCCAATCGGCGATGTCCTCGATCTGCGTGTCCGTAAGCGGCCCATTGAAGTCCGCCCCCCACGCGGGCATCGGCGTGCCCGGCCGGCCGCGCCGGATCGTGTTGAGGACGTGCTCCTCGGCGTCGGTGACCACATCGCTGCCCTCATACCGGGCCACGATGTTCGTAAGGTTCGGCGCTGGCCACTGCCCGCCATACGGTGACGCCGCCGACCCGCCGCTGCCGTCCGTCCCATGGCAGCGAGCGCAGTTTTCCTCGAATAGTTGCTGGCCGCGGACATACTGCGCGGCGAACCGCTCCTCGGTTCGCCCTTGGATCCGGCGAGGCTCGAGCAGCCAGTACACGGGCAGGAACACCGCAAAGCCCAGCGTGAGGATCAGCCCCCACAGCATGTACCGCTCGAGGACTGAGCCTTCAAGCTGCTCGTCCGAGTAGGCCGGGCGCAGCCCGGGTGGGATGTCCTCGCTCGGCCGGCGCCTGCTCGAGGCGTTGGCGATCAGCAGCACGATCGTCGCGAAGGCCGCGACAGCCAGGATGACGATCGCGATCGTGGTTGGCGTCATGGGTCAGCCTGCCCTTAGACGAGAGCGCTAGTTGCAGTGCGGCCCGGCGGGAGGCTGGTCGAGCGCGCCGGCGATCCGAGATGGGCCGGTGACGACCGTGCTCGTATCGACGACGACCTGCCCGCCCTCGACGCGCAAGGCGAACCGGTCCAACCCCCGGGGCGCTGGCCCGAACTGGTACTCGCCCCACCGGTTGTAGCGGGAGCCGTGGCATGGGCACTCGAACCACTCTGAAGTCGAGCACCACGGGACGCGGCAGCCGAGGTGCACGCACTTCTGGTACAACGCCATGAACGGCGCGCCGTTCGTGAGTTCGGCGTACTGGCCCTGCGCATCCAGGGAGGAGTCGTAGGAGACGAGGTACATCCGGCCGGCGGGGTAGGCCATCTGGCCCCCGCCGTCCTCGATGCCCTTCGTGACATCGTCGACGCTGCCGACATCGATCTGCGCACCGAAGCCGCCGCGCAGGTTGGGCCACAGGAACGCGATCGAGGCCCCCCCAAACGCCGCCGCGATGCCTCCCCACGAGATCAGCCACCAGGTGCGTAGGAACTCCCGGCGCGAGGGTCCCGCCGGCTTCTTGCGCTTCGGGGCAGATGGCCGCGGGCTCGGCGCCTTGGCCGGCGGGCCGGCTGGGCGAGGTGCCGTCTCCACCGACGAGGCCGCCATCAGCTGGGCGCCCAGCTCACAGCCCGTCGGCAGGGGCTGGCGGGCAAGCGGTGCGCGGCCCGGCGGGTATACCGCCAGGTTGTGGCGGCGGATCCACCAGAACGCCAGGCCAGCCAGCCCGGCGGCCAGCAGGAGGAGCACGGACATCGACATCATCGTCTCCGACTCACCTCACAGCTCGAAGAACAGGCCGTCCACCCACGGCCAGACCCAGTTGAATCCGGGACCGCGGAAGAACGACCCGGTGATCATCACGATCGCCGCGCCCACGAGGAAGAACGTCATGATCATGATCGCGAGCTTGCGGTTCTCCGGGCGTACCGAGGGGTTCTTGTCCAGGTAGGGGATCATCGCCAAGCCGATCAGCCCGACCGGGCCAGGGATCGTCACGCCCGCGATCATCGGGTGGAAGTAGCGGAGCAGCTCCTGCAGGCCCAGGAAGTACCACGGCGCCTTGGACGGATTCGGCGTCTGGTTCGGGTTCGCCAGCTCACGCAAGGGGAACGCCGGCAGGATCGACAGGAATGTGACGAACGCGGTGACCGCGAGCAGGCACAGCAGCTCGCTCGAGAGCAGGTGCGGCCACACGTAGACCTTGTCGTCCTGCTTGCCGCGGATTTGTTGGATCCCCGTGGGGGGCACCATCGCGAGCAGGCGGTGCGTGTGCTCCTGGCCGGCGAGCCTCGCCTCCCGTTGCCTGGCCGCCGCGCCGCCGTTGCCCTTGGCGGCGAGCGCCGCGGCGACCCGCGCCTGGCGCTCCTCGGGGGTGAGCACGCCGGGCGCCGCCTTCTTGACGGCCGTCGCGCCCCGGGCCTCCGCCTTCTCAGCCCCGACCGCCGCGGCTGCTGGCGCCTTGCGCTCTGAGGGGTCGCGCGGCCCGATCTGCTCACCAGCCGCCACCTTCGCGGCGCGCACGGCAGCGGCTTTGGCCTTGGCGCGGGCGATCCGCTCGCTCTTCCCCTGGGCGATCAGCTCGTCGTAGACCTTCTGGTCCATCTCGACTGGCTCAGACATGGCGCCTCCTTCCCTACAGCGGCCCGGAGATCCCGCCGTCCTTGCGGATCCGCCAGAAGTGGACCGCCAGGAAGAGGACGAGGACGAACGGCAGGGCGAGGACGTGGAGGACGTACCAGCGCAGCAGGGTCTCAGGGCCGATCTCGACCCCGCCGAGCAGCACGAACTGGACCTGTTGGCCGAACACCGGCGTGAAGCCCGCCATCGACGTGCCGACCGTGACCGCCCAGATCGCGAGCTGATCCCAGGGCAGCAAGTAGCCAGTGAACGCGAGCAGCATCGTCAAAAACAGCAGGATCACACCGACAACCCAGTTGAACTCCCGCGGTGGTTTGTATGCCCCATGGTAGAAGACGCGGGCCATGTGGAGAAACACGGTCAGGACCATGAGGTGCCCGCCCCAGCGGTGCATGTTCCTCACCAGGTCGCCGAACTGGACGCCCGCGGTGATCCGCTGCATGTCAGCGTAGGCGAGCTCTTGCCCCGCGCCAGCGGACGGCCGGTAGAAGAACATCAGGAAGATGCCAGTGACGGTGAGCAAGATGAAAAGGAAAAAGCTCATCCCGCCAAGGCAGTACGTATACGTGAGCTTCAGGCCGTGCCGTTTCACCTTCACGGGGTGGAGGTGGTAGAGCACGTTGTTCATCGCGGCGAGCGCCCGGTCCCGAGATGTGTCGCGATAGCCCTTCCGGTAGATCGAGCCCGGCCGGAAGATCGATTTCCAGACGACGTTGTCCTGAACCTTTTTCTTTAGCTCATCTGGTTTAGGGACAGTCGGCCTCGGAATACTCGGAAGGCGGCTCACAACTGCTCGGTCCTATCTCGTCTCGACCCGTCCGAGCCACAGCGCGTCGGACGGGCAGCGCTCAACACAAATCGCGCAGCGCGTGCACTCGTTGTCATCGATCACAAAGATCGCCTCGGCAGTGTTCGCGAGCGTGATGACCTCAGCGTTCTCGGCGTCAGTCACGATTCCGGGCGCCATCATGTAGATGCACTCCCAGGGGCAGACGTCCTCGCACGCCCGGCAGAGGATACACAACTCCGGGGTCAGCCCGATGTGGCGCTTTGGCTTGACGCGCTCTTGCAGCCAGCTGGGATCGACGGTCTCGATCCGGTAGTCGTCATAGATCTCGGGGTGCAAGCCCTGGTCGGTAAGTCCCACTGCAGATCCTTACTTGTAACCGCCTGATTGCGGCCTCGCCTCCTCGCCCTCGGCGAGCGACCGCGGGTAGCGCTTCTGGACGCGAAGCGCGAGGACGGCGAATGCCGCCATCGCCACGATGGTCTCGACGACCACGACTGAGTCCCGGGCCACCTGGTAGAAGTTCGACGCGATCACCCAGGAGCCAATCCCGATCTGGGAGGGAATGATCTGGTCCGTCATCAGGTCCTTCTGGCCATCGGCGAAGTACACCCAGGCGGACGGGAGAATCCCGAACGCCCACCAGGCCGCGATCGTCGCCGCCATTGACCCGAAGAGCGCTGAGAGCCAGCCGTAGCGGTCCCGCAGCCGGTGCGCCGCGGCGAGGAACAGGGCCGTGAGCGCACCGCTCCCAACGGTGACCCCCACGCCCGCCCAGCCACGACCGAAGCTCCAGAGTGCCTTCAACGCGCTCGGGAGCGTTCGGAAGAACTCGCCGATCCAGTCCACGCCGCACCTTTCGTCTCGTTATCGGGCTGCGTCAGGGACGTCATCGGACCGGGGGCGCAGGGGAGGGCGGGTTGCCCCTTGGCCTCGGTCCCACCGGCGCGTGGTTAGCCGTCGGGTCGTCCCCGCTCGGTAACTTTATCGACGGCCGGCTAGTGCCGCCAGCGCTCGACGCATTGCCTCCTGAGGCGATTGGGTGGTCAGGCCTCACGCGACTGCGAGCCCATGAGCGCGGGCAGCCACCGCTTGCTCGACGTCCCTTGTCACGAACGTCAGCGGCTCCTCGTTGGCCAGCGCACGCCCGTCGGTGAGCGCGACCGCGAGGTGGATGGCGTCCAGTACCCGGAGCGCGTGCGCGGCAACAAGGTCCACGGCAACCGCCAACAGACCGTTGGAACGTACCCGCAGGCGCACGATCGGCCCGTCGGCGCTGCAGTCGGCGTCGAACCGTTCGAGAATGCGGCTGCCGTCCCGGATGCGGCCAGCACGTGTCGCCCGGTGGGCCGCGCTCGCGATCTCGACTCGCGTGAGCGAGGAGGTGACAACTGTCTCCCGTCCGCCGAGCAAGAGCGAGCGAAGTGCCGCGTGGTCAGGCTCATCGGCGAAGTACGCGCGCCCCAACGCGCTGGTATCGGCATAGATCACCAGGGTCCCCGGATCTCCGCCAAGGTCTCGGTGAGCACGTTCCCAGTCCCGCGTGTCATCGCCAGGACCTCCTCCATTGACGGAGGGGCTCCAGGCGCAGGCGGCTCCTCGAGCAAACCGGCGACCCGCGCCCGCTGTCGGAGTCGCTCCTGGCCACTCCTCGGCGCCATCGCTGCCTGCAACACCTCGGTGACCAGGGCGTTGATTGATCTTCCCTCAGCGGTGGCCCGGGCCTTGAGCCGCCGGTGCAGGTCTTCGTCGATGCGAGTGATCAGCTGCTTCATGCCGAGTATGATATCAGAGAGTGCTATCATTTGCTCAGTCAGAGCTGGACTGACAGGTGCTTGGCGAGCAGCCAGCGCAGCTCCGGGGCGTCAAGTGGGCCGGTGTGGCGGTAGACGATCGTGCCCTGGGGGTCGACGAGCAGCGTCGTCGGCATGCCGAACGCGCCGATCTGGTGGAAGAAGTCCTGGCGGGGGTCGGCCGCCAGGTCGTAGGTGATCCCCAGCTTGGCCACGAATGCGCTCGCCGCGTCTGGGGCGTCGACCTCGTTGACGCCGAGGAATGCGACCTTGCCCTGCGCGGCAGCCGCGACCTCTTGGAGAGCCGGCATCTCCTCGACGCATGGCGCGCACCAGGTCGCCCAAAAGTTGATGACCAGCGGGCGGCCCCGGTAGCGCGCCACCGCGATGTCCGGGCCACCGGCGAGGCCGGGGAGGGTGATCTCGGGCAGCGGCGCCCGCGCGGCAGCGGGCTCCCGCTCAGAGAGCGCCGAGGGTTGCTGGAGCGCCTGGGGGGATCCAGGGCCGCCTGGGTCCCAACCTTCGCTGCGCAGCAAGCCGGCGAGCGCGATCCCCACGAGCACGGCCACCACGGCCGCGATCCCGAGCAGCATCGCCGCCCGTGTTCCACGTCCCATCACCCTCGCCTCAGGCCTCCCGCAAATCTGATGCCGGGGTCGTACCGGTTACCCGCTTATCCACAACTCGCCGGATCGCTCTGGCAGGGCCTAGGCTGGGTTGTACCGTCCGGCTCATGGCTGCAGGAGGTGGTAGGGCATGGCTGAAGTCCAGACCGCTCAGCTTACGTGGCGCGGCGAGGACGAGCTTACGTGGCGCGACCTGGACGAGCGGCTCCCCGAGCTGGACCGCCGGGAGCTGCACGATGGGGTGCTCCTCGTGAGCCCGTCGCCAGCAGTGGGGCACCAGCGCGCGGTCGGGCGCCTCTTCCGCGCTCTCGCTGACTGGACCGACCAGCATGGCGGTGAGGTGCTCGTCGGGCCGGTCGACGTCATCGCCGCCGAGCAGCGGGTCTACCAGCCGGATCTGCTGCTGGTCCTCGCGGAGCACCTCGAGTGGCTCGCGGGCAAGAAGGTGCACGAGCACCCGGACCTCGTCGTCGAGGTGTCCTCGCCCTCGAACCGCTGGTTCGACCTCGGCGCGAAGCGGGACGCCTACGCCAGGTTCGGCGTGCCCGAGTACTGGTTCGTGGACCTCAAGACCCGCGCGGTGCGTGTCCACCGGCTGGTGGGGTGGCGCTATCCCGCCCCCACCACTGTTGGCGAGGATGAGACGCTGGGCTCGCCCCTGCTGCCCGGCTTCGCGCTGCCAGTAGGGCACCTGCTGCGCTGATCGCATTACGTCGCCAGGGTTGCGGCGACCTCGTAGGCGGCGGCGACCGTGGCGTCGACGTCCTCGGGGGTGTGGGCGAGGCTCACGAACACCGCCTCGTACCCCGAGGGCGCGAGGTAGTGCCCGCGGGCGAGCATGCCATGGAAGAAGCGCGCGTAGCGGCCGTGGTCGCACGCGCGGGCGGCATCGAAGTCGCGGACCGGCTCGTTGGAGAAGCACACGCCGAACAGGCTGTTCGCGCGCTGCAGCTGGACTGGGACGCTGGCCTCGGCGAACGCGCCCGCCAGCCCCTCGATCAGCCGGTCGGCGAGCGAGTCCAGGCGCTTGTAGGCGTCGGCGTCGAGGTGCTCAAGCTGGGCGAGCCCGGCGGCGACCGCCACAGGATTCCCGCTGAGCGTGCCCGCCTGGTACACGGGGCCCTCGGGCGCGAGCTGGCGCATCACCAACGCTGGCCCCCCGAACGCCGCGAGCGGGAATCCGCCCCCGACGACCTTGCCGAGCGTGACGAGGTCAGGGGTGATCCCGCTCCACTCGCTGCCGCCGCCACGCGCGACCCGGAAGCCGGTGAGCACCTCATCGCACACCAGCAACGCGCCATGCCGGCGGGTGACCTCGCGCAGGAGCCCCAGGAAGCCGGGCTCCGGTGGGACGACGCCCATGTTCGCGGCGACAGGCTCGTAGATAACGGCCGCGATGTCCTGGCCATGGGCGGCGAAGGCCTCCTCCACCCCTGCGTGGCTGTTCCATGCGACGACGATCGTGTCGGCCGCCGCGCCCCGCGTGACGCCAGGCGAGCCGGGCAGCCCGAAGGTCGCGACCCCGCTGCCGGCCGCGGCGAGCAGCGCGTCGGCGTGGCCGTGGTAGTGGCCGGCGAACTTGACGATCCGCTCCCGCCCAGTCACGCCCCGGGCCAGCCGCAGCGCGCTCATCGTCGCCTCAGTGCCCGAGCTGACCAGCCGCACCTGCTCGAGCCCTGGCACCGCCGCGCACAGCGTCTCGGCGAGCTCCACCTCTGCCGCCGTCGGCGCCCCGTAGCTCGACCCGCGCTCCAGCGCCCGCTGGGCGGCGCGCACGACATCGGGATGGGCATGCCCGAGGATCAGCGGTCCCCAGCTCATCACGTAGTCGATGTAACGGTTGCCATCGACATCGACGAGATACGCGCCCTCGCCCCGGGCGATGAACCTGGGCGTGCCGCCCACGCTGCGGAAGGCCCGGACCGGGGAGTTCACCCCGCCGGGGATCACCGCTTGCGCGCGCGCGAACAGCTCCTGCGAGGCGCTCACGCGCTGGATGGAGCGACGTCGAAGTTGCGCTCGTAGAGCTCGGCGACCCGGGCCAGCTCCTCCAGCGTGAGATCGCGTTGGTCCGATGCGGCGGCAAACTCGGTGATCTGCGCGACGCCATAGATGTTGGGCAAGGTGGTGGCGACGCCGGGGTCAGCGAGCACCCAGCGCAGCGCCGCCTGGCCGAGGGTCATGTCCTTGGTGAGGAAGTCCAGCCGCTCGATCTTCTGCACGCCTTCTACGAGCCAGCTGCGCGGCCGGTGACGGCGGTGGTCGTTCTCAGCGAAGACCGTGTCGACGGTGAGGTTGCCCTCCAGCATCCCAGATGAGTGCGGCACCCGGACGATCATCTTCGCGCCGGTCTCGTGGGCGGCCCTCAGGAGGTCCCGGCCAGGGTCCTGCTCCAGCGCGTTGTAGATCATCTGCACCGCAGGCACCCTCCGGGCGCGCAGCGCATGCAGTCCCTCCTCCAACCAGCCGATCTTCGGCCCAAGCGCCACCCCGTACGCGCGGATCTTGCCGTCGGCCCTCGCGCCGTCGAGGAACGCGAACAGCTCGTCGTCGTCCAGGTGCGCCATTCTCGGGTTGTGGAGCTGGTAGAGGTCGATGGCGTCCACGCCAAGGCGGCGCAGGCTCGCGTCAAGCGCGGCGCGCAGGTAGCTGACATCGGTGCGGTGCGGTCGCTCTTGCTGACCGCGCCGCTCGTGCGCACCGACGATGTCGTACCCGAACTTCGTCCCAATCACGATCTGGTCGCGCACGTTGGCGAGCGCCTCGCCCAGGACCTCCTCGGCGTACCCCTCCGCATAGGTGTCGGCGGTGTCGAAGAAGGTGATCCCCGCCTCGAACGCGTGCCGGTGCAGGTCAACGGCCTCAGAGCGGGTGTAGGTTCCCCACCAGCCGGTCGTCACCGTCCAGTTACCGAAGCCCACCTCTGAGACCTCGATGCCGGGGGCAAGCTGGCGATAGCGCATCGTGCACGAACTCCTTCGGGGCTGCGGGATGCCGATGCTAGCCGCGGCGTTGGCGGCGCAGGTGCCAGGACAGCCAGGCGTGCGGGATCACCGCGAGCAGGAGCACGGTGCCGGCCGCCCACTGATGTATCGCTAGGGCGCCGATACCTGCGAGCGCCGCTCCAGACACCAGCAGGATCCGAAGCGTATTCACGGACTCCATCGCGGCCTCTCTTGCTCTCATCCCGACGCGGTAGGGGCCGGGCACGCCCCTAATTGGAGGTCGGGTCGGCGGAGATCGTGTGGAACACGCCACCTTGGCGGGTCAACACCCGGCGCCAGAGCTCGGCGGGCTCGGCGCAGAACGGGTCGGAGGGCGCCGTGTCGACGATGAACCAGGCGCCGCTTGCGACCTCAGACTCCAGCTGGCCAGAACCCCATCCAGCGTAGCCAGCGAACAGGCGGAGGGCTTGCAGTCCAGGCATGACCAGCGCTGGGTCGGCATCGAGGTCGACCACGCCGATCTCCGAGAAAATGGGCTGCCAACCAGGTGACGGGCCGTCAGCGCGCCGGCCGACGGCGATAACTGTGCTCGGCATCACCGGGCCACCGATGAACACGACCTGGGGCTCAACAACTGCAGTCGACCAGCCTGGCACGACCTGCTCGACCTCGATCGAGCTTGGGCGGTTGAGGACAACCCCGAGCGCGCCTTGCTCGCCATGCTCGAGGATCAGCGCAGCGGTAAGCGCGAAGTTTGGATCAGCCAGGGACGCCGTCGCCACGACTAAACGGCCGGTGAGTGAGTCCCCGTCCATTGCGCACACCTCAGCGCTGCAGCTGCCGCGCCATCCAGCCCGCGGCGTAGGTGATGACCAAATCAGCGCCTGCGCGACGGACCCCGAGCAGCGTCTCAGCCATGACGCGGTCGTGGTCGATCCACCCGTTCGCCGCTGCGGCGTGGACCATCGCGTACTCGCCTGACACATGATAGGCCGCGAGCGGCATCCCAGTGGCCTGCTTCACGCGGTAGATGATGTCGAGGTACGGCACGGCGGGTTTGACCATCAACACGTCAGCGCCCTCAGCGAGGTCGGCCAGCGCCTCGCGGACCCCCTCATCCGCATTGCCAGGGTCGAGCTGGTAGGGAGTGCGGTCGCCGAACTGCGGGGCGCACTCGGCCGCATCACGGAACGGACCGTAAAACGCGCTCGCGTACTTCGTGCAGTAGGCCATGATCGCGCAGGTTTCGGCGTGGCCTGCCTCGTCGAGCGCCCGGCGGATCGCTGCGACCTGGCCGTCCATCATCCCTGACGGCGCGACGATGTCCGCGCCGGCCTGAGCCTGGCTGACCGCCGCGCGCGCGTACGCGGCGTTGGCCGCGTCGTTGTCGACCGTCCCATCGGGCCGGACCGGCCCGCAGTGGCCGTGGTCGGTGTAGTCGCACAGGCAGATGTCCGCGATGAGGACGATCTCATCGCCATGGTCCTGGCGTAACGCCCGCATCGCCTGCTGGACCGCCCCGTCTGCCTGCCAAGCCCGCGTGCCCCCGGCGTCTTTGGCCCCGGGCACCCCGAACAAGAGGAAGGACGTGATCCCTGCGGCCCGCAGCTCTTTCACCTCGGCCAGGAGGCTGTCCAGCGTGTGCTGCATAACCCCAGGCATCGAGCCGACTGGTTGTGGCTTGGTGATCCCGTCTTTGACGAAGAGTGGCGCTACCAGCTGCGACGGCGCAAGCGTGGTCTCCCGAACCGCGGCGCGCAGCGCGGCCGTCCGCCGCAGCCGCCGTGGACGGGCGATAGGAAAGGATGCAAGCTCCATGGTGAAACCAGCATAGGGGCGGTGAGGCGGTCAGGTGGGCGTGCTGGTGCCCCCCGGCCCGCCGGTAAGTTCGGGCCGGAGGTACGGGTCAGCTCGCTCGTCGCCATCGCGACCGGCCGTGCCAGCTGTGCTGTCCGTGAAGCGGGTCGGGCGGGCGCATCGTGAATCTGACGCTGCCCGGATCACGCGCCACCTGCCAGCCGTGGTAGTGGATATTGAAATAACACCTCAACACACTAAACAGAGGTTGTCCTCGTCAGTATCACCAAAGTCGCGTGTCCGTTAAGGGTGGGCGGGTGGGGGAGGTTGGCGTGGGCCACCTCAGCGTCACAGCACACTAGCTCCGCGGTGGCTTGGCTGACCGGGCCGACGCCGTCCAGCCTGGCTTGCCCGCCGGGGTGGCGGATCATGATGACGTGTGGGCGTTGCACCGCCACCTGCGGCAGATCACCGGCGTCGAGGGCTTGTTGGGCCAGCTCGACCATGGCGTCGGCCATGCGCTGCTCATGGGTGCGGTCATCATCCGGGCCGGTTTTTCTGGCTTTGGCGTGCAGCGCGGTCATGACCGTGGCCCCACCCACCGGATCGAGCCGGAACCCACCGCCTATTGCGCCGTCTGGGCCGTCAGCGCCGATCGACAGCCTTCTTTTGCTGCCATATCCGCCGCTCCCGCTCGGCCAACGCCTCCGGATCGTGGGTTGAGGTCCACGCGTCAACGTGCTCACGCAACTGCCGGCGGTCCAACCCGCCGATATCCAGTGATCACTGCAATCGACACCAGCGTGCTCCTCGATGTCTTCGCGGCTGATCGGACGTTCGGTCCCGCATCCCGCGCGGCGCTGGCCTCATGCCTCGCCGAGGGGGCGGTGATCGCCTGTGAGATCGTCTGGGTGGAGGTAGCCGGCCTGTTCCCCTCGTCCGCCGCCGCTGAGGAGGCCATGGACACGCTTGGAGCTGAGTACAGCCCAATGGAGCAAAGCGCGGCGCTGCGCGCTGGGGAGGCCTGGAAGGCCTACCGGCGACAAGGAGGGGCACGCCAGCGTGTGGTTGCTGGCTTCCTCATCGGCGCGCATGCGCTCACGCAGGCAGAGCGGCTGCTCACACGTGATCGCGGCTTCCACCGCGCGTACTTTGCGGAGCTGCTGGTGGTCACACCCCTGAGCGTACGGGCAGCGAGGCGCGCTGGCTTTGCGGGCACGCTTTCGGAGTTTCCGGCTCGCCCGCTATCCCCTCGCGGCGTAATAGCTCACCAATTTCAATAAGCACCCAGTGTCATCGCTCGGTGACAGCTTATGTACGCTTAGTGATCATCCCTCTGGGCACACTGCGCGCCCTCAGGCTTTCCGAATAACGAAAAGAAAAAGCGGTGGCACAACGTTACAGAACGTGTTCTCCCGGAGCGGTGAAAGAGTGATCGATGAGCATGCTGATCGCGCCGGGCGCGCGCGAGCGTGCAGGCTCCGCTCACCCAGAGGGCCGGCTCGCGTAAGTCCGAAGCGCTCATGAGACGACGCCGGCACCGGGGCCAACTGCGGATTCCCGCATACACGCAGCGGAGATTCCCCGCCAGCAAGCGCCTCGAATCGCGTGTGCCTCAAGATCGCCTGCCGCAACTGGACGAACATCGTCATCCCGTCGAGGGCGGCATACCTCGCGCTGGCGGTGAGTGGTCAAAACAGACCCCGTTCCGGTCTAAAACTGACCCTTGACACCGGCCCGGGGGCACGCGAGTCTCGTAGCTATCAGATCAGCCGTCAGCGCCGACGCTTAACTAACTCCGGTCACTCGGCACTTCCTCAGCTGCGGTTTTTGCATTGCTGTCGTGCCGAAAATGAGTCGAGACGTCCAATACTTCGAGAAACGGGGTAAATACGCGTGGAGACCAGGGGAGAAATTTGGGGACTGTGCGGGGATTGCGACCGATGGTTTTATTGTGCTGGGTGGTTCGATCGGTCTAAACCAACGCCTGTGTGCCCCGTGTGCGGTGCCGAGCCGAGGGCGATCGAGAACCGGGCAAGTGTTTCCGCCCTCCCTATTGCCAGGGTCGTGCCTCAGCCCAGCCCGCTTGAGGCGGCCGGTTAGTTCCTTTGTGTTTTGAGCCTCGCCCACGCGCAGCGTGTGGGCGAGGCGTTCTCTTTCTCTCCGGCGCAGCTTGGTCCAGCGGGATCAGCCGGTGATGGCGCCGCGCTCGGCACCGGAGACGAGTTTGGCGTATTTCGCGAGGACGCCGGTGGGGTAGCGGGGCTCAGGGTGCTTGAGGTCCGCTTGGCGGCGCTTGAGCTCATCGGGATCCACGTGGAGGTCGAGGCGCCGCGCGGGGACGTCGAGCGTGATCCGGTCACCGTCCCGCACGAGCGCGATGGGGCCGCCGTCGACCGCCTCGGGCGCGATGTGGCCGACGCACAGGCCGCGCGTGCCACCAGAGAACCTGCCATCGGTGAGCAGCGCGACATCGTTGCCCCGGCCGACGCCCTTCACCGACGCGGTGACCGCGAGCATCTCACGCATGCCCGGGCCACCCTTGGGGCCCTCGTAGCGAATCACGATCACATCGCCGGGCACGAGCCGTTGGTCGAGGGTGTACGCCAAAGCCTCCTGCTCGCTGTCGAACACCCTGGCAGTCCCGGTAAACACCTCCTCGTCCAGGCCGGCGATCTTCACGACCGCGCCGTCTGGCGCCAGGCTGCCATGCAGGATCGCGAGCCCCCCGTCGGCATGGAGCGGCTTGTCGATCGACCGGATCACGTCGCCGTCCGGACCGGGGATGGGCTCCAGGTCCGAGAGGTTCTCGGCCAAGGTCTTCCCGGTGACTGTCAGGCAGTCGCCGTGGAGCAGGCCCTCCTCCAGCAGGATCTTCATCACGACCGGGATGCCGCCGACCCGGTCGATGTCGGTCATGACGAACCGGCCGTGCGGGCGCGAGTCGAGGATATGCGGGACCCGCCGGCCAATCCGGTCGAAGTCATCGATCGCCAGGTCGACGCGCGCCTCGTGGGCGATCGCGAGGAGGTGGAGCACTGCGTTCGTTGACCCGCCGATCGCCATCACCACGGCGATCGCGTTCTCCAGCGAGGACCTCGTGATGATCCGCCTCGGGCGCAGGTCATGCTCCAGCAAGTGCATGACGGCCTGGCCGGAGCGCCGCGCGAAGTCCTCCCGCCGCGGGTCGATCGCGGGTGGCGAGGCGGAGCCGGGGAGGCACATGCCGAGCGCCTCGATCGCCGAGGACATCGTGTTCGCGGTGAACATGCCGCCGCACGAGCCCTCAGTCGGGCACGCATTCGCCTCGATCGCGTGGAGCTCAGCGTCGTCGATCGTGCCCGCCGCGCGGGCGCCGACGGCCTCGAACACGGTCACCAAGTCGATGTTCCGCCCGTTCAGCTCGCCCGGCAGGATCGTCCCGCCGTAGAGGAACACCGCCGGCAGGTCGAGCCGGGCGGCGGCCATCACCATGCCCGGAAGCGACTTGTCGCAGCCAGCGAGCGTGACCATCGCGTCGAAGCGCTCGGCGTGCATCATCGCCTCGACCGAGTCGGCGATGATCTCGCGGGACACCAGCGAGGCCCGCATCCCCTCAGTGCCCATCGAGACCCCATCGGACACCGCGATCGTGGTGAACTCGATCGGGAAGCCGCCTGCGCCCCGGACGCCCTCCTTGACATGCTTGGCCAGCCGCGCGAGCGGGAGGTTGCAAGGCGTGACCTCGTTCCACGAGCTCGCCACCCCGACCTGTGGCTTGCCGAAGTCCTCCTCGGTCATCCCGACCGCCCGGAGCATCGCCCGCGCGGGCGCCCTCTGGAACCCCTCAGTGACCTCAGCCGAGCGTGGACGCCGCATAGGTGACCCCTCCCGTAATCCGCAGTGGCTCTGCATCCTCGCATACTTGACCAGCGCTTCTCTAGAGCTGGTCAGGTGGAGGCTCACGTCCCTGCCTGCTCTGGCCTCGCAGTCAGGCGAAGGGGTTCTCGACCACCAACCCATTGAAGTCCCTGCCCGCCTGCAGATCCTCAGTGCACAGGCGGCGGGCGCCAGCTCGCTGGGCGCTCACCACGATCAATGCGTCCCAGAACGACAGGTGATGCTGCTCCTCTAACTGGGATGCCTCGATGATCTCGACGACACCGACGCGTTGCACCTGCCAGCGCGCATAGGCTCGCACGGCCTCTCGAGCGACCTCGCGACTGAGTGGATCGGCGAGCTTCCGCGTGGCGGTGACGTAGAACTCCTGGAGCACCTGGGTACTTAAGGATCCATTTCGGTCGTTCCACAGCCTGCCGAGAAGGGCCTTTGCGATCTCGTGCTTGTCGCCAGCATCACGGTCGTAGGCATAGATAAGCACGTTCGTGTCCACGAACGTGGAGAGTTCAGCCGCCATGACGCTCATGCAGCTCCTCACGTGCCGGGTAGGGAGGACCACCAAGATCCAGCCCCTGGTCCATGAGCGCGAGCGCGCGCCGCATGGCCGCCTCGTAGTCGTCGTCTTCGGTTGCCAACCGCTCGATGTGCTCAGCAACCAGACGGCTGACGGACGTACAGCGCCGCGCTGCGACCATCTTCGCTTTGCGGACGACCTCCTCGTCGAGGTGAACGGTCAGATTTCGCTTCGCCATACTCGCCTTCTTCGCAGTGACCACAGGTTCCACGTAGGTTACGTGGCTCCCTTGGTAGGGGCAACCGCGAGGGCATGGACTGGCGTTACAGGGCGGCGAGCGCGTCCTGGATGGGCGCGTTATCGGCGGGGTCGGCATTTGCCCAGGCGAACGGGACGGAGCCGTCGGGGCGGATCACGTGGGTCGCGCCCAGGATGAGCGGGTGCGCGCCGGTCTTGCCTTGCCGGTGGCCGCTGCGGAGCGTCCGTAGGCCGGCGGCGACCATCGACGGCTTGACGAGCTGTCCCGGCGTCACCCGGCCGGCGCCGACCGCGCGGAACGAGTGGAGCTCTGCGTCGAGGAGGAGCGGAAACTCGATCCTCTGCTCGTCCCGGAACGCCCGGGCCATCTCGGGGTTGCCGGTCCCGATGGCCGTGATGCCCGCGCCGGCATCGAGAACCACCTGAGCGTGGTCGCGCAACTGCGCGACGTGTGCGCGGCAGAACATTCACCCGAAATGGCGCAGGTGGACGAGCAACAGCGGCCGTGTAGCCCATAAGTCACCGAGGCGGGTCTTCGCTCCGTCCGGGTCGGGCAGCACGAGTGATTCGAGTGTCGTGGCGAGCTGTGGCGAGGGTGTCACCCGAGGCATGGGTCTAGTATGCCGAGCCCAGGCCCGGGGCTCCTCACGTCGGTAGGCGGGATGCGGTCCTGCTGAGGCGCTCCAGCTCGGCGTGGCGCCGCCGATCGCGCTCGTCTTGGCTCACGCAGGGGCAGCTCATGCACAGGCCGTGGTTCGGCAGCCGGTAGGCGAGGCAGCACGTGATCCGCCGCCAGCCGGATGACAGCGCGCCCGCGTGGAGGATCGGGCGGAGCGGTGGCGCGTCGATCAAGGGTGGGCCGGTGGTGAGGAAGGCGTGTGTCTCACGGTCGAGCGCGCCCGCTGCCTCCAGGGTGCCCTCGATCTCGGCGAGCAGCGCGAGCGCCTTTGCGCACGTGTCCGAGGCCGTCGCCCACAGCGCATGGGGTCCTCGGCGGGTGCGCTGGCGAAGCAGCGGGACAATCCCGGCCAGGTGCCCGCACACGAACCGGTCGCGCAGCCAGCGGCGCAGCGCGTCGACATCGGGCAGGACGACGGCGTCAGGATCCTTCGCGTCGGGGTCATCTGGCAACGCGGCGAACACCGGCTCGGCGAGCGCCGCCTCTTGGACTATTCCATTGGACCCGAACCGGAACGCGACGTTGCTGGGCGCCACGTCCGGGACACGCCGCTCTGTGGCCAGGCAGATGAGGGCCGCGGACGCCGCTCCCCGGGCGTATCCCTTTAAGAAGAACGTGCCAGTGACCGCTGGATCCGTGGTCCCGTAGTACTCACCGACGCGGGTGATCAGCTCATCGAGGTGGCTGACAACCGTGGTGGCGGGGATCCACCCGGGTCCTGTGGGCGAGCCGATCCGCACCGTCCACCGCTCACACCGCGCGGCAACGCGCGCGAGCGTCTTGGCAATCGGGGGGTCTAGAGGGCGCATTGGGTTGGGGCCAAGCTCGATAGGGCACATAATGGACTAAAGTTCACCTTACCCAAGTACGGTACCCGTCGCTCCTGGGTTTATGCAAACTCTTTTTGGCCCCGCATCGGCGTCACGGGGCGGGCCGCCTCTGGTCGCTATGAGAAGAGATGGAACGGAAAGAATGCGAAGAAGAGCCAGGTGAGCGTGATGCCGAAGAGCAGCACGAGGGCAAGCCCCACCCAGCCGAGCACCCGCCCAGCCTGGCCGAGCGAGTCGTTGTAATGTTGCGGCTCGGCCTTGGCAGCCCTGCGGGACTGGTAGCCGAACGCCAGCGCGAGGATCGAGCCGAGTACCGGCAGCAGCGTGAGGCCAAGGACGCCGAACACCAGTGAGACCACCGCCCCCGGCGCATGCTCGCGGGGCAGAGGGCCTTGCGGCCAAGTCGTTGCCGTCTCGGTGGGCAAGTGCTCGGACGTGCTCACATTCCCAGCCTACTGCCGCGCTGCTGATGCGTGGCAGCGATGTCTGGCACCCAGGCATTCAGCTCCCTATGGCGGCCGGCATGCCGCCTACGGCCAGGGGCGTACCATCGCCGCATGAGCGGCCTCGTCGCGTTGCTCGTGGCCGGGGCGGTGCTGGTGACCGCAAGCCTGGTGACCGCCCGCCGGCCTGAGGGGCCAATCCCGGACCTTCACGAGTACTTCGACCGCTGGCAGGCGCTGCATGGCGGGTACGACCCGCGCGAGCGCAACGCGTGGCTGCGGGGCTGGCTCACGCTGTCATACCGGATCGCCCGGCCCCTGGCCCGCCGGGGGATCCTTCCCGGCATGCTCACGATCTGGACCGTGTGGCTCGCGCTCGCGGTGTTCGTGCCCGCGTCGGCGGGTGGGCGCTGGCCGATCCTGGCCGGGTGGATCCTGGTGCTCAGCGGGCTGGGGGACACGATCGACGGCTGCGTGGCGGTGCTCACGGACCGGGCCACGCGCTGGGGCTACGTGCTCGACTCGGCGGTCGACCGGATCAACGACGTGATCTACCTGTTCGCGATCGTGTCGGTGGGCGGGCCGGCCGCGCTCGCGCTGGCAGCGGGGCTCGCGTTCGGGATGCTGGAGTACATCCGCGCCCGGGCCGCCAACGCGGGCGCGGGTGACATCGGCGCTGTCACCGTCGGCGAGCGCGCGATGCGCGTGATCTGCTGCGCGGCCGGGATCCACTTCAGCGGGATCTTCGCCGGGCACGCCCAGCTCGCTGCGACGCTCGGCCTGGCCGCCCTCGCGGCGTTCAGCGCCATCGGCCTCGCCCAGCTCGCCGTGGCCGTCCGCCGTCAGCTCATCGGCTTGCCGGGCGCGTCACGCCGCGCCGATCAGGTCAGCGACGATGCGGGCTGACAGCAGGACGAGGGGGATGCCGCCGCCTGGGTGGCTTGAGCCGCCGACGAGGAACAGGCCCTGGACCGGGCCGCGGTTGGCGGGGCGGAGGAACGCGGCGCGCGGGCCATTCGATGAGGTGCCGTAGATCGCGCCGCCTGCCGCGCGGGTGCGGCGGGCGAGGTCGGCGGGGGAGAGGGTCTCGCGGAAGCAGATCCGGCCCGCCAGGTCCAGGCCGCGCGCGGCGAGCAGGTCGAGCAGGTGGTCGGCGTACCGCTCGCAGCGCTCGGCGGTCCACTCCACCGGCTGGCCGCTGGGAGCGTTCACTAGAATGAACCAGGCCTCGTGGCCCCTGGGCGCGGCTGCTGGGTCGGGCGGGACAGCGACGTAGAGCGTCGGATCAGGGACTGGCCGGGGATGGGGGCCGAAGATCGCGTCGAACTCGGCGTCGTAGCCGGCGGGGAACAAGACCGTGTGGTGCGCGAGGCCTGGGGTCCGGCCGCGCACGCCGAGCAGGATGACGAAACCGGACAGCGACGGCGTGGCGCGGGCGAGGCGCCTGCGGGCCGCCTGGGCGCTGGGCAGCAGGTCGGTGTAGAGGTGCGCGGCGTCGGTGTTCGCGACGACGATCTCGGCGGCCAGCCGCTCACCCGTGGCCAGCCGCACGCCCGCCACCCGGCCGCCGTGGACCTCGATCTCGGTGACGTCCGCGCGGGTCCGGACCGTTGCGCCGCGCTCCTCGGCGCGGTCGCGCAGCGCCTCAGCGATCCGGTAGAGGCCCCCGCGGACGTACCAGGCGCCAAAGGCCTGCTCCACGTAGGGCACCGTCGCCAGCGCCGCCGGGGCGCGCCGGGGGTCGGAGCCCGTGTATGTCGCGTACCGGTCGAGCAGCATGCGCAGCCGGGGGTCGCGCAGGTAGGTCCGGCCCAGCCCGCGAAGGGTCCGCAGCGGGGCGACGCTGACCAGGTCGCGGACGCGGGTGGACAGGCGGAGCAGCGCCGCCGGCCCGCCGAGCGGGGCCTCCAGGAACGGCTCGCGGACCGCCCGCCAGATCCGCTCCGCGCGGGCCATGAGCCGCGCCCAGTCCGCGCCGGCGCCCGGGCCGAGCGCGGCGTCGAGGTTGGCGCGCGTGACGCCCAAGTCCCCGCTCAGGTCAACCTCGGTCCCGTCGGCGAAGCGGTAGTGGGCGATCGGCTCGACGGGCTGCAGGTCGAGGACGTCCTCAAGGGGGGCGCCGGTGCGCGCGAATGTCTCCGCCAGCGCTTGCGGCATCGTGAGCAGCGACGGGCCGGTGTCGAAGCGGAAGCCGTCCCGCTCCCGCAGGCCCAGCTTCCCGCCCACGCGCGCCGCTTGCTCGCACACGGTGACGCGATGGCCTTGCGCGGCGAGGCGGGCCGCCGCCGCCAGGCCCCCGACCCCAGCGCCGATGACGGCTACGCGAGCCAACGGCCGCGCCAGTGCAGCGTGCCCGCCGCTCGGTGCTGGTGGCTGCGGAGGACGAGCCACGCGAGCGCCCCGACTGAGGCCGGGTGCGCGAAGGCGTCGAGCGGCCGGCCCCCGGTCCGGCGGGCGCAGGCGGCCCGCCCGGCCACGGCGGCGGCGTACCCCACGAGGCCAGTGAGCGCCTGCCCCCGGCGCCCTCGCGCGAGGCCAGCTACCGCGGCCACGGGCGGCAGGACGTAGAGCCATGCGAGCAGGCCGACCACACCCACCGCGCCACCGGCTGAGCCGAACGCCGCCCACAGGCTCTTGGTGTAGCCGTCGCGCAGCTCGGCCCAGCCGTCGTACATCCGGCAGGTCGCCACCTGCCTGCCATCGGCGATCGCCACCCGCCGCCCCGCGCGCTTGAACGCGCGGGCCAGCTCCACATCCTCGATCACCGCGCCCCGCACCACCGCGTGGCCACCGGCCGCGCGGTAGGCCTCGGCGCGGCAGGCGAGGAGCTGCCCGTTGGCGGCGCACAGCGACGGGAGGCGCAGGCGCTCGGCCAGCCGCAGCGGCAGGAACGTCAGCCACGACCACTGCAGGAGCGGCTGGACGAGCCGCTCGCCGGCCGTCTCCGCCCGCTGGCGTGGGTACGGGCAGACCAGATCCAGGCCTGGTCCGGGGCCGAGCAGCGCGACCGTCGCGGCGATCCCGCCCGGCGCCACCTGGACATCGGCGTCGACGAAGACCAAGACGTCGCCCCGCGCGGCCCCGGCGAGCTGCGCGCACGCATGCGGCTTCCCGAGCCAGCCGGGCGGCAGCGGCGCGCCGTGGATCAGGCGGACCCGCGGGTCATGGCCCGCGGCGGCGCGCACGACCTCCGCCGTCCCGTCAGTCGAGCCGTCGTCGAGCACGAGCAGCTCCAGGTCCACCCCGCGCTGGCCCAGCAGCGCCTGGACGCACGGCCCGATCCGCGCCGCCTCGTTCCGGGCGGGCACCAGCACGCTGACGAGGCCCAGCGCGCCAGCGTCCAGCGCGGCGGGAGGGGTGCGGAGCAGGCGGAGGTTCAGCAGGCTGTGCGCGCTCAGGGCGGACGCGGCCAACGCCGCCCAGCGGACTGCCCTGCTCATCGGACTGCCCTGCTCACCGGCGCGCCGCGCGGGCGAACGCCAGGACCACCGCGCCCATCCCGAGCCCGCCGAGCAGCGCTGAGCCTGGCAGACCGAGAAGCGCCGCGTGCGCCAGGACCGACGAGCCGTACGTCCACAGGTACAGCGCGTAGGGCACCTGGTCGTCGACGTGGCCCTCCGGATCATCGGGCAGCGCCCGCCATAACAGGGCCATCATCACCATGCTCACCAGCAGCCAGCCGGCGAAGTTAGACACCGGGATGCCCAGGAGCCGTGGCCCGCCCCCGGGGAGCCAAACCCAGTGGGCGGCGTCGACCATCTGGGGGTCAAGGAACAGGTCCCAGCTCGCCAGCGCCGCTCCGGCGACGAGCGGCCCGGCTATAGGGCCACGGCGGATCCTCCGCCCCACGAGCAGCGCCGGGTAGGCCATCATCGTCCACGCGAGCGGGATGATGAGCGGGACGCCGAGCAGCTTCCGCCCTAGGGAGCCCGTGTACGCGTACGCCCCGAACGGGATCCCGGTGCGGACGCCCACAGCCTCGACCAGCAGCCCACCGCCCGCGGTGACGGCGACGAGCGCCGCCGCCCACGCCAGGCCACGCCAGACCAGGGCGTGCGCGATGCTCGCGGCGGCGAAGAGCAAGACGGTCACGACGGTGAGCTGGCGCCTGGCCGCCCCCGACACCAGCGGGTAGACGATCTGTGCCAGCACTGTCGCTACCCCGAACGCGACCGGCACCCGCCGCGCCCACAGCGCGGGCCTGGCGTTTATGCCGGCCGCAATGGTCACCTCTGCCGCCTGCGGCGCCTCCGGGACGCCCGGTCGGCCAGCACGAGCCGCGCGACCGTCCGCCCGCTCGCGCCGAACACCCCCCCGCCAGGATGCGTCGATGCGCCGGTGAGGTAGAGGCCGGTGATCGGGGTGCGGTAGCCGGACAGCTCAGGGGTTGGCCGCCAGGCGAACATCTGGTCGAGCGTCATCTCGACGTGCATGACCTGGCCGCGCCGCAAGCCGAGCTCGCGCTCAAGGTCGAGCGGGGTCTGGACGTACATCCGCTCGACCGAGCTGGCGAACCCAGGGGCCGCCGCGTCGACCGCCTTGACGAGCTTTGTGCCCTCGCGCTCGCGGATCTGCTCCCATCCCTCGCCATTGGACAGCTCGTACGGGTGCCACTGGCCCCAGATCGTCACGTTGTGCTTCCCCGGTGGGGCGATGGTGTCATCGAACGCGGAGAAGGTCATCGCCAGCGCCGCGGGATGCTCTGGGGGAAGCCCGGCGACGAACTGACCGTGCGCTGCCCGCAGGAACGCCCGCGACGGGGCGATCAGCTGGAGCGCCCGCCACTCCTTGCCGCCGATCGAGCCGGCGTAGTGGGGCAGGTCGCTGGTGGCGAGGCGGACGACCATGCCGATCCCGTTGCCGACCCGGATCCGCTGGCGGGCGCGCTGCGCGGCCTCGGTCCAGGCCGGCCCCGCGCCACTGACGAGATCGAGCGTCTCCAGCACGTGGCAGCCGGCGATCACGGTACGGGCCGCGAGCCGCTCCCCGGACGTGGTCTGGATGCCTTGGGCCGCGCTGTCCCGCACGATGATCCGCTCCGCCCCATCCCCGGTGCGGATGGTCCCGCCCGCAGACCGCAGCCGGCGCGCGAGCGCGACGGACAGCATCCCCGACCCGCCCCTCGGGCGCCCCGGGGGGAGCCGGTGCAGGAGCATGTTCCAGCCGACCAGGTCGGCGGTCGCGGCCTCGTGGGTCGGCGGGCCAGATTGCGCGCCCAGCCACGCAAGCGCGGTCTTCAGCCGCTCGTCGGTGAAGTGCTCGTCGAGCAGGTGGTCGCCGCTGGTCAGGAACTGGCGGGACAGCTCAAGGCCCCCCACGCCACTCGCCCGCCCAACGCCCCAAAGGTGCCGGCCCAGCCGGCCTGGCGTTGGCAGGTCTTGGAAGGCCATGAAGATCCGCTCGTTGCGGTCGGCCCAGTCGGTCGCGAAACGAGCGTACGCCTCAGCGTCCGCGTGCCCGCAGACGGCGGCGATCCCCTCGCACGTCTGGTCGAGGTCCAGGTGGAAGGTGATCGCCTCCTCGCCGAACGGCGCGAACCCCCACGGGTCCAGGTCCTGGTACTCCAACCCCACCGAGGCGAGATCAAGCTCCTCGGTGATCCCGGTGTGCCGGATCATGATGTGCGCGCTGGACCCGACATCCATGTGGTAGCCGCCGAACCGCTCGACGGTCGACACCGCCCCGCCGACCACCGGGCGGCGCTCGACGACCTCGACGTCAAGGCCCTCCCGCGCCAAGTAACAGGCGGCGACGAGCGCGTTGTGGCCGGCGCCGATGATGACGACATCACGCATGAGCGGTCAGTTTACGGCGCAAACGTTGCCTGGCAGTCTCATCGGTGGCCGCCCAGATCCCCTGCTCGTTGTGCGCCATTCCAAGCAGACGGCCGCGACTGGGCACTGGACGATCACCTACGACACGGCTAACCCCTGAGTTGGCCGGCATCGTCGATGCCGCCTTGTGCGAAGCAGCCGATCGGGCGGCGCACCGAGGACTCGCCCTGGGAGATCGTGTCTATCACCGGCGCTCGGCGCCGGGCTCGAGGATCCCTATAGCGATGCTGTCCTTGGACACGTCCCCGCCCTGCCAGGCGATTTAGGGGTACACGACACTGAGCATGGCCGGCGCCTTTCGTATGTGGCTCCTTCCACGTCCGCCGCGCGGATAACTCACGCGATCACTTCATGAGGGAAGCGGGTCGTTCCATGCTGACTAAGCAGCTCCTCGCCGGAAGGTTTAGGCGTCTTTGGGACAGGGTACGAGATCGACTGACTCTACAGAGTCCCAGAGAGGATACTGATCCTATGGCGTCCGCGTAGTACCTCATGGTATAGGGGCGCGGATGATAGAGGAGGCCTGTCATGTCGATCCAGGTGACTGAGGTGCAAAAAGCTCTCAAAGGAATTGATTATCCAGCGAACCGCGAGGAGATTGCCAGCTATGCGCAGCGTAATGGAGCTGACCAGGAGATCGTGGATGCGCTGAGAAGCATGGACAAGGACACCTTTGACGGCCCCAATGCGGTTATGACAGGGCTTAAAGGCGATCTCGGCGGCTCCACCTAACGTCACGCTCACTCGATAAGGCACTGGCTGATGACCCATTCGACGATGCGATCGAAGCGCTCGGGTGTCAACGCGTGCCCGCCCGCGAAACGGAGATGCTGGAGCGCGGCATCTGCGCTCATGGCGGAATACGACCACCGGGCTCGGGCTTTGACCTCCGGCGCGTCGCATGAGTAGGGATCGTCGGTGGCAGAGACGAGCAGGAGCGGGCGGGGCGCGATACAGGCTACAAGGTCATGGATGTCCCAGTGCTGGGCGAAGCCGGGTATGACTTCAGCTTGCTCGATGCCAGTATCGCTGGCCATCTTCACCGCATAGCTGGATGCCGCTCCGCTGGAGCAGGCAAAGCCGATTCGTTCATCGAGCGCGGCATGGAACAGCACCGTGTTGCCGCCGTAGGAATGGCCAAGCATCCCGATCCGGGCTCTATTGACGAATACGCAGGACTCAAGGACCGTGACCGCTAAAGCCGAATCGTTGAGGACCTTACGCATCAGCAGGTCACCGGACAGGAGCCGATAGGCCATTTCGTTGTAGTGTTGGAGCCAATCAGCGCCTGAGTCCGCTACTCGCCCGCCACGCTGCCGGCGGCGGTCCTCAAAGCAGATGGAGTCCGGCGCGAGCACAACCACCCCCCTGGTGGCGAGCGCCGGGGCGAAGGCTTGCAGGGGGTCTCCGGCTAATCCACAGACCTCGCTTTTTCCCAGAAAGCGTTCGCCATTGTGCTGGTGGTGAGCTAAGACCGCAGGGAACGGACCGTTTGCATCGGGAATGAATAAATAGGCGGGGATTTCATCACCATCGGGAGAGTCATAGTGAATGAGTAATCTGCGGTAGCCCCTTTCGGCCACAGTCTCGATGGTCTGCAGTCTTGGTGGCTCATGGCATGGAGAGAATCCCAAAAAGCGCCGAATGCCATCTCGAAGGGCAGCGGTATCGTCCTGCCAGCCATCTTCGGGTTTTCGGTCCGCGTCGTTGCATCTACCAGGCATGGGCATCTCCTGCTCGAGGTCCGCGGGAGTCAACCGAGCACTCACCCGGGAACGGTCTCATGCAGCGTAAGCCGGCCTGGTTACCGCAGGTCGTGGGCCGCGCCGTGGGTTGCCCCAGCCTGGACATCGGTCGCGACTCGAGCTGACCCGTCACACCCGCGCCTCCGTAGTAACACCCATGTGTTGCCATGAGGCCAAAGGCGGCCAGTACCGCGCGATGGCATCAACGGGGATGCCGTAGCCGATCCTTGTTTCCGCCATTTTGTCACTCGCGACGACAATACCCACGACTGCCCCCAAGTGATCGTCCCATATTGGTGCGCCACTGAAGCCCTTCTGTAATCGATGGCCGTGGCTGCTGACCGCTTCAAGCTGAAGCCATTCCGGTCCCGCGTGCCCAGCCATCATCCCGTGGGACCAGACTCCGTTGCGCTCATGGCCCTTTGGATACCCATAGGCCCGAAACCGGTGCCCCCATATATCCTCAGCATCGCGCAGCGGCGCTGGCGTGGCCTCCAGGGGTAGCGGGCGCTCGAGTGCTAACACCGCGATGTCGCCTGAGCCATCCGGTGCCTCTGGGTGCCACCCATTGTCGATGACCGTGGCGGGGATGGGCTCATGCTGGCCAGCGAATTGAAACATGATAAAGACGGGTCCAACAGGAGCTTCCCCTTTTGGGGCGACCACATGGGCGCAGGTTACGATGTGGGAATCTGTGTACAACACGCCGGCTCCTGCTGGCAGCGCGTGCCGTGTCCGGCGTACCTGCACCTGCCAGGGCGGTCGCCCTGGGGACCAATCCGCCATCCTAGGATCCCTCCACGTCAGCGTTACATGGAGATGGCCCCCTCAACTGCCATCCTTGCGGTTAAAAGTCCGACATCGACGATGCCGAGCCGCCCCGTTCCAGCTCAAAGTGCATGAGTTCGCTCATGTACTGAACATTCCCCGCTCAACCCGCGCCTCAGCCCCCCGGCAGCATCCAACGGCTTTCCTCTGTGCATCCTCCCTGTCGCGTTCACTGAGCCTCTAGGTTCTCCGGATGCATTGAGATGCTGGTGCATGTACTCGGTGAACCAAGCCCGGGGCTCAGTGCGACAGTTATGGGTGTGACAGCCGGTGAGGATCCTCCGCGAGATGAAGCAGCCCTGCTTCAGGCGGTCGCCGTCGACGGCGACCAAGTGGCGTTCAAAGTGCTCTACGACCGTCATGCGCCGTGGCTGGAATTTCGCTTGCGGCATTGGCGCCCTCACGCAGAGGTGATCGAGGAAGTGGTGCAGGACACGTTTCTGGCGGTGTGGCGGTCGGCTAACGCTTGGCGCGGTGAGGGTGAGGTGGCCGCGTGGATCTGGGGGATCGCCAGACACCGCTTGCTTGACGCGATGCGACCGCCTTCCAAGATCTGGGCGCTTACGCAGCTCGTGGCCAACACTGTGCTCGACGGCCGGGGACGCGCCAATCTCTCTGCTGAGGACGAGCTGTTGCGGGATGTGGACTACAGCGACCTCAGCGACGCGCTGCGCACGCTTTCGCCGGAGTTACGTAACGTGGTGTGGGCCCGCGTGCTGGACGGGTTCAGCGTGCGTGAGACCGCCAGGCTGTTGGAACTGCCCGAGGGGACAGTGAAAAGCCGGCTGTCGCGGGCGTGTAGGCAGCTGCGAGACGAGTTGACCCGCGCGCGAGAGGAGCTGCCATGAGCCGGCATATCGATACTGCGCTGCTCTCAGCCTATGCCCGAGACGAGACCGACCAGGCCACGTCCATGGCGCTGGAGGCGCATCTCGCCACGTGCGCCGCCTGCCGAGCGAGCCTCGCTTGCTTCGTCGACACCGAGCGCCAGCAGCGAGGATGGGAGGCTATTCGCGGCGCGATCGTCGCGCGGCGTGGAGCGCTAGAGGCGTTGCTCGCCAAAGCGGGCATGGCTGATGGGGACGCGCGGCTGGTGGCTGCCACACCGTCGCTCCGCGCCTCTTGGCTCATCGCCGTCAGCGTTGCGTTGGGGTTCGCGGTCGCGGCGGGATATCAGAGCGCCAATGGGCGGCTCGTGTTCCTGGTCGTTGCGCCACTGTTGCCGGTGGCTGGCGTCGCCGCCGCGTATGGGCCAAGGGTCGATCCAACCTACGAGATCGGGCTGGCCGCGCCGCTCAGCTCCTTCCGCCTGCTGTTGCTGCGCGCCGCGGCGGTGCTGACCGCCACGACCGTGCTGGCTGGGCTCGCCGGGCTGATGTTGCCCGGCCCGCAGTGGACCGCAGTGGCGTGGTTGCTCCCCGCGCTCGGGTTGACGCTCGGCAGCTTGGCGTTATCGACGGTGATCGCGCCGCTGCAGGCAGCGCGTTCCATCAGCCTGGGCTGGGTGGTGACCGTCACTGCGGTCACGGTTCCAGCCCAAGACAAGCTCGCGTTGTTCGACCCGCTCGGCCAGATCGTGTTCGCGTTGCTTGCTGTGGTGGGCTCGGTGATCCTCGTCTGGCGGCGGGCGGAGATCGAGCAGGGGAGGCCAGGATGAGCGGGATCCACGGCGGCGTGCAGGTCGTTGGCGTGCGCAAGCGCTTTGGGCGCACCTGTGCATTGGCGGGGGTGTCGCTGGACGCGTACCGCGGCGTGACCGGGTTGCTCGGACCCAACGGTGCGGGCAAGACTACCCTGCTGCAGGTGCTGGCCACAGTCATGACGCCTGACTCTGGCTGGGTACGGCTGCTCGGCTACGATCCTGCTGATAGCTGTGATCGCACCGAGATCCGCCGGCGGCTGGGCTACCTCCCCCAGGAGCTGCGTTTCTATCCAGCTTTCACCGCGTTCGAGTTCGTCGACTACGTCGCGGTCCTCAAGGAGCACACCGACCGGCGAGCCCGGCACCGGGAGGTCTCCCGCGTGCTGGATGCGGTCGGTCTCGGCACAGTCGCGGGCGCGCCGATCCGTGCGCTGTCCTCCGGCATGCGCCAGCGCATCGCCCTAGCCCAGGCGCTGCTCGGCGACCCGCGGCTGCTGGTCCTGGACGAGCCGACCACCGGGCTGGACCCAGAGCAGCGGTTGTACCTGCGTGACATGATCCTCCACCTCGGTGAGGATCGCGTTATCGTCCTGGCCACCCACCTGACCGAAGACATTAGCGCGCTCTGCCACCACGTTGTGGTCATGAACGCCGGCACCATCACGTTCGATGGCACTCCCGAGGAATTATCCGGCCTCGCCCGTGGCAAGGTCTGGGTGGCCGCTAGCCGCCACCCTGAGGCGTTGCGGTCCTGGCGTACTGCCAGGGGTCAATTCCGTAACCTCGGCGATCCTCCCAGCGGCGCGCAGCTGGCCGACCCCACGATCGAGGACGGCTACCTATCCCTCCTCAGCGCCCAGGTGCGCAAGGCGGTGGCATAGCCGGATGGCGGTGGGGAGGATGTGAGCCGGATGGCGGTGGACGTGGCGCTGCGCGCTCCTCGGCGAGCGCTGGACCTCACCACGTCCAGCTCGCGTGCCGCCACGCTCGCGCTGGCCATGGTTGAGGGCCGCTGGCTGCTGCGCCATCCGCTCATCATCGTCGGCGCGGAGCTGAGCCTCTACGTCCACGTCCGCGTGGCGTCCTGGGATCAGATGCCGGTAGCGCCCCGCGATGACGTCAGCATCGGCTACACGTTGCTGCCGCTCGCCGCGGCGACCCTGCTGGCAGCGAACTGGGCCGCCCTACGCGACCGCCGCCACGGCATGCAGGAGCTCTGCGGCAGCCTGCCAGCGCCGCCTGCGCGGCGCGTGATGGGGCATCTGCTGTCCGTGGCCGCACCAGTCGGGCTCGCTGTCGCGGTGATGATCGTCGATCTCGCCTCTCTGGCAGTGCGAGGCGGCGTAGGGATGCCGAACCCCTTCGAGTTGGCGAGCGGGCCGGCGGTCGTCGCGCTCGGCGGGGTGCTCGGTGTGCTCCTGGCCCGTCTCGCTCCCTGGATCGGCGTGGCCTCCGTGACGGCCGTGGCCCTTACCGCATCGTGGTATTTCCCCTACTTGCTCTACCGGGTCACCGGCCGGGTCTGGATATGGCGCAGCTTCGGGCTGTTTCCCTGGTTCGGCGCGCAAGGATCGCCAGCTGATTGGGCGGACCCGTGGGCCGGGGGATGGCACCTCGCCTACGTTGGCGGGCTGGTTGCACTGGCGGCTTGCCTGGCATTGGCGCCGTATTGGCGACGACCCGAGGCCGCCTTGGCCGTGGTGCTCGCCCTTGCGCTGACGGTGGCGAGCGCGGCGGCCCAGCTGCGACCGCCGGCTGTCGCCCGGCTGCTCGAAGAGGCGAGGTTTGCCAGCGGCGCGCCGGGAACCCAGGTGTGCGAGTCCCGCCCTCAGGTGGAGTACTGCACCTGGCCTGGGTACCTGCCGTGGATCGACCACTGGCACCGGCCGATCGCCGGTGTCCTGCGGCGCCTCCCTCCTGTGGCGACCAAGACCGAGCTGCGGGTTCACCAGATGGAGCTCGGCGCCCACGAGTTGTGCTGGGACAAGTCCGCGTGCCAGCAACAGGTCCGCGCCATGCTCGAGCGCGCCTTCGCTGGCAGCGATGCGCACCCGGCGTCCAGTTGGCCGCGAGGCAGTGGCCAAGGGAAGGCGGAGCTCGCACTGGCCGCCTCCGCGGCAGCCTGGTCCGTGGGGCTGCCCACCGCGCCGCCACCGGAGAGCGAGACCCTGGCGATCTGCATGCCGCGGGAGGCGCGCGTGGTCGTGGCGCTATGGCTGGCCGGCCAATCGACAGCGCAGGCGGAGGAGAGCCTGCGCGCTCGCATCGGGCCGCCTGAGCAGGCTCGCTCGCGCCTGACTCTGGGGTCAAGCGTGATCATGACCTTGTGGCCGTGGCCAGAGGCGGTCTACGCGGGGAAGCTGCTCGACCGGCCTGCCGAGGAGGTCGCCGTCCAGCTGCAGCGGGACTGGACGCGGTGGACCAGCCCCGGCACGCCCACGGCTGAGCTGGTCGCTGCCCTCGGGCTGGATCCCCTACCCCCGCGCGACCCCAACGCGCAGCCGGCCGCGGCGGGATCTGAAGTCCACAGCCAGCTGGAATGTGAGTGATCTGATAGGGAGGCAGGAATGACCAAATGGATTGCGCTCGTGACTGCCCTCGTGCTGGTGGCGGCGTCCTGCGTAGGCGCGCGCGAGCCCGGCGAGAGCGGCGGCCTCGTGTGGGCGATCGGCGCGGTCGACGCAAGACCCGGCGGCTCAGCCTCCGACACCGTCGCGATGTGGAACCAGCTGCACCCAAACGGCCCGAACGTGCGGATTGAGGCGCTGCCCGAGTCCGCCGACGACGCGCGCCAGCAGATGGTCCTGGAGCTGAACGCGCGGAGCAGCGAGTTCGACATCCTGACCCTGGATGTGATCTGGACCGGCGAGTTCGCCGAGAACGGTTGGCTTGTGGACTTAGAGGACATCCGCCCCGCGATCGAGGCGGTATCGCTGCCCGGTCCATTGCAGTCCGCGACGTGGGGCGGGACGCTGTGGGCCGCGCCTCACACGAGTGACGCGTCGCTCCTCTACTACCGCACCGACCTGGTTGATCAACCCCCCAGGACCTGGAACGAGCTTATGGAGGTCGGGCTTCGGGTCGGCAAGGAGCGCGGCATCGCGCCGTTCGTCGCCCAGGGCGCCCAGTATGAGGGGATGGTCGTGAACTACCTGGAGTACCTCTGGGGCGCCGGGGGCGACCTGTTCAGTGAGGACGGCACGGAGGTGCGGTTCCAAAGGGAGCCGGCGCTGAAGGCGATCACATTCATGCGGGCCGCGCTACAGAACGGGTTTTATGCGCCCGGGTTCAACACCATGAAGGAGGAGGACTCCCGCAACGCGTTCCAGTCGGGCAACGCGGTGTTCATGCGCAACTGGCCGTACGCGTACCACCTGATGAGCGGCCAGGATCCGCGCAACCCGAGCAAGGTCGCCGGCAAGTTCGGGATCGCCCCGCTGCCGACATTTGAGGGCGAGGGAACGATCTCCGGGACCGGCGGCCAGAACCTTGCGGTGAGCCGGTTCTCGGGCAACGTCGAGGCCGCGAAGGAGTTCGTGCGGTTCGCCTCAGCCACACCAGAGGTGCAGCGCAAGCTCGGCCAGCGCTCACTGGCTCCGACGATGGCGTCGGTGTACGGCGACCTGGCCGGCGACCCGGTGATGGCCCTGCTCGGCCAGGTCTTGCCACACGCGAGGCCGCGCCCGTCGACACCGGACTGGAGCGCGATCAGCGAGGTGATCCAGCGGGAGATCTTCCCCGCGTACAACGGGCAGCGCGAACCCGAGCAAGCGGTCGAGGCGATCCGCGCGTTCCTGCAATCGACCCTCGATGAGGGTTAGCGGTGTCCTCCGTCGCAATCGCGCGTAGCCGGTCGCTGGACGAGTCCAGCCTCGGCAAAGTCTTCATCGCTCCGTCGGTGCTGACCATGGCGCTCGTTGCGCTGTTCCCGGTGCTCTACGCGATGGTGTTGAGCGTATTCTCCTACGACGGGTTGCGCCGTGAGGGGTTCGCCGGGCTGGTGAACTATGCCGAGGCGCTGAGCAGCGGCGAGTTCTGGCGGCCGGTCAATGCGACGCTGGTGTTCACGGCCGCCTCGGTGACGCTCGAGTTCCTGATCGGGCTGGGGTTCGCGCTGATCATGGCCCGGGCGTTCGCTGGCCGTGGCCTCACACGCGCGGTGATCCTGGTGCCGTGGGTGATCCCCACGGTGGTCTCAGCGCAGATGTGGGGCCTGATGTTCCAGGTGACTCCCGGATTCATCAACCACTACGCCTGGTTCGTGCCCCAGGACTTCAACTGGCTGGGCACGCCGGGCTGGGCGATGGTGGCGATCATCATCGCGGACGTGTGGAAGACCGCGCCGTTCGTGGCGCTGCTGCTGCTCGCCGGCTTACAGACCATAGGCCAAGACGTGTACGAGTCCGCGCGCATCGACGGGGCGAGCGCGTGGCAGCGCTTCACCCAGATCACGTTGCCGCTGCTCAAGCCGGCGATCCTCGTCGCGCTGCTGTTCCGCAGCGTGGACTCGCTGCGCGTTTACGACCTGCCGAAGGTCATGACCGGCGGCGCCTTCGGCACCGAGACGCTGTCGATGCTCGTGCAGCGTTTCGTCGCCGACACACCGGACCCGGGCATGGGCGCGACGCTGTCGATCCTCACCTTCATCGCGGTGCTCGGCATCGGCATGATCTTCGTGTCGCTGCTCGGCCGGGACCTCGCCGGTGGAGGGGAGGGACGCTGATGGCCGTGGCGAGAGACCGCCACGGCGCCGCCGGGCGCTGCCGCAGGGCGCGGCGCTGGGGCGGGGTCGCGCTGCTGGCAATCATCTGGTGCTGGTGCCTGCTCCCGTTCGCCTGGCTGATCGATGTCAGCCTGAAGACCGGCAACAACGCCCTGAGCAGCCCGCTGCTGACCCAAGGGCCGTTCGGGCTCGACAACTACGCGTCCGTCTTCGGGCAAGGGTTCGGCTACAACCTGCGCAACTCGATGATCGTGGCGAGCGTGACCACGATCCTGTGCATCTCGATCGGATCACTGGCCGCGTATGCGCTGGCGCGGCTACGGCTGCGCCGTAAGGCGTTGATCCTGGCCGGCGTGCTCGCAGTGAGCCTGTACCCGCCGGTGGCGCTGGTGCCGCCGCTCTACGAGCTGTGGCGCAGCCTCGGGCTGCTCAATACCTACGCGGGCCTCTACATCCCGTACACGGCGTTCACGCTGCCACTCGTGATCTTCATCCTCACGACATTCTTCGCCTCCATCCCCTCCGAGATGGAGGATGCGGCGCGGGTGGACGGCGCGACGCCGTTCCAGACGTTTGCCAGGGTGATCCTGCCGTTGTCGGCGCCGGGGGTATTTGCTGCGGCGATCTTGGTGTTCGTGCACGCCTGGAACGAGTTCCTGCTGGCGAGCACCTTCGCGCCCCGCAGCCTGGCCGTCCAGACCGTGCCTGTGGCGATCTCGGTGTTCACCGGGTCGGTCCCGTTCCAACACCCGATCGGCGCGATCACCGCGGCGTGCGTGATCGTGACCGTCCCGATGATCCTGCTGGTCCTGCTGTTCCAGAGACGGATCGTCGCCGGGCTCACCGCAGGGGGGGTCAAGGGGTAATGAATGGGCTTCGATTCGCTGGCCGGCCTGGACAGCCTGCGCCGCGCCTAACACGAATCTAATCCCCTCGTATTGGCGCAACGTCGTGTGAGGGTGGTTATGGTGTGGCGAGGCGATCGGCGAGGCGCCCGGTGTCCGCGACGGTGACCGTGACCGCCGGGTGGCGGAGGAGGTGGAGGGGGTCTAGGGCGGGGACGGGGGTGCGGAAGCAGATACAGACGCCGCGGTCGCCGTTGGTGGCGAAGGTGATGCCCCTGTCGACCAGAGAGAGGCGGGCCGGGCCAGCGGCTTTGAGAAACGTGTAGGGGCCAGTCACCTTGGCGCCGATGACGTTGGAGAGGTCAGTTTCCAGCCGCCATGGGCCAAAGCGGATCTTGAGCTGGTCGTCACCGATCATCACTTGAGTCGTGCGTGGGGAGAGGCCGAACAGCGAGCCCGCCAGGCGGTAGGCGGGCGCGAAGCGGAACTCGAACGTCTCGATGGGGGCCATGTCCGTTGGCTCTCCTGTCGCCGTTGCCGCCAGCCTAGGCCGCAAGCGGGTCAATGCCGCCGATTGTGCCGGTCGTTCCCACGACCGCGAAGCGGGCGAACAGCTCCTCGGTGTACCAGCCGACCTCTGCGGTCCGGCGGACCACCTCACGGTGGGCGGCGCCGCGGTAAGCGAAGTTGGCCAGGTCAGCGGAGGATGCCCAGACGCTGAATGTGCCCTGCAGGCCGATGGGGGCCTCGCTGATCCCGATCGAGTAGCGCAGGCCGGTCTGGTGGCGCAGATCCTGGGCGACTGGGGGGACCGCCCGCCAGAACGTCCTCGCGCGGGCGGGGCGAAGGCGGGCGCGGGTGATCGCCGCGACTGGCCCGCTCTGGCCTGCGGACGCTGGCTCACCGAACGGCTCTCGCCGTGCCCAGCGCCCCCGCGAATGGATCAGCGTGAGGTCCGCGCGCCAGACCTCCCGCGCGCCCCGCCGCCATCCCGCCGCGACTGGTGACGCGCGCTCGAACTCGTCAAGCGCGCCCTGGTCCTCCCACACGCAGAGCAGCGCCCAGCGCCGCAGGTTCGCGTCGCGCAGCGTGAACGTCTGCCCGTTACCGGTGCCGAGCACCTTGGCGAACCGCAGCCCCCGCGCCGCGCGCAGCCGCCACGGGTCAACGGCCGCGCGGGCGACCGCCGACGGCACCGCGCCTGGCCGCAGCGTGAACAGATGGAGCGTGGTCAGCAGGGCAGCCACATGGCGAACCTACCGCGCGGACGGCTACTTGGCGGATCCCCGCTCGGCGGGGCGCCGACCGGCCATCACGCCGGCCTGCCCGCCCGCCAGCCGCCCAGCCCCTCGGCGAGGCCGGTGGCCGCCATCGCGCACAAGCCGATGACCAGCCCATAGGTGAGCCCCGCGCCTAACCCGTACACCAGGCGGGCGGCAAGGGCGCGGGCCAGCCTCCGGGCCGCGCGGGCGCGCCACCGAGCTGCGAACACCACGCCGCGGGCAGCACCGCGAGCAGGGCAAACGAGAGCGGTCTGCCCTCTTCGCTAGCCTGATCAAGCTCTGCGAGCCACTCCTGCCGGTACCGGTCGCGTGCAGGGCATGGCAGCAGCAGCGACACGGCTCGGATCAGCCTGGCGGCCAGCCGTGGCGCCCAGTACTCGATGATCTTCGCCGAGGCCAGCGCGAGCACGACCAGCAGCCAGCTGATCATCTCATGTCCCCGCAGTCCTCATAGTGGGGCCGAGCGCGGCGATCAGCGCGTCACGCGCTCGAAGGGCTTGGCGGAGGCCCTCATCAGTCAGGGTGTAGTAGCGGCGCGGTCGCCGTCCCTCAGCGACAGGATCGATGACCTCCCACTCGCTGGTCACCCACCCCCGCTCCTCGAGGCGCGCGAGCATCGGGTACAGGGTTCCCCGTTGCAAGCCAGCCTCCCGAGCGATCTCCAGGCCGTAGTACCGCCTGGATGGGTCTTGCAAGAGGAGCAGCAGCACGCGCTGCAACGGTGCGGTCATGCGGAGAGTGCTACCCATGACTCTTAAACAATCATGGGTACGCGCCGCATGTCAACCCTTGACGCTGCCAGCCATGAGGCCGGAGACGATACGTCGCTGGAAGATCAGCGCCATGAGGATCATCGGGATCGTCGTGACCACCGAGGCGGCGGTCACCGATCCGAGCGGGACTTGGAACTGCACCGCGCCGGGGAAGTTCGCGATCGCGACCGTCACCGTCTGCGCCGCGAGGTCGCGCGGGGTGAACACGCTCGCGAGCAGGAACTCGTTCCACGAGTAGACGAACACGAGGATCGCGGCGGCGAAGATCCCTGGCGCGGCCAGCGGGACGACGACGCGCCAGAACGCTTGGAGCGGCGTCGCGCCGTCGACCTTGGCGGCCTCCTCCATGTCAGGCGGGATCGCGGCGAAGAACGTCGTCAGGACGAAGATCGTGATCGGCAAGGTGAACGCCGTGTAGGGGATGTACAGGCCGGGGTAGGTGTTGAGCAGCCCGATGCTCCGCCAGACCTCGTAGAGCGGGGGGACCAGCGCGATCGGCGGGTAAAGGCTGACGGCGAGCACCGCGCCCAGGATGACGACCTTGCCTTTGAGCGGCAGCCGCACCAGCGCGTAGGCCGCCAACGAGCCGACCGCGACGCAGATGATCGTCGTGGTGCCGGCGACGATCATGGAGTTTCGCAGGTTGTAGGCGAAGCCGGCGCCGAAGACGCTCGCGTAGTTCCCGAGCCCGAACGGTCCCACGAGCGGGTTGGGGTTGTTCAACGCGGCGTCGCCTTGCTTGAGGCTGGTGATGATCAGCCAGGCAAATGGGAGCAGGCACCAGAGCACGATCACGGCGAGGAGCAGGCCTTTGCCGATCCTCTGCGCGGTGGTCCGGCGCTCGACGGCGCCTTGCGCTCCGCTCGCGGGGGTCAAGCCGGCCATCACGCCTCCTGCGTGCCGAGGACGAGGTCACGCCCGAGCATGGACACAAAGATCACCCCGATACCCAGGACGATCGCGAAGGTCAGGGTCGACAGCGCGGAGGCGTAGCCCGGGTTCGCGGCCTGGACGACGAACTCCTGCACTAGGATCGACAGGGTCGTCGTGCCGAACTGCCCGTTCGTCATCACATAGGGCAGGTCGAAGACCCGGAGCGCCTCGGTCGTCCGGAACAGCAGCGCCACGAGGATCGCGGGCTTCAGCAGGGGCAGTGTGATCCTGATCAGGCGTTGCCATGCCGTCGCGCCGTCTACCCGCGCGCTCTCGTAGACCTCGATCGGGATCGTCTGCAGCCCGGCGAGCAGCAGCAGCGCGACGAACGGCGCGGTCTTCCACACGTCGGCGAAGACGATTGAGAACATCGCCCAGCCCGGCTGCCCCAGCCAGTTAAACGACGCGGGCGCGAACGGCAGGAAGAAATTCATCGTCCCAGGGGTCACATTGAACATGTACTGCCACATTGTCCCGGCGATGACGGTGGGGATCACCCACGGGATCAGGATCGTCGCCCGGGTGAGCCCACGGCCGCGGAACGCTTGGTTCATGATGAGCGCGAACCCGAGCCCGATGAGGAACTCAAAGGCGACGGACGCGATCGTGAACACAAACGTCGCGATGACCGCTGCCCAGAAACGGTTATCCGTCAACGCTTGGGCGTAGTTCGCCAGGCCGACCCCTTGCTGGGTGCGGCCGATGTAGAGCGCGAAGCTCATCACCGCCGCGTAGACCACTGGGAACAGCGCGACCAGCGCCATCACGATGACCGATGGCGCTAGGAATACCTTGGCGAGGCGGCTCTCCGGCAGACCTTTGCGCTTGGCGATCTGGGCAACCTGGGTAGTGGCTTCCGCGCTCATCATTGCTCCTGGCCGGAGATCTGCTGGCGTCGCCGGATGATGCGGTCGATCTCGGCGGTGATCGCGTCGAGCGCCTCAGGGATCGGCTTCTGCCCGGTATAGGCCGGGAAGATCTGCTGCTGGAGCGCCAAGCTGAGGTCGTTGTAGTACGGCACCGGCGGGCGGGTATGCGCGTTTGGCAATACCTGGCCCAACAGCCTCATGACCGGATCGTCCTGGAGTTTGCCATACGCGCTGGCCAGGACTGGCGCCCGGGAGTTCCTGCCCAGATGGATTTGCGCATCCTCGCTCAGTGAGGCGAAACGGATGAACTCCTTGGCGATCGCTTTCTTCGTCGAGAACTTGCTCACGGAGAGGTTGAAACCCCCGGTCGTGCTCGCGGCCTCCCCATCAACAAAGACCGGGAGCGGCGCGATGTCGAACTTGCCGACGATCTGCGAGTTCTCTGGCCGCTGGAGAAAGCCGTAAAACGCATTCCAGTTCCGCATAAACACGGTCTGCCCAGACGCGAAAGCGGTCTTCGCTTGATCCTCCATCATTGTGTTGAAGCCCGGCGCGTAAAACCCCTCCTGTTGGGAGCGCCGCATGAACTCCACCGCGGTCCTCGCCGCGCTGGTCGAGTTGAACACCACCTGCTCGAGCGCTGGGCCGAAGAGGTCGCCGCCTGCCCCCCACAACAGCTCGAGGTAGTTCACGACGAGGCCCTCATACGCCGCCCCCTGTCCGACGTAGGGGGCGATCCCCGCGCGCCTCGCGGCCTCCATTCCCACTTGGGCGGCCTCGTCCCACGTCCGCGGTGGCTCCGGGACCAGGTCGGTGCGGTAGTAGAGGAATCCCGCGTTCGAGGTGACGGGCATCGCCCACAACGCGTCCTGGTACATGCCGCTGGATAGCGGGCCGCGCAGGATCCTCTGCTCAGCCTCCCTCCGGAGGTCGTCGAGGCTCTCGATCCATTCGTTCTCGGCGAACTCGCCAGTCCAGATCGTGTCGAGCGACATAACGTCGAAGCTGCTGCCCTGGGCATTGAGTTCCAGGCCAAGCTGGATCCTCTGCAGATCAGCGGAATCGGGCAGGCGCTCGGTCCGGACGGGGTGGTCCGGATGGAGCGCATTCCACATCTCGCTGATCTGCACAAGCGGGGGGAAATCGCTGCCCGCGATCGTCCACACGATCTCATTAGGGCGTTTCTGCCCCGGCGAGGATCCCCGCACGCACGCGCTCGCGACCGGCGTGGTCGCGAGGAGGCGCAGGAGGCTCCTCCTGGTGAATGCGCTCCTTTGCATGGCGACTCTTGCTACCGCAACGCCTGGCCGGTCTCAAGGTCGAAGAAATGGAGATATTCGGCCCGGAACGCGACATCAATGGTGTCATCAACCTGCGGCCGTGCGCCCGGGTCGAAACGCGCGGTGAACTGTTGGCTGCCGGCCTCCGCGGTCCGCTCCAGCTCAGCGAACGCCTCGGTGTCCTCGATCGCCTCGCGGGTGTGCTCCGTGATCACCGGCCGCGCATCGACGTCGAAGTGGACGAGGATCTCCGATCCCAACGCCTCGACGAGCCGGACAGGCGCCCGCATCCGCTGGCCATCCGGCACCGAGCCGTCCGGGCGGAAGAAATGCTCAGGCCGCAAACCCACGGCGACCTTCTTCCCCATGTAGTCGGGCACCCGGCCGTAGTGGTCCAGCGCGGCGTCAGGGATGGCCAGGGTCGTCGACCCGATCGTGACCTTCGGGCCGCCCCCGTCGCCCTCGATCGTCGCCTCAGCCAGGTTCATCGCCGGCGACCCAATAAACCCCGCGACAAACAGGTTGTCCGGGTTGTCGTACAGGCGCTGCGGGCTGTCGACCTGCTGCAGCGCGCCCCGTTTGAGCACCGCGACGCGATCGCCCATCGTCATCGCCTCGACCTGGTCGTGGGTGACGTACAGGGTGGTGACACCCAGCCGGTTCTGCAGTTGCGCGATCTGCGCCCGCATGGCGACGCGCAGCTTCGCGTCTAGGTTCGACAGCGGCTCGTCCATCAGGAACACCTTCGGCTCCCGCACGATCGCCCGGCCCATCGCCACCCGCTGCCGCTGGCCGCCGGACAGCGCCTTGGGTTTACGGTCGAGGTACTCGGTCAGGCCGAGCATCTCCGCCGCCTCCTTGACCCGCCTGGCGATCTCGTCCTTCGGAGCCTTCGCGAGCTTCAGGGCAAAGCCCATGTTGTCCGCAACCGTCATGTGCGGGTACAGCGCGTAGCTCTGGAACACCATCGCGATGTCCCGCTCTTTCGGCGTCAGGTCGTTCACCACCTGATCGCCGATAATCATCTTGCCCTCAGAGATCTCCTCCAGCCCCGCCACCATCCGCAACGCCGTCGACTTCCCGCACCCTGACGGCCCCACCAAAATCACGAACTCGCCGTCAGCGATGTCCAGCGTCAGGTCCTTCACCGCCTCCGTCCCGTCCGGGTACCGCTTCCACACGTGGTCAAACTGCAGCTTCGCCATTACCCTCGCACGCCTCCTTTGGTCGTCAGCGAGGTTGTCTCATGGTCCCCAATACTGCCCGTTCCGCCTGCGTCCGCTCCTGCGGCCCCCCACGTACGGTAGCGCGTCCCCTCGTAAAGGAGGGGGATTGGGGCCGCGGCGTTGGGGGAACGCTCAGGGCCGCCACATCAGGAAGTTCAATAAGGAGCGATGGGTGCGATGGGCAACGTGGACAAGGCCAGAGGCCGCATGAAAGAGGCCTTCGGCAGGCTGACCGGCGACAGGCGCCTAGAGCGCGAGGGCCAGGTCGACCGCTCCGCCGGGGCATTGAAGAACGCGGTTGACAGGATCAAATACGCGCTGACCGGCAGGGGCAGGCGGTACCGAGAGCCGCGACGCTACTGAGTCCTTGCCGGCACGCCCGGTTTCAGTCTGAGCGGGCGGGGCCTCCCGCGCGGTTTGTGTTATTACGCGGTCCGCGCGGTCGCCCCGCTCGCGCGCCTCTCTCAGCCTAGCTACAGTTTGCGCAGCCCAGCCCCCGTAGCTCAGGGGAGAGAGCAGCGGTTTCCTAAACCGCGTGTCGCAGGTTCGAGTCCTGCCGGGGGCGCTGGCCCTGAGCAGGGCGTTTGCGGGTGGGGCGGGGCAATGACTCGGACTCTGTTACCCGACATTGTCACGGCGCCAGGACATATCAAGCGGCAGGCCAACGGCACCTATCCGGGTCTTCGTCTGCGCGGGCAGCGATCCGTTGACGGGTGACGACCCGTCACAGCCACGAGGGCGACATCCGCCGCCTCGGGAGCCTGTCGGCGCGGAAGCTAGACAGCGAGCTGCTGGAGCATTTCTACGCCCGGCTACGCAAGGAGGGTGGTGCCAGCGGCAAGCCGATGTGAACTTGTCGGTCCGCCAAATCCACTTCATCTTGCGAGCGGCGCTTGGGCAGGCAGTGAAGTGGGGGTGGCTGTCGGAGAATCCCGCCGAGCTGGCGACGCCGCCGCGGTTCGGTCGGGTGAGATCCAGCAGCCCAGCGTCGAGGGCGTGACCCGGCTGTTGGATGTCGCTGGGAGGACGATCCAGATCTGGGCACGCTGTTGTGGGTGGCGATCATCAGCGGGGTGCGCCAGCGTGTCCGCCGGGTGGCATGTAAGGCAGAGGTGCAGGCGGACCTGCGTCGTCTGCGGCACTTCATGGGCACGGCGATGTTGACGAAGGGCACAGAGCTGCGGACGGTCGCCGGCCGTCTCGGGCATGCGGGTGGTGGGGCGACCACCCTGCGGGTGTGCACGCATTTCCCTCCTGCGCCGGACCGCCGGGCGGCCGAGCAGTTGGCGAGGCGGCTTGGTCCGCCACGTCCGGCCCGGTCTGGACAGCCGGACACCTCGGACCGCTGAGTGACCTTTCCCGTGTCCCATGTTCTTGGTCGGCGGTTCGACGTGAGGTTCGACGCTCGGGAGCGCCCGCGGGCACCCTCCTATAGCAGCCGCTATCGGAGGCCTGGACTCGCTCGTTGGAACCGCGCACATTATGGCCCTGTAGCCCTGCCCGCGGCGCCCTGGAACAGGCCTAAGGGTGCCAGGAGCTAGTTCGGCGTAGGCTTTAGGGTGTCATAGTCAGGAGGGATAATCCCAATCATGGGCAGGATGCTGCGGGTTGCGCTGACCGGAGATCACGCACACCTGGGGCAGGTACCCGCAGCCGACGTTGCTCACTTGCTATTAGGGCTCGAGCGGGCTGTGGCCCGTGCGAGTGGCGGGGTGCTGGGGCGACGCGTCAAAAGTACTGGTCGGTGGGGTAAGGCTATTGAGTCCGCGGTCAGACTGAGGCTTCTTGGTATCGAAGAGGGCAGTGTTGTAGGGGTCCTCGAACTGCCCGAGCTGGAGTCCCAGTCTGACACGCTTGACTTCGATGTAGCCACACTAGGCGAGCTGGCGTTGGTGTCTACGCTAAGGATTGTGGGGGGAGAAGCCGCCGATACAGACGTCGCTGGAGTTTTCGTCGTGATGGCCGACCGCATCGGAATCGGTTCCCGCTACGACGCCGTCATCTTCGATACGAACGTGCCTGGTGCTCCAGAGAGGGTGGTCCTCGACGAGTTGGCCCTTAACCGGCTGCGACGAATGGCGGAGCAAGCCTCTCCGGAGCGCCGTGCCGACATGCTCGTCGGCGTGCTGGTTGAGGCGGACTTCGAGAGACACACGGCACGCCTGAGGGCTGCAAACGGCGGCTCAGTGGGGGTCACGTTCGACGAGGCTCAGTCCGGAGAGATCCAGGAGGCACTCCGACGACCCGCCCAGCTGGTCGGCGAGATTGCTTATGACCCTGAAACGGCCCGTGCGGTTTCTGTGAAGCTCCGGGCAATCACGCGAGCCGAGCAGCTGGCGATGTCCTTAGACGCTGGTGAATTCTGGCGCGATGTCACTATCGACGAACTTCGGCGAGGGCGCGGGATGGAACCAGTGCATGACATCGCCCAGCTTAGAGACCCCGAACTCACCGAGGACGAGATTGAGGCGTTCCTCACTGCGCTTGAATCGTGACGCCGAAGGAAGTCCCAGAGGGGCCGCTCTGTGTTGACACTGACGTCTTCTCATGGATTTACGGATTCCGAGAGCGTTATCGCGAGTTCGATGCATTGATGCATGGCCACTTGCTGGTGGTCTCTTTCGCGACAGTGGGCGAGTTGCGTGCGGGTGCGATCAAAGCTTGTTGGGGGGATCGCCGTCGTGAGCAGCTTGAGCGCGTGCTCCGGGAGAATTACCTGGTCCTCACAGCAACCGATGCAGTTGTGCACAAGTACGCCGAGTTGCACGCACGTTTCAAGGGTCGGTTGAAGAATGGCGGGCAGAACGATATGTGGACAGCCGCCTGCGCGTTGGCCCAACCGGAGCCGGTACCTCTGGTAACTAACAACCTCAGCGACTTCCGGACCATCGGCAGCGAATTCCCGCTACACATCGTTCACCCCGACCTGTAGGCGAACGCGGTGCTTGGAGTTCGCGACTTTGGTCCGCAGAATCCTTCACGACCTTGAAGCCCTCAGTAGCAGCCGTTATCAGAGGCCTTGGTGGAGAGCGCTTTCTTGCGGAGTTGTTCCCGCCTGCCTAGGGTGTAGACGGACTCCAATAGCCTCAACGGCGGTCTTGGTGCGCTTTGGAGATCTCGGGTACCGCTTTGCTGAGCAAATGATACTGAATGAGGAACGGGACTATGGCATGGGTGCCCGTCTCCTTTGCCCATTCGGGAATGCTCGAATGTGCTGTTACCGCCGGGTCAGCGGTTTTGTTGCGGTCAAGGGCTAGGAGGTTGGGCCCAGAAGCTCCAGGCTTGGGGGAGTCCGATGAGGGCGGCTGTGGTCATGGCTGTTGCGACCAAGGTGATGGTGATGGCGGTCAGGATACGGGACAGTGGCCGTTGCCGTGTAGGCGTCGCAGGCGGCCGTGGTAGGGCTTGGGTTTTAGGCTCGGTTGAGGTGTGTCGACGCCGCCAGAGGGTAGCGATGGCGGCGCTGGCGAGGGCAGCAGGGATTGCCAGGACGATGCCTTTGATGGTGATCCAGTGCAAGTATCGAGCGATGGAGACAGCCTTGACAGTGCCGAAACATCGCATGCCGATGGCGGGTACGTTCGGAGGTTTCATGCCGAACAGGTTCATGCAGCGGCTGACTGGGTCGGTGACGAAAAGTAACCCTGCGGTGGCAAGCGTCGCGGTGAGGCTGGTCGCGAGCAACGTGAGAGTGCAACGGTGCGACCTTGCACGAGCCGCGACAACGGCGGCGACGACCGTCTGGGCCAGCACAGCGATAGCGATGTTGGTGGCGCTGTAGACGTGAACGAAGAAAGCCGTGACGAGTTGGGAAGTTTCGCTGGGCAGGCGTCGGAGACTGAGGGGTAGGGCAGTCTTTGCGGCAATGGCTAAGGCGATGGTGGTGATGATGACCGCAAGTCCGCCGAACAGGCCGGCTTTTAGCGCAAGTCCCAGCCGCATCGGGGGATTGTGGGATGGGGCCTTAGGTGAACGGTAAGGGGTTGCGGTCAGGATTGGCACAAGCCACAGCAGTGTTGGCCCGAGCAGGACCAGCGGGGTGGAAAACAGTTGTTCCAAGGGTGGCCAGGTCAGGCCGGTCCAGCGAGCCAGAGCGTGATACCAGCTGATCGAGCTTCCCGGATTCGGGGGATTTCCCAGCGTTGGCATCCACACATTGGTGTTCAAGTGGCTCAAGAGCCATCCCGAGAACCAGACGGTGAACCAGGGCGCGGTCGCGAAGGTGGCGGCAACAACGATCGCTGGTAGTGTCCATCGTGGCCGGGGATCAGATGCGCTGGCCAGTCTGCGGATGGCCGAGATGACCCAGCGGACAGCAGAACAAGGCCAGCGACAAGAAGCAGCCCGGTGATGGCGAAGGCCGCGGCCTGCGACCAGGAGGAAAACCGGCCCCATGCCGCGTTGGCGTAGAGGACGGTTAAGGGTTCCCCAAGAAGGAATCCGGCTGCGAGCACAGCTGGGGCCAGCAGGCATGTTCGCGGTGAGAAACGATTGGTGGGATTGGCGGCGGTAGCGCGCCACAGGGTGACCGCGAGCAGACCGGTCATCAGGATGGCGGTGAGCAGGCCTGCCAGCGGCACGCCGAGCGTGGAACGCACCGCGGTGAACAGGTTGTTGAAGACATAGTAGGTGTGGGTGGCGAAGATGCTGGCGGTGATTCCGATGCCGGCGAGTTCCCACAGGGATGGCCGGGCCAGCGTCGCCGGGTCGTCTATGGCTTTCAGTCGCTGGCAGGGGTGAGGGTGATGGTTGAAACAACGGCGCCAGTAGGTGGCGGATGGCTGGGGAAGCCGGCGCACGAGATCGCGGAGCGCGTTGTTGGGCTGATCGTGGGCTGCGGCAGTGGCATCGGCTTGCATTTCGCGGACCCGCAGGATCGCATTGCGGGTCAGATACACCAGCAGCGCGAAAACTACCAGCGCACTGATATTTCGAGCTTGGCCTGGCAGGTTTGTCCAATTCCAGTACCGCAGCTCGTAGAACAGCGCCAAGGGTAGGATCACCACGAGGTAAGGGATCAGCGCGACTGCTACGAACGCACGCCATACCGAGACGGTCAGGTAGGTCTTGTCCACGTCCCGGTTGCGGAGATGCGCGAGTTCGTGGAGGACCACCGCACGAAACGCCGCCAGATTGGTGGTGAACAACGTGACCAGGCCTGCGTTGAGCTGCACATAACGGCGCTGGGGCCGGCCGAACGCCACTCCACTCACAGTGCACGCGAACGGGGCGATGAGCCAGGTCGGCGACCGGGACAATCCGATCTGCCGACACATCCGCTCCAGATATGCGACGAGTTCAGGGGCGTCCTCGGCCAGCAACGGCCTCAGCCTGTGTCGGCGGATCCTCCACCACGGATGCAGCCAATACAGCAGCCCAGCAAGTCCGAACAGGCCCGCGGTCCCGTAGCCCACCCAAGACAGTTGATCGAGATATGCCGGAGCCAGGCACTCGTATGCTCTGACAATGGCCGCCTTGTTCTGCTGGTGTTGTTCCAGCGTGGTAATAGGCCTGCTAGCCGCTTCTAGCTCGCGTTGCGCGCACGCAAACGCGGTATTCATGCGCACCGCATTCGCCGGCACACTGTAGTACAAGCCCATGAGCATGATCGAGCTGGTAGCCAGGACCGCAACGATCAGCAGCACGAACCGGGTCGTTGTCCCGGCTGGCGCAGAGCCCAGGTCTCCCGAGCTCGCCGTAGGAGAGTTGTTCACGTTGGTGATAAAGGTTATGGCTGTCCGTCCTGGTTTTGGCCGGCGCCCAGCACGGCGTCACCGATCAGCGCCGCCTTGTCCTCGGACAGTCCGCTGCGCTGCGCCACGTCCACCACGATGCGCCGTACCGCGGCCCACTGATGGTCGGTCAACTCCACGGCCAGATCAGCCGTTTCCGCTGGGGGGTCGTCGCCGTCGGGATGTCGATCCAGGCCGAACAGCCGTCGTATCGCTCCCGCAGCTGCGACGCGTCCGCGTGACGCCGCGTTCCGTGCGATCTCGACGAGCAGGTACTGGATAGCCTCGGTCATCGCTGCCAACACAATCGGGGTCAGCAAGGTGACTACTTCACCCGCACCCCAACCCAGCGGCCCAGTACCACCATCACGCGACGGCGCCGCCGGTTTGTGTTAGCGAAGTACGCATCGCTGACAACACGAAATGATGCGTTTTCCGCCGGCGCTACCTGCGCTATCACAACCCGAGAAATGTCGCGAACAAGAAGCTCATCTACATCAGAGTCCACGGCTACCTCCGACAAGCGACGCCAGTGAACGCACCCAAACCCATAGACCGACATACAAAGCAATACAACCGGATTTTCGACATGCTATTGGTGCCTAATCGCCCTTGCAAAACCCATAGCGTGTTACCCAGGTCGCCACATCAGCTAACTACTCGACTTGATATATCTTATCCTTCATCACCTCACGTTATTACTATCGTTTTTGCAGCGGCTCACAATGCTACGCCCCGACTTGGTGCTTCGCGTCCTTCACCGCACCCCCAACCTTTGGCCACCATCTTAACCGTTGGCATTGCTGAACTGAGGGGTGAGCTCGCGGTAGGCTCGCCGGTGGACATGACGTGGTAGCGGCTCAGCATTCTTGTGCGCCACCGCGACTGTGGCCTTCTTGTGCTTGTTGTCGGCTTTGCGGCTACAGCGATGCGCCCAACCAGGCGGCGAGATAGGTGTCACAGGTACGCGCGGCCAACCCGCCTCGGTGCGCATCGGCCAGCCACACCTCACCAGGGGGTGTCCGACCCGAGCGGCGCTTACCATGTGGATTCGCTGTGGCCGGGACACGACCGGGGCACAGGATACCAAAATGCTCCACCGTCGGAACGCAGCTCATGTCTGCACCGGTCTGGCCACGATCACCTCGGCGGTGCGCTAGCCAACTCCAGGATGTCTGGAGCCGCACGATGACGCCTGCCCCCAGCGGCTCCAAGACTCGAAGGCTTGCCTTCTCCAGGTTCTTCGCGCAGACCAGCAAGCGTCCTGCCAGCTACCAGGGACGGCGATACCAGTCGATATCCCCAAATCCTGGGAGCGACTCGCTCCAAACCCTACGGGAGCAGCCGATATCAGAGGGTGGCTTGTGTTTGGGCTGCCTTGTGGCCTATCAACGGCGACCAGCGCGCGTGAGTCTAGAATCTGTTGCACGGAACGGATAAGACGGACGAAGGTTGGGTAGACAGTACAAGGCCGGCGTTGTTCATCTGCTGTCACGCGACCAAGCAGGTGAAGCTGGACGTCATTGCTTGGATCTGATGTTATTAGAGAATGCAGAACGAGTACGCCTTAGGATACTGCCAGCAGCGGCCCGGACAAAAGGGCTTCGATATCCATGTTGTTACTAGAATAGAGCGAGATGAGTTCGAAGCCTATATCGACGCCATTAGTGCGTACCGCGCTTTGACCGAACGCAACACCTACCAAGTCATGCAAGCAAACCAGCAGACTCTGGTGAGATTACAAGACGCGTATGCCAACATCGAGCGCTTGGGTGGAAGCTTTCGAGCCGTTAACACGCGCGACCTTAACATTTTCTTAATGGGCGCAGTTACTAACTGGCTGACGTCCACTCGACTGTATCTTGAAAGCGAACGTGACTTCATCGAGCGACAGTACGGCAACGGCAGCAATCAGATGAGCCGCTATAAGGCGGCCACGGCACACGCCTTTGACAGTTACTCCGGCTACCGATTCCTTTACAACCTACGTGACTACGCACAACACTGCGGACCACCGCTGAGCGGGATAGTGATCCGCAAGGACGAGAACGGCAAGAGAAAACTGGAGCTATACCTCCGCCGCTCAGACTTGCTTGTCGCCAAGTTCAACTGGAGTCGCCATGCTAGGGCACTGCTCAAAGACTGGCCCGAGGAGATTTTGCTAATGTCACTGGTCGAGGAGGCTATGGAAGGGCTAAGGACCATTGAGGACGAACTGCTGCGAATTCTCCTTGAAGGTTGCGCAAAAGCTCTGCCTGTGATGCACGACGCGAGGGTGCGAGTCGGTGCTAGAGACGGTCATCCGGCGGTGTTTCTGTTGCCCGACAATGACAAAGGAAAACTGACCTGGCAGACCTTCCCCGAACCCTCAATGCTTCAGGCCATCGAGCATGCCGTCACCTCAGGTGATCCTCTCGCTGCAATACGAAGACCACCGGAAGGAGAACCTGGGCAACCGGCCCACCATCAACATGCCGACTCTCAAGCAGCCGCTGTCGTGGGGGTCTGGCTAGAACACGGACCGGGCCCAGAACTGGTCGAAACGATCAACCGCGTACTTGAGGAGGATGGCAGTATTGACCCGCTCGTCAATGGTCTCGTGAACTTGACGGCAGTCCTTCTCGCCATGATGGCCCAGGCTCTCGGATCGTCGCCGCAATCGCTGCTTGGTAGCTTCGTCGCTCGAAATACAGAACCATAGTCACGAACAAATCGGCCACGTGCTCAACAATGCTCAGCCGGCGCCTGCTTTCCACGCGGATACCGACCTTGAGGACCTTGCAGCCGAGGTCCAAGGCCGTAACTCTGGCGTTCGCGGATCCGAAGGTACTGCGCAGAAAGTGTCGCCGCGCAAGCCACCGAGTGTACGATGCATACATTCTACGCACAGTGCGGGAGACTGCTGTGGTCCTTGGCACACTGTGCCGCACAACAGGTAAGACGTAAGAAGAGGACAGATGGGTACAAATCCATGTGAGGGCGAACGTGGGCTGTAGTAGCGCTGTGCGGAAGCCTTGGTATCAGCCGCTATTGTGAACTCATGCATAACCAGTGCCCCTTTTGTCCAACAGCGGGATCGCTCCAACAATGTATTCATGTGATCGATTGTCTTGGGCCCGTTGGTCGTTCGTGCGATGCGACGAGTTCATGTACCTGTCTGTATTCTTGAGGAGAAGCAGATGCAGTTAGCGCGAGTGCGGCTCAAGAACTACCGGTGCCACATCGACGTCGAGATCCCGCTGACAACCCGAACGCTCCTGGTTGGAGGCAATGCAGCCGGGAAAACCTCGGTGCTCGAGGCGGTGGATAAGGTGTTCGGTGCAGGACGCCGTAACTATGGCTTCCGTGAGGACGATCTCGCGGTCGGCGCTAACCGGCTCACTGTCGAGCTAGAGATCCGGCCCAGCAATGGAGACGTATTCACGCCCGATGAGCATATCCTCTTCGAGACCCACGTCGATTTCGACGAGGAGGCAAACGAGTTCGTCTTGGTGCGCGCGGAAGCGGGCCTTGAGGACGACGGGATGTTTCGTTCCCGCGCCGCCTTCTACAAGGCCGACGGAGGCGAGGATGGTGCGCTCGACGCCGCTACGCGAGATCAGGTTAGCTTTTTCTACCTTCCGGCAGTTCGAGACGCTCAACGGGAACTGGACGAACGCAGCGGACTATGGGCTCGTTTGGCCCCGCTGCTAGGAACCGCACACGATCCAGCACTTGTGACAAAGCTTACTACCGAGGCGGGACGGGATCTCGTGACAGCAATCCTTGGCGAGAATCGCCTCGATGAACTCGCCGTTACGGTTCAGTCATTCGTGGAAGCTATGTATGGCGGAGAAGATGTTAGGGTCGAGTTCCGAGCGACAGCTTTAGACTTTCGAGCCCTACTGCGGCGTATAGCACTTGTAATTGGATCAGAAGATCGACTCAGGCCGGTCGATCAGCACTCGACCGGCCTGCAAACGCTGGCTCTCTTTGGGCTTTTCCGCGCCTATCTGGCCACGGCCGGAGGCCATCTGTTAGCTGCAGGGCTTGAAGAGCCCGAGGTACACCTTTCCCCTCACGTCGCCCGCACGTTAGTGGAGCTTGCTACTGAGTCTGGAACTCAGGTGCTGTTCACCACCCACTCCCCAGTGATCAGTGACCGTCTAAGGCTTACGGATGTGGTCGTGCTGCGTCTCACATCGAATGGCACCGTTGCCCGGTCCCTGCCTGAGGCAGGGCGATCGGCAAAGTCGGGGGACACTCGTGGACGCGCAGAGACATCCGTTCGAGCTGAGCGCTGCAAAGGCGCCTGCAGGCCCGCGAAATCTCCTTTATGGCGGTAGATAGCAGGACTGACGAGTATTTACACACAAATGAGCGCGCCAGCACAGACCTGACTGACCGTGACACGCTTGCAGGCCGAGAAAGGCTTACAGTCCCAGCAACGCCAGCGCCCGGATCGGAGCACACGCAGCCCAACGCAACCCCCGAGCGATATTCGTAACGCCCGCCAGCCGCAACACGCCAATCGCGAGGTTACGCAATGTGGCCATCACCCGCGGTCCGCACCCAGTCCGGACCTGGGATCGGTCCTCGTCGAACGTGACATCACGAACCCAGTGCAAACCGTTCTCTATCCCCCACTGGCCCCGCACCAGACCCAGCAACCGAGCAGGACCCGCTTTCTGCCAGGTCGCGCTGGTCAGCCCATAAACGGTCTCACACGAGCGGATAGCCCCACTCAACTCGAAGACCTCACGCACAACGCACCACGCCTGCGCTGCATACGGGAACCCCACCTGCTCAGGACAGGTATCGATAACCTCGATGGACCGCTGCTCCACACGTCCGTGCCCGCGGTCGGTCTGGCTGGCGGTCTGGCTAGGGGGGAAAACAGCCCTGCTCGAACAAGCCCTCTACCGCAGCCAAGGTCTTGGGTTGGTTGCCCTTGACCGTAAAGACATAGTCCGCCTTCTTTTCCTCGACCAAGAAGGCGGCGTGGTCACGCTGGGTATGTAGCGCGTCAGCGGTCACGACCGCCCCCTCAAGATCGAGGTCAGCCAACAGCGGGCGGAACTCGGTGATCTCATTCGTGGTGTGATCCACCTCGCGTTGGGCGACGACGACGCCTTGGTTGTGGATCATCGCGGCGAACAGATGCACCGGCCTGCCGTCAGCTTGGACCGCGCCGCGCAGGCTCTTGCCGTCCACCGCAACCGCCAACGCTTCGCTGTTGAGGCGTCCGGCGCGGGCCTGGTCTGCCAGCCAGCTGCCGACCGCCGCGTCCAACGCGTCAGGGTCGACCCGTTGGATCGCTCTCCGCAGCGTCGACTCGTCCGGCGCGACATACCGGCCGGTGACCGGGTGGCGGCGGGCTTGCAGGCGGGCCAGCACATCTTGGCCTAACTCGGCCGCGTATTCGCCGATCGCGGTATAGCTGCGCGCGCCGGCCAGCACCGCAGCGGCGGCGATCGCCAGCACCGACGCTTGGCGGTGGCGGATCCCGCGTCTTTTGCGGGCGTCGGGGAGTTGGACGAGGGTGGCGAGCAGCCCTTTGGGTCCGTCCAGCTCTAAAGCGTTCAGGTCGATCATCGGCCTCCTCGGGCTCGCTGACAGGATCGGGTGGTCGAACAGCGCGGACAGGATGACCAGGGCGTCGCGGCGCAGTGGACGCGCCCAGGCCAGCTTCGGGTTGCCGTGGTGGATGTAGACGCCGGCGCTGCGCCGATAGCCCAGCGTGGGGCCCAACGTGGTGAACCCGGCTGCCGCATAGCAGCTGCCCTGATGCCGGGCCGGGTCGGTGAACGTCTCGGCCACCAGCACCGGGTGGCCCCAGTTGGCCTGATAGTCCGCCGACAAGCGTCGCAGCGCCCGTGCCAGCACCGCAGAGGCCAAGTTGGGCTTTCTGCCTGCGGGCAGGACGCACAACCGCTGGTTGTTGACTATG